>Ga0209270_1000007_pt1 | contig 706839 bp, 614 predicted proteins | sample MTBAKSrepl1MetaG_FD_187456 | JGI IMG/M metagenome (GOLD analysis project Ga0209270, IMG submission 187456) | Enrichment culture microbial communities from Arthur Kill intertidal strait, New Jersey, USA, that are MTBE-degrading - MTBE-AKS1... | ecosystem: Environmental > Aquatic > Marine >...
TGAATACAGTAAGTTATAAACAAACTGACAACGTTTAATTCAAAAACATCACAACGATTCGGGCGTATTTATAATCCTGGATTTTTCATCGGCCCTACACGGTAATTACTTGAGTTGTCAAAAAAAATGTTCGCGAGACGACAGGTATCCAATACTTTGTATACAGCATTCGACCGTCATCTGCTGCGCAGGGTGGGTATGAGAAAATGGCCTGGGCGTCGGGTACGCCGTTTATTGCTTGGTGAGACGGATGGGCTGATTGGCCCGAATCCTCATCCAATTCAACATTAATAGTAACTAATTAAATTTTTTATACAATATACTTACCTGAATTCACTTGGAATACAATTTTAAATGTGGGGAATAGTGTGGGGAGTGACTGTTCTTCTATAATGAAACAGGGGCTCAGATTTTCATCTAAGCCCCTGCATTTATTGTTGGCGGGAGCGACGAGACTCGAACTCGCGACCTCCGGCGTGACAGGCCGGCGTTCTAACCAAACTGAACTACACCCCCGAAACTCATCGAAAAGAACAGATTTTAGAGCTTTCCAGCTCGTTTGGTAGGCGGAACAGGGCTTGAACCTGTGACCCCCGGCTTGTAAGGCCGGTGCTCTACCAACTGAGCTATCCGCCCATGGATGAAGCGCTGTAGCTACCAGTTCGGATGATCGATGTCAAGCGGATTTTTCGGCCATAATTTAAAATCGGTGGCTTCATAAAAAGTGGAGGATTGGTTTTGCCCGTGATCCCGTCGTAAGCTGGGATCCAGTATTTTCAGTATGTTCTGGATGCGGGCGTTCGCCGGCATGACGCCTCCGCGACGCTGCGAGTTCATCACACTTCGACCATCCGAGGAATCTAAAAACAGGATTCCCTATGATATGGCCGGAAAAATTTGCAACTGTGTTATCGAGGATGAGAGGGGTGCCGGCAAGGGTGGTGGCCCCATTTGGACGGCGCCGTCCAGCCGCGACTTTTTGCATAGCCATCAATTTTAGATGCCAGGATTTATCATTGCGTCAGGGACGCGCCAATTATATCTGCTGTTCGGTGAGAGCAAACAGGCTTCTGGATCGTAAAACAGGCTGTTCAAAACAAATGTTGACCCTGTTACCGCTCGCATTTAATATGACAGGACCAAACAAAAGCCCGATCCCGGCGCTGGATCTCCGCTCACTGCCGAAAAAACAACTTATTAAGGTGCAACTATCCGCGATGATACCCGATCACCTCAAACGCTGGATCATTTTTTTGATCGCTTGCCTGCTGTTCGTGCTTTCCCAGTTTTACCGGGCGTCCGTGGCGGTGATCTCCCCGCAGCTGATCGGCGAACTGGCGCTGGACACCCCGCAGCTCAGCCTCATCTCGGCCGCTTTCTTTTATGCCTTCGCCCTGATGCAGATTCCCATCAGCATGTACCTGGACGGCATCGGGCCGCGCATCTCCATGACCGTGCTGTCGGCCATCGCCGTGGCGGGTTCGGTGGTGTTTGCCGCCGGTCATTCGGTGTCTGCATTGGTGGTCGGCCGCGCGTTGATGGGCATCGGTATGGCCTGCAACCTGATGGGCACGCTCAAGATCATCACTTTGTGGTTCACGCCGCGCTATTTTGCCACCCTTTCGGCCCTGGTCGTGTCGACAGGGACCATCGGCAATCTGATCGCGGCCACGCCCCTGGTGCTTCTGGCCCAGGCCATGGGGTGGCGCAATTCGTTTCTGGTTATGGCAGGGATCAATCTGATCCTGGTCATTCTCTTTTTCGCCATTGCCCGCGACCGTCCCCGGACGCCGCTTTTTCCCGATGTGCCCGAGGCGGCATCGACCCAGATGAGGGACATCCTGCAAAGCCTCGTTCGGCTCTTCAAAGAGAAGGACTACTGGATCATCTCCCTGGGCACCTTTTGCCGGTACGGCATCTTTGCGGCGGTGCAGGCCCTGTGGGCCGGGCCTTTCCTGATCCAGACCCTCCAGGTGCCGGCGGTTACGGCGGGCAACCTGCTCATCCTGACCAGCATCGGCATCGTGGTGGGCAGCCCGATATTCGGATGGCTTTCCGATACGATTCTGGAAAATCGAAAAGGGGTCGTGATCAGCGGGTTGATCGGCATGGCGGTGGTCTTGATGGTGCTGACCCGGCTGGCGCCCGGCACGGGCATGGCGGTGCTGAGCATCCTCTTTTTTTCGTTCGGTTTCTTTGGCAGCGCCGGCGGGATCATGTACACCCACATCAAAGAGCGCATGCCCCCTGAACGGGCGGGCGCGGCCATGACCGGCATCAATTTTTTCACCATGATCGGGGTGGCGGTTTTCCTGCAGGGTCTGGGCAACATGATGAAATATCTGCATCCCGATGACGCCATGGGCGGCTCGGCTTTCATCGACGCCTTCGGGTTCTGCGCCATCTGCCTGATCGTCACCACCGTGATCTACCTGTTTACCGTTGAAACCCTTGGCAAGAGGAAAAATGGATAGGAGGCGTGGATATGAACAATTTGCTGGATCTTTTGGGCTGTCGTTATCCGATTATCCAAGGCCCTGTGGGGGAACTGAACGACCCGCGGATGGTGGCGGCGGTGTCTGAAGCCGGCGGCTTCGGGATGCTGGCCCTGGGCTTTATCACCGACCTGGAGAAGGTGAAGCGGATGATCGCCGATGTGCGGGCGCTGACCGATAAGCCCTTTGGGGCCAACCTCATGATCGCCATGAACCCCAACAACGAGGCGATTCTGGAGATCCTGGCCGGTGCCGGCGTCCGAACGGTGACCACCTCGGCCGGTTCGCCCAAGAAGATCTATCCCAAAATCAAGGCTCTGGGCCTGAACGGCCTGCATGTCGCTCTGGCGGCCCCTTTGGCGGTCAAGGCCGCCGAGGCCGGCGCGGACGGGGTGGTGGTCTCGGGCGCCGAATCCGGCGGCTTGCGCACCACGGGGCCAGAATCGACCAACATGATCCTCATACCCTTGGTTTGCGACCAGGTGGACGTCCCGGTGGTTGCGGCCGGCGGTATCGCCGACCGCAGGGGCTACCGGGCGGCCATGGCCCTCGGCGCCCAGGGGGTCCAGGTCGGTACGGCGTTTTTGTGCGCGGAAGAGAGCCCGGCCGCCCCGGCCTGGAAAGAGGCCATCATCGGTTGCGGCGATGCCGGCACCACGCTGCTGCCCATGGGCCCCATGGCCATGAGAACCATCGTCAATCCCAAGATGGCCGGCCTGATAGCCGAGGGTGCGGACCTGAGCAAGGCCTATCAGCTGGGCGATGCCGGCAAAGCCTGGCGCAGCGGCGATTTCGACCTGTTCCCGGCCGGTGCCGGCCAGGTCAGCGCGCTGATCAAAAGGATCCGGCCGGTCAAGGCGATCATCGAGGAGATGGTCGGTTGACCAGTGCCTTGCTTTTAACCGGAAACCGAAAGGCACGTTTATGGAGATACCCGCCGACGGGTTTGTTGTCGTGTGCAAACGGGAATGCGCCACCTGCGGCATGGTCGTTCCGGTGCTCAGCGAGATCGTCGATAAGGGAAAACCGCTGACCATCTGTTCCCAGGACGATCCCGCTTTCCCGGACGAATGGCCGGGGGTTGTGGACGATACGGCGTTGGCCCACTCCTATCGCCTGGCCATCGAGGCCGTTCCGACCCTGATCCGGATGCAAAACGGGATGGAGACGGCCCGGGCCGTGGGTTGGGACCGGGCCGAATGGCAGGCGGTCACCGGCATCGAAGGGTTGGGCGAGGATCTGCCGCAGTCCCGGCCGGGGTGCGGTTCCCGGAGTGTCGAGCCCGGACTGGCTGAGGAATTGGCGTTGCGCTACGGCGGCGTTCGTCTGGCGGCGCGCCGGATCGAGACGCCGTCGCATGAAGACGAGATGGAAGCCTGCTTTGCCAGGGGGTGGACCGACGGCTTGCCCGTGGTGCCGCCCACAGAGGTGCGGGTGGTGCGCATGCTGGCCGGCACCCGTCGTTCGTCGGACGAGGTGGTGGGCATCATTCCGCCCAACCAGGCCGCCTGCACCGTGGAAAAGGTGGCCATCAACGCGGTCATGGCCGGTTGCAAGCCGGAATACCTGCCCATCGTGATCGCCGCCGTCGAGGCGGCCTGCCTGGATGCGTTCTGTCTGCACGGCCTGCTGGCCACTACCTATTTTTCCGGCCCGGTGATCATCGTCAACGGCCCCATGGCCAGGGCCGTGGGCATGAACTCGGGCGTCAATGCCTTCGGCCAGGGCAACAGGGCCAATGCCACCATCGGCAGGGCCCTGCAACTGGTGGTGCGCAACGTGGGCGGCGGGCGGCCGGGCGAGATCGACCGCGCCACCCTGGGAACGCCGGGTAAATATACCTTCTGCTTTGCCGAGGACGAAACCGGTTCGCCCTGGGAATCCCTGGCCGTCGAACGCGGCTTTGCCCGAGGCGCATCGACGGTGACCCTCTTTGCCGGCAGTGGGGTGCAACCCATCTTCGACCAGCACTCCCGCGATCCCGAATCACTGGCGCGCACCTATGCGGCCTGTCTGCGCACCGTAGCTCATCCCAAGATCCCCATGGCAGCGGACGCCTTCCTGGTGGTGTCGCCCGAACACGGCCGGGTTTTCCGCCAGGCCGGTTGGACCAAGGCGCGTCTGCGCGAGCGGTTGGACGAGTTGCTGCAGATTCCCGGCGCCGATTTGGTGCGCGGCGCCCACGGCATGGCCGAAGGCGTTCCCGAGTCCCTGGCCCACACCACCCTGCCCAAATTTCGACCGGGCGGTCTCGATATCGTGCATGCCGGCGGCACGGCGGGCATGTTTTCGGCCATCATCAGCGGCTGGGTGGCCAGCGGCGCCAAGGGAAGTCAATCGGTCATCAAGGAGATTAGACAATGAATAAAGGCATGGTATTGCTCGATCCCACCGCCGAACTGGCCCCGGCTCGCCGGGTGCGATTGCCCCGGCCCAAAGAGCTGGCCGGTCAATGCGTGGGGCTGTTGGATATTTCAAAGGCCCGCGGCGATGTGTTTCTCGACGAAATCGAATCCCGGCTCAGGGCCGACGGCGTGTCGGTGCGACGCTATCAGAAGCCAACCTTTGCCCGCGTGGCGCCGGTGGCGCTGATGCAGCAGATCAGCGCCGAGTGCCAGGTGGTGATCGAGGCACTGGCCGACTGAGGGTCGTGCACCTCATGCAGTGTGCATGATGTCGTCGATCTTGAAGGCCGGGGGATCCCCAGCGTCTATGTGGCCTCGTCCGAGTTCGAGGCGGCGGGGACGGCCCAGGCAGCGGCCTTGGGGTACGACCCGGCGGCGGTGTTCGTTCCTCATCCGATCCAGGATCGTACCGATGGGGAGATGCGGGAGATCGCCCGCGCCGCTGTCGAGGAGCTGATCGAGGCCATAACCAGTCACGGAGAGCGGAGATGAAACGAGCGGTCTACTACGGCATTCGGGATGTGCGGGTGGAAGAGGCGCCGGACCCGGTACCCGGTCCGGGCGAGGTGAGGGTCGATGTGACGTATTGCGGCATTTGCGGGTCCGACCTTCACGAATACCTGCATGGCCCCTTTCCCGAGAGTCCCTTCGGTCACGAGGCCTGCGGCACCATTTCGGGGCTCGGTCCGGGCGTCACGGGATACCAGGTGGGCGAGCGGGTGTGTACAGTGACGCCCGGCGCTTATGCCGAGGCGGTGGCCTGTCCGGTTGAGCGTCTGATTCGCATTCCCGAAGGCATGGACTGGAAACGGGCCGTGGTGCTGGAACCGCTCTCCGGGGCGGCCTACGCCATCGACCGCGGCGGGGTTCGCGCGGAGGATAAGGTGTTTGTCGCCGGCGCCGGAACGGTGGGGCTGATGATGCTCCAGGGGCTCAAGGCCATGGGCGTCGAAGCGGTATACATGAGCGATGTGCTGGCCAACCGGCGAGCGATGGCCGAGAGCATGGGGGCCACCGAAGTGTGGGACCCGTCCCAGGTCAAGAGCGCCGCCAGGATCAAGGCGTTGACCGGCGGCCGGGGCGTGGATGTGGCCATCGAGGCCGTGGGCGTGGAAGCGGCTCTGAAGGATTGCCTGGCCTCGGCGCGCTTTCAGGGCAAGGTGATCGTCCAGGGGATCTTCACCGAGCGCGCCTCCCTTCACATGCTCGGATTCGTCACCCGTGAGACGACGATGATCGGCACCGCTTCGATCAATCCCCCCCTGGCCATGCAGTGGCTGGCCACCGGCAGGATCGCCCCCGAACGGGTCATCACCGACATCATTCCCCTGGCCGACATCGACCGGGGCGGATTCGCGGTGCTCGCCGCACGGAGCGAAACGGCCATCAAGATCGTGGTCAAAATGTAAAACGGTATCCATTGCCGAAGCATGGTGAGGGGCGGCGGAGGATCGGGTTTCCGTCAGATTCGGATCAGCTCGGCGCGTTTCAGGTGCTGGACGGCCGTGTGGCGCCAATCTTTCGGTGCGCAGGCGTCGGCCATGGCCACGGCAAGGTGTTTGGGCGCCACGAGCCCCAAGCGGCTCAGGCCGTTGAGGCAGGCCGGACAGTTGGTCAGCAACTGGTCCATGGGGTCGAGGGCGAACTGGGGTGCGAGGGCCGACCGTTTGCGTTCCAGCATGGCTGCGGCGATGTCCGGGCGACTCAACGCCAGGGTGCCGGCTTCGGAGCAGCAGTACGGCACGGCGGTCACCCCCTCGCGGGCAAAGTCGCGCAGCAACGCCTCGCCCCGGCCGTCGAGGGAGTCGTGGCAGGGTTGATGATAACAACATTTGCCCGATAGCCAGACGTCGAGTCCGCGGTCCAGCACAAAGCCCGTCACGTCGGTGACCGGCGCATCGAAGATTTCGTCGGTTTTCATACGCACCAGGGCCTCACGGCAGGTGCCGCAGGTGATCAGGCAGGCATCGAAATCGAAATGCCCCAGCATGCCGCGGATCTGGTTGAAGAGGATGGTGTTCTGCAACTCCTGGCGGTTGGTCAGGTCGGTCTTGGCATTGGCACGGGACGGAAAACCGCAACAGAGAAATTTCGGCGGCAGCACCACGCGCATGCCGCTGTGCAGCAGCAGGAAGATGGCGGCCAGGCCGATGTCGGCGTGGAGCCTTTCGGAGCCGCAGCCGGGAAAGTAAAACACGGTGGCCGCCGGCGCCTGGTCCGGAGAGGCCACCAGCACATGGTTCAAATCGTGGCCGTGGGGGAATTGCCTGGTCAGCGGCTGGGCGGCGATGGCCGGCGCCGGCGCATAGAGCGGTTGCAGCACTGCGGCGCGGCGCCACAGGCCGCCGGCGAGACGCGTGGCGAGTCGCTGGAGCGCTCCTCCCCATTGGAATATGGCGCGGCGCATCACGGCATTGGTCGCCGGCGAGCGCGAGGCGAGGTAGGCCAGGGCCATGCGCGTTGGCCACGCGGTCTGGCGGGTGCCGTGGGCGATCAGCACCTCGCGTTCGAGGATCGAGACTTCGGCCGTATCGATGTTCACCGGGCAGGGCGCCTGGCATTTGTGGCACAGGGTGCAGTGATCGGCCAGTTCGGCCAGCCAGTGCAGGGGGCGCAGCCCCACGGCATGCGAGCGCTGGGCATCGTAGAGCAGCGCTTCGATGATGGCGATCAGGGCCAGGTTCTTGTTGCGCGGGTGATAGAAGAGATTGCCGCCCGGGTAGAAGACGCAGCAGGGGGTCTTGCAGCGGCCGCAGCGCACGCATTGTGAGATCTTTTCGGCCAGTTGTTCCAGGCGGCCGTAGCGCAGGATGCGCGCCTCCATTTCCAGGAGGTTGAACGACGGGGCATAGACCCGCTCGGCCACGCTCCGATCGGTCAGCTTGCCCGGGTTGAACAGGCCGTCCGGATCGACCGTCTCCCGGTAGCGTTTGAACTCGGCCATGATCGCGGCATCCAGGTGCTTGATCTTGGTGAATCCGATGCCGTGCTCGCCGCTGACCACCCCTTCGAGCGCCGCCGCTTTTTCCATGATCACATCCGCCACTTCGGCGGCGTGGCGCATCATCTCCCGGTCATTGGAAAAGACCGGGATATTGACATGCACGTTGCCGTCCCCGGCGTGCATGTGGGTCGCGACCACGATGCGGCGGTTGCGGATCTCGGCCATGTCGCGCTCGATTTCCGCGTTGACCTTGCTGTAGCCGCGAAGCAGTTCGGCAAGGGATGCCTGGGCCTGGCGCAGGTGGGTTTCGTTGCGCAGGTGGCTGCGGCCGGCCAGCTTGATCTGCTCCATGGCGGCCTGGAGCAGTTGCCGTGCCCGGGGCAGTTTGGCGCTCAGCCATTCCGGGTCCTCGATGGGGACGGCCTTTTCCATGTAGGTGAGCAGCTGCCAGATCGCCTCTTCCTGGTTGGCGCGTTCCTCCTCCACGTTGAGCTGGTCGACGAAGGCGGCGAACTCGGCCAGGGCCTTGACCGGCAGCACGATGTCTTCGTTGAGCTTGAAGGCGTTGGTGCGCGCTGCGATGGCCCCCAGCCGCTTGCGGTCGCGCCAGAAGCGCTCGGCCTCCTGGGCGCTCTGGGCCACGGCCATGAAGGTGTTGGGATAGTCGGCCAGTAGGTTGGTGAGTCGGGACAGGCCGCTGTCGATCTGTTCGGCGGTGTGGCCCACGATGTCGATGAGCAGCACGGCCTTGGGACGCTGGCTGCGGGGCGCCTTGGCCTTGTACTGAATGGCGCGCACATACTCCTCGTCGAAGTGCTCCAGGGCCATCAGGGCTTCGCGCCCCTTTTCGGAGAAGGCCGCGCAGATGCGGTCGATCACCTCGGCGGCCTCTTCCATGTCTTCGCCGAAGAATTCGAGGCATACGGTGCGCTGATGGGGATAGGGATGATGCAGCACGAACACGGCGGAGGTGATGACCCCGTCGGTGCCTTCTTTCTGGACGCCCGGCAGGCCTTGGAGGGTCTTGTTGGTGATATCCTTTCCCAGGCCGGGCTTGCGCAGTTGCCAGCCGTGGATCTCGATGCGTTTTAAGGCGTTGCCGGTGGCCGTGTCGTTCACCTCGAAGTGAATCGAGCCCTGGGGATCGATGCGCAAGGCGTCGGGCTGCAGCCGCCGCACCTCGAGCAGACGCCCGTCGGCCACGGCGATGCGAAAGCCGAGCAGATTGTCGATGGCCGTGCCCCACAGCACGGCGCGCTTGCCGCCGGCGTTTTCGGCGATATTACCGCCAATGGTGCAGGCCCACGAGGAGGTGGGATCGGCGGCGAAGATCAGGCCGGCCGCCTCGGCCGCCTGCATGGCCGCCTCGGTGATGACCCCGGCCTCCAGTTCGATGGTGTAAAGGGTCAGGGTGGTGCCGTCGGGCTGGTCGAAGGCCACGTCGCGGATCGCGCCGATGCGGTTGAGCTTTTCGGTGTTGATCATCACGCAGCCGGGGGCCACCGGCACCGCACCGCCGGTCAGACCCGTGCCGCCGCCCCGGGGGATCGCCTTGAGTCCGAGACCGGCCACGGCCCGCAGCAGTGGCGGCACCTGATCTTCCCGGCTCGGGCAGACCACGGCCACGGGCAGATGGAGGCGCCAGTCGGTGGCATCGGTGGCGTGGGCGCAGAGGGTGAAGGGATCGAAAAAGACATTGGGATCGCCCACGATAGCGCCGAGCCGGCGGCGGATGCGCTCCCGGGTCTCCACGGCGGCGGTCAGTTCCTGTTCCAGCGCATCGAACTGGCCCCGGCATTTTTCGAGCACCAGGTCCAGCTCGGGGGTCTTGCGGCTCCGTTCGGTGATCTGGGCCAGGTCGCTATGCACCATGAAAAAAAAGCGCTGCCGCAAGTCGCGATCATCGATCAGCTGCTGGTAGAGAAACGGATTGCGCCGTAAAATGAACAGATCCCCGATGAGCCGCATGAGCAGACGCCACGACCGCCCGGTGCGGCGGGTGAACACCAGCCGCTCCAACGGGGCGAGCACCTCCTCGCCCAGGAGGAGGCTCCAGACGCGCCGGTCGTCGGCCGAGGTATAGTTGAAGGGGATTTCCCTGGAGGTGGTTCTGCTCATCTATTATTGTGCGATTTTGTCCAGCGGCCCGTGACCGATGGTTTCCGTGCCAATCCTTGACAAATAAAAAACGCTCCCGAATAGAAAACCAGGCGCGTCGGTGTTCGTCGGCTTCCCTACGTTCCGGCCCCTGTTATTGATCAAGCCTGTGGTCTTTGCAAGCCAATTTTCGAGAAAAAAACCAACCGGCCGCTACGGGCGCCTGAACCGTATCCAATCCTAAAGGCTCGGGAAAGCGACCGGACTTTTTATATGGCGCTTTTTCGACTATAGATGGGCAATGAACCTCCAAGCATCAGAGAGGCATTATGGTTTCGATCAATCCCGATCACGTGCAGGCGGTCCTCCATGCAATCAATCAAGGCCCCTACTTCAAACATTTGTCCATGCCGGTCAAAGAGATGGGGGTCGGGTATGCCTTCGTGGAACTCCGCGTCGGCCGCGAACATCTCAATCCTTTTGGCGGGATCCATGGCGGCGCCTATGCGTCGATCATCGACACGGCCGCCTATTGGGCCGCCTATTGCGAACTCGAAGAGGGGGTCGGCATGATCTCCATCGACTTGAAGATCGATTATCTGGCACCCATCAGCGCCGGGGTCATCACGGCAAGGGGAAAAAGCATCAAAATCGGCAAAACCATGTGCCTGGCCGAGGCGACCGCCATGGACCAGGATGGCCGGTGGCTGGCGCACGGAACCTCGAAGATGATGATCACCAGGGGATTGCAGACCATCAGGGACGCCTTTGGGACTGTGGGCGTCGCATCGTTACCCCCCAAGTTTTTATCCTCTACTTAGACATGACGGCACCGTAGAAAGTCGCAGAGGCTTCTTGCCGGATCCAGAATCTATAGAAAATACTGGATCCCGACTTTCACCGGGATGACGGGGAAACCTGATTTCGGAATTTTTATCCTCTACTCAAACAGTAATGAACGCGTGAAATAAGAAGCGATTGGCGGACCTATAGAATGCAGGGGCTAGAAGGTATGAATGGCAGCAGTGTCAATGGAGATGAAGACCGTTGCGCCTTCCCGGAGTTCCAGGTCCACGATGGCCCGTTTGGATACCATGGTTTTGACGGCGAGTTCTCCGCATTTCAGCTGGACTTCATAGGCGAACCCCTGACCTGCGACGGAGGTGACGACCGCGTGGAAACAGTTGGACCGTTCCGGTGGGGATGAATTTCGGCGGATGGTAATGTCCTCGGGACGAATCGCGAGATATCGGTGGCCCGGGTTGACGGGGCTGCCGAGCTCAACGCGAAGGCTCCCGACGTGGGCCGCGCCGTTTTCGAACCTTGCCTCGAAAATGTTTTTCATGCCCACGAATTCGGCGACGGCCATGGAGGCGGGCCGGTGAAAGAGATCCTGAATGGCCCCTGTCTGAGCGATTTCACCCTGTTGAATGATAGCTCCGCGGTCGGCCAGGGATAGCGCTTCGCCGAAGTCGTGGGTCACCATCAGGAAGGTGGTCTGGGTCGTTTGATGCAGCGTCTTGATAGCGGCGCGGATTTCTTCCCTGAAACCCGGGTCGATGGCGGACAGGGGTTCATCCAGCAGCAGGACATGGGGGCGAACGATCAGCGCCCTGGCCAGTGCGACCCGTTGCTTTTCTCCGCCGCTGAGATGGATGGGAAGGCGGGTGAGCAGGTGCCGGATGCCCAGCAGTTGGGTCAGTTCGTTCAATCTCGTTTGGCCTTTTTTTTCTTCTATGCCATGGTACCGCAGGCCATAAGTGATATTTCCCATGACGTCGAGATGCGGAAACAACGCATGGTCCTGGTAGACGATGCCCACGCCGCGTTTTTCCGAAGGCTGGCCGGTGATCTCCCTTTCTCCGATGAAGATTCTGCCGCCGTCGACCTGGATCAATCCGGCGATCGCTTCAAGGATGACGGTCTTGCCCGCACCGGTGGGTCCCATGAGGACGAAGAATTCATTCTCCTGGACAGAGAGATTGACGTTCCGCAGAGAAAAATCGAGGAGGCGGATATTCAACTCTTCGGTGCGGATCATTTTTCCCTGGCCTCCCGCGTCGTCAGGATACGAAGAAAAAGGAAAAGGAAAAGGGAGACGATGACGAGCCAGACGGCCACGGGTTGAGAGTACTTCAACCCATAGGCTTCAAAACGTTCGTAGATGAGGACCGGGGCGGTCATGGGGTGGTAAGCGATCACGACCACGGCGCCGAATTCGCTGATGGCGCGGGCGCTGCACATGATGATGCCGATGAGCATGCTGCGCCAGGCCAGGGGGAAGGTGATGCGCAAGAAGGTCCCGGTCATGGAGGCCCCCAGACTTCTTGAAACTTTTTCGAGTCGGGGAGAGACGGCCATGAATCCCGCCTTTGCGCTATGGATATAGAAGGGAATTCCGACAAAGGTCAGGGCGACGATGATGCCGGTGACGCTCCCCATGATGCGGATGCCCAGATCGAAGAGGAGCCGGCCGATCCAGTGGTTTTTTCCGGAGATGCCCAGAATGGCGATGCCGACCACCGGATGGGGAATGACGATGGGAAGATCGATAATGCCCTCGAGGAGGCGTTTGCCTCTGAAATCCTGGCGTGCCAGCAGGTAGGCCAACGGTGTGCCAAACAGAAATGAGATGAGGGCCGCCGATCCGGCTGAAAAGACGCTCAACCGGATCGACCGCACCACTTCCTTGTCGTGGATGCTCTCCCACAGGGCGGGTATGGACGAGGAGGTCATCAACTCGACCAGCGGCAGGAGAATATAGGCGACGATGACGATGCCGCAAGTCAGTGTGAGCCAGAAAAACAGCTCCTTTCTTCGCATAAGTTCACTTTCGAAAATCTAATTTTTGACTTCCACGAGGGCTTTCAGTTCTTGCGGGAGCTTTTCCTGCATGGCCGCCGTGGGCACCCGGCATGGGATGAACGGCGGTTGGCCCATATCCTTCAGAATCTTCAAGCCGCCGTCGGGCGAGAGCATGTATTTGAGAAAGGCGACGGCCGCCTCCGGGTTGGGCGCGTTTTTGATCATGGTGATGCCATAGGTGCACGACCCCCCTTTAAGCTCCATCAGGGTGCCAGGCTGTTTTCCCGACACCTGGACCGTGGCGTGGGCGTAGAAATCATCGAATTGATAGTTGCCCAGATTGATCTCGTCGGGCAGGACCACATACTTCAGCCCGTGCTGGACGGCGACCGACAGGTATTCCCATGCATAATCCATGTTCCCGGTCTGGAGCAGGGAAACCAGCTCCACCGATTTGGGCCGGACATTTTCCTGGGGGCGGTTGGCGATAGCGGCCTCGTAAAGGCCGGGTTTCTGATAGTGCTTCTCCGCCAGTTGGAGTACCATGAGCGCCCGATATCCGCAGGGGTCCAGATTGGGATCCGAGTGCCCCCAGACCACACCCTTTTTCTGGAGAATTTCATACCAATTGCCCGCATGGATCGTGTCGGCGTATTTGCTATTGTCCGTGTAACAGAGAACGAGCTGGTTGGTGGCAAACCGGATGTTCCAATCCGCATAATCGGGAACGAGAAGCTTGTCGATGACCTTGTAATCCGCCGATCCCATAATGTCGCAGGGCTTCTTCAGGTCGGTCACTTTGCGGGCCGCCTGCTGGCTGCCGCTGGCCTCGCGGATCAGATCCACTTTGGGATATCGGGCCTCAAAGGCCTTTTCCATGGCCTGAAAAGGCACCGAAAGGCTGCCTGCATGGAACATGACCAGCTTGCCCTGGGGTTCGGCCTTGGCGGCACCTCCCGCCAGGATCGATGTGAACACAAAAGAGAATACGACGATCAGACTGAAAAGCGATGCTTTTTTCATGACTCTTTCCTCTCCATCCCTTGAATTGAAATGCCCCGGTGCACATTGCAACCGAGGCATTTCTTCTGCGTTCGAACTTTTTTGTCAAGAGATCTTGGAAAAATCAAGCGATCCAGGGAGATGGCTGACTCCTTCTTACTTTGGATTACACTCTGCGGCGATACTCGTCTGTTTTTAGATTTTGAATTGCCCCACCATCAGCTTCAATTGTTCGGCCAGCTTGGCCAAATCTTCAGCGCTCATATTGACCTGGCTGCTGCTCGAGGACATTTCATTGGCCGTCGCATTGACCTCGACGATATCCCGGGAGATTTCTCCGGCCACCGATGAGCTTTGGCTGACATTGGTGTTGACCTCCTGTATGCCCCGGGCCGCCTGAGACACGTTGCCGGCGATTTCGGATGTAGCCGTGGACTGCTCTTCCACAGCCGTGGCGATGCCCGACACGACGTCGTTGACCTCCTGGATGATCCGGGTGATCTCTTCGATGTCCTTTACCGTGAGGGATGTGGTATCTTGAATGGTGCCGATTTTCTCCTTGATGTCCTGGGTGGCTTCGGCGGTTTGTTTGGCCAGTTCCTTGATTTCATTGGCGACCACCGCAAACCCCTTGCCGGCTTCACCGGCCCGGGCGGCCTCGATGGTCGCATTCAGAGCCAGAAGGTTGACCTGCTCGGAGATGTCGGTGATGGCTTCCACCACATGGCCGATGGCCTGGGCCGCGTTGCCGAGATGGTCCATCCGGCCCGAGGTCTCTGCAGACTTGCGAGCGGCATTGTCCGATATCGAACGCGCCCGCTCGGAGTTCTTGGCGATTTCGTTGACCGTAGCCGACATCTGCTCGGCCGCCGTGGCCACTGCCTGGGTATTGGTCGCCGACTGCTCCATGGCGGCGGCCACATTGGCCATGTTGGTGCTCATCTCCTCCGAAGCGGTGGCCACCACATTGGATTTTTCGGACGTATTTTGGGCCGCCTGGGACATCTGCTCGGAGATGGCCGACAGCTCCGTGGACGAGGCGGAGAGTGTTTCCACGCCGTGGGCAATCTGCCGAATGATACCTTGGAGCTTTTCGATGAAGGTGTTGAACCACCTGGCCAGCTCGCCCACCTCGTCCCGGCTGTCGACGCGCAGGCGCAGGGTCAGGTCCCCTTCACCCTGGGCGATATCTTTCAAACCCGCTACCGCGGCATTGATTGGCCTCGTGATGGTGCGTGCGGACACCAGTGCAAGCACTGTGGTCGCCACCACGGCAAAGAGGCCGACCAGCACAATGGTGCTGCGGATGGCGTTCGAGGCCACCAGGAACTCCTGCCGGTTCTGGGTAACGGCGATGGACCAGCCGTTGATGCCCACAGGGGCGAATCCGGCGATTTTATCGGCGCCCCTGAACGTATACTCCTCCACACCGGTATCCCCCCCAATCATCCGGCTGTTGATCTGTTTCATTTCAGGGATATCGGCCACGGCGGGATTCAAAATGATATCCGCGTTCGGATGGGCAATGGGCAGCCCTGCCTTGTTGATCATGTAGGCATAGCCGGTCCGGCCGATGGTCCGTTTTGAAATCAGCTCGGTGAAGTATTCCGCCTTGATGACGATGCCGAAAATTCCCAGGAATCGGCCGTTTTCCGATTTGATGGGAGCGGCGGCGGTGGTGATCAGTTTCTTGGTGGCCGCGGAACGGATCACTTCATCGATTTCCGGTCGTCCGGTCTTTTTCAATCTCTGGAATGTGGGATTATTGGCGATGTCCACCCCCTGATAGACGCTGCCGTTCTCCAGGATACCGGTGTATATCTGACCCTTGGCATCGGCGATGAATATTCCCTGATAATAATCGCCCATTTTAACGAATTGCTTTTTAAGCGCCTGCGCTGTGGCCGCGATCATCTCTCCGGACCCGGATAGACCGTTTTCCTCCACCGCCAGGGCGACCCGAAGGACATCGGGTTGGGCTGCCATGGTGGCGGCTTTATTGACCTCGGATTCCAGAATGGTCTGGGTCAACCGACTCAAGTCCACGGCAACGTCGCGCGCCTGGTTCATCGACAAGGTCACCAACGCGTCGCGTGCCTTGGTAAACGAGATATACCCCACCACGCTCAAGGGGATCAGCGCCGCAGATATGGCGATCAGCATCAGTTTGGACGAAATGGATTTCAGATTGACCTTCATTGCAATGCTCCTTCGATCGAATGGAAAATTTCACACGAGATAACATCCCGTTGGCAACGCCATTCCAAAAAATGTCCGTTTCCCATGGCGCATCGGCATGCCGGGTCGGGGCGGATTTTCATCAAATCAATATCGGTCGAACCGATGGCGGACTTTAGCGTGAAACATGGGCGATGAGGGCAAAGACAAGTCAAAAAAATGGGGCAAGGCTTTAAATATGGCGGAGGTGTTGCACTATATGGCATATGAAAAGGAGGGGTCATCATGGTACAGAACCCACCTAAAGATATGCCGCGTATTATTCCATACTTGCATTACAATCATGTCGAAAAAGCCGTGGAGTGGCTGTGCTCGGTCTTCGGTTTCAAGGTCAGCTTCACCTTGCCGGATAAAAAGGGCGGATTGATGCATGCCGAAATCACATACGCCGACGGCGTGGTGATGCTGGGCCCGGCCAACCGCGAATACAACAGCCTGAGTCCGCTCGATCTGAAGGGCGTCAATCAGGGGCTCTATGTCTATGTGGAGGATGTGGACCGCCACCACGAAAATGCCAAAGCCAAGGGCGCCGAGATCGTCATGCCGCCCGAGGATATGTTCTGGGGCGACCGAATTTATGCGGCCAATGATCTGGAGGGCCATATGTGGACCTTCGGCCAGCATACCAAAGATATCCCATCCGAGCAGATGCGCCCGCCGGAATATTAGGCGGCCCGAACGCCTCTTGAAGGGCATGGCGCGGACGGCCCTGATTCCCCGCCTCTTGCGCCATGCCCGACCTGTGTGCGCATCGCCCCCTTTTTTCTCCTTTTAGCCGCCGTTCTTCTTTTTGTGCACAGACGCATATCGCTTCCTGTCTGGAATCAATCCGTTTAATAGATTTTAAGCAATAAAAACAATAACATATAAATATATAGGGCTCTGCGCTGCCTGGCCTGGCCGGGGAGCTGTTCTTGCATGTTAAAGCATCAATCAACGTATCATTCCAACCCTAAATCAGGAGGTGTCTTATGTCACTGCAACTCAAAGTTGCGCGGTCAACATGGGAAAAGGAACAGGTGTACCAACTGCGGTCCAAGGTGTTCATCGAAGAGGAAAGGCGCTTCGATCTGTCGAACAAGCACGTTTTCGATCGTTTCGACAGCTTCGCGGAGACGAGCAATTTTCTCGCCTTCGACGGCGACACGCCCGTGGCCGGCATTCGGCTGGTGCTGGACAACCCGGTGGGCCTGCCGGCCGAAGAGGCCTTCGATTTCGGGCCGTTGCGCCGATCGCTGCGAGGCGGCTGCGCCACGGTCGGTTGGTTTTGCATCAGCAGGCGTTTCCGGCGCCATCCCGGCCTCGTCGTATCGCTGATTCAAATGTGCTTCCGCAAGATGCGCCAGCATGGCTCGCGCCATGTACTGGCGGTGATGCACCCGCCGGCGCTGCCGCTGTTGGCGCGTCTCATAGGGGCTCGGCCACTAGGGCCCGAAATCATGGATCATGCCCTGGGCGTGGGGATCATCCCGGTGCACGTGGATCTCGAAAATCTGCCGGATAGCAATAGGAAGCGGTTCTCAGATCCGGATGAACACCTCTTCGATGATTCGCCCGAGCGCCGACTCTTCCGAAAAGATGAGACCATCGTCGCCGGCGGAGACGAGGACGTACATGTCTATCAGATCATGCGGGGCGTGGTGCGGGTTCAGGGCCGGTCAGAGCCGATGGATACGGCCGGATCCAAAGAACAGGCAGCCGACGCGATGCAACTCGGCCCCGGTCAGCTCTTCGGCGTACTTTCGGCTTTGGACGGACGGGGAATGGCCCGCACCCTGGTGGCCCACTCCGAAGATGTGGACGTCATGGTGTGGTCCAGGCAATCCTTTGTCGATCAGATGTATGCTTCACCGGAACGCATGATGTGGCTTTGTCGAATCATGAGCCAAAGGGTTCGGTGCACCTATGATCCCATGTTCGAGATGCCGGCGGCGGCCCTCTCCGATGCGTTGACCGCGTCTGTTTTAGTCGAACACAGCCGGCCAATGGAAGTCCTGTTTTAACCACTTTTCACAACGCCCGGCTCGGCCGGAAAAAGGAGTCAGCTATGCAAGCTATTCAACCCCCTCGGCAGATCCACCCTGCGACTGCCGGAAGCAAATACAAATACTATGAGCAAGCCTTCGATCGTAACATCGGCTTTCTGACGCCAGGCGAACAGGAGCGCCTGCACGAGGCCGTCGTGGCCATCCCCGGCCTGGGCGGTGCGGGCGGCGCCCACGTGGCGGCCACGGCCCGTCTGGGCGTCGGCCGGTTTCATCTCGCCGATCTGGACCGATTCGAAGTGGTCAACATCAATCGCCAGCATGGCGCCCGGGCCGGGACCTTCGGCCGCCCCAAATGCGAGGTGCTGGCCGAAGAGGCGCGAGCCATCAATCCGTTTGTGGAGCTGAAGGTATTCGAGGAAGGGGTCACGGCGGAGAACATCGATGCCTTCCTCGAGGGCGTGGATGTGGTCATCGATGGCATGGATTTCTTCAACATCGAGATTCGGCGGTTGATCTTTCGTCGCGCCTGGGAGAAGCGTATCCACGTGATTACGGCCGGACCCATCGGTTTCGGCAGTGCGTTCATGGTGTTCGCACCGGATCGCGGCATGACGTTCGATCGCTATTTCGACCTTCATGACGACATGCGTATGGAAGAGAAGTTGATCGCTTTCTTTGTCGGCCTGGTCCCCAAGGCCGCTCATAAGTCCTATACCTTGCCGGGAAGCATCGATATGGCCGAGCAGCGGGGTCCTTCCCTCGGCGCCGGATGTCAGCTGTGTGCGGCCGTAGCGGCGGCCGAGGTGGTGCGGATCCTGCTCGGCAAGCCGGGATTGCGGCCGGCGCCCTATTACTTCCAGTTCGATCCGTTTGCGCGCCGGTTCGTCCAGGGGCGATTGTGGTTCGGCAACCGGGGGCCGCTGCAGCGTCTCAAACGATGGCTGATGAAGGCCAAACTGACTAGTCAATCTGATTGTTTGCACGAGCCTCGTCCGAAGGTCGAAGCGCCATCGGCGCATGGCGGCGGGCCGCTGAGCGCGCAGGTTCGGGACTATCTGATGAAAGCCGCCATTCGGGCGCCCTCGGGAGATAATTGTCAGCCATGGCGTTATGCCCATCAGGCCGATACGATTCATCTCATGGTGGATCCCGCAGCAGATGGTTCGTTTTTCAACGTGGCTCAGGCCGCCTCCCTGATCAGCTGCGGTGCTGCCGTGGAAAACCTGGTGCTGGCGGCCAGCCGCTTCGGAATGGCGGCCGCCGTTGCGGTTTCGGCGGCAGACGGCAATGCCCGGGTCCGGGTCGATTTGTCACCCGGCACGTTGTGCGAAGATCCCTTGCAGCGGTTTGTCTGGGAAAGGCACACCAACCGCACCCTCTACGATCGTTCACCCCTGGACCCCGATCATCGCCTCAAGATTCAGGCGGCCATAGAACCTTTTGAGCAAGCCGAGCTGCTGTTGCTGACCGAACCTCAACAAATCAGGGAAGCCGCGCAATTGGTCGCCGGCATCGACCGTATTCGGGCGGAGCATCGAGGGCTGCACACCCATCTCATGCGCATGATTCGCTTCAGCGTCCAGGAAGCACGCGAACGGCGCGACGGGTTTTTCCTTAAGAACCTGGAGGCGGGCAGGGCAGGCGAGTGGTTCATTCGGTGCACGCGGCCCTGGCCGGTGATGCGGACCCTCAACCATTTGGGGATGGGCAGGATGATATCCAGGATTTCTCGTCAGGGCATCCTTTCGGCCTCGGCGGTGGGGATGCTCAAGGTTCCGAGCGTGCTCCCCGAAGATTTGATTGCCGGCGGCAGGGCGCTGGAGCGGATTTGGCTGACGGTGGCCAGCATGGGCCTGGCGTTTCAACCCATGACCGCCGCCACCTTGTTTTGGCTGCGCTGGCAGCTCGGCGGCCAGGGGGATTTCAGTCCCGCGCATCGGCGGTTGTTGAATGACCTGTGGCCCCAATACCAGCGATTGTTCGGCGTGACGCATGAATCCGAGGGGCATGTGATGCTGTTTCGCGTCGGAAAAGGGCGGCCGGTTGGCTGCCGCACGTTGAGAAAGCCGTTGGCCTCTTTCCGGCTTCCCTGGCCGTTCGAGGCATCCTCCCGGGATGACGTCAGTGGCGGGACTCCGGAGCCGGCGCAGGCGGCTGGATCGATAAAACAGGCGTTTGGGCGTTAGGCTCATGTGGACGGCGCCGGGAAGGGCATGCATTACAAAGTGATTTTGATAAAAAAAACATATGGCAACGGAGATGGCAGGCGTGGGTGGGGCATGTGGCATCGGCCACCTGCTCCACACACGCGGGGTTTGAGGAATAGCATTCAGTTGGAGACCCTGAAGAGGCGGATTACGGTTTGATTTTGGGATCATTCTGTCGTATGAAACACGCCAGGCTTTTGACTGCGCGCCCTATCCTCTCTGATTGCTATTCTCCTCTCGTTCCTCTGCTTCTTTCCCGGTTCCATTTGCCCGGCGCCACGGCATTTTTTTAACCCCAATGGAGTTTCAGATGAGCCGGAAATTGATCTTTGGCGAACGGCGGCGGCACGAACGCAAGAGCTGCGTCTTTGAAATCGATCTCAATGATCACAACGGTTATTTCAGATGTTATCTGAGAGACTTGAGCCTCGGCGGCGCTCTGGTCGAACACCCCTCCCAATTCAAGCCCAATCTGGGGCAAGAGCTCTTTTTGACGATCCCCTATAGGCAACGATCCGGCGTCGTGGTCGTTACAGGACATGTCGTGAGAGCGCTTCCCGGCACCGTGGCGGTCGCCTTTCGGCAGGGATCATCACCGGCAGCATAGCTTCTCTTCCAGGCGGTCGCACCTTTCCAGCTTCTGATCCGGATTCGGTGGGCATCTTCGCCGGGATGTGGCGCTCTCGATTAGCGGTCTTATTATACGTGTTAAGCTCCATTGTGTTCAGGCGGATATCGCAACCCGAGAAGCCACATGGAGGGTGTCATCGTGAAGATCGGCTGAGGAGGGAGGTCATTTATGAAAACAATGCTATTGATCACACTGGCGCTGGTCGCCATCGTTGCAGGATATAACCATATATCGAATCAATATGTCGCCGCCGGTCAAAACAAAACCGGTTCTTCGAAGAAAACGCAAACCGCCGTCTTCGCTGGTGGCTGTTTCTGGTGCACGGAATCGGATTTCGAGAAGGTGCCGGGAGTCCTGGAGGTCATCTCGGGATATACCGGCGGCCAGGTCGCCAACCCGACGTACGAGCAGGTATCGGCCGGTAAAACGGGCCATGTGGAGGCGGTCAAAGTGGTTTACGATGAAGAAAAGGTTACCTACGCGCAACTACTCGATGTGTTCTGGCGGCATGTGGATCCCACCGATACCGGCGGCCAGTTCGTGGATCGCGGCAGGCAATATCTCAGCGCCATCTTTTATGCCGACGATCGGCAGCGCCAGATGGCCGAAGCATCGAAACAACGGTTGATCGCCTCGGGTCAATTCGGAAGGCCCATTGCCACGGAAATTTTGCCCCTCGGCGAGTTTTACGAGGCGGAACCTTATCACCAGGACTATTACAAAAAGAATCCCATCCGCTATAAATGGTATCGCTCGGGTTCCGGACGCGATCAATTTCTGGAAAAGGCATGGCTTATGGATAAGTTCGGACAAATCCCGGAGGAGCGCGCCGGCACTTCAGACGCCTCCGGAGGGACAGGCACGATCGGCGCCCTGCGGCCTATTCCCGACGACCAGACCTTGCGGGCCACTTTGACCCCCATGCAGTACAAGGTAACGCGACAGGAGGGGACCGAGCCGCCGTTCGACAATGCCTACTGGAACAACCATGAAGAGGGGATTTATGTCGATATCATTTCCGGCGAACCCCTTTTCAGCTCCACGCATAAGTTCGACTCTGGAACGGGCTGGCCCAGTTTTACCCAACCCCTCGAACCCGCGAATATTGTCGAGCGTGCCGACCGCAGCCTGTTCATGGTCCGCACCGAAGTTCGCAGCCGGCATGCCGACTCCCATTTGGGGCATGTCTTCGATGATGGCCCGCAACCCACCGGGCTGCGCTACTGCATCAATTCGGCCGCTTTGCGGTTTATCCCGCGGGAGGATCTGGAAAAGGAGGGTTATGGACGCTATGCGGCGCTGTTCGAGGGGGCGCAAGCGACAGCCCCGGTGCGGATGTCAGACCGTATGAAATAAATAGAGAGGATGATAACATCCCCATGCAGTTGAAAAAAATAGCCCGGCGAGGTTTTCGCCGGGCCTGAATGAGTGATGAGCGCTCATCTCATCGTCGTTGGTCGTTATTCAGATGGCTGTGCGGGTGTTCGACATCGCAGTGAGGATCAGCTCCGCTGCTCCAGACGGCAGTTGTCGCGGCACACCCGCAAATCCTCGACGCACCCCGATGGCATGCTGCGGGTGCACTCGGTAAACTTGGCTTCACAAAGGCTCATGCAACCATTTTGATTTTCACTGGACGAATCGTTCATGGTAACCCTCCTGATTGGCTGTGCCGAAGATTTTTGATTTTCAGCTTCATGATAACCACGCCTGGCGTGCTGGCAAGCCCCCGTCGTGTGATACCGTCGGGGCTTTGCATGGCCGGAACCGGCGCTATGATGTCAGTTTGGGGTTTTGCCAGTGACGCCGATGGTCGCGTCGGGCTTTTTCTTCCAGGTTGTTCGCCACCGCAGCAGTCAGATCCACGCCGGTCTGGTTGGCGATGCAGGTGAGCACGAACATGACGTCGGCCAGTTCTTCGGCCAGATTCTCCCTGGTTCGCGGTGTGCTTTTAAAGCTCTGTTCGCCATATAGCCGCACCATCAGGCGGGCCACCTCGCCCACCTCCTCCATCAGGATTCCCAGGTTGGTCAATTCACCGAAATAGCGCACCCCGTGTTGTTTCACCCACTGATCCACCTGGTCTTGATAGTCTCGAAGCGTCAGGGTTTGCATGGAAAGCCTTTCATCTCATCTTCATGATGCCTGTCGCAATGCTCCAGGCACTTGCAGTCCGTAAGCAAAAAGGGGCGGTGCCGGATGGCGCCGCCCTTTTAAATCACAAGAGAAGAAATGGAGTTTGCTACAAGCCGGATATCACGGTTGCAGCCCGAGCGGGGCGTTACAAACGCGCCAGCGCCCGTTTTCCTTGACCAGCTCGATGGTGGCATCGACGGGATAGTCGTTGCCGATGCGAAACAGTTTGCCGACGACCATGAAGACCGGGTTAATGGCCACGCGTGTCGTTCCAGTCAAGTGAACGACGGCCGACTCCGCATCCTGGGAGATGGTCTGGGTATGGATATGGGTGAACATGTGTCGGAGATAGCCGATATCGAACCCTCTCTGGGCGGCCTCGTCGCTTTTTCGGTTCAGGAATGCCCGGACGCTGTCACCGCTGTCGTCTTCCCCGGCGCAAAGCCACTCTTGCATGTCGGCGTCAAGGTAGTAGTAATCCTTGGCAAAGGCTTCGGCCACGGCGGCCGGTCCTTGACGGCAGTCCAGACCGATCAATGCAGCCTGCAACACGACAAACAGGGCGACTAACACGACAAAGGGAGCGAAGCGGTTTAAAGAATCCATGGGATCAACCTCCTTGCGGCGATGCATTGGCCTTGACGGCACGGTTCCAGTGGTTCGGATATCGGCAGTCCATAACATGGACAGGCGGGCATGACAAGGGGTTTGGGTGTACATGGAAAACCCACGGCGTTGACCCACTACGGGGAATCGGTTATCCTAGGCCATCAACACCGCCATCAGGTGCGTCAACAGCCTCTGACGTCCGATACCCTTTAAGGGAGCTGCAATGGCCCCATTTTTCAGAAAATTGCGCAACAGCCTGATCACCAAACTGCTGATCAGCGTCGCGGGCATCATGCTCGTGTGCTTATGCATTTGGGGATATTTTAACTACCAATATCTGCAACAGAAGGCCATGGACGACCTGGCCGTAAACATGGACCGCTTGAGCAACACCATCCGGCTGGGCACCCATTATGCCATGATGCTCAACTCCCGCGACGACATCCAACAGATCATCAACAACGTCGCGCGCCAGAACGACATCGAAAATGTTCGTATTTACAACAAGGCCGGTGAGATTAAGTATTCCAACCGTTCCGAAGAGGTGGAACGGCAGACCAACATCAAGGCCGAGGCCTGCGATATTTGTCACAACGTCGATCCGCCCCAAGTATCAGTGCCCTTGACCGAACGGGTGCGCCTGCTCCGCTCGGATCAAGGCTATCGCATGATGGGGATCATCAGCCCGGTATACAATGAACCCGGTTGCGCCACGGATGCCTGCCATGTGCACCCGGCCGACAAAAGGGTCCTGGGGGCCCTGGACCTGGTGGTTTCCCTAAAGGATGTGGACCGCGAAGCGGCTGTCTACCAGCGCAACCTGATCCTGCTGGCGGTCGGCCTGTTCGTCGGCATCGCCGTGATGACCGTGATCATCATTCTGCGTTTCGTGACGGAGCCGGTCAAGCGCCTGATCCAGGGCGCGCGGTGCATCGAAAGCGGGGACTACGGCGCCACGGTCCAGATCAACCAGAACGACGAGATGAAGGCGTTGGCCCAGGCGATCAACCAGATGGGGCAATCCATCGGCGAGAAGACCCAGGCCCTCAACCGCCAGCGCAATCAGTATCAAAATCTTTTCGGGACGGTGCCCTGCATTATCACGGTCCAGGATCGCAACTACCGGATCATCGAGTACAATCGGGAATTCGCCGAAAGGTTCAAGCCCAAGCCCGGCGCCTTCTGCTACCAGGCCTACAAAGGGCGAGACACAAAATGTGTCGTATGCCCGGTGGAGATGACATTCCAAGACGGGCTGCCGCACTACAGCGAGGAGTCGGCCGTGGATAAGGACGGCACCATGCGGCATTGGATCGTGCGAACGTCGCCCATCAAGGATGCCGATGGCAACATCGTGGCGGCCATGGAGATGAACCTGGACATCTCCGAGCGCAAGCAGTTGGAAGAAAAGCTGGTGCAGTCAGAAAACAAGTATCATGCCATCTTCAACAACATTCCCAATCCTGTGTTCGTGCTCGACCCGGACCGGCTGACCATCCTGGATTGTAATGCAAGCGTGGCCGCGGTGTACGGGTTCCAGCATCATGATATGGTGGGCAGGTCGTTTCTGGAGCTGTTCTGGGATCGGCCCGATACGGTTGAAACGGCCGGGTTGAAAACAGCTACGGTCATCGAACGGGCCAAGCATCGCGACAAGGAAGGGCACTTGCGCTATGTCACGATACGTGTCTCGCCGTCGGAGTACGGCGGTCAGAAGGTGCTCCTGGTGACGATCAGTGACATCACCAAGCGTTTGGAGGCCGAGCAGCAGTTGATTCAGGCCAGCAAGATGGCCACCTTGGGCGAGATGGCGACCGGGGTGGCCCACGAGTTGAATCAGCCCCTGGCGGTGATCAAGACGGCCAGCAGTTTTTTCATGCGCAAGCTGCGCAACAAGAAGCCCATCGCCGACGATATCCTGCTGACCATGTCCGAAGAGATCGACAGCCATGTCCAGCGGGCCACCAAAATCATCAACCACATGCGTCAGTTCGGGCGCAAGAGCGGTCCCGACCTAGTGCGCGTGCAGATCAACGATGTGCTGCGCCAGGCGTTTGATATCTTCAGCCAGCAGCTCAAGGTGCGCGGCATCGAAGTGGTTTGGGAGATCACCCCGGATCTGCCCCTGGTGATGGGCGACCCGGGCCGCCTGGAACAGGTGATCATCAATTTGCTGATCAATGCCCGCGATGCCATCGAAGAGCGCAGCGCCGGCGATTCAAGGCAGATGCACGACCACCGGATCAAGCTGGCCACCTCCCAGGCGGGCGGCCGTGTGGTGGTCAGCGTATGCGACACAGGCGCCGGCATCGCCGCGGGCATGGCCGAACGCATTTTCGAGCCATTTTTTACCACCAAAAAAGTCGGACATGGCACCGGCCTTGGGCTTTCCATCAGCTATGGGATCATCAAGGAGTGCAACGGCGTGATTTACGCCCGGCCCAACCCCGAAGGGGGAGCTTGTTTCTTTATTGAATTTCCGATACCGCCAGAGACGTAATCGCCGCAGGGGTGGCAGACAGGCTGGGGGGCGGTTTATCTCAACAAACGGTTGCCTGGAAACTTCCATGACGACAGACATCTTGTTGGTAGATGACGAGCAGGGCATCCGCAAAGTGCTCGGCATTGCCTTGGCCGACCGGGGTTTCCGTGTGCACACCGCCGCGGATGCACAGCAGGCCTTGGCCCTCTTTGACGAGGTGGCCCCGTCGATCGTGCTGACGGACATCAAGATGCCGGGCATGGATGGTATCGCGTTGTTGCGTGCGCTCAAGGGACGCAACCCGGAAACCGAAGTGATCATGATTACCGGCCATGGCGACACGGATCTGGCCATTCAGAGTTTAAAATACGAGGCCACCGACTATATCGCCAAGCCCATCGACGACGATATCCTGGATGTGGCCCTCAAACGAGCCCTGGAGCGCATCACGCTTCGGGCACAGCTGCGCCATTACACTGAGAACCTGGAGCGGATGGTGGAGGAAAAGAGCCGTCGATTGATCCAGGCCGAGCGCCTGGCTGCCATGGGAGAGACCGTGGCCGGTCTGGCGCATGCCATCAAGAACATCACCGGTGGCCTCAAAGGCGGCGCCTTCGTTGTGGAAAAGGGTTTCGAGCTGGACAACCAGGACTACTTGAAGCAAGGTTGGCGTATGCTTCGGGACAACGTGGAACGCATCGAACAGCTCAGTCTGGATCTGCTCAATATCGCCAAGCCGGCTTCGCCCAAGTTCAAACCGACCGATCCGCGCGTGCCGCTGCGGTCGGTTTATGATCTCATGCATCCCCAAGCCGAGATGTTCGATGTCCGCATGCTCATCCGGTGCCCGGATGATATGGCGCCCATCCCCATGGAGCCGGAGGCCATCAACCGCTGTCTGCTCAATCTGGTTGCCAATTCCCTGGACGCCTGCAAGGAGCATTTGGGCCGCTGCGGAGATCCTGCCATCGAACTGGCGGTCGGGTTAGATGAAGACGGCATTCAATATCGCGTCAGCGACAATTGCGGAGGAATGGATGAAGCGGTGCAGGCGCGCCTGTTCCAAGGCTTTTTTACGACCAAGGGCAGTCGCGGTACGGGCATTGGGCTCATGCTGGCCCGCAAGATCGTGGAAAATCACCATGGGCGGATCAGTGTGACGTCCACAAAGGATGTGGGAAGCACCTTTGAGATCCGTTTACCCTCGTTTCAGGACCCTTCGTAACCATTCGATATATAGTGCCCGTCCAACGATATGTACTGCTTGTCCACAAATGGCCAATTTGATGATTTGTGAATGGTCGCTGCCGTTGATCTAAAAAAAGCCGCCGGCGCCCCCCTTGTCTAATTTTCGTTCATTCGGCTTAATGGTATTCAGAAAAAACTTGACGGTTCAGTCCTATCTTGACTATATGGGTCAAGAAGCCGGGAAGCCAATTTCCGTCCGTCCAAAATGGATCATTTGCGGCATGTGCGGCCTGTACCGAGTGAGTGGGCTACCCCGCGAGGCAAGCGCAAGGCCAACGATATCCGGTGCACCCGGGCAAAAATGATCAAGATGGCCAGGACGGGCCTAATGTCGATGAGAGACGGATATGCTGACGCCGACCAAAAAAGGCCAGTACGCCTTGCGGGCCGTCTATGAGCTGGCCAAACGCCAAGGGTCGGGGCCGACCAAGATATCGACGATTGCCGACGCCCAAGCGATCCCCCATCGTTTTTTGGAAGTGATTCTCTACCGACTCAAGGGCAGCGGATTGGTCGCTTCGAAACGGGGCTTCTACGGCGGTTACCTGCTCACCAGGCCAGCGGAACAGGTCACCGTCGGCGAGATTCTCAGACACGTGCATAAAGAGATGGCCGAGGCGGAATGCATGGCCTGCATCTCCGTCAGGAAATGTCCGTTTGCCGGCAAATGCGCATTTTCCAGCTTGTGGCAGCGTGCCAAAACCGCTGTATTTAAAGTCTACGATGACACCACCTTGCAAGATTTGCTCGACGACAACGAGGCGGTCAAGGTGTTGGATCCCCGGTGCGTCGTCTGAACGCACCCCTGTGCCAAGGAGTGTCTATGCAAGGACTCACAACAATGGGCAAGGGTTTCAATCGGCACCTCAAGCGTTTTTTTCTGTTGTTCGGATTGCTTCTGCTGACGGCAGGGCTGGTTTCGCTGGCCGTTGCCCGGCAGGCGCCGCCGGAGGCGGACCCGGGCCGGGCCGACATCGTCACCATTGACGGACTCAAGGCGTTCGGCCCCCTGGAGCGTCCCCCCGTGGTGTTTTTCCATGACAAACACACGGAGGCGCTGGCCAAAGAGCAAAAGGACTGCCTGACCTGCCATCCTCAGGGGGAGAAGTTCCTCTCGCTCAAATACCAGCGCGCGACAGACACGGACAAGAAGACCGTGATGGACGTCTATCACAGCGGATGTATCGCCTGCCATACCGAATACCGCCAGCAGGACAAGCCTTCCGGTCCGGTCACCTGCGGGCAATGCCATGTGGAAGACAAGGCGGTGCGAAATGTCCGGGCCGGCATCGGGTTGGACAAATCGCTGCACTATCGGCATGCCAAGGCCAACGAAAATAAGTGTGAGCGCTGCCATCACGCCTATAATCCAGAAACCAAACAGCTCTACTACGACAAGGGCAAGGAGGGCGCTTGCCTTTACTGTCACAAAGACCAACCGGAAGAGAATCGCATGGCCTACCGTCAGGCCGCCCATCTGGACTGCATCGGCTGCCACCGGGACCTGACCGCCCTGAAGAAGGATGCCGGTCCGATGGAGTGCGCCGGGTGCCATGACCCCGAGGCACAGGCCCTCATCGCCAGGATCACCGACATTCCGCGCCTGGAGCGCAACCAACCTGACGTGACCCTGGTCAAGGCCCACCGGGAAGATGAGAAGGTCGACGCGCAGAAACCGCGAATGGCCCTGGTGCCTTTCGACCACCTCAAACATGAAGGCACCGCCCAGAATTGCCGTACCTGCCATCATGCCGAGCTGACCTCCTGCGCCAGCTGCCACCCCATCCAGGGGCATGCGGACGGCAAGATGGTCAAGCTGGCTCAGGCCATGCATCAGCAGGATGCGGAGATGAGCTGTGTGGGCTGCCACAACCGGCGGCAGCTGCGGTCCGAATGTGCCGGATGTCACGCCAGCATGCCGGCGGAGAAAGTTTGGGCCGGCGAGGAGGCCTGCAAGGTTTGCCACATGGCCCAGGAGATGCCGGTGGCGCGTCCCGGCTACGAAATGCTGGCCAGCGAAATGGCGGCATCACTGATCGATGCCCGCCGGAAAACCCCGGCGCCGGTGGCCGCAGAAGATATTCCCGAAACCGTGGTCATCGATCACCTGGTGGATGCCTTCGAAGCGGTGAAGATGCCCCATCGCCAGATTGTGCGCAAACTTACCGAACTGGTGAGCAACGATGGCCTGGCCGCCGCTTTTCACACCCAGCCGACTACACTCTGCCAGGGGTGCCACCACAACAGCCCGGCTTCGCTGAAGCCGCCGCAGTGCGGCGCTTGTCACGGACGCACTTCCGACGCGCTGAACCTGACGCGACCGGGATTGATGGCGGCCTATCACGAGCAGTGCATGTTATGCCACGAGCAGATGGGGATCGAGAAGCCGGCCAATCGTGATTGCACGGCCTGCCATGCCAAACGCGCTTCATCGCAGCGCAACAATTGAGGGTATTTCGCATGTCGATTTCACGCAGGAAATTCTTAGGTTGGATGGGCGCCGCAGGCGTGGTCGGCGCCACAAGCCGGACGGCCCGGGCCGCCTCCAACAAGCAGTTCAAAGGGTATGCCGACAGTAATGCCGTATTGCATGACATGACGCGCTGTATCGGCTGCCGGCGATGCGAGGCGGCTTGTAATACCGTCAACGAACTGCCTGCGCCCGAGCGGCCGTTCGACGACCTGAAGGTCCTGGAAAAGCAGCGGCGCACCACGGCCCAGGCTTACACCATCGTCAACCAGCACTTTCCCGACGGCAGCGGTCGGCCGCCTGTTTTTGTGAAGAAGCAGTGCAACCACTGCCTGGAACCGGCCTGCGCATCGGCCTGCTTTGTCAAGGCGTTCACCAAGACGCCCGAGGGCGCGGTAATCTACAATGCCGATGTGTGCGTGGGGTGCCGCTATTGCATGGTCGCCTGCCCGTTCGATGTGCCGGCCTATGAATATCATAAGGCCCTGGAACCCAAGATTATGAAGTGCACCATGTGCCATCCGCGCATCCTGGAGGGCAAGCTGCCGGGCTGCGTCGAGGCCTGTCCCACCGAAGCCCTGGTTTACGGCAAACGCGACGAACTGATCCGGGTGGCCCGGGACCGCATCCATACCTTTCCCGAGCGATACCTGGATCACATCTATGGCGAGCATGAGATGGGCGGCACCAGTTGGCTCTACCTTACCGGAGTGCCTTTTGCATCCCTCGGATTGCGGGAGGACCTGGGCAACAAGGCGGCGGGTGAATTCACTTCCGGCGCATTGGGGGCCGTACCCATTGTGATCGGATTGTGGCCGGTGTTGCTCACGGGTATTTACGCCATCAACAAACGAAAAGAGAAAATCGCCGCCGAGGAGCAGGCCGCCGCCGTGGCCAGTGCCGTGGCGCAAACCCGGGACGAGGCCGAAGGCCGCCTAAAGGCGGCGATGGAAAAGGCGGTGCAGGATCGGGACGCGGCCGTCGCGCGCGAAGTGAAAAAGGCCCTGGAGGAGGCGGCCAAGGCCAGGCAGGACGCGGGCCAGGCCGGCAGCGGTGACGAGGGCCAGGCGTAAGCAAGCAGGGAAGGATGATTTGGTTGCAGCGGACAGGACGCTGCATCACAGCGTGCCCATACGGCGTTTGAACACCCCCGAGGACACATGGGGCGTCAGGAGGCTTTCCATGACCCAGGAATCAACCCCGACAACCAGTCGATATCTTACCCCATTCAATGTGGTGGCCGGGATCGTCGTGGTGGTCGGACTGATCATTACCGTGCTCCGCTTTACCGGAGGCTTGTCCACCGTGACCCATTTGTCCGATGACAACCCTTGGGGCATCTGGATAGGATTCGACCTGCTGGTCGGCGTGGCCCTGGCGGCCGGCGGCTACGTGACCTCGGCCGCCGTTTACATTTTCGGCATGAAGCGGTTTCACGCCGCCGTCAGGCCGGCCATCCTCACCGGTTTCCTGGGGTATGCCCTGGTGGTGCTGGCCCTGCACTACGACGTGGGCCGGCCCTGGCGCCTGCCTTACCCGTTTCTCGTGTCCCAAGGCACCACGTCACTGCTCTTCGAGGTCGCCGCCTGCGTGGCGCTCTATCTCACGGTCCTTTTCATCGAATTCTCTCCGGCCGCCATGGAGTGGCTGGGCTTGAAGCGCGCCCGCGGTCTGGTGGTCAAATTGACCCTGCTGCTGACCATCTTCGGCGTGATGCTCTCGACGCTGCATCAGAGCTCTTTGGGGGCGCTCTTTCTCATCGCGCCGGCCAAGCTGCACCCGTTGTGGTATTCGTCCTATATTCCCATCTATTTTTTCATCACCAGCATCATTGCCGGGCTCTCCATGGTGATCTTCGAGAGCGGTTTGTCGCATAAATTTTTCAAGGAAAAAATGGACGAGGAGCATCTGGCCGGCAAGAATGTGGTCATGCTCGGATTCGGCAAGGCCGCCGCCTGGGTCCTGGCCGGCTATTTTTTCATCAAGGTGATCGGCATTGCCGCCGACAACCAGTGGCACTATCTGGCCACCGGTTATGGGGCCTGGTACCTGGTCGAACTGCTCGGCTTCGTGGCCCTGCCGGCCTTCATGTATGCCGTGGGCGTTCGCGAGAAGAACACCACCATCATCCGCTGGACGGCCGCCTGGACCGTCCTGGGGATCGTGGTGAACCGGTTCAACATCTGTCTCGTGGCCTTTAACTGGTATTTGCCGTCCGACCAGCGCTACTTTCCCCACTGGATGGAGATCGGCATCTCCGTATTCATCGTCACCATCGGCGTGCTGGCCTTCCGCTTCATCGTGACGCGCATGCCGATTCTCTACGCCCATCCGGATTACGAGGCGCATTGATCGACCGCCGTGCAACAAGGAGGCAATTAGTGGAAACGATCCATACCCTTCAGGAGTTCATGCTCCACACGAAAAACATCATTTACATTCTGATGGTGCTGGCCCTGCTCGGCATGCCGGCGTTTTGGCGGTTCTTGAATGGAAGAGACGAGGATTAGGGGAGAGCGGACGGACGATATCGACAAGGCCTGAAAAGGCGGTAGGAGTCAAAGATGTACGAATTTGTAACAGGACCGCTGGCCATCTTCGCATTTGTGGTTTTTTTCGTCGGCGTGATCTGGCGTGCGATCTGGTATGTCCGGGGGCTGAACTGGCAGATGGACCGCGTGGCCTACGGTCAAAATGTCGCCTATGGCGTCAAGGGCGCCATCCGTTCCATCGTTCGCTGGTTGATCCCCTTCGGCACCCATGGGTGGCGTTTCTACCCGGGATTTACCATCCTGGTGTTCACCTTTCATGTCTGCCTGCTGGTCACCCCCGTGTTTTTATTGGGGCACAACCTGCTGCTCGAAGAACGTTGGGGCTTTCGTCTGCCCTCGCTGCCCGAGGCCGTGGCCGATGTCATGACCCTTGCCGTGATGGTGGCGGCCGTCTTCATTTTACTGCGTCGCATCGCCTTGCCGGAAGTACGAATTTTGACCAAGACCTACGACATCGTCCTGATTCTCATCGCCGTGGCGCCGTTTTTGACCGGGTTCATCGCTTATCACCAGTTGGGAGACTACAAGTTCTGGCTGATTGCCCACATCTTGTGCGGAGAGGTCATGCTCGTGGCCATCCCCTTGACCAAGCTGTCGCATTTCATTCTCTTTTTCCTGTCGCGGGCCCAGTTGGGGATGGATTTCGGTACCAAGCGCGGCGGCATGAAAAGCAGCGGGATGCCGTGGTAGGGATGACGGCCAAGGTCGCTTGATCGGACGCATGGTTCTATGTGAAGGAATCTTATCGTTAACTTTCATACTTATTCTCCCCCCGCGAAGCGGGTATAGGAATCACCCATGCCTGAAGGAATACTTTGCAATAAGAAGCCGGTGGATACGGTGGATCAGCTGCAGGCTCTGCTGGCAGACAAGAGCGGCAAGCAGTATTATGAAGAGATGAAGCAGCTCGACGTGAACGGCGATGCGCTGTGGGCCACCCTCCAGAAGACGCTCAAGTCGCGGCTGCGCACCTGGCTGGAGATCTGTGCGCACTGCGGCATGTGCGCCGACAGCTGTTTCTTTTACCTGGCCAACGGGCGCGATCCGGAGCAGGTGCCTTCCTACAAGATACAATCGACCCTGGGTGAGTTGGTGCGCCGCAAGGGGCAGGTGGACAACGCCTTCATGCATTATGTCATGGACACGGCCTGGTCAAAGTGCACCTGTTGCAACCGTTGCGCCATGTACTGCCCGTTCGGCATCGACATGGGGGTGATGTTCGGGTACGTTCGCGGAATCTGCTTTTCCCAGGGGTTCGTTCCCTGGGAACTCAAGATCGGTTCAGGCATGCACCGCATCTATCGCGCTCAGATGGATGTGACCACCGAGGATTGGGTGGAGACCTGCGGCTGGATGTGCGAAGAGTACGAAGAGGATTGGCCGGGGCTGGAATTTCCGGTGGACAAACCCAACGCCGATATCATCTACACGGTCAACGCCCGCGAGGTCAAACACTACCCGGAGGATCTGGCCGAGGCGGCCATCCTGTTCCACCTGGCCGGTGAAAACTGGACCGTGCCCAGCGAGGGCTGGGAAGAGACCAGTTTGGCCATGTTTGCCGGCGATTGGGAGGGCTGCAAGAAGCAAGTGGAGAGTGTCTACGCGGCCATGGATCGGCTAAAGCCCAAGCGCATGGTGGTGACCGAGTGCGGCCACGCCTATCGCGCCACGGTCATCGAAGGACCCTTTTGGGCGGGATTGAAAAGCGGCCGAACGCCTGTCGAAAGCTTCCATTACGTGGAGTGGGTGGCCGAGGCGCTGCGCACCGGCAAACTCAAGATCGATCCGTCCAAGCGCATCAAGGAGCCGGTGACCTACCAGGACTCGTGCAACTATATTCGCAATGCCGGCCTGAAGCGCTGCGCCCGCGAGATCATGAGCTATATCGCCGAGGATTTCCGAGAGATGGCCCCCTGCGGTGAACACAATTTCTGCTGCGGCGGCGGCGGTGGGCTAAACGGTATCGGCCGCTACCGGGAGGCGCGCAATGTGGGTCTGCAGGTCAAGCGCGACCAGATATTGGCCACCGGCGCCAAGCTGGTGATCTCTCCGTGCCACAACTGCTGGGATGCCATTCGGGACATGGAAGAGATCTACCATATCGGTATTCGCTGGTCGTTTCTCAAACCGCTGCTGCTCAAGATGGTCGTGGTGCCGGAGCATCTGCGCCCTGAAGAGTGATGCGGGCACTTGTCCGACGGCCTTTTCGCACGGCGATGGGCCCCAACCGCCAAGGTGTTGGTGATGAACCTCGTCGAGCTGCAATCGGATGGGCGACTTAGAAACGAAGCCCGGGCCCTGGTGCAGGCGCCGTTGGCCTGCCTGGGGCATCAGGTGCGGCTGGCCGACGACTGCACCTTGCGCAGCGTTTTCCGATTGTTGACGGTTTATTCCGACTTGATCCGGTTGGGAGAATTTTACCCGTCGTTGATGGAACGATGCCGGGAATGCCCGGCGGACGGCTGCCGTTGGGGAGCATTCGATTACCTGGCGTTGTCCAAAACCGTGGAGATGGTCGGTTATCCGGGAAAGCCGCGTCTGGACATATACAACAGTTTGCATGGGGTGCGGGCCGGGCAGCCGGACCAACCCGAAGAGATCCGTTCCCTGGATCTGAGTTTCCTTTTAGATATGCCCCTGCGCCTGGGGCCGTTGAGGCATGTTGTTTTCGGCGACCGGGTGGATCTCTTTTCGTTCGAAACGGCATACACTCTTTTTGAATTTATCGACAGCATCGCCTGGGAGCTGAGTTTTCACGGCACCCCCCGGGAATGCAAGATAGGGAGCTGAGCCATGTTTAAAAAGATCTTGTTTGCAACCACCGCCTCTCCGGTTTGCGACAACGCGGCCAAGGTGGCCTTTGATCTCGAGCTTAAGTGGGATGCCCAGCTCATCATCTTTCATGTGCTGGGTATTCCCACACGCGGATTCAGCCCCTTTGTGACCGACGTGCGCACCGGCCAGGATGAACAGATGGACCCCGATTACATCGAATGGGTCAAGGAGGAGATGCGCAACACTTACGGCGAACTGCTCAAGGATGCCGACCGGGTCGTGCTGGAGGCGGCGGTGGGTGTGCCGCACCGTGAAATACTGCGCAAGGCGCGCGAAGAGGACGTGGACATGATCATCATGGGCGCGCATACCCGGCCCGAAGATGTGGGGGCCTCCCGCTACCGCAGCGTGGTGGGCAGCACCATGCAGAAGGTGGCCAAGGCCGCCCGTTGCCCGGTGGTGATCATCAGCCGGCCATGCACCACCTGCTGGAAACTTTTTTCCAACATCCTGGTGGGCATCGATTTTTCCAAAGCCTCCAAAGCCGCATTCTTATGGGCCGCCCGACTCGCCAAGGAGGTGGACGCCAACCTGCATATCTTTCACGCCCTGGATCTGGAAATCACCGCTGCCGGGCAAGTGAAGGCCCAGGAGGAGATCGAGGGGCGCATCGCCGCGGCGCGCGGCAAGCTGGGAAACGACTATTTGCCCTTGCTCAAGGGATACAAGAAATACACCGTGCAGGTTTGGGAAGGCGCCCCTTATGTGGAAATTTTGAAGCTGGCCCGGGAACGCCAGGCCGACCTCATTGTAATGGCCCACCACACCCGGGAGATCGATCCGGAGATCGCCTTGCTGGGCAGCACCGTGGAGCAAGTCGTATTGCGTTCGGCCTGTCCGGTGGCCTCGGTCAACCATCCCGACAAAGCCCTGGACGAGACCGCCATTTGACCGAAAGGACCATCGCAGCCCCGTGATCGCAGATGGAAAGAGACAGACCGTTTTGATCGTGGACGATGAGATGGATATGCGCCTGTTTATGACCACGCTGTTCGAGACCAGCGGGTTTGACGCCGTGGCCGTCCGCGACGGCCGGCAGGGGTTGGCCAGGGCCGAGACGCTGCGACCCGATTTGATCGTCCTGGATGTGATGATGCCGGGCGAGGGCGGGGCGGCCATGTACAAGGCGTTGAAGAGCGATGTGCGCTTGGCTGCCATTCCGATCATCATGCTTTCGGCAGTGGATGAAAAGACCTTTGGCCATTACCTGGCCATGCTCAACGCCCAGTCCGGGGACCCGGTTCCCTTCCCTGATGCTTACATGGAGAAACCGCCCGATCCCAAGGCGCTGCTGGCCCTGGCCCAAACGGTGCTGGGCCGGTCGTCGTAAACTTTCGGCCAAGCCGCATTGAGCATTCAACCCTGCATATTCAAGCCAGAGAGCGAACCATGGATAAACGACTGCTGCTTGTCGATGACGAAGAAGGCATTCGCAAGGTCCTGGGAATCGCCTTGGCCGACCTTGGTTATGAGGTCGTCACGGCAGCCGACGGTAAAGAGGGGTTGCATCTGTTTCGCGAACAGCGTCCACCGATCGTCATCACCGATATCAAGATGCCGATCATGGACGGCATTGAATTGCTTCAGAAGATCAAACAGGACGATTCCGACACCGAAGTGATCATGCTCACCGGCCACGGCGACATGGAGCTGGCCATTCAATGCCTCAAGCTGGAGGCCACCGATTTTGTCACCAAACCGATCAACGATGATGCGCTGGATATCGCCCTCAAACGCGCCAACGATAGAATCCTCATGCGCCGACAACTGCGCGACTACACGGAAAATCTCGAAAGGCTGGTGGAGGAGAAGTCGGCCCGGTTGGTGGCCGCCGAAAGATGGGTGGCGGTCGGGCAGGCCCTGGAAGGATTGACCACGGCCATGCAAAACATTGCCGGTGATTTGGACGGCGGCATCGCCTGCTTCAACGATCTGCCTTGTTTTGTTTCCATCCATTCTCCCGATTACAAGGTGGTGGCGGCCAATGAGCGTTACATTGCCAAATGGGGCCAGCCGGAAGGTCATTCCAGCGGGGAGATATACAAGGCGCAAAAGCCGTCTCCGGCCGAGACCACGTTCAAGTCGGGTCGCGGCCAGCGGGTCAGCACCACGGTCCTCTTTCCGGACGGCACGGAAACCCCCGTGATCGTCCATACCGCCCCCATCCGCAATGCCCAGGGCCAGGTGGCGCTGGTGGTGGAGATCGCCGCCGATGTGACCGAGATCCGGCGCCTCCAGGACGAACTGCAGCAGGCCCGCCATCGCTATCAACTCCTGTTCAATGAGGCCCCCTGCTACATCACCGTCCAGGATCGGGGCTACAGCATCACCGAGGCCAACCGGCGTTTCCGGGAAGATTTCGGCGGCCGCGATCAGGCGCGCTGCTACGAGGTCTATCGCAAAAGAGAAGCGGTCTGCGGCGACTGCCCCGTGGCCCGCACTTTCGAGGACGGTCGGCTCCATCAGGTGGAAATCGATGTGGCCGGGCCCGACGGAAGTACGCGGCGCATGCTGGTGCAGACCGCGCCCATCAGCGACAGCGCCGGTCACATCACCCATGTGATGGAGATGTCGACCGATGTGACCGAAATACGCAGGCTGCAGGAGCAGCTCGCCGGCCTGGGGTTGATGATCGGGTCGGTCTCCCACGGCATCAAGGGGTTGCTGACCGGCCTGGAGGGCAGCATGTATCTGGTGGACCGTGGTGTCGCCAAGGCAGACCCCAACCTGATTCGCGAGGGATGGCATACGGTCCGCGAGATGATTGCGCGTATTCGCAACATGGTCATGGATATTCTTTACTATGCTAAAGAAAAGGACCTGAAATGGCAGAAGGTCGATGTGGTTTCTTTTGTCCATGACCTTGCCGAACAGTTCGCGCCCAAAACAAACCGCCACGGCATCGTGTGGTCATGCGAGGTGAGCGAAGGCCTATCGTCCACCAGCGTGGATCCGGGCATGCTGCAGGCGATCCTGTCCAATATATTGGATAATGCCATTGAGGCCTGTATATCCGACCCCGACCGGACCAAGCGTCATTCGATTGCGTTCAAGATCTATTTAGAGAACCAGGAGGTTGTTTTCCAGGTGATCGACAACGGACAGGGCATGGACAGCGATACCCAAAAAAAAATATTTACCCCCGGATTTATCAGCCGCAAACGGGAGGGCAGCGGGTTGGGCCTGTTCATCGCCAAACAGGTGCTGGAAAAAAACAACGGCCGGATCGACGTGGATTCCAGTCTGGGCGCAGGGTCGGTGTTTACGGTCCGCCTTCCTGAAACGGTCGGCGGCGCCGATGCGTCGACCCAGCCATGCGACGGCCCTTATATCACGTGATTTTGAGCTTGACTTCTCCCCATGCTTGATTCACCCTAAAAGCGATATTCCGATTGGCAACGCCAAGCCTTTTTTTAGTGAACGCTGCCCAGCACGCCTCCCTCCGGTTTCAATGACATGGGCAGCGGCATTTTCCATCGGGTGTACTCGCTCTCTTTGAAGCAGGCAAGGAGGCCAAATGGTCGCAAACCAGAGTTGGGACTGGGAAATCGGGCACAGAGAGATCGACACCTCCGATTGGTCCCAACGCTTCCGGTGGGTGGAAGAATTGCACGCCAGTCCCGACGGTGAAACCGTCGCGGCCATCGTCAATGTCGAAGAGGCATTCAATGTTTGCATCAACGGTGCGCTCTGGTCCGACGAACATGCCGATAAAATCTGGCATTTGAGATTCACCGCAGACAATCGTCCCTATGCCCTGGTGTCCGATGGCGGCCAATGGACCGTCGCCGTCGGTGGTGAAGCTTGGCCTGAAGGTTTCGACTACGTCTGGCAACCATTGACCAGCGCCGACGGCAAATGCCTTGCAGTCGCCGTTCAGCAGGCGGGTCGTTATGCCATGGCCGTGGACGGCAAGGCCTGGGAATCCGATTTTTCCGATATCGGCTACTTTGCCTTGAGTCCGTCTGGACGCAGCACGGCTGCGGCGGTGCAGGTGAGGCCGGTCGATTCCGGGCAGGTGCACGCCTTCCAGGAGGGCACGTTCAGCGTGGCCGTGGACGGCAAGAGCTGGGATCCGATGTTCGTCAATGTGTGGCACCTGGCGTTCAGTCCAGACGAGCGCCATGTGGCCGCCGAGGTGCGCCTCAATCTATATGATTACACCATTGCTGTTGACGGGCAATTGTGGCCCCAGGTTTTTCAGACAGTGTGGGCGCCCTGTTTCCATCCGACAAGCGGCGCCGTCGTGGCCCCGGTGCGCAGCAAGGGCAAGTGGGTCATGGCCCAGGACGGTCGAACGATCTGGCCGCAGCCCTTCATGCAGTTATGGCAGCAGCAATTCAATGTCGATGGCAGCCGCCTGGCCGCCATCGCGTCTCCCAAGTACGGCCGCTGGACCGTTGCCGTGGATGGTGCCCCCTGGCCACTGACGTTCGGCGGCATGATCACCGACCTGACATTCAGCCCCGACGGCCAACGGGTGGCGGCCTTGGCCAAGGAAGGGGCGAAATGGCATGTCGTCGTCGACGGCCGGGCCTGGGAGAATGCTTTTGAAATGGCGTGGCGGCCTGTCTTCTCTCCGGATGGAAACGCCGTCGCAGCCAAGGTGGAGATCGATGGACGCTACACGATTGTGGTCAACGACCATGTCTGGTCTTCGGCCTGCGACATGGTGTGGGAACCGTGCTTCAGTCCAGACGGCACCCGGTTGTTGATTCGCGGTCTGGACAAGGGTATCTACCGGCGAAGCGTTATTCCCGTCGAAAAGATTGCGGGATAGGCTGTCACTGAGGTTACGCAGACAGGAATAGCGCCGAATTGAACACCGCATGAATGGAGAGCCACCCCGATGCACGCATTATACCAGTTTGTTGCCGGGCCATTGGCATGGGCGGCCTTTGTCATTTTTCTGGGCGGATTGCTTTACCGCCTGATCCAATTGCTGATCCTGGTCCGCAGCCGCGAACCGTTCATTTCATCCTACATGAGTTGGCGATACAGCCTCCGTTCCATCGTTCATTGGCTCATGCCATTCGGAACAGTGCGATGGCGGACCATGCCGGTGATGACCGTCGTGACATTTGTTTTCCACCTCTGTTTGTTGATCACGCCGATTTTTCTGCTTTCCCACATCGTCCTTTGGGATGAATCTTGGGGGTTGACGTGGTGGGCATTGCCCGATGTGCTGGCCGACATCATGTGCGCCATCGTCATCGCGTGCTGCGTCTTTTTCGCAGTTCGACGCCGGACCCAACCGGAGGTGCACTTCGTTACGGACGTCTCGGATTATTTGATTTTGCTGCTGACCGCGGCACCGTTCATCACCGGTTTTGTGGCCTATCACCAGTGGACCGAGGGGGCCTGGATGACCATTTTGCATATGTTCAGCGGCGAATTGATGTTGGCCCTTCTACCGTTTACGCGCCTGGGGCACATGCTCCTGGGGTGGCTGACGCGGGCTTATATGGGATCTGAATTCGGCGGTGTCCGGCATGCCCGCGACTGGTGATCCGAAAGCCGGGACGTACCGTAACCCAACTCAATAGGGACATGAAAGAGAATGGCCGAGACGGATAAAGATTCAACCAAGAGCGAAGAGCTGGACGAGGGTATCGAAGTCGGTGTGCGCCGGTTGACCCCCGAACGGATCCAGACGGTGATCAACAGTGTGTTGGGCGCGGAGACCGGTGCGCGTTTCAAAGCTTATATCCAAACCTGTATTCACTGCGGACTTTGCTCGGATGCATGCCACTTTTACCTGTCGAATGACAAAGATCCCCGGTTTTCCCCGGTGGGTAAGGTCAAGCAGACGATCTGGCCCATGATTGAGGCCAAAGGTCGCGTGGATGCCGATTTTATCCGCCGGGCCGCGCAGATCGCCCATACCGAGTGCAACCTGTGCAAGCGGTGCGTCCAATACTGCCCCTTCGGCATCGACATCGCCTATATGATGAGCATGGTGCGCCGGATCATTCACAAACTGGGGGTCACGCCGCTCTACCTCCAGGACACGGCCCACAGCCACGCGGCCACCATGAACCAGATGTGGGTCAAGGGCGACGAGTGGATCGACACCCTGCAGTGGCAGGAAGATGAGGCGCGTGAGGAGATCCCCGGGCTGCGCATCCCCCTGGAAAAGGAAGGCGCCGACATCATGTATTCGGTCATCGCGCCGGAACCCAAGTTCCAGGCCCAGTTGATCTATCAGGCCGCCGTGATCATGCACATTGCCGGCGTGAATTGGACCATGCCGGCAAGCATGGGCTGGGACAACAGCGACATGGCCATGTTCAGCGGCGACAATGAGATCATGGGGCGGGTCAAGCGGGCCCACTTCGACACCGCCGCGCGCCTCAAGGTCAAAAAGATCGTCATGGGCGAGTGCGGCCACGCCTTTCGATCCGTTTACGACATGGGCAACCGATGGCTAGGATGGGCCATGCCGCCGATTCCCATCGTTCATGCCATCGAGTTCTATCATGATCTTCTCAAGGCGGGGCGGATCCGGATCGCGCGCAAATACGACAAGCCGGTCACCCTGCACGACCCTTGCAATGTCGTGCGCGGCGGTGGGCTGCACGAAATGGCAAGGTACGTGGTCTCCCAGATATGCGAGGAGCTGGTGGAAATGCATCCCAACCGCGAGCACAATTTTTGCTGCGCGGCGGGCGGCGGTGTGATCAATTGCGGGCCGCCATACAAAAACAAGCGAATGGCGGGCAATCGGGTCAAGGCCGAGCAGCTTTTTGACGCCAAGAGCCGCGGCGCCCAGACGCTGATCGCGCCCTGCCACAACTGCCACAGTGGATTGCACGACATCATTCATCACTATGAGATCGGGTTGGATATCAAGTTCTTCGGCGATATTATCTACGAGTGTATGGAAAAGCCCGAAAGCCCATAGCCGGATGGCGGGTCTCGAGGGTGCTGTCGCTCCCTTTGGGCATGGGTGTTGAAGGAAGGAATGGGACCGCATGAACAGAATGCTTTTTTGGGGGATGACCATACTTTCCATTGCCTTGGCGGTGTGCACCGCTTTTGGTCAGGAGGACATGGAATTCGTCGACAGCGGCGCCTTCGACCGGCCCCAGCGACCGCCCGCCATTTTCGAGCACGATGTCCATAATGAAACGGCGGGGCTCGACGACTGTGCCGAGTGCCATCATCTCTATGATGAATCGGGCCAGAAACTGGAGGGGGAATCCTCAGAAGACCAGATGTGCGCCGATTGCCACGAACTCAAGGACATCGGACGCAAACCCGGATTGCGCAAGGCTTTCCATAACAATTGCAAGGGATGCCATCTGGCGGAGCAGAAGGGGCCCATCGCCTGTGCGCAGTGCCATGTGCGTTAGCTCCTGGGAGAAAAGAGATGCCGAAAAAAATATTGATCATCGATGACGACCCGGTCATTGTGAAGTATCTGCAAGCCTTGTTCGAAGATAACGGTTATGTGACCTGCACGGCGAGCAGCAGCATGGAGGGGTTGCAGCTGGTGCTTGCCGAGCGGCCGGATTTGATTACCCTGGATCTGGAAATGCCAGGGGAATGGGGGCCGCGCTTTTACCGTAAACTGAGGCAGGATAAGACATTGCGGGACACGCCGGTGATCGTGATCAGCGGCATCGATGGCGATCACGCCGTAAAGGATGCCGTCGCTTTCGTGGCCAAACCCTTTGATCCTGACAAAGTGCTCGGGATCGTCAAGAAGACTATCGGTTGAGATCTAATCTTTTTTTCTCGACAGGATGTCGCCATACATCCTTGCGGCGCACTCCGGGCATAGCCCGTGTGAAAAACGGGCTCTGGTGTGCATGGAGACGAACTGTTCCACCTGCTGCCAATATCCCTCGTCATTCCTGATTTTTTTACAGGAGCAGCAGATCGGCAACAATCCGCTGAGCACCTGCACCTTCTCCAATGCGGTTTCGAGTTCCTGCGTTCGCTGGCGGACGCGCACCTCCAAATGGTCGCGAGCCTCACGCACTTCGACCATGGCGTCCTCAGCCCTGCGGCGTGTCCGCTCCAACTCTTCTCCCATGGTATTGAAGGCTTCGATGAGATCGTCAAACTCGTCATAGGTCCGCATTTCGATTTTTTCATTGAAACAGCCCAGGGCCACCTGCTGACAGCGTCGGATCAAGGTATTGATGCGGGTGGCCAACCCCCGCGAGAGATAGAGGGCGAACAACAGTGCCAGAAGCAAGGAGGCCAGCAGGGATACCCAACCGGTCAGCCTGAGCTGGGCGAGCTTGTTGTCCACCTCGTCGGCCCGCATGTCGATGCCCACCAGGAAGCGGCCTTCCCCATTACGCAGCGGGGCGTACCCGGAAAGAAATACGCCCCACTCGTCCCGGTAGGGTTTGTCGTCCACCGAGGGGACGTGGAAGCCGGTCTGCAACAGGTCGGGTGGCTCGGGGTATTCACGGCCGGGCATGGCCTGGTTTTCGGTTTCGTCGGAATCGATGACGAATGCGATGCGGTCGGCCTCCTTGCGCATAATAAAGAGGAAGGCGATGTCCGGGTTGGCGCGTCGCAACCGGCGTAGTTTTTCCAGTGTGCTGGTGTAAATCGCCGATTCGATGTCGGCGACGGTGCGGATGGTCTCCAGCTCTTTCGCGTCGATGCTCTGACTCAACAGGGCCGCGCTGTTTTGAAGGCGTGAGCGCAGACTCTGCATCAAGCTCTCGATGGCGTTGAAATAAAAAAAGGTACCGATACTGCCGGATACGAACAGCACAGCCAGAAAATGGCTGAGGAACAGCTTGGGGCCGAAGCGAAGACGGATTCGAGGAGCAAGGGCCATGACTATTTCTCTTTGTCCGAATTATGGTGGATGTGACCCCCGATTGGACGAGACTATTATACCCATCCAGGCATATGCGCAACTTCCAATCGGGCTCAACATTGGGGAGCTTATTGCCGCCTTCAGCGGGTCGAACCGGGTTTTCGATTGCGCGCCATGCTAAGCTTCAGACGGTCGAAGATCAGCGAGGTGAGAAAGGCGAAGCTCGAAACCATGATGATCGCGGCCCCCGAGGTCAGATTGTACCGATAGGAGAGCCAGAGACCGCAGACGGTGAACAGGGCGCCGAGCATGCTGGATGCTACCATCATCTGTATCAGGGATTTGGCGTATTTTTCCACGATGAACGGCGGGATGGTCAGCAGCGCGATGACCAGGATCAACCCCACGACTTGGATGACCAGCACGATCGTGACGGCCAGCAGGCCGATCATCCCGAAATAGAGCGTTTTTACAGGTACCCCCCGGATCTGGGCAAACTCCTCATCATAGCTGATGGCCAGCAGATCTTTGTAATAACACATCACCGCCAATGTGATGAATAGACCCATACCGGTCATGAAATACAGGTCCGAGGCCGGAACCGTCAGGATGCTGCCGAACAGATAGCTCATCAGGTCCACATGGTAACCCGGCGTCAGATCGATCAGGATGATGCCCAGGGCCATGCCCAGGGCCCATATGACGCCAATGATGGTGTCGGCGCGATGCCGGGCCCGAAGGGTCACGGCGGCCATGACCATGGCTGCGGCGAATGAAAACCCGATGGTCCCCACCAGGTAAGGCCAGCCGAAGAAAAAGGCCATGCCAATACCGCCATAAGCGGCGTGGGCGATGCCACCCGATAAAAAGACGATGCGGTTGACCACGACCAGAGTGCCCATGATGCCGCAGATGATGCTGGCCAGTAACCCGGCTGCAAGGGCGTGGCGCATGAAGTCAAATTCGAGGGCCTCGATCATCGCCGTTATTCCTTATGTTCCATCAGTACCCGGTGTGGCAGTCCGTGGGCGACCAGTTCCACGGGGCACACCTCTTCGGCCGTGCAGGGATACATGGTCTCGAGCATTTCACCGGTGATCTCGGCCTGGTCATGATAGTGCAGGCGACGGTTCACGCAGGCGACCGATTTGATATAACGCGAAATGGCCAACAGATCGTGGCTGACCACCACGATGGTCATGTCGCGATTCAGCTCCTTGAGCAGTCGGTAGAAATCGGCCTGCCCCTTGGTGTCGATGCCGGCCGTGGGTTCATCGAGCAGCAGCAGCCGGGGCCGGGTCACCAAAGCCCGGGCGATGAAGACCCGCTGGCGTTGGCCGCCGGACAACTCTCCGATCCTTTTGTCGGCATGGGCCGCCATTTCCATCTTTTCCAACGTGTCGCGTGCTTCTTTGCGGTCGGCAGCCGATTGGCGCGTCCATCTCCTTTTTGGATCGAGTTTGCCCATCAGCACGACATCCATAGCGGTGATGGGAAAACTGTTGTTGATATGTACGTTCTGGGGAACATAGCCCACCGACGGCGAAGCCTGTCGCGCGGATCGGCCCATAACGCGAATGACCCCACGGAGCGGATTCAGCAAGCCCAAGATCAATCGGAGAAGGGTGGTTTTGCCACCGCCATTGGGACCGATCATGGCCATGAAGTCGCCTGGTGGAATCGCCAGGTCCACTGAATCCAGGATCGTTTCGCCGTTGTAAGCGAAAGTGACATCCTGGATGTCGACAATCGGATCGTTCACGGTTGCATTCCTATCTTAAGGCCGCTTTGAAGGTGTCGGCCAGATCGTAAAGATTGGTCAGCCAATCTTCTGCCAGCGGGTCGGCGAACACCACCCGGCCACGGATCGACTCGGCCACGAGCGCAGCGCTTTTTGTGGAAAATTGAGGCTGAACAAAGATGACGCGTATCTCGTCTTTCCTGGCTTCTTCGATCAGCATCTTCAATTGAGCCGGCTTGGGATCTTTTCCTTCGATCTCGATGGCGATCTGTTCGAGTCCGTATGTGTGCGCGAAGTAGCCCCAAGAGGGGTGAAACACCATGAATCGCAAACCTGCTTTTCCGGCGAAGGTGTTTTTAAGGTGCGCGTCGAGACGATCGATCTCGGCGGCAAAATCCCGAAAATGATTTTCGTAAAAATTCTTATGGACAGGATCGGCGGACTGCAAGGCATCTGTTATCGTGCGGCTCTGGATTTTCACCAAGGGCGGCGAGAGCCATATGTGTGGATCAGGGGCGGCATGGGCCTGCTTGTCCCCATCGTGTCCGATTTGGACATGCTCGTGCGTCCCGGCCTCTTCATGATGATCTTCTTCTCCATGATGGTGTCCGGTCATAAACATCTTCTCGATGTCTTGATCGGTATGAACCACTGCCATCTCAGGATTGGCGGCGGCGAATTTTTTCAACCAGACGTTTTCAAACGGCACGCCCACGGCAAAGTAGACACTGGCTTTTGAAAGGGCCGCCATCTGGGTGGGTTTGGGTTCATAGGCATGCGGGCTGGCGCCGGGTTGCACCATGACCTCGACCTCGACCCGATCCTTTCCGATTTGTTCTACAAAATATTTCTGGGGCAGGATGCTGACAAAGACCGCAATTTTATCAGATGCATATCCGGCCTTGAATGTCACCAGTAGAATCACAGCGGCCCATATTAAATTTATAAATAGACGCATGAAGATAACCTTTTGTCCAAGGCCGGAAAGACCGGATTGCGGGGACGGTTCGATTCTGATGGTTTGTGTGATTCTAATCGGCAGATCGTCTGTTCCGCCAATGCATGCCGTGCAAATATATTGCATTGGCCTCGAAGATGCAACCGATGGGCTTCAAAGTCAATGTCATTTACTTGGGCGGATGTTGCGGGCGGGCATAAAGCCCGCCCCTAAGAGATTTGGGTGGCAACACAGGCAGTTGTTCTAAACGTGCGGTGCAGGGGCGGGCTTTATGCCCGCCCGAAGGGAGGCCGAACGACTTAAGTCAACGACATTGAGCTTAAAACTCGATGGCCAATTGGGCCGTAACCGTGTCGGTCTCTTCCATATCGTCTTCGTATTCGTCGTGCAGGTATTCCAGGGCCAGGTTGGTGCAGCTGAAGACGCCCCAGTTGATCACCGCGCCGTATTGCTTTTCGGACAGGAAGTCCGCCCCATCGTCCGATCCGCCGAAGCGCAGGGCCAGCTCCAGATCCTCGACGATCATGACGCCGAATTCCGCGTTCCAGGCTGCGGGCTTGCGGTCATCGGGGTCGGTATCGATATAGACTTCCCCTGCTTCAAACTCATCCAGGGCCGACACATACTCGCCGATAAGACGGAAGCGGTCGAGAAATTCGAAGGTGACGAAGGCGCTCCAGCCGCCGACCAGATCGGCCACCGGGTCGGTGACCACCTCGGAAAAGGCATCCGATGAGGCCAGGTTGGAGATAAACGAAGCCCCCAGCGTCAATCCCTCGAAGGGCCGGGCGGTCACGCCGGCCACAAAGCCGTCCACGTGGTTGTCTTCGCCCGCCTCCTCGATTTTCCCATTGAAGGCGCCCACCGAGATGTCCACCAGTTCACCGCCGATGCGGTAGCCGGCCACCACCGATCCCTCGTTGGTTTCCCCGAGGATCAGGGTATTGGGGTCGGTGATGAAGTGGGTGTCGAACCGGCCGAAGGGCAGATACTGCCGCCCGGCGATCAGGTAGGCCGGAAAGGCGTGGGTACCGGTCAGGGTGATGAACCCCTCGTCCACGAACAGATCATCGTCTTCCCACTTGAACAACACGTGGCCGTCCAAGTGGTCGACGATGCGGGCATCGACGGCCAGTTCCACGGCGGCCAGGTCCACGTCGCTGCTGTCATCCGCCTGGTCGGCGTCCTGGTAATAGGCCTCGACCTCCACCAGGCCGCTGATCTGAATGCGGTCCCACCAAGAGTTGCCCGCTTCTATCCCGCCAATGGCCTTTTCCAGGAGCCGGACGCGCTCTTCGAGACTGGCGTTATCTTGCGCCAAGGCCGCTGTCGTCAAACCCATCAACAGCGAACATGCCAACAACACTACCCATTTCTTCATCTGACGATCCTCCTTGTTTTTATATGCAATGACGTTAGGTTCGGTACCTTTGTGCTTTTTACTATGGCACAAAAAAAAAGGTGCAACGGCGCTCGTATGGGTATCAACAAACGCTGCTGCACCTTCGCTTCCCATGCACCCTTTTCGGGTCATCGGCCGCAAGGCAGGCATACTAAAGTTAGTGCTACATAACTTTAGTGGCGATATATTTCACGGACGAATAACAGAGTCAAGTACTTTTTTCCTGCCGGGCATTTACTCAGACCGGCTGGATTGGATAAAAGGGGAGTGTGCAGAGTATGTAACAGGCAATAACAGCAAAACTGCGGAAATAATCATACCGATTGTGCAGAAAACTTTTTGTTTTTTAAAGGAAAAGAGGGCCATTCGAATTTCTACTTTGCAAAGCTCTTCCTTATTTTCGTTGCGGAAGGAATCTTCGACGCATCCATCACTGCATGACACCAACCAAGAAAAAGGCGCAACAGGTTTGATGCTGTAGTCATCCTGTTGCGCCATCACTTCTGTGCGCGCCCCATGGGCCACAAGTCGTAAGGTATTTGAAAAAAATTTATGTTCACATAACAAAAGTATGCAATTGAATTCAAACGGCCGCTTTGTCAACTTCATTTTCCATCACCAGAGATAGATCAAGATACGCCATCCAGTTGGGGCATCGCCGGTTTGGTAACCCAATTCACCGACTGGTTTTCAATTGAGTTTCAATGCATTCTCGAATAACCTGCTTGCCGATTTGGTTTTCGACCGAAAGCGTTGACGGGAGTGTCGATGAAGTTTCTCTATTTCGCAATTTTATGGTTATGTTGTTTGGAAATGCCCCATCCGCTACTAGCGAATGCCCTGCCGCCGTTCACCCTATGTACCTGGAACATCGAGCACCTTGCGGCGCATAATGACGCCGGATGTAGGCCGCGAAGAAATCCCGACTACCATGCACTGCAAATGTTCGCAGCTGATTTGAAAGCAGATATCATCGCTTTCCAGGAGGTTGAGAATCAAACGGCCGCACGGCGGGTGTTCAAGGCATCCGAATACCATATTGAAATCTCCGGGCGACCGGACATTGAGCTCGGCCGATGCTGGGAAGGCCGCCAATCCAGGCGAATGCAAAGAACAGGCTTTGCCATCCGCAAGGACCTGAAAGCGAAGCACGGCATAATCTACAGGCGGAGGCCGGACGTCCAGTCTCTGGCGACTGGCCCTTCTGAGCGCTGGGGCGTTCATATAGAGCTCCTTTCCAGCGCCTCGCCGGGGACAACTGTGCACCTTGTTTGCGTCCACTTGAAATCGGGTTGCTCCTATAGCGATCCGGAGTATTGTGGCGACGATTCGCCGTGCAGTAGGCTGGCCGAACAGGTACCGCGTTTGGAGGCCTGGATGGATGCAAGGGCGGCGGCCGGTGAGGAGTTTATCGTGATAGGAGATATGAACCGCCAGCTCGACGTATTGGGCGATCCTGTTTGGGAGGCTTGGGATGACAGCGAATGCTGCACCTGGGAGCAACCTGACACAGGATTGTGGCGCTGCCGCCAGGGGACCCGCAGATTCAACCCGATTGCCGATATCGAACGGGCGCGGTCAGGCCGGAAACACCCTTATCCACACAATCCAAAACACCCTTTTGCCATTGATCATATCATCATGAGCGCGGGTGCCGATCGGATGGCGATCGAAGTATCAGCCCAATTCATCCATGACCGACAGCGCCTGTCTGATCACACACCACTCGTGATGAAAATCCAATGGGAATAAGCGAGCGATTTAAGATCAGCATTGCATTGAGCCGGCCGGAATTCTTTTATCGCATCAAATAACCCCCATCAGTAGCACAGCGCCCAAGCCTGTGATGCAGGCGGTCCCTCCCAGGGTGAAAAACGAATAGGTGATGCTGAAAAGGCGTCGCCCGATAAACAATGATATCGAGTTACGCCTTCACTTTTCCCATGCCGTTTGAACGGTCATGGAAACCGTAAGACATCCCTGCCGCTTTAGTTCGTGTCGATCAGCGTCTGGGTGAGTTTTTTGCGCAACGCCTCGAGGCGTTTGGATTTGAATGCTTTGCGGCTCTCTTCCAGCTCTTCGATCGCCTCCTTTATCACCTTTTCCAGAACAAGCTCCCGGGAGCGTTTGGGGCATAGATCGAGCAGGGATTTCAGATTGCGGTCGTCGATTTGTCCTTCCAGAATGGACCTTACCAGGCAGCAATGCATGTCGATGCCCTTCTGTAGCTCCTTGACGCTGGTGTTAATTGCGCTGATGATGTCCTTCTTGTCCAGCCCCATACCTTTAGGAAACCTTCTATAGTTTTGAAAATCTAACAATTATCTTATAAAAAAGACCGCCTTAAAACGGTTGTTTCAAAGGCGGCGGATATTTCGCTTCTATGCCGCTCGTCTGCGTCTAGCGAGGTCGGTCATCATTTTTTGGGGCCGCGTGGCGATCTCTTTTTTATAGCCTCGACCTTTTCTTTAAACGTCATCGAAAAGGCGTCGCAATGTGCCCTGCATTTCTCAGGCTTGCGCCCATGCTGCCGATACTCTTCGAAATGTTCGAGCCAGCTCTCGCCGGCTCGCGGGCATGCCTGGATACACTCCATGAAATCGGTGAGGCTGGCCAAGGTGTCTTCGCTGAGGGTATGCTCCATTTTGCAGGCCTCTTCGTCGGCGACCTTGTCTTTGACTTTCAGAATTTCGGTCAGGAATTTGAACAGTACCCCGTGACGGCGCCTTATCTCTTTGCCGACATCGGCGCCATCCTTGGTCAACTCCACATATTCGTACTTTTCGTAATTGACCAGCCCCCGGCTGTTCAGGGTTTTGAGCATACTGGAGACGGTAGGCATTTTGACATCCATCCGTTTGGCGATGTCTTTCACCCGCACCACCTTTTTTTCCCTGTCCAGATCGAAAATCGCCTCCAGGTAATCCTCCATGACAGAGGTTAACGGCTTATCGGTAAGGCTTTCTTTTTTGGTGGATACCATCACGTCCTCTGTATCACAAGTACGCCGCGGCGTCTTGCTTCGGCCACCTGCTCCACTCACGCCGGGTTTAATGAATAACATTCAGTTAGAATCCCTGTCTTTCCGCTATTTTCATTGCATGCGATCGATGGCTTGCTTTATGATGCGTTGGCAAAATTTCAGCCGGAGGAACTTGCGCATGTCGAAGAGGTGGAGCGCACCCAGGGGGATGGATTTGTTGTCTTTACGCCATCGATGCCGTTGGATTGCGTCAGCCGCCGCTGTCTTGATATTGGGTTGGGCCGCGGCGGCTTCGGGCAACGAATACAAGGGAAGCTACCCATACAAGGCGTTGGCCACGGTGGGCATGGTGGCCGACATCGTGAAGCAGGTGGCCGGCGACAAGGCCGAGGTGACGCAGATCATCGGCGCCGGCGTCGATCCCCACTTATACAACCCCACGCGCGGCGACGTGGCTGCGCTGATCAAGTCGGACATCATTTTTTACGCCGGATTGTTGCTCGAAGGACGGATGACCGATATTCTGGTCAAGATCTCTCGCCGCCGACCGGTGACTGCCGTGACCGAGCTGCTCCAGGAAGGCGACCTGATTCGTGATGTCCAATCGGGCCATCACGATCCGCATGTCTGGATGGATGTGAGCCGATGGAACCTTGCCGTGAAGGTGGTGGTGGACGCCCTGGTTGCATTCGACCCGGTGAATGACGATGTTTACAGGCGTAACGGCGACCGATACCAACGCCGGCTGCAGGAGTTGGACGATTATGTGCGCCGGGTCATTGGTTCGATTCCCGAACAACAGCGCATTCTGGTGACGGCCCACGATGCCTTCAACTACCTGGGCCGGGCATACGGCATAGAGGTGCTGGGCATCCAAGGCCTATCCACGGAATCCGAAGCGGGCTTGAAAGACATCAACCGCATCGTGGACGTGCTGGTCAGCCGCCGCGTACCGGCGGTATTCGTGGAGTCCAGCGTGTCGGACAAGAACGTCAGGGCGCTGATCGAAGGGGCCGCGTCGCGCGGCCACCAGGTCATCGTCGGCGGGGAGCTTTTTTCCGATGCCATGGGCGCGGCCGGCACATACGAGGGCACCTACGTGGGGATGATCGATCACAACGCCACGGTGATTGCAGGGGCACTGGGCGGCCGGGCACCGGCCGGGGGAATGCAGGGCAAACTGAGTCTTGCGCATTAAACTTAAGTATCCATCCGGAAATAGCGTCTGGAGGCCTTCATGTCCAACTTATCCGAATCCGAAAACATGGCCGACGCGGGGCAGGATACAGCCCCCATATGGATCAACGATCTGACGGTGGCTTATCACCGAAAGCCGGTGCTGTGGGATGTGAACCTGGTGCTGCCCGAGGGCAAGCTCGTGGCCGTCATAGGTCCCAACGGCGCCGGCAAGAGCACCCTGATCAAGGCCATCCTGGGTCTGGTGCCCAAAGCCACCGGCGATATTCGCATCTACGGCCGTTCATATGAAGCCCAGCGGCGTCTGGTGGGTTATGTGCCCCAGCGCGAGAGCGTGGATTGGGATTTTCCGGTCAGCGCGACGGATGTGGTGGCCATGGGGTTGTATGGGAAAATAGGCTGGCTGAAACCGGTGTCGCGGCGCCATCGCGAACAGGCGGTCGAGGAGCTGCGCAAGGTGGGTATGGAAGCCTATGCCGACCGACAGATCAGTCAGCTTTCCGGTGGCCAGCAACAGCGTGTTTTCCTGGCGCGCGCCCTGGCCCAGGATGCGCAGGTTTACTTCATGGACGAGCCGTTCGCCGGCGTGGACGTGGCCACCGAAAAGGCGATCGTCGCCCTGCTCAAGGAGCTCCAGACGGCCGGTAAGACTTGCGTGGTGGTCCATCATGACCTGCAGACCGTGACCACTTACTTCGATCACGTGGTGCTGCTCAACATGCGGGTGGTGGCTGCCGGGCCCGTCGAGGAGGTCTTCACCGAAGAGAATCTGAAGAAGACATACGGCGGCAAGCTGACGCTGCTCAGCCAGGCGCTGCATAAGTACGCCCAGCAGCCAGGGATTGGAACGGGGGGTGCCAAAGGGGGGCACCGCTGATGCCGGGTTCATCGATTAAGAGAATTGTCTCCCATGGCCTCGGTTGGGTTGCGGCGGCCGCTTGGGTTTGGCTCCAGTCCGATTTGGCCCATGCGGGCGGTTTGAGCGACACCGGCCTGCAGTGGCCCGGTTGGCAAGAACTGCTGCGTGTGTTGACCTTGAGCGACTACAACACCCGCGTGGTCATCGTCGGCACCGCGCTGTTGGGGCTGGCGGCCGGATTGAGCGGGACATTTTTGATTCTGCGCAAGCGTGCATTGCTCAGCGACACCCTCAGCCATGCCACGCTGCCCGGGATCGCCCTGGCTTTTATCCTGATGACCGTCTTCTTCGGCGACGGCAAATCCCTCATCGGACTTATCGCCGGTGCCGCCGTATTCGCGGTGCTGGGGACCGGTTCGGTGCTGCTGATCGAGCGCTACTCGCGGCTGAAGGACGATGCGGCATTAGGGGTCGTGCTGAGCGTCTATTTCGGCTTGGGTATCGCCATCATGGGCATCGCCACGCGCATGGAGACAGGCAATTCGGCCGGACTCACCTCCTTCATCTACGGCAAAACCGCTTCCATGCTGTTATCCGACGCACTGCTCATTGCGGTGACGGCTTTTGTCGCGGCGCTGCTCTGCCTGCTGTTCTTCAAGGAGTTTTCCCTCGTCTGCTTCGATGCCGATTTCGCCCTTACTCAGGGATGGCCCGTGGCGCGTCTGGACTTCTTCATGATGTCCCTCGTGGTGGTGGTGACCGTGGTGGGGCTGCAGGCCGTGGGGCTCATTCTGGTGGTGGCCCTGTTGATCATACCGCCTTCGACGGCCCGTTTCTGGAGTCGTCGGCTCTCGGTCATGCTCGCTTTGTCGGCCGGCTTCGGTGCGTTGAGCGGCATGCTCGGCGCAGCGATCAGCGCCTTGATGGCCAATTTGCCGGCAGGCGCGGTGATTGTCATGACGGCCTCGTCCCTGTTTTTCTTCAGCCTGGTGTTTGGCACCAACGGCGGGTTGTTGCAAATGGTTCTTGACCGCTGGCGCCTCGGTAAAAAGGTGATGCACGAAAATTTGCTGCGTGAGCTGTACGAATGGCAGGAGATCACGGCCCAACAGAGCGGCGCCGCTGCGGACGCAGCCCGGATCGACGGTCCCCGCCTGGAAGAATTGCTGCCCAGACGTTCCTGGTCGGTCCACGGCCTGCAAAAGGGGTTGCGTCAGCTGATCCGAAAGGGGTGGCTTCGTTTGTCCGCAGAAGATCGGTATTTTTTCACGCCGGACGGCTTTTTGCAGGCGCGCGCGGTGGTCCGCAAGCATCGGCTCTGGGAAGCTTATCTGATCGCCTACGCCGATACGGCGCCGGGCCAGGTGGATTGGGGGGCCGACACCATCGAACACGTCATCGACGAACGGATCATCGCCGAGTTGGAAGCCGGTTTGCCCGATTGGACGCCCAAAGCCGTGCCTGAGAGTCCGCACGAGCTGATTCGCATTGGGGTATAGGCAATGGAATGGACCTTTATCGACAGCTGGATTATCGTCACCGGCATCCTCAGCGCCATGTCCTGTGCACTGTTGGGAAACTATCTCGTACTGCGGCGCATGAGCATGATGGGCGATGCCATCAGCCATGCTGTGCTGCCCGGCCTGGCCATCGCATTTCTGATCAGCGGCAGCCGCGACAGTCTGCCCATGCTCGTTGGCGCGGTGGGTGTGGGTGTCCTCACAGCGGTATTGATTCAAGCCATCGGCAAGCTCAGCGGATTGGACCAGGGGGCGTCCATGGGGGTGATTTTCACCACGCTTTTCGCTTTGGGATTGATTCTGATCCGTCAGGCCGCCGACCATGTGGATCTCGACCCGGGCTGTGTGCTCTATGGCGCCATCGAGCTCACCCCGCTGGACGTCTACACTCTATTCGGGTGGGAGATCCCCCGTGCGGCAGTGACCAACGGGATCATGTTGTTGGTCAATGTGCTTTTCGTGGTTTTCTTCTTCAAGGAATTGCGCATCACTTCCTTCGACCCCGCGCTGGCCACCACCATGGGATTTAGCGCGGGATTGATGCATTACGTGCTGATGGCGCTCGTAGCTGCCACCACCATCGCCGCGTTCGAAAGCGTGGGCAGCATCCTGGTGATCGCCATGCTGATCGTGCCGGCCGCCACCGCGCACTTGCTGACCGATCGGCTGGTCGCCATGCTGGTAATCAGTCTCGTCGTCGCCGCCCTGGCGGCCGTCCTGGGGCACGTGGGAGCGATTACCATACCGGCGTGGATCGGTTTCCGCGATACGAGCACCGCCGGGATGATGGCCGTGGCCGTCGGAGTCCTGTTTCTGGCGGCTTTTCTCTTCGCCCCCCGCCACGGCATCATCGGCCGGATGGTCGCCCAGGGTCTCCTGACGTTGCGCGTCAACCGGGACGACATCCTGGGAATGCTCTACCGGGTGCAGGAATTGGCCGGCCAACGGTCACTCGCCGTCAAAACGGATGATCTGCGCAAGGCCTTGTTGACCGGCGGCTGGGTGAACCTGGCCCTTGCCGACCTGCTGCGGACCCGAAAGGTGCGGCGCACGCCGGAGGGTGTAGTGTTGACAGAGAGCGGCCTCTCATCGGCCGCCAACCTGATTCGCTCCCATCGCCTCTGGGAGAGCTATCTGTGCGGCCAGATGGGGTTTTGCGACGCTGAGGCGCATTACAGCGCCCATCAACTGGAGCACGTGACCGACGAGGCCATGCAGGAGCGGTTGAAGAGTGCTGCCAACTATCCCACCCTGGACCCGCACCGGAAAGCGATTCCGTGATCGATATGGCACGAGGTGAATTGCCTTGACGCTTCAAGTGATATTGCTGCTTGCGATTGTGGCCGTTGCCCTTGTTATTTTCATCGGTGGATGGCTGTCAGTGGACCTGGTCGGGCTGCTCGTGCTGGCGGCCCTTGCCTTGGGCGGATTCGTCACTGCCGAGCAGGCGTTGGCCGGCTTCAGCAGCCCGGCGGTGGTGACGGTATGGGCCATGTTCATTCTCTCTGCGGGATTGAACCGCACCGGTGTCGCCCATCGTCTGGGTCAGCCGCTGCAGCGTTTCTCAAAAGGCAGCGAGGTGTTGCTCTTGGTGGTCCTGATGGCGGCCGCAAGCCTTTTGTCGGCCCTTATCAATACGGTCACGGTGGCCGCGATCCTGCTACCGGCGACCATGGAGCTCGCCCGGCGCAGTGGTCGTCCGCCCTCCCGTTTACTGATGCCGCTGGCGCTCGGATGTCTGCTGGGCGGTCCGTTTACAGGGATTTCGACCCCGCCTAACATCCTGGCCACCGATGCCCTGCGCACCTCAGGTCTCGAGACGTTTGCCATTTTCGACTTCACTCCCATCACGGCGGCCATCGTGGCAGCCGGCATCGTTTTTATGGTGGTGATTGGGCGTCGCCTGTTGCCTGCGCGCACCAAGGAAGCCGCTGACGGCAGCCGATCGTCCAGGCAGGATCCCTACCAGCTCGGTACCCACATCTTCACCACCCATATTCGATCGGGATCGACGCTGATCGGCCACTCGTTGGCCGAAAGCCGATTAGGTTCGGCCCTTTTCCTGACCGTGGTGGCGCTTCAACGGCAAGGGGAATTGATCCTTGCACCTCGGCCCACGGAGGTTTTGCAGGTGGACGACAGACTGATCGTGCACGGTCAACCCGATCATCTGCGGCGTTTTCATGGCAGTCAGCATCTCCAGGTCGAATCGTCCGAGCCAGCGCGAAAATTGATCCTTGAGAGGCTGGCGGCCGCCGAGGGACGGGTGGCAGACGATTCACCCCTCGTGGGGGCAACCCTGGCCGAGAGTGGTTTGCGGCCCAAATATCGGGTCCACGTGTTGATGCTTCGCGATGCGGCCGGCAACGTCATTCTGGATCCGCGGCGCCATCGTTTCGCCGCGGGTGATCATTTGCTGCTTCAGGGGGAAATGGAGGCCCTGGAGGCGCTGACCGGCCAAGGGTTCGTGACTGAAGCGCGATTCGTGTCCCAGGATGAGGTGGATCGTTTGACCAGCGGGCGTGCCAGGTTGTTGACCGTGCGGGTCCCGAGCGGATCGGTACTGGCCGATCGTGATCTGGTCGAGAGCCGCCTGGGAAATGCCTTCGGCCTCACCGTGGCGGGGATCGTTCGTGGTGAGGCGTTGATCTGTCTACCGTCGCCCCATGAGAAGGTGCAGGCCGGTGATCTGTTGGTGATGCAGGGGACGTCGCAGGACCTGGAGATTCTCGAAGGACTTCAGGCGCTGGAAATCAGCGAACAGTCCGCCGATTTGCTGGCAGAATTGGAGTCCCAGCAAATCGGCGTTACCGAGGTACTGCTGTCACCCCGGACCACTCTGGCGGGCCGGACCCTGGCCGACCTTCTTTTCCGGGATCATTACGGTGTCAGTGTGCTGGCCATCTGGAGAAACGGCCAAGCCTACCGCACTGGCCTGCAGGATATGCCGCTCAAGTTCGGGGACGCCCTTCTGGTCTACGGGCAGCGGGAAAAGCTGGAAGCTGTTGCCCGCGATCGCGATTTTCTCGTGCTCGACCCGGCGGCCGTGCAAGCCCCCCGCCTGGAGAAGGCCGGCATTGCCACGGCCATTATGCTGGCGGTGATCCTGGGCGCGATCCTCGGCTTGGTTCCCATCGCCATCGCTGCCGTCGCCGGGTCAGCGCTCATGGTCCTGGCCGGATGCCTGAGCATGGAAGAGGCTTACCGCGCCATCGAATGGAAGGTCATTTTCCTCATCGCCTGCATGCTGCCCCTGGGTGTGGCCATCGAAAATTCGGGTGCAGCCCAGATGGGGGCCCAGGTGCTGATCGACATGGTCGGCCAATACGGACCCCGCATGGTGGTGGCGGCGCTCTTCCTGGTCACCGTGATCGGCACCCAGGTGATTCCTACGGCGGCATTGGTGGTCTTGATGGCGCCGGTGGCGCTCAGCGCCGCATCGACGCTGGGGATTTCGCCTCAGCTGTTGATGATGACCGTGGCGATCTCCGCCTCATCGAGTTTCGCCAGCCCGCTGTCCCATCCCGCCCACCTGCTGGTCATGGGGCCTGGTGGATATCGTTTCATCGACTATGTGAAGGTGGGGGTTCCATTGACCGTGGTTACGTTCGGGGTCTCGGTGTGGCTCCTGCCGATTCTCTGGCCGGCTTGATGGAGAAGGTATTGGAAGCGATTCAAGCTATGACGGTGTCGTCAACAATGGATGACCGATGAACGAGGAAAAGAGACGTTTTCTGATTCAGGATCGCGTGGCCGTCGACAGTCAAAGCGGGCTCGCATGGCCCATCGATGCGGCCCTGGGAGAATTTCCCATGACCTGGCACGAAGCGTTGGCCTTTGTCGACGACCTCAATCGGCGGCGTTGGGCCGGTTTTGGGGATTGGCATCTGCCCAACCGGCGCGAGCTCTTCAGCCTGGTCAGCCATTCCCGGATCAATCCGTCGTTGCCGGCCGGGCATCCCTTTGTCAATGTCTTTTCCGGTTACTACTGGACCGGTACCACATGCAGTCGATTGCCTGACCAAGCTTGGTACGTGCACCTGGGCGGTGCCCGCGTCTTCAAAGGGATGAAACACGGCTTTTATATGGTGTGGCCGGTTCGAGCCGACGCGCCCTCCGAGGGTTGGCCCTATCGCACCGGCCAGCGCGCCTGTTACGACGAGGAAAACATGCCGCGGACGTGCGCCGGCGGTGGACAGGATGGCTCTTTGCGGGCAGGACGTCCGTGGCCCGAGCCGCGTTTTGACGTGCGCGAAGATGGGGTTCTGGATCGATTGACCGGATTGATATGGGATCGGTCGGCCAGTCGTGCCCCAGCCCCGGTGGATTGGGAATCGGCCTGTGAGATGGCGGCCGCGGCCAATCGGAAAAGATATTGCGGCCATGATACCTGGCGGTTACCGACGGTTCGCGAAATGGAGAGTTTGTGCGATCTGGGCACCCATAGCCCGGCGCTGCCCGTCGGCCATCCGTTCGAAAATGTGCGTTCCGACTACTGGACTTCCACCACCAGCCGATACGAATCCTCGTATGCCTGGGTGCTTTATCTGCAGGACGGCGCCGTAGGCGTCGGCTTTAAGTCCGGCGCGGCATTCGATGTGTGGCTGGTCAGAAATAGATGACAATAAGTTTGAAGTTTAAAGTTTTAAGTCTAAAGTGATGGTATTCTGTCTATTGTTGTTCATATGATATGCTGCCCCCGGATCTTCCGCTCATCGATTCAATTCCTTACATCCCCAGGTACGTTTTTCGCAGCACTTCGTCTTTCAGCAGCTCATCGCCCTTGCCTTCCGCGATGATCTTGCCCGAGGATAAGACGTAGTTGCGGTCGGTCATGGTAAAGACCGTGCTCACCTCCTGCTCGACCAGCAGCACGGTGATGCCCAGATCTTTGATCTCCTGGATCTTGCGGAACACCTCGGTGCGCATGATGGGCGCCAGGCCGGTGGAGGGTTCGTCGATGCACAGCAGCTTCGGGCTGGACATCATGGCCCGGCCCACGGCGAGCATCTGTTGCTCTCCGCCGGACAGGGTGCCGGAGACCTGGTGGGATCGCTCCTTGAGCCGGGGAAAGAGCTGGTAGACATGGCGCAGGTTTTCATCGATTTCGTTTTTGTCGGTCAGCAGGTAGGCGCCGGCCTTGAGGTTTTCCAGAACGGACATCTCCTTGAACGGTCGCCGGCGTTCGGGGCAATGAATCAGGCCCATTTTGGCGATCTCGTGGGCCGGCGTTTTTTCGATGCGCTTGCCCATGAACTCCACCGTGCCTTGAAGGGTAATGTCGCCGTCGCCCCCGCGGTGGATGCTCTTTTCCCAGGCCACCAGGCCGGTGGCGGCCCGCAGAGTCGTGGATTTGCCGGCGCCGTTGGGGCCTACGAGGCTCACCAGCTCTCCCTCTTCGACACGCAGACTGATGTCGTTGATAATCATCGCCTTGTCGTAACAGACCGTCAGATTGGTTATTTCCAGCACCGTTATATATCTCCTTTGCCAAGATAGCATTCGATGACCGCGGGATGCTTCACCACTGCCTCGGGTGAGCATTCGGCCACCAATTCGCCATAATTGAGGACGATGACGCGGTCGACGATTTTCATCAGGGCCTGCAGCTTGTGCTCGATGATGATCATGGCCGGCCCTTCGCTGTGCAGGCGTCCAAAGCGGCCCCCTTTGTGCAGCCGTTTGATCGACTTGGCCATCAGATCGGTCTCGGCCGGGCTCAAACCACCGAACGGTTCGTCAAGCAACAACAGTTCCGGTTCGGTGGCGATGGCGCGCGCCACTTCCAGGCGCTTGAGGTCGCCCTGGGACAAGGTGGAGGCCTTTTCCAGCGCCATGTCGGAGATGCCGGCGAATTCGAGGGCATCCATGGCCTTGGCCTCGATGCGCTTGACCCATTCGCCGGTTTTCATGGAGCGGGGCGAAAGGCAAGAGACCATCACGTTGGCGATGATCGGCAGGCGCCTGAAGGGCCGCATGTTCTGAAAGGTGCCGGCGATGCCCATATTGACGATGTCCCATACCTTGCGCCGGGTGATATCCTGCCCTTTGAAGCGAATCTTGCCGCTGTCGGGCTTGATGATGCCGGTGATCTGGCGCAGCAGGGTCGTTTTGCCGGCCCCGTTGGGTCCGATCAATCCCACGATCTCATCGCGGGCGATATTGAAGCTGACGTTGCTGGTGGCCTTCAATCCGCCGAAACTCTTATTCAGATTCGCTACTTCTAACAGGGGAACGGCCATATTATTTGTCCTCCGCCTCGTCGCGCAGTTCCCGGCGGGACACCTTGCCCACATCGGTTTTGGGCAGCTCGCCCCTGAATTCGATGATGCCCGGAACTTTGTAGTGGGCCAGATTCTGCTTGCAGAATTCGATGATATCCTCCTCAGAGAGTTTGCCCCGCGCCTCACTTTGCAACACCACATAGGCCTTGATGATCTGACCGACCTTGGGGTCGGGTACGCCGACCACACCGGCCGCCTTGACCTGGGGATGCATGTAGAGCACCTCTTCCACGTGCCGGGCAAAGACCGAATAGCCCTTGTGTTTGATGAGGTCGCGCTTGCGGTCGAAGAAAAAGAAGTAGCCCTCCTCGTCCATGCGCACCAGGTCGCCGGTGCGCATCCAGCGTTTGCCGTCGATCTCGATGAAGGTCTCGGCGTTGGCGTCCGGGCGCTTCCAGTAACCGGCCATGACATTGGGCCCGCTGAGTATCAGCTCGCCCTCCTCGTTGATCGGCTTGAAGTCCAGGCTATCCATGTCGATGACGGCGGCATCCATACCGGTGATGGGCACGCCGAACGATCCTTTCTTGGGGCGATCCTTGGGGTTGCTGTGGCTGATGGCCGTGCATTCGGTCATGCCGAAGCCTTCCAGGATCTGGCTGCCGGTGCGCCGTTCCCATCCCTCGCAGGTGGTGTCGTGCAGCGTGTCTGCACCGCAGGCGATGATTTTGAGCCGCTTCCAGTCGACTCGGTCGGTTTTTTCGTGCTCTTTGAGGTACTCGTACAGGGTGGGCACACCATAAAAGGCCGAGGCCTGGTAACGGTCCACGGCATTGAGGATCTCTTCCATGTCCGGGGTGGTGAAGAGCACCAGGGTCTGGCCCTGGGTCAGGCCCGAGAGCATCAGTACGGCCTGGCCGTAGATGTGAAACAGCGGCAAAAAGGCGATGATGGTCTCCTTGCCCTCTTCCACGAACGGCCACCACGCCTTGCCCATGGCGTAGATGGCCACCAGATTGCGATGGGTTAGCATGGCGGCCTTGGGCAGGCCGGTGGTACCGCCCGTGTATGGCAGGGCGGCGATATCCTTTTCGGGGTCGAATTGGATCGCGGGCGGCTGGGGCGGATGGGCGTTGAGAAATTCTCTAAAAACCAATAGCCCCATTTGCTTGATCTCTTCGGCCGTGGGGGGTTTCAGGTCGGCATAGGCCTTGCTGATGGCTTTCTTTGCAAATGCTTTCTTCAGCAGGGGTAGAAAATCGCCCAGGTTGGAGAGAATCACGTTGTCCAGGACGACACCCGAGCGTTCGATGTTGGTATACAGCATGTCTTCGCAGATCACGGTCTTGGCTTCACTGTCCTCGAGCTGGTGGCGGACCTCCTTGCTGGTGTAGACCGGGCTGATCGGGGTCACCTTGGCGCCGGCCTTGAGGGCCCCGAAATAACTGATGATGAATTGGGGCGAATTGAGCAGGTAAATGGCCACTGTATCGCCCTTTTTGACGCCCAACTTGGCCAGGCCGGTGGCGCAGCGATCGATTAGGTCGATCAGCTCTTTGTAGCTGATTTTTTTGCCGTAAAAGATCAGGGCGGTCTTTTTTTTGTACTTTTCGGCAGTTTGATCCAACAACTCAGGAACCGCCAGCTTCGGAATTTCCACGCTCGGGGGCACGTTGTCCGGATAACATTGGAGCCATGGTCTGCTGGTGTAGAGCGTTTTTTGATCCATCGTGCGATTTTCCTCCTAATTGGGATGAAGCCTAATGCATGTTCGCCGCACAGACACGACACACGTTGCGAGTGGCAATGTTGCGGATTTTACAACGCGGGCATTCGTTTTCGATTTTACTGCGCAGCCAAGGGAGCAAACCACCCGGCATGTAGAGCAGTACGACCATGACCACGATGGCGAACATCAATTGTCGCAGCTCAGGCCATATGCGGAAGAACTCCAAGAGGGGAAACAGAATGAAAACGGCGCCGACCGGTCCCCAGATGGTGACCATGCCGCCGAACACGCTCCAGATGACCACCTGAAAGGACATGGAGATCTCCAGGGTGGAGGGGCCGGCGATGCGCATGAAGTGGGCGTAGAGGCCGCCGGATAGACCGGCGAAAAATCCGCTGAGGCTGAAGGCGATCAGCTTGTATTTGGTCGTATTGATGCCGGCCGCCTTGACGGCCAGTTCGTCCTCACGAATGGCGTGAAAGATGATCCCCATGTGGGAGTCGGTGATCTTCCACATGGTGGCGACCAGCACCAGCATGGTGATGATGACGATGTAGTAATTGGCAACCCTGGAGCGTGCCAGACGACTCAAACCGGAAAGCCCCAGTTCTCCACCGGTCAATTCCGGCACCGAGAAGACAAAACCCATCAGGATAATGGGAAAGGCCAGTGTGGTGAGGGCCAGGTAGGTGCCGCGCAACCGCAGGCAGGGAAGGCCCACCAGCAATCCGGCCATGACCGCGATCAGGGCACCGAACGGGATGCTGGCCCATGGGGGAAAACCGGCCTTCAGGTTCAATATGGCGGCACCATAAGCTCCTACCCCAAAGAACAGGGCATGCCCAAAATTGATTTGGCCGGTAAAGCCGGAGAGCAGATCCCAGCTGGCTGCGAAGATGGCAAAGATGCTGGCCAGAATCAGGATCCGCATCATATACGGGTCGTCGTAGAGCAGCGGCAGCAGAAGCACCGTCAAAAAAAAGAGCAGTACGACGATCCGGCTGGGAAGGACGAACACTTCGTTTTTCAGGATCAAGAAAAGTTTCCGCAAGTGATAGCGCAGCAGATTCATAACTATCTCTCTTCTTCGAATTGTACACCGAAAAGGCCTGTCGGGCGGACTATGAGCACCAGAATCATGATGGACAGGGCCACCGCGCCCTTGAGAAATGCGCCGGAGGGGATCAAAAAGACCACCATGGCTTCGGCGAATCCCAGTATAAAGGCAGCGTAAAAGCTGCCCTTGATACTGCCCATGCCGCCCAGCACCACCACGGCCATCATCATGATCAGCGGGTGGCTCCACATGAACGGCTCCACCGTGGTCAGCGGCACGATGATGGCGCCCGTGGCGCCGGCCAGTCCCACCGAGATGACGACCGCCATCATGGCCACGCGGCTTTCGTTCATTCCCATGAGGTTGGCCACCTCCCGGTCCTGGGCCGTGGCGCGGATGGCCAGGCCGAGTTTGGTATGCATGAGAAAGAGCCGCATCAATCCCAGCACCACCAGCACCGAGGCGAAGGTGATCAGCTGTTGGTAGAAAACCTTGACGCCCAGGATCGTGGCATATCCCTTGATCAGAGCCGGCACGCTCAGGTAATCGCCGGTGAAGATCAGCATCATGATCTCCTGAAGGGCGATGGCCAGGGCGATGGTGCCGATCAGCACGGCCTGTTCGTGTTCACGGATGGGGGCGATGAAGATTTTGTAGACGATCAACCCGAGGATCGATACGAAGACGATCCCGGTGATCATCGCCGAGAGCGGATTGAATCCCAGGCGGTAGGTCGTGAAATAGATACAGTAGGCCGCCACCATGTAAAAGGCCGTGTGAGCGATATTGACGATTCGGGCGACGCCGAAAATCAGGGAGAAACCGATCGCCAGCAGCGCGTATGTGCTTCCGTTGATCAGGCTGGTGATCAAGATATCGATTAGCATAACACCTCACCGCATCACCTGGGCATGCGCCCCTGGCGGAAGGACCGCCAAGGGCGCTTGCGTTCGTTCTTGAATTTGTTTCGTGGCTATTTTTTATAGGCTTGGATGACCCAGGGCGGAATCTTGTATTCCTGGATGCCCTTGTAGGTGATCTCCGGTGCACCCGGAGCGGCGACCCACTTGTTGGGCCACACGCCGACCGGTTTGCCATTTTGCCATTGAACGGCCAGGCTGGTCAGATAGCCTGGTCCCCAGGTCAGGTCGTGCAGGTGTCGACCCTGTTCGTCTTTCATGTATTTAACAACCCCGCCGGGGACTTTGTGCTCGGACTCTTCTATCGCTTTGACCAGTTTGTCCGCATCCAGGCTGCCCACCTCTTCGATAGCCGAAACCAGTGCATATTTGATGGCTGCATAGGTATCGGCCGTGTAGGTCGGGGTTTCGCCGAACTTACTATAGAAGGTTTCGACAAAGGGGGCGGTGAGTTCGTTGTACTCCACACCGCGGCAGTAGGTATTCATCGTAAGGATGTATTCCCCCATGCCTTGGGTGGCTTCCCAGAAACCATCCTTCTGGCCTTCCACGTTGATCCCCACCTGCACAGCCGGGATTTTCAGCTCACCGCCCTGGCGAGCGAAGGGGATGCCCACCGATGAAGAGAAAATAGTGAAGATCATCTGGGCGCCGGCGCGCTGAATTGCGGAAAGCTCGGCGGTCACATCGGTGGCCACTGGCGAGGGGCGCCACACGCCCACCGATTCCATGCCGATTTTTGGCAGAAAACCTTCGGTGGCGGCGACCATGGGATCGGCCCACATGGCTTTTTCGGCCACCACAGCTACCTTGATTTTCTCCAGGCCAAGCTCTTTCTTGAGTATGTCGCCGACGAATTTCAAATGCAAAAAGCTGGTGCGCACCAGAAATGCGGAATTAAATGGCGTGCCGCGGAAGAAGTATTTGTAGGTGTCGTAATCCTGGGCCACTCGTGTGCACAATTCCGGATGGGCCGCACCGCAGCCGATGAAGATCTTTTGGTACTCCATGGCGATGTCCTGCATGGCCAAGACCGCTTCTGTGCGGAAACCGCCGACCACGAAATCCACCTTGTCGCGGGTCATGAGCAGTTCCATGGCATTGGTGGCATCGGTCACGTTGAGAAACTCGTTGGAGTCGGCCTTGACCAGCTCGATTTTCATCATTTTTTTGCCGACCTTGACCCCGCCCCTGGCATTGATCTCTTCGGCGGCCATGGTGGCGCCATTCCAATGCCCTTTACCCTGCACAAACTGCATCGGGCCGATGACGCCGATCTTGATGGTGTCGGCGCCCCATGCCGGAACGCCGATCGTCAAGGCCAACATCCCTACCAGCCCTGCGACCAAGAGAAGTCTAACCTTTTTCATTGAGTTACTCCTTTCCCTGTTTGTTTGCATGTGCCGCCATAATCTCGGCAGATGGATCCTGTCGAGAGGGTTCGTCGATTGGGATTGCCGTCTGGAGGGTGGGAAAAGTTCGATGGTGTAAAAATGAAAAATGTTCGACCGGTTTCAGCGTGTCGCCCAATGTCATTTTCCTTTTCAGCGCAGCCGCATACCCCGGCATGGCGCAGAGGTTGTGTCAGCTCATGTATTTCAATAAGAATATGAATTGAGTTCAATAACTTTCTTCTACGTTATTCCCTTTTGTTTTGTCAATACCCAGATCGGGTCAGCTTGTATTTAAGCTTTGGACAGGCGATCTTCGTGGAATGTAAAAGCAGGTCATGAATGGATGGTAAACAGATTCCCAAATTGTTCTGTCAATCGGGACCTCTCAGCTCTTGTGAATGGAGGCGCCTCGCCACCCGTCGCCACGTAATGGGTCCCGAATCACATGGCGTGAAGGCAAAATTAGCCCCCCTCGCCCCCTCGATTGAAACAGGTCGGGGGACCTCGTTAGTGTCCGTCCACAAATAGGCAAATTTGGTTGAGATCAAGGCGTTCGAAAAATTTTTCCGCAGGCATATAGTTGATATCCCGAGGATAAAATTTTGAGCAGAACGCAGATATCGAGCAAATTGTCCATTTGTGGCTGGGCACTCGTTTACCCGGTGGCACCGCGTCAGTGCATGACGTTGTCGGCGCCTTATTGCATCAACATGAATGAATCACACGATCCAGAGGGCATGATCGGTGAGCCGATCGGCCACATATCGGGAGGTGCTGCCAGAGTAATAGGCCCGCCCGCTGCCACTGCGGCAGGTGACCACCGTATCGTAACCGCCGATTTCCGCCTCGTTGATGATCATTTTACCGATTTTAGCCGTTTTCGTGGGCGTCAGCATTTGAATGTGACGTCCGTCGATCCCGGCCGAGATCATCCGCTGGGTGGCCTCCTGGCGAAACCGTTCACTCATCTCCTGTTCATGACGTGCCAATTTGGCGGCCATGTCATAGGTTTCAGGGCTCATCGTCCCCAATTGCTCCACCCAACTCTCCTGCACCACATGGTAGAAGGTCAGGTGAAGCCGTGGCATTCCAGCCAGAAGGCTGGAGAGCCGATCGAGCAGGCGGCCCCACGGGGCCATCACATCCACGGCAATCAGAAAATGTCTGGGGGTGATGTCGCCGTCCACAACCCAGACCGTCTGGCCGTCGCTGAATTCCACCAGCTTGGCGGTCACACTGCCCATAAAGAGTTTCTGCGCCCGCGTCAGCCCCCTTCGACCGGTAACGATGGCGTCATAGTCGTTCTGGCGGCCATACTCGAGAATATCCTTTGCCAATCCCAGCACCCTTTCCTGGCTGACCAATTCGATGTCGGTTTTGTCGATGCCCTGATTCAGGAGGATATCCAGGCCCTTATTTAGGGTTGCCATGGATTCGGCCTGGTATTGTTCGCTCATTTTTTTAAGCGAGGTGCGCACCGCGGCGTCGGTCTTGGCCTCTTCGACCAGGTATTGCGACATGATCGGTTGCACATTGAACAAGGTGCATTGCCACTCTGTCCCACCGGACATGAAGGCCCCAGCATAGTTCAAGGCCTGTTTTGAATGGATGGAACCATCCGTTGCGATCAACAGTTTTTTCTTCATGGCGTTTTTCCTTTCTCCTTAGGCGATTGTTTCATCGCTTTGCGGACCGTAATTCAAATCAGCAGAAAGCGTGCCAGGCATTCTTAAAGCTTAGCCGGTCATCCCCCACGGTGACCATCGATTCGAGATGATTGAAAAGATATAAATTTCAATGGGCAGGCCGTGATCGGCACCAGATTTTCTTGAGCAGTGAGCCGGACGGTTATAGGGCTCAGGCCACGTCAGGGGACCGACCGTGGCCGAATTTTTTACAACGTGTAAAGTCTCGGACAAACACCTCATCGCTATTCGGCGCTTTAGTCCTGAAGAAAGCGGCCGATACACAAGATGGATCGGCAGTCATGCCTGCCCATGATAATTTGAAAATGCGGAGAAAGGGTGGAAAATTGCGATGAAAGCTTGGAAATTGAAGACTCAATTGGCGTTCGGATTTGCGCTGGTGCTGATTTTTACCGGGGTGGTCGGACTACCCGGGTTGGTCTCCCTGCACAACGTGTCCAAAGTCATGGATACTTATCAGCAAGTGAATCTGGCCCAAAGTGCCTTCAGCGATGCCAAGGAGCAGGTGGCCCTCTATTTTCTGAACAGCCATGAACAGGGGCGGGCCCAACAGGCTCAGGCTGGTGAGGCCGCCATCCGCCAGTTGAGTGAAATCATCAAACTGTTGGAGGTCGCCAGTGCGCGACCGGGCCTTTCCGAAGAGGGACGGCAGAGTTTGACGGACCTGCTGGATGGCTATCGTCAATTCCATGGAAGTTTCATCCGCTACGCTGAATATGAAGCCGTCAAAATTGCCGAGGTGCAAAATGCCATGGATTGGCTGAACACATTCGGCGATCTGATCAAGCAGGGAATGTTTCGAACCGAGGACATGTTGGTGGCCCACAGTTTTTTGCAATCCGGGACCATCGGCTATTTCGAGCGGCCCAACGCAAGCCGTTGGCAGCAAATCGAGACCAACGAAAAGCAGTTCGCCGATGCCATGGCCAAATGGTTCGACCTTATCGAGAACAGCGACGAGCTTCGGGAGGTCCATGCCAAGATCAGCGCCCGTTTCGATCTGATCTGTGAATCGTTGAAGCATCACTATGATCAGGTCATCGGTCAGCAGGAGATGCAGCAAAAAATGAGTGGCGCTGGCGAGCGCATCGGGCAGATTACCCATGGCATGCTGGAAAAGGCCACCAAGGGTTTGGAAGAGGTCCAGTCGCTTTCGTTGACCATCATCGGGGTTGCGATGTTTGCCGCCGTGCTGTTGGGGGTGGTGTTCGCCTGGCTGACCACACGGTCGATTACCGGTCCCATCAAACAGGTGACGGCGGGATTGCAGGATGTCGCCGAAGGCGAAGGGGACCTGACCAAGCGGCTCAATATCGCTTTTAAGAACGAGGTCGGTGAACTGGCCAACTGGTTCAATGTCTTCATGGAAAAATTGAACCAGATGATTCGCGAAATTGCCGGCAACGCCAGTCAATTGAGCCAATCCTCCAGTCAGTTGTTCCAAGTATCGGCCAAAATGTCCGAAGCGGCCGAGAATATGTCCGGTCGCGCTTCATCGGTGGCCGGTGCTGCTGAAGAGATGAGCACCACTATGGCTTCGGTGGCCGCTTCGAGTGAGCAGGCCTCCACCAGTGCCAATCTGGTGGCTGCGGCCGTCGAGCAGATGAATGCATCGGTCGGTGAAATAGCCACCAATTCAGAAAAGGCCAGGGGCGTGACCGAAACGGCCGTGGACAAAACCAGCAAGACCTCGGAGCGGGTGCATCAACTGGGCGCTGCGGCGGCGGCCATCAGCAAGGTCACCGAGGTGATTACCGAAATCTCCGAACAGACCAATCTGCTCGCACTCAACGCCACCATAGAAGCGGCCCGGGCCGGCGAAGCCGGAAAGGGGTTCGCGGTCGTGGCCAATGAAATCAAGGAACTGGCTGCCCAGACTGCCAGGGCCACCCAGGACATCAAGGCCAAGATCGATGACATTCAGCATTCAACCGGTCTCACGGTGTCTGAGATCGGTGAGATTTCAGAGGTCATCAACCATGTCAACGAAACCGTGACCATCATCGCGTCGGCCGTGGAGGAGCAGGCCGCCACCACTCGCGACATTGCCGGCAATATCGGCCAGACTTCGCTCGGCATCCAGGAAGTCAGTGCCAATGTGGCTCAAAGTTCAGCCGTCTCCGCCGACATCGCCGAAGATATCGGCAAGGTCAACGGGGATGCCAGCGAGATGTCCGCCAGCAGTGCCACCGTAAAGTTGAGCGCCGAGGAGCTTTCCACTCTATCCGGTCAGCTCAGTGCCGTGGTGGGGCGATTTAAATTTTAGGCGGGAAACCTGAAATGTTGGTAGGGCTTGGCCATGCGACTGAGCGGGATTCGTGCGCCTGCGAATGTTTCGACTTTGGAGGAAAAAATGAAGATCAATTTGAAATCGATCTCTTCAAAGCTCATTATCGGAGGCGTTTGCGCCGTTCTGTTGCCTTTGATGGTCGTCGGATTTCTTTCCTTTTCCAAGGCGCGCATGGCCATGCAGGATCTGTCGAGGCAACAGGCCCAAGGTGTCGCTGCCGATTTGGCCAAGCAGACCGCCATGGGGATCAAATCGGAGATCGCACTGGCTCAGGTGATTTCCGGCCAGAAAATGATCGTCAATCTGCTGCTTACCATCGATAAGCTGGGCTATGGCAACATTCATGATTACACCTATGAAATTTACGCGGATTTGAGAAGCCAGTTCGCCAACATGTCCGACTACTATCAGGCGGTGTTCGTGGCGGATAAATCGGGTCTGGTATTGACTGGTATCTTAGAGAACGGCGAGAGTTACGAAGGCGTCTCTGTCTCCGACCAGGTCTATTTTCAGGAGGCTTTGAAAACGGGCCGGGCGATCATGAGTGATGTCGCCCCCTCTAAGAGCAATAACCAGCCGATTGTCGTGGCCTGTGCTCCGGTTCTCAATATGGATGGCGATGCCATCGGCGTGGTCGGTACGGAGATCAAGACCCGCTTTTTTTCAGATCTGGTTGCTGCCCGCAAGATTGGAAAATCGGGTTATGGATACATGATCGACAGCAAAGGTCTCATCCTTGCCCATCCGATCCCGGAACATGTGTTGCGTCTCAATGTGACGACCATTAAGGAGATGTCTTCGATCAACCAACGCATGATGGCGGGTGAAACCGGTGTGGAGAACTACATTTTCCAGGGCATTCGAAAAACCGCCGCATTTGCACCCGTGGGATTTAACGGATGGTCGATCAGCGCCACCCAGAATGAAGAAGAGTTTCTTGCCGCTTCGGTATCCATTCGTAATACCAATGTCCTGGTTGCCATTCTGGCAGGCATGATCATGGCGGTGTTGGTGATGCTGGCGGCTCGTACCATCGTCCGACCGATCGATGCCGCCGTTGCCGGGCTAAAGGACATCGCCCAGGGAGAAGGTGATCTGACCATGCGGCTGGAGGTCGCCAGCAGGGACGAAGTCGGCGACTTGGCCCGGTGGTTCAACGTTTTTATCGAAAGGCTGCAAGGTATCATCCGGGACATCTCGGCGGGTGTTCAAACACTCTCTTCCTCATCCACCGAACTGTCCGCCATATCCGAACAGATGACCCAGGGAATCCAGAACGTCTCCGAGAAGAGCAATACCGTGTCCGCGGCCTCCGAAGAGATGAGCGCCAATATGAATAACGTCGCCGCCGCCATGGAGCAGTCTGCCACCAATACCAATATGGTGGCCACCGCATCGGAAGAGATGTCCAGCACCATCGGTGAACTGGCGACGAATGCTGAAAAAGCGAGGCACATATCCGATGAGGCCGCGCATAAGGCGTCCGACGCATCGGCCAACATGGATCAGTTGGGTGCAGCAGCCCGGGATATTGGCAATGTCGTTGAAACGATCACCGACATCTCGGAACAGGTGAATCTGCTCGCCCTCAACGCCACCATCGAGGCGGCCCGCGCAGGCGAGGCAGGCAAAGGTTTTGCCGTGGTTGCCAACGAAATCAAGGAGTTGGCCAAACAGACCGCAGAGGCGACCCAGGAGATCAAGGCCAAGATTGCGGGCATCCAAGGCACGACCCAGGTGACAGTCGATCAAATCGGAGACATCACCCGGGTGATAGCCCGGGTCAACGACCTGGTGGCGACCATTGCAACTTCAGTGGAAGAGCAATCCTCGGCCACAAAAAATATCGCCAACAATGTGGCCCAAGCCTCCCAAGGCATCCAGGAAGTGAACGAGAACGTCAACCAGAGCTCGCTCGTTTCATCCCAAATCGCCGGCGACATCGCCGGTATCAGCGGCGCCATGAATGAGATGACCGACGGCAGCGCCCAGGTCAACATCAGCGCCCAGGACCTTTCCAAACTGGCCGAGCAACTCGAACAGATGGTCCACCAGTTCAAAATTTAAAGTGCCATCCACAAATGGTCGATTGGTCCTATGTCGGCCGTGGGATCAAATCGCCTGATTCAATAAAATGACCAGCCGGTGCCAATCCCCGAGGGTCTATCGGTGAAGTTTTTGTTGACAGGGTGGGAACAGGTCGACATATTGTCTCATTTATCTATTTGGTTTCATCTCGGTCTCAACTTGGCCTCTTCAAACGGATATAGGGAGTCACCATGTCGAACAGTTACAGATTCCATTGCCCGGTCAAAATTGTCTCCGGAGAGAACGCGCTGGATAAACTCGCCGGAGAGTTTAAACAACTCGGCGGGAAGCGGATCGTTATCGTCACGGATCAGGGGGTGGCCAAGGCCGGCCTGCTCGACCTGATCCAGGGTGCCGTGGCCGAATCCGAACTGGCCATCGGTGCGGTTTACGATCGGGTCCCTCCGGACTCGCCGTTATCGGCAGTGTTGGAGATCGTGGCGCTGTACAAGCAGCACGATTGTGACGCTATCCTGGCCGTGGGCGGCGGATCGGCCATCGACACGGCCAAGGGCGTTAAGATAAAACTGGCCGACGACGATATCGATTTAATGAATTTCAAGGCGGTCCTTCGGATGGTCAAACCGACCCGTCCCCTGGTCGTCATTCCCACCACAGCCGGCACAGGTTCCGAGGTGACGTCGGCGGCCGTCATCTCCGACCCGGACAAGGGTATCAAACTCTCCTTGATTTCGCCGTCGATGCCGCCCAATACAGCGGTGATCGATCCACGCATGACCGCCACCCTGCCACCGCGGTTGACCGCATCCACAGGCATGGATGCCCTGACCCACGCCGTGGAAGCTTGCCTGGGCAGTCAAAAGAATCCGATCAGTGATGCAATGGCCGCGTCGGCCATCCGTTTGATTTTCAACAACCTCGTCGAAGCCGTCCGGAATGGGAAGAATCTGCAAGCCCGTCTTGCCATGGCCAATGCCGCCACTCTGGCCGGCATCGCCTTTTCCAATTCCATGGTCACCATGGTGCATGCCATCGGACACTCCCTGGGCGCCGTGTGTCATTTGCCGCATGGCGATGCCATGGCGATCTGTCTGCCCGATGTACTCGAATTTAATCTGGATGCCATCGGCCAGGAGCTCGGTGAGCTTCTGCTGCCCATGGCCGGCGCGACCGAGTATGTCCAAACACCCGAATCGCAGCGCGGCATGCGGGTGATCGAAAAGATCCGGGAACTGCGCGAGACCCTGCACGAACTTTCCGGCCTGCCGATTACATTGAAAGACGCCGGCGTGTCCGAGGATAAACTGTCGGCCGTGGCGGAGATATCTCCCAAGGATGGGGCGGCGTTTTACAATCGTAAGAAATTCACTGCCGAGGATGCTTTGGCGGTTCTGAAGAAAATGTAGGCGGGACAGTGTTGATGGGGCGGGACTGGTGGCATCGCCGCCCCGACAAGCGGGTTTTCAGAACCTCGAATTTGCCTTCCCTTGATATGTTCGTGCTGCCCTTATTGTATGGGTATTGAAGAGAGGAAGCACCCGCCGCCCCCGCCTCCCCCCGATGAGCCATCATTTTTGTCCAGCGCGTTGTCGTCCGGGTCGTCCCCTAAAACGGAAGCCAGGTAGACCTCGTTGGAATTGCCACTTTCGTTTCCGTCGCTGTCATAAGCCCTTACGACGAAGTAGTAAGATTCGTACTCATCAAAATCCCCTACCGTGCATTGGTTGGCGGTGCCTTGCCATTCAGGATATCTGTAGTCATAGGCTTCGCCGCGTTCCCGAGCATACAACCGGTAGCCGGCAAGGTCATCATCTGTGTTGGCATCCCAAGCCAAAGTGACCTCTCTGGCGATGCCAATGGCGGGATATAAAAAAAGAAGAAGTGTTAGGAGTCCAAGACGTTTCAGTAAAAGCATAAAGTCCCTTCAGATTCTATTGGATTTGGCGTTCTCAGTGAGCCGCGCCCGCCAAGGCCAAAGCAAAACCAATGCCATGTTTTTTAGCTGTGGGATCGAGCATGCTTTGTCTTGGATATAACTTTTTGAAATTAAAGTGGTTTAATTATTTTTGCGGTTGGGCGAAGTCGGTTTCTTTGCGTCAATGATTAGGTTGTCTCGAAAAGATCTTGGTTGGCGCGTGTCGATTTTCTAAATCGCTTGGGAGGCATCAGTGAAGGCCTGTTGGGATGTTTGTGGACTGTAACAATGCAAAGAACGGGGCCGGTTTGAATTAGAACGCATTTTTCACGTCGATTGGCAGATATCGTAACCGCTGGTTTCCGAGAATGATCATGTCAATCTTCCAGCCGATAGCACATCTTGGCCGGTATCGCCCCTCGGACGCCGCCGGTCGGATCTGGAGTGTCACCATCTCGACGGGGGATGAGGTGGATGTGAGCATGAAAGATCGTCTGCCCGGCGGATCTGCCGCAGTTCATGCCGATATTGAAACCCGTGATGGTGGGGTCGGCGGCGCTGAGTTTTTCCTTTAGGAGGCGCACCAGGTGCTCTGCGTCCCGGCATTCCGCCTCGGTCATGGCGAACCAGTCGGATGCATGCCGTTTGGGGATGACCAAGTGGTGGCCCGGGGAGACCGGAAATCGATCCTCGATGGCCCAGACCGATTGGTATTCCACCACAATCCGGTCTTTAATCCGTTCCGGGCAGAAGCGGCAGTCGATCTCGGGACGCAATGTCTACCCTCCTGTTTTTCGCGATGGATCGTGTTTCGCACGAACACTTCTATTTGTATCAAGCGGTTTTGAATGTCTACATATTTAGCATATTTCCAATCCCGAAGCCATTGATCCAGCGTGCGGTCGCCTCCATTGTTGACAACCTGGTCGCTTGCACGGTAACTTGCTGGGCTTGTTTGGCGGATTCTAGAGCCGATCGTTCCGTTGAATCCTTGGTCCGAAATTTCAACTTTTCACTTTACGCTTCCGGCAACGCCGGGAGAGGAGGATCTCCCATGAAAAAGAGCTTCCAACTGATCGCCTTGGGTCTGTCTTTTCTGTGCGTCTGGGGTGCGCTTGGTTCAATCGGATTGGCCACATCCTGGGCGGGTACGATCCAATTGACCTACAGCAATTTTTTCCCCCCCACGCATATTCAGAGTCAGCTGGCCGAAGCCTGGTGCCAGGAGGTGGCGCGGCGCACGGAAGGCCGCGTGAAAGTTCAGTATTTTGCAGGGCAGACCTTGACCCAGGCCAATCAGACATATGACAGCGTGCTCGACGGCATCGCCGACATCGGCTTCTCGGCCTTTGCCTATACCCGCGGTCGTTTTCCGGTCATGGGGGCCATCGATTTACCCATGGGGTATCCGGACGGCGTCACGGCAACGCGGGTGGCCAATTCAATCTACGAGCAATTTTTGCCCAAAGAGTTGGAAAATACCCAATTGATGTACATTCACGCGCACGGTGCGGGGCTGATTCACACCCGTGGCCGGGCGGTGCATACGTTGGCGGATTTAAAGGGGCTCAAGATCCGCTCGACGGGCATCAGTGCCCAGATGGTCAAGGCGTTGGGGGCCACGCCGGTGCCCATGCCCATGCCGGAATCGTACCAGAGCCTTCAAAAGGGGGTGGTGGACGGTTCCGCCAATCCCATTGAAACCAACAAGGGCTGGAAGCTGGGCGAGGTGCTCGACTACGTGACCCTGGCCTATCCGGTGGCTTATACCACCTCGTTTTTTGTGGTGATGAACAAAGCCAAGTGGGACACTATAGATCCCAAGGATCAGGCCGTTATCCGGGAAATCAACAAAGAGTGGGCCGTCAAACATGGCGAAGCCTGGGATACCAGTGACAAAGAGGGGTTGCAATTCTTCCTCGATCAGGGCAATACGACCGTCGAAATCGATCCCAAGGAGGCTGCCCGTTGGCAGGCCGCCGTGGCGCCGATGATTGACGAATATGCCCGATCGCTGGATGAAAAGGGGTTGAAGGGCACCGAGGTGATCGCGGCCATTCGTCAGGAGCTGAACAATAAATAGAGGGTCCGATGCCAAACGAGAGCGGTCCCGGTGGGTCGGCGTGACCACCGGGCCGATGCTTTTTTGAACCACAGGTGTGACGCCATGCACGTTTTGGGTAAAATCATCGATTTTTTGTCTGATAAATTGAAAATCTGCGGCGCCGCCTGCCTGGCAGGTATGAGCCTGCTGACGTGTGTCGACGTCATCGGGCGTTTTTTTAAACACCCCGTTTTCGGATCGGTGGAGTTGGTCAGTTTCATGGGGGTTTTGGCCGCCGCTGCCGCCCTGCCGTTTACGCACCAGACCCGGGGCCATATCGGGGTGGAGATCTTCGTGCGCCGTATGCCTGAAAAACGCCGCCTGCTGGTTGATGTGTGCACCGGCATCGTGAGCTTTGCGTTCTTCGCGGTGGTGACCTGGCGCATGGTGGTGTATGCCTTGAGTTTAAAATCGTCGGGAGAGGTCTCCATGAACCTGGAGCTTCCCGAGTACCTGATCATCGTTGCCGTGGCCGGCTGTTTTCTGGTGCTTTCCGCCGTGATCGTCAAGGGAGTGATCGAAACCTGGAATGAGTTGCTGCGTAAATGAGTCCCACGGTCATCGGTATTATCGGCATCGTCTTGATGGTATTGGTCTTCTTGACCCGCATGCCCGTCTCTTACGTCATGGCGACGGTCGGTTTCCTGGGGTTCAGCACCATGGTCTCGGTGCAGGGTGCCCTCAACCTGCTGGCCAAGGAGTTTTATTCTGTTTTTTCATCCTATGGTTTGACAACCGTACCCCTTTTTATTCTCATGGGCCAATTGGCCTTCAACAGCGGTATCAGCCGACGACTCTACAATACGGCCTATACGTTTCTGGGGGGAACCCGGGGCGGTCTGGCCGTAGCCACGGTTTCGGCCTGCACGGCCTTCGGCGCCGTGTGCGGATCGAGTCCGGCGACCGCGGCCACCATGGCCACCGTCGGGCTTCCGGAGATGAAGCGGTACCGATACGCCGATGAGCTGGCCGCAGGGGCGGTTGCCTCAGGCGGCGGCCTGGGCATGATCATGCCGCCCAGTGTCGTTCTCATCGTTTACGGCGTGCTGACCGAGCAGTCCATCGGCAAGCTGTTTGTGGCCGGCATCGTGCCGGCCTTCCTCATTACCGCCTTGTTTTGTGCGGCCATCATGATCTGGTGCGCCATTGCCCCGGACCAGGGGCCCCGGGGGCAATCCTTTTCCTGGACGGCCCGGTTGAAATCGATGCGGGATTTGAGTGAAACCGCCGTCGTCTTTGCTCTCGTCATGGGGGGGCTTTTTTTCGGATGGTTCACCCCCACCGAGGCGGCCGCAGTCGGCGTCGTCGGCGTGGTGTTGGTGTCGGCCATCCGGCGCCAGTTGAGCTGGGGTGGATTTAAAAACGCCTTGTACGAAACGCTCAAGACCTCCTGCATGGTGATGATGCTCATCGCCGGGGCCGTGGTGTTCGGCAAATTTATGGCCGTAACGCGCATCCCATTCAATATCGCAGCCTGGATCGAGCATCTCGACCTGCCTCCCATTCTCATTCTGTCGCTGATCGTCCTGGTCTACTTCCTGGGCGGCTGTTTCATGGATTCCCTGGCCCTGGTCATGCTGACCGTGCCGATCTTTTATCCCCTGGTCCTCCAGCTGGGTTACGATCCCATCTGGTTCGGCATCGTGATCGTGATGGTCACCGAGATGGGTGTCATCACACCGCCGGTGGGTATCAACGTCTATGTGGTGTATGGGGTGGCCATGGGAATGAAGGAGTCGATCACTCTTGAATCCATCTTCAAGGGTATACTGCCGTTTCTTCTGGCCATACTGGTCGGCATTGCCATCATTGCCGTTTTTCCGCGGCTGGTCCTTTTTTTACCGAATTTGATGTATTGACGGCGCCGTAAAAAGCGGGGTAAGCCGCTTTTTACGGCGCCGTCCAGCAACGATTTTCAACGAATCCATCATGTATTGATCCCTTTTTATTTTTAATTTTTATGGCCCTGCTCTTCTCCTGGTTTGATGGAATTTACACACTGTCAGCTATTTTGCCAGCCACTGCGCCTCTCCCCGGCTGCGGGTCGCGCCCCGATGATGACTAATTCAAATGATTTCAGAAGATTAATTCGAGTGCCAACAAGGGCCCGTCTGGCATGAAGATTGCGGATTCACGTTAAGTCATAGGGTGCGTTGTTTGTTTATCCGTTCTTTATAAAGTGACCGGACCGCCTTGCACGAGGCCTGTGCAGTGAAATCGGCGCCATGCCGTGGCTGGTGCCGGAGGGCCCCGTGCGGACGGCCGGGTCGCATCGCGCGCGGGGGAGGCGCCAGGTCATGGACAATACAAACATTCGGACCATTGGCATCTTGACGGGTGGTGGTGACGTGCCCGGTCTCAACCCATGCATCAAACAACTCGTGGTGCGTGCATCCCAACTGGGGATCCGGGTATTGGGCATTCGCAGGGGATGGGCCGGCCTCCTGGAATATTCGTCCGACACGCCCGAGGCCGGAGCGGAATTCGTACTGCCGTTGGACCCATCCAACGTCAGGACCATCGATCGGTCGGGCGGCACCATTCTGCACACCTCACGAACCAACCCGAGCGCCGTGACCTACAAAGATGCACCGGCCTTCCTGCAAGACACCTTCGCCGATCCCTCCAAAAAGGTGGATTTCACCGCTCATGTGCTGAAAAACCTCACCCATCTGGGCATCGATCTGCTGGTGCCCATCGGCGGCGACGACACGCTCTCGTTCGCCGCCCGACTGCATCAGGAGGGGTTTCCGGTGATCGCCATTCCCAAGACCATGGATAATGATGTGATCGGCACCGACTATTGCATCGGGTTTTCCACGGCCGTGACACGCAGCGTGAATTTCATTCATGCCCTGCGAACCTCTTCGGGGTCCCACGAACGCATCGCGGTCGTCGAGCTTTTCGGTCGATATTGCGGTGAAACCTCCCTAGTCTCCGGCTACCTGGCCGGGGTGGACCGGGTGCTCATCTCCGAGGTGCCGTTCGATATCGACCGGCTGGCGCGCTTTATAGTCGACGACCGGCGGGCCAATCCCAGCCGTTACGCCATGCTGACCATCAGCGAAGGGGCCAGCATGCTGGGGGGCGACATGGTGTTGCGCGGCGAAGCTGATGCCTTCGGCCATCGCAAGCTGGGTGGGATCGGGGCGGTGACCGCCGAAGCCATCAAAAAGCTAACGGGCCTCGGCATCATTTTTCAGCCGCTCTTTTACCTCATGCGCAGCGGCTCGCCCGATTCGCTGGACTTGATGGTGGCCATGAACTACGCCAACCTGACCATCGAGTTGATCGGCCAGGGACAAAGCGGCCGAATGGTGGCTCTGGTTCAGGGCCGCTACACGGCGCTTCCTTTGGATGACCTTAAGGGCGGCGCCAAGCGGGTGGATGTGGAAAACCTCTACGATGCCGAATCCTATCGCCCCATCATTCGCAAGGCCGAAGGCATGCCCATGTTCCTCTACTGATCGCGTCGACGGAAGGTTCATTACTCCCGCAGATCCGGGCAAGGTCTGCGAAATGGAAAGGAGAAGGTGACATGCAAACGACGATTATCGCCATGCGGGCGGATATCGGAAGCATCGGCGGCCACCTGCAACCCAGCACAGAGGTTGTGCGCGCGGTGCGGGAGGCACTCGACACGCATCGTGGGCAGCTCATCGCGGATTTCGATCTTCACTTCACCGGCGATGACATCACCGCGGTGTGCACCTATCAGGGCGATCCGGGCCAGACCGCCGTGCAGGATATGATCTGGGAAGCGTTTGCCCAGGGAGCCCGGGTTGCGGTGGGGCAGGGACTCTATGGCGCCGGCCAGGATATTTTCGACAAGGGTATTTCCGGTGCGTCCAAGGGGTTCGGTCCATCGCTGGCGCAGATCACTTTTCAAGAGCGTTCCAATGAAGCCTTCCTTGTCTTTTCCATCGACAAGAGCGTGCCGGGCGCCTTCAACCTGCCGCTTTATCAGGCTTTTGCCGATCCCATGCACGCTTCCGGCCTTATATTGTCGCCCCGCATGCGAAAAGGATTTCGTTTCGAAGTCATGGACGTGGTCTATCGGGAGTACGACCGGGTGGTCAAGCTCGAGGCTCCGGAGGACCTTTACAACCTGGCGGCCCTGTTGAGAGACGACGAACGTTTTGCCATTCGGTCCGTCCATTCGCGCACCACCGAAGAGCAGAGTGTGGCGGTCAGCACGACCCGGCTGCACTATGTTGCCGGCATCATGCTGGGCCGGGATGATCCGGTCGCCATCGTGCGGGTTCAGGACGCCTTTCCCGCCGCTGGAGAGGTGTTGGCGCCCTTTGCCCTCTGCGCCTACGTTAGCGGCTTTCAGCGCGGCAGTCACCATGGGCCGCTGATGCCCGTGAGGCGCAACAGCGGCGTCTCCTATTTTGACGGCCCGCCGAGCGTTTCATGCGCGGCCTATTGCGTTCGGGACGGCCATTTGACCGAGGCCATTGATCCGTTCGACCACCCATTCTGGGACCAGGTGCGCGCGCGGGCCACCTCCAAAACCCTGGATATCCGGCAACAGGGCTTTTTCGGGACCGCCATGCAGCCGTTCGAAACCCTGTCATATGGTGGCATCATGGGCATTCTCAAGGAACTCGACGAGCGTTTCGTGATCGAAAAGCCGTTTCCTTCCTGATGCATTGAAATCGTCGGTACTAACACAGGGTGGATTCGAGGCAGATCGATTGAAACACAACGGCGACCCGGGGTCACGGGCCCGGATCGCCGTTTGATTTTTTTGGGGACATTTTTTTCGCGTCTGGCCGTCAGGCAGGCGAATCTTATTCCCCCTTGAACACCGGCGCCCGTTTTTCCAGAAACGCCGTCATGCCCTCCACCGCATCGTGGCTCTGGCCCAGCTTGGTGGCCCATTCACGGTCCACCGCCAGTCCGGCTTCCAGGCCTTTTTCGAGCCCGGTGGCCATGCCTTCCAGAACCGCCCGGACCGCCAGAGGCGGCCGTTTGGTCAACGCCACGGCAAGGGCCATGGCTTCCTTCATCAGGTCCGCCGCCGGTACGACGCGATCGACCAGACCAATCTCCAGCGCTTCCTGAGGCGCGAGCCTCTTGCTGAACAGGATCATCTCCAAGGCCTTGGATTTACCGACCACTCTCGGCAGCCGCTGGATGCCACCCCAGCCGGGAGTGATGCCCAGGTTCACCTCAGGCAGCCCCATGATGGCCCGGGGTGCATCGGAAATCACTCTGAAATGGCACACCAATGCCAGTTCACAGCCTCCACCGAGGGCATAGCCGTTGATGGCGGCGATCACCGGCTTGGGCATGCGCTCGATCCGATTGAAGATATCGTTGCCATTGGGGCCCTTGGCGATGTTGGCGATATCGGAAACGTCCATGCCGGCACAGAATCCTTTTTCACCCGCGCCGGTGATGATGATTGCCCGGGTATCCTTGCTCTCTTCGAGGGCTTTGACGGCGTGATCCAACTCCTCACGGATGCCTAAATTCACCGAGTTTGTCGGCGGCCGATTCAGGGTGATGGTGGTAACGTAATCCTGGGTCGTCACGATGATGTTGCTGTACTCCATACCATACCTCCAGTTATGTGAATGTGTGTGGGATCAAACCCGGAGAATCTCATTGGCTGGCGGGTTCAAAGCGCAAAACGGACGTACTATTTCATGGGCCGGATGTGGATGTCAAGCCTCCTAAAGGCCGTGCAATGGGTTCGTTCACCCCCCTGAGCGATAGCCGCCATGCATTGAAAACCCTCTTGCCTCAATCGTCACGTTCGGGCAAGATGCGCATCATTTCACTTTTTTCAGGAATCTTATGGGAAATCGTATTTATCGGAAGATGGGCGTCGCCACGCTCATCATGATGGCTTCGATTCTTTTGAGCCGCATCCTGGGCATACTGCGTGAATCGATCCTTTCCGCCATGATCGGCGCCAATATCGCCACCGATGCATACAAAGTGGCCTTCATCCTGCCCGAGATCCTGAACCATATACTGGCCAGCGGTTTCTTTTCGGTCACCTTTATCCCCATTTTTGCCCGTTACCTGGCCGCCGACGATGAACCCGGCGGTTGGGAAATATTTTCCATTCTTCTGACGGTGCTTGGCTCGTTTTTAGTGGTGCTGATCGGACTTTGCATGGTGGCGGCGCCGCAGCTGCTGGCCTGGCTGGCACCCGGCAGATCCGATCCGCTTTTTATGCAAATGGCGGTGCGCATGACACGCATCATCCTGCCGGCCCAGTTTTTTTTCTTTGCCGGCGGCATGCTCATGGCCGTGCAATTTGCCAAAGAGCGTTTTTTTGTTCCGGCCCTGTCGGGCCTCGTTTATAACCTGGGCATTATCGGCGGCGGAATCCTGATGGGTTCCCGGCTTGGTGTCGAGGGATTTGCCTGGGGGGCACTGGCCGGCGCCGCCGGGGGCAGTTTTTTGATCCAATGGATCGGCGCCCGCAAAACGGGTTTGCAGTTCCGGATCAATTTCAATTGGCGCCATCCCGATGTGAAGCGCTACATCGTTTTGACGTTGCCCTTGATGCTGGGCTTGACCATGAATTTTTCCACGGAAGTTTTTTCAAAATTCTTCGGCAGTTTTCTCGATGCAGGAGCCATCACCCATGTCGATTTCGCCTGGCGGGTGATCCTGGCCATGGTGGGCTTTTTCGGCCAGGCGGTCGGCGTGGCGGCCTTTCCTTTTCTGGCCAGAATGGCGGCCCAGGGCAAGTGGGATGAAATGAATCGCATGTTCAACAATACCTTGCGATATCTGGCGCTGGTGCTCCCCGTATCCGTGCTGGTCTATGTCGTGCGTTACGAAATCATCCGCGTGTTGTTTGAACGCGGATCGTTTACCTCGGCGGATGCTCACGCCACCGCCTGGGCGCTCACGGGAATGCTGATCGGTGCCGTCGCTTTTGCAGCCCAGACGGTGGTGAACCGCGGATTTTACGCCATGCAAAACACGCTGCTACCGGCCGCCTACGGCACCGTGGCCGTTCTTTTGAGTCTGCCGCTATACTGGATCGGCTTGAGACATTGGGGGGTGTTCGGAATCGGTCTGGCCATTTCCGGATCGGTCCTGATTCAGGTGGTCATGCTCTACGCGGTCTGGAACCACCGCAGTCACAACACCGGGAGCAAGTCGGTTTATGCCTTCTACGGCAAATGCCTGGCGCTCTGCCTGCCGGTGGGAGGGGGCCTGGTGTTGAGTCAGAAGGCCATGTACCGGTGGTTGGATACGTCCACCCTGTCCGGCAGCGTCGTTCTAATTGTTATCCAGACCCTGGTTTTTTTACTGCTGATGGGTGGGGTCTGCTGGGCCTTTAAAATAGAGGAGGCCCGTGTCGTGTGGCATAGGCTCACCGCACGGTTACTCATAAGGGAACGGTGATGCCGTTGCCGCCACGAAAAAAGCCAGCAGTTCTAACTGAATGTGATTCACCCTGAAGGGCGTGCTTTCCAGGCGTTGTTTGATAAAAAAATTCGCATGGCATCGGCCACCTGTCCCACCCGGGCCGGGCATAATGAATGGCATTCAGATAGAATCGCCGGGCACTGGTTCACCCGATTCATGATAAGAACTTCGCCGTCTCATGCATGGAAAAGGTTTTAAATCCCCCACTGATGTTTTTCACGTTGTAACCATGTTGGGTTAATGTCCGGGCCGCAAAATAGGAGCGCTGGCCGACGAAACAGTAGGTCCAGATCTCGCGATCCTTGGGAACTTCGTGCATGCGTCGGCGCAGTTCATCGATGGGTATGTTGATGGCCTCGTCGAGATGATCCTGTTTGTATTCCATGACATCGCGCACGTCCAGCATCAGGGCATTGCTCTCTTCCACCTCCTCCCAGTGGGCCAGGCGGGCGTCGCCCCTGAGTACATTGGCGGCGATCATACCGGCCATGTTCACCGGGTCTTTGGCCGAACCGAACTGGGGTGCGTAACACAATTCGGCCTCTTCCAGGTCAAACACCGTCGCTCCCATCTGAATGGCCATGGCGACCACATCGATGCGCTTTTCGACGCCTTTCTGGCCCACCGCCTGGGCACCGACGATGCGCCCATCCTCTTTTTTGAAGATGAATTTGAGGCTGATCGGCTCGGCTCCGGGATAGTAGTTGGCATGGTGGCCCGGATGCAGGTAGATTTTTTCCATCTGTTCCCACATGCCGAGCTTTTTGAGGGTCTTTTCACTGGCGCCGGTGAAGGCCACCACATGATCGAGGATGCCGACCACGGAGGTGCCCTGCACCCCCCGGAATGTGCTGCTGCGTCCCATGATCGCATCGGCGGCGATTCGTCCCTGGCGATTGGCCGGTCCGGCCAGGGGAACCACGCCGGTTTGGCCGGTGACCACGTCCGGCACTTCCACGGCATCGCCCACGGCCCAGATGTGCGGATCGCTGGTGCGCATTTGCCCGTCGACCTGGATGCCGCCCCCGGGGCCGATATCCAATCCGGCCTTGTCGGCCAGGGAGGTGTGCGGGCGAACGCCGATGCATAAAATTACCAGGTCGGTTTCCATCTGGTGACCGCTTTGAAGCGTCAGTTTGATACGGTGCCCTTCGCCCTTTTCAAATTGAGCCACCCCGTCGTTGAGGTAGAGCGAAATGCCGTGTTTGATCAGCGTGTCGTGGATGGGCGCCACCATTTCCTGATCGAGCAGGGGCATGACCTGGGAAAGCCGTTCCACCACGGTGACTTTGAGACCGCGGGTGTGGAGGTTTTCGGTCATCTCCATGCCGATGTAGCCGCCGCCGACCACAACGGCCTGGGTGGCTTCGAATTGTTCGATCCACTGGACGATCTGCCGACTGTCTGGGATGGTGCGCAACGAAAAGATCCCCGGAAGATCGATGCCCGGCAGATTGGGTCGGATAGGACGTGCGCCGGGGGACAAGACCAGGTAATCGTAATCCTCACCATATGTGGTTCCGCGTTCCAGGTCCGTGACCTCTATGCGCCGGTTGGCGCGGTCGATAGCGGCCACATTGGACCGCAGACGGACTTCGATATTGAAGCGCTCCTTGAAGAGTTGGGGAGTGGCCACCAGCAGGTCCTCTTCGTTTTGGATGACGTTGCCCACATAGTAGGGCAGGCCGCAGTTGGCGAACGAGACGTGGGTGCCGCGGTCGAACATGATGATTTCGGCATTTTCCGAGAGCCGGCGTGCGCGGGCCGCGCACGATGCGCCGCCGGCCACGCCACCCACGATCAGGATGCGTGGTTTTTTTGACATGATCGCTGATTCTCCTTTTCTATGGCTTTAATTTTAAACGGTTCGGCAGGCAAGGCCAGTATCCATTCAGTCGATCCCGAACCACACGGTCACAAGGGGATCTCCGGCGTCGTTGAGCCGCATTCAGCTTGATTTCGGGGGGCCTATCCTACTCATCCATTTCGAGCAGGTCAATACCCTCCTTCGATTTCGACCGGGGCCGCACGAGACAGGCGCACAATCACGCAAAGCTGAATTCGGGCATGACCCGGCCATTTTTGCGCGGAGACATCGGCTTGCGACCTCAAATCCTTTTATGTTACCCTCGGCGTGATAGAAAGGGCAGCGATTCCGATAGAAACGCACCTCATGGAGGGCACCACAAGAGACCATGCCGCGGCTATATATCGAAGAGTACACCCATTCCCTGGAAGGCAAGAGCGTTTGCATCGCCTGCAGGGAGGGGATATTGCGCGACAATCTCAATGCCGTGATTTCCGATTTGAAGCTGCTCAACCGCCTGAAGATTAAAACCGCCCTTTATCACAACATCGCCAACCGATTTGCCAATCAGAAATATTTCCGGCTCTTGGCCGACCGCTTGTCCGAGACCCGTATCGTCAGAGTGCCGCCGGATGTCGATTTCTACAGTTATGTGCTCGACCATGAAGAAAATGTCCATAAATTGATTTTCCTGGAGCGCAAGGCCCTGGTCGATCATCTCGGTAACAGGATCAACAGCGTCACCACCCAAGGCGTGCGACAAAGCATCAATGCGTGGGGAGACCTGATTGCCAACACCAATTTCAAGGGAGTACTCGATCGCATCTGCAGCCGTATCGATAGCGGCCACTACGATCGGGTGCATATCCTCCCGGCCGGCAAGGATGCCATCAAATACGAACTGTTCACCATAGAAGGGTGGGGGACCCTGATCGCCAATAACTTTGTCGAGCGATTTCAACCCGTGGCGACCGAGAATGAGGTGCGCCTGATCGATGGCATCCTCAAACTTTACAAAAGCGAAGGGTATCTCAAGCCACGGACAAAGGAATATTTGATCCTGAACCGCAACAATTTTTACGTGACCACCATCGACGACATCGTGGTGGGATGCGTGGAAAAAAAGACCATCGATGCGCAGACCGCTGAAATTGCGGCCCTTGCCATATCCACGCGGTTCCGGAATCAACGGGTGGGGGTGTTCACCGTCCAGGCCTTTATCGACGAATTGAAAAGAAAAGGATTTAAGCGCTTTATATCTCTCACCAACAATCCCAACCTCAAACGGTTGTACCTGAGCATGGGGTTCGAACAGTGTCAGCGACTCGAGTATAGCGAGCGCCAGGCCGCCTCGCCGGGGGTGGCCATGTACTACTTGGAGATTGCCTGAAAAATACGTTCGGTTCCGGCAGAGACATTGGTCAAGGATCTCGGCGACGGCGCTATCTTTAAAAATTATTAATTAAAACAAATTGTTAAATATTCAACAGCAATAAATAGTCGATGTATGCAGCCACGTTGACGGCCACATGATGCACACGACAGCGAACCGCCATCTCGGGCTCATATTTGAATGCCGGTCCGCCAGCGACGATGCGCGTTTGGGAGGGCACTCGCTGTCCGATCAGCGAAAGGGTTTCCTCGCTGTCGATCTGGAGAACGGTCAGTCCCAGAAACGCCGGTCGATCTTTCAGGCACGCCGCGACAATCCGTTCGGCCGGCTGAAGCAGTCCGAGTAGTTTGACCTCCATGCCGACTATCTCGGAAAAAATATTTATAATATCAATACCTTGACCAATTCCATCATCCAGGGTGGCGGTGATGATGAGCGGCGCGGCGGGCCAGATGCCGCGGACTTTGTTTTGAATTTTCCATGTGTCGAGTTGTTCGGCGGTATTGAGCAATGCGTTACGGGAAGGCAAACCGGTCGAGAGCCATTGGTCGCACAAGAGCCGCAACCGATTGCGAAGCTGGATCATTTGGATCACCATCAACTTTGTTTTAAGAACCTGTCAACATGTCATCCCTTCCCAAAAGAATTCGGAATGACCGGCATTTGCGGTCTCTATTCGGCTTTTTTCCTTCTGTCAAAGCATTTGGGCTTGTATATTTTGTTCAGCCCAGGTAAATGAAGGCACCCTTCACCCGATGCGATGAATGGTTGTTATCCTTTTCATTGCGCCCGGCAAGCGCACACTTCATCTATCCGGAACTATGGCATGCACCCGATGACTCCCATAATAAGAGCATGGGGCATCCGAAACGCCGCGGCTGGCCATTGCCGACGGCCACGGCGCGGCGCAAATAAGCATTACAATTTGAAACCAGACAGAGGAGGAGATTCCATGAACAAAGCGGATTTAATTGCTAAAGTAGCTGAAATCGTTGGTACTCAGAAACAAGCCAAGGAAGCAGTGGACTGTGTGATTGATGCCATTTCAGACGCCTTGGCTAAAAAGGACTCGGTCCAGATTTCAGGATTCGGCACCTTTAAAGTGAGCGAGCGCAAAGCCCGCACCGGCCGTAACCCTCAAAGTGGCGCGGAGATCAAGATCTCGGCGCGCAATGTGCCTAAATTCGTGCCTGGCAAGGCGCTCAAGGATGCAGTGAACTAGTTGCCCCTTTAAGTCGTTTGTTTGGGCCAGACAGCAGGCAGGGATTTGCGAGATCCCTGCCTGCTGTTTTCGTTCATCCTTTTTTTCTCAGTTCTGAGACCGTCCTGCCGCCGATCCCCCAGTTGTCTGTATCGATCTCTTCGATAACCACAACCGTGGTTTGAGGATTCTTGCCCAGTACCGACACCAATAGGTCGGTGACCCCCTGGATCAATTTGGCCTTCTTTTCGGAAGTAGCCCCCTCCTTCGTAATTTTGATATTGACGTATGGCATGGATTGACCTCCTTTGCATTAATTTGCCCGGGCCTGCGGTTTCAGGTTTCCATTGTTTTAGAGCATTGCCCATGTTATGCACAACAGTTTAAAAACCAAAAGCCATTCAGTTCGAAGCCATTCAATTGGGAGTCTCCTGCCCGAGCCATACAATGAGGTGGAGCCGCAAGCGATGAGATTGGAAGAGATTCGTCATAAAATAGACAAGATTGATCGTGAATTGTTGGTCCTGTTGCAAGAGCGCATGGGCCTGGCCATTATGGCGAAGAAATTCAAGTCCGAGGTGGTGGATGTCAAACGGGAGGAAACCGTACTGTCCAGACCCGAGCGGATGAATTTGGATCTCGTCGAGCGATCGTTTGCCCGTCAACTCCTGCGTACCATCATCCAGGAGAGCAAGCGGTTGCAACAAGAGGAGCGCAAGCTGGTGGCCTTCCAGGGCGAGGCCGGGGCTTACGGCGAGGTGGCGTGCCGCAAGCTGGCGCCAGGCGGGGCCTATATCCCCTGCATGGAGTTCGTCGATGTGTTTCAGGGGGTCCAGGAGGGCTACTTTGATCTGGGTGTGGTGCCGGTGGAAAATTCGCTGGAAGGGGCCGTCACCCAGGTGAATGATCTGCTGACCACCACCGATTTGAAGGTGACCGGGGAGGCGAGAGTGGCCGTGAACCACTGCCTGCTGGCCACGGCCCCTGTGGCGCTCGGCGAAATCCGGGTGGTCTATTCCCACCCCCAGGCCCTGGCCCAGTGCCAGAGGTTTCTGCTCAAGAATAAATTGGAGGCGCGGCCCTTTTATGACACGGCAGGGGCGGCCAAGATGTTGGCCCGTGAGAATCCCCGGGCCGCGGCGGCCATTGCCAGCAGTCTGTGCTCGGAATTGTACGATCTTGAGATCATCGCCAGCGGCATTGCCGATGGCATATCAAACTCCACCCGTTTTTTGTTGTTGGCCCGCGACCCCTTCGAAGGACCGGGCGAAAAGACATCGATCATCTTTGCCACAGCCCACGAAGCCGGCCAGTTGTTCAATGTGCTGCGACTGTTTGCCGAAGAGCACATCAACCTCACGCGCATCGCCTCCATGCCGTTGCGCTCGGATCCGGGCAATTACAGTTTTTTCCTCGATTTCGAGGGCGGCATGCAAGACGCGCACGTCAAGCGCGTATTCGAACAGCTCGACCGCATGTCTATTCATGTCAAGCGTCTTGGCAGCTACCCGGTGGATCGATCGGAATGCTAAAAAGGCTGAATAATCAACCGGCTGTTACGTTAGCAGACAGATATCCATTTGGACAGACCGATGCAACGACGCCGCGCGTTCCGCTATTTGCATCATATCTTGTGCTTGATTGCTCGTAGAATACTTATAGAAAAGGTTTTTCAGCGCCGATCGGTTTTCGTATCAATCTCATAGACCATATTGTATCCCAGTCACCATGAAACAACTCAGGATCAAGCTTCTATGAAGTTCATATCATTTAAAATCATGCTGGTGGCCTCTCCGCAGGGACAAAAGTCACGCCTGGGTTGACAAGCCCATCTCGTTGTATTACGTTGGCGTCGCCCTTGATCAGGACCGCATCATCATCCGGTCGCGTTTCTAAAAACGGACTTTCTCCGTTTATTCAATGAGAACAAACCGCTAACGAAAGGAGGCCCTATGGGAAGTCGCTGTAGAATCTGCGGGACGCCGGTAAGCCATGTAACAATTTGTAATCATTGCAGAAATGTGCGCGAGGAGCGACGTTTTTTCAAGATGGTCAACCACGAGGAGCTCAAGGCGACCCAAGAAATCGCCGGCGGGCGGGACGTCGTGCCGCCCACCAGGGAAATCACATCGAGATAACGCCGGCGTTTTGAAGTTGCCATCCCCGTCAGCGATCATTCAAACGCGTGCCCCTTCCTTTCCCGGTGCCTGCGAAAACAAGAAATTTGCCATATGCAGGCACCGAGGGGTTTCGTGCACGCCTCATGACCTTCCCCCCTTAAACCGCCCTCTTTTTGCTTAACAAACCTGATCTCCGCATGTTGATCGGCCCGGTGCCTCAACCTATTTCGCTTTCTTGCTCTTCAGGGCGGCATGCGCGGCCGCCAATCTGGCGATCGGCACCCGAAACGGCGAGCAAGAAACGTAGGTGAGTCCCAATTCGTGGCATATGGCGATGGAGTCGGGATCGCCGCCATGTTCGCCGCAAATGCCGCACTCCATGTCCTTGCGGGTCAAGCGACCTTTCGTGATGGCGATGCGCATCAATTCACCGACGCCGTCCCGGTCCAGGGTGGCAAATGGGTTCTCGGGCAGGATGCCGCGGTTCAGGTAACCGATAAGAAAGCCCGCTTCGGCATCGTCGCGGGAAATACCGTAGGTGGTCTGGGTCAGGTCGTTGGTCCCGAACGAGAAAAATTGGGCATGCTCGGCGATTCGGTCGGCCGTCAGGGCGGCACGCGGCAGCTCGATCATGGTTCCGAATTTATATTCGATTTCAACCCCCTGTTCGGCCATTACTTTGCGCGCCTCGGCCTCGAGCACCTCGCGCTGCACCTTGAGCTCATTGGCATGGCTGGTCAATGGAATCATAACCTTGGGCAGCACTTTGACGCCTTCGCGGGTCACTTCACAGGCTGCCTCGAAAACGGCCCTGACCTGCATGGCGGTCAGCTCGGGGATCTGAATGCCCAGCCGAACGCCGCGGAGGCCGAGCATGGGATTTTGTTCGTGCAGATGTTCAGCCTGTTTTCGAATTGTCTCCTTGCGTTGAATCTGCTGCAGCAGACTGTCGATTTCGGCCAGGTTGGGGGCATGCTTGACCCGCATCTTAAGATCGGCCAACTCATTGATCAGTTGGACCAGATCGGGCAGGAATTCGTGCAAGGGCGGATCGATGAGCCGGATGATGACCGGCAGCCCGTCCATGACGCGAAACAAGCCGGCAAAATCCTCCCTCTGGAAGGGGAGTAACGTATTGAGGGCTTCGCGCCGATCGAAAGGCAGCTGGGCCATGATCATTTTCTGGATGTAGGGCAGGCGCTCGCTTTCAAAAAACATGTGCTCGGACCGGCACAGGCCGATTCCCTCGGCCCCATATTCCCTTGCCCGTTGGGCATCCACGGGGTAATCGACATTGGCCCAGACCCCCAGCGTGCGGATCTCGTCGGCCCAGGCGAGCAGTTTGATGAGCCAGGGGTCCTTGATATCGGGCACCATGGTTGTCAACTGGCCGATAAAGACTTCTCCGGTGTTGCCATCCAGCGACAACCAATCCCCCTCTTGAATCACTCGATCGCCGACGCTCATGCGTCGTTTGTTCAGGTCGATCTGCAGGGCCGAAACGCCGACAATGGCCGGCTTGCCGAATTGGCGGGCCACCAGGGCCGCATGACTGGTCCGGCCGCCCCGGCTGGTCAAAATACCCTTGGCGGCCAGCATGCCATGGACGTCGTCGGGTTTGGTTTCCGGGCGCACCATCAAGACCTTGCGGCCCTGCTCCTTGGCCCAGGATTCGGCCAGGTCTGCGTCGAACACTACCTTACCCACGGCAGCGCCGGGCGAGACATTGAGCCCGCGGGCCAACATCATACCCTGGGACCGGGCCTCGGCGATGGCCTGGGTGTCGAACTGGGGGTGGAGGAAAAAGTCGATCTGGCCGGGAGATACGCGCATCACAGCCTCTTCGTGTGTGATCAACCCCTCTTCGGCCATGTCCACGGCGATGCGCACCGCAGCCTGGGCGGTGCGTTTACCGTCCCGGGTCTGCAACATCCAGAGTTTACCCTTTTCAATGGTGAACTCGATGTCCTGCATGTCGCGATAATGTTTTTCGAGGGCCTTGGCAATTTGCTGCAATTCCGCATAGGCTTCGGGCATGTCATCGGTCAATTGATCGATATCCTTGGTCATGCGGATCCCGGCGACCACATCTTCGCCCTGGGCATTGATCAGGTAATCTCCTTCCAGCTTGGGTGCGCCGGTGGCCCCGTTGCGGGTCATGGCCACACCGGTGGCGCAATCGTCGCCCATGTTACCGAACACCATGGTGACGATATTGACGGCCGTGCCCAGATTATGGGCAATCCCCGCTGCATTGCGATAATCAACGGCCCGTTTGCCGTTCCAGCTTTTAAACACCGCTTCGGTGGCCATCTTGAGTTGCTCGACGGGGTCCTGGGGGAAATCGACCTGGGTGTGGCTGCGGAATATGGTTTTGAATCGGGCGGTGAGATATTGCCACTGTGCTCCTGTCAGGTCGGCGTCGCTGGCCGCGCCGACCTCACGCTTCATCTGTTCGATGGCGCTTTCAAAGGCTTGATCGGGGATGTTCATGACCACCGATCCGAACATTTGAATCAATCGGCGATAAGCGTCATATACAAACCGGGGATCCTTGGTGTGGCTGATCATGCCCTTTGCGGTTTCGTCATTGAGACCGATGTTCAACACGGTGTCCATCATTCCAGGCATGGAGAATTTCGCTCCGGAACGACAGGACACCAGCAAGGGATGATCGGCATCGCCGAATGTTTTGCCCGTCTTCTTTTCAATGGCCATCAGGGCTTGCAGTTCCTGGTCCCACATGCCATCCGGGAAAACGCCGCCCCCCGCCAGGTAGGCATTGCATGCTTCGGTGGTGACCGTAAATCCGGGCGGCACCGGCACGCCGATTCGCTGCATGTCGGCGAGATTGGCGCCTTTGCCGCCGAAGAGGCCACGCAGTCCATCCCATTCATCGTTGACGTATTGCATCGCCTGATCGAGTTCGTCGAAAAGGTAAACCCATTTTTTTGTGCTCATCGTTTTCTCCTCGGCCATGGTTGGGGCGGGTGGTACGCGCGGTCTGCGCCACATAAATCCGGATAGGCGCAAAAGACCGCAACATATCCATGTGTTCGAGATTCGAAGGAACCCTTGATCATCATTTTACTTATGTGGTTCGAATAGAATCAGTTTCGGATGTCGGTATCCGGGTTTTCTATCCTGCGGAAGGTGTAACTTTGCGTATTGTGGAGAACGACTATAGCCCAATTTTATAGTTAAAAAAAGGGTAACCTTGGGGGGTTCAACTGGTAAGGCGGTATATGGTCGAAGAAATTGCGAGGACTTGACTTGGAATATCTCAGAATTTGAAGCAGATCCGCATTGAAGCGCACATGGTCCAGCCCCGCCATCCACTATGAATGGACGGCGGAGCCTTGTGGCTTTCCGTCACTTTTTGAAAGATAGTCTACCGGTACGGAACCCACACCTTTCTTTCGACCCAGTACCCCGGTTCGACCTCAATCTGGATCCAATTCCCGGGAACCCATCGACCCCGACGGTTGTAATGGCCTGGATTCCACTCTTTGCGGATGACGGGTTCAACCCATGCTTTTTCGATGGTCCAGTGACCCCTCTGCGCCGGCCTTCTTTCATAAACGGGATGGTAAGCGGCTGCCGGGGCCGGCTCGGCATAGGCACTGGACTGGTGCAAGGAGTTGATCAGGGCACTTCCGATGATGGCCGCACTGACGCCGATGGCCACCCCCTCCCATCGATGCCTCTGGGGCGAACCGGCCCAGCTGGGGTTGGGAATCAGGGCGAGCGAAGCAAACACCACCAAACATGCAGCGGTCAAAATGGCTTTGGCTTTCATGACAAATCTCCTTTCATGCCGTTTTGACACCCTATGACGCGGATGCCCCTGCAATTGTTTACACGGTGGAGCGTTATTTTGCCTATAGGTTGGTTTCAGCAGTTCTATCTGAATGTGATTCACCCTGAAGGGCCTGCCTTCCAGGCGTTGTTTGAGATAAAAATTCGCATGGCATCGGCCACCTTTTCCACCCACGCCGGGTTTAATGAATAGCGTTCAGTTAGAATCCCTGGGTTGGTTTGGGTGGGATTGACCCATCCATCGATTCCATTATACGAAAAGAAGCCGCCCATTTCCGGATGGGCGGCGGTCCATGGCCAACCTACGGCTGTATGAAAGGAAAAACGCATGGGGAATCCGTCCAGAACCGACGCGCCTGACAGCTCAGAAGACCACGAACTGGTCGCGGCGGTATTGCCTTTCGGCGAGTCACAGCATTGCACCCAGGGCGCCGACCTGGTTTCCATGGGTGAGGCCTCCCAATGTTTTTATTATGTGGAGCAGGGAACGCTGGAGGTCTCCTACACGGCGCAGCGAACCCCCATCGTGGTGGCATTGATCGGGCCGGGTTCTTTTTTCGGAGAGATCGGTTTCTTCGATCAAATGACCCGCACCCGGAACATCAAGGCTGTGGAAGAGGTGCGCCTGCGGGTGTTCGACCACGCGGCCATGATGCGCCTGCAGAAAGACGATGTGTCCTTGTACGCGCGTTTTCTGGAGTATCTGTTGCGGTCGGTGTGCGTGCGTTTTCGGCAGGTGTTGTCGGACCGGGGGCCGTTGACCGCTTACGCAGCTTCATTGTCCACCGGCAGGGAACACTTCAAGGGATTGCAGCAGCTGCCGGCTGACTTGCTGGGATCATCGGGGTGGCAACGGGTCAACCAGGAGCTCGAAGATTTCAAGGCGCGCATGTTCGATGTAGGCTATCGGTTGCAGGGGGAGCCCGACCCAGGCATTTCTCCCGGGCTGAAATCGGAGGGAGAAGCCATCTTGAATGCCTTTTTCGAAAAAATGAGGGCCGCGGCGGCGCTGTTGCCGGAAACCGATCGCGCCGATCTCATCTGGGGGTATATGTTCAAGGAGGTGTTTCCCTATCTGGTGCGCAGCCGTTTTTTCGAGCGCGCCTATTACAAGCCCAAGGGATATGCCGGTGATTTTTATATGATTGAACTGATCTATCGCAATCAGCCCGAAGGAGATGGCAAACTGGGAAATTTGATCGACGGCTGGCTGCTCGAACAGGTGCCGGCCCGAGCGGTGCGCGGCCGTCGCCGGTTGCTCCACGATCTGCTCGATCGCTTGTGCCGGGAACGGCTGGAGAACTCCCGTTCCATCGACATCATGAACCTGGCCTGCGGCCCTTGCCGTGAGCTGTTCGATTTGATCGCCCAAGGCGGCTACAGCGAAAAAATCAATGCCCTCTGCATCGATATCGATCCTGAGGCCCTGCAATTCGCCAATCAGCAGGTCAACACCTTCGATCATCGGGCGGCGATCCGTTTCATGCATGAAAATGTGATCAAATGGGCTCTTGGGCGGGTCAAACAGGATTTCGGACGCCAGGACATCATCTACTCATCCGGGTTGTGCGACTACCTGGATCATCGTCTGGTGTCGGCCCTGATCCGACGTTGCCATGAGCATCTCAAGCCGGGCGGTGTCATGATCATCGGCAATTTTGCGCCAGCCAATCCAGACCGTTTGTTGATGGATCAGTTGATGTACTGGCGACTGATCTACCGGGACCAAGAGGAGTTGCGCCACCTCTTCGCCGGTTCGCCGTTTGGCGGTCAAGTGCAGATCGTGGCCGAGCCGGAGGGCGTCAATCTGTTTGCGGTGGCCCGGCGGGCCGTTGATTGAGGACTTTCTGGATCGCCTGGGATAAGCCATAAATTGTGATCGGCTTTCGTAACACGGCCTTGATGCCCAGCCGTTTGATTTTTTCGGCGGCCATCATATTGGTATATCCGGTATAGATGATGATCGGCATGTCCGGTCGTAGGGACAGGATCTTCTGGACCAGTTCCTCCCCGCTCATGTTGGGCATGATCATGTCGGTGATCACCAGATCGAATCCCTGGATGTCATCGCGAAAAGCGGCCAACGCGCTTTCCGGTTCGGTGTAGGCGGCCACCCGATAGCCGAGGGTCGTCAGCAATTTTGCCCCCAATTCGGCCAACCCTTCCTCGTCGTCGACCAGCAGGATTTTTTCATTGCCCTGGTGCAGAAGCCGGAACTGTTGCAGCTCGGGTACGTCCTGGCCCTCGGCCCGCGGCAGGTAGACCTTGAATCGGGTGCCCTGGCGTATCACGCTTTCCACATGGACGATGCCGCCATGATTCTCCACGATGCCGCTCACCACCGCCAACCCCAAACCGGTCCCGACTCCCTTGGCCTTGGTGGTAAAGTAGGGGTCGAAGATCCGTTCCATGAGATGCTCGGGGATGCCGTGGCCCGTATCGCCGATGGTCAGGCAGACGTACGATCCTTTTTCCAGTTGGCTGGGATGATCTGACGCGTCCGGCAGGGAGGGGTGCTGGATTTCCACATCCTCCAAAGAGACCGTCAAGATTCCGCCCCGGGGTTCCATGGCATGGGCCGCGTTGGTGCATAAATTAATAAGTATCTGGTGGATTTGGGTGGCGTCGGCCACCACGGTGCTGTCCGCTGCGTGAAGATGCTGTTCGATGACCACATTGGCCGGCAGGGTCGCCTTGAGCAGTCGCAGGGCCTCTTTGATGACGAGGCTGATCTTCAGAGGCTTGAGTTCGCTTTCGCTCTGTCGGCTGAACGATAGAATCTGGCCGACCAGGTCCTTTGCGCGTTGACTGGCATTGAGCACCTCGGTCAGGCAGATTTCGGCCTCTTTTCGATTGGATAGCTGAATCATCGCCAGTTCGCAGTGGCCCATGATGGCGGCCAGCATGTTATTGAAATCGTGGGCGATGCCGCCGGCCAGAGTGCCTATGGCCTCCATTTTCTGGGCATGGCGCAGCTGACCTTCAAGCACGTGCTTTTCCCAGTCGAGTCGCTGGTGTGCTTCGATCTCGCGGCGCAGTTCCTCATTGGTTTTCGCCAGCATGCGGGTGCGTTCCTCGACACGTTCTTCGAGCACATTCTTGGCCGCTTCCACGGCTTCATGCTGTTCCTTGACCAGGCAGCGCATGTAATAATCACGACGATTGTAATACTCGAAGGCGTAGCAGACCACCATGCCGATGATATTGGCACTGATACAAAAAAAGGCATTGTTGGCCACCACCCCCACTGACAGCTCGGGGTTCCATGCGGCTGCGGCCACGTAAGCGGCGATCAGAATGGCGCCGCAGGCGCTCGCCCAGACGAAGCGCGCCCAGATCATGCTGTAGGCCAGCATCAACACCAGCATCAACCCGGCATAATAGGTGCCGGCAATGAGCGAATTGCCGATGACGGTCATGTAGACGATGCCCAATCCGCCGATGATCACGCACACCGCGATGGTCGGTTGCATGTACTCGGGGAAGTGGTGCGAATAGGTGAAGACGAAGACCGTCAGGATGCACAGGGCGACGACCAAACGGACGAGCCAGAGGTCATGTTTGAGTTCCGGGGCGACGATGGCATCCAGGACTGCGAAAAGCAGGTAAAAAAAAGTGCTCAGCAGGGTGGCCAGGCGCAGCTGGGTCAGTGACCGTTTGACATAATCCGCCCTGAACCCTTTTTCCAGGGATGTGCACGCTCCCACAAAGGTCAGGGTCAAGGGATGGACCTCCATCGCCAGTTCCCTGTTTTCTGGTCGCGTGCCCGACACGATGGATTCGAGCGATGTCATGCCTTTTACTCCTTGGTCCCGGTGAAATGGGCAACGTGTTAAAATTCAGATCGCACTATCGAACCGGCACGACACGATACCCCTGTTCGCGGAGCAGTTGTATCAGGCCATTCGGTCCGGTCAGGTGCAGGGCCCCGACGGCAATGAAACTGCTGCCCTGATCGAGAAATGTATGCATCCGCTGTGCCATACGCCCGTTGCGTTCGTCATTGAGTCGCAGAATGAACCGTTGGATGGCCGCCGGGTCGCCTGAGCGTTTGTAGTCGGCCGCCAATGCCCCAATGCGCCCCAAATCGTCGGCAACATAGGCTTCGATGAGCTGTTCGAACATGCGCGGCAGTTCGGGCAGCTGGGCCAGGGTCATTTTCAACAGTTCGATCTGATCGGACATGGAGAGTGCTTCGAAGATCGAGAGTTGTTCGCCGGCACTCTCCAGGCCAAATGTGGGTTTCCCGGCCGCACCGGCGCGCTGTTGCAGCACCAGGTCAAGGAAGGGTTCCCCGGTGGGCGCCGGCATGCTGAGAAGCGCCATGACGACCCAGGGTTTGAGGGTGCGCACCACCATTTCGGGCATGCCCAGATCGGCCATGGCCGCGACCACCTGAGCGTATAAAGCGGCCCCGATCAACTCTTCCAGATCGCTTCCGTCGGTCAGCATCATGTTGCCTCCGAAAGCCGTCAGGACCGAAGCGTCCATCTCCATTTCCATGACAAAACGCTCGCAACGATCCAGCGCTTGCGCCACGGCCGGCCGCAACTGCACGACACGCGGATCGGCGCTGTGGATGGTGCCCAGAAGGTGGCTGTCGTCGCCTTCAGGAGAAGTGACGCGCCAAAGCAAACCGCCGAGGTCGGCTGTTGCTTCCTCGGACAAGGGACCCGATGCCGATCCTGATGCCGATGATGATGCCGGGTTTTCGATAAAGGGATGGGGGGTGGGCCCAGTGGATTCATAAGAGGGATCATTTGCGGCCGATCGATCGGGTTTGGCACTCCGCTGCTCCACCGATGGGACGGGAGCCTGACGGATGGGTGCCTCCGAAGTCGGGCTGTCTGAGAAATGCCAGGTGCCATTATTGTCCTGCCAGCGGTAAATGTCCGCCCGTCCATTCGGCGCCGTCAGGCACAGGCTGACGGCCATCACCACGAGGAAGATCCTGCGACCGGCAAGGTTAAAGCGTTTTTTCATCATTTTTTCCCGTTTGATTCAGGAGTGGCTCTCTTTGTTCGACATTCGGGCAAGCCTGTGTTATTGTGATTTATAAGAATTTCAGATTTTCGGTGCTGGCGCAGATCCGTAATTCCACCCCCGACCGGACCTGAGCCAGCAGCATGGCGACACGCGAGGTCCCTCCCGATATCCGTGTCATTGGCTGTGCAAGCCTATCGAAGCCGTTTCGGGCTTTGGAGGAAGAACTACCGGCCAAAAGGAAGATGTGTGATGACTGCCAGCGCGGATACACTTTATCTGCCAATCCTGGCACCTGCGAAGGTCGCGGTACCCGACTTCTCCCTGCGTCAACCGCCGGGCGCGCCACATCGCCGGCAACCACGTATTTATCGTGTCCCCCCCCGGCATGTCATTGAGGGGATGACGTATGGCATGGATGGCAAGGTGGCTGTTGAGCGCACCACCGGCAGCCAGATCGACATCTTTGCCTGAGCTCTGGCGCCGGATCCGGCCCGCCTGAAGCATCGCCTGACGATACACCATTTATTGCCCGTCATTGGAAATTCGTTCTTGGCCGGGGCGCTTGTCCCGGCAATGGCAATCGTCGCCTTGATGACAGGCATGCAATCTGGGTGGCTCTTCCGAGTGACGCCCCTTAAGCAAAAAGACGGCAAAGCAGACGGCAAACACGATGCTCGCCAGTATGATCACGATAATGAATTCCATAGCATCCTTTGGGTGAAGATGGCGGTCGGGATTAATCCGGCGCCGTGAAGCTTTCGGCCATAGTGCGCGCGAAATGAGCGTCGGAATCTTTGTTGACTCGGTTTTGAAGCTGTTGAAACTGGGTCATCAACTGCTGGGCAAAGGGGGTCAGGCGCGATCCGTTGCCATCTCGTTCCACCAAAGCCTTGCCAAGACGCTCTTCTGACATGCGAATTCGCATCCACACGGCACGATAGCTCATCTTCAACTCTTTTGCAGCCGCATTCAAGGAACCGGTTTTCCGGATGGTATCCAGCATTCGATAGCGACCCAATCCAAAAACCACATGTCCCTCTCCATCTTCGATCCAAACCTTGGATCGAATGCCAAATGGCATGTGTTCCGTTGGCATGATCCATCCTTTCAAAGGGGTACCCGCCCCATCTGGCTTATCCACTTATCAATTTTTCAGCCCTTTTAAAACCAGTCTTACAGTAGGGTTCGACAGTCATAAAAATCAATAAGGTTATTTTTAGTCGGTAATTGTCATATGGGGTTTATCAGGAGGCTTGCAATTCCGGAAAGGTCAGAAAAGCGTGCAATAGTTACTATATCAATATTGACTTAATCCCTTTCAATTTATAGGAGAGCCTAAATAGTTCCCGAACAGTTTCCTGTTCTTCACAACCTGTCGTGAAGTGGAAAGACCGATGTCGCCATCGCTAATTGCATGCTCTTTAAGACGCTTTTCTCAGGTATTTTCGGATAAATGCGCCTTTGAGCCCGTCGACGTTCTTTCCGTTTGTCAGGCCAGCGGAGGGTGTCGATCGGCCGACGCTCTTCCCGGCGAGGACTATGCCCCACTTTTTGAAATCAACAGAAGGTTGGATGGTATCGGCGTCCCGTATGAACTCAACGAACCGTTTCTTGAGGATTTAATGGTGAAGCTGAACCGGACCGACCTGCATGAATCTTTTTATTATGCCCTGACCTTGGCGCGACTGCTGGAGGCGACCCTGCTTTGCGCCGGTCACTATGCGGACAATTGTGAGTTCTCTCTGGCAGGCGATCTGCTGGTCAACCCCCGAAAAATCAAGGTGCGCATGAAGGGCGATGTGCCGGCTTTCGACAAAATTCGGCACGGGCGAATGACCGATCAATTGCTTCAATTGGCTGAATCGTGCCCGGGACCTTGGGGAGACAAGGTGATGGACAAACGCAACGCGACCTGTGACATCATCTCGCCGGCGTTGTTGCCCTGCCTGCACACTCAGCTCGTGCGCACCGGCCGCTTCGGCGGAGTTTACCTCGAGCGAGTGGAAGACCGTATGACAACAGTCGCCGATACCATGGGCTTCCTCGCCGCCGGACAAATTTTATCCAGCAAGGCGCTGCATGTTCGATTGCAGGCGGCCGACCCGGAGGAAAAAGCGTTTATCGAGAGTCATCTTTGCCGTTTCGACGGCGCCTGGTTTCGTTTGTTCGGCATGATCCGGGTACTTATTTAGTGCCCATCCACAAATGACCAATTGTCCCGATATCGGCGTTGCGAGAAAAATTTAATCCTCGGAATATCGACCACATGCCTGCGGTTAAATTTTTCTCGCGCCTTGATCTCGACCCAATTTGCCTATTTGTGGACGGACACTATTTGACTTATCGAATGATGCCATTCGACAGCGGAAACCCAATTAATTTAGTCCGTAGTTGCTGACACGGAACGGAATTGGAGCAAATCGCATGAAAGCAGTACCGGTTGAATCTGCGGTCGGCATGGTGCTCGGCCACGACGTCACACGCATCATCCCCGGCGCAATGAAAGGGCCGGCTTTCAAGCGCGGGCACATCATCCAATCAGAGGATGTGCCCGCGCTGCTCGATATCGGCAAACAGCACGTTTATGTGGAGGTGCTCGGACCTGGAAGGCTGCATGAAGACGATGCGGCCCTGCGTCTGGCCAGAGCGGCCGCCGGAGAAGGTCTGAACATGACGGCGCCGTCGGAAGGACGGGTCAACCTCATCGCCTCACGAAACGGCCTGTTGAAAATCGATGTGGGCGCCCTGCATCGGATCAACGCCATTGAGCAAATCGTGGCGGCCACGGTCCATACCCACCACCCGGTAACAGCCGGTCGCGCGGTGGCCGGCATGCGGATCGTTCCCCTCACCATCGAAACCGCCAAAATAGAAGCGGTCGAGGCGGTCTGCCGGGAGACGTTTCCGCTGGTTTGCGTCAAGGCTTTCCGGTCGTTGCAGGTGGGCATGGTTACCACGGGCAGCGAGGTTTACGATGGGCGCATCGAGGATAAGTTCGGGCCGGTGGTGCGAAAGAAATTTGAAGAGATGGGTTGCCGAATCACCCGCCAGATCCTGGTTTCCGACGATGTGGCCGCCACGGCCGACGCCATCGGTGCGTTGATCGATGAAGGCGCCCAGATGGTCGTGGTGACCGGCGGCATGTCGGTGGATCCGGACGATTGCACCCCGGCCGCCATTCGTGCAGCAGGCGCCGAGGTGGTCACCTATGGCGCACCGGTTTTCCCAGGCGCCATGTTCATGCTGGCCCATATCGGCGAGATTCCGGTACTCGGGCTGCCGGGCTGCGTTATGTACTACCGGGCCAGCATCTTCGATCTGGTGGTACCCCGCATCGTGGCCGGCGAAAAGGTCCTCAGGGAGGATATCACCGCCCTGGGACACGGCGGCTATTGTTCCGGATGCGCCGAATGCCGCTATCCGATTTGCGGTTTCGGCAGCGGATGAGCCTTAGAATTCAGTGCCCATCCATTTCCGGATGAGCACTGCAACAGAAGAAACAACCCCCTTTTTGAAAAGGAGAAAACGACATGATCAAACGGACCCTACGCGTCAACGGCGTTCCGCGGACAGTGATCGCAGAGGCCGACCAGAGCCTGGCCAATGTGCTGCGCGAGCAGTTGGGGTTGACCGGCACCAAGATCGGCTGCGGGCAGGCCCAGTGCGGGTGTTGCAGTGTGATCCTGGACGACAAACTGGTGCGTTCGTGCGTGACCAAGATGTCCAAAATCGCCGACGGTGCCTCGGTGATAACCGTGGAAGGCATCGGTAATCCGGACAACCTGCATCCCATCCAACTTTCCTGGATCGTCAACGGTGGTGCCCAGTGCGGTTTCTGCACCCCCGGTTTCATCGTGTCGGTCAAGGCCCTGCTCGACCAGAACCCCAACCCCACCCGGGAGGATGTGCGCGATTGGTTCCAGACCCACCGCAACGCCTGCCGCTGCACGGGCTACAAACAATTGGTGGACGCCGTCATGGATGCCGCCAAGGTGATGCGCGGGGAAATGAAGGCCGAGGAGCTGCTTTTCCGCATACCCGCCGACGGCCATATCTGGGGAACCAAATATCCCAGGCCCTCGGCGGTGGCCAAAGTGACCGGCACCCTGGATTACGGTGCCGATCTGGGCTTGAAGATGCCGGCCGACACCCTCTACCTGGCCCTGGTGCAGGCCAAGGTCTCCCACGCCAATATCAAGGGGATCGACACCTCCGAGGCCGAAAAGATGCCGGGGGTTTTCAAGGTGGTGACCGCCAAGGATGTCACGGGCAAAAACCGCATCACCGGCCTGATTACATTCCCCACCAACAAGGGGGACGGGTGGGACCGGCCTATTCTTTGCGACCAGAAGGTGTTTCAATACGGCGACGCCATCGCCATCGTCTGCGCCGACAACGAATACCAGGCCCGCCGGGCGGCTGAGAAGGTCAGGGTCGACCTCGAAGAGCTGCCGGCCTACATGAGTGCCCCGGCAGCCATGGCCGAAGACGCCATGGAGATCCATCCGGGCACGCCCAATGTCTATTTCGAACTGCCGGTAGTCAAGGGCGGCGAGACCGCCCCCCTGATGCAGTCGGCGGCATATACGGTGGAAGGCGACTACTACCTCCAGCGCCAGCCCCACTTGACCATGGAGACCGATGTGGGCTGCGCCTACTTCGACGAAGAAGAGCGTTTGACCATCCACTCCAAGAGCATCGCCATCCATCTGCATTCGGCCATGATCGCGGCCGGCGTCGGCATCTCTCCCAATAAGCTGCGCCTGGTTCAGAACCCGGCCGGCGGCACTTTCGGCTACAAGTTCAGCCCCACCATGGAGGCCCTCCTGGGCGTGGCCTGCATGGCCACCGGCCGGCCGGTTTTCCTGCGCTACGATTACCAGCAGCACATCACCTACACCGGCAAGCGGTCGCCATTCTGGATGAAGGTGAAGTACGGCGCAGACAAAGAGGGCAAGATCGTAGCCATGGAGAGCGACTGGAGCGTGGATCACGGTCCTTACTCGGAGTTCGGCGACCTGCTCACCCTGCGCGGCGCCCAGTTCATCGGGGCCGGATACGGTATTCCCAATATCCGTGGCATGGGCCGCACCGTCTGCACCAATCATGCCTGGGGATCGGCTTTCCGTGCCTACGGTTCTCCCCAGAGTTTTCTGGCCAGTGAAAGCCTGATCGACGAACTGGCCGAGAAGATGGGCATCGACCCGCTGGAACTGCGCGCCCGCAATGTCTACCAGCCGGGAGATACCACGCCCACCGGGCAGGTACCGGAAGTGTTCTGCTTCCAGGAGATGGTCGAGAAGCTGCGACCGCTTTATACATCGGCACTGGAAAAGGCTCGGCAGAACTCCACCGCCGATGTCAAGCGGGGAGTGGGCATCTCCCTGGGCATTTATGGATGCGGCCTCGACGGCGCGGACAGCTCCGAAATCCGGGTGGAACTCAACCCCGACAACACCATCACGGTTTTCAGCAGCTGGGAGGATCACGGCCAGGGCGCCGACATGGGAGCCCTGGGGACCGCGCACAAGGCTTTCGAACCGATGGGGATCCAACCCGATCGAATCCGGCTGGTGATGAACGATACCGCCATCACCCCCAACAGCGGCCCGGCTGGCGGCAGCCGCAGCCAGGTAGTGACCGGCAATGCCATCAAGAATGGCTGCGAGATGCTGATGGCCGCCATGCGCAAGCCCGACGGCAGTTATCGGACCTATGCCGAAATGGAAGCCGAAAATCTACCGGTGAGCTACTCAGGCCAATGGACCGCCTCCATGTGCACAAACTGCGATCTGAAAACATCCCAGGGAAACCCCTTCTCGGTCTATATGTATGGCATGTTCATGGCCGAGGTGGCCGTGGAAACAGCGACTGGCAAGACCACGGTCGAAGGATTCACCGCGATTTCCGATGTGGGCAGCATCAACAACAAGCTGGTGGTGGACGGTCAGATGTACGGCGGCATCGCCCAAGGCATCGGTCTGGCGCTCAGCGAGGATTTCGAGGACCTGAGCAAGCACAACAGCCTGCGCGCCTGCGGTTTGCCCTATGCCAAGATGATACCGGACAAGATGGACCTCCACTACATTGAATCGCCCCGTGAAAATGGTCCCTTCGGTGCGGCCGGCGTGGGGGAGTTGCCCCTGACCTCATCCCATGTGGCCGTGATCAATGCCATCCACAACGCCTGTGGTGTGCGTATCCGCCATTTGCCGGCCCTGCCGGAAAAGGTGTTGGCCGCCTTGAAAAAGTAACATCGTGTCCATCTCGTTTCGGCGTGGGGTGCCTGCGCCCCGCGCCGAAAATTTAGTTGGCGTCGGTCCACAAACGGCCAATTGGCCGTTTGTGGATGGGCACAGGGTAATATGGATCAGAACGAACTCAGACAATGGGAGCGGCGCTGCATCCAGGAGGAGCCGCCGGCCTGCGCCGCCGCCTGCCCGATTCACGTGGATGTCCGCTCCTTCGTCGGCCATTTGCAGAAGGGCCGATGGGATCAGGGTTGGCAGACATTGGCGCGGACCATGCCCCTGGCCGGCTTGGTGGGACGCATCTGCGATGGGCCTTGTGAAGCGCGCTGCAAACGTGGCGAAGCCGGCGACCCCATCCGTATCGCTGCCCTCGAGCAGGCCTGCGTCCGTCTGGCGAGAAGCGAATATCGGGTGACGCGGCTGCCGGGCCGGCCGAAGTGGATCGCGGTGCTGGGCTCCGGATTGAGCAGTCTGACCGTGGCTTGGGACCTGGTTCGAAAAGGTTACGGCGTCACCCTGTTCGAGCCGGGGGATGTGCCGGGAGCCGTGCTGTGCGATGCTCATCCGGTCCTGACGCCGGCGATCGTCGCCGCGGAGCTCGCCAGTCTCAGAACCCTGGGGGTCGCTTTCGAAACCGGGACGGCCGTTCATGGCCAGGCCTTTTTCGAAGACCGGCGTGATCGGTTCGATGCCTTCTACATCGGGTTGGATGCGGTGGCATCGCTGCAGTGGCCGTTGGACAGAGGCGCCAGGGGAGAGTTCTGGATCGACACCGGCACCCAGGCCACCAGCCGGCCGGAGGTGTTTGCCGGCGGCGATGTCTTGTCGACCATCTGGCGGGTCGCCCAGGGCCGCTGGGCTGCCACCTCCATCGATCGCTTCCTGCAGAATGTTTCCATGACCGCCGGACGCGAACGTGAAGGACCCTACGACACCCTCCTGTACACCAGTCTGACCAATGTGGTCGCCCAACCGGCCGTGCCCATGGCCGATGCCAAGGCCGGCTACAGCGAATCCGAGGCCATGGCCGAAGCCGCGCGCTGCCTGATCTGCCAATGCCTGGAATGCGTCAAGGTATGCCCCTATCTGGAGAATTTCGGTGCCTATCCCCGAAAATATGTCCGGGAGATCTACAACAACGAATCGATCGTGATGGGCAGTCGATCGGCCAATCTGTTGATCAATTCGTGCAGCTTGTGCGGCCTGTGCGAGGCGGTATGCCCGGAAGACTTCGCCATGCAGGATCTTTGCCTGCAGGCCCGGCGCAGCATGGTGCAGCGCGGCAAGATGCCGCCTACGGCCCATGAGTTCGCCCTGGAGGACATGGCCTTCAGTCTCGGGGAGGATTTCTTCCTGGCCCGTCACGCCCCGGGTATGGGAGAGAGCAGCCATCTGTTCTTCCCGGGCTGCCAGCTCAGCGCCTCTGCGCCCGGCCAGGTGGAGGCGCTGTACGCACATCTCAACCATGCCCTGGGTGGTCGGGTCGGCCTGATGCTCGCCTGCTGCGGCGCACCGGCCTTCTGGGCCGGGCGCGAGGCCGATTTCGATCGTGCCCTGGCGCAATGGCAACACCATTGGGAGGCGTTGGGCAAGCCGAAGCTGATCGTGGCCTGCGCCACTTGTCATGTGGTGTTCCAAGATCACCGGCCGGAGGTGCCGGTCCAGTCGGTCTGGGAGACCTTGGCGGAGGTGGGGTTGCCGCCTATCGACACCGCTTCGGCGGCCGGCCCTCTGGCGATCCACGATCCTTGCACCACCCGGGAGATGCCGCACGTTCAGGTCGCGGTGCGCCGCCTGCTCGATCAGCTCGGGGTATCTATTGCGGAACTTCCTTTTAGTGGTGAAAAGACCGAGTGCTGCGGTTTCGGCGGTTTGATGCAAAACGCAAACCCCGTTTTGGCCCGGGAGGTGATCCGTCGCCGGGCCGACTTGAGCGGCTATGACTATGTGGCTTACTGTGCCATGTGTCGGGACAGCTTGGCGGCGGTGGGCAAGCGAACCTTGCACCTGCTGGATCTCATCTTTCCCGACCGGCGGATTCCGGACCCGGCGACCCGGCCGAGGCCCGGCTGGTCTGCGCGACGGGAACATCGCGCCCGGTTGAGGACCGACCTTTTGGACCGGTGGTGGGGTGAGACACCATCAGGCGGCCCGGATTATCGCGCGCTCGTCCTGAAGATGGCGCCTGACGTAAGGGAGCGTCTCGATGCGCGGCACATTCTCGTCGAGGATGTGCAGCAGGTCATTGCCCGGGCAGAGGCCGGCGGCCCCAAATTCCGCCATCCGGGAACCGGCCGCTTCAAAGCCGCCGGCCGGCCCCGCCACGTCACCTTTTGGGTGGAATACGCCCAATGCGAGGCCGGCTTCGAGGTGTTCAACGCCTATGCTCATCGCATGGAGGTGCACGGCCCATGAAGAGCGACAAGGATTGGGGCGATGAATTGGCCTGGCACTGTGCGGCCTGCGACCGCCCGCTGGAACTCGGTCAGGTCACCGTCACCTATATGAACAACAGTTTTACCACCGACATGCCCCGCTGTCCCGGATGCGGCCGGGTGCTTGTGCCCGAGGCGCTGGCCCTGGGCAAGATGGCCGAGGTGGAGAAGATCCTGGAAGATAAATAGAGGCGTTTGAAGTGCCCGAAGAGGTGAAGTTGTATGAGTCCCCGGCGCTGAGGACCGTCACCGGGCCGACCATCCGTCCGGGGGGATTGGCGTTGACCGAGAGGGCGTTGGCCCATTGCACGCTCCCGACAGAGGCTGCGGTTCTGGACGTGGGTTGCGGCAACGGCGCCACCGTGGCCCACTTGCGGCACAAGCATGGGTTGAAAGCCTTTGGGTTGGATGCGTCCGGCCGCTTGCTGGGCACAGGGCGAAAAGCGACCGACGGTTTGCCGTTGATCCGGGGCAGGGCCGAGGCACTGCCTTTTGCGGACAGTTGCTTGGCGGCCATCTTTTGTGAATGTGTCCTTTCCCTGTTGTCCGCACCGCAGGTGGCTTTGGGCGAGTGGCACCGCGTCCTGGCGCCGCGGGGCTATCTGGTCGTTTCCGATCTGTACGCCCGAAACGGCGAACGGGAGGAGAGGCCGGCATCGGGAGCGTTGATGTCCTGCCTGGCGGGCGTCACCGGCTGCCGGACCTTGCATGAGCGCATGCGCACTGCGAATTTCGAAGTGCTGCTGTTCGAGGACCACACGCCGCTGTTGAGGCGACTGGCCGCTCAATTGGTATGGGCTTACGGCTCTTTGGACGCCTTTTGGTCGGCTGTGGGGGGCGGTTGCGGCGATGGTTGCCAGGACCAGGGCGGTAGATATGGATATTATTTGATGGTGGCACGCAGAGGAGCGGAGGAACATGGATGATCTGCTGATCCGCATGATGCGCTGGGGCCGGCAGGGTCACAGCTGCAGCCAGATTCTCCTGCTGCTGGGGCTGGAGGCTTGCGGGCAAACCAATGACGATTTGGTGCGGTCCATGGCCGGCCTGGCTTATGGATGCGGCGCCGGTCGAGCCACCTGTGGCGCCCTCACCGGCGGTTGTTGCCTGCTGGCGTTTATGGCCCGCGACGATGGCGGCTCGGCGCTCGCCGCTGAACAGCTGCCCATGATGCTGCAGGAGCTGACTGACTGGTTCGAGGCGCGGGTCGGCCAGACCCACGGCGGCATCGCCTGCGAATCGATCGTGGGCGAGCGCGGACCGGCCGCTGCCAGGCAGACCTGCGGCGCTCTGGTGGCCGAGACCTATCACAAGGTGATGGAGATTCTGGCGGCGCATGGGAAGGCGGACTTGTGTTGAATGTGGAATCCACCGCCAGCCTTTGCCCGGTATGTCTCGAGCGCATTCCCGCCCGGCGCGTGGTCCGGGAAGATAGCGTCTACCTGGAAAAAGAGTGCCCGCGCCACGGGGCGTTTCAGGCGTTGATCTGGAAAGGCGCGCCGGACATGGTGGCCTGGCGGCGGCCTAAAATCGCCACCCGGCCTACGGTGGTGGGCCATGACAGGGAGCGGGGCTGTCCTTTCGACTGCGGACTGTGCCCCGATCATCGCCAGCGGTCGTGCACGGTGATTCTGGAAGTGACCCGGCGGTGCGATCTGGGATGTCCGGTATGCTATGCCGATGCCCGGCCCGACGGGGATGACCTGCCGCGCGAGGTCGTCGGTGGTTGGTACGATCATTTGCGGCGCTCTGGCGTCACATGCAACATCCAGCTTTCCGGCGGCGAGCCCACCCTGCGCGACGATCTGCCGGAATTGGTGGCCATGGGCCGCCGGGCGGGTTTCGATTTCATCCAGATCAACACCAACGGTCTGCGCCTGGCGCGGGAGCCGGGTTATGCCCGGGTGCTCAAAGCGGCCGGTGTCGCCTCGCTTTTTCTACAGTTTGACGGAGTGGACGATGCCGCCTACCGCGCTTTGCGTGGGCGCGCCCTCTGGTCGGACAAGCAGGCTGCCGTGGCCGCCTGCGCCCGGGCCGGCCTCGGCGTGGTGCTGGTGCCGACCCTGGTACCGGGCCGCAACAGCCACGCCGCGGGCGATATCTTACGCATGGCCCTGGAGTGGTATCCCACCGTTCGAGGGGTCCATTTTCAGCCCGTGAGCTACTTCGGCCGCCATCCGGGACCACCCGGAGACCACGACCGGATCACCCTGCCCGAACTCATGCGGTCCATCGAGATACAGACCGGCGGCCTTTTTCGGGCCGATCATTTTCGTCCGCCCGGGTGTGAACACTCGTTTTGTTCGTTCCATGCCCAATACCTTCTCTCTTCGGATGGCCGCCCTCGGCCGCTGCATCCCGGCCCCATGACGTGGGGCAACCAGGCACCGATCCGGGCCGAAGAGGGGGCGGCACGCGCCATCGGTTCGGTGGCACGACAATGGGCCGCGCCTCCGGCGGCTCAACATGATTCTCCGACGCACGCCTTTGGCAGCTGCGGGTCAATTCATAAAGGACACGGTGAAGCGTTGCTTTCCCTGGATGATTTTCTGGCCACCGCACACACCCGTACTTTTTCGGTGTCGGCCATGGCCTTTCAGGATGTCTGGAACCTCGACCTGGAGCGGGTTCAGCAGTGCTGCATCCATATCATGACCGTCGACCGGCGCCTGGTGCCCTTTTGCCTGTACAACGCAACGGCCGTCGACGGCCGCGCCCTCTATCGAACATGATACCCATTACCAGGACCCCATTGGAGGATTGGGCGGCCGCACGCATCGGCCTGACGGCCAACCAACCGCTTGCACCGGAACTTCTATCGGACTACCAGCTCGAGCGGCTCAACCATACCCTTGCCCATGCCGCCCAATACAGCCCCTATTACCGCAAGCAGTGGGAGAATCAGGGCATCCCTCGGCTGGACCGGATAGATGAGCTTCGCAGGTTGCCCTTGACGCCGTCGGACGTCCTGCGCCGGGAGCCGATGGAGCTGGTATGCGGTTCCCAAGGTGCGGTGGCGCGGGTGGTGACGTTGCATACGAGCGGCACCACGGGTGATCCCAAGCGGATTTTCTTCGATGAAGAAGATCTGGAGCGGACCGTCGATTTCTTCCATCACGGCATGACCACATTGGTGAAGCCGGGCCAGCGGGTGTTGATCCTGTTGCCCGGCGAACTGCCCGACAGCGTGGGCGATCTGCTGCGCAGGGCGCTGGCGCGCATGAACGCCGTGGGATTGACCTATGGTCTGGTTCAGGACCCCCGCCAGACCATCCAGGCAATCCTCGATTTGGGCATCGACGCGCTGGTGGGCATTCCCGTACAGGTGCTGGCCCTGGCGCGCCACGCGGATCGTGCACGGATCGCCCCGGGCACCATTCAGTCGGTCCTGCTGAGCACCGACTATGTGCCCCGGGCCATCGTGAGCTGTATCCGCGGCGCCTGGTACTGCCCGGTGTTTCAGCATTACGGCATGACCGAGATGGGCTACGGAGGGGCGCTGGCCTGTGGGGCGCATGATGGCTATCATCTGCGTGAGGTGGATCTGTTGTTTGAAATTGTCGATCCGGTGACCCATGAACCCATCGGCCATTGTGGGCGGCCGGGCGAGATTGTATTTACCACCTTGACGCGTTATACGATGCCATTGATTCGGTATCGTACCGGCGATCTGGCGAGCTGGATCGATGCACCATGCCGCTGTGGCGCGACGCTGCGGCGCATGGGATGGGTCCAAGGGCGGTTCGGGGAGAGCGTGCGTCTCTCCGATGGCGTGACACTGGACCTGGCGAGCCTGGACGAGGCGCTTTTTGCACTGCCGGATGTTATGAATTTCCAGGCCACCCTGAAAACCTGCGATGGGCAAGACGCGCTCCAGGTGCGGTTGATGACCCGGCGCAGGGACACGCGCTTGCCTTCACTGGCGGATGCCGCACTCCGCCGGGTGCCGGCCGTCAGGGCCGCCCTGGCCAACGGGAGCCTGGTATTGGCCCCCATATCGATAGAGGGTGGCGCGGGTTTGAGTGGACCGGCGGCCAAACGTAAAATCGTCGTGGAAAGGGAGTGACCGATCGTCCTATGCACACCATGGAGGGAACACATTGAAGACCATCGCCGAAACGGCGTTTCAGCGCTTGTCCCAGGGGACTCCGCTGGTTCTGGCCAAGATCACCGCTCAACAAGGGGCCACGCCGCGCACGGCGGGCACTCAGATGGTGGTGACCACCGAAGAAGAACCTGTCGGCACCATCGGGGGGGGGCTGGTGGAAGCCAATATCATCGAACAATCCCGTCGGCTTCTGTCCGGCGGTGCGGCCCGTTTTGAACGGTTCGATCTGGGTCACGCCGATGTGGCCAGCATGGATATGATTTGCGGTGGGGATCTTGAAATATTACTCGATCCCATCTTTCCTTCCCCGGAAATCGTCGATCTGTTCGATGGCTGGCGGCAGATGGAGAACCATGGGCATAGGGGGGTATTCGTGATCGCGCTCCAACGTTCGGCCGAGCGGGTCGATCGCATTTACCACGCCCTGCTGTATGGCGACGGCCGTGTTAAGGGGCATCTGCCGTTGACGACCCCGGCCGTCGCATCGCTGGCCCAAACCGGCCAATCGGCCAAGGCCATGCAGATCGTCTTCGTGGAAGATCACCATGTGATCCTGGAACCGATCCACAAACCCAAGACCGCTTTCGTGGTCGGCGCCGGCCATGTGGCCCAGCCCACCGCACGGATGCTGGCCATGGTCGGTTTTCGCGTCGTGGTGCTGGACGACCGGGAGGCATTTGCCAACCGCCGCCGGTTTCCCGATGTCCATACGGTCCAGGTGCTGCCCGATTTGAACGACCCGTTTAACGGCATGTCCGTCGACGCGCAGAGCTTCATCGTCATCCTCACCCGCGGTCATCTATACGATATGGCGGTTCTCGCCAAGGCCCTCGAGACGGACGCCGGCTACATCGGGATGATCGGCAGCCGTCGCAAGCGGGACGCTATATTCCAGCGGTTGCGAAAGGATGGGTTTGCCGAAGCGGCATTGCGGCGGGTCCATTCGCCCATCGGCCTGGATATCGGGGCCGAAACCCCGGCCGAGATCGCGGTCAGCATCGTCGCCGAAATCATTGCGGAAAATTGTAAGCTAAATTTTTAGGAGTGCCAGCGTCCATGAATGCCGGCCATCTCTCGGCGATCGTCCTGTCCGCCGGATTTTCCAGGCGAATGGGGAGTTTCAAGCCGCTGTTGCAACTGGGTGCGACGACGGTCGTGGAGCGGGTCGTGGATCTGTATCGTACCGCCGGCATCGACGATGTTTGCGTGGTGGTGGGATACAGGGGGGATGAGGTGATTGCCGCTATAGGCTCCCGTGGGGTGCGCTGCGTCATCAATCCTCACTTTGAAAAAGGAATGTTTTCGTCGGTGATGGCCGGTGTGCGGGCATTGCCGGAGGGTTCCAGCGGATTTTTCGTCCATCCCGTGGATCTTCCCCTGGTTCGGACGGCCACCGTGAAGGCGCTTGCCGAAGAATTTTCGACATTTCCCGATGCCATCCATCACCCGTGCTTCGATGCCCGGCGGGGTCATCCGCCGCTGCTGCCCGCGATATTGGCCGCCGAGCTGGCCGATTGGGGGGGCGAGGGGGGATTGCGGGCCTTCTGGGCGGAGGGGAACCGGTCGATGCGGGATGTGCCGGTGGCCGACCAGGGCATCTTGCTGGACCTCGATACCGGGGAAGATTTCCAAAGGATGGCGGCGCGATTGGAACGAGAGGATATTCCCACGGACTGGGAGTGCCGTGTGCTTATGGAGCAAGTGTATCGGCTGCCCGAAGCGGTCCGGCGCCACTGCGACGCCGTGGCTGCGGTCGCCATGGAATTGGCATCGGCCCTGGCACGTGCAGGCGTTTCCCTGGAACTCGACCTGGTGCGCAGTGCCGCCCTGGTGCACGATGTCGCCCGCGACCAACCCGATCACGCCGCCGCCGGCGCACGGCTGCTGGAAGATCTCGGATTCCCGAGGTTGGCCTCGGTCGTGCGGGTACACATGGACCTGGAGGTCGGGCCGAACCCGTTTCCCGACGAAGCCGCAGTCGTCTATCTGGCGGATAAACTGGTGGTCGGCCACCGGTTGGCGGATCTGGGCGAGCGTTTCGAACGGAAATTGTCCAAGTACGGAACAGACCCTCAAGCCGTGGCGGCGATCGAGAGGCGCAAGCGGTCGGCCCTGGCGATCCAGGCCGCCATCGAACGCATCACCGGCCTTGGCATCCAGGCCCTCTTGCGCGATGTGGATACCGAAGGGGGCGCGATCCCATGACAGCGAAACGAGACGCCAAAGGCGGCGGCCGGACGATTTATCTTTTGCGTCATGGTGAGCTGTTGCAGCCATCCGGCGGCAAGCACTATATCGGTCGCAGCGATCTTGCCCTGAGCCCTGTCGGGATGCACCAGGCCCGTCAATGGCAGGCCTTTTTCAGTGAGGTTGGTCTTTCCGACATATTTTGCAGCGATCTGCAACGCTCTGTGCAGACGGCGCGGATTATCGCCGAGAGCCGCCGCCTGGAAGTCATCGCGCTGCCCGAACTGCGCGAGGTGGACCTGGGGGCCTGGGAAGGGCTTTCGTTCGAGACCGTGCGCGCGACAGATCCCCGCGCCTATGCGAATCGCGGTATGGATCCGGCCGGGTATCGACCGCCGTCCGGCGAATCGTTTGCCGATCTCCAGTCCCGGGTGATGCCGGCCTTTGAGCGCATCGCAACCCAATGCACCGGAAACCCCCTGATTGTCGCTCATGCCGGTGTCAATCGGGTGATCCTCTGCCATCTGCTCGGAATGCCCCTGAACCATCTCTTTCGAATCGGCCAGGACCCTGCGGGGCTGAACATCATCGAAGCGTGGGCCGGTGGATTTCGGGTGCGGGCCGTCAACCTGCCCGTAACGTGGCGGCTGCCCAGCAGTGAATCTGCCGGCTCAACAAGCTCATCCTGACCCGGGAGCCTTTCCCATTGACGTCACCGTAACAAGTCCAATATCTGCGTTGTGCTCATCCCATGGTCCTTGCGGCGTACGACAATTACGCCTCAGAAAACGGAATTTCGCACGCCTTGATTTTGAACTGGTTACGGCGCCGTCCGACAGCGACCTTTTACATAGCCATCAATCTTCCATCCACCCAGCAAAGTGTCATTTTTCATCGCTATTGGTAATTATAAGAAAATCAAATGATTGTAGAAAAATGGCGTTGACTTCCTGGATCGTTTGTCATTAGTGGGGTGTTGTTTTACGGCCATCAACATCAGGAGGTCGCGCATGCGTCATGCCATTTTTTCTAAAAAGACATGGGTCATTTTTGGAATCCTTCTTTCATTCGCCACCCTTGCGTTTGCCCAGGGGGAATGTACCCGGATATATGGCGACGGTGCGGTCACCATTCGTCTGGCGACGGGCAGCCCCGGTGAATTGGGGTTGATCGAAATTCTGGCCAAGGCGTTCAACAAGACCCATGACACCCGGCTGTGTTGGAACAAGGCCGGTTCAGGTGCATCCCTGAAATTGCTGAAGGGTAAAGCGATCGATTTTGTCATGGTACATGCACCGGAAGCAGAAAAGCAGGCCGTGGCCGAGGGATGGGCTATCAAGCGCCACCTGATCGGGTCCAATGAATTTTTCATTGTGGGGCCCGAAAACGATCCTGCCGGTATTTCATCTGCAACGAGCGCTGCTAACGCCTATGCCAGGATCGCCCGGGCAAAGGCACCATTTTTTTCCCGCGGCGACAATTCGGGGACCCATAAAAAAGAGTTGGCCATTTGGTCCAAGGCGGCCATTGAACCCTCGGGGGACTGGTACCTTACGACCCAAACCTTCATGATGGCGACCCTGAAAATGGCGGATGAAAAGCAAGGATACTTCATGACCGACAGCAGCACCTGGGTGGCGGCCAGGAAGGAGTTGAAAAACTTGACGGTTTTGTTTCGGGGCGACCCTTTTCTGATCAATACCTATCACACGCTGTGCCAACCTGCCGGCGCGACCTCCGGCCAGGCATTGGCGGCAGATTTCATCGACTTCGTGATCTCTGACCAAGGTCAGAAAATCATCAGGGAATACGGCGCCGAATTATATGGCGAAGGCCTTTACAACGATGCTGAATACGCCCGCCAGTACGATCATTGACAGACCTGACCCCATCGGCAGCTGAGGTGACCTATGAAAGCCTATATTGGTTTCGACGATACCGACCATTACGATTCACCCTATGGCACCGGCAAACTGGTCCGATGGTTTGAGGACGAACTGCCCGAAGGAAGCCGGTGCCTGGGGGTTGTCCGCCAGCAGCTCCTGGTTTGTGATGCCATTCCCTACACCTCCCATAACAGTGCGGCCTGCATGATCGTGGAGATGGCCGACCCTGGGCTTCTGAACGCTTTGATCGACCGTGCCGTCGATCATATCCAGGTCCATTCCCTCCCAGGAAGTGATCCGGGGTTGTGTGCGGCAGCGGACTGCAGCGCAGACCTGGCGGACCTCATGGACTTTGGACAGGCCTGCACCCACTGCGTTTCCACCCAGAAACATGCCGTTCAGGCGGCGGCCAAGGTCCATCTGTCAGGCCACGGCGGAACCAACGACGGCATCATCGGTGCGGCGGCGGCTGTGGGATTGACTTTATCGGGCTGGTCCGGGCGCTTCGTGGAGTTGGGCCGGCTGCGTGACTGGCCGGGGCAAACCACGGTCTTGGAATTGAGAGAGGGCGGCATCGATGTCGTGTCGGCCGATCGCGATACACGAATACCGGCCCCCAGCGATACCGTCATCACAAAGGGCTGGCTGCGTCCCCGGCTCATTGCCCACCGGCCGGTGCTTTTCGTCTCCCCCAAGGGGCCCAATTCGTGGGAGAACATCCATGAAAAGCGCAAGAAAAATGGAAATCTCTTGGCAAAGGCTCCAACCTGAATTGATGCCGTGTCAGCCAGGCAAGGCACCTTCTTACGAGCCTCAAGCGGTTGCAATCATGCGCCGGAGCCGTTCAATTTTCTTTTTGCGATGCGTTTTGGAACGACGCGATAAATTTCAATAGCTTTTCCGCCTGGCTGTTCATGTGGTCGATCCAGTACGACAACACGTCCAAACCTTCCGGGGTGATTTGGTAGACCCGTTTGGCGGGACCCGCCCCTTCGGTCTCCCACTGCGACACGACCCATCCATTTTCTTCCAGTTCCCTTAAGTGGCGATAGATCATACCAGGCGGCGCCTGACCTTCAACGAAGCCGAATTTGGATATCTCCTGGATCAGCTCATAGCCATAGGATGCCTTGCTTTTCAGGGCCAGTAAAATAGAAGGCTGGATGTATCGCTCCGCTTTTTTCGAGCCTGGATGCCGGGAACGTTTTATGTTTCTTGACATAGATCCTTCAAGGATATATTTGTTTATAGAACATAAGAAATGATTAAAAACAACCCTAACGGAGGCGAAATGGCCATGGCAACCAAAATATTTGTCCGTGAACGGCGAAAAATCGAACAAGGCGAAAAAAAGCCCAGATTTCGGGTGGTTGGCATCAGCGGCGCGGATGTCAAGGTCTATGTAAAGCACGTCCGCAAAAAAGAGCTGGACCAGATCAGCGCCGAGACCGGCGCGGAAATCATTTATTTGAAGGCCGGAAGGGGCGACCAGACCGGCGGCGTAAAACCAGACTGATTTCACTGGAGCGGCTCTGGCTCTGCGCCCAGCTGCTTTTGTCAGCCTTCATCTTTGTAGATGATGGTGCCGACATGCTTGCCCTCGAGTGCATCCAGGATGTGCTCGGGGTGTCTTAACGCGTCGATGATTTGAAGCTCTTTCAGACACTTGGCGCGTTGCAACAATGTCAATAGCGGGCGCTCGACGATCAAATCGTCCAAATCCAGATCGATCAGTTCCCGCGCCGAAATGCGGCTGAAAAAAGGCAGTCCGGCACGCTCGGATTCGGGGACCTTTTTGGGGTCCCTGTCGAAGAGCCCCTTTTCATCTTTGAGAAATATCAACGAGCGGGCACCGATGTTTTCGGCCAGCAGGAAGGCGCCGCAATCGGTGCGGTGCGGTGGTATGGATCCGTGCTCGGCGGGGTGTTCAAAGAAACCATAGGGTGGAATGCCATAGGTGATCGGCATGTATCCTAAACGGCAAAACATGGTCAACTGCTCCAGGTTATCGCCGTGACCGATTTTAACGCCGCCGTGTTTCGCCAATAGAACCGAGAGCATCTCCGCATTCTGCCAGGAGACCTTGTCGCCCAATTTGGAAAGGACACCGGTGGGCATTCCCAGATCCACGCCGATATTATAGACGTGCCGTGCCCGGGTGCCACCACCGGTCATGAGAAGAATCTTGTGTTTGTCCTTGGCCCTGATCAACGCGTCGAGGATCGGAAACAGCGCCTTGCCGCCGCGATCCATGATGCTCTGCCCGCCAATCTTGATCACATTGATATCCGGGTGCATGCGAAAGTATTCGGCTGACTCGGTCCGTTTGAGTAATTCCTTGCTCACCAACGACTCCCCCATCAGCGGCGAATCGATATGGAGTCTTCCCTTTTCCGGTTCTTCCTTGATTAATTTGCCCATCTTCACCTTCCATTTTGGTTTGATCATTTGATTTTAGCCACTGGTGTCAAAACACCGAATCAAAATATATCACGAGTGTTTGTTCGTCAAAGCGTCCGTTGGATTTTCAGGGAATCTAATTGAGTGCCATTCATTAAACCCGGCGTGGTTGGAACAGGTGGCCGAAGCCACCCGCCAAGCGGTCAAGTGCCGGTAAAATGCACGGCCGGCGGCCCAGAAACTCGCTGCGCTCAAACAGTCTGGGCCGCTTATCCGCCGTTTGCATTTAACCGGCACTATTGACCGCAGGCGTACGTGGCCCTCGCCACCTGCCCCACCCACGCCTGTCATCTCCGTTGCCATGTGAATCATTTTTCAAAACAACTTTTGTAATGCATGCCCTCCATGGTGATTCACATTGAGTTAGACCTCTGTTGGATTTTGAAACGAAACATGTATCATCGATTCACCCTGCGACGGGATCGCACACGGGATCATTTTCGTAACATATTCTCTTTATTCCTGGCGAATATGACTCTATAAAAGTGCCCATACCCCCGCAACTTATCTGACAAGAAGGGCGATGCCATGATTATCGATACCTTGGATAGTAGCCAACAACCTGTCGTGCGCCTGCATTTGTGGCTTGAAACGGCGGATGGCATTTTTTTCGGCCTGGGCAGGCTGAAGCTTCTGGAACAGATCCAAGCGGGGAAATCCCTGAGCGGCGCAGCCAAGGCCATGGGCATGAGTTATCGCGCGGCCTGGGGAAAAGTGAGAAAGACAGAGCAGGTGTTGGGCGTCGCGCTGATCGAAAAAAAAGCCGGCAACAAAGCCGGGTACCAGATCACAGAAGCAGGTTCACAATTGGTCGCCGGCTTCCGCCGTTGGTTCCAGGAGGTCGAAGCGTATGCCCTGTCTCGGGCCAAGGAACTGTTGCCTTGTGACCCGATCGCCTTTGAAGAGACTCCCGACGGAGATCCGTCGCACGTCTCGAAAAATTATGCGCGCCAGCATGTTCGTCCCTGACGGCAGCGCTCCCGCCGATTCATCTCGCCAGCAGAATCGCGAGGAAAATTGCGTTTCTGTTTTTTAAGAATAGCCCGACAATTTATCGGCCTTCGTATGACTTCGTATTTATGCTAATCATAACATATTAAAATATTTGATGTTTTTAGGTGTCAAGGATTGACACTGCCTATGGTATTGTGTCAATTATGATATATCTGCTCGGGTTCCCCTGCACCTCCTCTTTCAAGATTCATTTCCACCGGCTCCACTGTTTATAGATCACGAAACCGGGCGCGGTCCTTTCGCCCTTCGGCCCTAAGAAAGGAGGCTGCCATGCAAGTCAATCGACGTGACTTTATGAAGGTGAGCGGGGCGGGTGTCGTCGGCCTGTCCATGCTCCAACTGGGCGTGGACGTCAGGCCCGTGCGGGCCTATGCCGACACGCTCAAGATCGAAGGCGCCAAGGAGGTCGTCACCATTTGTCCATTCTGCTCGGTGAGTTGCCACGTCATCTCCCATGTCAAGGACGGCAAACTGGTCAGCACCGAAGGCGACCCGGATTATCCCATCAATCAAGGCGCCCTGTGCGCCAAGGGCGCCTCCATGCTCTCCATGACCCGTAACGAGCATCGCCTGACCAAGCCCCTTTACCGGGCACCGGGCAGCACCCGGTGGGAGGAAAAGAGCTGGGATTGGACACTGGAACAGATTGCCCTGCGCGTCAAGAAGGTGCGCGACAAGGACCTGATCCTCAAGGACACCAAGGGCCGGACCGTCAACCGGCTGGAGTCCATGTTCTTCATCGGTACCTCGCACGCCGACAACGAGGAGTGCGCCGCGGCCCACCAGATGGCGCGCGCCCTGGGCATCGTCTATCTCGACCATCAGGCTCGTACCTGACACAGCCCCACTGTTGCGGCTCTGGGAGAGTCGTTCGGACGCGGGGCAATGACGAACCACTGGATCGATCTTAAAAACGCCGATGCCTTCCTCATCATGGGCAGCAATGCTGCCGAGCACCACCCCATCTCCTTCAAATGGGTCCTTCAAGCCAAAGACAAAGGGGCCGTGGTCATCCACGTGGACCCCAAATTTTCGCGCACATCCGCTCGTTCCAATTTTCACGTCCCCTTGCGGTCGGGCACCGACATCGCCTTTCTGGGCGGTATGATCAAGTACATCATCGACAACGAAAAGTATTTCAAAGAGTATGTCGTCGAATACACCAACGCCTCGTTACTGGTGAACAAGGACTTCGGGTTCAACGACGGCCTGTTCAGCGGTTTTGACGCCCAAAAGCGCCAGTACGACAAAAAGAGTTGGTCGTTCCAGCTCGATGGCAACGGGGTTCCCAAGCGCGACAAGAGCCTGCAGGATCCTTCCTGCGTGTTTCAGCTGCTCAAGAAGCACTACGCACGCTACACCCTGGACAAAGTTTCCGCCATCACCGGCGTTTCGGAAGAGAATCTGCTCAAGGTCTACGAGGCTTACAGCGCCACAGGCAGGGGCACCAAGGCCGGTACGGTGATGTATGCCCTGGGCTGGACCCAGCACACCGTGGGCGTGCAGAACATCCGATCGGCCTGTATGATCCAATTGCTGCTCGGCAACATCGGCATCCCCGGCGGCGGGGTCAACGCCCTGCGCGGCGAGCCCAATGTCCAGGGCTCCACCGACCACGCCCTGCTCTACCACATTCTGCCCGGCTACATGGCGACACCCATGGTCGACTGGCAGACCCTGGCCGACTACCACAAGGCCAACACGCCGGTCACCAAGGATCCCAAGAGCGCCAACTGGTGGCAGAACAAGCCCAAGTACGTGGTCAGCCTGCTCAAGGGCTGGTATGGAGAAAAGGCCACCGCCGACAACGATTTCTGCTACGACTTCATGCCTAAGCTCGAAAAAGGGGTGGACTACTCCTACATGTATCTCTTCGATCAGATGTACCAGGGCAAGGTGCGCGGCGGGTTCATCTTCGGTCTCAATCCCATGAACACCCTGGCCAACTCCCACAAGGCGCGCGCCGCCATGGACCGCCTGGACTGGGTCGTCACCTCCGAACTGCACCACAGCGAAACCACCGACAACTGGCACCGGCCGGGCGTCGATCCCAAGTCGATCAAGACCGAGTACTTCCTCCTTCCCTCGGCGCACCGCATCGAAAAGGAGGGCACGATCAGCAACAGCGGCCGCTGGCTGCTCTGGCACCACAAGGCCATCGAGCCGGCGGGCGAGGCCAAAAACTTCGGTTTCATGCTGGTGGGACTGATGAACAAGATCCGCGAAAAATATGCCACAGAGGGCGGCAAGCTGCCTGAGGCGGTCACCTATCTCGATTGGCCGGCGAGCTATGACGCCGAAGAGTGGACCCGGCGCATCAACGGCTTCTTCCTGGCCGACGCCAAGGCTGGTAACAAAGAATACAAAAAGGGCCAGCTCGTGCCCAGTTTCGGCTTCCTGGCGGCGGACGGCACCACCTCGAGCCTCAACTGGCTCTATACCGGCAGCTTCACCGAGGAAGATGGCAACAAGTCCAAACGCCGCGATCCCAAACAGACGCCCATGCAGGAGAAAATCGGTCTCTACCCGAACTGGTCCTGGTGCTGGCCGGTCAACCGCCGCATCATTTACAACCGCGCCTCGGTGGACCCCACCGGCAAACCCTGGAACCCGGACAAGGCCCTCATCGCCTGGGAAGACGGCAAATGGGTCGGCGATGTGCCCGACGGCCCGTGGCCGCCAATGGCCGACGAGAAGGGCAAGTACCCGTTTATCATGCATGTTCACGGCTTCAGCCAGATCTACGGCCCCGGCCGCGTCGACGGTCCTTTCCCAGAGCACTACGAGCCGGTGGAAACCCCGGTGTCTTCACATCCCTTCTCCGGCCAGCTGAACAACCCGATGTATAAGTTCGTCTCCAGCGACTTGGACAAACTGGCCAAGCCGGCCGATCCTGCCTATCCCATCGTGCTGACCACCTACAGCCTCACCGAGCACTGGTGCGGCGGTGGGGAGACGCGCAATGTGCCCAACCTGCTCGAGGCCGAACCCCAGCTCTACGTGGAGATGAGCCCCGAACTGGCCAAGGAAAAGGGGATTCAGAACGGCGACGGTGTGATCGTGGAGAACGTGCGGGGCAAGGTCGAGGCGATCGCCATGGTGACGGTCCGCATCCGGCCGTTCCAGGTCCAGGGCAAGACCGTGCACCTGATCGGCATGCCGTTCTGCTTCGGCTGGACAACGCCCAAGTGCGGCGATTCGACCAACCGTCTCACCCCGTCGGTGGCCGATCCCAATACGACGATCTACGAACTCAAGGCCTGTCTGGTCAATGTGCGCAAGGCTGCCCAGTTGACCGAGCTCGCCTGACATTTGACACCGGGCGGGCCGGTCCCGCCCGTTGAACATAAGGAGGAAGCGCCATGTCCAAGGCATTTTTCATAGATACCTCGCGCTGCACGGCCTGCCGCGGCTGCCAGATCGCCTGCAAGGAGTGGAAGGAGCTGCCGGCCAATCCCACCAAACAACGCGGCAGTCATCAGAATCCGCCCGACCTCAACCCCAACAACTACAAGGTCGTGCGTTTCAGCGAATACCTGGAAGACAATCGGATCCATTGGAACTTTTTCCCGGATCAATGCCGGCACTGCCTCGAACCGCCTTGCAAGGCAGAGGCCGACAATTACGAAGAGGGCGCCGTGGTTCAGGACGCAGCCACCGGCGCAGTTATTTTTACGGATAAAACCCGGAAGATTAGCGACGAAGGTTTCGAGAGCATGCGCTCGGCCTGCCCCTACGATATCCCCCGCCGCGACTCGGCCTCCGGCCTGATCAGCAAGTGCAACATGTGCCACGAGCGGGTCGTACGCGGCCTTCTGCCGGCCTGTGTCAAAGCCTGCCCCACGGGCGCCATGAATTTCGGCGAACGTGCGGACATGCTCTTCCTGGCCGAGCAGCGTCTGGCGGATCTTCGCAAGGATTACCCCAAGGCGATGCTGGCCGACCCCGAAGATGTCAGCGTCATCTACCTGCTCGTCGACGTACCCGAGAACTATCATGAGCACAGCGTGGCCCATCGATTCCAGCCGCCCATGGACCGCAAGATATTCCTCTCCATGCTGGGGCGTCCGCTGCGTAGAAGCGTTGGCGCCATCCTCAAACTCTAAGACGGCGGGCCTCGTCCGGTGTGATTTTCCGGGCCAGGCCCTTGTCGTCTTTCAGGTCATGCCCTGGGGCCCGTTCAAGTGCGGGCCGCCGGGGCATGGCCGTCGCAAAGGAGCTGCCATGCCGTCTGCCATTCCAGCTGCCGCCGATGTCGAACAACGCATTGACCACGTGGTCGCAACAATTGCGGCCAAACGGCCCATGCTGCAGAGTGTTGTAACGCCGTTTGCCGACCTTTACAAAGAAAGGGCCCGCCTGGTCTGCAGCTTGAGAGCGGAGTTGAACGCTCCGGCGCTCGATGACTTCGGCAGCCGCCTGGACGACGGCGCGCCTCTCCTTTCCAGCCTATCTTTGGGCATCCTCGAGCCGGCGTTGAGCCGTGCCCTTACCGCCTTGATGCCTGTCTTGAAAACGGGCTTTCCGGTCATGGCCGGCGACTTCGACCGTATCATGGCCGCCCATGGCCGCGGCGGCCTGGACCTCGTGGCCCTGGCCGATGCCTATCTGGGGCGCACCGTGAAACCCCATCCGGCTCACCCGGAAGAACCGCCTCCCCTCGGATTCGTCATCCACATGGTACTTTCGGCCGTGCTCCAGGCCCTGGCGCCCTCCTTGTGCGTCCAGATTCAGGAAAACTCCTGGCATCACGGCTTTTGCCCCATATGCGGATCGTTGCCCGCCATCAGTTATCTATCCAAGGCCGAGCCATTGGGTTCCGAGTATCTGGTGGGCGGCGGTGGCCAGCGCTATCTGCACTGTGTCCTGTGTGGACACGATTGGCGGGTGCACCGCAATTTGTGCGCGGTCTGCGAAAAAGAAGATACCGAGATGAAGATGTACTTCAGCGTGCCGGAAGAACCCGGTGAGCGGATCGATGTCTGTCACAATTGCAACCATTATCTTCCGTGCATCGATCTGCGGGAAACAGACACGTTGCCCCACCTGGACACCGCCTGCCTGAGCCTGGCCCACTTGGATATGCTCGCCCAGGAAAAAGGTTATGCCCCCATGGTTCCCATGCCGTGGAATACCTTTCAGTAGTGACCCACCTTATACCAATTCCGGGCGCCTTGATCTTGAACCTTATAGGGCGCCGGCCGGCAACGGCGTTTTCCGCACAGAACTGACCCGCTTCCAAATTTTTCACGGGCGGTTTTATATCAAATTTGACATAATAAAGACGGTGTGCTATCTGCGGATGTCGTTCGTATGAAGCGGCCAATGGATTCATATATCCAATAATAACCAAGGATAACGTATAATCCTATGCAAACCGCAGGGAATGTTCACTCCTCAGATGATTGGGTCCGGGATTCCAAGGGAACGGCTTACGGTTTTGATGCCTTCCTGGAACGGATCACCGCTTTCCATGGATATCCGGCGCCTGGGCTCGTCATTGGCGCCAAGATGGTCGATCTGGCGCTCCATGCCATGCCATCCGGCTGCCTGTTCGACGCTATCGCCGAAACCGGCCACTGTCTGCCGGATGCCATTCAGATGCTGACGCCCTGCACCGCCGGAAACGGCTGGCTCAAGGTGATGGATCTGGGCCGGTTTGCCCTGGCCTTGTATGACAAGTACAACGGCGACGGCGTACGCGTGTTTATCCATACCCACAAAGTGGCCGCATGGAAAGAGATCGACAGTTGGTTTTTTAAACGCAAACCCAAGGCCGAGCAGGATAGCGACGCATTGTTGCGGGAGATCCAACGGGCCGGTGAAAAAATTCTGCAAATGGAGACCATCCGCGTTCAACCACGACTGATGGTCAAAGATTCGGTTGGCACCAGGGGGATTTGTCCGCAATGCGGTGAGTCCTATCCGCTGAAGCACGGCTCGGCTTGCCGGGCGTGCCAGGGATCGTCCCCTTACGCAACGGCTTAATGATAGACAAAGGAGCACAGGTGGAAAATATTTATACGATATGCGGTATGTGCACGGTGCGTTGCCCGGCCATGGCGCGGGTGGAAAACGGCCGTATCGTATCGCTGCAAGGCAACCCCCACGTGTCGGCCATGTCCGGCGGTCTATGTCCCCGTGGCAGCGCCGGAAAGGCCCTGGTGGCGGACAACGAACGGCCTCAAACTCCCCTGATCAGGGAAGGGGCACGGGGTGAGGGCCGCTGGCGTCGGGTCAGTTGGGACGAGGCGCTGGATTATACCTGCGACCGGCTCAAGGCGGTGATCGCCGAACACGGTGAGCGTACCGTGGCCATGACCGATCGCGGCGGTCCTTTTCGAGACATGCACCGCGCACTCCTGCGCGGGATAGGTTCCCCCAACTACTGCAACCACGACGGTTCCTGTGCGCGGAACGTCCAGCATGCCAATTTGTCCCTGACCGGGCTGGGCCGCAAGGATGTGGTGTATGATTATGCCCACGCACGCCATGTGGTGCTGCAGACGCGCAATATCTTCGAAGCGGTGGATGTCCAGGAGGTCAATACCCTCATGAAGTCCTTGGACAAGGGCTGCCGACTCAGCGTGATCGATATCCGGGCCAATATATCGTCGACCAAGGCGCATGATTTTTTCATGGTGCGGCCGGGAAGCGATTATGCCTTCAATCTGGCGGTCATCCATGTGCTGCTCAAGGATCGTTTATACGACGCCCATTATGCGGCGCGATATATCGAGGGCATGGACGTGCTCAAGTCGTTCATCGAGCCATACACCCCGGAGTGGTCCGAAACCGAGACCGGTGTCGACGCCCGCCGGTTGAGAGAGTTTGCCAATCGCCTGGCCGCTGCCGCGCCGGCGGTGATATGGCACCCCGGCTGGATGACGGCGCGTTATCGCCATTCGTTCTACGTATGCCGGTCCATCTATATCATCAACGCCCTGCTGGGTGCCTACGGTACCCAGGGTGGGTTGCCGCTGACCAACACCCCGAAGGATGTGGGCCGCAAGGGGCTGAAGAAATTCATGGATCTCTATCCGGCCCCAAAAGAGAAACGGGCCGACGGCGTCGGGTGGCGGTATCCCCATTTCGACAAGGGGCCGGGAATGGCCCATTTGATGTTCAAGGCCATGGAGACCGACGATCCCTACCCGGTCAAGGCTTATATCGCCTATCGCCACGACCCGCTCATGGGGTTCCCGGATCCCGACCACCTGAAACGGATTTTCGATCGCCTGGAGCTGCTGGTATCGGTGACCTTCAGCTGGTCGGACACGGCCTGGTACAGTGACGTGGTTCTGCCCTTGTCGACCTACCTGGAACGCGAGTGCGTTCTGGCCTGTAAGAATACGTTGCGGCCCTACTTTTTCAGGCGTCAGCGTGTGGTGGAGCCTTGTTACGATACGCGCGCCGACTGGCAGATCGTCGGTGGCCTTTCCCGGCGCCTTGGTTTGCCGCAGCTCGACTATGAAAATGTGAGCGACATCTGGCGGTTCCAGCTGGAAGGGACCGGCGTGACGATCGAGGATTTCGAGGCCACGGGCCTGGTCCCGCTCTGCGATGGGCCGCTCTACCGGGATCGAGACAATCTCGAGTTCAAGACGCCCAGCGGAAAGATCGAGATGGTTTCGGAAAAGCTTGAAAACAACGGTATCGCTTCGCTGATGCCCTACACCCCGGTCGAGCGCCCGCCCCAAGGCATGTTCCGCCTGACCTTCGGCCGGTGCGCCATGCACACCCAGGGGCATACGGTGAACAATCCATGGCTCTCCGAACAGGTACCGGAAAACGTGCTCTGGATCAACACGGATGTCGCCAGGCAAATGGGCATCGAGGATGGAGTACGGGTGGCGGTGTCCCGGAACGGTTATTCGGACACGATCATGGCCAAGGTGACCGATGCCATCCATCCCGAAGCCGTTTTTCTCTTGCATGGTTTCGGGCACACCCTGCCGGTGGAGAGCCGCGCCAAGGGGAAGGGGTTGGCGGACAACAAATTCATGCAGGGCGGGCTCGACCTTTGGGATCCGGCCGGCGGGGCCGTCGCTATGCAGGAGCATTTCGTTTCCGTGCGCAAGGTGCAGGAAGAAAACGTGGCGTTGGCCAGAGCCATCTGACCGATGTAGCCCTGATGTGTTGCAGCCGCCCGGCCGGCCGTGAGGTGGACGAGCAGAAAGGATCATCATGACGCAGCAGAAGATGATGATAAACGGACACGAGGTTCTCTTTTCCCCGGGCCAGACCATTCTCGAGGCGGCCGAGGCGGCGGGCATCTGGATTCCAACCCTGTGCCATCTGAAGGGGGCCACGCCCACAGGCGCCTGCCGTATCTGCGTCGTCGAGGTGGCCGGCGCCCGTACGCTGCCCACGGCCTGCAGCACGCCTGCGGTGCCGGGCATGGCGGTTCAGACCGAATCATCGCGCGTGATCGAAGCACGCCGCTTGATTCTGGAACTGATGCTTTCCTCGGGCAATCACAACTGTGCCGCCCTCAACGGCGGCGATGGGGATTGGACCGGGTTCCAATTGGGTGTTCAGGACAGCGACGGTTCCGACGAGCTTTGCCCGGTGTGGGGAGACTGCAAACTGCAGGATCTGGCCTTTCGGTATCAGGTCAGGGTGGGGCGTTTTCAGCCTCGTGAGGGGTTTTATCCCCAGGAGTTGGCCAATCCGTTGATCGTGAGGGATTTTTCGCGTTGTATCCTGTGCGGCCGCTGCGTGCAGGCCTGTAACGAGGTTCAGGTCAACCGCGCCATCAGCTTCGGCTACAGGGGCGCCCGAAGCAAGATCGTCGCCGCCGGCGATCGGCCCCTGGCCGATTCGGATTGCGTCTTTTGCGGTGAGTGCATTCAGGCCTGCCCGGTGGGCGCCCTGGTGGAAAAAAAGGCGCGTTACCGTTGGCGGCCTTGGGAGACCGCCACGGTGCGCACCACCTGCCCTTACTGCGGCGTGGGGTGTCAGCAATTGCTGCACGTGACGGACGGGCGCATCGTCAAGGTGACCGGTGTTGAGGGGGCCGAGCCCAACCAGGGGCGTCTGTGCGTCAAGGGGCGTTTCGGCTACGACTTCATCTATTCCGAGGATCGGATCAAAACACCGCTGATCAGGGAGGGGGGTGATTTTCGTGAGGCTTCCTGGGACGAAGCCCTGGATCTGGTGGCTTCCAGATTCAAGGAAATCATCGCCGCCAGAGGTCCTGATGCGGTGGCGGGGGTGAGCTGCGCCCGCAGCATCAATGAAGACTCCTACCAGATGCAAAAGCTTTTCCGGTCGGTGTTCAAGACCAACAACATCGACCATTGTGCCCGCACTTGACATGCCCCCACGGTCGCCGGGCTGGCGACCACGTTTGGTTCCGGGGCCATGACCAACTCGTTCAATGAATTTGCGAGGGCCAGGATGTTCCTGGTGATCGGTTCCAACATGACCGAGGCCCATCCCGTGGCTTCGACCTTTGTCAAGAATGCCGTATTGAAAGGGGCCAGGCTGATCGTGGTGGATCCGCGGCGGCACAAGCTGGCCGATTTCGCTGAACTGCACGTGCCCATCCGGGTGGGCAGCGATATCGCCTTTCTCAATGCCGTGATGCATGTGCTCATCGCCCAAGGCTGGTACGACAAGAAATTCGTCGATTCCTGCACCGTGGACTTCGATAAGCTGGCCGCCGCGGTGTTGCGCTATACCCCCGAATACGCTTCCGACATCTGCGGTATTTCGGCCGACATGATCCGGGATGTGGCCCGACGCATCTCGTCGGTCAAACCCATGATGCTGTGCTACACTCTGGGCATCACCGAACACACCTGCGGCACCCGCAACGTGATGAGCACGGCCAACCTCCAAATGCTGCTGGGCAACATGGGGGTCGAGTGCGGCGGGGTCAACCCCCTGCGCGGGCAAAACAACGTACAGGGCGCCTGTGACATGGGCGCGTTGCCCAATGTGTTTCCAGGCTATCAGAAAGTCGGCGACCTGGCCTTGCGGGCCAAGTTCGAAAAGGCCTGGGGCGTGGAAGGATTGCCGGCCCACAATGGCCTGATGATCCCCCAGATGATGGAAGGACTGGTCAGCGGACAGGTCCGCGCCTTCTACATCTTCGGCGAGAACCTAGCCAATACGGAGCCGGACATCCACAAGGTGGAGCACGAACTGGCCTCGGCCGAGTTCCTGGTGGTGCAGGACATTTTTTTAAACGAGACCACCCGTTTTGCCCACGTGATATTGCCGGCGGCCGCCTGGAGCGAAAACGACGGCACCTTCACCAACAGTGAACGGCGGGTCAACCGGGTACGCACGGCCAGTCCGGCGCCGGGCGAGGCCAAGCCCAACTGGTTGATTTTCCAACAGATCGCCAAGCGTTTCGGGCACGAGTGGACCTCCAACAGCGCCCGGGAGATCTGGGACAACGAGGTGTCGGTGCTGGCGCCCCAGCTGTGCGGCATCAAGTACCAGCGGATAGAGGGCGACGGGCTGCAGTGGCCCTGCCCGGACGAAAATCATCCGGGCACCTGTTTCCTGCATAGAGACGGGCACTTCACCTGTGGCCTGGGAATTTTTACACCGGCCGAATGGACGCCGCCGGCAGAGGTACCCGACGAAACCTATCCGTTGGTGCTCAGCACCGGACGGCGGTTGACCCACTACCACACCCGCACCCAGACCGGCCGCTGCGAAGGGCTCAACGATATCCTGGGCGAGGAGACGGCCGATATTTCGCCGGCGGACGCCCGTACCCTGAATATCGTCCACGGTGAAATGATCCGCGTCGCCTCTCGGCGCGGAGAAATCAAGGTCAAGGCCAATGTGACCGACGCGGTGCCCAAGGGCATGGTGTGGATGGCCTTTCATTTCAGGGAGGCCAATGCCAATTGGCTCACCAATGCCGCCTTCGATGAGATCACCATGACGGCCGAGTACAAGGCCTGCGCGGTGAGAATTGATAAACTCGAGGACACGGCATCGGCGGCCCGCGTTTGATTTCAAGGCCAGGGGGCGGCCCTGGCAGCCGGCACCATGGCCTTCCCCTTACTGTTGCGCGCCTGCGTCTTTCCCTGGAAGGCGTGGATCCGAGGCTGGAGGTGGCGGCGCGCACCCCGGGCGCGGGACCGCTGCGCGTCTTCCTCCGGCTCTTCAGTCACCACGCCATTTCCCATATCTTCCTGAAGCAGCAGACTCCCCATTCCCTTTACAAATCGCCTATTGGTTCCAGAACGCGTTGGCATCATGTTTCAAGCCGCAAACATGCTAAAGTTTTTCGAGGACTTGTAACGAGGTGCCAAAAACGATTTGAGGCAAATGACTTTTTTGAGTTGCCTTGTACCATTTGTGCATGAATTCTGTTACATTTCCCTGTAACGCTGAAAGAGCGCCCGATACAACCAGGCGCGCTTACGATCGCAAGGAGTCCCCATTCCATGGTTGAACCCATCTATTTGGATTACAACGGCACCACCCCCCTCGATCCCGAAGTGATCGCGGCCATACGCCCTTTTTTGGAGAGCGAATTCGGTAACCCCTCCAGCTCGCACTGGTACGGCATCAAGCCCAAGCAGGCCGTGGAGGGCGCCCGGCGGCAGGTGGCCGGGCTGCTCAACTGCCGGTCGGACGAGCTTTTTTTTACCTCGGGGGGCACCGAATCCAACAACCATGCCATCAAAGGAATCGCCCGTTCGATGAAGTCCAAAGGGCGGCATATCGTCACCAGCGCCTTCGAGCATCCGGCGGTGCTCGAGGTTTGCCGTTACCTGGCGTCCGAAGGATTCGAGACCACTTGCGTTTCCGTAGACGACCAGGGGATGGTGGATCCCGGAGATGTGGAGAGAGCCCTGCGGCCGGACACGATCCTGGTGACCGTCATGCATGCCAATAACGAGGTGGGCACCGTGCAGCCCATTGCCGAGATCGCCGCCATCGCCCGGCTTCATGGCATTCCCGTTCACACCGATGCGGCACAGTCCCTGGGCAAGATACCCGTCGACGTGCAAGCCTTGGGGGTGGATATGCTTTCGGTGGCCGGTCACAAGCTTTACGCGCCCAAGGGCATCGGCGCGCTTTATGTGCGCCGGGGGCTGCAGCCCGAAAAATTTTGCCACGGTGCCGGCCAGGAACGCGGCTGGCGCGCCGGAACGGAAAATGTGCCGTCCATCGTGGCCCTGGGAAAAGCGTGCGAGATTGCGGGTCGTGATCTTCCCGCCGGCATGGCGTACCTGCAGGTCATGCGCGATCGCTTGCATCGTGGCATCGCCGACGGCCTGGAAGGCGTGCGCCTCAACGGCCATCCCGAACAGCGGCTGCCCAACACGCTCAGCCTGGCGTTCCTCAATCTGGAAGCCAACCGCATTCTCGAAGAGATCGGATTGGAAGTGGCCGCCTCGGCCGGCGCCGCCTGTCACGCCGACACAGTGTCCATTTCCCACGTCCTCGAGGCCATGCAGCTGCCCGTGGATTGGGCCAAAGGCACCCTTCGTTTTTCGGTGGGCCGCATGACGACGGCTGAGGAGATCGAGCGCGCCATATCGGTGGTGACCGCCGCCGTTGGAAAGCTTCGCAACGCATAGCCGGTAGGTTTTTTTAATTTTTAACCTTTTGTCTCATCTTAACGGGCAGGATCGATCCATGGGGCTCGACAAACCTAACCCAATTTCGGAACAGGACCAGGCGGTGATCGAGGGGGAACGCCTGAAAATCCTCTTGCAGATGGCCGGCGCAACCGCCCATGAACTCAACCAGCCTCTGGTAGAGCTTATGGGCTATATCGATCTGTTTGCCTTTGATCGCGATGATCCCGAGAAAATGGATTCGCACCTGGATAAGATCAAGGCCGCCGGTCACCGCATTGCCAAAATCGTCAAAAAGATTCAGGGCATCCGGCCGGACCAGGTTGAACCGGCCGGTTCAGACGTCAGAATCGTTTCTTTCGATCGGCCCATCGACTTGCTGATCATCGAAGATCTGGATTCGGACTATGACCGCATCGTCGCCGCGCTAGCCGGCGAAGAGCGGATCCGTATTGTTCGAGCGCGCACCTTTGCCGAGGCGCTCACTAAGCTTGCCGAAACCGCTTTCCATCTCATCATCCTGGACTATTTGCTGCCTTCGGGCAATGGCCTGACCTTTCTCACCGATCTTGAACGGATGCGAATCGACATACCGGTCATCTTCAGCACCGGTCATGGAGACGAGATGGTCGCGGCCCAGGCCATTCAGCTCGGTGCCTACGATTATCTGCCCAAGTCGCACCTGGATCGGCCCAACCTGTTGCGAGTCATCGCCCATACCCTGGAGAAGCACCGGCTCAGAGGCGAGGTGAATCAGGCCATGGAGAAAATGGCCGAAATGTCGGTGCGGGACGATTTGACCGGGCTCTATAACCGGCGCTATATGAACGAATCGTTGGAAAGAGAGTTCTCCCGCGCCAGAAGGTATGACAACGATCTCTCCTGCCTGCTCATCGACATGGATTTTTTCAAGCAGATCAACGATGCGTACGGTCATATTTTTGGAGATGCCGTGCTCAAGCAATTTGCCGGACTCCTGAAAGAGAAGGTCCGTGAGAGCGACCTTTGTTTCCGGTACGGCGGAGAAGAATTTTTGGTGCTGTTGCCTAGCACGGATATTGAGGGCGCCTGCAACACCGGCGAAAAGCTGCGCAGTGCGACCGAAGCATGCCTTTTCCAGGATGGGGAGAGCGAAACCCATACCACGATCAGCATCGGTTGCGTCTCCCTCCATCGGCACCGGCCTCCGGATATCCGCAGTATGCTGGCATTCGCCGACAAGGCGCTTTACCGCGCAAAGGCGGAGGGCCGCAACCGCCTGATGGTCTACATGGAAAGGCCTGGGGATATTTTACAGGGCGAAAAGCAGGATGTGGACATGGCCTATTTCCGCGAGCGAATGGCCGCCATTCTGGAAAAGAGCAAAAAGGCCTCCCTTAACGCCCTTGCATTGCTGCTCGATCAATTGGGAGCCGGACGATTCAAGGCACATAATCACCAGTCCCTGGCCCAGATCGATTGGATGGGCCAGCGCCTGCAACTGTCCGGCGCGATGATCGAAACGATCAAGCGGGCCGCCATGTTGCACGACCGATTGAAAATTCTGCTGCCCGAATCTGTGGTCGGCAAGAATGGCCCGCTGAATGCGGAGGAGTGGGCCTGCATCGTAAACCATGCCACCGTGATGGCCGAAGTGACCGGCCTGTTCGAGTTTTTCCGCGACGAACGCGATATTTTGCTCCACCACCAGGAACGCTATGACGGTTCCGGTCGTCCGAACGGGCTCAAGGGCGAAGAAATCCCGCTGGGGGCGCGCATTTTCGCCATTGCGGATGCCGTTACCGCCATGATGTCGGAAAGACCCTACCGCCCGCCGTTGACCGGTCGACAGATCATAGACGAGTTGCGGCACAACGCCGGCACCCAGTTCGATCCCCGGCTGGTCGATATCTTTCTGGCCACATTGGCGGAAAATCCCGCGGCGGTTTTTTCCCATGCCGATCTGCAGGTACAGACCCCGGTGCCGGAAAAGGGCGGGGTTTAGCGCGCCTTCCCATTGAAAGGCTGCATTATCACCTTTTACGATGTCCGTGGATTGTTTTGCCCCATGGAAAGATGCGGGCTATCGTCATCGGGCGGCCCGACGGCATAGAGGGTGCGCGGCTGGCGGAACCCTTTTAATTCGCAGATGAACGTCCTGTCGACGCGCACCCTGTTTTTGACCCGGCCATAGAGGGGGGCCGAAAGGACCACTTCACCGGGTTTGGCTTCGCCCTGGATGCGTTGGGTCAGGTTGACCTCGGCGCCGACGATGCCGAATTTGGCGCGCTCCTTGGAACCGATATTGCCCACGATGGCCGGACCGGCGTTCAAGCCGATTCCGATAGAGATCGGCGGCAGGCCGTCTGCGATCATCTCATCGTTGACTTGGCGCAACCGGTGCTGCATCTCGAAGGCGCAGGATACGGCTGACGAGGCCATAGTCGCCATTTCGCGATCCAGTGGGTCGAACAGGGCCAGAATGCCGTCACCGACAAAATCGACCACAACCCCCTCCTTGTCTTTGATGATACCGATGATGTGGGCAAAGTAACGATTGAGCAGCTGCACGGTCTGTTCGGGGGTGAGCTGTTCGGACAGCCGCGAAAATCCCCGGATATCGGCCATAAAAATGACCACGTCTCTTTTTTGGCCTCCCAGACGCTGCATTTCTGGCCGTTCGAGCAGACGCCGGGCCACTTCGTGGTCCACATAGCGGCCAAAGGCCGTGCGGATCATATCCCTCTCGTGCAGACCCGCAATCATCTGGTTGAAAGCATCGCCGAGCTCGGCGAATTCGTCTTTACCGCTCACCACCACCCGAACGCCGAAATTGTCCTTGGCCACATGGCGGGCCGCTGCGGTGAGGGTCTGGACCGGCTTGGCGATCTCCATGGCGATAAAGAAGCTGACCAACACGCCCAGTACGATCCCCACGCCGGCAAATTCGAGCATGACCCGCCGGATTTCTTGGACGAAACCGAGCTGGGCGTCGAGGGATCGGGCGATGGCAAAGGCCGGTATGCCGGTTTCCGCCTGAATGTCGATTTTTAAAAACAGGAAACGTTCTCCGGCGATGGCGTACATCTGCGGCACGGTGCTGGAGATGTTTTTCAACACCGGCCCGGAAAAAGCCGTCGGCGCGTTTCCCGTGGGCATGGCATCGAAGGCCGGACCCGCCGATGACACGATGGCGTTGTCGGACAACAGGGCGATGTCGGCTCCGCTCAGACGGCGCAGTTTGGCAAGATCCGTTGCGGTCCAGGTCATGCCGACAAAGACGACCCCCAACATTTCGCGGAATTCGTCGGGGCCGATCATCAACGGAAGGGCGATGATCTGATGGTGGTTGGGACCGATGCGCATAAAACCATGGGCGATCGAACCGTTGAGGCTGCTTTTCAGCTGATCGTTCAAGGCCAGCACCGCTGCGATGTCGGGTCCGAGGGGGTTGTTGGCCCGGATCAAACCCCGGCTGTCCACCGCGCCGAGCACGGAGAGCTGCGGGTAACTGGGCAAGATTTCGTTGAGCACGATGTCATCGCAGGTCAGACGGTCCAGGCGGGCATCGGTCAGAATGGTGCGCATCAGTTCACCACCCGACACCGCTTTGGCCAGTTCCTGGAGACGCATGTTGCGTTCTTCGATCAGGTCGGCGACGATCTGGCGGGTGGATTGCAAGTCGATCTTGATGCCCTTGATCGCGTTGGCTTCGATCCGGCGCTGGAGGACAAAGAAAGTGCCTGCCAGCACGCCGATAACGACAACCGTGATGGAGAGCGCCAGTTTGTATTTGAAAGGAAAATGAAAACCAATTGTTTTAATCGTAGCCATCCTGTTGGAAGTCAGTGGCCTCGCCGCCAGGGACAGGCCATGGGGATACAGGCGTTTCGACGGCCGTTTTCACGCTCTGCAACTCAAGAGATACGGCTCGGTTCCCGGAATCGATATTCACAAAGAGCGTGGCATTGCCCCCGAGGATGTGCCATGCCCGCAGCCGATGCCGGCCGGCCGGTACGTCGGCAATGCGGAAAAATCCCCTGGCATCGGTCACCGCAAAATATCGGTTGGGCACTACATACACATCGGCGATCATGTTTTGATGAATGTCGCAAAAGATGGGGTGGGGCCCGATGTCGTGGAGAACCACGTTGCGGGATTCCCCCTGCCCGTAGCGCGGCAGGCTGAATGGCTCCGTGGGATGGGTCGAAAAAACGGTATGTTGATAGATGTCCGAGTTTTCGAAACGAATCGTTTGTCCTCGGATGGCCGGCAAAAGGCGCGGCATGAATCTCTTGGCCTGTTGGTCGATGACCGCCACCCCGTCCGGCTCGCTGAAGAAACCTTCCAGATACACGATCACGTGGGCATGGCTTTTCAATGGGTTTTGGCCTGATTTGTCCATGACGACGATCCATCCGTCGATGTCGGCGGCCTCGGAGAAAGCGGCCGAGAGGACCATCATCAATGACAAGAGCGCGATTCGCATTACATCCTCGCTATGGCCGGCCTATCGGAGGGGACCGGCGTTATTCGAATGGTCGTGGGCGCCTCTTTTGGGAACCGGTCGAGAGGACCGGTCTCCTCACAGCCGTGATCAGCGACATAATTAAAATTAATAAGATCGAACGGCCGCTAGTCAAAGAGCGGCACTCGCCACGATTCATGTTTTTGGGTTCTTGGCATTCTTTCTGTTTCGGAACGCTCGGTCCCGGGCTGGTGCGGTCGGATACCGCAACTAACGAGACGGCACTTGCAAAGCTGGCTTCCCGCGGTATGACGGCTAGACATTAAATAAATACCAGCAGGTTGCCCGGTATCGGGGACCCGCAGGTAGATGGAGGATGAGCGAAGTGTCGATAGAAAGTGTTTAGGTGGTCTTGTCGTCTTCGATTTTGTCTTGTTTTTTAGCCTCTTTTTCACGGGTGGCATCGCGGAAGTTACGGATGGCTTTGCCCATTCCGCCGCCGATTTCCGGTAACTTGCCGGCACCGAAAATGATCAGAATGATCACCAAAATGATTATCAGTTCGGGAATTCCGATACCAAACATACTGTTCTCCTTATTGTCGTTCCTGTATGGGGTATGCCGGCGAGCCTACGCGCGCCCAGGGAACCGCTAATCACACTTATGACCATCGGGCCCCAATTCATCCACAAGTCTACGAAACTCTTTCGAGTGTGTATATCGATCGACGGCACCCTGGTATTCGATCCATGCGTGCCAGGCCTTGAGCCAATCGTGATTATGCCAATAGGCTTCGGGATTGCCTTTCCCCTGCAGGCGGTGAATATAATCGATATATTCTTCTGCGCATCCGTTGCAAAAATGGTACGGGGTCTTAGGGTTTTCTCTTGGCTTTCTCGGATCTATGCCCAGGGGTGTGCCGCAACGTTCGCATTTGGACGGGCAGTGACTGCACTGAAACACCTTCCGAACGGCCATGATCTTTTGCTTGTGCAACATGGCGGCCTTTTGCTCGGCATTGAGCTTCAGTTTGTCGTCCAACGAAATGACCTTGCTCATTGATGCTCCCGGGGCCTGGTGGATATTGAATTTTAAGGCCAAAATATATCACCGCCATCCGGGGGTGTCAATCAACGGAAACTCGGCACAGCGATTCCAACTGAATGCCATTCACCAAATCCGGTCGGGTGGAACAGGTGGCCGATGCCATGCGAATCTTTTTTAACAAAGAACGCCTGGGAAGAATGCCCTTCAGGGTGAATCACATTCAGTCAGAACTGCTGAACTCGGCGCCATTGATGTCCTCTTTGCGCCATAAACCTTGTCTGGCATGGTTGCCTATGCTACAGTCGCGCCCCGAATGCCTGATAATCAGTGCCCATCCACAAATGGCCAATTTGCCCGATATCGGCGTTGCAAGAAAAATTTAATCCTGGGAATATAAGCCATATGCCTGCGGTTTGATTTTTCGTGCGCCTTGATCTCGACCCAATTTGCCTATTTGTGGACAGGCACTATTTAAGGAACAAGAGACCCAATGCGGTCTCCCTCGATTGTGTTTTCACGTAAGACGTTCAAGGCAGGAAATGGATATGACGACATTAAAGAATCCACCGGAAGGCAGGGCCATGCTCATCGGCAGTCAACCGTTGCGCGACCATGGCGAGGCCACCCGGCTGCTCTTGGAGTATGCACCGGAGATCCCCAATTGGGTGCAGCTTCCGTTGTTCAGACAAGAGGGCATGGTGGCCCAGTTCGTGGATGGCATGCCCGGTCTCGTGTGCGGCGCCGAGCGAACCTTTGTCGACGTGACGGCGGAAAATTTCGATGAAGAGATGGCCGCCTTTTTCGAGGCCTATCTCGCCGTTGCCGAATACGGCAATCGGCTGGACGAAAGCCGGTTCACCCTCGGTACGGATGTCGCCGCCGGTTTTTTTGCCCTGCTGGAGATGCTGCGCGATCGTTCCGACTCCCTCTTCGCGGTCAAGGGACAGATCACCGGACCGATCACCTTTTGTACCTCCCTGACCGATCAGGATCGGCGTGCCGTTTTTTATAACGAGGCTGTGCGCGAGGCAGCGGTCAAGATGATGGCCCTCAAGGCGGCCTGGCAGGCCCAGCGTCTCGGTGAGTTCGGTGTTCCGGTCATCATCTTCATAGACGAACCGGTCCTGGCCAGTTATGGTTCCTCGGATATGATCAGCATCTCCAGGGATGACATCGCCGGTTGCCTCAAGGAGGTGATCGACGCGATTCACCAACAGGGCGGCCTGGCCGGGGTGCATGTGTGCGCCAACACCGATTGGTCCCTGCTGCTCGACTCGGATGTGGACGTGGTCAATTTCGATGCCTATGGCTATTTCGACAAATTTATCCTCTATGGCGATGCGCTCAGACGTTTTCTGGCCTCGGGACGCTATCTGGCCTGGGGTCTGGTGCCCACCTCACAGGCCGATCAGGTGGCGGCGGCCAACGGCGACAATCTCTGGGCCCTGTGGCGATCCTGCCTGCAACAGCTCGTTGCCATGGGGATCGACGCGGAAATGGTGCGTCGCCAATCGTTCATCACCCCCAGTTGCGGCACCGGCTCGTTGACGCCGGAGCTGAGCCATCGGGTGCTGGAGTTGACCCGGGAGTTGTCGGAAAGGATCAGACATCCATAACAGAAGCGAACGATAAAAAGTATGAAAGTCGGAAAGTTAGAAAGTATGAAAGTTGAGGCCTGAGTAAAAGAACAGGCAGTTGCCCTAAACGGGGCGGTGTAGGGGCGGGATTTATTCCCGCCCGAATAGAAGCCTGAAAACCTTGAGCCAACGACATTGACTTTAAACTTTACACTTTCATAGTTAAACTTTTTCAAGGAGATAAAGGGATACGATTATGAGCGGAGATACTTTCAGCGGTGCTTCACGCTACGTTTTGGATGCCGAACTGGCGCAGATCGTCAACGTCTCCATGGCCCTGGAGATGCCCCTTCTGCTCAAAGGCGAACCGGGGACCGGAAAGACCATGCTGGCCCATGCCATCAGCGAGAGCCTGGGCATGCCCTTGCTCGTGCTCAACGTCAAATCGAGCATGAAACTGGTCGAGGCCCTCTATCAATACGATACCCTGACCCGCTTAAACGACAGCCGTTTCGGCGACTCCAAGCGGGATGTGAGCGACATCGAGGCTTACATCAAGATGGGCAAGATCGGCCAGGCTTTCGCGGCCGACAAGCGCACCGTGCTGCTCATCGACGAGATCGACAAGGCCGATACCGATTTCCAGGACGACATGCTCGACGTGCTCGACCAGATGGAGTTCGACATCATCGAGATCGACAAGACCATCCGGGCCAAGCACCGGCCGGTGATCATCATCACCTCCAACGCCAAGAAGGATCTCTCCGATCCCTTCCTGGGCCGTTGCAACTTCCACCACATCGCCTTCCCGGACCCCAAGATGATGCGTCGCATCATCGATGTCCATTTTCCCGGTTTGAGCAGCGACTTGGCCGACAACGCCATCGATGCCTTCTATCGCCTGCGCCAGATCGAAGGCGTGGAGAAACGGCCGGCCACCCGGGAACTGATCAACTGGATCCGGGCGCTGCAAACCGATCCGGACTTCAAGCCAAAGCGCCTGATCAAGGACGAACTGCCCTACCTGGGCGTGTTGTTCAAAAAGAGCCAGGACTTCGAAACGGCCAACCGCATTACCCAGCGGCGGACGAGGTATTAGGCCCGATGTTCATCGACTTCTTCTATCAACTCAAGGACCACGGCGTGCCGGTCTCGCCGACCGCCTTTCTGACCCTGCAAAAGGCGCTGGGCAAGGGGATGGTGAATTCCCTGGAAGATTTCTACACCGTGTCACGCGCCATATTGGTGAAAAGCGAGCGCTATTTCGATCTGTACGACCAGGTGTTCGCCCACTACTTCGAGGGTGTGGCCCTGCCTGACCGGGAGGGGCTGGAACTCGACGAGCTGGCCCGCTCGCTGCTCGAGCAGTGGCTGCAGCACCCCAAGGAGCTTGCCGACGCCCTGGGCATGGACGAAGCCGAATTGCAGAAGCTCGCCCCGGAGGAGCTGATCGAATATTTCAAGGAGCGGCTCAAGGAGCAGACCGAACGCCACGACGGCGGCAACCGCTGGATCGGCACGGGCGGCACCTCGCCCGTTGGCCACTCCGGGTTTCATCCCGACGGCATGCGGGTCGGCGGGGTATCGCGCAACAAATCGGCCGTCAAGGTGGCCATGGAGCGGCGCTACAAGGACTACTCCCTGGAAGGTCCCCTGACCGCCTCCATGATGGGCGAAGCGCTCAAGCGGCTGCGCCACCTGGTGCCCTCCGGCCCCAAGGATCAGGTCAACGTCGATAAGACCATCTACCAGACCATGAAAAACGCCGGCGAGATCGAGATCGTCTTCGACAGCAGTCTCAAGGACCGTCTCAAGGTGATCCTGGCCATCGACAACGGCGGCTGGTCCATGGACCCATACATCCCGCTCGTGCAGACGCTCTTCGATTACGCCCGGGCCCAGTTCAAGGAGCTCAAGACCTGCTTCTTCCACAATACCATTTACGACACCCTGTGGGAGGACCCGGCGCGCTACAAGAAGCCGCTCAAGGTCGACGATCTGGTGCGACGCGATCCCGACACCCGTTTCATCTTCGTGGGCGATGCCAGCATGGCGCCCTATGAACTCATGGCCCAGGACGGCTCGATCTACATCACCAACCGCAGCGGCCGGCCCAGTATCGAATGCCTGCAATTTCTCGCCAAGACCTTCCGCCACTCGGTGTGGCTCAACCCCGTGCGCCGGGCCCGCTGGCCCTATACCCGCACCATCAACCTCATCGGCCAGATCTTCCCCATGTTCGAACTGACCATTGACGGGTTGGAGAAGGCGGTGGGGCATTTGATGGCGAGGACCTAGTCCGTTTAGATTTCCACCCATAAGTCGTGCGGGCGGGCTTTACACCCGCCCATTTGCTTCCAGCAACTCCCGCAACGCCGTCTGCCGCCGGCTGGTGTTTTCATTCTTCACCGCCATGGCCAGGGCCTTGCGGGTGCCGACCATAACCGCCAGTTTGCGGGCGCGGGTGAGGCCGGTGTAGAGAAGGTTCCGGAAGAGCATCTTGAAGTGCTGGGTGAGTACGGGGATGATGACCGCTTCGAACTCGCTGCCCTGGGATTTGTGGATGGTGATGGCGTAGGCCAGGTCCAGCTCCACGATGTCGTCGCGCTGGTACGAGACCCGGCGATCGTCTTGGGAAAAATGGACGATGCAGGTGAGTGCTTCGTTGTCGATGCGCGCGATGGTGCCGATGTCGCCGTTGAACACGCCCAGGTCGTAATTGTTGCGGCGATGAATCACCCGGTCCCCTTCGCGGAAGATACGTTCGCCCACTTTGAGCTGGCGCTTGCCGGGTGCTTCGGGATTGGCCGATGCCTGGATCAGGGCGTTGAGCGCCAGGGTGCCCAGGCTGCCGCGGGTCATGGGCGAGAGGATCTGGATTTCACAGCCGGTAACGAAATATTTGGGGATCCATTCGAGATAAAGCTTCTGAACCACATCTACAGCAGACAACCCATAGTGCAGGGATGACCAGGGGTGCACCTTTTTGACAACGGTCAGCAGTTCCTCGATGCGGCTGCCGGCCGCGTTGAGTCGTTCCGGGTCCACATGGCGGAACTTTTCGGGGATGGTCAGCTCGGTCTCGTAGGGCACGAGCGGTTCGTCGATGCGGAATTCATAAGGGCTCGTGGCAGGCGATGCGTCGGCGCCCGGCGCCATGCTTTTCAAATCGAAGAAGCGTTTTACCTTGGCGATGAATGCGAGTTGCTCCCGGGTCGCCTCGTCGGAATCGAAAAAGAGGCAGTCGTCGCCGCTGTGCCAAATCTCCGGGCGCTTGAAGGGCGAGTCGATATGGGGCAGGTCCCCCCGGTTGATCTGGTGGGCATAGCGGATGATCAGCGATTGCTCGGCCTGGCGGAAGACCTGGGTCAGGCGGAAGCAGGGCACCCGCCCCGAGGCGATGATGTCCCGGAGAACGTTGCCGGCCCCCACGGACGGCAATTGGTCCACGTCGCCGATGAACAGGAGCTGGCCATGCTCCGGTACGGCCTTGAGCAGGGACGCGGTCAGACTGATGTCGAGCATCGAGCATTCGTCCACGATCAGGAAATCGGTGTCCAGCGGCTTTTGCTCGTCGCGTTTGAAGCGGTCGAGCTGCCATTCGAGCAGGCGGTGGATCGTCCTGGCTTCGCGGCCGATCACATCGCTCATGCGCTGGGCGGCCCGGCCGGTGGGCGCGGCCAGCAGCACCCGGCGGCCCATGGCATCGAGCAGCTTGACCAGCACGCGGGTGGTGGTGGTCTTGCCCACCCCCGGCCCGCCGGTCAATACCGCGAAACCCTGGTGTACGCAGCCCTCGACGGCCGCAGTCTGGTCCCGGCTCAGGGTCATGCCGGCGGTTCGGCAATAGCGTTCGATCCAGGCCGCTACCCGGTCGGCATCCACCGGAACGGACCGCAGCATGGCTCCGATCCGGCGGGCCACATACCCTTCGTCGTAGTACAAAGAGCGGGCGTAATAGCAGGCCTCGGCCGTACCATGCCCGGTGGCCAGGCGGCGCATCATCACCAGCCCCTCGGCCGCCATCTGGTCGAGCAGGTCCGGGAGACGCTCAGCCAGTTGCAATTCGAGCAGCTCGTCGACCTGCTCGTTAATCTGCGATGCGGTCAAGTAGCAGTGGCCGAACTGTCGGCCGGCGGCCAGCACGTGCTTGATGCCGGCCATGATACGCTGGGGGCTGTCGGGCGCCAGGCCGATGCTCAGGGCCACCTTGTCGGCGGAGAAGAAGCCGATGCCGTAAAAGTCGGCGGCCAGGCGGTAGGGGTCTTCGCTCACCATGGCTACGGCCTGGTCGCCATAGGCCTTGTAGATCTTCACGGCGAACAGGGTGCTGATGCCGTGGGACTGGAGAAACATCATCACCTCGCGGATGGCGCGGTGTTCCAACCAGGCCGCGCGAATCATCTCCAGTTTTTTTCGGGCGATGCCCGGCACCTCGGTCAGTCGTTCGATATCCTCCTCGAAGACCGCCAGGGTCTGCTCCTTGAAGTGGCGCACGATCTTGCGGGCCGTCTTGGGGCCGACCCCCTTGATCAGGCCCGAGCCGAGATATTTTTCCAGGGCCGCCGCGCTGGCCGGCTTCTGCTCGATGGCTGCGGCCGCCTGAAATTGGCGGCCGTGCCTGGGATGCATGGTCCACGATCCGTGAAAGGTCATGGTGGCGCCGGCATACACCCGGGTCTGGTGGACGATGACCGTCTCCTGCTGATGGGGTTGGTCAGAGGGAACGACGCGCAGCACCGACCAGCCGTTGTCCGGGTTATGGTAGGTGACCCGATCCACGATCCCGCGCAGGGTTTCGGTGATGATGCCGGTATGCTGGTGGCGCGCTGGCCGCATGGGTTCCGTCCTGGTGGCGATGAGGGCAGGGCTGCCCGTAAGCCAGGGATTCTAACTGAATGCCATTCATTAAACCCGGCGTGGGTAGGGCAGGTGGCCGATGCCACACGCCAAGCGGTCAAGTGCCGGTAACATGCACGGCGGGCGGCCCAGAAACTCCCCCGGCCTGCGCCGGGGTCAAACAGTCTGGGCCGCTTATCCGCCGTTTGCATTAAACCGGCACTAACCCGCATGGCTCACGTGGCCCTGGCCCCCTGCCCTACCCACGCCTGCCATGCCCGTTGCCATGCGAATTATTTTATCAAACGCCTTCTGTAATGCATGCCCTTCAAGGTGAATTACATTCGGTTAAAATTGCTGGCCGTAAGCCTGAGGGGCACACCTAATGGCAAGCATAAAGTGCAAGCCAAGAGCGCAAGCCTAGAACGGAAGATAGATGAAAAAGGGCCGGGGCGTCAATGGCATCACAACTATCGCCGCTCTCGATCAGAACGTTTCGTGCGCCGCCTCCGGCGTATCGAAGTACTTGAAGATGGAGAAAAATCCAGAGATCTGAAAAACTTTTTTAACCGATCCCCCGGCCGCCGCCAGGCGGATCTCACCGCCGTCGGCCTTCAATGCCTTGGCCGCGGCGAGGACCACGCGCAGCCCCGCGCTGCTGATATACGACAATCCGGAAAGATCGAAGATCCATTTCTTCTCATTTCGTTTGAGGGCTTCCCGGGCCTGCTCCTCGAACGCCGGGGCGGTATGGGTGTCCAGGCGTCCTCGAAGGGAGGCCACCAGCGTATCGGCTTGCACTCGAAACTCAACTTCCATTGTTTTTCTCCTTTTTCGTCCAGATGAGCACCACGGCCAGCAGGCTGAGCACCGTGCAGCAATGATAGAGCGAGGCATATCCCCAGCGGGCCAGCAGAGGCGCGCCGATCAGGGGGCCCAGGAAGAAGCCCCCCTGGAACATCTGCAGGCCGAGGTTGATATTGAAGGCCCGAAAACGGGGTTTGGACACATCGAAGATCAAGCCGTTGAACACCGGCATGGCCACGCCCCAACCCAATCCAAAGACTAAGCCGAGGGCGAAAAAGAGCCACTCTCCGGGAACATGGGACAGCGCGGCATAGGCCAGGCCCAGCGCCAACATCGCCCCGGCCGCCAACCGCCGTTTGTCCATGCGGTCGAAAAAAGCGCCGGCGGCGACGCGAATGCCGATTTCACCCACGGTGGAGAGGGTCAGGAAAACCCCTGCATAGGCGATCCGAATCGATTGTCCATAGCCGTCCAAAAAGAAAAAGACCATGGCGTGCCCGCAGTAGAGCAGCAGCATGGCGGCCAGAATCCGAAGCACCCGTGCATCTTTTAAATTCGTCAGGATTTCCCGGCCGGTCAGCGCGGATGCATCTGCATCGCCCGTCGTTTCTTGTCGGCGGCCCGCCACGGCGAACACCAGGGGGAACACCAGCAGCGTCAACAGGCTGAACAGCAGCAGGATACGGTTGAAGCCGCCCAGGTGCGCGTCCAGAAACGGCAACAGGGGGGGGATCAGGGTGTAGGGCAACAGGGTCACCACGGCCAGGTATCCGAAGAACTGGGCGCTTTTGGTCTTGGGAATGACGCCCACGACGGCGGTCATCAGGGCTGTGCCCAGCACCGCGAAGGCCGTCCCGTGAAAGAGGCGCACCAGCAGCATGCTCCAGAATTCGTCAGCGATCGTGTAAGCGGTAAGGGCGGCGACGGCCAGGGCGGTGCCGATGGAGAGCAACAGCCGCGTGTTGCCGGCGTGGGAAAAGGGACTGATCAGCGGGCGCACCACCAGGGATGCGGCCGCCATGGCGCCGATCAGGATGCCGTAATCGGCCGGCGTTACGGGCAGTGCCCGCAGATGGTCCACGAAGCCGAAGAAAACGGCCACGTTGGCGTAAACCAGGAATGCCGCGGCCATCAGGGCGAGGAACTTTCGGGATGTGAGCAGGCCGGCGCCGGATGATCCCACCGCCAATGCAGGGGCGTCGCTCATGAGGCCTGCTCCACCGGGTCTGCCGTTGGCTGGCGCGTTGAGCGGTCGTCCGCCAGCCGCAGCAACAGATTGCCGGCGACCCGGCGGCGGTAATCGGCGCCGGCCCGGACATCGCTGATCGGGGCGAGGTGGCGGCTGGCTATTGGCCGCACGGCGTCCAGGGTCTCTTGATCGAGCCGCCGTCCGGCCAAGGCCGCTTCGACGTCCGGCAGGCGTACGACCGTGGGGCCGACACTGCCCCAGGCCAAGCGTGCGCGGTCGATGGCGCCGGCGTCGTCGAACGTGACGACGGCCGCCAGGCTGGCCACGGCACAGGCCATGGCTTTTCGCAGTCCCACTTTTTCAAAGTGCTGACGCGTTCCCGCCGCCGGCTTGGGAATGATTACCGCGGAGATGATTTGACCGGGCATCAGTGCGGTCTGTCCGGGCCCGGTGATAAACGACGCGATGGGCAGACGGCGTGTGCCTTCGGCCGATTGCACTTCTACCGTTGCGTCGAGTACATTCAGGGGCGGCAGCGTGTCTCCGGCCGGCGAGGCGGTGGCCAGATTGCCGCCGATGGTGCCCACATGCCGGATATGGGGCGATCCCAGGGTTCGAAGCGCCTGCTGTAGTACGGGAAAGTGTTGGGCGATGATGGGATCGGCCAGCAGCATCTCGTGGGTCGCAGCCGCGCCGATCCGGACGGCGTCGGCGGTTTCGGTGATGTCCCCCAGCGCGTCGATACGCTCCAGGCCGATCAGGGCCGGTGCGTCGATCTTTCCATTGCGGAGCCATACCAGCAGGTCGGTGCCGCCCGCGAAAACCCGTGCCCGCGGATGTTCGGCGAGCAGGGGCCACAGGTCGTCCAATGTGCAGGGCATCCAAACCGGGCGGCCCGCGGTCGTCCCTTCAGGCCGTCCGCCATCCCGGACGGCGCATGGCGCCGGCTCCTGGCGGGAACGCGGCATGGGCGCGGCATTACTGTCATCCATGACAGCCGATACGATCTTCTGATATCCCGTGCAGCGGCAAAGGTTGCCGCTAACCGCGTCGACCACTTCATCGTGGCGCGGTCGGGGGTGACGCGCCAGAAGGTCCACAGCCGTGAGCACCATGCCGGGCGTGCAGAAGCCGCACTGCACGGCCCCGTGCCGCACGAAGGCGGCCTGGACCGGGTGCAGATGCCCCTCGGGGGCCAGACCCTCGATAGTGGTGATCTTTCGGCCTTCCAACTGGGTGGCCAGCATCAGGCAGGAGAGCCGGCTGCGGCCGTCCACCAGAATCGTGCAGGCCCCGCACTCGCCGGTGCCGCAGCCTTCCTTGGTGCCGGTCAACCCCAGGTCTTCCCGCAGCAGATCCACGGCCCGGCGGTCGCCAGGTGCCTCCAGACATATCTGTTTTCCATTCAACTCAAATTGAATTTTCATCTGTTTCGCTCTCGGACAGGGCCGTGAGAAGGCGTTCCGCGGTCAGGGGAAAACGGAACAGCCGCCGGCCGCAGGCATCGCTCACGGCATTGGCGATGGCCGGCGCGGGCGCATCGATGCCGATTTCGCCGGCTCCCTTCATGCCGAAGGGGCCGCTCTGTTCGGCCGTCTGCACCGCGATGGTTTCCATGGCCGGCATATCCCCCGCCGTGGGCAGGATGTAGGTGGCCAGATCACTGGTCTGCAGCCGGCCCTGGGGGGCAATGACATCTTCGAACAGGGCATATCCCACGCCCTGGGCCACGGCGCCTTCCTGCTGGCCTTCGAAGAGGCAGGGGTTGACGATTCGGCCGCAGTCGCTCACCGTGAGATAGTCGATCACCGCCACCTGCCCGGTCAATCGGTCCACCTCCACCCGGGCCAGGTGGACGGCATAGGAAAAGATGGTGTGCGGAAATCCATGCAGCCGCAGATTGGCATCGTCGGAGCCCTTTTCCCTCGACACCGGGGCACGGTAGTGATGGGTCGCGAAGCGTTCGGCGGCATTGAGCGCGCGACCGAGCATGGCCAGGGGCAGCTCCTTGCCGCCGGGCAGATGACGCACGGCGCCGGGGATCAGGGTCAGTTCGGATGGATCGGCGATCATCAAAAAGTCGGCGGCCCGGGCCAGCAGCCGCTTTCTCAGGGCCTCGGCGGCCGGTATCAGGGCGTTGCCGAAGGTGTAGGTGGTTCGGCTGGCCGTCGCCGAGCCGCTGGGAAAGGTGCGATCCGTGTCGGGCAGCACCAGGACGAAATTTTCCGACGGCTGGGAGAGGATGTCGCCGGCCATCTGCTGGTAGGTGGCCACATTGCCCTGGCCCATATCGACCACGCCCGCCAGGATGCGGAAGCGGCCGTCACCCATCAACTCGATGCCTGCCGTGGCGGCATCGGGCACCACGGGGCCGTATCCCATGCCGTGCGACACGCAGGCGATGCCCGTGCCCCGCAGGCGTTGCGGACCGGCCGCGGCCTGCCATTCATGGCGCGACTGCCAGAGCCGATGCTGCTGAACGGTCTGCAGGCAGGTCGACAGCCCGATGGTGCCCTGGCGCGTCACGCCCGCCGGGCAGCGGTCGCCCCGCACCAGGGCGTTTTGCGCGCGCAAGGCCAGCGGACAGGCCCCCAGTTTCCGGGCCAGCATGTCCATCATCGATTCCATGGCCGCGGCCACCTGGGGCACGCCGAAGCCGCGAAAGGCGCCGGAGATGGGATTGTTGGTGTAGACCGCCCAGGCCTGGAGATCCGTGTGGGGAATCCGGTAGGGGCCGCCGGCATGTTCGAGGCCCAGGGCCGCCACGACCCCGCCCAGGTGATCGTATGGACCGGTATCGAAATAGATGCGCGCCGAAAGCGCCTGCAGTACGCCGTCGCTGGATGCGCCGAGCCGGTAATAGAGCCGGGCCGGATGCCGCTTGACCCCGGCCAGGAAACTCTCCTCCCTGCGCCACCACATCTTGACCGGGCGTCCCGGGCAGCGCAGGGCGGCCAGGGCCAGCAGGTTCTGCACGTTGATGCCGTCCTTGCCGCCGAAGGCGCCGCCGCAATAGGGCGCGATGATACGGATGCGATCCATTTCCAGCCCCAGGGCTTCGGCCACCTCCAGGCGGTCTCGAAACGGGGTCTGGGTGGAGACGGTGATCTCGATCCGCCCGTCATCGCCGACCAGGGCCCATCCATTTTCGGTTTCCAGAAACCCGTGCGCCTGGCGGGGCACCTCGAAACAGCCTTCCACGACCGCATCGCAGGCAGCCAGAGCGCTGTCGCCATCGCCCGTGCAGATCCGAGCCGAGAACAAAGCATTGCCCTGGGCATGGTCCGGATGAATGATCGGCGCATCGGCCGCCAGGGCCGCCTCGGGATCGAAAACCGCCTCGAGCGGTTCCAGATCGAGGGTAATTCGATCCAGGGCCGCGGCCAGGGCGGACGGGTTTTCCGCCACCACCAGGGCCACCGGGTCCCCGCAATGGCGCACCCGTTCGTCGGCCAGCACCGGCTGATCCTTGCGGACCACCCCCTGGCGGTTGGTGCCGCCCACGTCCGCTACGGTCAATACGGCCTGCACGCCGGGCACTTCCCGCGCCGCCTGGGTTGCGATGCCGCGGATGCTCGCATGGGGGACCCCGGCGCGCTTCACGCCGGCCCACATAAAGCCGGGTGCGTATCCATCCACGGCGTATTTTTCCGCGCCGGTCACCTTGGTCAGGGCATCGGGCCGAGTCATCGACTCGCCGATTTGAAAAACCCGCGTTTTATCAGTCATGATTCAACATCTCCGCCAATGCTTCCACCAGGGCCTGCATGGCATCGGGCAGTCCCACGGTGATGCGGATCCAGTTGGGGAAGCGGAACCCGGCCATGCTGCGCACCATCACCCCATGGGTCATCAGTTTGCGATAGGCCAGGGTATCGCTCATAGGCAGGCGGACCATGAGAAAGTTCCCCTCGCCCGATACATGGGTCAGGCCCAGATGGTCCAGTTCCCGGATCAACATGGACTTGGCGTCGCGGACCAGCGCCCGGGTGGCCAGGATGTGCTCGTGGTCGTCGAGCGCCTTCAACGCCGCCTCCTGGGCCAGGCCGTTGACCGAATAGACCACGCAGGTCCGCCGGATGATATCCACCACGTCGCGGTCGCCGGCCAGATACCCGATGCGCAGCCCGGCCAGCGCGTACATTTTAGAAAAAGTCCGGAAGACCACCAGGTTGGGATATTCGGCGATGAGACCCAGGCCGTCCGGAAAATCCGGCTGCTCCACGAATTCGCAGTAGGCCTCGTCCACCACCACGATCTGGCGACCGCCCACGCGGTCGAGAAACCGGCGCAGCCGTTCCTCGCTCCAGTAGGTGCCTGTGGGATTGTTGGGATTGCAGACGAACAGGATCTTGGTGCGCTCGTCGATGCGCCCAAGCATGCCCGCGTCGTCGAAGGCGAAATCCTTCAACGGCACCAGTCGGGCCTCGAAGCCGGAAAAGGTGGCCACCCACTCGTAAACCGCAAAGGTCTTGTCCGCGGTGACGATGTTGTCCCCTTCCTGGCAAAAAGCCTTGATCACAAAGGCGATCACCTCGTTGGCGCCGTTACCTACGAGGAATTGCTCCGGGTGCAGGCCGAAAATGTCGGCCAGTTTGCAGCGGAGATGATAGGCGTCGCCGCTGGGATAGACAGAGGCCCGGGGCGGCGGATAGGTTTCGATGATCTTGCGGGCGGCCGGCGGCGGCCCCAGCGGGTTTTCGTTGTTGTTCATGCGCAGGAGCCGGCTGCAGCCGGCCATTTTCATCAGCACATCGTCGGGTTTGCTGGGGATATAGGCCTCGAAGCACTTGATGTGGTCCGGAACCAGCCGGTCGATGGCCATTTTATCGATGCAGGCGACGTTCATTTTCATGCGTCGGTTCTCAACTGGAAAATCAACAGGTCCGCCGAACCGGCATGAGGCAGAATCATGCGGGGATAAAATCCCAGGGCGATCAGTCCGGGAGTAAAACCCGCCTGCCAGGGTCGCCCAAGATCCATTTCAAACAAGAGCGTCGCCATGGCTTCCCGGCGCAGCAGTTCCACATGGGCGGCCATGTTCTTCGCGTTGTCCGCACCGGGCCAGATCGGCCGCAGGGTAGCGACGGCGAGGCGCCGGTCGATTTCGGCGCTGAGTACCGAGAAGGGTTCATCAGCCTCGCCGTCCGAACCGGCTGTCTGGATATCCCGCGGGAACACGAGGCGCCGGTATTCGCTTTGCAGAAAATCGACCACATCAGGATGGGCCCACACCACTTCCCCCGTCTCTTCGACCATCATTCTAAATCGGGCGCGGGCCGGCCTACTATCATCACCTGAGATGTCGTTCTGTTTTGGCTCCAGCGCTTCCAGGTACCCTTCGGGAAGATCGGGCGTGGGCATGCGGTTGATCAGCGCCAGGGCGGACGTCCGCGCCACATGGCCGATACACCTGTCCATGAGGTCGCGGGCCATTTGCGGGTCGCCGTGTTCCTGAAAAATGTAGGGGCCAAAAAGTTCGACGGTCTTGCGCCCTTCCCATCGCCAGGCGATCCCGCCGCCCAGTTCGCCGGCCGGACCCTTGGCGGCTACAATGTGGTAGTCCCCGCCGGCCGCCATGTCCACCACCTTGCCAGGATAGCGAAAATCCAATGGGAACAGGGCGTCCGGATAACATTGGGTCACCAGGCGAAGGAACCATTTGATATGGGCCGCATCCGCGGCCTGCAAGGTGTATTGGCTTAATTTTATGGGCGCCAGCGACGTGGTGTCTCTTTTGATTTCAGGATACGGCAACTCTTTGATCAGGGTGAGCACCAGGCGTTGGCCGGCCGACCGGGTGATGTGAAACCGGTCGGTCATGCGCGAAGCGATGAGCAGCCCCATCTGATCGAGGCCGGCGTCATCGTCGGCATTCACCCTTGCGGTCATGTTGAAGGCATGCAGCTGCAACTCGCGCACCGGCAGAGATATCTTCGTCTCGATGAAACAACTTCCGGCCGAGCAGCAGATTTCGACATCCTGCTCGGCTTGGGCCATCCGGGCAAGATAGGCGATGACTTCTTCGGTGGCCAGGGAGAGCGCGTCGGCACCCTCCCCATCGAGTCCCAACCCCTCGGCCGCCTGGTTCACGAATGCGGCCGCAAGGGAGATGAACGCCTCGGCGACGGGCATTTTCATCACAATCGATCGGTTTTCCTTTTTGGGGGTCATGGTGTCCATTGGCATGTTATCGGTTGGAATGCCCGCGAAGTTTACTTCAAAAGTGACCCAAGGGCGTTAAAAACAGAGCACCGGTTAAAGATTTCCCGGTCAAAGCCAATAAGATAGTGTCCACCCCGTGTGACCTGGATCCCATTGGCCTTGCGCGCGGAGATCCGGCATCCAATAGGTCAATGGGTATAATCGGCGGGCGGTCTGGACATTCGGATCACCCATTTGGTATGTCTTTAGCTGGAGGTTGGAGGTTCACCATGATCGAAAACGCGGCCGTCGCATTACTCGTGCCCAACCTGAAGCGCCACCCGGACAAGATCGCCTACTTCTGTGGCGCGCAATCGATGACCTACCGCGAGCTGGATTCGGCGTGTCGCCGATTCGCGTTTGGATTGCAGCAGCGCGGCATAAACCCCGGCGAACGGGTCTTGATCGTCTTGCCGGATGTGCCGGCCTTTCCCGTCGCCTTTTTAGGGTCTATAATGGCCGGCGTGGTGGCCATCGCTGCCGGAACGACCCTGCAAGAGACGGATGTGGCGTATATCCTGAAAGACAGTGACACCCGTCTGCTGATCACCCATCCGGCGCTGTCCGCGCCGCGTGCCGCCGCCAGAGGCAAGGTGGATGAGATGCTCTGCGAACCAGAGGGCGGCCTGGCCGCGTCCGGATCAGAGCCGACTGCCGATTGGCAGCCATACACACCTGCAGCCAAGGATTTCGCCTTCATGCTCTACAGCTCCGGTTCCACGGGCCAGCCGAAAGGGATTCCCCACCGTCACCCGGATCTGATTGCGCCGTCCCGCCGGGTAGGCGAGGAGATATTGGGCCTCAGCCCGCAGGACGTGATTTTTTCGGCCAGCAAATTGTCCTTTGCCTATGGGTTGATCAACAGCCTGATCTATCCGCTTTTTTTCGGTGCCTCGGCCGTCCTTCACCCGGGAAGGCCCGATCCGGCTGAGATTCTGAAGATTATCGAACAGCATCGGCCGACGGTCTTTTTTTCGGTTCCCACCATCTACATGCAATTGATTCTCTCGTGCAGCGCCGATCATATGAAGTTCCCCATGCGGCTCTGCTGTTCGGCCGGCGAGGCCTTGCCGGAATCAATTTTAGAAGAGTGGCGACGGCTCACCGGCCTGGAGCTGATCGATGGGATCGGTTCCACCGAGGCGTGCTGTATCTACATTTGCAATCGACCCGGACGGGTGCGGCCCGGATCGACGGGACAGATCGTCCCCGGCTTCAGCGCCCGAATCGTGGATGACGACCTCAACGATGTGCCTCCGGGCGTGGAAGGGCATCTGTTGATCAAGGGGGACACCTTGGCCCCCTTTTATTGGAACCTGCCCGAAAAGAGCGCGGCGACGATGTTGCCGGACGGTTTTGTGCGCACCGGAGATGTTTTCGTGGAGCAGGACGGGTATTATTCCTACCGCGGGCGTAGCGACGACATGATCAAGGCCGGCGGGCAATGGATTTCGCCGGTACGCGTGGAGGATACCCTGCACAGGCATCCGGCCGTGGCCGAATGCGGCGTCGCCGCGATATCGGTTGGCGGACTGGTCAAGCCGGGCGCTTTCGTATTGCTCGCGCCCGGTGTGCAGCAAGGGGCCGGATTGACCCGGGAACTTCGCGATCACATGCTCGATCTGCTCCCGGAGTATATGTGCCCGGCGCGCTACATTTTCGTTGAAGATCTGCCGCGCACCGCCACGGGAAAGGTGAAACGTTTCGAACTCAGAAAAGCAATCTAGTTGAAAGGATGAAATTCACCATGGTAACGGTTGAGGAATTGAAACGGATCATGTGCCATGCCGGCATCGAACGATCCATCGTCGACGCGATGGACCCGGCCGAACCACTCGCGCTGCAAGGTCTGGACTCGATTGATTATCCGGTGTTCGCACTGGCCGTGGAAGAACGCTTTGGGGTAAAGATATCGGACCGCGATGCCTTGCGGCTGAAAACGCTCGACGATTTTAAACAATTTGTCGAAGGGGCCCGGTGACATGGAGAGACAAGAGGCCTTGGAATGGCTGGCCCAAGAGCAGCATGAGATTCCAGAAGGGCAGGTATTCAAAGCCGGCCTTTTCGAGCCGGCCGACGCGCCGGGTATCGCGCGGCTGTTTTACGCCGTTTATGGCGACGGCTATCCCATCGACACCTTCTACATCCCCGATCGCCTGATCGCGCAGCATCGCACGGGCGAGTTGCACAGTGCCGTGGCCCGCACACCGCGCGGTGATATCGTGGCCCATGCCGCTCTCTTTCGCAGTTCGGCACCCAACCCCCATCTCTACGAATCCGGCCTGGGATTGACCCTGCCGGCCTATCGCACCACCATGGCCTTTTACCGGGCCTATCAACTCACCATGCAGCTGGTCGGCCGAGATGGCGTCGATGGGATTTTCGGTGAAGCGGTGTGCAACCACACCACTACGCAGAAACTGTCCAAAACCAGCCGGTGCATCGAGACCGGGCTGGAGCCTGCCCTGATGCCCGCCGAGGCGTATGAGACCGAACAGAGCGCCCAGGGCCGCGTCGGGTGTATGCTTTATGCCCGGGTGGTCAATGACGATCGCAAGGCGCTCTATGTGCCTGAGGGGTATCGAGAGCAGCTGGCTTTTATGTTAGATGGATTGAACCTGGACCGCGAACTGCTGCCCTCGCACCTCGGCCTTCCGGGCGACGACGGCGCCATTCAGGTGACCCGCTTCGATTTTGCCCAGGTGGCCCGCTGCATCGTCAGCGCGCCGGGCGCCGGGCTTTCCGCCAGGTTCAGGGATCTGGAAGAAGAGATGCGGCGACTCGACTATGCGTTGATTCAAGTCTACGTGGATTTGGGCCAGCCTTGGGCGGGTGCGATGGTCGCCCTGCTGCGGGAGTTGGGGTATCGCCTGGGTGGATTTTTACCGATCTGGTTCGGCGGTGACGGGTTGTTGATGCAAAAGCATTTCGTGGATCCCGATCTGGACGGTCTCAAGATTCTCTCCGACCGGGGCCGCCGTTTGGTCGAGATGATCCGCGAGGATATGCGAAGAGATTAAAAAAAGGCCCTCTCCAAAAGGAGAGGGCCTGAAAACAACCGTGTTTCAAAACAGAAGCCGAACAGGAACTTATCGCCGCAGGTTCTCGATCACGGTGGCCACGCCCAGCCCGCCGCCGCAGCAGGAGCTGAAGAAACCGTAACGACCCTTGCGGCGGATCAACTCGCGCATGGCGAACATGCAGACGCGGGCGCCCGATGCTCCGTTGGGATGGCCGAAGGCGATGGCGCCGCCCAGGGGGTTCCATTTGTCCATATCGACCTTGTCGCCGGTCTGCTTTTCCAGTTCCTTGATGACCGCCAGGTTCTGGACGGCAAAGGCCTCGTTGCACTCCATGATGTCCATCTGGGAGAGTTTCAATCCGGCGCGTTTCAGGGCCAGGGGAATCGCGTAGGCCGGTCCGATACCCATGATCTTGGGATCCACGCCGTAGTCGCCGCCGGCCAGCCATTTGGCCATGGGGGTGTAGCCCAGCTCTTTGGCCTTTTCGGCGGTCATCATCAGCACCATGGCGCCACCGTCGTTGCGGCCCGAGGCGTTGCCCGCGGTGACCGTGCCGTCCTTGGTGAAAGCCGGCGGCAATTTGGCCAGGCCCTCCAGGGTGGTGTCGGGCCGGCAATGTTCGTCGACTTTGAAGACGACTTCCGGGGTCTTGCGCGTGGCGGGGAAGACGACCGGCACGATCTCTTCGTCAAACCAGCCGGACTCCATGGCTTTCTTGGCGCGCATCTGGCTGTTGTAGGCGAATTGATCCGACGCTTCGCGGGAAATATTGTACATCTTCTGCAGGTTCTCGGCGGTCAGCCCCATGCCGATGGCTTCTTCTTTCACCGGTGACAGGGTGGTGTTCAAAGGCATGGGCGGAATCAGCTTGTAGGGTGGGGTCGACATGGAAAACTTCACCGGGATCTGGCTGTAGGCCTCGCTGCCGCCGGCGATGACGATGTCGGCGTGGCCGCAGAGAATTTTCCAGGCCGAATGGTTGATCGAATCGATGGCCGAACCGCACTGCATCTCCACGTAAGAGGCCGAGGTTTCATAGGGCAGGCCCGCATCCAGTGACGCCCAGCGGGCCGGGTTGACGGCCACCGAGCAATGGGCGGCGATGCCCATCATTACGCAATCCACCTTGGCTTTTTCCATGATCTTGGTTTTTTCCAGCAGTCCCTTGATGGCGATGCTGGCCAGTTTCGAGGCCGGGATGTCGCGCAGCGTCCCGCCCATACGTCCGAACGCGGTGCGAACCGCATCCACAAATACGACTTCTCTTTCTGCCATGTTTTTCTCCTTTTAATCGATTTAATCGATTCGTTAAAATGAAATCCCGCTCTAACGACCGGCGGATTCCCTATTTCTTCATCTTTTTCTCTTCTTCGGCCCGCAGCACCTTGCGCAGCACCTTGCCGACCGCGGACTTGGGAATATCGTTCCTGAACTCGACCACCTTGGGCCGTTTGTAGGGCGCCAGCTTGTCTTTGCAGAACTCGATGATCTCTTCTTCGGTAGCGGTCTCTCCGGGTTTCAGGGTGACAAACACCTTGATCGTTTCGCCGCGATACTCGTCCGGTATGCCGATGGCCACCGCTTCGGCGACCTTGGGATGCCGGAAGAGGACTTCGTCGATCTCCCGCGGGTAGATGTTATACCCGCTGGCGATGATCATGTCTTTGGTGCGGTCCACGATGAAAAGATACCCGTCTTCGTCCTGAACGGCCACGTCGCCGGTGTAGAGCCAGCCGTCCTTGAGCTGGTTGGCGGTCTCCTCGGGATTGTTCCAGTAGCCCTGCATCACCTGGGGTCCCTTGATGATCAGTTCGCCCGGTTCGCCCCGCTTGACTTCGGTGACCCCGTCGTTGGGATCGACCAGCTTGACCTCGGTATCGGGGAAGGGAACGCCGATGCTGCCTTCTTTTTTCAGACCCATATTGGGGTTGGCGACGCCCACCGAAGTGGTTTCACTCATGCCCCATCCTTCGCTGAACGACACGCCCAGGTCCTTGGCCCGCTCGATCAATTTGACCGGGCAGGGGGCGCCGCCGCTGTTGAGCAGGCCGAATTTTTTGCCCAGCCCGATCTCTTCGGCTCTGGGATGGTTGAGAATCGCATTGATCATGGTCGGCACGGCCGGGAAGAATTGGATGCGGTCGATGCCGGCCAAAAGATTCATCACCTCTTCGATGTCGAAACGCGGCACAAGGATCTGGGTGGCGCAGTTGAACATGCCCCAGTTCAAAACGATGATATCGCCATAGACATGGAAGAAGGGCAGCATGGCCAGGACGTTGCGTTTTTCCGGCGGGGTCTTGTCGTTGAGGAACGAGCCCCACAGGCTGGCCTGAACGGTGGCGGCGATGATGTTGCCATGGGTGAGCACGGCGCCCTTGGGAATACCGGTGGTGCCGCCGGTGAATTGAATCAGGGCCGGATCGCTGGAGACGACGGGCACTCGCGTGGGCTTGGTGTCGGTGCTGCCGGCCAGCAGCTCGGAGAAGTGGTGCCAGCCTTCGGGCAGATCCATGTCTTTGGCGGTGCTCACACCAAAACCTTCGATATAGTCGGTCACCCGGGTGACGATCATTTTGGAGATATTCACCTCGGCGGCCAGGGCCTTGATGTTGGCCATCACCATATCGAAGGTGAACATGGCGGTCGTGCCGGTGTTCTTGTTGATAGCGATGAGTTCCTGGGCCGTGTACATGGGGTTGAGATTGACCACGATGGCGCCCACGGCCATGGTGGCATAGTAGGCAATGGCGTATTGGGGGCAGTTGGGCAGATGGACGGCGACGCGATCCCCCTTTTTGATGCCGAGTTTGGTCAAGGCGTTGGCCATGCGCAGAACCTGTTCGCGCACCTGCCAGAAGGTCAGCTCGGTGCCGTAGAGATTGAACGCCACCTTGTTGGGAAAGATGCTGGCCGCCAGGTTGACCAACTCATGGACCGGAACGTTGGGATAGCGGATGGATGTGGGGATATTAAAGTCGTAATTTTTGTGCCAGAACTTCTCTTCCATCATTTTGTCTCCTTGAATGCCCTGTAGTGATTGTATCGACTCCTGCTCAGTCCAGTACGGGCCTATCTTTGCTGTAACAAAGAACGCCGAAGTCCACCTTTGGTTGGTCCGATTGAAGGTTGGTTGAACTCGTTTTTATTTCTATTACAATAGGTTGCATGGTGCTCAAGTCCTGGTCGGCCACCATGCAAACTGTCAAGTTGTTCCATTTTTTTACGATCTTCGCCATACGCTAGTTGGGCGTTAAATGCAACTTCGCGTGCGGCTCCCCTCGGATAGTTCTATTCCCCTACCATCGATAGGGGAACCAGCGAGGTGCCCCTGAGCTTCGCCGTTCGGGTCATCAATTTCCTGCCGCTGGCCGGCGGCTTGGACTGCTTATCTTCGGGTTTGAGTTCCAATTGTGCGGCTTCAGTGGGGCAGGTCGTGACGCAAAGCCCGCATCCGATGCAGCGGTCTTGATTCACCACGGCAATCCCATCCACCATGTCGATGGCGGCCATCTGGCAGCGGTCCAGACACGTCTCGCAACCGGTACACAGTTCCGGGTTCACATGCGCACAGTAGTCGTTGAAGACCGCCTCTGCCGGTTTGGGCACTTTGTTGAGCGTTCGCAGGACACCGCAGCAGTCCCCGCAGCAGTTGCACATGCCGCCCGGATTGATCATGTTGGCCGGTTGGTTGACCAGGCCCGCCGCTTCGCACCGGTCGAGCACCTCGAGGGCCTCTTGCTGGGTGATGTAGCGTCCCAGCTTGTTTTCCACATAATAGTCGGCATGCGAACCGAACGAGAGACACACCTCTTTGGGTTTGCCGCACCCCTTGCCCAGCAACTCTTGCTGTACCCGGCAGATGCAATCGGACAGGGCAATGGTCTCTTTGGTCTTGATGATTTCGCGGGCCTGGGCATAGGGTGCCACCGGATGGCTCACCGTGATGGATTTGTGTACCGGAATGGTGCGAAGGGGCAGAATGTTTTTTCCCGGCGTAAAGTCGAGCAGCCCCTCTTCGAGGTAGGCTTCCATCATTTCGGCCAGTTCGCGATCCATGTTTTTGAGCTGGAACTCATACGAACCGATCACAAACGCCACGGCTGCATAACGCACGTCACCATTCTTGCGTTGCCGGAAGATCAGTCCCCTGCCAGCCATGCGCTCGAGCAGTGCGCTCACCGCTTCCGGTGCCCGGCCGGTGCGTTCGGCCACGGCTTCGGGGCCCTCGAGCATCATGGTCATGTCGAGATACATGGCCGCTTCCTCCGGAGTGAAGAGCTTTTGCAGGATCTTCAGCTCGATGCCCGAAGCGGTTTTGGGGAAGCCTACCGAATACTGGTCCAACTGCTCGCGTAACTTGATATAGATAGAATCTGTCATGGTTTTCTTACCCTCCACAGGAGTTCCAATGGGCGATGTCGTGTTCATCCGGCCGGCCGATTTTCGATGGCCGCTATTTCGTGTCCGTCCACAAATTGGAAAATTGGGTCGAGATCAAGGCGCGCTAAAAATTTAACCGCAGGCATATAGGTCATATTCCGAGGATTAAATTTTTCGCGCAACACCGATATCGGGCCAATGGGCCATTGGTGGATGGGCACTATTTCAGCCGCACCCGCTCGGGCAACTGCCTTGCCAGGATGTCCACCGTTTCGGCCACCATCTCCTCCAGCACAGTTCGCGCCGGCTTGATGTCATGAATGATGCCCGATACCTGACCGGCCAGACCGCCCACATAGTCGTCCTTTTTGGCTTCGATGAAACCGGCCAGCAGGGCCGAGGAGATCATCACCTGGGTGGGAAAAGGCAAAGGGGCCAGGCCTGATTCGGCCCACAGGTCGTGGAACTTGTTGTAGCTGGCGCGCAGGGTCTTGCCGGTGTACGCCGTGCTCACGCGTGTGTCTTCGTCCGTGGACGAGATGATGCGCTGCTTGTTGACCGGCAGGGCGCCGCCTTCGTCGGTGGCCAGGAAACGGGTGCCCACCCACACGCCGATGCAGCCCATGGCCAGGGACGCTGCCACGCCGCGACCGTCGCCGATGCCGCCGGCCGCCAGAACGGGAACTGGGTTGGCGGCGTCGATGGCCGCCGGCAGCAGCGCCATGGTACCGATACGGCCGGTGTGTCCACCGCCTTCGTGGCCTTGGGCCACCAGCAGGTCGATGCCCGATTCGGCCATGCGCCGGGCGTTTTTCGCGTTGCCGGTGATGCCCAGCACCTTCATGCCGTTGGCATGGGCCTCGGCCACCATGAATCCCGGGTTGCCCAGGCCGGCGCAAAAAAGAGGCACTTTTTCTTCGATGCACACCTTCACCGACTCCTGCGGCCGCATGGTGGTGGAGTTCATTCGCACCATCACCTCCACCTCGGGCAACCCCAGATCGGCCCTGACCTTGTTGACCCAGTCGAGGTGGGGCTTGGGCAGCAGCTTCAGCAGTTGGCTCAACGGCACCTCATCCACCTGCTTGCCGCCCATAGGGCCGCCCAGGTCGATCTTTTTGGGAAGCAGCAGGTCCACGCCGAAAGGTTTGTCGGTCTGGGCCTTGATTTCTCGGATGGCGCTGCGCAGCTCTTCCACCGTAAATCCGCTGCCGCCCAGCACCCCCATGCCGCCGGCCTCGGAGACCGCCACCACCAGTTCCACCGGTGCACCGGTGTTTTCGCCCATAAGGGTCGGCCCCATGCCGGCGCTGAGGATCGGATAGTCGATGCCCAGCATGTCGCAGAGCTTTGTTTTCAACATAGGTCTGGCCATATTTTGATATCTCCTTAAAACTGGTTTAAAACTTCATTCCAGGCAAATTCAAAGATGCCGTATTGCCGCCGTCCACGGGCAGGGCCTGTCCGGTGATGTAGCTGGCCTCGTCGCTGGCCAGAAAAAGGATTGCGGCGGCGATCTCTTCGGGCCGGCCGTAGCGGCGCAGCTCGCATCGGCTGCCCAGCTTGCTCTCCTTGCCTTTATCCCGGGCATAGTCGAAGACCGGCTTGGTCATGCCGGTTTCGATGAGGCCGGGGCAGACCGCATTGACGCGCACATTGAAGCCGCCCAGGTCGCAGGCCGTTGTCATGGTAAGATTGATCAGGGCACTTTTGCTGGCGCTGTAGGCATTGCCGCCGGCGCCGGAGCGGATGCCGGCCACCGAAGCGGTGTTGACGATGGCCCCGCTTTTGCTTTCGATCAGATGTCTGGCCGCGTGCTTGATCATATAAACCGCGCCCAACACGTTGACGGCGTAAACCCGCTGCCAGTCCTCGCCGTCCCACTCTTCCGGACCGCCATACTGGCCGGTGATGCCTGCATTGTTACAGACGACGTGGATGCGGCCGAAGGTTTCGATCGCCAGGTCGACGAGGCCCTTGACCTCTGCTTCGGAGGCCACATTGACCTTGCGGGCGACGCCCTGGGCGCCGGCGGCTTTGACCATGGACAGGGTCTCTTCCAGCGCACTCTCCTGCATATCCGCCAGCACGAGGGCCGCTCCCTCGCGCGCAAAAAGGATGGCGGTCGCCCGGCCGATGCCGCTGGCGGCGCCGGTGATGATGGCCACTTTATCGTTCAGGCGGCCGCAGCTGTTCTGGCTCATCTGCCTGTTCTCCTATGGGTTGCACTGCACCGGTCAATCGCTGCCACCATCGCCGGCGTCAGCAATGGATGTACCCCTGTCCAGGGAAAGGGCAGGGGTACATCCTGTTTGGATTGGTATAACAACCGCTTTTACGGGCGATACGGCCGTGACGCCGCGCCGTTACGCCCTGCGGGTTCGAACGTTATGCTTTTTTGGGTTTCGGGGCCAAAGCTTCCCGGTCCCCGCCGCTCATGCCGGCGATATATTTGACGACCTTTTTGCGGGATTCGATGTCGTATTGGGTCGTGATGGCGATCTGCTCCATGACGGGCGAGCCGCCGCCGTGATAGTTGCCGACATTCATGATGCCGCCCGACGCCGAGCAGAGCACGTCGCCCAGGTAGCGCCAGAATTGGGCCTGGTCTTCCACCGGCATCTTGGGATTACGCTGGGTGTACTTGAGCAGCAGGTCGCCGATATCCGGATTGGCGAAATCCTTTTCGTGGGGGAAGGTGGCCACCACGCCGCCGGCGATGTCGCACAGGATCTCGGCCTCTCTGTAGACCGCTTCGCCGGTCAGGCAGCGCCCCACGTTGCAGTAGATGGAGTGGGGGATGTAGGAACCCGGGCCGTAGGGCACGAAGCCGATGCCCGGCACGTACACTTCCGGTTTGCCCAGATCCGAGGCCGTGTAACCGGCGGCATATCCCAGCTCGGAGGTCATGATGATTTCGGCCAGTTTTTCCCGGACATGCGACGCCTTGTGCACGTTGTTGACTTCGGCGGCCAGGGCGGCGGTGCCCAGGATGATGTCGCCGATGGCCGGTTTGCATCCCGAATAGGAGTGGCGGTGGAACAGGGCGAACAGCAGGGCCAGAACGCCGCCGTGCTGATGCTCGCCGGCCAGGAAGACCCGCTCCCAGGGGATGAAGCAGTTATCGAAAATCATGTAGGAGTCGGTGGACCCCGGCACGAAGCCGCGCGGGAAGTGCTTGCGCGGACGCAGGTTGTGGACGGTGACCACCTGCTTCAAACCGTCCCAGTCGCCGGGAACGGCGAACGAGACGGCATAGTCTTTGTCTTCGGGACGCAGGGCGCGGGTGGGCACCACCAGCACTTCGTCGGCCACCGAGGCTTCGGAGATGTGCAGCTTGCAGCCTTCCACCACGATGCCGTCCTTGAGCCGCTCTTTAATATAGACGTAAGAGCCTGCATTGGGTTGATCGGCCGGACGCAGCATACGGTCGCCCTTGACGTCGGTCTGGGCCGCGCAGCCCACCATGTCCTCGGTCTGGAAGCGGGCCAGCCACTTCTTGAAGTTCTCGTGGTAGCTGGTTTCGCCCTTGTTCATCTTGTCCGCCTCGTAAGAGACGTTATAGATGGCGTTGGTGGCGTCGATGCCCATGCAGCGCTGGATGCAGCCGCCCACCTTCTGGCAGAGCATGCGGGTCATGTCCTGCTTTCTATGAAGGTCTTCCTTGTTCTGGTGGATGTGGTTGAAGCGATTGATGCGCTCGCCGGTCAGATGGGAAATCGCGGTCATCAGATCCTGGTTCTCCGGCTTGTGGGCCTCGTCGTAGGTCGTGCCGATGGTGTTGATACAATCCATCTGCATTTCGTCGGTCCGGTCGATCAATTCGCCGTCGAAATAGAGGTTGCGTTTCATCTTGGAAAGCGCATTGATGTAATCCTGTTTTGTCCTCATGGGGGTCCTCCTTGCCCGAAGGTTCGAGCTAACACATTGATATAAAATGAATTCCCTTCAACCGAAAAAGGGGGCCGCAAAAACGGTGGTTTTGGATCGTCTAAACTGGCCATTCGCCTGGATAGGTCCGATAAAAAACTCTTAGCAAGGAGCGTGGGGGCATGTCAATGAAAAAAATCGAGCGTTCGTTCTATTTTTTTATGAGGAACTCGCTGACGAATTCCACCACGAACTGGGCATACTGATCCACGGAGATATTGCGCTGGTTGTACTTGTAGCGTTTCAGGTACCAGTCCTGGAGCATGGCCTGGATGAGGCTGGCGGTCAGCTGGCTGTCCCGCTTGTGGAACTCGCCATTCTGCTGGCCTTCCAATATGATGCTCTCGATGGTCTTTTCCATGTGCAAATCGCTGGCCACCGCCTTGTCGCGTTCGATCTTGCTGAGATTTTTGGCCTCCATATAGGAAAAATAGTACCAAGGCTGCATGGCTTCGCTCAAGTACAGATGGGTGTATATGGCCGCCTTGAGCTTGCCCTGATTGGTGGTTTCCTCGTCAAGCCGTTGCCGCACGATGCGCTCGGAGATCGAGCGGCGTTGGTTCTGGAGCATTTCCACCAGTTCATCCTTGCTGGAAAAATAGGTGTACAGCGCCCCCATGCTCAACCCGCTTTCCCGGCTCAGGTCGCGCATGCTCATGGCCTTGAACCCTTTGCGGTTGCTGATCTTCAGGACGGCCCCGAAAATTTTCTCGAGATTTTTGAAGACGGTTTTTTCCTTTTTAACACGCAGGGTCTCGCGGTTTTCAGAAATGGTCTCCTGATAAATGTCCTTCTTGGAAATGGTGACGACTTTGCTGAATTCCGCAAAAGTGGTCGGTGGGCTGGAGTCGGCGGTCTTTTTTTTCGCGGCCATGGCGTTTGTCAAGGGGTACCTTTCGTGTTCAATTGGAGTCCGTATGCTGAAGCCGTTTGCGGCGGCATTGCTCCGGGGCAGCTCATCGAGCGGACGTTCGTTTTATTTATACGGCTAACCATACCTGCTTTATACAAAATTGAAAAGCGCTTTTACAGTGTCCGTTCACAAATAGGCAAATTGGGCCGAGATCAAGGCGCGCGAAAAATTTAACCGCAGGCATATGGTCGATATTCCGAGGATTAAATTTTTCGCGCAACGCAGATATCGGGTCAATTGGCCATTTGTGAACGGACACGTTTTATTGCCCAATCCAGGCGGCGCCGTACACCCCCGCCGAATCACCCAAATGGTTTTTGAGGATGGGGGTTTGGACATTGGGGTGGAATGCATAGCGCCGAACGCGCGTCAGGCCCATGGTATAAAGCTCCTCGATATTGGACACGCCGCCGCCCAGCACGATGGCATCCGGATCGAGCGTGGATATCAGTCCGCCCACGCAGCGGCCGTAATCGTCGATGAATTGTTCAAAGGCGACGGTGCAATCGGGATCGTCGCCGTGCCGATACCCCTCGGTGATCTGCTCCAGGGTCAGCTTGCGGCCGTAGCGCTTTTCAAAGGCCCGGGCCACGCCGCCGCCGCTGATCTTCGTTTCGATGCAGCCCCGGTTGCCGCACCAGCACTGCTCACCCTGGGGATCGACCGAAAAATGGCCCCACTCTCCGGCGATCTGGTGCCGGCCCGAATGCAACCGACCGTCGATGCAGATGCCGCCGCCGCATCCCGTACCCATGATGATGCCGAAGACCAGGCCGTAACCCTGAGCCGCGCCCATTTGGGTTTCGGCCATGGTGAAGCAATTGGCGTCGTTTTCCATCCCCATGGGACGCCCCAGGCGACGTTCCAGGTCCCCTTTCAGCGGCCGGCCGATCAGGCTGGTGGTGTTGGCGTTCTGCACCAGGCCAGTGTGTCGATCGGTGGTGCCGGGTATGCCGACGCCGACCGTGCAGGGGGTGCGGTTCGGTATTCCGTCGATCATTTCCGTCACCAGCCGGCAGATGGCGTTGCAGATATCCTCGTACTCCGTTTCGTCGTGTGCGACATGCCGCGGCGTTGCAATCCGTCGGCGGGCCAGGGTCTGGCAGTCGGGTGCCAGGAGCAGGCCTTCGATCTTGGTGCCGCCCAGGTCGATGCCGATGCGGTATGGCCGGGTTTGCGAAGTCATAGGCCGATCGATAAAAGGGTGATGGTAAGATGGTGTCGCCAGTCGTTCTTTCGATAAATGAGCTGCGATCCGCTCAACAGATATCCGAAATTGATTCTCTTCGCAACTTTTTGGCGCCATGGCCAGCGATTATAACTGCGTGCCATTCATTAAATCCGGCCCGGGTGGGACACGTGGCCCTGGCCACCTGCCCCACCCGGGCCTTCCATAACCCTTGCCATTCGAGTTTTTTTTATCAAAAAGCTTTGGGCAAGCATGCCCTTCAGATTGAATCAAATTTGCTTAAAACGGCTGCACCTTGGCGGTTAGTGAAGCACCCACCATTGAAACCAGAAGCCGGTTGACCTATGATGATAGGCCAATACCACGCCATTTTCACCGAACCCCCAAACCGGCCGGCCTTGTCGGTCCATCAGATGGAGTACGCTCATGAGGTTGTTCAGGTGTTTTTCAGGATGCAACCGTGCCGTGGCGCGGGTGATGCGAATCGTCGGATGGACGTTTTCCCTTCGGCTTTCGGGACCGGCCAACGCCTTGATTCCGCTTGCATTGGCCGCCGGGATCGTGTGCCATGCAGCGGTGGCGCCGGTCAACGCCGAAAGCTCTTCGCCGACGCTCACCCTGGAGGACGCGATTGCGACGGCTGTGAAGTTCAATCCCTATGTCCAGGCGTCCCGTCATGAGGTGACGGCTGCCGATGCCCAGGTGACCCAGGCCCGCTCCGGACTGCTGCCCCAACTGGACGTGTCCGAGACTTACAATCGCACCACCAGCCCGCTGTGGGCCTTCGGCACCCGGCTCAATCAGGGCGAGATCACGGCCCGGGACTTCGATCCCGACCGCCTCAACGATCCGGATCCCATCGACAATTTCCGCACTGCCCTCACGCTCTCCTGGAACATCTTCGACGGCGGCCAGACCTGGATCGGGTGGCGCCAGGCCCGGGAGAATCTGGAGGCCGGCAACCTGGCGCTCCAACGCACCGAGCAGGAGATCATCGCCCAAACCGCTATCACCTATGTGGGGTGCCTGCTGGCCGCCGAAGATCGTCGCGTGGTCGACCAGGCCCTGGAGACGGCCGGGGCGCATCTCAAGGTGGTCGAAGACCGTGCGCGCAGTGGTCTGGCTGTAAAGAGCGACGTGTTGCGGGCCCGGGTGCGCATCGGTGAGCTTTCCCAGCAGCGGTTGCAGGCTGACAGCCAGGTGAATGTCGCCCTGGCCCAACTGGGCGCGGTGATGGGCAAACCGGACGCCGTGCCCCCAGGCACTCGGTTGGCGGGGGCCTTTTCCCAATGCACCGCCCCTCAGGGAGAACTGGATGCCTGGATCGAAACGGCCTTGAACCGGCGGTCCGATCTGAAACAGCTCGATCTGCAGGAGACGGTGGCCCGACGGCAGCTGGACCGGGCCCGCGCCGCGCATTTGCCGACCCTGGCGCTGCAGGGCAACTACGAAATCAACAGCGAAGATTTTTCCGATTCCCATGACAATTACGCCGTGGGCGTGGTGTTGCAGATGAATCTGTTCAGCGGCCAGCGCATCTCGGCGCGCGCGGCCGAAGCCAAGGCCATGGCCGCCCGGGTGCGCGCCATGCGCGACGCCCAGGCGCTCAACGTGCGCGTGGACACCCAGCGCGCCTACTACCAGGCCCAGAGCGCCTGGCAGAGCATCGAGGTGGCCCGCACCGCCGTGGACCAAGCCGAGGAGGGATTGCGCATCACGGCCAACCGCTACCAGAACGGTCTGCTCGCCCTGGTCAGCCTTCTCGATGCCCAGGTGGCCTTGCAGCAAGCACAGACCCGGCACTTCAAGGCCCTGCACGACTACAAAGTGGCACGGATCGCACTGGCGCTGGCCAGTGGCACCCTGGACAAGGACTTTCAATAATCGCCGATATGGAGTGACACCCAATGAAGCCAGTTCCCATCTTCATCGTGACCTTGTGGATGGCCGCCGTTTTAAGCGCCTGCGGCGGCGATATAGCGCCGGGCAACACCCCGCCCGGGGCAGCCCGGAACATTAAGGCGCCGGTGGCCGAGGCGCAGATCAGCCAGGAGGCGGTGCGTTACGAGGCCGTGGCCACCATCAATGCCCGTACGGCCAGCACCATTTCGGCCAAACTGATGGGCGCGGTCCAGCGCGTCCACGTGCAGGAGGGGGACGCGGTCAAGTCCGGAGATCTTCTGGTGACCATCGATCCGCGCACCGTCGCCGCCCAGTTGGACCAGGCCCAGGCCGGGTTGCGTGAAGCCATGCGGGCCCAGACTTCGGCCGTCTCCGCCCAGGATGCGGCCGCGGCGGCCGCCGACCTGGCCGCGTCCACCCACCAGCGCTACGAACAACTGCTCCAGGAGCACTCCGTCTCCCAGCAGGAATTCGACGAAGTCCAGTCCCGCAGCCGCCAGGCCCGGGCCGCCCTGGCCCAGGCCGAAGCCATGGTGGAAGCCGCCCGCTCACGGGTGCAGCAGGCCCGCGCCGCCCTGGAGCAGGCCACCCTGGCCCGCAAGGATGCCCAGGTGGTGGCGCCCTATGACGGCCGGGTGACCGCCAAGTTGATCGAGGAAGGCGACCTGGCCGCGCCCGGCACACCCCTGCTCAACATCGAGCAGGAGGGGCGCTTCTGCGCCGACCTGGTGCTGCCCGAGCGCCACATCCAGGCCGTGCAGATCGGCCAGAAGGTGACCGTGCGCGTGCCGGCCCTGGACGAGTTGGAAGTGGCGGGCGAGGTGGGCCGCATCGTGCCGGCCGCCGACGCCCGCAGCCGCAGCTTCGAGGTCAAGGTGGCCATGCCGCCGGACCTGCCGCTCAAATCGGGAATGTTCGCCCGGGTCTTTCTGCCCATCGGCGGGGCCGGCCTGCTGATGGTGCCCGAAACGGCGATCGTGCAGCAGGGCCAGCTTACCGGCCTGTTCGTCGTCGGAGAGGAACAGATCGCCCGCTTCCGCCTGGTGCGCACCGGCAAATCCCTGGGCGACCGGGTGGAGATCATCTCCGGCCTCAAAGCGGGGCAGCGCTATGTCAGCGACGTGCCTGTCACCCTCCAGGACGGCATGCGCGTGGAGGAGGTCCGATGAAGCCAGGTACCGGTGCCGCAGGCAAAATCGCCCATTTTTTCATCGACTCCAAGCTCACCCCGCTGATCATCGTCGCCTCCATTCTGCTGGGCATCGCGGCCGTGGCGGCCCTGCCGCGCGAAGAAGAGCCCCAGATCATCGTGCCCATGATCGACATCTTCGTGCAGATGCCCGGCGCCGACGCCCGTGAGGTCGAACAGCGCATCACCGGTCCCATGGAGCAGCTGCTCTGGGAGATCCCCGGCGTGGAGTATGTCTACACCACCTCCAGCCCCGGCGTGAGCATGGCCATCGTGCGTTTCTATGTGGGCGAGGACGAGGAGAACGCCATCGTGCGCCTGCAGTCCAAGCTCATGGCCAACTACGATCGCATCCCGTGGGCCGCCTCGCCGCCCCTGATCAAGCCGCGCTACATCGACGATGTGCCCATCCTGGCCCTCACGTTCTGGAGCGAAGACGACGACGTGGACCACTACCTGCTGCGCCGGGTGGCCGCCGAGATGGAAACCGTGATCAAGCGCGAAACCGATGTCTCCATCACCACCCTCATCGGCGGCACCCCGCGCCAGGTGCGGGTGCTTTTCGATCCGGTGCGCCTGGCCGCGGTGGGCGTGGACCTCAATCAGGCCGCAGGCATGCTCCAGGCCGCGAACCAGGCCAGCCACGCCGGCACCTATCCTTCCCAGGCGGGCGAGGTGACCGTCCACGTGGGCGGATTTTTGAAAACAACCGAAGATGTCCAACGGGTGGTGCTGGGCAACTCCCACGGCCGGCCGGTCTACGTGCAGGACGTGGCCGAGGTGATCGACGGCCCGGCCGAGCCGGACCAGTACGTCTTCTTCGGCGCAGGCCCGGCCGGCGAAGAGAAGCAGATCGAATCCCGGGGGCTCCACCCGGCGGTGACGCTCTCCCTGGCCAAGCGCAAGGGCACCAACGCCATCGACGTGGCCGAGCGGGCGCTGCACCGCATCGAGAAGATGCGCGGCAGCAAACTGCCCGACAACATTCAGATGACCGTCACCCGAAACTACGGCGAGACCGCGGCCGAGAAGTCCAACGAACTGCTCTACCACATGGCCATCGCCGTCATCTCCGTCACGTTGCTCATCTGGTTCGTGCTGGGCCGGCGCGAATCAGGCGTGGTGGCCCTGGCCATCCCCGTGACCCTGGCGCTCACCATGGCCACCTTCTACCTCTACGGCTATACGCTGAACCGTATCACCCTCTTCGCCCTGATCTTCTCCATTGGCATCCTGGTGGACGACGCCATCGTTGTGGTGGAGAACGTGGTGCGCCACTACCACCTGCCGGAGAACAAGGGGCGCAGCCGCTTCAAAGTGGTCATCGAGGCCGTGGACGAGGTGGGCAACCCCACCATCCTGGCCACGCTCACCGTCATCGGCGCCATCCTGCCCATGGCCTTCGTGGGCGGCCTGATGGGGCCCTACATGCGCCCCATTCCGGTGGGCGCATCGGCCGCCATGTTCTTCTCCCTCATCGTGGCCTTCATCGTCACGCCCTGGGCCTCGGTGCGCCTGCTCAAGAGCGACGGCAATGGCGGTCACAGCGGCGATCATGACCACGGCGCCGAAGACTGGTCCACCCGGCTTTACCGCCGTGTCATGGACCCTTTGCTCCACAACCCGCGTCGGCGCTGGATCTTTCTCATCGGCGTGGTGGGTCTGCTTGTCGTTGCGTGCGGCCTGGTGGCCGTCGGCTGGGTCAAGGTGAAGATGCTGCCCTTCGACAACAAGAGCGAATTCCAGGTGATCATCGACATGCCCGAGGACGCCACCCTGGAGAGCACGGCCGCCGCGGCGCGTGAGATGGGCGACTACCTGGCCACGGTCAACGAGGTGACCGACTACCAGATTCACGTGGGCACGAGCGGCCCCTTCAATTTTAACGGCCTGGTGCGCCATTACTACCTGCGGCGGGCGCCCTACATGGCCGACATCCAGGTGAACCTGGCCGCCAAGCATCATCGCGCCGAGCAGAGTCACGACATCGCCAAGCGCGTGCGGCCGCCCCTTGTGGAGATCTCCCGGCGCCACAACGCCCGCATCAAGGTGGCCGAGGTGCCCCCAGGCCCGCCGGTGCTCTCCACGCTGGTGGCCGAGGTCTACGGCCCGGATTACGGCCGCCAACGCGAGCTGGCCGGCCGGATTATGCAGATCTTCGAAGAGACCGAAGGCGTCGTGGACGTGGACTGGTTCATGGAAGACGATTACCTGCGTTACGAGCTGGAGATCGACCGCGAACAGGCCGCCCTGCACGGCATCAGCGTCGCGCAGATCGCAGACATCCTCCAGCTGGCCCTGGACGGCCGCCAGGTAGGTCTGCTGCACCAGCCCCTGGAGCGTGAGGACGTGCCCGTCGTCGTGCGCCTGCCCCTGGCCCAACGCGCCGACATCCAGCGCCTGCAGGCCATCAAAGTGCGCGCCGCCACCGGCGACCTGGTGCCGCTCAGCTCCCTGGTGCGGCTCGAGGAGACCACCGGCCAGAAGAGCATCTACCACAAGAACCTCATGCCCGTGGTTTACGTGATCGCCGACGTGGCCGGCGCCAAGGAGAGTCCGGTCTACGCCATTCTCGAAATGCAGAGGAAGATCGCCCAGCTCCAGATCCCTGAAGGCTACGAAATCGCCCAGCACACCGCCAACCTGCCCGACACCGACCGCAAGCTCGCCATGAAGTGGGACGGCGAGTGGCACATCACCTACGAGGTCTTCCGCGACCTGGGCATCGCCTTCGGCGTGGTGCTGGTGCTGATCTTCGTGCTGGTGGTGGGCTGGTTCCAGTCCTTCTCCACCCCCATGGTGATCATGGTGGCCATTCCCTTTTCGCTCATCGGCATCCTGCCGGCACACTGGGCCATGGGCGCCTTCTTCACCGCCACCTCCATGATCGGCTTCATCGCCGGCGCCGGCATCGTGGTGCGCAACTCCATCATCCTGGTGGACTTCATCGAACTGCGCATCAGGGAGGGCATGCCCCTGGACCAGGCCGTCATCGACGCCGGTGCCGTGCGCTTCCGGCCCATGATGCTCACCGCCGCCGCCGTGGTGGTGGGCGCCTCGGTGATTCTCTTCGATCCCATCTTCCAGGGACTGGCCATATCCCTCATGGCCGGAGAGATCGCCTCGCTGCTCTTTTCGCGAATGACCGTGCCGATCCTGTACTTCCTCGACAAACGTTGGGAGTTCGCCCACGGGCACGGGCTGGCCGAACGGGGCGGGGAGGCACTGGAAGAGTAGAATGGCAGGCGGTTGGCTGCGCGCATAGGCGGCCTGGATGCGCCTTGATCTGGAATATTGACAAACGAAAGGAGGTGAAACGGTTTCCGGTCCATGAAAGACAGAAGCTCTAACGACCCCATATTCATCCACAAAGATAGAAAGAAACAGGGTTGGGTTTCCTGATTTTGTCATATATGAGGATGATGGTAAAAGCATAGGTTTCGAACTTAAAGTTTTTCGAGAACCCAGGTCAACATTCATGCGCCTGCGTGATACAGTTTATCGTGGATACTACGAAATAAATGAGGGCAAGTTAGATAGTTTTGTTCTCATTTTTGTAATGGAAAATGCAGATGCAATAGATGCGGCTATTAAAATTGTCAATCGACAGAAAAATATACCATCTAATGTAAAAATAATGTTTGGTGCTATTGAAATACTTGAGGAGGATTCTCAGCTAATATTTAAACCTTTTGGAGATTTTACACGTCAAAGAGGACTATTTGATGATGTCTAACATCGAGCTTAACTCAGACGGCTAAATGCTGGGCGGTTTGGGCATCATTGCGGTTTACGTCTTCAGCAGCCACCCGGAAGGTTGTGGGCATCTGTTCGCCGCTGGTTAGTTTTGCGTCGAGAGACACTTGTGGCACATAGGGGACGTACATTAACCCATTAATATTGGCCTCTTTTTGCAAATTTCGCTGGCGCGGGGCGCAGTTGATAATAGATTTTTTATATTTTCACGTACGTCCCCTACTACCCAGCTCACCTTTAGCAGTAGAAAAAATATATGATTAATTACGAAGAATTAACTATTGATATGTATGATCAGCTTGTTCAAGGATGGTCGCTATTACCTGAAAACGCTACTGGGCTTGGCGATGACAAGCAATCAATTGCGAAATATTTAGAAAGAAATAAAGGATGCAGCTATGCAGCATTTATTGATAGAAAAATGATTGGAGCTGTTTTATCAGGTCATGATGGAAGAAGGGCATTTTTAAATCATTTATTTGTTATTCCAAAATATCGCAAACAGGGTATAGCCAGAAAACTCGTTGAGCTATCTTTTGAGAAACTGAAAAAAGAAGGCATAAAAAGAGTGGGGATATTTATCCATAGAACGAATGCCTCTGCTCAATTATTTTGGCATAAAATAGGATTCGAAAAAGTCGATTTTGTCGAAACATATGGAATCGACCTTAAATAAAAGCAAAAAACTGCTAACATCCCGCTGGTGAGGGACCGGGAAGGCCGTGGGTTTTTAATAATCCGCATAAAATCCGATTTAGTGGCATTCACTATTGTCGTGCGATATCGTTTCCCGGCCCCACAGCACAGCGTTAGCCAACTAAGCTGATAATTTAACCCGGGTAAATTAGATGTTGACACTATGTTTTTACCCGGGTATAAATCGTCCATTCAAAATTCAACGAGAGGACATAAAGAGATGGGCGAACAAAATCCAATAGACTGTACCGCATTTAATTGCAATCAGCTTATTGCTTCGGGACACCTTTTGAAGGTCGCCAGAAAAGTTAAAGAGATTATTGATAAAGATAAACAGGCATCTATACTCATTTTTAACGATGACACCAGCGAACTCATAGAGGTTGATTTTCGTGGCACAATGAAAGACGTCTTGGAGCGATTGAAGACAGCAACAGCGGCGGGGGAATCGGCCAACTCATCGATAGATACAGACCAACGTTCACAGCGCGGGCCAGGTCGTCCCAAGCTTGGTGTTGTTTCCCGGGAAATCACATTGCTGCCGAGGCATTGGGACTGGCTTAATCGTCAACCAGGAGGGGCATCTGTAGCTCTTCGCAAGCTTGTTGAAGAAGCGAGGAGAGTGAATAGCGGCAAGGACAGAGTGCGGCAATCTAAAGAGGTGGCATATCGGTTCATGTCCGCTATGGCAGGGAACTTCCCGGGATTCGAGGAGGCGACTAGAGCTCTGTTTGCAGGTGATTCCGAACGTTTCAACAGTTTGGTGGAGTCATGGTCCATTGATATCCGGGACCATGCTCGAAAACTTGCAGAGGCTGCATTTTTGAATCGCCTATAATGCAAATCACCAATGCTCAGAGCTTTTAAGGCCATTTTGATAATGGTGGCGCCATAGGCTAACCAGCGCATATACTCGGACGCGCGATAACTCGCAGCGTTAACCACGCATGATGCGATTACATATAGTCAGAAATCTGCCACCCATAAATATGTACATCCTTATTTGAGATATGGGATATTTATAGGAAATCGGAAAGACTATCCTATACCTGGGCGTCTGTTTAGGCACGGAGTGCACTTTGATTTTATGCTTTCTTGCTCTGGGTACACTCTTGAAGCACACGAATGGAAAGAATTGAAAAAGATCGTTAAAAGCAAAATAGAAGCTTCGAAAAAATTAGAAGAAATGATTTTTAATAGTCGGAGCAGAGTTAGAAAAAAATATTTTGCGGTGCATAAGCCACTAGTAACGAAATCTGTAAACGGGTTATAACATGCATGTGCTGTGGACGGCGAGGAACTTGCCGCCCGTGACACGCGGCGTTCGGCGATAGGAGAACAATGAAACAGCTGCTGATTTCAATATCATTGCTACTATGCGGATGTCTCGGATACCCTGAATCAGTGAAGCCAGTGAATGGTTTCGAACTTAAGAAGTATCTTGGTAAGTGGTATGAAATTGCAAGATTTGACCATTCCTTCGAAAAAGGACTCGACAGTGTAACAGCAGAATATAGCATCCGAGATGATGGCGGAGTCCGAGTTAAAAATAGAGGTTTTTCCAGTAAAAATAATAAATGGAAGGAATCCATTGGAAAGGCATACTTTGTTGAAACAGAAGATTTGGGATATCTAAAAGTTTCCTTCTTCGGACCTTTTTATGGATCGTATGTCATTTTCGAGTTGGATATGCAAAACTATCAATATGCGTTTGTAACGAGTTCAAAGAATTCGTACGTGTGGTTTTTGTCACGCAGCCCGTCTGTGTCAAATGAACTCAAAGAACATTTCGAAAATATTTTGCGAGAAAACGGTTTTGACCCAACTAAACTAATTTGGGTCAAACAACAATAGGCGCCAAACAACTGCTTGCAAGGGGCACCATAACCGCGCTATCGCGCGGTCACGGCGCCCTTGAATCAAAGCTTTGGGCGCCTGATGACATCGAGCGGACGAGCTTGGCATTGCCATCGGAAAAAGAAAGGAATATCACGAGGTGCTCTCATGCGTGAGTTGAGACTGAGCAAGGCCTTTACCCTGATCGAATCAGGGCCTGTTGTCCTTGTGACGACCCATGATGGGCAGAAAGACAACATCATGACTATCTCCTGGACCATGGTGATGGATTTCACTCCGGTGTTTGCCATCACCACGGGTGAATGGAATCATTCTTTCGCGGCGTTGCGAAAAAACAGGGAGTGCGTCATTGCCATTCCGACAGTTGACTTGCTGGATAAGGCGGTCGGTATAGGGACGTGCTCTGGGAAAGACACAGACAAGTTTGCCAAGTTCAAGCTGACACCTGTGAAGGGCAAGGTCGTCAGGTCGCCCTTGATCAAGGAGTGCCTCGCCAACATTGAGTGCAAGGTCATCGACATCGTTAAAAAGCACAACATTGTCGTGTTAGAGGCAGTTGCCGCCTACATCGATACCACGCGCAAGGAGAAGCGGATGATTCATGCTGTTGGCGACGGAACGTTCATCGTTGACGGGCGCAAGATTGATCGGAAGAAGATGATGACCTCCAAGCTCCCACCCGGCATTTAACGTTCATTGTCCAGCACGAGGAGATTCTGGGAGCCCAAATGATAAAAATTCTGGCTTGGTGTGACTGTATCTGTTTGGTCTTGACCCGTTCTCGGAATACTTCTAATCTGGGTTTTGTGGATAACTGCTAAAACTAATGAGAAAGGATTATTGCCATGAATTATGAATCCATTATCGTCGAGGTGGGTGATGATTTCGTTGCCCAGATTACGCTGAATCGTCCTGACCATATGAATACCTTTACAACAACACTGGCTAATGAATTGAAAGATGCCTTGTTGATGCTCGATAAGGATAAAAATGTCAGAGTCATTCTGATTAAAGGCGCGGGCAGGGCTTTTTGCGCGGGAATTGATATCGGCGATTTTTTTGGTAAAACCCCTTCCGAATACAAGCAGTGGATAGAATGTATGGAGGCACCTCTCGTTTTTATAAGCAAGATGAATAAACCTGTGATCGCTCAGGTGCATGGTGTTGCAGCGGCAAACGGAGCCGGTTTGGTCGCTGCTGCCGATCTTGCCATAGCAGGAGAGAAAACCAAGTTTGGGCTGACCGCAATTAATGTGGGGCTTAACTGTGTCGGGCCTGTGATTCCCGTGAGCAAATCCGTAGGTAGAAAAAAGGCACTTGAACTGTTGTTTTACGGTGATCTCATAAAGGCTGAGACGGCCCTTGATCTGGGTTTGATCAATAGAACTGTATCTGACGCTGAACTGGATAAAGAGGCCCGAAACTGGGCTGCAATTTTAGCACAAAAAAGCCCTGTGGCGTTGCAACTCGCCAAAAAGGCTTTTTATTCGGCAGCAGATCTGGATTATTATAAATCCTTTGAATATATGAACGAGGCGTTTGCGCGGTTGTGTACGACAGAGGACGCTAAAGAGGGCATTAACGCATTTTTGGAAAAGCGAAAAGCGGTGTGGAAAGAAAAATAAGCCCTGATGGAGAATGACGCCGCCGCCTGGCCGCGTGCGTTCAGGAATAGAGGAAACGCTTTATTTTTTTCGAGGGCGTCTTTTCGAATTCCTCTTTCACGATTTCAATTTTGGATACCGTGGAATACGAGGACACCATCGCATTCAACGCCTTGCGGTTCTTTTCCATTATCGGGGCCAATGCCTCGTCATCTAAGTTTTTTTCCTTCATTTGTTCGATGGAGGGAAATACCAGGGCCGTGAGGCGGTTGCCTCTTTGAACCACCAGGGACTCTTCCACAAAGGGCATGGTGTTCAGTCTGGCCTCGATCTCTTCGGGATAGATGTTCTGTCCGGAGGATCCGAGCAGCATGGTTTTCTTGCGTCCGCGAATGAAGATGTTTCCATGATCGTTGAAGACGCCCAGATCGCCGGTGCGCAGCCACCCCTCTTCAGTCAGAATGGACCGGGTCTCTTTCTCATTTTTGTAATACCCGAGCATCACGTTGGCGCCCTTGACCATGATTTCACCCGGAATGTTCGACGGTTCATCCGAATCGATGCGGATTTCGAGAGCATCGATACTTCGCCCGACAGAGTACTTTTTAAACGAATCCCAGCCCGCATAACTGATCAACGGTCCGCACTCGGTCATCCCGTATCCTACGGTATAGCGGAATCCGATGTCGTGGAGGAAGTTTTCCACCTCGGGGTTCAGGGCCGCGCCACCGATGATGATCTGAATGAAATTTCCGCCAAACAGCTCATGCAGTTTTTTGCGAAGCATGGCGTTGAGCAGGTTTTTAATCAGCGGGAGTTTGAACAGGCGGGCGGCTTTTCCATTCAACAGCGGTTTGACTCTGCTGCTATAAATTTTTTCGAAGATCAAGGGAACGGATAAGATCAGCCTGGGCCGTATGTCCGAAAATGCCTTCAAAAGAATCGTCGGAGAGGGCATGCGGTCCAGAAAGGTGATGTGGCAACCGTTGGCAAATGGAAACAGGAATTCAAATGCGCATCCAAAGGCATGGGCCGTGGGCAGAAACGAAAGAATCGTGTCGCCGGGTTTCAACGGCATATTTTCCTGGGCGAAAACGACATTGGCCATGAGACTTCTCATGGGCAGCATGACGCCCTTCGAGAAGCCCGTGGTGCCGGATGTATAGACGATGGATGCGAGGGATTCCGAGTGATCCCTAACTCCCGTCTTTTGTCCGAACATGCCGGGAGTCAAGGAGGTGCCATCATCCTCGATGGTATGGATGCGGCCTGCCTTTGCTGATCCTCCTTCCAGGCCGGATAGCGGCTTGAAATCTTTTAAAGAAATGACAGGGATGGAAATTTGTTTTCCGGACGCGACACATTTTTGGAAGAGGTCATCGGCGCAGAACAGCATGTGCGCGTCCGAATGCTCGATGATGTAGAAGATCTCCTCGGGCTTGAATTCGGGTAGAATCGGAACCACCACAGCCCCGTAGAGGAGCGTTGCCAGGTAGGCCGTGGCCCAGTTGGCGGAATTTTTTCCCAGTACCGCGACTTTGCTGCCCCTCTGGATGCCGCAGGCCGCAAACAGCTCATGTATCGCCAGTGTCCTGAGGGCTACCTGCCCATAGGTGACCGTGGCACTGTTGCCCTTCATGTAATCGGAAAAGGCCGGCCGGGTGCGGTTCTCGAGAATGCTGGTTTCAAACAGGTCGATCAAGGTAGTGTTCATATGCCCATCCAAACGTCGATATTCGCAGTTCCATTCAGTTTCAACCGCCGATCGGTATCAAGGTTCCTGCTTTAAAAAATAAAACCGCATCATTATCTTTATATTTTTTGAAATGCAAGTTTCTGGCAAATTTATACGATTACAAATAATAAAGGATAGTTGTGAATGGACATCAATATTCGTTACGGCTGTTCGGGCGTGGACTGGCAGCGGGTTTCCCAAACCCTGGAGCGGGTCGGCATGGCACACCACGCTCCGGAGGCGCACAGGGAGGCCTTCGAGGCCAGCCATACCACCGTGTTCGCCTATCGTGACGGCCAATTGATCGGGTTCGGGCGGGCGATCTCGGATGGGGTCTACCAGGGGGCGGTCTATGATGTGGCGGTGGTTCCCGAATTTCAGGGGAAGGGAATCGGGACGCTCCTGTTGAAGGCGATTCTCGGGCGACTCGAGGGGTGCAATGTGATATTGTATGCGTCGCCGGGAAAGGAAGGGTTTTACCGACAGTTCGGATTCGATAAGATGAAGACCGGGATGGCGCGCTTCACGAACCCTGAGCGAATGAAAGCCAGAGGGTTTACGGAATAGCGGGCGATCGCAGGAAATGGCCAATGACACTCTCCTCAGCGGACATCGAGGCGTTGAAAACCGCCAAGGCGTATCTTGAGCATCCGGGATTGGCGGCGAAGATCAGCATGGTGGTTGGCGCGCCGATTGAAAAGAGCATTGCCATGCTGCCTGAAAAGTGGCGCCTGTTGGTCAATGAAGCGGCCCGGAAATCGATCGAGAAAGCGCTCGACGTCGCCTTATGGACGTTGGGGCCTGGCAAACCTGGCCCCCCATCGAACTGGTGGCACAAATTGGCGGTCGGGACGACCGGGGCCGCGGGGGGCGCCTTGGGGTGGACCGCGCTGGCCGTCGAGCTTCCCGTGTCGACGACGATCATGCTGCGATCGATCGCCGATATCGCCCGCAGCGAGGGCGAAGATCTGAGCACGGCGGACGCAAGACTTCAGTGCCTGCAGGTGTTGGCCCTGGGCGGCCCGTCCAGCAGCGACGATGCGGCCGATGCCGGATATTTCGCCGCCAGGACCGCCATGGCCAAGGCGGTGTCGGATGCGGCGGCCCATCTGTCCAGGCGGGGCCTCTCCGACAAGGGGGCGCCGGCGATCGTTCGCCTGATCACCCAGATCGCCTCGCGGTTTTCCATTGTCGTGTCGGAAAAGGCGGCCGCGCAAATGGTGCCTGTGGTCGGTGCCTTCGGCGGCGCACTGATCAATACGATGTTCATCGATCACTTCCAGGAGATGGGCAGAGGTCATTTCATCGTTCGAAGGCTGGAGCGCCTCCATGATCCGGAAGAGGTGCGGCGCGTCTATGAGGCGGCGTTGTGAGACAGATCTGCGCGGCGCATTTTTGAAATGCATCCGGGAACGTTTTAATTCGAAGGGGATGGTCACTATCGTAGCATGCATTGAAAGGAGTCGGGATGGATCGGAAGACGAAGATCGGTATCATTATCTGCGATCGCTATCGGCGTTGCGCGGGCGGTAAGTGCCTGCGGTCCATGCGGGCCCGGGAGGGGGCCTTCAGCATCTATGGCGACACGGAATTGGAGTTGGTCGGATTTACGACCTGCGATGGCTGCCCCGGCGGCAACATCGAGTACGCGGGCGACGAGATGACCAAAAACGGCGCCGAAGTGATTCACCTGGCCACGGGACTGGTGGTGGGGTATCCACCCTGCCCCTACATCGATGTGTTCAAGACGTTTCTCGAAAAGCGCTACGGCATCCGGGTGGTGGTGGGCACGCATCCGATTCCCAAGAAGTATCTGGACATGCACACCACCCTGGGCACATGGGAAGAGGAGCGGTGGCAGCCGCTGATTGCGCCGACCATGGCAGATCCGCAGACACGTCTATCTTACGATTGACGTCACCGTAAAACGCCCAATATCTGCGTTACGCACATTCCGTGGTCCTTGCGGCGTACGACCAGTACGCCTCAGGACACGGAATGCAGCGCGCCTTGATCTTGAGCGTTTTACGGCGCCGTCCAGCAACTGCCTTCAGGATTCCATCGCTATTAAATCACGGATATCGACTATAGGGAGCCATCGGTTCATGAACGCTTCAAACGACACCCATCGCAAAACCATCGGCTACATCCTCTGGATCTTCGGATTCACCGGTTCGCACCGGTTTTACTACGGTCGGCCGGTGACCGGGACCATCTGGTTCTTCACGCTGGGGCTGCTGTTCATCGGTTGGATCATCGATCTGTTCCTGATTCCTTCCATGGACCGCCAGGCCGATCTGAGGTTTCGCGGCGGTCCCGTGGATTACAATATCGCCTGGATTCTGCTGACCTTTCTGGGGTTGTTCGGCGTCCATCGATTTTATATGGGCAAATGGTTCACCGGTATTCTCTATCTGGTCTCGGGCGGCATTTTCGGCATCGGTTACCTGTACGACCTGTGGACCCTGAACGATCAGATTTCGATCATCAACGGCGGCGCATGAGATGGCAGTATGGCATTGATCGCGATGCGCGATGTGCGTTGGGGGTTCGGCGAGCCGGCCCTGCTGGACGGCATCAGCGTCAACATTGAAAAGGGCGAGCGGGTCGGGCTTCTGGGGCGCAACGGCGTGGGAAAGTCGAGCCTGTTGCGCTTGCTGAATCGTGAGGTCGAACCGGACAGCGGGGAGATCATCCGGCAGCAGGGCATTCGGGTTGCGGTCCTGGAGCAGGAGGTGCCGGCCGGCTGCAAAGGGAGCGTCTTCGAGGTGGTGGCGCAGGGGCTGGGCTCCGCCGGCCAGGCCCTGGCGGCCTATCATCGCCTGTCTGACGCCCTGCAAGGCGCCGATGACAGGCGGTTGCGCGAAGAGCGTGACCGATGGCAGCATCTGCTCGACAGCGAAGGCGGCTGGCCGCTGCAGCAGCAGATCGAGAGTATCCTGTCGCGGACCGGCCTGGACTCCGGGGCAACCTTCGCCGACCTGTCTGCGGGCATGAAGCGGCGGACTCTGTTCGCCCGCGCATTGGCCCTTTCTCCGGACCTGCTGCTGCTGGACGAACCGACCAACCACCTGGATATCGACAGCATCGTCTGGATGGAGGCGTTTCTCCTGCGAAACGTCAAGACCCTGCTGTTTATCACCCATGACCGCGCCTTTCTGGAACGCATCGCCACGCGCATCCTGGAGCTGGATCGCGGCCGGCTGATCTCCTATGCCTGCGACTACAGGACCTATCTGCAGCGTCGCGAAGCGGAACTGGATGTCGAAGCGGAGCAGGCCCGCAACTTCGACAAGAAGTTGTCCCAGGAAGAGGCCTGGATCCGGCAGGGCATCAAGGCCCGGCGGACCCGCAACGAAGGCCGGGTGCGCGCCCTGCAGGAGCTGCGCGCAGCCGCGCGCCGGCGCCGCGCCCAGGTCGGCCAGGCGAAAATGGCCCTGCAGGAGGCCGAGCGCAGCGGCAAGCTCGTGATCCGTGCCGAGGGGTTGTCCTACGGTTACGGGGAGCAGCCCATTGTGCGCGACTTTTCCACCCTCATCATGCGCGGCGACAAAATCGGCATCATCGGGCCCAACGGCGCGGGCAAAACCACCCTGATCCGGCTTTTGCTCGGCACGCTCCCGCCCGAAAGCGGCACGGTGCGCCATGGCACGAATCTGCAAACGGCCTATTTCGATCAGCTCCGGGGCCTGCTCGACGAGCAGAAGACCGTTGCGCAAAACATTTCGACGGACAATGATTTCATCGTGTTCAACGGCCGCAGGCGGCATGTGATCGGCTATTTGCAGGATTTTCTATTTTCGCCCGACCGCTGCCGCACACCGGTTCACGTGCTTTCGGGAGGCGAACGCAACCGTTTGATGCTGGCCAAACTCTTCACCCAGCCGGCCAACCTGCTCGTTCTGGATGAGCCGACCAACGATCTGGATGCCGAGACGCTGGAATTGCTGGAAGAGCTGTTGCTCTCCTTCGACGGCACCTTGCTGCTGGTCAGCCATGACAGGGCCTTTCTCAACCATGTCGTCACCAGCACCCTGGTGTTCGAAGGCGACGGCCAGGTGACCGAATATGCCGGCGGATACGACGACTGGCTCTCCCAGCGGCCCCAACCGGCCGCGCCGAAGGTGGAGGCCTCCAAGCCGGCGCCGGCCCGCAAGTCCGCGCCCCCGGCCCGGCCCAAACGGCTGACCTTCGCCCAGGAACTCGAACTCAAGACCCTGCCGGCCGCCATCGAAGCCCTGGAGTCGGAACAGGGCACGCTCCAGGCGGCCATGGCCGATCCATCCTTCTACAAACAGCCCCGGCAGGAGATCGTGGAACGGCAAAACCGCCTGAAAGCTGTCGAGGATCAAATCGCCGCCGCCTACCGACGCTGGCAGGAACTCGACGATTTTTCAACGGGATGATGGCGGTCAGCCCATGACCAGCACCGTGACCTGGCTGGGCGCCAGGCAGACGCCCGGGCAGTTCATGGAGAGGCCGTTGTTACCGGTCTGCACCGTGAGCCTGCCTTCGACCAGTTGCTGGGCCGAAGCAGCATGGGTTTCGTCTTGCCAACGTAAATGCCGTAAGCACGAGGACATGCGCTGCACTTAGTGGGCCACGAAGCTGTCCGTGCGTCGGGCCACGGTGCGGATGGTTTCGATGCTGGCGCTGAGCGATCGCCGGGCCAGGCGGGTCTCGTCCAGGCCGGTTTTGGCGCGGGCCGTGTAAACACGCAATTCGGCGGCGGCCATGTCCACATGGGCCGGCGAGGCCGGGCCGATGCAGCTGTCGGCGGTCAGGGTCAAGTTGCAGCCGGCGACTTCCAACCGGGTCGGTCCGGTGAAGGCCAGGCGGTTTTCCATTGATTCCCCGGGGCGTTCAAGCACGGCCAGCACATAGGTCCGGCCGAAATTTTTTTCGGAGAACAGCACCTGGTCCCCCGGTGCCGGCAGCAGCAGGCAGCTGGCGGCCGTCCGGGCGCGGGTGCGTCCGGCGGCGGTGCATAAGACGAGCTCATCGCCGTCGCGGGATTCAACGGTGGCGTGTGCCAGGTTCAATTGTGGCGCTGCGATTTTTGGAGCGGCCTGGCGCATCTGATGCCTCCTTGTCTTTTTTCCGAATACCCATATTTTTTTCCGCCGTGGACAGGTTTTATCCTTAGGAGCGCTCAAATCCTTGAAAAGCCATTCGTGCCCCTACACCGCCTGAATAAAACAACGATCAGCGATCCTCCCCGAACCTCGTAGGGGCGTGATCTACGCTTGCCCGTACCTGCTTTGTATTCATGACATTGAGTTTTTTGCTGGAAGGTGATGGCCTGAAATGAAAAAGGCAAGCATGCCGATCCGTGATCGCACGCTTGCCTTTTTCTATTTTTGTGGTGCGGCCCTTGAGATCAGGCCGGCCACTTGCACAGGAGCTTCTTGTTGGCGTCGTAGACGCTGACTGTCATGCCGGCATCGCCATCCAGGCGATGGGTTGCGCAGCTGACTCAAGGGTCGTAGGCGCGAACCGCCATTTCGATCTGGTTGAGGATGCCTTCGTCCACGTGGCCGTTTTTGATAAGGGATCGGGCCGCCTGGTTGACGCTCATGTTCATGGGGCCCAGGTTGTGGGTGGTGCCCACGATCATGTTGGCCTTTACCATGAGCCCGTTTTCGTCGGTGGTGTAATCGTGAATCAGGGTGCCGCGCGGCGCCTCGACGCACCCCACGCCGCGACCGCCCTTGGGGGTCACTTCGGCGCGCACGTTGGGATCGGTGATCTCGGGGTCCTGAAGGATTTCGATGGCGCGTTCGCAGGCATAGACCTCCTCGATGAGGCGGGCGTAGTGGTACAGCAGGGTGGCCTGGGCCGGCCGGCCGAAGAGGCTGCGGAACTCCTCGAGTTCGGCCTGGGCGCGGGGAGTGGCGATGTGGTCGCACACGTTGATGCGCGCCAGGGTATTGGAGCGGTAGACGCCTTTGGGGTGCTCCAGGTCCATGGAGAAGCCTTCGTTCCAGAAGCGGGCATAGGGGTATTTGCCGTAGGAGTTGGGTTCCACATGCTCGGCGATGTAGTCGGCGTAATCAGCGGCCGCGAAGTCGGTGTAACTGCCGTCGGGTTTCATGATGCGCAGTTTTCCGTCATACAGATTCAAGGCACCTGCGTCATCCACCGTGCCAATGAAACCGGTGGTGATCACGCCCAGGCTCTGGATGGCCTCCATGTATTGCGGAAAGACACCCTTTTTGGCGAATTCGATGGTGAACAGGGCAAAGTCGAGCACTTCCTGCATCTTGGCCAGCATGTCCTTGCGCTCCTCTTCGAGGATCGGCTTGGCGAATCCGCCGGTGACGCCGGCCACCGGATGTATGGCCTTGCGCGAGAACTTGTCCAGGATCATCTTGGCGAGTTGCCGGGTTTTGACTACCCGTGCGGCCAGTTCGGGATTGGCCTTGGCGATGCCGATGACATTGCGCACAGCATAATCGGCCGATGGCCCGATGACGAAATCGGCGGCCGCCAGGAAGAAAAAGTGCAGCAGTTTGTCTTCCGCATGGGCGATGGCTTGCATCAGTTCGCGCAGTTTGCGGCCCGTAGGGGTGGGGGTGACACCGTAGCAGGCATCCACCGCCTTGTTGGAGGCCAGGTGATGCATCCAGGGGCAGATACCGCAGATGCGGCTGACCACGCGCGGCACCTCTTCGGCCGGCATGCCTTCGACGAATTTTTCGAACCCGCGCAGCGACATGTAGCTGAGCTTGGCGTCGGCCACGTTGCCGCTGTCATCCAGGGTGATGCCGATACTGGCATGCCCTTCGATGCGGGTGAGGGGTTGGATCGTTATGGTTCGGGACATATCGTAAGTCTCCTGATCCCCGGCGTGCGGGTGGTTGATAAAAAATAATAGAAAAGAAAAAGTTTAAAGTGTTAAGTTTTAAGTGTTAAGTGAAGGTATTCTGTCATTTTGATAGGGTGGTTTGTAGAAGCATCTGATCGACAACATTCCTTCACTTTAAACTTTTTTTGGCTTCAACAAACCATGTGCCCCGGAAAAGCGCAGCATCGAGAAGCTTTCCGGCAGCGAACCGATGTCGATGCCGTTGGAGGCCAGGGCGTTGAGCATGTCGAGGCGTTGGTTACCGTTTTGCTGCACCGGGCCGTAGCAACCCCGGCAGGGTACCCGTGCCGATATGCAGCGCGGTATGCCACTGTCGCCGCCGCAGCCGGCGTGGGTTACCGGTCCCATGCAGAGAATGCCCTGTTCGAGCAGGCAGCGCATTTGATCCAACGGCTCGTCAGGGGCTCCGTAATGGGGGGCCTGGAGAAAGCGCCGTAGCTTCTTGAGCTGGCCCTTGCCTTCCCGGCGGGTGGGACAGGTGTCGCAGACGCTCTTTCCGGGCAGCACCGGCGTTCGGCCTTCGACCAGGGCCACCAGGGCGGAGAAGACGTGGTCCGGGTGGGGCGGGCATCCGGGCAGGTAGATGTCCACTTTGATTTTTTCGTCCACGGCCAGGCAGCTGTCGAGCAGGGGCGGCAACCCTTCGCTGGGATAGGCATCGGGCACCTCGGTGGTTTCCGTGTGGTAGTAGCGATACAAGAGCTGCTCCTTGGTGTGCGCGTTGGCCAGGGCGGGGATGCCGCCGTGGGTGGCGCAGGTGCCTAGTGCGATGATGGTGCCGCAGCTCTTGCGCATGGCCTCGGCTACTTCCACATGTTCGGTGTTGCGCAGGCCGCCGCTGATGATGCCCACATCGGCCTGGGGAATTTCGATGTGCCGGCCGTCTCCCATCTGTCCGAAGTACTTGTGATCCATCAGGGCGGGCAGGTGGACGAATTCGGCCACTTCTAATACGTCGAGCAGCCGTTCGCCCATGTCGATGATGGAAATCTCGCATCCCGAACACGAATTGAGCCATTCGCTTGCGACTTTTACGGTCATGATGAATTCCTTGAATCCGGCTGGGCCGGACGTTTAAAGTTTATCGTGCAAAGTGAAACAATGGGGCGCTGCGATTCAACCGTCCGCCCCATTGCCGTGCCGCCTACATACTGAACGAGGGGGAGCCGCTTTTCAGCCCCCGGCGATTCTGGCGGGCCGTCTTCTTCTTTTTGGAGGACCAGGAGCGCACCATGTTAAGGGCGTCGGTGATGTAGCTGGGGTTGTCCGCATATTTGAATTCTTCGATCATTCCGGCGCCCTTGGCATCGGCCAGTGCGGCCCGGCCCACGGGGCTGCGGGCAAGGACCGTCGTCCAGCCCTCGGCCGCGCCGATACCGCCGAAAGAGAGGTCGGCCAACTCGGCCGCGTAGTCGCTGCAATACTGGCAGGCATAACGGCGGATGGCGTAAAGCTGGTCCAGGTCGATGGTGATCTTTTTCCCGGATGCCAGGTGCAGCATCAAGGCTTCCTTGATATTGACCTTGCGGACCTCGTCCCAGGAGAAGCCGCCGATTTGGGCCAATTTTCCCCGTTCGTTCGGGCCGAAGACAAAGTTGCCCGAACAAAATAGGCCGAAACAGAACTTGATGGCATCGGACGGCAACAGCTCCAGGGCTTGCATGCGCCTGACGGAGTTGATCTGGCAGGGGGTTCCGACCAGAGCCACGCGCTTCAATCCTTTTTTCACCATCGGGTCGAATTCTTCGATGCTGGCATAGGTCATGTATTGATCGCTGAACTGCTTCATGCCGTGGGAGGTGTCGAAGAAGAATCCGGCGGCGGCGATGATCTCCTCCCGCGTGGTGGCCAGGAAGGGCGATCGTTGAAACGGGCCGGTCTGGTGGGTGACGATGGCGCCGTCGATGCGGCCCCGGTCGAAGAGGTGCAGCAACAGGGCGGTGACCATCCCGCCGTCTGTGGCGTTGGCCAGAATCGATGAATCGGTTGCACGGGCCACCGCCGTCTCGATGACTCGGCCCATGGGCTGGCTCCAATTGGCCCGCCGTTTGGTCTCCTCCTCGAGTTCGTCGATTTCCGGACAAATGGTGTAACACAGGCCGCACTCGATGCATTTTTCGATATCATCGTAGCCGGGCTTGCCCTCCTCGTCGATCTTTAGGGCGCCATAGTTGACTGCGGTGCAGAAGGTGACGCAGCCGCCGCAACGGTGACAAAGGCCTGGCTTCTGAACCTCTTGAATCAAGTGAAAGAATGTCTTCATTGGTCTACCTCGCTCGATGTCCTTGAAGGTCGGGCCGCTAATTGACGACTTCCGCCTGGGGCACCCGGTTGGGGCCGAGGGCCCGGATTCGTTCGGTAAAACGGGTCACCACTTCGGCGAATCGCGGTGCTTCGGCCGAAGAGACCCATTCGATGGTAAAGCGATCCGGGTCGATTCCGGCATCCTCCAGGATGATGCGAATGACTTGGGCGCGGGCCAGGGCTTTGTGATTACCGTCCAGGTAATGGCATTCACCCAGGTGTCAGCCCATGACGATGACGCCGTCGGCCCCGCGCTGAAACGCCTCGATCACCAAGTCGGGGTGGACCATGCCGGAACACATGACACGCACGGCGCGCATGTTGGGGGGATATTGCAGGCGCGACACGCCGGCCAGGTCCCCGCCGGCATAGGCGCACCAGTTGCACAGAAATCCCAGGATGACAGGCTCAAACGATGTTTGCATTTTGGCTCCTTCATATTTGGACGGCTCGCCGGCCGTTCCATCTGTTGTTACGCGCTATGCCGCCAGGGCCGCGGCCACCTGGGCGCGCAATTGATCCAGGGTAAAACCGTTGACCTCGACACCGCCCTTGGGACAGGTGGCGGCACACAGGCCACAGCCTTTGCAGAGGGCCGGATCGGTGGCGATGCGCTTGGTTTTGCGCCCGTCGCCATCGTCGATCTCCACCAGGCGGATGGCCCGATAGGGACAGACGTCGATACAGAGGGCGCAGCCGTCGCACTTATCGGTCACGGCCGACTTGATGGCATCCAGCTTCATCTCGCGCTGGGCTAGAATCACGCAGGCCCGCGAAACGGCGGCCTGGGCCTGGGCCAGACTCTCTTCGATGGGCTGAGGATAATTGGCCATGCCGCATACGAATAGGCCGTCCACCGCCATGTCCACCGGCCGCAGTTTGGGATGGGCTTCGTTGAGAAAACCGTCCGCATTGACGCCGCACTTGTACAGTGCGGTGAGCTCATGGGTGGGATTGGCCTCGATGGCCGTCGCCAGCACCAGGTGTTCGACCTGCAGTTTCAGGGGCATCTGCAGGATCGGATCGTTGCAGGCGATCGACAGGACTTGCGGGTCGGCGTTCACCCGGGGTTTGGCATCCAGGCTGTAGCGGATGAACAGTACGCCAAGTTCGCGCGCTTTCTGGTAAAGGGTTTCGCGTTTCCCGTAGGTGCGGATGTCCCGGTAAAGGACATAGATGTTCATCCTGGGGTTGAGCTCCTTGAGACGGATGGCGCTGCGCATGGTGTGCGTGCAGCAGATGCGCGAACAATAGGGCCGCCGGCTGTCCCGCGATCCTACGCACTGAATGAACGCCATGCTGTGAATCCCCTTGAATTGATCGGGATTCTCCATCAACCGGTCGTCCAGTTCAAGATGGGTCAGGACCCGTGGGTCTTGACCGTAGAGGTATTCGTCGGTGCGGCTTTCGGATGCGCCGGTGGCCAGCACGGCGGCGCCATAGGTGACCGCCCGCGTTTCGCCGTTGACTTCGATCTCGCTGACAAAGCTTCCCACCGATCCCACTGCGGTCTTCAGGCGGGCGTTGGTCAGGAGCTTGATGCGTTCGTGGTTCTGCACCCGTTCGATCAGCCGCTCCAGCCAGGGTCTGACCGATTCGTCCTTGGCCGTGGTGGCCACATGCCAGGCATTGCCGCCCAGGCGGTCGCCGCGTTCGAGCAGGACGGTGGGGTATCCCTGTTCGGCCAGCCCCAGGGCCGCCGTCATGCCGGCCACGCCGCCGCCGATCACCAGCGCTTTCTGCACCACCTGGATGGAGAGGTTTTTCAGCGGATCGATCAGGCCGGCCTTGGCCACCGCCATGCGGACCTGGTCCTTGGCTTTGGCCGTGGCCTGTTCCGGTTCGCGCTGGTGCACCCACGAGTTCTGGTTGCGGATGTTGGCCATTTCGATCAGGTAGCCGTTGAGCCCGGCCTCTTTGAGGGTGTCCTGGAAGAGCGCTTCGTGGGTGCGCGGTGTGCAGGCGGCGACCACGATGCGGTTGAGGTGGTGTTCGCGGATGCGTACGGCGATGATGTCCTGGGTATCGGCCGAACAGGTGAACAGGTTGTTCTCCACCAGGGCGACATGGGGCAGACCCTTGGCATATTCGGCCACGGCCTTGACATCGACGACGCCGGCGATGTTGATGCCGCAAGAGCAGACAAAGACGCCGATGCGCGGCGCCTGGTCATGAATATCGATCTCCGGCGGATAGGTCTTCTGGCGGGTCAGTGAGCCGCGGGCGTCATGCAGTGCTTCGGCTGCGGCGGCGGCCGCGGCCGAAGCCTGGGTGACCGAGCGTGGGATCGCCTTGGGCGCCTGGAAGGCGCCAGTTACGAACACTCCCGGCCGGCTGCTTTTAACCGGTGAAAGATTCGATGAGAACGCGAAGCCGAACTGATCCAGATCGATGCCCACCGTGGCGGCCAGTTCCCGACTGCCCTTGGCCGGCTCCAGGCCCACCGACAGGACGCACAGGTCGAATGCTTCGTCCAGGGCTTCGCCGCTTTCGGTCACATAGCGCAGACGAACGCCGCTGCCGGATGGGCCCGGATCGATCGTGTGGGGGCGGCTGCGGATGAACCGGATACCGCTTGCCTTGGCGTTCTCATAGTAGCGCTCGAACTCCTTGCCCGGGCTGCGCATGTCCATGAAGAAGACCGCCTGCTCGACCGGTTCGCCGTGGGCGTGCTCGGCCGTGATCAGCATCTGTTTGATCGCGTACATGCAGCAGACGCTCGAACAATAGCCGTTGTCGCACCGGTTGGTATTGCGCGAGCCCACGCACTGGATCCAGGCCACCTTTTTGGGCGGTGTCTCGTCCGAGGGGCGCACCACATGGCCCATGCAGGGCCCACCGGCCGAGAGAAGGCGCTCGTATTGGATGCTCGTGACCACGTCGGCGATGCGGCCGTATCCATAAAAGTCCCAGCCCGTAGGGTCGAAGGGCTTGAAGCCGGGAGCCAGGATGACCGAGCCGACCTGAAGCTCGACCAGCTCTTCCTTGTCATCGAAATTGATGGCGCCGGTGGGACAGAACTTTTCGCAGGCGCGGCATTTGCCGCGGGTCAGATAGATGCAGGCTTCCGCATCGATGGCGTATTTCAGGGGCACGGCCTGGCCATAGGGAATGAAGGCGGCCTTGCGCTTGTCCAGCCCCATGTTGTATTCGTTGGGCACCTTCTTGGGACATTTCTCGGCGCAGGCGCCACAGGCGATGCACTTATCCATCTGGATGTAGCGGGGATGCTTTTTGACAGTGACGGTGAAATTGCCGGCTTCGCCGTCGAAACCGACCACTTCGGACAGGGTGTGGAGTGTGATATTCAAGTGCCGACCGCACTCGACCAACTTGGGCGAAATAATTCACATGGCACAGTCGTTGGTCGGATAGGTCTTGTCCAACTGGGCCATCACGCCGCCGATGGCCGGACTGCGTTCGATGAGGTGAACCGCGTATCCCGAGTTGGCCAGATCGAGGCTGGCCTGGATGCCGGCGATGCCGCCGCCGACCACCATGACGGCGCCGATGGGCGCCTTGCCTTTCAGGGGGGTGCGCAACATCGAGATAGGCCGGGACACCGCCGCTTCAGCGGCAGGCTTTTCCGACGGCAGGATTTTTTCCATCGTCTCTGCCGGGATGCCCACCGCCTTGCAGAAGCGCTCGAACTCCGCCGCTTCAACGAGATAGCGCTTGCCGACCGTGGGGGTCGCTTTGAGTTGGCCTCTTTTGATCCAGTTGGTGACGGTGTTGCGATGCACGCCCAGCAGCTGGGCCAGTTGGCCGACACGAATATCAATCATTGGGTTTCTCCTTCTTGGATCGGTTCTGCCGAAACGGTTTGGGTGACGATTGCCATGATCCGGCGGCACATCTCCGGTACGGCCGCTGCCACGGCCGGTGAAAGACCTGGCCGGATCTCGGGGGGCAGTTCGGTGGGGTGCACCACCAGAACACGCACCTCGATGTCCGTGCCCTCCTGAATCTCTTTGAGCATGTTGGTCGTGGGGAACTGGTGCAGGGAAAAATCGCAGATTTTCGCCGGATGAATCTGGGAAATATCGATTTCGGAAAGTTGCCCCGGCACCCCGCCTTCAATATCCATGGCATCCACGATCACGATCTGTCTTGGCTTTTTGGGGGAAAGGAGGATATCAAACAGGATGTCGCGGATGGTGGTTCCGATATCCAGGCAAGCCACGTGCCGGGGCAACTGGTGGTGGGCGCACAGGTGTTCGATCACCCGGGGCCCGAATCCATCGTCTCCGAACAGGGGATTGCCGCATCCGAATACCAGGCAGGGTTGGGTCAGGTGATCACCGAATTCAAACATAGCATTAGTCCTATTGTGCAAAATTAGCAATGCATAAACAGTTGAACGCCTCATTTAGCGGCGTTATAGTCCAATATTCATGCCAGGACTTATTTTTTTAATTAATATATTGAAAATAAAAATTAAAACAAAGATTGACACGTTTTTAAGACTATTGAACTGTGGGGCACATATGCCCCGATATTCTTTTTATAACAAAAAAATTAATAATAAAATTGGGTAGAAGGATGATTTGGGGAATTAAGGTGAAAAAATGGGGAGTGATTGACCTGTTCTATTAAGAAAATCGAATTTCGCTTTTGGCGACACCGCCAAGCCTTGAAAGACCCGTAAAAATTCGTTGCGGTACGGCATATTCCATTCGACCGGGCGGACGCTAACCCAATCCATATCGTTTCATTTTGGAAAATAAGGTCTTTCGATCCACTCCGAGGTGATCCGCCACTTTTCCGCGGTGCCACTGGTACTCTTCCAAAGCCTGGGCGATGAGTCGCCGTTCGTGGTCGGCGAGCATGGTTTTCAGGTCCTTGATTTGCCCCGACCCAGGGCGTTCCTCGCGCGCCGAACGGGTGATGATATGGGCCGGCGGGCTGGCGCTCAACTCGATCACCTGTAAGGCACAGTACCGGATGATCACGTTCTGGAGTTCACGAATGTTGCCCGGCCAGTCGTGGTTGACGAGTTTGGCGAGCATGCGGTCAGTCAGGGGGGGCGGCTTTTGTTTGCCGCCGTAGATGGTCAGGAAATGGTCGATGAGCAGCGGCAGGTCCTCTTTGCGTGATTTGAGCGGCGGCAGGTGGATGGGCAGGATGTGGATGCGGTAATAGAAATCCTCCCGCATCATGCCGCTGGTGATGCGTTCGCGCAGATCGCGGTTGGTGGCCGCGATGATGCGGATGTTGGATTGCTTGACCTGGCTGCTGCCCACCGGAGTGAACCCGGCCCCCTCGATGACCCGCAACAGTTTGATCTGCATGTGCAGGCTGATTTCACCGATTTCGTCGAGAAATACGGTGCCGCCGTCGGCGAAATCGATATATCCGCCCCGGTCGCTGTCCGCGCCCGAGAAGGCGCCTTTCTTATATCCGAAGAATTCGCTTTCGATCAGGTTTTCCGGGATGGCACCGCAATGCACCGGCACGAAGCGGTGGTTGCGGCGGTCGCTCATCTCGTGGATCGCCTGGGCGACCAGCTCCTTACCCGTGCCCGGTTCGCCGTAAATGATGACCGTTGCATCCGTGGCGGCGGCACTGAGGATCTGTTCATACACCCGCTGCATGGCCGGGCTCTGTCCGACAATGTTGCCGAATTTGTGCCGCTGGCTGATGCGGCTGCGCAAGAAAATGTTTTCCTTGCGGGTTTCGATTTCGGCGCCTCGAAGGGCGGCTTCGGCCCGTTTGGCGGGGGTGATGTCCGTGACCATGGCCAGCAGCGAGACCGTTCCATCCACGTGGTGAATCGGGCTGTTGTTGCTCTGGTACCAGCGTCGATCCTTGGGGTTGATCATTTCGAAACCAACGGTTTGGCCCTTTTGGATCTGATCCTGCACGCAAAACGGGCAAGGGGTGTCGCGGCGGTGGATGGCCCGGTAGCATATCTCGCCCACGGCATCCTGTCCGACCCGCCGCCGGGCCTGGGGGTTGAGGTAGGTGAGCCGATAGTCGGCGCTGCACACATAGAGAAACCCTTCGAAGCCTTCGACGATGGCCTGGAACAGGGCCTGGCTCTCTTTCATCTGCCGGCGGGCCTGTTTCAGCTGGCTCAGGTCCACCAGGGAGCCGATGCTTCGCTGGGTGTCGGGTATCAGGTCGAGTTTAAGGTAAGCCTCTTTGACGGTCCCCTGGCGATCGACGATGCGACATTCCGATTCGGTGGGGGCGTTTTGACCCTGGCGACGCTCATCATGGTATCGGACCAGGCGCGGCCGATCATCGGGGTGGATGAAATCGGTCCATTTCATCCGTCCCTCGATCTCTTTCTTGGTGTAGCCGGTGAGTCGCTCGAACGCCGGATTGACCATCGAGATGGTCATGTCCGCCTCCTTGACGAACGTGCCGGCGCCGCTGTTGTCGAAGACCGTATGATAACGCGTTTCGCTTGCCAGGAGGGCGGTGCGCTCCCTTTGATATTGCCGTACCTGCTGCTCCAGCATCGTGATACTGGCATGCAGCCCGACGATTTCGGTGATGAGCTGTTCCCTGGTTTTCTTTTCCATGCGATAGCCTATCCTGGTGGTTGGATCGCATTTAACCACAAAATCGGGCTTTGGCCAATGCGCATGTGACAGGGCCAGCGCTTCTAACTGAATGCTATAAATTTAAACCCGGCGCGGGTGGAGCAGGTGACCGTTGACACACGCCAAGCAGTCAAGTGCCGGTAAAATGCACGTCGGGCGGCATAGAAACTCCCCCGGCCTGCGCCGGGGTCAAACAATCTGGTCCCCTTGTCCGCAAAAAGACCGGCCTATGGCAATTGGGAGGGGGAGGTGATTTCGCATTCGCCGCCGGGGCAAAAAAGGTTGAGCCATAATTTTTGGCTGACTTTCGGATCTTCGCAGTAAATCGGAATTTCGATGCGTTCCTCCTCGGTGAAGCATCTGTCGTCCGGGCAGAAGAGCTCCAACCATACCCCCCTATCCTTGCAGGATGCCTCGAAAGCCTTTTCCTTGTCGGTCAACGTGCCGCGCTCTTCTTCCGATAGCACCTGTGCGCGGCTGATAAAGACTCGCTTGCGGGTTTCCGGCTTGAACGGGTTGTTTTTATGTTCGGCCATGGGTCACCTCCTGTTTTTCAGTAGTATTCGGAAGTCCCGTTTCACACTTAACGTAAAAGGTGTATCGGCACCGTTCTGTTGTCAAGTAACGCCGGGATGCGAACCGGCTTCCCCGATCTCTCGCTCGTGGGCACCGCGGGAAAAATGGGCGTGCGGCATCCAGGCCGGATTTAATGAATAGCGTTCAGTTAGAATTGCTGCAGCGGAAGAGTTTCTTTTGACACCGCAAGGATTATGTGCTTCACGTTTTTCATGTGAGGTCAAACGGCCTCCTTTACAAGCAATTCCCAAAAGGAGGACAGGCGATGGATCCCCTGTCGATCAATAAAGGCGCTTTGTTGATTGTAATGGGCATGCTGATGATGTTCGCGCTGGTGATGCTCACGGGCGCGACCCACACGAACGGCGATCAAGTCGGACGATACCGCATGCAGGTCATCACCCGCAATAACTTCACGGACATTTTTATCATCGATACGACCACCGGGGTGGTGAAGTACGTGGGAAAGGATGAAGGCAAACCCTTCGAAGCAATTCAGGGCAAATGACGATAGCTTGTGAGGTCCATTTTTTCGCCTGATGACGGAGGGCCATGTTCGGGGACGTGTCCATCTTTTCCGTGATGACGGTTGTCATCCTGGTTTTCGAAATAGCGGGTTTGTGCGCGGCGGTGCATGCCATCGCCACGGCGCGAAGTTCCCAGAGCGCCATCGCCTGGGCCATCGCACTGGTGACCTTTCCCTGGATCACCCTTATTCTTTATGCCGTTTTGGGCCGCAACAAGTTCAACGGATACGTGACCTTGCGCCACGCCCAGAGCGGCGCCACGGCGCTTTTGTTGAAGCGGCTCTATCATGAGGCGTCCCAGAAGGATGTCATCCCCGATAAACTGACGGCCAGCCAGGAAACCCTGGCCCGATTGGCCCAGACGCCGGTCACGCGCTATAACCACTGCCGCCTTTTGTCCGACGGCGGACGTGCGTTCGAACGTATTTTTGCCAGTATCGACCATGCGGCGGCGTTTGTTCTGGTCCAGTTCTACATCGTTCGCGACGATCGGCTCGGACGAGATCTCAAGACCCGCCTCATCGACAAGGCACGGTCGGGCGTCAAGGTGTACTTCCTCTATGACGAAATCGGCAGCTACGACCTGCCCCAGAACTATCTGAACGAATTGCGCAGGGCCGGTGTGGCCGTCTCGGCCTTTCATTCCACGCGGGGCAAGGCCAACCGTTTCCAGCTCAATTTCCGCAACCATCGCAAGATCGTGATCGTCGATGGCGTCGTCGGATATGTGGGCGGCAACAATGTGGGAGACGAATATGTATCGGCCCAAGGCAAATGGGGCGCCTGGCGCGATACGCATGTCGAGGTGCACGGTCCCGCCATTCTGGCGCTCCAGTTTGCCTTTGCGGAAGATTGGTGTTGGGCCACCGGGGCCATGCCGGAACTCAACTGGCAGGTACAACCGACGGACGGCGGAACGCAGGAGGTGCTGGTGCTGCCGTCGGGCCCGGCCGATCAGCTGGAAACCTGCGGCTTGATGTTCGTCCATGCCATCAACGATGCCAGATGGCGGCTATGGATGGCCACACCGTATTTCATTCCGGACGAGAAGGTCCTGGCCGCCCTGAAACTGGCTGCGTTAAGGGGGGTGGACGTCCGCATCATCTTGCCGGAGAGGCCCGACCACCGGATGATGCACCTGGCCTCTTTCGCCTATTACGAAAAGCTGCTGCCTCTGGGCATCCGGATCTATCGCTACACCCAGGGTTTCATGCACCAGAAAGTGTTTATCGTGGATGACGAATATGCCGGTATCGGCACCGCCAATCTGGACAACCGTTCGTTTCGCCTCAATTTCGAAGTGACACTGATCAACTTCAACCCTGGGTTTGTCGGCGAGGTCGATGAGATGTTGATGGCCGACATCGCGCGCAGTCGCGCGGTGACGATGCGGGCATTCGATCGCCGATCGGTTTTTTTCAAGTTTATCGTCAAGGCGGTGAGTCTGCTCGAGCCTGTCCTATGACCTGCGCCAGACGCCGTAGACCACCCGGATTCGGTTTTCTGCCAGGTTTCGGGCCGTGTTTCTGGCCTTTTCGGCGGTGGTGCGGCCGATCACCAGGTTGAGTGCGACGGGGGGCGGCGCATCCTTGGGCCGTTTTCCCATGCGTTCGACCACGTTCTGGAACCACCGTGCGCATTCGGCGCTCATCTCCTGCCAATGGGTTTGTTCAAAACCCGCACCGGTGACTTGTTCGATCAGTTCCTCTTCCGCGAGGAGAAAATTGATGGACGGGTCGCTGGCCCACTGTACCGGATAGTAAACTGGTGTTTCGCTTCCGCTGAGAACTTCGTAAAAGGCCAAGCGACCGCCGGGACGCAGCACCCGGCGGATCTCGGCGAAGAGCCGCGCCTTGTCTTCGATGTTCATGAAGGTGTGCTGGGACCAGACGAGGTCGAAACTGTCCGTGTCAAACGGCATATCGAGCATGTTGGCCGTGCGGAAGGTGACCCGCTTCGCCAATCCGACCATTTGGGTCAGCATATCGGCCGCTTCGATGTATTCGGGCATTACATCGATGCCGGTCACCCGACATCCGAACTCGGCCGCCAGGCGCCTGGCCGGGCCGCCCAGGCCACACCCTAGGTCGAGGACGGCGTCATCAGGTGTCAGGCCGGCCAGCCGGGCCAATTCGCGGGTGGCGTCCCGGCCGCGCATATGGAATTCGTCCAGGGCGGCCGTGTCTTCATGGGAGTTGATTTTCTTCCCGGCGGCTTTCAGCGCTTCTGAGATGATGACGCTCAGGTTGGGCCGCTGATAATGCTGTTTGAGCGATTGCTCGTAATCGTTTTTTTTTTCCATGAATCATTTTTTCCTTTCCGCAAGTCCGGCCATCAGTGGGATTAGTAACACGACCAGGCAGGTGTGGACCACGGCGTGCCACCCCCTGTGTGAATATATCAATCCGATGCCGGTGATGCCGATCCATCCACCGACATAATAAAACAGGACGTAGAGCGCGTTGGCGCGTCCCTGGCCGCCGGTCAGCTTTCGATTCAGGGCGCCCACCGCCGCGGCGTGAACGGCGAAAAAACCGGTGCAGATGCCCACCAGGCCGATGATGACCGAACCGATGGTTTCCATTTTTACAATCAGCAGGGACACTGCAAAGATCGCGGCGCCCCCGACCAGGGTCGTCCCGCTGCCGAAACGATTGCTCATCCGCCCGGCCATGGGGCCCATGAAGATCCCCATCACGTAGACCAGATAGAGCATGGTGGTGGCTTCGGTGGAAAGGCTGAAGGGGGCGGCGGCCAGTCGAAACGGCAGGTAGTTGAAGATCGAGGAAAAGACTGCGAAGGCGCCGGCCGCACATAGGTAGATGCGCAGCAGATCCCAACGGGTGATCAGCGACCAGTAGCTGATCCGCTGCGGTTGGGTCAAGCTCCCTGTGGAGACCATCCGCGGCAGTCCTTTGAGGGCCGCCCAGACGGCGAGGAGCGTGAGAACGGCTGCCGAAACGAAGGCATAGCGCCAGTGCAGCGGTGGATGGATAAAGCCGCCAAGCAGACGGCCGCCCAGCCCGCCGAGAACCGTGGCCGATACATAGGACCCCATGACCACATTGAGCCGTTCGGCGGGTAGTGTCTTGGCCAGATAAGCGGCCAGGCAGGTGGTCAGGGCGGGGATGAAAGCGCCCTGGACAAAACGGGCCGTGATGAGCAGTCCCAGGTGGTGGGTGACCGCGCAGAGCAGGCCCCCCAGGGCGACGGCCGCACCGCCGGCCGTGATGATCGGACGGATGGGCAGCCGGTCGGCCAGTGAGCCGAAGGGCAGGTTGAACAGGGCGATGCCGAAAATGACCGCCGAGACGCTGAACGAAGCCGTCACCATGCTCGTGGCGAATTCGGCCTGCAGCACCGGCAGCACCGGCTGGGTGATGTAGATGTTGGTAAAGGCGGCCGAGACCAGGGCGAAGACGCCCAATTGCAGGCGAAGGGAGGTGGCTTGGGCGCTGGCGGATGTGTTTGGAATGGCTCGGGATCCTTCGCGGTTAAACAGGCAGCAGGGTGATGATGGCGGTGGCGGCCAATACCTCTTCGTTTTCGGTGACGCTGAAGACGTCCGATTGACAAACGATCAGGGTGCGGCCGGCCTTGATGACCCGGCCGCGGCTGATCAACCCAATGCCGTTGCCCGGCGACAGGAGATTGAGCTTGTATTCCACGGTAAGCACCTCCTTGCCCGGGGGGGTCAGGGTCAATGCTGCGTATCCGCCGGCGTTGTCCGCCATGGTGCCGATGATGCCGGCATGAAAATAGCCATGCTGCTGGGTCAATTCCGGCTTGTGGGGTAGTTGAATTTCACAGTGGCCCGGGGTGACCGAGATCAGACGGCCACCGACCAGACGCATGAACGGCTGCCCGTAAAAACTGTCTTTCACGCGCTGGGCGTAGTCGGGATCGATGACTTCGAAGGAACGAATTGGCATTTTTTCTCCGCCTTTACATTATCTAAATCATCAGGTTCATGCGGTGGCTTTCCCCCACTGTTCAAACAGGTCCTGGGTCAAAAGCCCAGCCCCTTGAATGGCGCCAGTTCGGCATTTTTGACCTGCCAGTCCCTCTTGGGCCTGACCAGCTCCAGTCTCAACTGGTACAGATCGGCCTTTTCGCCGGCCTGTTCCAGCCATTGCTGCGGATTCTCGTAGAGTTCTTTGAACTCGGGCATGGGGCGGTCCCGGCTGACGATCATGAAGTACACGGCCGCTTTTGCCGTGCCGGCACTCGGATCGACTTCCACCGAGGGACGGGGGTATCGGATGTTGAAGCTGCCGTAGTGTTTGAAAGCGACGAATAAAATGCCGCGCACGCCTCTGGCATCGTGGTCTCCCGGCGATGCCCGGAATCCGTCGGCGGTCATGTCCATAAGATCGGCGATGTCATGCTTTTCGGCCAGATCGGCCGCCTGCACGATCATGTTGTGGATGGTGGCCGCATCGTCGCTCCGGCTGCATCCACCGACCACAAGACCGAACGACAGCGCCAGGAGGATGAAAGGGAACGGTTTGGCGGACAATTCTATATTCCTGTTCGTTTTTACATCAAATTCGATGGTAAAAGTGAATGCTGATGTGATGGCTATAAAAAAATTCGTTGTCGTACGGTGCCGTCAATACTGGGTTCAACGGAGTTTAGGCCAAGGATGGGAGGGTGTCAAATGGATCATGCCGGGATCAGGGATGTTAATTGAACGCTATTCATGAAACCCGGCGTGGATAGAGCAGGTGGCCGATGCCACACGCCAAGCGGTCAAGTGCCGGTAACATGCACGGCGGGCGGCCCAGAAACTCCCCCGGCCTGCGCCGGGGCCAAACCGTCTGGGCCGCTTGTTCGTCGTTTGCATTCGAGCGGCACTGCCCCGTATGGCTCACGTGGCCCTGGCCACCTGTCCCACCCACGCCTGCCATTCCGGTTGCCATGCGAATGAGGTCATCAGTATGACCGGCGGCCTCGGGTGATCTTATAGAAGATCGGTGTATGGGCGTTACCGTTGCATGTACTCCAGTGTGACCGTCACCGTCCGGTTGAGCGAACGACCTTCGGGAAGCCCGTTGTCGTAAATCGGATCGAATGGACCGACGCCTTTGACTTCCAGCCGTTCGGCAAACTCGGGTTTGGTTGCCAGGATCGTTTGATGCACGGCCCGGGCGCGGCGATCTGACAGGGCCAGGTTGTATTCTTCCCGGCCGATGGTGTCGGTGTGGCCGGTGATGGTCGCCCTGGCTTCGGGCACCTCGTTCATGCGGGCGATGATACGGTCCACGATCACCTGGTTGCGCGCCTTGATGGCGGCGCTGTCATAGTCGAAGAGGATCAGGGCGTACTGTTCCAGGACGCGGTAGCCTTCGATTCGGGCCATCTGCTCTTTGCGTTGCACGAAGTGGACCGGCAAGGCGACCGGTTCCCTGGATTCCAGCACGTTGGCCTCTTTGTCCGTGGCGCGTACCTGCATCTGCACCGATTCGCAGGTGGAGATCTCTTCGAGCAGCGCCGCCTCCAGGGGCACGTTCCAATCGGTGGGAAGTTCACCCCGGCCTGTGATTGTTTTGATCTCCCGGTCGCCGCAGAACAGTTCCACCTGCCACTCTTCGAGGCCGGCCTCGGCCTTGATTTCCGGCAGGATGCGCAGTTCGTTCAGATTGCTCACCTTCTGGACATAGGCGCTGTCCACGGTGTCCAGTATCGCTTCGTTGTCGGCATAGATCTCTACACGCTGATTTTCCGCCTGCCCCTCGGGGATCCGATTGGTGCTGGCGACTTCGGGCAGGCTGCGGGCCTTCACCTCGAGGCGTTTCGGGTCGATGCCCCAGACATAGCGCAGATAGGCGCGCACCGCTTCGGCCCGGCTGCGGGAAAGGTCGATGCGGCCCTTTTCCTTGCCGATGTTGGCGTTGCAGCCCACCAGGCGCACCTTGGCCTCGGGGTTGGCCTTGAGCCGGCTGCCGATGATATTGAGGACGTGACGGTATTTTTCCATGGCGCCCTTTAACTGCTCTTCGTCGAAGCCGGCGGTTTCGGCCTGGCTCTTGAACAGCATGTAGCGGTCGGACAGTTCGCTGCGGCCCGTATCGAAATAGATGTGGTTGAGCAGCGGCGCACTGTCGATGGTGGTGACCTCTTCGATGGTCAGATCCGGTGCGGCGAAGGCCAGATGGCCCGTCGGCGCCTCGAGGAAGCGGTAGGCGACGATATAGCGGTGCAGCAGGGTGGAGGAAAACGCTTCGAAGACCGGCAGCAGGTCGGCCGCCGAAGCGGCTTTCCAGGTGCGTCCGTTATGCTCTTTGGACAAAGCCTGCAGGAAAGGGTCCATGGTGGCCGAGGGCATGTAGTCCACGGCGTAGACCGCCAGGTTGGGGATGCCCGCGGCCCCACGGCGGACATCGTTTTCATCGACGCTGGAATTGATGTCCTCGCCGTCTGAGAAGACGACCAGGAACTTGTTGCTTCGCTCCGGCATGCTGCGCCCCATATCCATGGCGGCCAACATGGCGTCGTGCAAATAGGTGCCTTCGGTCAGACCGCGGTCCAGGTTCTCTTCGAGAAAGCTGCGCAGTTGATCCACCCGCTCGGCCTTGATCGATCGGACATGCAACGCTTTTCCGGCAATCGGTTGGGTGTGTTTGTCGTCAAACACCACGGCCGACACGTTGTCTATGGGGCGCAGCGTCTTGTAAAAGGCCTCCAGGGCATTCTTCAGCGGCCCGATGGCCTTGCGGTGGGCCATGGATTGCGAATTGTCGACCACCATGACGATGTTGAGTGGCACCTCCTTGTCGGTCGCCAGGGGTTCCACGGAGAGGATCTTCGCGGTCTTGATGCCCTGGCGTATGGAAAAATCGGCTGTCGTCAACCCCATGAGGGGTTTTTCATCGGCGTCGGTCACGGAAACGAGCAGTTTGCCCGTTTCCATGGTCTGGTAGGTCAGCGCGGCGGCCTTTTCCGGGCCCTTGACCAGCAGCTGGGACGGGTCCTGGACCATCTCGGATGCCAGGGCAACCGGTGCGGCTGCCATCACGAAGACCATAATCGTGTATAGAACTAATTTTTTCATTGCCTTCCTCCATATTTTTGGTTCTTTGTTTGGATCGGGTTGAGCTGCATGTCAGGTATAAGTGGCTGGTGCGATAAGCAATTTGTGCGAATCCTGCACGACTTCCAAACTGCCTGCAGATGAAACGCAAGTTCACGTGTGTTTCTGGGGACGGTGTATGTCATCCACCCGGTCGGGTTTCGGAGCAATTGGCATACCATTAAGAATAATTATCGTATAATCAAATAATTAAAAATATGCAAACGGTTTTGAAAATAGACACGATTACCATTTTTGCTTCCAGTAGTGCGGATATGTGCATCATTTGATCGATCGTATTTACTGTTGCCGTATTTCCTGTTGCGCCGCATCCAATCGCTCACTATGGTTTTATTTTAAAGACGCCGGACGGCAGCAATTTTTTACGAACTCATTGTGAGGCGCCAAGGCGGGCATGACGAATCGATGGCTCTTCAATCTTAAGGAGAGGCACCTGCGGGGAGAGCGGCCGGGGGTGTTCGCGGTTTGCTCGGCTCATCCCGTGGTGTTGGAGACGGCCATGGAGACGGCCAGCGCTGCGGATCAATTCCTGCTGGTCGAGGCCACTGCCAATCAGGTCAACCAGTTCGGGGGCTATAGCGGGATGACCCCCGAGGCCTTTGTCGGCCATCTGCACCACCTGGCCCGGCGAACCGGATTGCCAACCGAGCGGGTCTTGATCGGCGCCGACCATTTGGGGCCCCATCTGTGGCGGGCGGTGCCGACGGACGAGGCAATGGTCCGGACCCAAGACCTGTTACGGCAGTGTGTCGCTGCCGGTTTCGACAAGATCCACCTGGATACCGGTGCGCCCTGTGCATCGGATCCGGGGCCGCCGCTGCCCCTTGAAACAGCCGCCCGGCGGGCAGCCGAATTGTGCGCCACTGCGGAAGAGATTGCCCGTGCGTTGCGCCCCCATTCGCCCCCGCTCTATGTGATCGGCAACGAAACGCCGCCGCCCGGTGGCGGTCTGGAAGCCGATGGCCTCGTGACGGTGACCGATCCCGGCCAATTGGATCAGACCCTGGATGCCTTTGAACGGGCTTTTGGCCGTCTCGGGCTGACGGAGGCCTGGCAGCGGGTCTTGGCGGTGGTGGTGCAACCCGGCGTGGAGTTCGGCGACCGGCAGGTGGCCCGCTACCAACCGGAGGCGGCCGCGGCGCTGTCCGCGGCCCACGCGCGCCTGCCCGGCATCATGACCTACGAGGTGCACGCCACCGATTACCAGACGCCGGAGGCATTGCGGCGACTGATCGACGGGCATTTTACGATTTTGAAAGTGGGGCCCTGCCTGACCTTTGCCCTGCGCCGGATACTATACGCGCTGTCAACGATCGAGGCCGGCCTGCCGGAAATGGCCCAGCCGGCTCGCCTGATCGAGGTGATGGAACGCGTCATGCTCGATCACCCGGCCCATTGGCAGTCCCATCTACGGAGCAAGCGTGAAGACATGTATGATCTGCGCCACTACAGCCTGCGGGACCGCATTCGCTACTACTGGTCTTTTCCCGACGCACAGGAAGCCTTGGCTCGGTTGCTGGGCAATCTCCGGCGGCCGATTCCGGATGAATTGCTGAAAGCGCATCTGCCGGATCTTTTCCCCATGATCCAGGCCCAGGGGCTTCATGGCGATCCCATGGGTATCGTGAAGTTGAGTGTGCGGCAGGCATTGGATGGCTATGTCGAGGCGTGCTGGCGATGAACCACCCTTTGAGACGAACGCTTTACAGGTAGATCCAGCCCGCCAATACCAACAGGGACCAGGCAGTGACCGCCAGGCCGACCTTGGCGTGGGTCCAGAATCCGACGGCGATGCCGAAGACATTGGCCTGTTCGATGACAATGAGGTTGGCAATGCTGCCGATGGTGATCAGGTTGCCGGCAAAGGTGCTGGACAAGGCCAGGATATACCACAGTTGCGATGGGGCGCCTTGCAGAAACTGGACGAGCAGCATGACGGCCGGCACATTGCTGACCACGTTGCTCAGGAGTGTGGATACCCCGGTGAGCACCAGGGGATGGCGGATATCGATCTGATGATCGGCCAGAGAGGCGACCACGTGCTGGGGCAATTGGGCCGCGGAGATGCCCTCGATGACCACGAACAAGGCACAGAACAGGGTCAGCAGGTGCCAATCGACCAGTTCGACCATTTGGCGCGATTTCATTTTTCGGCTGCACATCAGCACCCCGGCAATGCCCAGAGCGGCCAGTTCCCGGTGGAAATCGGTGAAGAAAAGGATGACCAGCAAAGCGACGGCCGCCAACCCCTTGGCACTCTGCCAGGCGTTGAACGGCTGCCAGGTCGGCTGTGGTCGGCCCACGTCTCCGTCGCCCGGCGGCACGGCCCATCGACCCCGATAGAGCCAGGCGATGATGAGATAGCTGCCGATCAGGGTCACGATCACCGGCGGGCTGCACCACTGCAGAAAGCCACCAAAGGGCAATTGGCCCACCTGGCCGATGAGCATATTCTGGGGGTTGCCGATGATGGTGGCCGCCGATCCGATGTTGGCCGCCACGGCCAGCGCCAGCAGGAAAGGGATTGGGTTCATGCGGGCGCCCAGAAGCGAATAGGCCAGGACCGGGGTAAAAGCCAGGCAAATGATGTCGTTAGCCAACAGCGCGGAGAGGATGGCGCCGACGCCCATGACGACCAGCAGGAACAGCCGCGGATGGAGACACCAGCGGGCCATTTGCAGGGCCACGCGGGTATAGAAACCGCCGAGTCTCAGCTGGGCGGAAATGATCATGAGGGCGTATAGGAGCAGCATGGTGGAAATATTGATGCTGACCACGGCTTGGCCCAGAGGCACGGCGCCGCTGACCACCATGGCGATGGCCCCCAGGAGGGCGATGCCGGTACGGTCGAGCTGCAGGCCGGGAATGTGTCCGATGGCGACGCCCACGTAGGTGAGGGTAAAAATCAGGATGGCTTCCATGGCCCCATGGCCTCCTTGCCCCATTTCCGGGGCCACCATTGCAGCACGAAAAAGAATGGCGTGAGGTAGCAGAGTCGGCGGTGGAAAACAAGCGGGAACCCTGACCTCAGCTATTCTAACTGAATGTTATTCATTAGACCCGGCATGGGTGGAGCAGGTGGCCGATGCCACACGCCAAGCGGTCAAGTGCCGCTAGGAATGCACGGCGGGTGGCCCAGAAACTCGCTGCGCTCAAACAGTCTGGGCCGCTTGTCCGCCGTTTGCATTCGAGCGGCACTAGGACCGCAGGCTCACGTGGCCCTGGCCATCTGCTCCACCCATGCCTGCTATGCCCGTCGCTATGCGATTTTTTTTATCAAACGCCTTCTGTAATGCATATCACTTCAGAGTGAATCACATTCAGTTAGAACTGCTGCCTGTCCCTCGCATCTGGACAAACGCCTTTCAGTGCGTAGTCTATCGCCATTGCCACACCCAAACAGCAACCATCTCATGAAGCAAGGAGGTTCGACCCATGAAAAGACCCATCATCGCGGTCGCGATACTCGTGGCAGCCCTCTGGGGCTGCACCAATGCCAAAGACCCCAATGTGATTGACATCCATGCGTTGACGCCTGAGGGTGTCGGCGCGGTCATCGGCACTGTCAAGGTTTCCGAAACCGCCTACGGCACATTGTTTACCCCGGATTTAAATGGATTGACGCCGGGACTGCATGGTTTTCACCTGCACAGTGAGGGAAATTGCGGACCCGCTGAAAAGGACGGCCGGATGGTGCCCGGGCTGGCGGCAGGCGGCCACTATGATCCCGACGGCACCGGCAAACATGCAGGGCCTTATGGTGACGGCCACCTGGGTGATCTGCCGGCTCTCTATGTGCACGACAACGGAGAGGCGACCCATCCGGTGTTGGCCCCGCGGATCAAACTGGCGGATCTGAAAGGGCGCGCCCTGGTCATTCATGCTGGCGGCGACAATTACTCGGATCACCCCAAACCCATGGGGGGCGGCGGTGAAAGGGTGGCCTGTGGCGTCGTTCCGAAATAATGCCTCTCCTCGCCGGGTTTACTGAATCGAGTTCAGGTAGAATCCCTGCATTTCCGCTGAAACGCTTGAAATGTGGCGGGTTACAGGCTATGCAGGTCTAAACCCTTCCTATACACACCCCTATCGTTGCAGGAGGCCACATGCATCGTATCCTTATCCTCTGGGCAGTTGTCTTGGTATCGTTGATATCCATTGCCCCGGCCATGGGCGCGCTGCCGCCCATCAGCCCCGATACCGAGGCGTGTATCGAGTGCCACCTGGTCTATCACCCGGGGATCGTCGCCGATTGGCAGCGCAGCCGTCACGCCAACACCACGGTGCAGGCCGCCCTCGAGGTTCAGGGATTGGCGCGGAAGGTGTCGAGCGGGCAGGTCCCGGAAGCGTTGCGCACCACGAGCGTCGGGTGTGCCGAGTGCCATGGCATGCGGGGCGATGCCCACGCCGATACCTTCGACCACAACGGCTACGACATCCACGTCGTCGTCAGCCCGGACGACTGCGCCACCTGCCATGCCGAGGAGCGCAAGCAGTATAAAGACAACATCATGGCCATGGCCCACACCAATCTGGCCGACAACACCCTCTACAATGACCTGGAGCGGACAATCCTGGGCAAAATGGCGGTCAAGGCCGGGCGGCTGGTCATCGAACCGGCCGACGCGTCGACCCGCGCCGAAGCCTGCTATTACTGCCACGGCACCCGGCTAAGCCTGGCCGGAACCGAGGTGCGCGACACCGACGTGGGCGAGCTCTCTTTTCCCATCATCACGGGCTGGCCCAACCAGGGCGTGGGGCGCATCAATCTGGACGGCAGCCGGGGCGCCTGCACCAGTTGCCATACCCGCCATCAATTCTCCATCGAAACGGCCCGCAAACCCGACACCTGCAGCGAGTGCCACGCGGGGCCGGACGTGCCGGCCTATAAGGTGTACAAGGTCAGCAAGCACGGCAACCTGTATTCAAGCCATTCGGGCGAGTGGGATTTCAAACCGGTGCCCTGGACCGTGGGCAAGGATTTCAGCGCGCCGACCTGCGCGGCGTGCCACGTGAGCCTGGTGGTGGATGAAAACGGGGAGGTGGTCAGCGAGCGCTCCCACACGATGAACGATCGATTGGGATGGCGTATCTTCGGTCTGATTTATGCCCATCATCAGCCCAAATCGGCGGACACCACCCCGATTCGAAACAAATCCGGCCAGCCACTGCCCACCGACCTGGACGGCACGCCGGCCGACAAATTCCTCATCGGCGCGGACGAGGTCGAGGCGCGCCGCGCGACCATGCAGCGCACCTGTCTGGCCTGCCACGGCACCGCTTGGGTCAACGGCCACTTCGCCCGCCTGGACCATACACTGGGCGTCACCAACAGCCAGGTGAGGACCGCCACCCTGCTGCTGGAGACCATCTGGCAGAAGGGATATGCCCAGGGGCCGGCCAAGGGCGGCAGCCCGTTCGACGAGGCCATCGAGCGGCGCTGGTGCGACACCTGGCTCTTTTACGCCAATACCATCCGTTTCAACTCGGCCATGGCCGGAGGTGGCGATTACGGCGTGTTCGACGACGGGCGCTATCCGCTTTCCAGCACCATCATGGAGATGCACGACTGGCTGAAGCTGCGCGACATGGCCGGGAAGGCCAAATGATGTGTTGCCCGCGGCCGGTTATCGTCGTGATGCGCCGCCGAAAATCGCGCCCAGCACGCCGCGGATGATTTGGCGACCGATCTGGCTGCCGATGGTGCGCGCCGCGCTTTTGGCCATGGCTTCACCGATGGACTGGCGGGGCCGGCCCGGCGTCTTGCGGACCGCCATCTCTTTTTCCCGGCGCCGCGCTTCGGCTTGTTCTTCCGCGGCCGCCCGGGCGGTTTCGGTGCGCGCCTTCAGCATTTCGTAGGCCGATTCGCGATCCACCGTCTGGTCATACTTCCCTTTCAAAGGAGAGCGCCCGAACAGGGTATCTCGCGATTCGGCGGGCAATGGGCCGATCTGCCCCTCGGGAGGCGAGATCAAGGCGCGTTCGACCGGGGTGGGGCGGCCGTTCTTGTCCAGGACCGACACCAGGGCTTCGCCGATGCCCAGCTCCGTGAGGGTTTGGGCCGTGTCGAAGGCCGGGTTGGCGCGGAAACCGTCGGCCACGGCCTTGATGGTGCGCTGGTCTTTGGGCGTGAAGGCGCGCAGGGCGTGCTGAATCTTGAGCCCCAGCTGCCCGAGGATTGTCTCGGGCAGGTCAGTGGGATTCTGGGTGACGAAGAAGACGCCCACGCCCTTGGAGCGGATCAGCCGTACCACCTGTTCGATTTTTTCCAGCAGAGGCGCGGGCGCGTTGGCAAAGAGCAGATGGGCCTCATCAAAGAAAAGCACCAGTTTGGGGACCGGCGGATCGCCCACCTCGGGCAGCTGCTCGAACAGCTCGGCCAGCAGCCAGAGCAAAAAAGCGCTGTAGACGCGCGGGGCCTGGTGGACCAAGCGGCCCGCATCGAAGAGGCTGATCACCCCCCGCCCCGAAAAGTCGGCATGCATGAGGTCCGGCAGCTGCAGGGCGGGTTCGCCGAAGAAATGCTCGCCCCCCTGTTCCTCGAGCACCAGCAGGCGCCGTTGGATGGCACCCACGCTGGCCGAGGTGATGTTGCCATATTCGGTCCGCAACTGGGCGCTGTTTTCCGCCATCCATGCCAGCAGCGCCCGCAGGTCTTTCAGGTCCAGAAGAAGCAGCCCCTGGTCGTCGGCCATGTCGAAGGCCGCATAGATGACGCCGGTCTGGGTATCGTTGAGTTCGAGCAGGTGGCTCAACAGCAGTGGGCCCATTTCCGATGGGGTCGCCCGCACCGGGTGCCCGCTGCGACCGTCGATATCCCAGAAGAGAGCCGGTGACGGTTGTTGGCGATAATCAGGCAGGGGGATGGCGGCCAGCCGCTCGTCGATTTTGGGATGGGGCCGGCCTGGAGCGGCCAGTCCAGACAGGTCGCCTTTGATATCGGCGGCCCACACGGGAACGCCCATGCGGGAGAAGCCTTCGGCCAGCACCTGCAGGGTGACCGTCTTTCCGGTGCCGGTGGCTCCGGCAATCAGGCCGTGGCGGTTGCCCATGCGGCCGGGCAGTTCGATGAGCCGCCCCTGGGCGGCGCCGATGATCAAGGACGCTGGGTTCATGATTTCTCTTCCCTCCCGATTTAAGATGATGCGATTGGCGCGCAACGATGGGATCAATATTCATCGCTTTGGCCGTCAAGGCAATTGAAAAATGACGGCGCGGTTCGACAATTGATCTTTTGCGAATCCATCAAAAAATGAGGGCTGTTTAAAAAGTCCTTTTCAGACGACGCCGTAAAAACTTCAAGATCAAGGCGTGCGAAATTCCGTGTCCTGAGGCGTACTTGTCGTACGCCGCAAGGACCACGGGATGAGCGCAACGCAGATATTGGACTTTTTACGGCGTCGTCAAAGCATGCCCGGGGTGGATCAGCCCGCTCCAAAGGTAAAAGAATCGAGTGGTTTCCAATCTGACGCGCATTTGATAAATAGAACCTGAACCGTAACAAAACGCATAGAGGCGGGCATAAAGCCCGTCGCAAGTGAAAGAGACCGTATGGGCTGGCAACTGTCACCACACTTCGCCGATATTTTGAAAAAGGGTGCGGCCCTCGAGGGCATCCGACGCGATGAGGCCCTGGATCTGCTGGCGCTTCCCCTTCACGGCAGAGAGACCTACGCGCTGATGCAAACAGCCGACCAGATTTCCCGCGAGCGGTTCGGGAACAAGGGCGAAAACCACTTTCACATCGGCGTTAACGTGGCCCCCTGCCCGCTGAATTGCAGCTTCTGTTCGCTGACCGTCAAGGCGGGCATTTTTACCCAATCCATGGAATTCAGCGAAGCACAGCTCCTCTCATGGGCCAGGCAGGCCGAAGCGAGCGGCGCCGACGCCCTCAATCTGATGACCACGGGCAATTTCCCGTTCGAGCGTCTCCTGGAGATTGGGCGGCTGCTGGGCCGCGGCGTCGCCATCCCATTGGTGGCCAATACCCGCGACATCAACCATAAGGAGGGCGAAGCACTACTGGCGGCTGGTTTTGTGGGCGCATACCATGCGGTGCGACTGGGGGAGGGGCGGGACACCCCGTTCAAACCCGAGCGCCGCATCCAGACCATCCGGGTCTTCAAAGAGGTCGGGCTGCAGTGGATGAACTGCGTCGAACCGGTGGGGCCGGAGCACGACCACGAGGAGATCGTGAATCTCATGCTGTTGGCTCGAACCCATGGCGCCACCTACAGCGGCATCATGCGTCGGATCAATTTCCCGGGATCGCCCATGTCGCCCCACGGCATGATCAGCGAGCTCGAGATGGCCCGAATGGTGGCCGTGTCCAGGCTGGTAATGGGCGATGTGCCCCGGGCCCACTGCACCCACGAACCCCACAGTGCCTCGTTGATGGCCGGCGCCAATCTGTTCTTTCCCGAGGTGGGGGCCAGCCCCAGGGACGGCCAGCCCGATACGGGCAAGGGGCGCGGCCAGGATTTCCTGCGCTGCCACGCCTTGCAGCGCGAGATGGGCTGGAATCCCGATCTGCCTTCCAACTGCTTTAAATCCGATAAGAAAGAGCGCATGGCATGAAGTCATGGATTGTTTGCCTCCTCGCGTTATCCCTTGGAGCGGGTCTTGTCGCGGCCGATCCTCCTCTGAAAGTGGGCACCTGGAAGACGGCCCAGACCATCCAGCCTTTTTTCTACGATCAGTTTTCAAGCGGTGAAGGCGCCATACAAGTGCTTCCATTTACCAATCCGGCGGACCAGAAGACGGCCCTGCTGGCCGGTAGCCTGGACATGTGCGGCACCACGATCGCCCATGCCATTCACTCGGCGGCCCAGGGACAGCCAGTGGTGGTGGTGGCCGCCCTGTGCCATAAATGCTCGGCCCTGGTGGTGCGCAAAGCGAGCACCATCAAGACCGTTGGGGAGCTGAAGGGCCTGAAAATCGGCTATGTTCCCGGAACGATGCACGAAATTCTGCTGCGTGAAGCCCTGACACGCCAACGTTTGAACCCGGAAAAGGACGTTCGCCTGATCCGGGTGGATTTTTTCGACATGGGGTTGGCCTTGGCGCGCGGCGGCATCGATGCCTTTCTGTCCGGCGAGCCTTTCCCCACCCTGGCGGTCCACGAAGGGTATGGCCGTATCCTCGATTATCCCTATTACGACGACACGGTCGGCACGATCAATGCCGGGATGCTCGTCACCCGCCAGACCCTGGAAGCACACCCCGAACGGGTGCTCCAGCTGGTCAAGGCCCATGCTCGGGCCACCGAGTTTCTCAATCGGCATCCGGACCAATGGCTGGCCCGGGCGGCCGCTTTTGGGACCGATCCGGCGGTCTTGAAAAGGGCCACAGTCAATATGGAGCTGGCCTGGGAGATGGACGAGGCTTTTGTCGCCCGGGCGAAAGCCCTGGGTGCCCGTATGCAGGCCCTGCATATGATCGAGCGGCAGCCCGATTACGACCGTCTCTTCGATCTGCAGTTCGTCAAACGCGTCAAGGCCGGAAAGTGAGATCGGACATGCCGCGATTCGATCGTCTGTTGCCTTGGGTCCTGCCGTTCATGCTGATGCTGGCCTGGGTTCTGGCCGACGCGGCGCAGCTGGTTCCGGCCTACCTGCTGCCCGGACCGGCGAAGGTGCTCGAGGCCGGCGGCCACTACGTATTTGGAAAGGCCGGCAGCGCACCTTATGCGGGACGTTTCTTCAGCGACCTGCAGGCCAGCCTGTTGCGCGTCGGCGGCGGATTCGGTCTCGCCGTGCTGCTCGGGCTGCCCATGGGGCTGATGACCGGCCGGCTCCCGCTCTTTCAGAAACTGGCCAGCGGCCTCATCAATGCCCTGCGTGCGGTGCCGGGGATCTGCTGGCTCCCGCTCGGCATGGTGTGGTTCGGCATAGGCCTGCACACCACGGTTTTCCTGGTCGGTCTGGCCTCATTTTTCCCCATCTATTTGAATTCGGCAGGCGGCGCCCGTCAGATCGATCCCATCCTTTATCAGTCCGGCGCCATGATGGGCATCGGCCGTTTCCGGGGCGTGTTTGCCATCCTGCTACCGGCCGCCATGCCGAGCATCGTCACCGGCCTGCGCCTCGGCCTGGGGATCGCCTGGGCCTACCTGGTGTTGGGCGAGTTGACCGGCGTGCCGGACGGCCTTGGGGCCATCATCATGGATGCGCGTATGCTCGGACGCATCGACATGATCATCGTGGGCATCGTGATCATCGCGGCCATGGGGCGGCTGAGCGACGTCCTCTTGAAAGCCGGCATGAAATTCTGCTTCAAAAGTGCGCGGAGGCTGTCGTGACCCGAAGACTTCAACTCGTCGTCACACCGTCCGGAGAAGCGGCCAGGGCTGCCTTGCAGGCCGTTGACCTGAATTGCGTATTCAAAACCGGCGGCGGCGCCGTCGACGTGCTGCATGACGTGAATTTCGAGGCCAAGGAGGGGGAGCTGGTCTGCCTGCTGGGACCCAGCGGCTGCGGCAAGTCCACCCTGTTGAAGATCATCGCCGGCTTCCTGGCGCCCAGCAGCGGCAGGGTGCTGGTTCAGGGCCGGGCGATCGTCAAACCGGGGGCCGACCGCGGCGTGGTTTTCCAGGAGGATGCGCTATTCCCATGGCTCACCGCGGCGGAAAACATCGCCTTCGGTTTGAAAGGCCGTCTGCCCGGCAAGGCGCTGGCCGCCGAAGTGACACGCTACCTGGAGCTGGTGGGGTTGAGCCCTTTTCGCGATTACTTGCCGCGGCAGCTCTCCGGCGGGATGAAACAGCGCGTCGCCATGGCCAGGGTGCTGATTCTCAAGCCTCAACTGCTGCTCATGGACGAGCCGTTCGGCGCCCTGGACGCCCAGACGCGCGAAGAGATGCAAACGCTGCTGCTTTCCTTGTGGGCGGAGCTGGGTCATACAATCCTCTTCGTGACCCACGACATCAACGAGGCCGTTTTTCTGGCCGATCGCATCCTGGTCATGGAAAAAGGGCCGGGCCGCATACGCCGGGAGATGCGTGTTGCGCTGCCCCGTCCGCGCAGAAAGGAGGGCGAGGCGTTCCACCGCTGGTACCGGCAGATACGATCTGAATTGATGTCGGAGGATCAATTCTAGAAATAGAGATGATCGTGAGTGAAGAAGGGGGAATGGTAAAAAGGGTAGGAAAGCAGGAAAGTATGAAAGTAAGAAAGTTGGAAAGTTGGAAAGTTGGGGTATTCTTTCAATTTTGTTGGGGTGCTGGCAGGAGATGCGTTTGATAGATCGGAAGACCGGCCCCTATTGCGTTTCCAATTGTACTGGAGGTTGAATGCCGATCTGGATTGCTGTCGTCATTTTCGGAATCATCGAAGGGATCACGGAGTTTCTGCCCATCTCTTCTACGGCCCATCTGCTGATCGTCCAAAAGTGGTTGCCGCGACAGAGCGATCTGTTCAATATCGTCATCCAGAGCGGTGCGGTGATCGCCGTGCTGCCGCTGTTCCCCCACCGCCTGCGCCAGTTCGTCTTCGATTGGCGGGCGCGCGAGGTTCAGCTCTACGCATTGAAGATTGCCGTGGCCTTTGCCATCACCGGTGCCGGCGGATTGCTTCTGGACAAGTACGGCTTCGAGCTGCCGGAAGAAATCGGTCCCATCGCCTGGGCGCTGATCGTCGGCGGCATCGGGTTTCTGATGGTCGAGGGGTGGCTTCGCGACCGTGACTTCTCTCATGCGATTACCTGGAAAATCGTCGTGCTGGTCGGTGTGGGCCAATTGATCGCGGCCGTATTCCCCGGCACCTCCAGGTCCGGTTCCACTATTTTGTTGATGCTCCTGTGCGGTTTGAGCCGGCCGGCCGCCACCGAGTTCTCCTTTCTGGTGGGCATTCCCACCATGCTGGCCGCCGGCGGCCTGAAGATCTTCCGCGCCTTGCATCAGCCCCCGCCCGGGGCCGTTCCCGAAGATTGGGGCATGGTGGCGCTGGGGTTCGTCGTGTCGGCGTTGGTGTCGTTCGTGGTCGTCAAATGGCTGCTGTACTATGTACGGTCGCACACCTTCAACCTGTTCGGCTGGTACCGTATCACGCTGGGAATTTTTCTCTTCCTGTTGCTGTTGTTAGGATATTGAGGGCATGCCGGATTTTACTAATGGAGGCCTTGTATGACAAAGAGCGGGATCACCGTGTATGGGGCGCACTGGTGCCCCGATTGCCGTCGGAGTAAAGTGTTTCTGGGTGAACACCAGATACCCTATAATTGGGTGGATATCGAAGAAGACCCGGTCGCGCAGCAATTGGTCATCGAGCTGAACCAGGGCAAGCGGATCGTGCCGACCATCCTTTTCGGCGACGGCAGCTTTCTGGCCGAGCCCAGCAACGCCCGCCTGGCGGAAAAGCTGGGATTGAAAACGCAGGCCGAGCGAACCTACTACGACCTCATTATCATTGGCGGCGGCCCTGCGGGGTTGACGGCCGCCATCTATACGGCCCGCGAAGCCATCGATACACTGGTGATCGAGCGCGCCGCTTTCGGCGGTCAGGCGGCGGGAACGGAAAAACTGGATAATATGCCCGGTTTTCCAGAAGGGGTGGAGGGATTCGATTTTGCCCAGCGGCTGCGCAAACAGGCCGAACGTTTCGGAGTGGAACTCCTGCAAGCCCAGGAGGTCCGCGGCGTGGTGAAAAAGAACAATCTTCAGTTCGTCGCCACCGGCGGCGGGCAGGATTATTGCGCCGAGGCGGTGTTGATTGCCACCGGAAGCCGTTACAAGCGTTTGAATGTGGAAGGAGAATCCCAATACATCGGGGCCGGCGTACATTTTTGCGCCACCTGCGATGGGCCGTTTTACAAGGATCGGCATGTGGTCGTGGTCGGCGGGGGCAACAGCGCGGCCGAGGAGAGTCTGCTGTTGACCAAGTTCGCCGAGCGCGTCACCATTTTGGTTCGCGGCGAGAAATTCAAGGCCACGCGGTTTATCCAGGACAAGGTGCTCGCCCACGAGCGCATCCAGGTGCGTTGGCATACGGAGGTTCGAGCCTTCAGGGGCGACCGCGGCAAACTCAACCGCCTCCTGATAGTCGACAACCAGACCCAAGCCGAGGAGGAGTTGGCGGCGGACGGGGCTTTCATTTTTATCGGGCTCTCCCCAAATACGGGCTATCTCAAAAACAGCGGGATTCGGCTTGACCCATGGGGGTTTGTCGTGACCGGCCCCTCTTTGCTCGTCGACGGGAAACGGCCGCCCGGATTCGAAGATCGCGATCCATTTCTGTTGGAAACGAGTATTCCGGGTGTTTTTGCAGCCGGTGATGTGCGCGATGCGAGCACCAAACAGGTGGTCAGTGCGGCCGGGGAAGGCGGCACGGCGGCTCTGGAAATCAGGGAGTTTCTCAAGCGGCACTGACCCGATATCCAGGTCCCAGCGGAAGATTCTGTTTCCAACTTTTCCGGGCACTGATATATTTAAACACAAATTTTCGATCATCAGCTTTCCATGCCCGTATTTTTGAAGTCAATCCATTTTCGAGCCATCGCTGTTGGATAGAGGGGGTTATAATTTCAGGGACTTACCAACCGAAAGGACACCCTTATGAAGATCGCCTTTTTGATGGACAAGCTCGAATCGATCGACCCGAAATATGAAACCACCAGCCATTTGATGTATGAATGCAATCAGCGGGGCCACACCGTCTATTTTCTGGAACCCCACGATGTCTATATTCGCGCCAACGAGGTGGTGGCCCGGATGCGCAATATCACCGTGGCCCCCGATTTGCCGATGGAGACCTACTGGGCGGCACTGATCGAATGCCTGAAAAAAGATGAGCTCATCTTCGAAACCATTACCGAGCTGGATGCCCTGTTTCTGCGCAAAGATCCGCCGCTGAACTATCAGACCCTGGAATTCCTGGAATCGGTCAACCGCAAGGTGTTCATGATCAACCAGACGGTGGGGCAGATTCTGGGGAACTCCAAATTATACATCCTCAATTTTCCGGAGATCATTCCCGAAACCCACGTATCCCGGGATCCCAAGCGCCTGGTGCGGCTCATCGAGGATTTCGGCGGGGCCATGATCATCAAGCCGCTGCGACGTTTCGGCGGAGAGGGCGTCATCAAGGTCAGCACCCGCGACCAGGAAAATCTGCATTCATTACTCCATTACTATACGCGTTCCAATCGGCCCTATGAAGACCGCGAACCGATCATGGTGCAGGAATACCTGGAAGCCGGGAGAGAAGGAGATGTGCGCATCCTGCTGCTCAATGGCGAAATTCTGGGCGCGATGCGCCGCATCCCCAAACCGGGCGAGTTCCGCTCCAATGTGAAGGCCGGCGCCAGAGTGGTTCCCCATAAGATTTCCAAACATGAGGTGGCGATTTGCGATGCCATTCGGCCAAGGCTGGTGCGCGACGGTCTCTATTTCGTCGGGATCGATGTCATCGGCGACCAGCTGATCGAAGTCAATTGCGTTTCTCCGGGCGGCATTCCCCGCATCAACGAGCTCGACTCGGTCCGGCTGGAGGTGCCGGTCATCGATTTCGTGGAACAGAGGGCTCGGCTGCATGAGTTGGAAGGCCCGCAACTCAGCAGTTCTAACTGAATGCGATTCATTAAACCCGGCGTGGGTGGAGCAGGTGACCGATGCCACACGCCAAGCGGTCAAGTGCCGGTAAAATACACGGCGGGCGGCCCAGAAACTCGCTGCGCTCAAACAGTCTGGGCCGCTTGTCCGCCGTTTGCATTAAACCGGCACTAGGACCGCAGGCGTATGTGGCCCTGGCCACCTGTCCCACCCACGCCTGCCATCTCCGTTGCCATGCGAATTTTTTATCAGGTAACAGCTGAAAAGCTTGCCCTTCAGGGTGAATCACATTCAGTTAGAATCGTTGCCCGCAAAGCATGCCCGGACAACGACGGATGATCTGTCATTCGGTGTTGAGATGGAACCAAGTGGGCATGTTTATCAATGACAGGAAGCCGCTGGCGGTGTCATTTCTGAAGGCTCGACCGTTTGACGCTTCCGACGATCTTCGCTATCGATATTCGTTCCCCTTGATCGATCCACATGATGGCGCAGGCATTTGCCACCGAAGCGGCTGCGAATGACGTGCCGAAACAGGTTACAAAATTCATCTTTCCCGATTGATACAGGTGTTCACCGATGGATCGGTAGGATTCATTACCCACCATCAGTTCATCGAGCAGTGCCATGAATAGCATCAGATCCCTTTCACGGAGACTGAGCATGTGGCGGGGATAAATACACTTTTTGTTTTCACCCGGATAAAAGAGAGAATTGATGGGCGCGGTGGGTACATTGGAGAAGGGGGAGATGGTTCCGGACTCCGATCGTGATCCGACGACCAATAAATTGTCGGCGACTATTCCAGCCGGCAGATCGATGTGATCATCATTGTTATCACCGCTGAAGTGATATCCGTCGAAATTTCCCGCGCTGGCAATGAAGAGACGATTGGGATGATTCCGGATGAATTCCTCCAGTTCCGTCTTTATCGAGATGATTTTGGAATAGATGTGGAAATTTTTCGTTTTTGTGAAATGGAAAAATGAGGTCATGACAAGAATGTCGGCGCCATCATCGACGGCCTTTCGGCAGGCCTTGATCAATGCTTCGAGTATTTTGATTTTATAGTTCTGGACGACACTTAAATTATGGTTCGGCGGCACGACACGATAGGCCAGGAGCCCGATATCCTTTTGACCGTGGACAATAAGGCCGGCCAAGCTGGTACCATGCCAGGCGGAAGAAAGGTACTCCTGAACGACATTGCGCCTTTTATCCAAATAGGGTGAAAGCGGCTGCTGTTCTTCGATCAACCCATCGATGAACGCCAACTCCTGGTCTGCGTTTATCGTGCGTCTGCCGATATAGGGCGATGGCCAACCGTCCTGGCCGATGAAATCCCAGCCCCACCGGATGGGCTGGCCGTTTGCATCCAACTCAAAATGGATGTGATTCATCAATTCCGGATGGTTGTAATCGGTTCCGGTATCAATGACCGCGACCAGTATTTTGTGGGACTGATTGTTGACCTGGAAGTTTCGTTCAATTGGGATTGGATTGGCGATGCACGCAATATGTCGCGGAAGGTCCTTCTGATTGTCACACGGGGTAATCCCCGAGCATCCAAGCACGGCAAATCCAATAAAAAACATATATGCCTTAAGTCGATGCTTCATACAGGGTATTCTGCTGCCGGAAAGTTATATAAAAAATTGAAATATTATAAAAATTCTGGCCTCGATCTTCCCTGGTGGCGCACCTCCTCACGCAATCTTAGAAAACCATTACGGTTTGATACTATTTTTATATTCCTGTCTAATCTGCAATAGTGTCAATGGAAATGATATCCAGAACCATTTTTAATGACGGTTTTCGCTCAAGAATTGGGGGCATTTCAGGACGCGGTGGGTGTGACCCTACGGCCGGCTTGCATGTAGTTGTCGATGGCGGCGTGCAGGGTTTCGGCGGCCAAGCCGGCGCAGTGCCAGTGGTCCCGCGGCAGTTCACCGACGGCCCGACGGATCATGGCCGCGTCGATATCCAGGATCTCCTCGGCCGTCTTTCCCTTGGCCAGGTCCACCGCGGCCCAGACGCAGTTGAAGCTGTGGGCGCACCCGTTGGTCCACGGAGAGCCCTGCACCACCCGGTCGGCCTCGAACTTGAGGCGGATCTCCATCACATCGCCGCAGCTCCCCACCACCCGCGCGCCGCCGTCCGGCTCGTCCACATGGGGGTTGAACCAATAGTAAAAAACGAACCACACCAGGGTGACGATCAACAGGATCCCGACCCCTATCAAAAGGTTCCATGGGTTCATGAACGGTGGCTCACGTTGAGATTATAGCGCCAGAGCCTCTTGCTCGGTGGGCTCATGGCGTTTTTCCACCTGGAACAAGGGCTGCCGGCTGTGGGGTTGAATGGCGTGCACCATGAAACAGGCCTTGATGCAGGCCTCTTCACACTTGGGGCCATAGGCCAGGCACTTCTGGTGATCGATGCGGATCACGCCGTCCACCAGGCCCACGGCCTCGGTCGGACAGGCCCGCACGCACGACATGCAGTGCATGCACCCCGCCGCGCAGATCTGGTGGGTGACCTTGCCGGGATCCCGGCTGCTGCAGCGCACGATGGCGCGGGCCTTTTTGGGAACCAGGGTGATCAAGCCCTTGGGGCAGGTCTTGACACACTGGCCGCATCCCACACACGTCTCTTCGTTGACCACCGGGAAATGATGCTCGTCCATGGTGATGGCCTGGAACGGGCAATTGGCGGCGCACTCGCCGAAACCGACACACCCGAATTGACAGTCCGTGGGACCGGCGAAGGCCAGATTGGCGCCCGAGCAGACGCCGTAGCCGATGTAATCGTATTTCTGGTAATCTTTACGAATCGACCGGGCGCAATGCACTACCGCCACGAGGTCTTCGACGGCGCCCACCTGTTTTCCAGTGATGCGCGCCACGGCCTCGGCCACCGAAGCTTTTCCGGGAAAACACAAATTGGGTGGAACATCCGGATCCGTGACCACGGCTTCAGCATACGCTTCGCACCCGGCGAAGCCGCAACCGCCTCACTGGGCCCCGGCCAGGACCTCTTTGACCGCCTCCACCTTGGGATTGATTTCCACCGCGAATTTGTGGGCCGCCAGGGCCAACCCGATCCCGAAGAACAGACCGATGCTGGCCAGCAGGGCGATGCCACCCAGAGCCAGTTTGACATACAAAGGATCCATGTTTCTCCTCTTTCAAAAAATCGACATGCCGGAAAAGCCCATGAACGACAGCGCGAACAGTCCGGCCACGATGAATGCGATGGGCAGCCCCCGGTATGAAGTGGGGACATTGGCAAAATCGAGCCGTTCACGTACCGAGGACATCAAAAACAGGGCCAGCAGAAATCCCAGTCCGGCGCCCAGGGCCAGCATCAGGCTCTCGATCATGTTGTATTCGTTGTCGGCCAGAATGAGCGGCACGGCGATGACGATGCAGTTGGCGATCACCAGCACCAGATAGACGCCGAAGGCCTTGAACAGGGCCGGATTGATTTTGCGCAGGACCGTGTCCACCGCCTGGACGGTGAGCGATACCAGGCCGATGAAGACGATGATCTGCAGGTAGTCCAGGCGATAGGGTTTGAGCACGAACTGGTAGAGGAACCACGACATCAGGGAAGCGAAAACGATGACGAAGGTGAAGGTGATCCCCATGCCGACGGCCGTGCTCTTCTTCTGGGAGGTGCCGAAAAAGACGCACAGGCCCAGGTATTTGGAAAAGACGAAGTTCTGGATGAGCAGGGCGCCGATCAGAATGCTGACCAGGTATCCAAAATAGGGCTTGGATACGGTGACGCTTTGGGTGCCCAGGTCGCGGCCTTCGGAGACGATCTCCTTGGCGACGACCTGGTGGGGCTGATTCTGGTTGATGGGGTCGGCCAGTGTGAGGGTCAGGCGGCTCTGATCCGGACTGAGGCGCACGCTGGCGATGTCCAGGAGGATGTCGGGGTCCGGCTTTTCGTTGACCGTGAAATGGCCGGGGTCTTCCGCCCACGCCGGGTCCACCGGGCCGGCGAAGGTCAATACGATCCGGTCCATCTCCTCGAATTGTGCCGCCTTGATGAAATTGGGCGCCTCGCACCCGCCGATCCACAGCGTGGCGATGATCAAGATGAACATCCAGAAGGCTTTTACATCATGTTTCATGTCACGATCCTCGCTTCGCCCGCCGGTTGTAGAGCGTCTCCACATAATTGAACATCGCCATCATAAATCCGACCAGGAAAAATCCGGCCGCCGGCAGCACGAAGAAGAGCATGGGCCGGAACCCCAATACATCGTATCCCAGGAGGGTTCCCATCCCCATCACCTCGCGCACCGCGCCGAGGGTCACCATGCCGAACATGAAGCCGAACCCCATACCGACGCCGTCCCAGAACGAGGCGGCCACGGTGTTGCGACAGGCGAACACCTCCAGGCGCATGGTGATGATGGCAAATGCCACGATCAGTCGTACGAAGATGCCCATGGCCTTGTACGCCACGGGCAGATAGGCCGCCAGGACCAGGTCGATGACCGTCACCCAGGTGGCAATGGTCAGCGTGTAGGTCGGAATGCGGATGCGCGGGTGAATGTGGTCTTTGATCAGCGCGATGGTGCAGCTCGAAAACACCTGCACGAAGAGCACGGCCACGCCAAGCAGCAAGCCATTGGCGACGGTCGTACTGATGCCCACGGCCGGGCACATGCTCAGGGCCAGGCGAAAGATGGGATTTTCGTTGAGCAGGCCGTTGACGACCAGCTGCGTGTTGGTTTTGGTGGTTGCGGCCACAATCGGTTCCTTTCTAAAACAATACCTTTACATCGCCATCGGCCAGGGCCTGATCGAGAATCTGAATGCGGTAGGCGAACTTCTTCACCATGGCTTTGACCCCGTTGGTGACGGCGGCGCTGGAAATGGTGGCGCCGGTCAAGGCATGGATGTCCTGCTCCTTGTAACGCTGCCGTATGTCGGCGGCTTCGCTTTCCGAAAGGCCGCTGTTTCCCAGGCCCATGGATTTGAGATAACGCTCGTAGTCCGGGGGCAGCGGCTCCTTGATGACCGTGAGGCGCTTGATTTTTTCGAAGGATTTGCCCACGAACTGGTTCTTAAAATAATCTTGGGTGATTTCGCCGCCCAGGCCGGGATCTTCCTCGTGCTCGATGACCTCCAGGCCCAGCAGCTGAAAGTCGGCGTCCAGGGCCACCATGGCCTTGATGAAGGTCTTGAAACCGGGAAACTCGCCGGGGAGCAGATACGCCGTGCGCCGGTCGCCCAGGCAGGCGATGATCATGGTGTCGGCGAAGTCGGCTTCGGCCCCTGGATCGAGGATGCCGGCCAGGGCCTTTTTGCGGTCATCTGCGGAGAGGGCCGCCTCGGGCGTGAGCGCCAGTTCGTGACGGTCGAGAAATTCTCCATTCAGATCGAGTTCGACCCACACGTACCCCGGGCCGCCGCCGCTGCACCGGGCCGGGAGCATATACCCCATGCGCATCGTCTCAATATGCTTTACGATGTAGCGGTGGACCTGGTGCAGTTGGAGTTCGGGCGCCGCGGGTCGCTGGGGACCGTAACCGAGCAGGCCGAGCATGGTTTGCTGCACGTTGAGGTGTTCGTTGTGTTGTTTGGCCTTGGCCGTGAAGATGAATGTGGTGCCGATCACCAGGCCGGCCAACAGACAAGACAGGGTCAGGGCGATGGTGATGCGGATGATCTCTTTCATTGGACCGCCCCCTGGGAAAATCGTTTCGGCTTGAAGAGTTGGTCGATGGCCGGTGTCAGCGGGTTCATCAGCAAGATGGCATAGCAGACCCCTTCCGGGTAGCCGCCCTTGAGCCGGATGAGCACGGTCAAGGCGCCGACGCCGATGCCGAAGACGACCTGGCCGGCGCGCTGGTTCGGAGAGGTGACGTAGTCGGTGGCCATGAAAAACGCCCCGAGCATCAACCCGCCGGAAAGGACCGCGATGATCGGATCGCCGGTAAACAGCCGCTCGCCGCCGAAGATCCAGGTGAGCACGCCGGTGGATACGATGACCGACACCGGGATGTGCCACCGGATATACCCTTTGAAGATCAGGTAGAGGCCCCCGAGGAGCAACAGCAGGGCCGACGTTTCGCCGATGCAGCCGGGCATGGTGCCGAGGAAGAAGTCTTTGTAGACCGTCGCGCGGGAGCCGAACTGTTCAAGCATGGCCGCCATGCCGTAATGTTTGAGCACGTAGAGTGGCGTGGCCGAGGAGACGGCATCCACCGCGGGTCCCGTGTGTTTGAAGATCGCCCAGTCCCGGATCGGGGAGCGCCAGGCCGTGGTCATGGCCACCGGATAGGTGGCGACCAGGAAGGCCCGGCCGATCAGGGCGGGGTTGAAGATGTTGAAGCCGAGACCGCCCATGATGATCTTGGTGACGAAGATGGCCATCACCCCCCCGAACACCGGCATCCACAAGGGCACCCCCGGGGGGATCACATAGGCCAGCAGCACGCCGGTGATCACGGCGCTGCCGTCCTTGACCGTGACCGGGCGCCCCAGAAGCTTCTGGGCGATCGCCTCGGTGGCCACGCAACTGATGACGCTGACCAGCGTGATGATCAGGGTCTGAAAACCAAAGACGAATATGGAGAGGATCAGCGGCGGTATCAGGCAGGCGACCACGGACCACATGATCCGCGCCACGGTCAGATCGCTTTTCAGATGGGGCGATACCGATACCAGCAGGTGGTGCCCGTCGGCCCCGTCACACGATTGATGGGGTATGGTAGAGTGGTGAGTTGCCATTATCCTGCTTTTCTTTTCTGTTCGCGGGCCTCTTTGAGTTTACGGGCCTGGTTGATCTCGATGCGGGCCAGGCGGATGAACTGGACCAGGGGGCGCTTGGCCGGGCAGGCATAGGCGCAGCTGCCGCATTCGAAACAGTCATCCATCAAGCCGAAGGGTTCGGTTTCGGCGCCCCGGCCGGCCTCGACATAGATGCCGATGGTGTTGGGTTCCAACCCCATGGGGCAGGCATCCAGACAGAATCCGCAGCGGATGCACGGGCCGAAGGCCTGGGCGTCGACCTCGTCGTGGCTGAGGAACAGCACCCCGGGCGTCGTCTTGGCGATGGGAATGTCCAGGTCGGACACGGCAAACCCCATCATCGGGCCGCCGACCACGACCTTGCACAGGTCCGGCGTGGTGCCGCCGAGGTAATCCGCGATTTCCGCAATAGGGGTGCCGATTTTGACGCGCAGGTTGGCCGGTCGCGCGATGGCCCGCCCGGTGATCGTGATGACGCGCTCGGTGAGGGGTTTGCCCAACGCTACGGCATCGTAGACCATTTTGGTGGTGTAGACGTTCTGGACGATGATGCCGATGCTCGAAGAGCGCTGGCCCGAAGGACGCACCCGGCCGGTGATGCTCTGCATGATCTGGTCGGCCGACCCCTGGGGATATTTGACCGCCAGGGGCTTGACTTCGATCCTGAAGCCGTCGTCCTTTTTGGACCGGGCGATGGCCTCGTTCAGGGCGGCGATGGCGTCGGGCTTGTTGTTTTCCACGCCGATGGCGCAATAGGTGATGCCCAGCACAGTGAGCAGGATCTTGGCGCCTTCGACGATTTCCCGAGCATAGGTCACCATGACGCGGTGGTCGCAGGTGATGTAGGGTTCGCATTCGGCCCCGTTGAGGATCAGGGTGTCGAGCGGGGTGCCCGGTTTGACATTGAGTTTCACGTCCGTGGGAAACCCCGCCCCGCCCAGGCCGACGATGCCGGCCGCGGCGATGCGCGCCTGGATCTCGTCCCTGGAAAAGGCACGCCAATCCACCTCGCTGTATTCGGGCGTCACCGATTCCGGGTCGGTCTGGATGACCAGCGCCTGCGCCTTGCCCTCCTGATAGTGAAGGACGTTTTCCACCCCCTGCACCATGCCGCCCACGCTGGCATGCAGCACGGCGCCGAGGCGGTTGCCCATGTCGCCCACCCGGTCCCCTACCTTGACCCGCTCTTTTTTGTGCACCAGCAGGCGGAACACCGCACCGGGATGGGAGGCGGCCAAAAGGAGCTCGTCATCGATGGGCGCATCGACCCGGGGCGGCACGGAGACCTGACAGGGCGCACCGACGTGCTGCTTTAAAAACAACGACACCTTGGTTGGATCGGGCATCGTTTCGATGGGCAGCGCGTGGGTGAGATCCTTGTTTTCCTTGGGATGAACGCCGCCCTTAGGGAAAGTCGCCAGTTGAGTTCTCATCACCGCACCGATGTCGCTGATAGGTTTCTTTCGAGCAATCCGTGCGCGTAGGCTTCGCGCGTCTTGTCGGAGAGTTCCTCGGGCCTGCCGAACGAGAGGGCATCGGTCGGGCAGACCGACACACAGGCCGGTTCCAATCCCTGGTCGATGCGGTCCATGCAGAGGTCGCACTTGATCGCCCTGCCCGTCTCGGCATTCCACTGGGGGATGTGCCACGGGCAGGCCATGATGCACGCCTTGCAGCCCACGCAGAGGCTTTCGATGATATAAACGAGACCGTCCTTTTCCCTGCGGCGGATGGCCTCGGTGGGACACGCCTCCAGGCACCAGGCCTTTTCACAGTGAAAGCAGGGAACAAAAACCGAACTCATCTTGGGTTTGCCGTTGACCATCTTGGGACCCAGGACCACGATTTTGCCCAGGGTCGCTTCCAGCGGGATATTTTTTTCCGACTTGCAGGCAATCTCGCAGGCATGGCAGGCAATGCAGCGATTCGGATTGGTGGTAATGATGTAATCACCCATGATAGTAAATTCCTCCGGATAACGGATGGGGTTTTAGAGTTTTTTGACCGTGATCCAGGTGTGGTCCAGCGCCGGACTGCCACCGATCTTGTCGTGGAGGCGCTCCTGGAACAGTGCATCGGGCGCCCCTTTGCCGTAGCTGCGCTTGCTGTCGATCTCTTTGTGGCCGAATCCATGCAGCATGAAAGCCGCTTCGGGGTGGATCAGGTCAGTGACAAAGGCGCGCATTTCGCCCTTGCCCGCGCCGGAGGCCACCTCGATGCGGTCGCCGTCGGCAATCCCCAGCTTTTTGGCCCGCCCTTCGTTGATCCAGAGGCGATTTTCGGGCACCAGGTGGTTGAGGTAAAGGTTGTTTTGCGTCATGACGTTGGTGTGGGCCACGCAGCGGCCGCACATCAGGCGGAAGGCGTCCGGTTGGCGGTCGAGCGGTTCATAAGCCGGCAGCGACGGGATCCCGTGGCTCTCCATCAAGTTGGAGACCACCTCAATTTTTCCGGAAGGGGTCTTGAAGTTGATGCCGTCGTTGCGGTCCCACCAGATGGCCTTGTCGCTCAGGGAGACGAAACCGGTCTCGTCGAAATCCTCGATCTTGATATCCAGGTCCGCCAGCTGGTATTTCCAGATGTCCTCGGCGGTTTCGTACGGGAAGTATTGGCCGACGCCAAGACGATCGGCCAGTTGTTTGACGATCCACCACATCGGTTTGGTGTCGAATCGCGGCCGAACGCAGGCGATGCGGCGATTGATGGCCGGTTTCAACCCGGAGCCTATCTGCAGCGGATCGGAACGCTCCAGGAAGAACGACTCGGGCAGAATCACATCCGCCAGGGCCGTGGTGGCGCCGAAGTTCACATCGCTGGCCACGATCAGGTCGAGCTTCTGCAAGGCTTTCAAATTGGTATTGTAATCCGGATTGGAGAGCAGCGGATCGTAACGGAAGGCGAACAGCATCTTGATCGGATAGGGATCTTCATGGATCACTGCATGGGGGAACATGAAGCCCACGCCATGGGCCGGATCGGCGATGGGGAACTTGTCCTGGCCGCAGCCGTCGAAGCGGCGCTTGTCTTCCATTTCGGGAAATTTCTGGGAAGAGAAGGTTCTCAGGCCGGCCTTGTAGCCCGCGTCCTTGAGGCCCTTTTTGATGAAGAGCCCCCCCTTGCTCTCGATGCTGCCCATCAGGGCGTTCAAGATAAGGATCGAGCGGCGGAAGTAGACTTCGGTGGGATGGTGCGAGCCGCGATAACCGTAATGGAAGACCACCGCCGGCTTGACCCTGCTCACCTCCCGGGCCAGGCTGAAGATTTCTGAAGCCGGAATGCCGGTCTCCTTTTCGGCCCATTCCGGGGTGTAAGGATCCACGAATCGGCTCAGCTCGTAGAACCCCTCCACCCAGCGTTTCACATAGGGGGTATCGTAGAGTTTTTCCCTGATGATCACGTTCATCAGGGCGTAATTGAAGGCCAGGTCCCCGCCCGGCCGGATCATTTTATAATCATGCGCCTTGGCCGCCGTGATCGTCACGCGTGGATCGATGTAGGTCAGCTTGGTCCCCTTCTCCAGGGCCGCCATGAAGCTGTTCATCGCCTTGATTTCAACCGATTCGAAGACGTTGCGACCATACAGCACCACGTGTTTGGCGTTGGTCCAATCGGCATTGATCTGGCCGTCGGTATAACCGATCATCGAACGGCAGGCCGTGTTGATGGATCCCTTGCAGACCGTGTCGTGGGTGAAGTGGTTGGGCGATCCGATGGCCTTTTGAAAGGACTTTGAGATATCGGAGATCAGGTTGGCCCGTTCGCAATACACGGCGCTCCTGGCCCCGTATTTGTCGAAAATCGCCTTGCAGCGATCGGCCGTGTAATCCAGGGCCTCTTCCCAACTCACCCGTTTCCATTGACCCGAACCGCGCTCGCCTGTTCGGATCAACGGGGATTGGACCCGCTGGGTGTCGTTCAGGGCCGCCATCGCCGCCACACCCTTGGGGCAGACGCCGCCTTTCATGGCCGGAACGTGGGGGTTGCCCCGTATGCTGATCACCTGTTCGTTTTCCACCTCGACCTGGATCGGGCAGCGCACAGAACACATAAAACACAATGTGTTGATATACTTTTTCATTGCAACCTTCCTTTTCGGTTCGACATCGGTACATTTGAGCGTGTTGCTGTGTTCGGCGGTTAAGCATTCACCATGCCAGGGACCCGGCGGGCCGCATATTTTATTCATTTGGTAGCATTTGTGCGTCCCTTTTGGCGGGGATGACTAGTGGCATGCGGAGGGATCATTGCGTTTCCGCAACGAATCCGCCGATATCCGGCGCAATTTTGCGACTGTTCCCCCATGCCTCGCGGTGTCGGTTCGTCTGGATTGCGGGGAGGGCAGTGGAGAAGGGTCAGAGCACGTTATGGCCCGGGTAGGTCAACAGGGCATAAACAGTCATGGCCAGGCTGAACCATTGCAGCACCCGGCAGCCGGCGCGGCCGATGCGCCAGGGGGGCAGGAAGAACGCGGCAAAAAAACCGCTGCAGACGAACATGGGGGTCAGCAGGCGGACATTGTCGGGCCGCCAGGCGGCGATCAAGGCGACAAGCATCCAATATACCACCATGGCCAGGGCCGTTGTTTTGAGGCGATGCGGTCCCCACCACAAGGCGTGTCCCATAGCCGGGATGACCAGCAGGAACCCCACGGGCCCGAACCAGGTCCAGGGGTTGTCCGGTGCCCAGGTCAAGCGGTAGGCTCCGGCCGCGCCGCGCTCGCCGGCCCACGTGGCCACCGCCTGTCGATACACCAGATCCAGTCCATCGACCAGGCTCCACCCGAAGATCCGATGTGCGGCGGTGTCCATGAAATCGGGCAGATGAATGCTCTGGAGAAGATATCGGGCCATGTTGGCCACGGCGCCCACGATACCGCCGGCGTTGAAGGCCACCTCTTTTCCGGGGAATGCGCCCATCCACGGCAGGCCGTGCAGGAGGTTGTAGGAAATGCCGACCGCCTGGCTGAATATCAGCACGGCCACCAGCCCCACCGCGATATATCCCCAATGACTTGTGAGACTCTGAAACCACAGGCGCAGGTTGTGCCGTCGCGCGAGCACCAGTATGCTCAGCGAGAGCAGCACGGCCGGCAGGAGGTAGCACAAGCGGCCGTCGGTGACCGAAAAGCAGGCGGCGGCGAGCAGCATGATGCCATCCTCCCGATGAGGCCTCTCGACCATGCGGAAAAGGGCCAGGATGACCAGCAGAGCCGAGGCGGCCGGCAGCAACTCGCTCTGGGCGGCCAGGTTCTGGTGGACGAGCCGGGGCATACTGACGATGAGCAGGGTGGCCGTGATGGCTGTCGGCGGCCAGGCATAGCGGCGGGCCAGGGCATAGGTGCCGAGGGCGATGACGAGGTAGGCCCCGGAATTGGCCAGCGGGGGGACCACCATGGGCTGCCAATCGGCCAGGAAGATGACGTGGTTCAGCCCCGTCGCGGCGATAAGGGGTGAGGTTTGCAGCAAGGTGAAGAACGACCCGTCGAGGTGAGCGAGTGCTGGATAGATGCCCTTGAAGGTTATCGTTCCCCTGGCGATTTCGTTCCATATGGTGAAGGCGAACAGACACGCGCCGCCGCAGACGAACACGATGGCGGGCAGCGGGTGGAGACGCATGAAATTGGATGCGATCCGGACCTGTTCACGCAGCAATTTGCCGTGAAGGATCGTCATTTTCAAGGCCGGAACGGTCAGCACCAGCACGGCCGCAAGAAGGAAGCGCTGCAGACCGAGCAGCAGCAGGATCTGGGCGGTCCAACTCGATAGCATCAACATGACCATGAGGCCGTAGGCGCCGGCTTCGGCCACCGTATCGCCGCGGTGGCGGAAATAGCCGAAGGCGGCCGTGGCGATGAGCAGGCTGGAGACGGTCATGGCGATATTGGCGATGACTGACATTCGGCTATTTGCCCGCGTCTTGCTGCGCCTTGAGGTGGTCGACGATGGTCTGCATGTAGTCGCGCATGTCGATGGCCAGCCGCCGGCACTCTTCACAGTAAACCTTCCGGAACATATAGCCGTGGGCCTCGTTCTGGTGGCGGTACCAGGCGATGTAAGGGGTCTCCTTGCAGAACTTCTTCCCGCTGTAGGCTGCGATGGGGCAGCCGACGCAGACTATCATGTAGAAGATGCGGCACGGCGGGCAATCGAGCACCCCACCATCGGACCCCTTGCCTTCGATGATGCGATTCCATTTGCGCACGGATGCTTCCATGATCGAGATTTTATCCATGATCATCCTGCCTTTTCCGATTTATTTCCGATTCATTCAAACAGGACCAGTATCGTTTCATCACTTCGATGCAGCGGTGAACGCTGGGTTGGACTTTTCGTCGGTTGAACCTGGCGGCGACTTGGTTGACTTGGCAGTATGTGTGGTCGCAAAGTTCTTCCAGAACGGCCTTTACCGAATCGGCCAGGGACTGCCGGTGATAGCCGCCTTCCAGTACCAGGACCAGGCGGCCCAGGCAGCAGGCGTCGCTGATCTGCATGACGATGCGCGTCAGGGCCGCGAATCCCTGGGGGGTGAGCTTCATGCCGCCCAAGGGGTCTTTTTTATGGATGTCGAACCCGGCGGCCACCAGAATCAGATCCGGTTTGAAGTCACGGGCGATCGGTACGAGCAGCCGTTTGTAAAGATACGCAACCTCTCCGTCGCCCAATCCTTTGCGCAAAGGGACATTGATGGTGTAGCCTTCTCCGCGGCCGCGTCCCACCTCCAACAGGTGACCGGTTCCTGGAAATAGTGGATATTGGTGGGACGAGAAGTAGAGAACCGAAGGGTCCTGTTCGAAGATATGTTGGATGCCGTTGCCGTGATGCAGGTCCCAATCCACGATGAGCACCTTGTCCATTCCCAGTTTTTCACGGGCATAGCGGGCGCCGACGGCCACGTTGTTGAACAGGCAGTACCCGTTGGCGCGGCCGGCCTCGGCATGATGGCCGGGCGGGCGCGCCAGGACAAAGGCGTTGCGGATTTGCCCGGCAACGACGGCGTCGATGGCCGCTATCACGCCACCGGCGGCCAGGGACGCGACAGCGAAGGAGGCGGCGCAGGCGTAGGTATCCGGGGTCAATTGGGAATGGTCGTATCGGGCGGTGGCCTGGATCTGGTGCACATACGCCGCCGAGTGGACCCGCGTCAGGTCTTCTTCGGTTGCCGGGCGGGGCGGGATGCGCACCAGGGGCAAGGCAGGCTCGAGATGGTCCAGCAGTGCGTAAACGGCCTCCAGGCGGCGGTGGTTTTCCGCGTGTTCGGTTTCGCAGCGGTGCGCCAGGTAGAATGGATCCCGGACCACGCCGGTCGGCGGCCGGGGGGCGCCGACCCCCTGGGCGGCTGCTTTCGTCACGAACGGAACAGGGACCGTGAGCACATGACAGGGAGCCTTGCGCAACAACGTCTCGGTGGTCGAGCCGACGATCAATTTGCCGATGGCGCTGTGGTGGCGCACCCCGACCACCACCAGATCGACGCTGCCGCGGCGCACCCTGTCGAGCAGCTCATCCTGGGCCGGACCGGTGGCCAGATGGGTGCTGACGGCGACCTCAGGCACGATTTCGTCCCGCGCCATAAGCTTCAGTTTTTCATCTATCTGCTGCTGCAGCTGCGTTTGCACCTGGCCGTAGGGACCGGTCGCCGGATCGATCATATCCACATGAACGGGGGATTCGATAGCATGCAGCACTTCGACCGAGGCTCCCAGGGCGTGCGCCAGGCGACCGCCCCAGCGGATCAAGGGCAGGTGATCCGGCGACAAGTCGCAACACACCCCGATGCGGCCGATTTGATCGGGACCGCGGTCGGCGGGTCGCAGCATCAGCACGGGGCAGGGCACCAGGCGCGCCAGCCGCTCGACCACTGTGCCCAGAAAAAAACGTTTCAAGCGCGTGATGCCCAGGCTGCCGGCCACGATCAAGTCAATGGGGTGTCCACGGCAATAGTCGACGACCGCTTCGGCTGGATCACCGGAGACAATTGCAACTTGCATGGAAACCGTCGCCGGTGGCATCATCGCTGCGATGGCGGTTTCGCATTGGGCGCGGCGCGCCTGAAGGTCACCGCTGCGTTCGAATTCGGTGGTGGGATGGAGCGGGTCCGATGGCACTCGGATGGCATGCAACAGCCGCAGATCGGCCCCTGTGCACTGCGCCAGGCGGGCCGACCAGTCGATCAGTGCCTTTGCGGCCGGAGAGAGATCGACCATGCAGAGGATGGAGCGGATGCTCGGGATTGGGGCGCCCATGCCGATCCTCTATGAAGGGGTTTGTAATAATATATTGACTATACGCGTCGGCTCGTAAGGGTGTCAATGAAGGACGGCGCCGCCGGGCAACGGCATTTTGCTGACCTACCAATCAATATAAGGATCAGCGGAAAGATCAGCGCAGCCATTTTTCCAATTCATCCAGCCCCACAGTCTCCACCACCGCCTTTCCGATGGTTTCGAGCAGCACGAAGTGCAGCCGGGCCTGTTCGCGTTTTTTGTCTTTTTTCAAGGCTTCGAATACGGCTCGGCGGTCGAAATCCAGGGCCACGGGCAGATCCAATCGCCCGAGCAGTGCCTTGATGCGGTCCAGGTGCGCAGGGGCCAGCAATCCTTTTTGAACGGAGAGTTCGGCCGCCTGGACCATGCCGGCGCTGACCGCCGCGCCATGGGAGATGCCCAGGGTCTTTTCAAAGGCGTGGCCGAGGGTGTGGCCGAAGTTGAGTTTGCGGCGCTCGCCCGCTTCGCGTTCGTCTTGGTTGACCACGGCGGCTTTAATGCGCACCGAGCCGTCCACCAGGTGCAGCAGGGTGGCGTGGTCCGTGCGGGAGATGGCGTCGCAGTGGGACTCGATGAAATCGAAATAGGCGGGGTCGGCGATGCAGCCATGCTTGACGATTTCGGCCAGGCCGCAGGCAATCTCTTCGGGCGGAAGGGTGTCGAGCAGGGCGATGTCGGCCAGGACGAATTCGGGCTGGTTGAAGACGCCCACCATGTTTTTGTAGCCCTTGAAGTTGACCCCGTTTTTGCCGCCCACGGTGGCATCCACCTGGGCCAGCAGGCTGGTGGGCACGAAGCCGAAGCGTAGTCCGCGCATGTAGGTCGAGGCGGCAAAACCGGTCACGTCACCCACGATGCCGCCGCCGATACCCACGATGAAGCTGCTGCGATCTGCTTCCGCATCGATGAGCCGTTCATAGATCATGGCAAGGGTGTCCAGGGTCTTGTGCCGCTCCCCGCAGCCGATGGTGATGACCTCGCCTCGGGGGAAACGCTCGCCATAGAGGGCGCCGACCGTTTCGTCGGTAATGATGAGGGTGCGGCCTTCGGGCAGGTAGTTTGCCAGGTTGTCCAACGTTTCGCCGACCAGCACCCGTGATCGTCCGCTTTGGCCTTGGATCAGGATTTCGTGCATGGATCAGCCGTCCTTCAGAATTTCGTGGACCCGCCGGACATCCCGGCACAGCCGGGTGAATTGCTCGGGGTAGAGCGATTGGGCGCCGTCACTCAAGGCGTTTTGGGGCTCGTTGTGGACCTCCACCATCAATCCATGGGCGCCGACGGCTACGGAGGCACGGCTCAGCGGGATCACCTGGTCGCGTTTGCCGGCCGCGTGGCTCGGATCGATGATGATCGGCAGGTGGCTCTCTTTCTGAACCACGGGCACCACCGAAAGATCCAGTGTGTTTCGGCTGTGGCGCACGAAAGTCCGCACCCCGCGCTCGCAGAGGATGACGTTGGGGTTGCCGCCGGCCATGATATATTCGGCCGCCATAAGCCATTCATCCAGGGTGGCCGACATGCCGCGTTTGAGCATGATCGGCCGCCGGCATTTGCCGGCGCGCTTGAGCAGGCTGAAGTTCTGCATGTTGCGCGTTCCGATCTGCACGATGTCGGCGTACGCCTCAACCTGATCGAAGGTTTCGGTGTCCATCACCTCGGTCACCACCGGCATGTCGAAGGTGTCGCGCACTTTGGCGAGAATCTTGAGGCCCGCCAGTCCCATGCCCTGGAAGGTGTAGGGCGAGGTGCGCGGCTTGTAGGCGCCGCCTCGAAAAATATGGCCGCCGGCCTCCTTGACCCGTTCGGCGATGGTCATGGCTTGCACTTCGCTCTCGATAGCGCACGGTCCGCCGATGAGGGTCAGATGGCCGTTGCCGATGGTGACTTTGCCGACTTCGATCAGCGTGTCGCTGGGTTTTATTTCCCGACTGACCAGCTTGTAGGGGCGGGTGACGGGAATGGCGTCCTTGACGCCTGACAGACCGATGAAAAGCGCCGGATCCACCGGGCCCTCGTTGTTCAGGATGCCGATGGAGACCCGGTCGCCGCCGGGAATCGGCCGGGCCGTATAGCCTTTGGACTCGATGATGTCGACGACCCGCTGGACCTCTTCGGCAGTGGCTTTCTTATCCATTACGATCAGCATGTATCATCCTCCTTCGCCTTGCCGGCCCCATGGCATCCCCCCACTTCAAAAAAAAAGACCGTGGGCGGTTTGTGCCCACGGTCCGGAAATCTGAGTTGTCGGGATCGACACCGGTCAACCGGTGGGCAAAGTGCGCCACAGCGCAAAGCGCCACCAATTTCCCCCGATCCGACCGTTTGCTTTTGTCCCGAATGCCATTGTTCACCTCGAATTGAAGAAGATAAGAGCACTGTGTCCGATTTTTGTCAAGTTTTTCCACGATCGGGCGAGAATATTTAGATGGTCGCATTTTCGTCCATCTTTAGAACGCTATTTTTGCGCCTTGGGCGCTCATATGTTATTTAACCCGTTTTTGGTTCCACATGAAAAGGAGTTGGTAAAATGCAGTGTAATTTCAACGGAAAAATGAGATTGTGGGGTATCGTAGCGATCATCGGACTGCTGTTCTGGTCGGCGGGCAATGCGCTGGCCGATGGAAACGCGGTGGTTCGAATCACGAGTCCGGTGTATGATAGCAATCATGCGGTCGATGATAACATCTATTTTACGTGCAGTGTTAAAGATTCTGCCGGCGCCGATGTGAGCGGACTGGAGCTGATCTGGATTTCGAATCTGGATGGACGCATCGGTACGGGAAAGAGCGTGACCACGAACAAAATGAGCACGGGGATTCACCTCATCACGCTCAATGCCACCAATGGCGCCGGCGCGGCCGTCGGATCGGACGCCATTAAAATCAAGGTGAGTTATGTCAACAAAAATCAGGATACCAAATCAACCGGGGTCGTCGACATCGACAGCACCGGCGGGGAAGGATACGTCGTCAACCCCATGTTCTAACCGCTCTGAAACCGACGGGGCGGCGGCGTGCGGTGTTCAGGATAGGCCGAACGGTTGCCGCGTGACCATCGACCAGCTGTATGCGTTGCCCCTGTACCACCGCCAGACCATTCCCGACGATTACATCGACGCCATGGGCCATATGAACGTGCGCTGGTACATGGCCCTGTTCGACGAGGCTACCTGGGGGCTTTTCGATGACGTGGGGCTGACCGCCGCCTACTTCAAGGCCCACCAGGCCGGCGGATTCGCCCTGCGGCAGTTCATCAACTACTGGAGCGAGGTGCACGCCGGCCAGACCGTGGCCGTGCGCACCCGGCTTCTGGGAAGATCGGCCAAGCGCTTCCACTTCATGCACTTCATCATCAATGAAACCACCTGTCAGGCGGCCGCCAGCCTGGAATCCTTGGGCACCCATGCAGATCTGCGGCAACGCAAATCCTCACCCTTGCCGCCGGCCATCGCCGAGCGGCTCGACGCCCACCTGGTAAGAAACCAGCGGCTCGGCTGGCAGGCCCCGGTGTGCGGCGCCATCACCCTTTTGCCCGACCCGGCCATATAGGCGATCCCATCGACGAGGGCGAGACACACGCATGTTGAACGAGTTGACCATGGGGATGTTGCTGGGGCTGTCCGCCGGCCTGTCGCCGGGCCCCCTGCTGGCGCTCGTCATGACCGAAACCCTCGCCCACGGCACGCGGGCCGGTCTACGGGTGGCCCTGGCCCCGCTGGTGACCGATGCACCGATCATCCTGGTGACCGTCCTCATCCTGTCCCGGCTGAGCACATTTCGCCCCCTGCTGGGCATCGTTTCCCTCGCCGGGGGGCTGTTCGTCTGTTACCTGGGCGTCAGCCATCTGCGCGTGCGTCAGGCCTCTGTCGATCTGCGTGACGCCCGCCCGCATTCGCTGTTCAAGGGGATCGTGGTCAATTTTCTCAGCCCCCACCCCTATCTGTTCTGGCTGAGCGTCGGCGCCCCGACCATCACGCTCGCCATGGCCAAGGGCCCTATCGCGCCCCTCGCTTTCATCGGCGGTTTTTATCTCCTGCTGGTGGGCTCCAAAGTGGCCCTGGCCGTGGCCGTGGGAAAATCGGGCGCCTTTTTGACAGGCCGGTGGTACCTCGGCATCATGCGACTGCTCGGCGGACTGCTGATCGTCCTGGGCATCCTGCTGTTCCGGGAAGGGGTGCGGTTGTTGTAGATTCGCTTGGAGGGTGCGGGGACCGCAATATGTGTTATGTTGATATTTAAGGCTTGATTATTGAAAGCGATTTCTTAAAATTGGCTCAATGGTGGCAAGCCGCTGAACCGTCCTTTTACGGATGGGCACGACTTAAGAGGGGAGCGTATGGAAAACAAGACCAAGTTCAACATCTGGTACATCTTGATGGCGGTGTGGGGCATTCTGCTGCTGCAGAACCTGATTTTTTCCCAGTTTCGGCCCAAGGTGATTCCGTACAGCGAGTTCATGCAGGCGGTGATGGAGGACAAGGTGGTCGAAATCGCCATCGCCAAGGACCGCATCAGCGGCAAGATGAAAGACAACGAGGGGGGCGAAGTTCTTTTTACCACCGTGCGCGTGGACACGGATCTTTCCGAGGCGTTGACCGAGCACAACGTGAAGTTTTCGGGAGAGGTGGAAAACACGCTCTTCAAGACGATCCTATCGTGGGTGCTGCCGGTGCTGCTCTTTTTCGGCGTCTGGTATTTCCTGATGCAGCGCATGCAGGCCGGCCAGGTGGGCATGATGCAGTTCGGCAAGAACAAGGCCAAGATCATCGGGGAAAAGGACATCGAGACGCGTTTCAGCGACGTGGCCGGGGCCGACGAGGCCAAGGAGGAGCTGCAGGAGATCGTCAGCTTTTTGAAACAGCCCCAGGATTATGTGGCCATCGGCGGCCAGATGCCCAGGGGGGTGCTGCTGGTGGGGCCTCCAGGTACCGGTAAAACTCTGATCGCCAGGGCCGTGGCCGGCGAGGCGGGGGTCCCCTTCTTTTCCATCAGCGGTTCGGAATTTGTGGAGATGTTCGTGGGCATGGGGGCCGCGCGGGTGCGCGATCTGTTCTTACAGGCGCGCGAAAAGGCGCCGTGCATCATCTTCATCGACGAGCTGGACGCTCTCGGCAAGGCGCGCGGTGCCGGCATGATGGGCGGTCATGACGAGCGCGAACAGACCCTTAACCAGCTGTTGGTGGAGATGGACGGCTTCGATCCCAGCCATGGGATCATCATCATGGCGGCCACCAACCGGCCCGAGGTGCTCGATCCGGCCCTGTTGCGATCCGGGCGCTTCGACCGCCAGGTGCTCATCGACCGGCCCGATATCAACGGCCGCCTGGCCATCTTGCAGATCCACGCCAAGCGGATCAAGCTGGCCGAGGATGTGGATCTTTCGGTGATCGCCCAGAAGACCCCCGGTTTTTCAGGGGCCGACCTGGCCAATGTGCTCAACGAGGCTGCACTGCTGGCTGTGCGCAAGAAGAAGCAAACCGTGGGCATGGAGGAGCTGGACGAGGCCGTGGACCGCATCATCGGGGGCCTGGAGAAGAAAAATCGGGTGATCAACCCCAAAGAGAAGAAAATTGTGGCCTATCACGAGGTGGGGCATGCCCTGACCGCAGTGCTCACACCGGGTACCGACCCGGTGCATAAAATTTCCATCATTCCGAGGGGATTGGCCGCACTGGGATACACCCAGCAGCGGCCCACCGAAGACCGCTACCTGATGAGCTACGAAGAGCTGCTGTCCAAGATCGATGTGCTGCTCGGCGGGCGCGTGGCCGAAAAGATCATGTTCAACAGCGCGACCACCGGGGCGGGCAACGATTTGATGCGCGCCACTGACATCGCCCGCGCCATGGTGGCCGAATATGGCATGGGCGAAACCCTGGGGTTGTCGACCTATCCCCGGCAGCGCACACCCATTTTCCTGCAGACCGACCAGGCTTTTGGCGGCGCCCGCGAGTACAGCGAGGCCACGGCGGCCAGACTGGATGAGGAGATCAAGGCGCTTCTCGATCAACGGGAGGGGCATGTGCGGGATATACTCACCGATCACAAGGAGGCGCTGATTCGGATCGCCGAGCGTCTTTTGGAAAAAGAGGTGATCTACGAGGACGAATTCAAGAGTTTGATTTAGGCGGAAAAGGACACTCACAGGGCGGGCCGGGCGTCCGCCCTGTGAGTGTATGCTAGTACATCATGTCTTCGGTGCGGATCTTGTCTTTGAACAGCTGATAGGACCAGATCTGATACGCCAGTACCAGGGGCACGAAAAACAATGCCACGAAGAGCATGATTTTCAGGGTCAGCGGGCTGGACGAGGCGTTGTGGGCGGTCAGGCTGTAGGCCGGATCGATGCTCGACGGGAACAGATTTGGGAAGAGCCCGACCACGCCGAAAAAGGTGCAGCCGATGATGGTCACGGCCGATGCGACCCAGGCCTTGAAGATCTCTTTTCTGGACAGGAAGACCTTGGCCCCGAAGAGACCGGCCACGGCCAGAAGGACGATGACGAAGAGCACGGGATGGGCCAGATAGTTGTCATAGAGCCCGGTGGCGAATTTGGTGGCGATCAGAAAGACCACGGCGACCACCAGCAGGACTGGCCAGATGCCATTGGCCGTTTTGACGGCCCGGTCGTGAATGGGGCCCTGACTGCGAATGGAGAGCCACAGGGATCCGTGCTGCAGGAAGAGAAGTAAAAAGAGCAGACCGCCCAGCAGGCCATAGGGGTTGAGCAGGGTCAGCAGGGTGCCCTGGTAGACCCCTTCCTGATCGAACGGTATGCCCCGGAAGATGTTGGCAAAGGCCACCCCGAAGAGAATGGCGGGCAGCACGCTGCCGACAAAAATGCAGGTATCCCATATCTTGGTCCATTTGGGATCGTCGATCTTGTGCCGGAATTCGAACGACACCCCGCGGATGATCAGGGCGAAGAGAATCAGCATCAGGGCGGTGTAGAGCGACGAAAACATGACCGCATAGACCAGCGGAAAGGCGGCGAAGGTGACGCCGCCGGCCGTCAGCAGCCACACCTGATTCCCATCCCAAACCGGCCCCATGGCGTTGATCATGGTGCGCTTGTCCGCGTCGCTCTTGCCCAGGAACGGATAGAGCGATCCGATCCCCAGGTCGAATCCGTCCGTAATGAAGTAGATCGCCCAGAGCAACCCCCAAAGCAAAAACCATATGTTCTGTAGTGCCATCTTTATCTCCCGATTCGTTATTCTTTTGTCGATGGATTTCTTTTTCTATATACGCAATCGAAGAACGTCCGCTTGAATCAGGTTGTCTTCAGCGGCTGTCCGATCGCCCCGTGCCCATTATCGTCGCCGTCCAGATCAGGCCCCTGGATGGCCTTGCGGGCGATCAGGTAAAAGCCGGCCAGGCCCAGCAGGCCATACACGATGATAAAGGCGGCCAGGCTGATGCCCACCTGGGAGGCGGCGATGGGCGAATCGGCCTCCGCTGTTTTCATCAGCCCGTACACGATCCAGGGCTGTCGCCCGATTTCGGTGACCAGCCATCCCAGTTGAATGGCCAGGTAGGGCAGCGGGATCGCTGCGACCATGATCTTGAGGTAGAGGGGGGTGTTCACCAGTTTGTCTTTGAGAAACAGGCCGGCGATGGAGAGCAGGATGAAAACCGTTCCCAGACCCACCATCCCCTTGAAGGCGAAGGATGTGATGAGCACCGGCGGGTGTTCCTCCTTGGGAAAATCGTTGAGTCCTTTGATTTCTGCGTTGAAATCGTGTTTGACCAACAGGCTCAGCGCGCCGGGGATGGGGCCGATTTCGATGGTGTTGCGTCCGTTTTCTTCATCGGGCCAGGCAAACATGTAAACCGGGGCCGCTTTCTGGGTCTCCCACAGCGATTCCATGGCCGCCAGCTTGGCGGGCTGCTTTTCCCCCACCACCACGCCGTTGAGATCTCCCATGATGAAGACCACCAGGGAGAAGACGACGGCAAAGCCCAAGCCGGTCTTGAACGAGCGGTTGAAGAAGTCCACGTTTTTCTTTTTGAGCAGGTGGTAAGCGCTGATCCCCATGATGAAAAAGGCGCCCAGCACCATGGCCGAGCTGATGGTATGGATGATTTTGACGACGGCAAACTTCTGGGTCACCACCGCCGCGAAATCGGTGAGCTCCGCCCGGCCTTCGCGGATGGTGTAGCCGACCGGGCTCTGCATCCAGGCATTGGCCACCAGGATCCATACGGCGGACAGGTGGGAACCCAGCGCCACCAGCCACATCACCGCGGCATGGGCCTTTTTGGAGAGTTTGTTCCAGCCGAAGATCCATACGCCGATGAGGGTCGATTCGAGAAAAAAGGATGCGGTCGCCTCTATGGCCAACAGGGAGCCGAAGATATCGCCTACATAAGCGCTGTAGCGCGACCAGTTGGTGCCGAACTGGAATTCCAGCGTGATGCCCGTGACCACGCCCACGGCAAAGTTGATGAGAAACAGCTTGGCCCAGAACTTGGTCATGTCCAGGTAGGTCTTGTCTCCGGTGCGGACGTACTTGGTTTCCATGTAGGCCACGATGATCGACAGCCCCAGGGTCAGGGGCACGAAGAGAAAGTGGAACATGGTCGTGGCCGCGAACTGAAATCTAGACAGCAATAGCGCATCCATAACTGATCCTTTTTCTTTTATAGGCTTGATTGGGGGTCTTTCGCCTGCAGGGCACGGAGCGGCATCGAACCGTCCGATCATCATTCCGAAAAAGCATGCTACGATAAAACGCCCCCGGATATCAAGTCCCTATAGCGTTGATGGTGAGTATATAGGGTCTGGTGATCGCCCTCGGCCGTCGCCCGGCCGTCATCGAGAAACACCACGCGATCCAACAGGGCCGCTTCGGACGGGCGGTGGGTGATCCACAGGAGGGTCTTGCCGTTGCTTCGCTCCAGGATGGAAGTCGTCAGTATCCGGGCCGTGCGGGGATCGAGGCCTTCGGTGGGTTCGTCCAGAACCCATATCGGCGCATCGCTCAGGAAGGCCCGTGCCACGGCCAGGCGTCTGGCCTGTCCGCCGGACAGGCTGCGGCCGGTTTCGCCCAGCCATGTCTCCAGGCCTTCGGGCAGCTCGGCCAGGAGTTGCGTCAGGCCGGCCGCGGCCAGGGCAGCACGCAATTGCGCCTGAGAGGCTTCGGGATTGGACAGCCGCAGATTGTCGGCCAGGGTGGCATTGAAGATATGGGCCTGCTGGGAAATGATGCACACCCGGCGCCGCAAATCCGTTTCGCTGAAGGTCCGCAGCTCGCGGCCGCCGATCAGGATGCGGCCCTCGTCAGGGTCCTGGAACCGGGCCAACAGATGGGCCAGGGTGCTTTTGCCCGCGCCAGAGGCACCGAGAACCGCCACCCGTCGGCCGGACGCCACACGCAGGTCGAACCGGTCGAGGACCGGTGGCGCCCCGGGGGCATAGGCGAAGCGGACACGATCAAAAGCCAGGTCGAATCCGTCCGGCGGTGATTCGCTCACGGGTGGAAAATCGACCGGTGCAGCGGCATCGGTGATGTCGACCAGGCGCCTGGCCGCCTCCCGGGTGCGCGACAGGTGGAGAAAGGCGTTGGGCAACGGCCAGAAGGCATCGAATGACGCCAGAAAGGCCAGCATGGCCAGGGCCAATCGAGCCCCATCGAGCCTCCCGTCGGCGCAGCGGCCCGCTCCGACATAGAGCACCAGGACCGCTCCGAGACCGGAAAACAGGACGAGCATCGCCGTGCATGCCCCGTTCAGGGCGTTCATGCGGCCCTGGACCGCCTGCAACGCCCGGTCGTCTTGCCGGATCGCTTCGAGGTGATGGCCGTCGGCGCCGTAGATCCATATTTCCGCCAGGCCCTGGAGATAGGCCACGGTACGGGTCCGCAGCACGACGCCGGCGCGGGAGAGAGCCTCGCCCGCCTTTCGTCCCAGGCGCGCGCTGCCAAGGGGCAGAAGGGCGGTCAGGACCCACACGGCCGCCGCGGCCAAGGCCACGCCGGGGTCCAGGTGCCAGAGGAACAGGCCGAGCAGCACGGTCGCCGTGGCCGCGACGGCGGTCGGCGAGAGAACGCGCAGGTAGAGATTGTCCAGGGTATCGATGTCCTCCACCGCGCGACCGAGGATGTCGCCGCTGGGGTAGCGGAAGAGAACAGCCGGCACCAGGGGTTCGATGCGCCTGAAAAACCAGTCTCTGAGGCTTTCCAGAATGCGGAAGGTGGCGTCGTGGCTGAAGATCCGCTCCCCATAACGCGCCAGGGTTCGTACGAAGGCGAAGAGCCGCACGCCCACGCTGGGCAAAAAGAAGTTGAACTGCGCGGCGCCGGCAGCGGTCAGGCCAGCCACCGCGGCGGCCGTCAGGAACCATCCGGCCAGTGCCAGCAGGCCGACCGCGGCCAGCACCGCCAGCCATCCCAGCAGGCACGCCAACGCCATGGGACCTTTGTGGCCTTGTAAACCGCGCATCAGAGGCCGCCATTCACGGGGCAAGATCATCGGCGCCTCCTTGTATTCGGTTGACCAGGTTGTAGAAGACGCCCCGTTCGGCCATCAGCGCTGCGTAGGTGTCGCACGCCACGATCCGGCCGTCGGCCATGACCGCGATGCGATCCATTCCGGCCAGCGCGGCCAGCCGATGGGTCGCCATCAGCACGGTGCGGCCACGGGGCAGACGTTCCAGGGCGGCCATGATGATCCCGGCGCTGACCGGGTCCAGACCGGCGGTGGGTTCGTCCAGCACCAGGATCGGCGCCGCTTTCAACCAGGCCCGGGCCAGGGCCACGCGTTGGGCCTGGCCGCGGGAAATACCGTAGCCACCTTCGCCGACCCGTGTTTCGAGGCCCTCCGGCAGGCGATCGGCAAATTCCAGCACACCGGTCGCCCGTGCGGCGGCCTGGACATCAGCGTCATCGGCTGCCTCACGGCCCATGAGGATGTTCTCCCGGATGGTGCCGAAAAACAGGACCGGATGCTGACCGACCCATGCAAAGGCGTCCTGCCGCCGTTCCGGGGCCAGATCAAACAACGGTACCCCGTTGGCCGATATTCGGCCTTGCCCGGGATGCACGAATCCCAATATGGCGTTGAGCAGCGACGTTTTCCCGGCACCGCTTTCACCCACCAGCGTGATGCGCTGACCGGCCGGAATGTCGAGACTGATGTCGAAAAGGACCCCGCGAGCCGCATTGGGGTATCGCAGGCAGAGGTTTTCGATGCGCAGGTCGATGCGGTCGCCGGGGATGGCGCATCGTGAGGTCGCCGCTTCGGGCACGGGGGTGTCGAGGATTTTTAGGATCTCTTCGGCGGCGCCGGCGGCTTGGGCGCGGGTGTGGTAGTGGACGCCCAACTCCCGCAGTGGGCGGTAGAACTCCGGGGCCAGCAGCAGGATGAAGAGCCCCCCGTATAGCGTCAGGGGGCGGTCCCAGGCACCGAAATCGTAATACCCCAGAAAGCTCATGCCGAGATAGACAGCCACCAGGGCGATGGCGATGGAACTGAAGAACTCGAGCACGGCCGACGACAAAAATGCCACCCGCAGCACGCGCATGGTCTGCACCCGATAGGTGCCGGCCGTCTCGGCCACCCGGTCGGCCTCGGCATGGGCCCGGTCGAAGAGTTTGAGGGTCGGCAATCCCTGCAGGGCATTCAGAAAATGGGCGCTGAGGCGGGCCAGGGCGGTGAAGTAACGCTGGCTGATACTTCGGGCGCCCATGCCGATGAGCACCATGAAAAACGGAATCAGCGGCGCGGTGACCAGCAACAGGCCGCCGGCCGCCCAGCTGATGGGAAAGACAAATGCCAGGATGGCCAGCGGCACGGCCACGGCCAGGGCCAGCTGGGGCAGGTAGTGGGCGAAAAAGCCGTGCAGGCCCTCGACCTGTTCCATGACCGCACTGGTCAGCGTGCCGCCGGCGTGACCGGCGGCATACACAGGACCGAGGCGGGTGATGTGATCGACCAGCGCCATGCGCACCTGGCCGCGCACCTGAGCCCCGGCCCGAAAACCGGCTTTTTCCCGGCCCCAGACCAGCGCGGCCTTGACGATGGCGGCCGCTATCAGCAAAGAGAAATCGAACAGCAACTCTTCCCTTGGCCTGCCGTCGATGGCCACGGCGTGAACGATGCGCGCCAGGCATCCGGCCTGTATGATCAACACCATGCCGGCGGCCGCCCCCAATCCGATGGAGACGGTGATCCACGGAATGGCCGGTCTGGCCCGCGCCAGAAGCCAGCGCAGCCCCTGGTGGGGGATGGTATCGCTATCGGACGACATATCAGGCGGTCACTTTCTTCTCGGCGTTGCAGACGGGCGGTTCAAAGTGGAAGGATCATACATGAGCCCCGGAGATTTTCAAGCATGCGAACAACGCTTGATATCTGCGATCCGCATCAGGTATCCTGGGGCATCAAATACACACAACAGGAGCGGAGATGATTACCAAAGCGGATGTGATCGCCAGGGCCATGGAACAGGGTTTCGATGACGTCGGGTTCACTTCGGCCGAGCCGTTCGACGCCCATCGAGCTTTTCTGGAGCAACACCAGAAAGAGTACGGCTGGGTCGAGGCGAGTGGCTTGGGGTTGCTCCAGGGTACCGATCCCAGGAGCACCCTGCCCGGTGCCGAGACGATCATCGTATTGATGGAGACCTACTTCAAGATGGCCAATCCGACCTTTCTGGAGGCCCATTTCGGGCGCTGTTATCTGGACGACGACCGGGTCACCAAAGACGGTCTGGCCCTGCGGATCAAGGCTTTTCGGGGTTATCTGCGCGATCAGGGCATCCAATCCAAAGTACCCTTCAACCTGCCCCACCGCATGGCCGCGGCCCGGGCCGGCATGGGTACCTTCGGCAAGAATTGTCTGTTTTTCTCGAGAAAGGCCGCCCGCCGGAGTTCGTGGGTGCTGCCCATCACCGTGGTGGTGGATCACCGTTTCGAGCCGGACCCGCCCACCATTCGCAAGGCGTGCCCCGACTGGTGCCGCAACGCGTGCATCGCCGCCTGCCCCACCCGGGCCCTGAAAGGCGATGGGACCATCGATCCGCTGCGGTGCATCTCCTATTTGAGCTACTACGGTGAGGGCCTGACACCGATGGAATTGCGCGAACCCATGGGCCTTTACGTTTACGGGTGCGACCGCTGCCAGAATGTCTGCCCCCGCAATGCGGCCTGGCTGGCCGAGGAGTTGCCCCCCAATCCCAGGGTGGCGGCCAAGGCAGACTATTTCCGCCTGGATCGGCTGCTGCGCATGGATACCGCCTATTTCGAAGCCCATATCTGGCCGCACATGTTTTACATGCCCGCTGACCAAATCTGGCGCTGGCAGATGAATGCGGCCCGGGCCATGGGCAATACCCGCGACGAACGCTACGTTGACCACCTGGCCGATGCGGGCCGCACCAATCCGGACCAACGGGTGCGCGCCATGGCGGCCTGGGCCATGGGGCGTATCGGCGGCGTCCGGGCCCGCGCGAAGCTGGCCGAACTCGAGCGCCTGTCCGAAGGGATGTTGCTGGAAGAGGTGACGGCGGCGATTCAGGCCGCGTCCTAATAGTCGGATAATCTGACGGATTGCGTTTCTTTTAATTTAATGTTGTTTGCCAGTGTGCGTGTTGAGCCGATGGGAACGATCACGTTTGGGCCAGTAGGGATGGAAAGCTTTCATCGCAATGGCGGTTGTGGGTCCAGGACCAGTGCAGGCCTTCCGGTGCCTGCTGGTATTTTAAGAAGCCGCGCTCGTAGTAATTTTTAATGGTCCGCGCCACCAGGGCTGCGTCCATGCCGGTGGTGCGGGTCACATGGGCCGCCAGGGGGGCCGTGGGATCGGTCGTGTCCACGGGGAGGATGTCTCTTTCACTGATAATGTCTTCGGACAGGATGGCGTAGGCCAGCTTCATCCGATAGAAACCCTCGAAGGTGAAAAATTCCTCGTCCGAACAGGTGCCTTGGCGGTAGCGGGCCTCCACCGTGTCTCGTTCCTCGATCTGCTTGCGGTAGGCGTCGGCCACGAAAGCGTCCATCTGCTCGGGCGTCAGGGCGGCGGTGCGCACGATGGCCTGGTTGGCGTCGTACAGGCGCCATTCGTCGGTGAGGATCTCCAAGTCGTATTGCTCGACGTTTTCTCTGATCGTGGTGCCGGGAAAGGGGGAGAGGAAATGAAAGCCGTATTCGATGCCCAGGGATTCGGCGAACCGACAGGTCTCTTCCAGGGTGGCCGGGGTCTCGCCAGGCAGTCCCACCATGAACGAGGCGTGGGTACGCAGGCCAGCCGCCTTGCTCCACGCCACGGCCTGGCGGGCCTGGGCCAGGGTAATACCCTTTTTGACCCGCTTGAGCATCTCGGCATTGCCCGACTCGATGCCGAAGCTGATGCTGTAGCAACCGGCCGATCGCATATCCTGGAGCAGTTCCGGATCCACCGTGTTGACCCTTGCGAAGACGCTCCAGATGAAGTCGAGGTTGCGTCGCCGGATCTCCGTGCAAAGGGCGTGCACCCGTTTCCGGTTGGCGGTGAACAGGTCGTCGGCCACATTGATGATGGTCATTCCTTCGGCCAGCAACCCTTGGATTTCGTCCACCACCCGGGTGGGATCCCTGAAGCGGGGTTTGTGGCCGACCATGCGCCGGCCCAGGCAGAAGATGCAGGCGTTGGGGCAACCCCGGCTGGTAATGATGCTCACTGGAAATCCCAGGGCCTCGTAGCGGGACATGGGCAGCAGATGCCGGGCCGGCAGCGGCAGGGCATCCAAGTCGGCGATCAGGGGGCGGTCCGGGGTTCGCAGCACCTCGTCGTCCTGACGAAAGGCGATGCCCTCGATGGTCGGCCACGCAGTGGGGGATTGGATCGCGGGGATCAGATCGTGCAGGGTCTGCTCGGCCTCGCCGATGACGATCAGGTCGAGCTGCGGATAGCGCCTCAGGGTGTTTTCCACGTCGAAGCTGACGTGCGGACCGCCCATCATGGTGATGGCCTGCGGCAAGTGGGCCTTGGCGTCCTGAATGATACCGATGGCCTGGGGAAAGTTCATGGTCACCGAGGTGGCGCCCACCACATCGGGCCGGAATGCATCCAGGGCCGCCCTCAATTTTTCGGGGGTGTACTTGCTGACGATATAATCGAAGATTCTCACCTCGGCACCGGCCGCTTCGCAGGCGGCGGCCACATAGCAGAGTCCCAAGGGAGGTGACGGCGCCTCTTCGAGGGGATAGGGCGGGGCGATCAGGGCGATTTTCAGTTTTTTCATGGAGGGGGTGGATATCATGGTGGTGAAGAAGTTTAAAGATTAAAGTGAAAAGTATGAAAGTCGGAAAGTATGAAAGTTGATGCCTATGTAAAAAGTCGCTGTCGGACGGCGCCGTAAAAAGTTCAAGATCAAGGCGTGCGAAATTCCGTGTCCTGAGGCGTACTTGTCGTACGCCGCAAGGACGACGGGATGAGCACAACGCAGATATTGGGCTTTTTACGGTGGCGTCAAAGTTAAGGCGTTCTGTCGATCATTTTCCTTAGCTCCTTGCGCAGGATCTTGCCCACCAGGCTCTTGGGCAGGGCCTGGAGGAAGACGACCTCCTTGGGGGATTTGAAGCGCTTGAGCTTCCCTTGGCAATAGGCGATGATCTCTTCGGCGGTGGCGTTTTTGTCCGGCGCCAGCACCACGAAGGCCTTGATATTTTCTCCGTAGACCTCGTCGGGCATGCCCACCACGGCCGCTTCGTTGATGCTGGGATGGCTGTAGAGCACCTCTTCGATCTCCCGGGGCGCGATGTTTTCGCCGCCCTTGATGATCAAATCCTTTTTGCGTTCGGTGATGAAGAAATAGCCGTCCTCGTCCTGGTATCCCACGTCGCCGGTATAGAGCCAGCCGTCCTTGATCGCTTTCGCTGTCTCCTCGGGCTTGTTCCAGTAGCCCTTCATGATCTGGGGACCGGCGATGAGGATCTCGCCCTGCTGTCCTGGGGGCAGTTCGTTGTCCTGGTCGTCGACCACCTTCATCCGGGTGCCCTTCATGGGCAGGCCGATGGAGCCGACCTTTTTGACGCCGTTGAAGGGGTTGGCGGAGTTGTTGGCGCCGGCCTCGGTCAATCCCCAACCCTCGGTGATTTCGGCGCCGAAAATCTCCTTGAAGCGTTGCCAGGTGTCCAGGGTCAGCGGCGCCGATCCCGAAATCCAGTACTTCATGGAACTCAAATCATATTTTTTGGGTTTCGGGTGCATCAACATGTACACGTACAGGGTGGGCACGGCCGCCATGATGTCGGCCTTGTACTTTTCGATAGCGGAAAAGATGGCATCGATGTCGATGGCCGGCAGGACGACCGTTTTCCCACCGCCCACGATGTGGCCGTAATTCAGGCTGGCGATGCCGTAGGAGTGGCACAGGGGCAGCACGTTGATGCTGGTCAGGCCCGACGGCAGACCCACGGTGTCGTTCTGCATCACGGCATTGATGTAGAGACTGTGGTGGGTGTGCATGACGCCCTTGGGCATGCCTGTGGTACCGGCCGTGTAGATCAGGGCGGCCAGGTCGTCGTCGGCGGTGGGTACCATTTCGACGGTATCGCTGTTTTGTTCGATCAGGTCGTGGAACGAGAGGGTGCCGGCCGGTGCATCGCGCTCGGTCAGAATGACGTGTTGCACCTCGGGCGCCGTCTTGCGGCACGCCTCGATTTTGGGCAGGAAGACCTTGCTGCTGATGACCGCTTTGGCGCCGGTGTCCTTGTAGATATAGGCGGTTTCCGCGTCGCCCACCATGAAGTTGATCGGTACGATGACGGCCCCCACGATATAGACGGCCTGGAAGCTCAGGTAGACCTCCGGGCAGTTGGGCATCTGGATGATGACCCGGTCGCCTTTGCCAATGCCTATTTTTTTCAATGCATTGGCGAGCTTGCGGGCCATTTGGCGCATCTGGACATTGGTGTATGCCCGGTCGTTGAAGATGACCGCGACGTGTTCTCCAAAGCGCTCGATTTCCTTCTGGGGCAGCTCTGCAAGGTTCATCCTGCTTCCTCCCTTTGGTTCAGTTGCGTGATGAAGGTTTCTCTCTATGCCGCCGAATAGCCACCATCGATGGTCACCACGGTGCCGGTGATGAACTTGGCGCAGTCCGAGGCGATGAACGCCACCAGGCGGGCGACATCCTCCGGGTCGCCAGGAGGCGGGTCGCTGGGCATCAGGTCCTGCCAGCGGTCGGCATCCTCGAATTTGGCCTGGGCCACACTGCGCAAAAGCGCCTCCAGCCGTTCGGTCTTGATCAGGCCCGGATTGACGGCCACCACCCGGATGCCGTCGCGCAGGCTTTTACCTCCCATTGCAGTGGTGAAGGCCATCAGGGCCGCGTTTCCGGTGCCGCCGGCGATATAGTCGGGCAAGGGCCGTTGGCCGGCCGCACCGATCACATTGACGATGACACCCTTGCCGCGGGCGCGCATCCGGTCGTAGACCGCCCGGGTCAGGTTGATGTATCCGAAAACTTTCAGGTCCCAGGCCTCTCGCCACTGCGCCTCGTCGATCTGCCAGAGATTACCCCGGGGGATGGCACCCGCGTTGTTGACCAGTATATCGATATCCTTGCACGCAGCCGCCAGCTTGCGAGCCTGGTCCCCGATGCTCAGGTCCATGGGATGGAGGGTTACGGACACGCGATATTTCGATTCGATTTTTTTTTGGGTATCGCGCAACCGTGTTTCATCTCTCGAGGAAAGATGCAGGTTGCAGCCTTCGGCGGCTAGTGTTTCCGCAGTCGCCCGGCCGATGCCTTTGGAGCCGCCGGTGATCAGAACGGATTTTCCTTTCAAACCTAAGTCCATGGGGCCTCCTGATATGGATCGACTGGTTTTCTATCGTACCGGATCTAATCGTTGTTCTTGGTCGTGTGTTTAAAGGTCATGGTGAGGGCGTAGACGCCGTCGAGCAATCTGGCCTGCATTTGCACATCCCCTTTTTCAAAAACCTTGAGCATGGACTTGTTGGAAGCCAGCACGTCGGCGGTCAAACCCTGAAGTCCGTTTTGCATGGCATGCTGGGCCAGCATGCGGTAGAGAAAGGTGGCGATGCCCAGGCCCTGGTACGTTTCATCCACGACAAAGGCCACATCGGCATAGGGCCGGCGGTCGTGCTTGACATAGCGTCCCTCGCAGATCAGCTTCTCCTGCCCCGGTTCGCCCACCAGGCCGACGATGGAGAGCGTGTCGCGGTAATCCACGTTGACATAATCCTGCATCTCGGTGTGCGGCATGGTTTTGAGCGGCGCGAAGTAGCGGTAGTAGATGGCCTCGTCGGAAAAGCGGTAGAACAGCCGCCGCATCTGCTCCTCGTCCGAGGGTTTGATGGCCCGGAAACGGACGTTGACCCCGTTTTTAAAGGTGTGTCGGGTGGCCACGTCCTGGGGATAAAGATGTGCGCTGTCCGCCAGGAAGATCTGGTCCTGATAGAGGATGCGGGCCTTTTTGGCCTCTTCGACCAGGGCCGGCCGGTCTTCGGGGTGAGCGATTTCGATCATGGCCTGGGCCCGTTCGCGCAAGGTGCGGCCGCGCAGGTGGGCCGTGCCATACTCCGTGGCGATGATGTCCATGGACTCGGGCTGATTGATCAGGTTGGGCAGGTCTTCCACCGAAAGACGGACGTTGGGCTTTCCCTTGCGGTTTCGGCTCGGCAGGGCCACGATGGTGTAACCGCCCCTGGAGATCTCCGCGCCGTTGAAGAAATCCGCCATTTGGCCGGGCCCGGCGGTCACCCCTCCCTTGCCCACGATCATGGCTGCCCGTCCGGCCAGGTCCACCCGCCGGCCCGGAATGATCAGCACGAAGCGGTCGTTGCGGCCGATATCAGCCGGGTTGAACACGCGGTCCACGCTTTGAAATTCCACCAGGGGGTTGCGATCCAGCCAGCGCATCAGCTGGGTGCTGCCCAGGGCGAATCCGGCCAGGGATCGGCCCCGGAACACCCCCTTGCGACGGTTGCTGACGGCCCCGCTTTGAACCAACTCCATCAGGGAGTCGGTGAACGAGGGGGTATGGATGCCCAAATCCCGTCGATCGGCCAGGTGTTTGGGCAGGGCTTCGAAAAGCGGGCCGATGCTCCAGGCCAGGCAGGTTCCGTCTTCGATCACCGATGCCACGCTGGCCGCCACCCGGTCGAAGATCTCCTCCTGGGGCCAGCGGTCGAAATAGATTGGCGGATCGGTGGATTGCACCAGCAGATCGAACTCTTCGATGGGGATGAAGGTGTCGCCATACGTAAACGGTACCTGGTCGTTAATTTCACCGACCACCAGATCGGCCTGCTCCATGGCCCAGCGGGCCACATCGACCCCCAAGCCGAGGCTGCAGTAGCCCTCCTCGTTGGGCGGCGTGATCTGTATGAAGGCCACATCGATGGGGATCTGGCCGGAACGGATCAACCGGGGAATGGTGGAGAATCGGGACGGGATCAGGTCCACATGACCGGCGGTGATGGCTTCGGATGCGACCCAACCGGAAAAGAAGGTGCGCAGGCGGTACTTTTGCGACTGCAAGGCCTCCAGGGAGATGGCATCGCCGAAGCTGACCAGCTGGATCAGGGTCAGGTCCTGCAGGTTATAGGACTTCGAGGCCATCAGGTGTTTGACCAGGGTGCGCGGTTCGCCCGTGCCGGTGCCGAGAAACAGGTTCATACCCGGCTCGATGCGCCCCAGGGCCACGTCCGGCGCCACCACCCGTTTCTGCCAGTTGCTATCCCTCATACCCGTCATCGCTTTCCGATCCTTTATTCACTATCCGTTTCTCTCGGGGCGCCGCTGCCGTCGGACCCGGTCGGCCTTTCCGACCGATGCCTGTTCAACGTAGCATGAGCCCATATGAACGGCAAGCCTCCCTGCCGTCTTCCAAGCATTCTAACTGAATACTATTCATTTGATGGCTATGTAAAAAGTCGCCGTCGGACGGCGCCGGAAAAGTTCAAGATCAAGGCGCGCGACATTCCGTGTCCTGAGGCGTACTTGTCGTACGCCGCAAGGACGACGGGATCAGCGCAGCGCAGATATTGGATTTCTTACGGTGACGTCTCTATTGATTCCATCTTGTGAACGATCAACGCTGTTCGACATAGGGGGCCCCGTACCATCGCTTGAACCGAGTATGCCACCGGTGGAGCCGTGCCTGGGTGGTTTCGATGAGGGCATACAGGGTGGGGACCACCACCAGGGTGAGCAGGGTGGAAATCAGGAGTCCGAAGATCACCACGATGGCCATGGTGCGCCACCACTGGGTCGATTCGCTTGTCCAGGAGATGGCCATGGTGTGGAAGTCGTAGCTCACGCCGGTGACCATGGGGATCAGACCCAGGATGGTGGTGATGGCGGTCAGAGCCACCGGCCGCAGGCGGGTTGCGCCGGCCGCCACGACGGCCTCGCCGAGGGCCATGCCGCGGGCGCGCAGCTTGTTGGTGTAGTCGATCAGGATGATGGCGTTGTTGACCACCACCCCGGCCAGGGAGATGATGCCTACCCCAGACATGATGATGCCGAAGGGCGACTTGATCAGGTAGAGGCCAAGAAAAGCGCCGCCCAGGGACAGCAGGACCGAAGTCAGGATAATCAACGGCTGGGCCACCGAGTTGAACAAGGTCACCAGGATCAGAAAGATCAGAAAGAGGGCGATCGTGAAAGCACGCGAGAGAAAGGCCTCGGACTCCTGTTGGAATTCGTTTTCGCCGGTAAACTTCAACCGGTAGCCGGGCGGCAGGGAGAATTGTGCGAGCATCTCTTCGGCCTGGGCGCGCGCCACGGCCCCGGGAATACGGGATTCGTCCACATTGGCTTTGACAGTGACCACACGCTCGTGGTTGATGCGCACGATGTCGCCCAGGCTGCCGCCGTATTCGATGCGGGCCAGGGTGGTCAGGGGCACGACCTGGCCCGAGGGCGTGGGGATCATCAGCTTGTGCAGGATGTCGGTGACCCGGCGGTCGGCATCGTTGAGGGTGACGGTGACGTCGTAATCTTCGTCGTCTTCATAGTAAGTTGTGATATCCAGGCCGTTGTAGGCGGTCTTGAGTGCGGCGCCGATGGTGCCGGTGGTCAGGCCCATGATGGCGGCCCGCTGGCGGTCGATGCGCACGAGGACCGAGGGCAGGCCGGCCACATAGTCGTCGCGCACATCGTAGACATGGGGCAGCTTGGCCACGACGTCGCGCACCTGTTCGGCGATGGCCCCCAACTGGGCGAAGTTGTCGCCGGAGATTTCGATGTTGATGGGCGCGCCGGTGGGCGGCCCTTCTTCCTGTTCGTCGACGGTCAAGCGGGCGCCGGCGATGCCGGCCACCCTGCGGCGCAGCTCTTCCACGTCGGCAGCCGTCGGGTTCCGGCGCTCCTGGAAGTCCACGAACTGAACGCCGATGTGGTTGGGCAGATTGCTGTCAAAGGAGAATCCGCTGCCCCCTTGGACCGCCTTGGCATAGACATGCTCGATGTTATTCAGGTCGCCCGGTGCAGCGAAGCGTTCACCGGTGGCCTTGACGTGTACTTGGGGCCGGTAGGCCGCGGCGTAGCGTTCAGGCGTCACCGTGGTTTCACCGTCGCCGACTCCCAACAGGGCCATTTCGGTCTCCTTGAGGATGCGGTCCACATAGTCGAGGTCAGCCCCTTCGGGGGGATCGACATTGATATAGACGCTCTGGGGGTCGATAGCCGGGAAGAATTCCACCGGTCGTTCGAGACCGATGGCCAGCATCCAGACCTGGATCAGGACCACCAGCAGGGCGAAGGAGATGCCCAATACGGCCGGCTTGTGGGCCAGGGCGCCGCGCAGCAGCCGGGAGTAGGCGGACAGAATCGGTCCGGCGATGACCACCGGAGATTCCCCATCGGCTTCCGGGGATGCGGTTCCACGCGCTTCGCCTTCCGCCGGCCGTCCGGTCTTCAGCCGCATGAGAAAGGCCGCCAGGGCCGGATTGATCACCAGGGCCACGAAGAGGCTGGAAAAGAGGGTCACGATCAGGGTGATGGGTAAATATTTCATGAACTCGCCCATCAGTCCGGGCCAGAAGATCATAGGGAAAAAGGCCGCCAGGGTAGTCATGGTGGCGCCGATGACCGGCCAGGCCACCTCTCCGGTGGCCCGCATGGCCGCCTCGATGCGCGGCACACCCTGCTCCATGAAGCGGTAGATGTTCTCCACCACGACGATGGCGTTGTCCACCAGCATGCCCAGGGCCAGGGTCAGGGAGAAGAGGACTACCATGTTGAGGGTGATGCCCAGGGCGCTGAGAATGATGAACGACAGCAGCATGGAGAGGGGAATCGCCAGGCACACCAGTACGGCGTTGCGCAGCCCCAGGGCGAAGAGCAGCACCACCACCACCAGCAGCAGGCCCGAGATGATGTTGTTCTCCAGGTCGGCCACCATGTCCCGGATCTCCTCGGCGCGGTCCATCAGCTTGGTGATGCGCGTGTCGGCCGGCCAGCCCTGTCGGGCCCTGTCGATGGTCTCGTCGATCTGATCGGTGATGGCGATGATATTCTCACCCACCCGCTTTTTGACGGCGATATTGACCGCATCCACGCCGTCGAGGCGCGAACGGCTGGTTTCATCCTTGGCGCCGTCCAATACCGTGGCCACATCCTTGAGGTAGACCGGCCGACCCTGGTGGGTGGCCACGATGAGCCCCAGGATTTCGTCCGGGTTCTCGAATTCGCCCGGTACGCGCAGCTGGTAGCGCCCCTGGCCCAGGGTGATGGCCCCGCCCGAGGTGTTTTGATTTTCGCTGGGCACCACTTGCTGGAAGGCGGTGATGGGAATGCGGTAGTAGGCCAGTTTGTCAGTGTCCACCTCGATGCGGATCTCCCGCTCCTGGCCGCCTGACACCTCGGCCTCCAGGACGCCGGGGATCGCTTCGATGTCGTCCTTGAGATCGTCGGCGACCTTCTTCAGACAGCGCGGGCCGCAGGTCCCCGAGAGGGAGAAGACGATGATGGGCAGCTCCGAGAAGTTCACTTCGAAGACCGACGGATCGCTTTCCAGGTCCGTGGGCAGGTCGATCATGGCCTCGTCCACCTTGTCCTTGACCCTGGGCAGCACATCGTCGATGTCGGTGCCCGGTATGAACTCGATGTCGATCTGGGACAGCCCTTCGGCGCTGACCGATTTGACCTTCTTGACGCGGTCCAGCCCCTTGAGCTTCTTTTCGATCTTGATGGTGATGCCGGTTTCGATGTCGGCCGCCGATACCCCGCGGTAGTCGGTCTGCACGAAGACGTGCGGGATGGTGATGTCCGGCGAGCTCTCCCGGGGCAGGGAGAGGTAGCTGCTCGTGCCCAGGATGACGATGATCAGGGTGAACACCACCACACTGATCCGGTTTTTGACGGCGGCATCCGATACGATCATGGGATCAGCTCCTCCATGGCATGCACGGTGCGGGTGATCTGCAGCGGATCGCCATCTTCGATACTACGCTGGCCGACCACCACCACCTGGTCGCCGGCGGCGATGCCGCTGGTGATCTGCACGTGCCAACCATCCTGGATGCCCAGGGTCACTGGTTGCAGCCGGGCCGCCCCGTCTTTGGCCAGAAAGAGCGCGTCCGTTCCGTTGCGTTGGCTCAAGGAGTAGAGCGGTACGGCCAGGCCGTCGGCCACCTCGCTTTTGACGACCACCACCCGGGTGAACATGTCCGGCAGAATTTCGGCATCCGGATTGGACACGGCGATTTCCAGATTGTAGAGGCGCGCGAAATCGTCCGACGTCTTTTGCAGGTAGTGGCGGGTGCCCTCGAATCGCTTTCCTCCCAATGCCTCGACAATGACCGTAAAACGCTCCAGTCGGCGGACGGCGTCCACATCCGATTCGGGGATGCCCACTTCGACCTTGACCCGGTCGATCTCCAGGATCTGGGCCACCGGGTTGCCCACTTCCATGAACTGACCGGGTTCCACATGGACCCGGTCGACCACGCCGTTCATGGGGGCCCGGATGGTGCATCGCTCCAAGGCCAGTGCCGTATTGTCCATGGCGGCCTTGCTGGTGCGGACGTTGGCCACGATGTTATCGAGCTGCGCCTGGGTGGCCACCCGTTCGTTGAAAAGCCGTCGCAATCGGTTTTCGGTGACCACCGCCAACTCGTAGGCCGCTTTGGCGGATTCATACGCGTTGGCGTAATCGCGCGTATCGATCACGGCCAGGAGATCCCCCTTTTTCACGCGGTCGCCTTCCGAGACCGCCTTGTTGACGATTTTGCCCTTCACCTCGGCGACTACGGTCAAAGAGATCCAGGGCTTGACGTGACCGGGCAAGGTCAGCTTCTCCTGAAGCAGACGGGGCAGCACCTCCAGGGTTACGACATTGGTGATCGCACGCTCCTGGTGCAGCTCCGAACGTTTTTTTTCCTCAATGGTTTCGCCTTCAGAGCGGATCTTGCCGCCGAGCATGGCGATGACGCCCACCAGAAGCACCACCGCCAGGGTCGGGAGTGCCTTGATGAGACGATGCCGCCAGGTCGGCCGGGGAGGTTCGGGTTTGTGGTTATCCATGGGATCCATGATCGGTGTTAAGGCTCCGTGGCCCCGCCGAGCGGGGAAAATGAGTGGATTGAGTCAGTTGTTCAAGGTAGAGAGTTTCGGTCCATCCTGAATTGCCCGTTTTTCCCGGTCGTATCCATGTTGTCGGCGTCAGGCGGTGTCGCTTCCGTTCTTGACCATCAATGGGGCGGCATGTGTCAATACGAGGTCGATTTGGGCGCGCAGGTCGATCTGGTCGCCCGCCACCCTGTTGTGGATGACCAGTCCATCCAGCCAGGCCATGAAATTGATGGCGATTTTTTCGGAATAAGAGGCGATTTCAGGCCGCAACCGGCCGCTGGAGACGCCTTCGAGCAGGAAGCCGACGATGGTGCGGATCTGGCGCTGGTATAAATTCAGAATCAGATGGGGTCGATCGAAAAAAACGCCGTCTTCCAGCAAAGCTTGGGAAACCACTTCGTAAAAAAGCTTGGATCTCAGGTCCGTTTGATCCGGTCCGTGACCCTGCACGTACAGTGCCGCTGTGCGTTGCAACCGCTCGATCGGGTCGTCGGTTTCACGGCCGATGGCGTCTAAATCCAAGAACCATTGTTCCGCCCCTTCCGTGACGGCTGCCAGGAATAACTCCTTCTTATTCCGATAGTATTCGTAAACGGTACTCTTGCCGATGCCGGCTTCGGTGGAGATCTCCTCGATGCTGGCGGCGGAATAGCCTTTTCTGGCAAACAGCTGCAGGGCGGCCAGGGCGATTTCCTTGGTGCGGGTGCTTCTTCGGATGGTGGCGACATCCATTGGTCTTTTTCCTCCCCCTTGGTCTTTTCCGAATTAGAGGTCGGAAAAGCTAACCCACTTCAAAAGGGTTGTCAATATTTAAATTAGATCAATAAAACAAATAGATGTAGTATTTTGGGGATGCAATAAATTTATTCTCCGACTGATCGGTCGGATAAATAGATAGATTGTTTTTGATATAAAAATTCGCATGACAACGGGAATGTCAGGCCCGGGGTGGGGCAGGTGGCCAGGGCCAAGTGAGCCTGCGGTCTTAGAGCCAGTTACATGCAAACGGCGGACAATGGGCCCAGACTGTTTGACCCCGGCGCAGGCCGGGGGAGTTTCTGGGCCGCCCACCGTGCATGTTACTGGCACTTGACAGCTTGGCGTGTGGCATCGGCCACCTGTCCCACCCGGGCCGGATTTAATGAATGGCATTCAGTTAGAATCGCCGGATCTGCTAAAAAACGCTTGACACTCTGACGGTTTCGTCTTTATTTAGGCCACATGAATTTACAGATGGTTCCCATACAATCGAGACAAATAGAAGCAGTGAACATCAGAGGATGGTGGTGGCGCTGGTGCCTGTGTGCCTGCGGTGCCCTGCCGACCGACTGAATCCATATACCGGCAGTTACAAGGACCGTGGGCCGACTCGAGCTCACGGTCCTTTTTTTGTACTGAAAAGGGTCGCGGGCCGAAGAGGTCACAGCGACCTTTTTTTATGAAACATGAAGGAGACGCCATGCTGCTACGCAAGTTTCCGGACCAGAAACAGTTCCAGGAACTGGCCCAAAGGCACAACGTGATCCCCGTGGGCGTGGAGATCCTGGCCGACATGGAGACCCCGGTATCGCTGTTGGCCAAGCTCTACCGCAAGCAGGGGGCTATTTTTTTGTTCGAGAGCGTGGAAGGCGGTGAAAAATGGGGTCGCTACAGCTTCATCGGCACGTCGGCCCATGCCGATGTGCGCGTCTACCGAGACCGCGTCGAAGTCGGCACCCGCGCCGGCACCGAGCGTATCGCCCATCATGGCGATCCGTTGGCCGTGCTAAAGACCTTGATGGCCCGCTATCATCCGGCCGAGATGACCGGACTGCCCCGTTTCTGGGGCGGGCTGGTCGGCTATTTGAGCTATGAAATGGTTTCGTTTTTCGAGACGCGGGTACCCAACCTGCTTGCCGACGACCAGGCCATGGCCCATTTCATGATACCCGAAGAACTGCTGGTGTTTGATAACATCCGCAACACCTTGTTGTGTTTATCGATCTGTTTTATCGACAAACCCGAGGCGGCCGGCCATGCCTATGCCGCGGCGGCCAACCGGCTCAACCAGCTGCTGCGCGCGATCAATATGCCGCTGACGGCCGAGCCCATGAACATGTCGCCGTTCGAACTCCGGTTGCAGCCGGTCCTGGCGGAAGCGGTTTTTCGGGAGCAGGTCGAGCGCGTAAAAGCGTACATCCGGCAGGGCGAGATTATCCAGGCGGTCCTCTCCCAGCCGTTCACCTGCCCGGCGCCCCACGACATGCTGGCGCTATACCGGGCCCAACGCTATATCAATCCTTCTCCCTATCTCTTTTTTATGCACCTGGGGCAAACGGTTCTGGCTGGTTCGTCTCCCGAAACCATGGTGCGCCTGGAGAACCGCGTGGCTACCCTGCGGCCCATTGCCGGCACCCGCCCGCGCGGGACCACGGAGCAGGAGGACCGTGCCCTGGCCGACGAACTGCTCCAGGACGAAAAGGAGCGCGCCGAACATCTGATGCTGGTGGACCTGGGCCGCAACGACCTGGGACGCGTGGCGCGGACCGGCACCGTGCAGGTCACCGACCTGATGGTCGTGGAGCGCTACTCGCACGTGATGCACCTGGTCTCCAACATCATCAGCGAGCTGAAGCCGGACTGCGACGTGTGGGACCTGCTGCGCGCCTCGTTTCCGGCCGGCACCCTGAGCGGCGCTCCCAAGGTGCGTGCCATGCAGATCATCGCCGAGATGGAGCAGGTCCCGCGCGGGACTTATGGCGGCGCCGTGGGATACATCTCGTTCAGCGGGAACATGGATATGGCCATCACCATCCGCACAGCCTGCGTGCAGGACGATCAGATGACCGTTCGGGCCGGGGCCGGCATCGTGGCCGATTCGGATCCCGAACGTGAACGTCAGGAGACGGTCAACAAGGCCATGGCCGTGCAGAAGGCGCTGGCCATGGCGCAAATGGCCCTTGACAAGGAGATCCGACAATGATCCTCATGATCGATAATTACGATTCCTTCACCTATAATCTGGTGCAGTACCTGGAAGAGATCGGCACACCGGTGCAGGTGATCCGCAACGATGCCATGGGTGTGACCGATATCGAGGCGCTGGCACCGGCGGCCCTCGTCATCTCCCCCGGCCCGGGCGGCCCGCCCGATGCGGGCGTTTCCATGGATGCCATCCAACATTTTTCCGGCCGCATCCCGGTGCTGGGGGTCTGCCTGGGGCACCAGTCCATCGCCGCCGCTTTCGGCGGTACCATTATCGGCGCCCGGAGACTGATGCACGGCAAGACATCCACCGTGACCTGCGACGGCGAGGGGATTTTCAAGGGGGTGGCCAAGCCGTTCCAGGCCATGCGTTACCACTCCCTGGCCGTGGAACGGGAGAGTTTGCCGGCCTGTCTGAAGATCACCGCCGAGTCCGAAGACGGCGAAATCATGGGACTGCGGCACACGGATCACACCACCGAGGGCATCCAGTTCCATCCCGAATCGATCATGACCACCATCGGGAAGCGGCTGTTGCGGAATTTTGTGAAAATGATCGGATAGAGAGGAGACCAGAATGTTCAAAGACTATCTGAGCCAGATCATCCGGCGCCAGAACCTGACTGAAACCCAGATGGCCGACATGATGAACACCGTGCTCACCGGCCAGGCCACCGAGGCCCAGATCGGGGCCATGATGGCGGCCCTGGCCACAAAGGGCGAAACCTTCGAGGAGTTGGCCGGCGCGGCCCGGGCTATGCGCCAGAACGCGCGCCGCATCCATGTGGTCGGGTCCAGGGTGGTGGACCCGGTCGGCACCGGCGGCGACGGTGCCCAAAGCTTCAACATTTCCACCACCACGGCGTTTGTGGTGGCCGGCTGCGGGGTGACAGTGGCCAAACACGGCAACCGTGCGGTCTCCAGCAAGTGCGGCAGCGCCGATGTGCTGGAAGAACTGGGCGTCAAACTCGACACGCCGCCCGAGATCGTGGAGGAGGCGATCGCCGGTGTGGGCATCGGCTTTTTGTTCGCGCCCCTGTACCACAGCGCCATGAAATACGCGGCCAAGCCGCGCAAGGAGCTCGGCGTGCGATCCATCTTCAACATGCTCGGTCCGCTGACCAACCCGGCCTCGGCCAACTGTCAGCTACTGGGCGTTTATGCTCCCCAACTGACCGAGATGTTCGCCCAGGCGCTCAAGTTGCTGGGCACCCACTGTGCCATGGTGGTGCACGGGCACGACGGGCTGGACGAGGTCAGCGTCTGCGCGCCCACGCGCGTCAGCGAACTGCGCGACGGCCTGATCCGCACCTACGACATCCAGCCTGAGCTGTACTTCGGCCGCCTGGCCGAGAGTGCGGAAATGGTCGGCGGGGATCCTGAACACAACGCTGGAATCCTGCGCGACATCCTCTCCGGCAAAGAGCGTGGCGCCAAACGCGACGTGGTGCTGATCAACAGCGCCGCGGCCCTGATGGTGGTGGACAAGGCGGCCGACCTCAAAAGCGGCATCCAGATGGCGTCCGAATCCATCGATTCGGGCAGAGCCCTCGACAAGCTGAAAGGGCTGATCGACTATACGCAAACCAATGGATGAGAGCGCCGGACAACGCGATGGCAAGGAGCCAGGCAAAATGACCATATTGGATCGCATCGTGGCCGACAAAAAAGTGGAGGTGGCCGCCGCGGCGATTAAAGTACCTGAAGATGTGTTGCGGTCCATGATCGATGATCGGCCCTGGCAATCGCGCGGGTTCGAACGGCGTCTTTGCAGTCCTGGACCAGGCGGCGTGAATATCATCGCAGAAGTGAAGCGCGCCTCGCCATCCAAGGGCGATATCTGCGTGGATCTGGATGCGGTGCAATGTGCGCGGCAATATGAAACCGGCGGTGCGGCGGCCGTTTCGGTACTGACCGATGCGCCCTATTTCAAAGGATGCCTGGAAGACCTTCGCCGGGTCAGGGACGCCATCGGATTGCCGGTCCTGCGCAAGGAGTTCATCATCGACCCTTACCAGCTCTACGAATCACGGGCCGCCGGGGCCGATGCGGTGCTGCTCATCGCCCGCATCCTTTCCCCCGCCCATCTCAAAGAGCTGTTGGCCTTGACACACGGGCTGGGCATGGACGCCCTGGTGGAAATCCACAGTGCCCAAGACTACGCCGCAGCCCACCACGCCGGCAGCCGGTTGATCGGCATCAACAACCGCAACCTGGCCAACTTCGACACCGATTTGCGAACGGCCCTCGGCTTGAAAGCCCTGTTGCAGCCGAATGAGGTGCCTGTGGCGGCCAGCGGCATCCACGGCCGGGAAGATATCGTGCGCAATCTGGAAGGCGGCATCTTCAATTTCCTGATCGGCGAAAGCCTGGTGCGGGCCAAGGATCGGGTCGCGATGCTGCGTTCCCTTGCCGGGAAAGTGAACGATTGAGGCGTGGCAGCATTCAGGAGCGCATGGTGAACACCTCGACCCATACGAGCGGTAGAAGATTTCCCTGCATCAAAATCTGCGGCCTGACCGATCCCGATGAAGCGGCGGCGTGCGCCCGTTTGGGCGCCGATGCCGTCGGGCTGGTATTTTACCCGCCCAGTCCCCGCAATCTAAAAATGGATCGTGCCGTGGCGGTGGCGGCGGCCTTGCCGGCCCGGGTCGTGGCTGCAGGGGTTTTTGTCGATCCGGAATGGGATTTGCTGGCCGAGGCCGTATTGCGTTGCCGGTTGGGGATCGTGCAACTGCATGGCCGGGAATCGCCTGATGTGATCCAACGCGTTCGCACGCAACTGCATGTTGCGGTCTGGAAAGGGCTGTTTACCACTAAAGCCCCCTACATGTGCGAGGCGGATACTTACGCGGCGGATGCCTATCTGGTCGAATGCGGCAAAGGCCCTTTGCCCGGCGGCAATGCCATGGTATGGGAGTGGGGTGCGGCCGCCGATTTTGTCCGTTCCCATCCAACCGTCCTGGCCGGCGGACTGGATCCGGACAATATCGGCCGCGCCATCCGTGCGGCCCTGCCCGATGCGGTGGATGCCAGTTCGGGCCTGGAAGCGCGCCCGGGTCGTAAGGATTTAAAAAAGGTGGCACGCTTCATCGATGAGGTCAAACAGACGGCGGCCTTTTACAGGGAGAAAGGCATACGCCCCAAACATGTTTTCTAAAGGAGAGAGAGATGCCCACACAACTTCCATTGGAGATCTTAAAAGAGGCCCTGCTGCTCGAGCGACGAGGGCACGCCTTTTACACCCAGGTGGCCGCACAGACCCAGAGTGAGGCGGTTCGGACGTTTTTCAAGACCATGGCCGATGAAGAATTGGGCCACATGCGCATTCTGGAAGAACATTTCAAGGCATTCGCCGAGCGGCAGCAGTTCGCCGATGTCGATGCCGGGGCTCTGGGCAAGACGGCCGTGGCCGATGAGGTGTTGAACGACACGCTCAAGACCCAGATCGCCGCCGCCGGGTTCGAAGCCGCGGCCATTTCGGCCGCCATGCTCATGGAGGAGCAGGCGATTTCGCTATACGCCGACCGCGCGCGAAACGCATCGGATCCCAATGAAAAGGCGCTCTATCGCTGGTTGGCCGAATGGGAGCACGGCCACCTGAATTTCCTGGCCCGGATGGACCGCGAGATCAAGGCGGAGATCTGGGAAGACAATCGCTTCTGGCCCATGTGATGGAGCGGCTTCGCCGGAAGTGGAAAGTTTAAAGTTTAAAGTTTAAAGTGTGAAGTTTAAAGTGAAGGAATTCCGCCGATTGGATGTGGAAGATCTGCCCTCGTCCGAATATCCCGATGCACCCCGCTTGGCCGTGGGCGCCGTGGTGTTCAAGGACGACAGGGTGCTGCTGGTGCTCCGGGGCCGGCCGCCGGCTTCGGGCGAGTGGGCCATCCCGGGCGGCAGCGTCAAACTGGGGGAGAGTCTGCAGGCCGCCGCGGAGCGGGAGGTGCTCGAAGAGACCGGTATCGTGATTGCCGCCTCGACCCCGGTCTACACCTTTGATGTGGTCGAATACGATGACGAAGGACGGGTTCGTTTTCACTATCTCATCGTCGATCTCAACGCCGAATATCGCGGCGGCGACTTGAGGGCCGGAGACGATGCGTTGGCGGCCCGTTGGGTGGCGACCGACGAACTGGCCGGTCTGGCGGTCAACAAGAGGACGCTGGCGTTGTTACGGGACGCATTTGGATTCGGCCCTGAATAGAACCGGACACCGACATAAATCCGATGGCGGCAAATTGGCGCCCACGGAGGGCGTCAGGCTTCAGGATCCACGCCATCGGTCACGTTTCTGGCAATGGCCGCCTCGATGGTCTGGATAAACGGTCCGCGCCGGGCTGCATCCAGCCAGAACAATCTGAAATCGACCCGACGCCCGTTGCGCAAATAGATTTGGCAGCGGTAGCCGGCCAGAAGTCTCAAACGTACCATCTGGTTCCATGGAAGCACCTTGCGGGGCAGCACCGGGGAAGGAAACAGAAGCAGGGCCTCATCGGATAGCACGGCAAAGGGGGTCTTGCGGCTCAACCCGTAGTTGGCCCACCACAACCCGGCCATGAGGCACCAGATGATAGCCGGTTTGACGCTGGAGACGGCCAGCGTGGCGACCCCGATCAGCAGGCAAACCCCCGCGATGACGGGCATGGCGGCGATGAATCGGCGGTTGCGCGGATATATAGGGTCATTTGGCATGAAACGTCATGGTCCTTTTTCTCTCTATACCAATTTACAAATTGAAAATGAACAAGAGATCCTTATGAAAGATTTGAAGGGCAAGACCGCTTTTAACACTGGGGGCCATCTTGACCTGATTGGGTCGGCATGTCATTTATCACCGAGAACAGAGAGTGAAACGCGTCGGTGCGATTAAACGACAGGAGACTTCCCTCATGATTACCGCGCTCGTACTCTTCAAGGTGGAAAGGGGCAAAATTCCACGTCTGGCCAATCAACTCGGCGCTATTCAGGAGGTTGTGGAGGTGCTGTCGATCACCGGTGAATATGACCTCATGGCCAAAATCCAGGTGCGCGACTACGAAAATCTTTCCGACATCGTCACCGAAAAGATTCAAAACACCGAGGGGGTCCTGGAGACCCGCACCATGATGGCCTTCAAGACCTACAAGTTTCACGAACTGGATGCCGGTGCGCCGGATGTCGTGCTCGTTCCGCCTGCAGACCAGGACAGGGCCGAAAGCCTGGAGAGCGGCCGGCGCACCATCAAGCCGATACTGGCCCGCCTGACCGAAAATTTCGACCTGGAGAAAAACGAAATCGACAGCGTGATCGACGCCATCAACGCCGGTCAGCTGTCCGATGTGCAGATCGCCGGTTTCCTAGTGGCCTTGCTCAGCAAAGGCCCCAGCATCAAAGAAGTGGCTTACATCGCCCAGGCCATGCGCAACAACTGTGTGCCGATCCACGTCTCGCTCACATCGGATCTGACTGACACCTGCGGCACCGGAGGTGGGTCGACCACCTTTAACGTGAGTACCGCCAACGCCATCCTGACCGCTGCGGCCGGCGTTCCGGTGGCCAAGCACGGCAGCCGCTCGATCTCGTCACCCTCGGGAAGCGCGGATGTTCTCGAAGCCCTGGGTGTCAATATCGACGGTACGCCCCAGCAGGCCGCCCGCTTGATCGAGGAGATCGGCATCAGCTTTATCTACGCGCCCAATTTTCATCCGGTCATGCTCAAGGTGTTCGGTCCCGAAAACCAGCTCGGCATCAAGAGCATCTTTTTCACGGTGATCGGTCCGCTCATCAATCCCCTGCGGGCCCGCAATCACACCATCGGCGTTTACAAACCCGAACTGGTCAACATGATGGCCAATGTGGTGGCCGAAATGGATTTCAACCACGTGATCGTCGCCCATGGCATGGACGGACTGGATGAAATTTCCCTGATCGGCAAAACCTCCATCGCCGAAGTTTGTGGGCGGCAGATCAAATATTATACGGTCAGCCCTGAAGATTTCGGCCTCAAGCGCTGCACCCTGGCCGATATCGCCGGCGGACCGCCGGATTTTAACGCCCAGCTGATCCGCAATATTTTCGATGGCGCCGACCGCGGACCGCGCCGCGATTTCCTGGTACTCAACAACGCCGCCACCCTGTATGTCAGCGGCAAGGCATCGGGTATCCGCGATGCCATGGACCTGTCCCATTCGCTGCTCGATTCGGGTGCCGCGCGCCGCAAGCTCGATCAGCTCGTGGAAAAATCGCACTCGATCGTATGAGTACCTCGTCATGGCTGCTATGACCCGACCCAGATTGTCCGCATCCATCCGCCAAAGCCAGCGAGAGGGACGCTTCCCCGTGATTTCAGAAGTCAAGGTGCGCTCGGACAAGGAGGGAGACTTGCTGCGCGGTCGCGACCCCGTGGCGCTGGCTTGCGATATGGCCCGCCATCCGGTGGCCGGCATCAGCGTGGTCACGGAACCAGATCATTTCGGCGGAACCATGGACCTGCTGCGCAGCGTGGCCGCTGCGGTATCGCTGCCGGTCCTGCACAAGGATTTCATCACCACCGAACAGCAGGTCGAAGCCTCGGCTGAATGCGGCGCCTCTGCCCTGTTGCTGATCGCCGCCATGCTCGAAGACGCCCAACTGGTGTGGCTGATCGAAGTCGCCCGGCGTTGCGGCCTCGAGAGTCTCGTGGAAGCCCATACATTGGCCGAAGTCGATCGGATCGCGCACCTGCCTTTCGACCTCATGGGCATCAACAACCGTGACATCACCATTTTCGAGGTGGACGACGACGACGTGACCCGTACCGAGGCCCTGGCCAAACACTGTCGGGGAGAGCGCATCCTGATCAGCGAAAGCGCCATCGGCTGCGCCGCAGATGTGCGGCGCGCTGGCAGGGGTGGCGCCGATGCCGTTTTGGTGGGCACTGCGGTTTTGAAGGCTGAAGATACCGGTGCCTTTCTCGACCAGTTGACCGTAGTGGGGTGGCCGCCATGACCCGCATCAAGATCTGCGGTATCACTAGCGAAACGGACCTCCGCCTGTGTGTGGCCGCCGGTGCAGCGGCCCTGGGCTTTGTGGTGGAATATCCGGTGGACGTGCCCTGGAATCTGAAGCGTCGATCCGCTACGGCCCTGATGCGGGCCACGCCGCCCTTCGTCTCCCGCGTCATCGTCGTCGGGGACGATCCTGCCACCGTCATCGAGCTGACTGAACAATTAAAGCCGCATGCCGTCCAGCTGCACGGCAACGAGCCCATCGCCGAAACCGCCGCCCTGGTGGGCGAAATCCACAAACTCGGCGCCCAAGCCCTCAAGCCACTGCGTTTTTCCGCGGAGACCGGGAAATGCCTGGCCGCATGTTCGGATCCCCTGGAAGCCGCCCGCCGGATCGAAAACACAGGGGTCGACGCGCTGATCCTCGATTCGGTCAGCGATACCCGTCCGGCCGGCACCGGGCGAATCGTCGATTGGGGGGTGGCCCGCCGGATCCGCGATCATGTCCGCCTGCCGCTCATCCTGGCCGGTGGTCTGAGTGCCGGCAACGTCGGCCGGGCCGTCGCCGTCGTGCAGCCATATGGTGTGGACGTGATCAGCGGCGTCGAAAACCCGGTCGGCCGTAAGGATCCGGCCAGGGTGCTCGCCTTTGTCCAGGCCGTCACGGGGCAGGCCGGATAAGACCCGGTCCTGGTATTACTTCTTTCTTCAGACCGGCAGTTGACCAGGTTTTCTTCCATTATCCGGACTAGATCCGGATATCTGCTTCATCATCTTCCCGTTCTATCGAGGCATTGATAAATTCGCGCGATTTTCTTCCACCATTGGACCTGGCAATTTGCATTTTTTACATTTTGTCGTTATGACTATGGGCAGGATGAGGTTTTTCTCCCATGATATTCTTCTTGGCGAATTCATGATCAAAAGCCTTTTGCTGTTCTTCCCTAATCTTGGGTGCACAGACAACGTCGTCAATTGAATTTTAACGGAAAGAAGAATTATGTGTGGCATATGCGGTATCGTGGTATTTGATGGTGGCAACGTACCTGTCGGAGATCTGGAACCGATGCTCGACAGTTTGTCGTCGCGGGGTCCGGATTCGGCCGGAGTGTATTGCCATGCCCAAACCGGCTTGGGGCATCGACGTCTCAAGATTATCGATCTGACGGAACAGGCCCATCAGCCCATGGTGGATGCCTTTCTGGGCCTTGCCATCGTTTACAATGGCGCGATTTACAACTACAAGGAGTTGCGCGAGGAGCTGACACAGAAAGGATATCGTTTCTTTTCCAACGGGGATACGGAGGTGATCCTCAAGGCATATCATGCCTGGGGAGAAGCCTGTGTCGAGCGCATGAACGGTATGTTCGCCTTCTGCATTCTCGAACGGGACAGCGGCAGGCTTTTTCTGGCCCGGGACCGGTTGGGCATTAAACCGCTTTACTACCTGGCCGAGGACGGAAAGCACAAACACTTTTGCTTTGCTTCGACCCTGCCCGCCCTCCTGACCCAGCCGGCGGTGGACACCCGGATCGATCCAGTGGCCCTCAACCACTATCTTTCATTTCATGCCGTGGTGCCAGCACCTCATACGATCATAAAGGGGGTGCGAAAGCTGCCTCCAGCCACGACCCTGACCGTGGCACCCGATGGCTCCCGGCGAACCCGGGTCTATTGGGATCTCTCTTTTGGTCGAAGCAAGACGGAAGAAGGGTATGCCCAGGAGGAGTGGGAAGCATTGCTGCTGGCGGCGTTGCGCCAATCGGTCGAGCGCCGTTTGACCGCCGACGTGTCGGTGGGGCTGTTGCTTTCCGGCGGCCTGGATTCCAGTCTGCTGGTCGGTTTGCTGGTCGAAGCCGGACAGCACGAATTGAATACCTTCTCCATCGGTTTCGAGTCGGTCGGTGGAGAGGCGGGCGACGAGTTCCGTTATTCGGATTTGATCGCCGCCCATTTCGGCACGCGCCATCATCAGATCCGGGCCGCCTCAGGCGAATTGTTGGGCACCCTGGATGACTGTATCGACGCCATGAGCGAGCCCATGGTGAGCCATGATTGCATCGGTTTTTATCTGTTGAGCCGAGAGGTGGCCAAACATGTCAAGGTCGTCCAGAGCGGCCAGGGGGCGGACGAGGTGTTTGCCGGGTATCATTGGTATCCCCCCCTGATGGCGAGCACGGATCCGGTGGCGGACTATGCGAAGGTTTTCCTGGATCGTGATTTCGTCGAATACCGGAGGGTGGTGCAGTCCGATTGGGTCGATCGGGACTGGAGCCGTGCATTCGTGGCCGACATGTTCGGCACCCAGTTGGACATGGCGGCCATCGACCGGGCCCTCAAGCTCGACACCACCATCATGCTGGTCGACGATCCGGTCAAGCGGGTGGACAACATGACCATGGCCTGGGGCCTGGAGGCGCGCGTTCCGTTTCTGGACCACGAGCTGGTAGAGCTGGCGGCCCGCATTCCGCCGGAGCTGAAGGTGCGGCAGGGCGGCAAATACATCCTCAAGGAGGTGGCCCGCAAGCTGATTCCCGCCGAGGTGATCGATCGACCCAAGGGCTATTTCCCGGTGCCGGCGTTGAAATACCTGCAAGGCGATTATCTGGATTTGGTGCGCGATACGGTGACCAGCCGTGCCGCCCGAGAGCGGCAGTTGTTCAACACAGACTACGTGGAAGAATTGCTGGCGGACCCGGAAGCCCACCTGACGCCGCTCAATGGATCCAAGCTGTGGCAAATCGCCTTGCTTGAACGGTGGTTGGCCCGGCATCACCTGTAAAACTAAGTAGTGCCCATCCACAAATTAGCCATTTGTGGATGGGCACTAAGGAAAAGCGCAACAGGGAGGTCCCATGGAGAAAAGGCAAAAGAAGAGCGGCGGTCATCGCGAACGAATGGATCGCAGGCATATGCCGACCTTGCGCAACTGGGAAAAGCCCAACAAGCCGGCCTTTCGCCGGCTCAGAGCCAACGCCAGCATCGAGATGGGATGGGGGCGCCTGATCTTTGGACACACCTTCGAGAGCAATCAGGCCCTGTTCGACACTATGATCAAGGAGGCGCCCGGTCACCGGGATATCACGCTCTATCTGCGCGATCCCCACGTCATTCTCTCCATGGCGCCGGATAAATTCTTCATCGATCCCTCGCATACCTACCGGCTCTGGTCCTATGATTATCGAACCGATAAAAAGCCGCCGTCCCATTTTGCCATCCGGCGGGCCTCTTCCCGAGAACACATCGAACAGATCAGCGCCCTGTACCAGAGCCGCCGAATGGTGCCCCTCGATCAGCAGTTCATCGATGATTTTCATCCGGACAAGGCGCGCAGCTATTTTGTGGCCGAGACCGCGGCCGGCGAGCTGCTGGGAACGGTGACCGGCGTGGACCATTGTGTAACATTCAACGACCCGGAGAACGGTGCGAGCCTCTGGTGCCTCGCGGTGGATCCGACGGCCAATGCGCCCGGTGTGGGCGAGGCACTAGTGCGCCATCTGGTGGAGCACTATTTCACGCGGGGGCGCAATTATGTGGATTTGAGCGTGATGCACGACAATCACGAAGCGATCCGGCTCTATGAAAAGCTCGGTTTTCAGCGGGTGCCGGTGTTTTGCGTCAAGTACAAAAATCCGATCAACCAACCGTTGTTCATCGCGCCCCAACCCGGCCAGCAGCTCAATCCCTATGCCATGATCATCATCAACGAGGCCCGGCGGCGAGGCATCGGCGTGGAAATCGTGGACCAACAGGTGCCTTTGTTTCAACTGAACCTCGGCGGCCGGTCGATCTGTTGCCACGAATCCCTGACCGATATGACCTCCGCCATCGCCATGATGCGATGCGACGACAAGCGATTGACCTATCAGACGCTCAAACGCCAGGACATTCGCGTTCCGATGCAATACACGGCCGGGGAACCGGCGCAAAACCACGAGATTCTCCAACGGCTCGGCAGGGTCGTCGTCAAGCCGGCCCGGGGCGAACAGGGCAGGGGTATCAGCGTGGACCTGAATACGCCCGAGGCGCTGGATCGGGCCGTCGCCGCGGCCCGCCGGGTCTGCCCGGAGGTGCTCATCGAGGCGTATGTCCAGGGGCGCGATCTGCGGATGATCGTCATCGGATTCAAGTTCGTCGCCGCGGCGGTGCGGCGGCCTTCTGAAATCGTTGGCACCGGCCGGCACAAGATCAGAACCCTGATCGAAAAATACAACCGTCGGCGCATGGCCGCCACCGGCGGTGAAAGCCGGGTGCCCATGGACGCGGAGACGCGTCGCTGCGTGGCCGCAGAGGGTTTTTCCCTGGATGAGGTGCTGCCCCTGGACCATTCCCTGGTGTTGCGCAAGACCGCCAATCTGCACACCGGCGGCACCATTCACGACGTGACCGCCGATGTGCATCCCGATCTGATCGCGGCCGCGGAACGAACCGCTGCGGCGCTCAACATACCGGTGACGGGTATCGATCTGTGCGTGCCCGACATCCAGGGGCCGGACTACCACGTCATCGAGGCCAACGAGCGGCCCGGTCTGGCCAATCATGAACCCCAGCCGGTCGTGGAACGCTTCATCGATTTTCTCTTTCCCGAAACGGCAACGATTCAAGGGAGTGCCCAGCAGCCATGATGGAAATGCCCGCTATCGACTCGATATTCTTAAAAAAGACCCTCGTCGACCTGCTCAACATCCCCAGCCCCTCCGGCTATTCGGACCAGATCGTGCACTACGTCGGCGAGGTGCTCCAGCATTTGGCGATCGACTTCGAGGTGACCCGTCGCGGGGCCATCCGCGCCGTCCTCGAGGGCACTCAATCCAACGTAAATCGCGCCCTGGCCGTCCATCTCGACACTCTGGGCGCCATGACCCGCGAACTCAAGGAGAACGGCCGGCTGGGGGTGGCGCCGGTGGGGACCTGGTCGAGCCGGTTCGCCGAGGGGGCGCGGGTGACGATCTTCAACAAGAACGGCCCCCAGCGCGGTACGGTGCTGCCTCTGAAGGCCAGCGGGCATGTTTACAACGATGAAATCAACATCCAGCCGATCCACTGGGATCAGATCGAGGTGCGGGTCGATGAACCGTGTCACGACAGCAAGGCACTGCACCATGCCGGTTATGAGATCGGCGATTTCATCGCTTTCGATGCCACGCCGGAAATCACCTCCCTGGACTATATCAACGCGCGTCACCTGGATGACAAGGCCGGCGTCGCCTTACTTCTCACTGCCGCGAAGATGATTCAGGAACATCAGATCGCCCTGCCGGTCAATTGCTGCCTGTTGTTCACTATTTCCGAAGAGGTGGGCTCGGGTGCCTCTTCCATCGTCTATGGCGATGTGGCCGAGATGGTCGTCATCGACCATGCGCCGGTGGCGCCGGGCCAGGCCTCCAGCGAATATGCGGCCACCATCTGCATGATGGACCAGAGCGGACCCTTCGATTACCATCTCAGTCGCAAGCTGGTCCGCCTGTGTGAAGAAAACGATATTCCCTTTCGCAAGGATGTGTTTCGCTATTACCGCTCCGATTCCGCCTCGGCCATCGAGGCCGGCAACGACACCCGCACCGCCCTGGTCGGCTTCGGTGTGGACGCCTCCCACGGCTACGAGCGCACCCACATGGACACCTTGACTGCCGTGACGCGGCTCATCACGCTGTACATGCAGAGCGGCCCGACCTTTTTGCGCGACAAGGACGACCTGGCGGGTCTGGAGGGGTTTCCCCATCAACCGTCGCGGGATGTGATCAGGATCACGACCTGACCGCTACTTTTACATCCATTGACACCGGTGTGCTGGAGCAAAGAGGTCCCGATCGAGGACATCCACAGTACCCATCAAGATACGATTCTCTTGGCCGATCGATTTGGATCCATTGGTCAATGGTAGCGGATAATTTCAGCGATCCCGCATATGATCCCAGACCCCTATTTATCCTGGTAAGCGCTGAGAATTCTCTGTCCGGTCGGCTTTGGCCGGCAACACGAGCCATTGCAGCAACAGTGACCAGGTGAACCCTTCACGCCACGGGATTCGTTTTGGCTCACGTTGCCCTGTCAGGTTTGCTCCTAAGAGCAGGTCTTTGTCGACTTAGGCCTCAACCGCCGTTGCCGCAGGATTGATCGGAGGGCCCTGCGCATATCCCAATGCAATCCCTGATGCACCGCAGTGGCCAGTAAGTAAGGAGGCATAGATCAATTGTCTTGACAGAGGGACAAGTTGCATTTTAAGTTAATTTAATCCTGACGAACGTATGCCAGGATATATATTCTAACTATTTATTTTTTCTAAATATAAATATTCTATCTAATAATTTTACTGAACTAAACAGGCGGGATCCTTAATTAGGATATCCAACAGTGCTGTCCTACCTCAGCAGGTGAATACATGCACAAGATAAAGACCAATATCAAAAATCCTGAATTGGTTGAAAAACGGCGCAACCAGATTTCGGCGGCAGCGTCGAAGCTTTTCAGGACCAAGGGCTATCATGCCACAAGCATGAGGACGATATGTCGAAAAGCAAAAGTCAACCAGGGAAGTTTTTATGACTACTTCGGAAGTAAAGAAGATATTTTGGCTTATCTTTATAAGCAGATAATGGGCAGGAAACTCGATTGGGCTCCCCCGGATGGAAAACCTGTTGATATTGGAGCGATTGAGAGTCTGCTGCGTCTGACCATGTCCAACGCGTGGAATAGAGATAAAAACGCGATTCAGCTCCTTTACCAGGAAACGACAAGCCTTGACAATAAAACCAGGAAAGAAGTTTTTCAAATTGAATCAGACTTTGTAAAGTGGGTGGCCGAAAAACTTCGAGAGGGTCTCTCGCTTCCTTCCGTGAGCACCGAAGTAGAAATGATTGCCAACTTGGCGGTTTATATCAACGCCTTTATTCCACTGCGGGGTTGGAATATGAGCCATATCGATCAGGAGAAGATTCTCGACTTTACGGTAGACCTGTTGATGACAAAGCTCAAGGAGTTATCCCCCTCCCAGTGTTAGCGTAATACGATGTAAAGAAGAGCCAGCGGCAGATATTATTATTTTGGGCAGGCGGCGCCGAAAGGGATCTTGTACACGCTATCATTCAAAAGGAGGACGCGATGAAGGTAACCAGATGTTTGTTCATGGCAATTGCATTGCTTTGCTGTACGGGATTTTTGTTTCAAACGGCAATTGCGGCGGAAACGAGGCCCAAAGCGGCCTTTAGTTTCGAAAAATTTCCCGATATGTCCGATTTCGACCCTAACAACCCAATGGAATTGAAAGGCGACACCATCAAAATCGCTGTCGTGGCTTCCCATTCAGGTCCCGCGGCTTCAGTTGGCGAGATTTACTATATCAGCGTGTTGTGGGCGGCGCATATGGTAAACAAGCAGGGCGGGCTCATGGTCGATGGGAAGAAAAAGATGGTTGAGGTGATCAAGGCCGACACCCAATCAAAACCCGATGTGACCAAAAAAATATGCGAACGAATGATATTGCAAGAAAAAGTGGATTTTTTGTGGGGCACCAACGGCAGCCATCTCCAAAAAGTGATCAATCAGGTTGCAGACAAATACAAGAAAATTTCCGTGAACGCCGCCTCGCTGTCCGATGAATTGCAGGAGGGCCAGAATTTTTCCAGATACTCGTTTATGTGCACCTTTTCCACCGAACAAATCGGTCGTGGGCTTGCATACTATTACGGACAGATACGCAAAAAGGAAAAGAAATTCTATATCCTGTGCCAGGACTATCTGTTTGGCCACTCAATGGCCGCAGGGTTCAAAAAGGGGTTGCAGGAGTACTTCCCAGATGCCGAGATCGTGGGGGAAGACTACCACAAACTGTTTCTCACCGACTTTGCGCCCTACCTGACCAAAATCAAGGCTTCGGGCGCCGAAGTCGTCTACACCGGCGACTGGATCCCGGACGCGGCCAACCTGCTCAAGCAGGCCCGCCAAATGGGCGTTATGCTGCCTTTTGCGGATATTTTTATGGATGAACCCCGATTTTTACACGATGTGGGCATCGAAGGCTCCAAGGGCATCGTCAACCTTTCCCAGTACGGCAACGGCAATCCGGCCTTCAGGAACGAAGGCCAGATTAGGACCCACAAAGCGTGGCTCGATTTATGGAAAAACAAATGGAAAGCGCCCTATGACACGGTGTTGTACAACCATCCGTATGGCAATATCGGGGCCTATATCGGTTCGACCTACTGGCTGCTGAGCGTGGTGGAAAGGGCGGCGTCCACGGATCCGGAGAAGATCATCCAGGTTTGGGAAGGCGATACCTATGAGCTGCCTACCGGTCAAATTCTGGAAATGCGCGCCTGCGATCACAAGCAGATTACGCCCCTGACCGTAAACGAATTCGTGCCGCCTGAAGAGCAACGGCAGTCCTATAACATCCCACCGTACTACTGGTTCGAAGGGTGTTCCAACACCGGGCCATCGACATTGCTGCCAATGGAGGCCGTCGTGCCTAAGATGGATCCCGAATTGTGCAAATAGGGATGCTATTCCCTGTTGTTATCGGTAAGCCCCGATTTTTTCGATAATCGACAGGTATTCAAAGTGGCCCGCCTGGCCATGGTCTACAGGTGGGCCACAAGTTTCCAAATCCGGCTCAAGGAGTACACGGCTTATGGACGCATCCGCTGCAATGTACGTGGCCCAGGGGATCCATGGCCTGGCCTACGGCATGATCCTGTTTCTCGTGGCGTCGGGGCTGACCCTTATTTTCGGCATGATGGGGGTGTTGAATCTGGCCCACGCCGCCTTTTTCATGCTGTCGGCCTATTTCGGTTACCAGATGCTTGCCTGGACCGGCAGTTTTTGGGTGGCGCTGCTGGTGGCGCCGGTCGTTACCGCCGTTTTCGGCATTTTGCTCGAGCATTTTTTGCTCAAAAAAGTACACGCCTTCGGCCACATGGGCGAGTTGATCCTGACCGTGGGCGTCTCCCTGATCATTTTGGATGGGGTCAAGGCGATTTGGGGCACCGAGAGTCTGCCCCTTAGCATGCCGCCTGTTTTAGAGGGGCTGATTAACATCGGCGGCCTGCAATACCCGATCTACCGCCTGTTTATCATCGCCATGGCGCTGGCCCTGCTGCTCATTTTATCCTTGGTGCTTTACAAGACGCGCCTGGGCATGGTGGTCCGCGCGGCGGTGGCCGATGCCGAAATGGTCAATGCCCTGGGCATCAACGTGCCTGTGGTTTTTATGCTGGTGTTCGGATTCGGCACCTGGATGGCCGGCGTGGCCGGCGTGGCCATCGCACCGATTCTCACAGTGTTTCCCGGCCTGGCCGACCAGATGGGCATGGACGCCTTTATCGTGGTGGTGGTGGGCGGTTTCGGGAGCCTGGGCGGTGCCTTTCTGGTCTCCATTATCGGTGGATTGATCAGCTCTTACGGCGTTCAGTTCTTATCGCAATATGCAGCGGTATTGATGTTCGTCTTTATGGCCGTGGCCCTCGCCATTAAGCCGATGGGCCTATTCGGAGAACGGGAATGATACATACAAAGAGCAGATGGCTGCTGTGGGTCGTGGGGGCGGTCTTTTTACTTCTCTACCCCAGGTTGTTCGGTATCTACTATTCCAATATTTTCGTCACCTTTGCCATTTATGCGCTCTATGCGGTCAGCTTGAACCTGCTGCTGGGCTACACAGGGCTGCTCAGTTTCGGGCACGCCATGTATTTTGGCACCGGGGCTTACGGCACAGCCCTGGCGCTGGCCCACATCGAGGGCCTGCCGCTGATCCCGGCCGTGCTGGCCGGATTTTTGGCCGCATTGCTTCTGTCGGTGTGCATCGCGCCCCTGGTGGTCAGGGTCAGCGGCAATGCCTTTGCCATGATGCATCTGGCCTTCGGGCAGTTGATGTTCGTGCTGGCGCTCAAGTTGCGGCACATCACCGGCGGTGAAGACGGCATCGGCGGATTCGACATCCCGCCCTTTTCCATTCCTGGGGTCGTTTCGCTGGACATGACCGATCCGATCCTGTTTTTCTATTTCGCCATCGCCGTGATCGCGGGCAGCCTCTGGTTGTTGTGGTTTTTTACCAAAACCCCCTTCGGGCAGATCATGGTGGCCGTGCGCGACAACGCCAACCGCGTCGATTACCTGGGCTTTCGGGTGCCGCACACCAAGGCGGTGGTGTACGTGATTTCCGGCAGCTTCGCCGGCATCGCAGGTTCCATCTATGCGCTGTTTCAAAATCTGGTGGCCGCCTATGACGCCTACGGGATCCTGACTTCGTTTGTGCCCGTGATGATGACCATGGTCGGCGGCGTGGGGCAATTCTTCGGTCCCATTTTCGGCGCGGCGATCTTCGGTCTGCTCGATGAATTCACCAGCCGTTATACGGATCGGGTCGAACTGGTGCTCGGTCTGGTGCTCGTACTGGTGATCATGTATGCCCCACACGGGTTTGCCGGATTTATGACATATCTGCGCATGCGCTGGTTTGCAAAGAAAACGGCATAGAAAGGACCACCTCGTGAATATCCTGGAAACAAGAACCCTGTCTCACGATTTTGGCGGACTGAAGGTCCTGATGGATGTCAATCTGCAGGTCGCAGCCGGCGAACGGCACGCCATCATCGGCCCTAACGGTGCCGGCAAGACGACTCTTTTTAACGTAATTACAGGCACCTATACGCCAAGTCAGGGGGCCGTGTACTTCAAGGGCAAAAACATCACCGGTGCAGGCCCGTGCAAGATCCAGCGACTGGGTATGGGGCGTTCTTTTCAGATCACCAGCACCTTCGACCGCCTGACCGCCTTTCAAAATATCCGGCTGGCGGTGCTTTCCCGTAAAGGGATCCGGTTCAACCTGTTGGGCTATGTGGACAAGATGGATGCGGTGACCCGCGATACGGTGGAGATTTTAGAGCGCATCAACCTGGTCGAGGACCGGTTGACCCTGGCGGGCAATCTGTCCTACGGCAAGCACCGCTCGCTGGAGATCAGCATGTCCCTGGCCACCAATCCGGACCTGGTCATGCTAGACGAGCCCACGGCCGGCATGAGCGTCGATGAGACGCACTACGCCGTGGAACTGATCAAGCGGCTGACCGAAGGCAAAACCGTGGTGATTATCGAGCATGACATGGAGGTGGTCTTTTCTATCGCGGACCGCATCACTGTGCTGCACCACGGTACGATTCTGGCCACCGGAACGCCCGATCAGATACAACAGAACGCGGAAGTTCAAGCCGCCTACCTGGGCGAGATGGAGGATTGAGCATGCTGTTGGAGGTGACCCATCTGAACACCTATTACGGACACAGCCACGCCTTGCAGGACATGTCTCTCAACGTTGCCCAGGGCGAGGTGGTGGCGCTTCTGGGGCGCAACGGCATGGGCAAAAGCACAACGCTTAAGAGCATTATGGGCCTGCTCAAGCCCAGGTCGGGCAAGGTGGTGTTCGACGGCCACGAGATCACCGGCCAGGCCCCCTACAAAATCGCTAAGGCCGGCATTGGTTACGTGCCCGAGGAGCGGCGCATCTTTCCCACCCTGTCGGTGCTGGACAATTTGATGATGGGCGTCAAGGGCGGAAAGATAGACAGGTCCGACCCCCGGTCCTGGACCATCGAAAAAGTCTTCGACCACTTCCCGTTCATGAAAGAGCGCACCCATCAGAAAGGCGCGCATCTGTCCGGGGGCGAGCAGCAGATGCTCACCATCGGGCGAACCTTGATGGGCAATCCAAAGTTGCTTATGGTGGACGAACCGACCGAAGGCTTGTCGCCGATCATGGTCAAGGAGGTTCGCGACGTTTTAAGAAAGATCAGCGCCTCGGGCATCTCTATTTTGCTGGTCGAGCACAACCTGAAAGTGGCCATGTCTGTGGCCACGCGGGTCTACCTCATGGGCAAGGCGCATCTGGGCTTTACCGGGACCGTGGAAGAGCTGGCGGCCAATCCCGAAGCAAAGGCCAAGTACCTGGAAGTTTGATTTCGAATTGCAGATCAGCGAACTATAAAAGGAAATGACAGAGAAAATGGGACAACAACTGGCCGATCGCAGAGATCAGGATTTTGTCATATGGGAACAGATGAACTGTGAAGAGATCATCCATCATCCCTATTACCGGGCGTTCAACAGGAAAACGTGCGAATTGATAATGACCGAGGCCCGCACGCTGGCTGTCAAGGAACTGCTGCCAACCATGAAGGATGGCGATGAGCTGGGGGTCAGGTTCGACAATGGGAAGGTGAAGGTTCCGGAAAGCTACCATCGTCCTTTTGGCCTCATGCGTGAAGGCGACTGGGGCAACCTGTCGGTCGATACGGAGATGGGCGGTCAGGGTGCTCCCGGTTTTCTGGGAACGAGCGTGGCCGAGTACTTCATGGCGGCCAACTGGTCGCTGGCCTGTTATGCCACCATGGGCAACGGCACGGCGCTGTTGATCCAAAAATACGGCAGCGAAAAGGATAAGGCCAAATATGTCAGAAAATTAACCTCGGCCCAGTGGGGCGGCACCATGCTGTTGACCGAACCGGAAGCCGGTTCCGATGTGGGGGCATTGACCACCACGGCCGTTCAAAATCCGGACGGCAGCTACGCCCTGACCGGCAACAAGATCTTCATCACCAATGGAGAGCACGACCTTGTTGAAAACATTATCCACCCGGTGTTGGCCCGCATAGAAGGAGATCCGCCAGGCACGAAGGGGATTTCACTTTTCATCGTGCCGAAATTCTTCGTCAACGATGACGGGACGCTGGGTGAACGCAACGATATTGTCTGCTCGGGTGTGGAAGAGAAGCACGGCATCCATGGCAGCGCTACTGCCAGCATGACTTTAGGGGCCAAGGGCAAGTGTATCGGATTTCTTCTCGGCAAACCGTGCGAAGGGATGAAGATCATGTTCAACATGATCAACCATGCGCGCATGGGCACCGGCTTGCAGGGACTATCCTATGCATCGGCCAGCTATCTGTTGGCCGTGAACTATGCCCGGGAACGGAGGCAGGGCCGGGATCTCGAAAATTTTGCCAACCCTGCGGCACCATCCGTGCCCATCATCAAGCATCCGGATGTGCGCCGCAACCTGATGTGGATGAAATCTTACGTAGGTGGGATGCGAAGCTTCTTTCAATACATGGTCGCATGCGGCACCAAGGCTGAATTGGCTGGCAGTGAAAAAGAGCGGGAAACCTGCGGGGACCTATTTAACATGCTCACCCCGATTATCAAAGAGTACCTGGCCGCCAAAGGCTACGAGGTGTGCGTTCAGGCCATTCAAATTTTTGGAGGCGCCGGATACACCCGCGACTACCCAGTGGAGCAGTATGCCAGGGACTGCAAGATCGCCACGATCTACGAAGGTACCAGCGGCATACAGGCCATGGATTTTCTGGCCCGCAAGATCGGGGCCAAAGGCGGCGCTGTCTTCATGCAGTTCATCGGCCAAATTCAAGAATCGGTGGTCCGGGCAAAAGCAGAAAGCCAGTTGGCGGGGTTGGCCGATAAGGTCGAGCAGGCCGCCAACCGCCTTGTCGAAATCTTCACATACATCGGCAAGCTGGCGACCTCCTCGGACTTCAAGGTGGCATTTGCCCACTCGTTGCCCTTTTTGCACGCCACCGGAGATGTAATTATAGCCTGGATGCTTTTATGGCGGGCTGTCACGGCATCCGAACAACTTAAAAAAGACCCTAAGAAAAAAGACATTGCCTTCTATCGCGGCCAGATCAGCACTGCTGACTTTTTTATCAGCACCGAGCTTGAAATCACTATGGGAAAATTCAATGCCATCCAGAGCGGCTGTAAAGCAGCCTTGGCAATCGAAGAGGACGGGTTCGGCGGGCTGTGAAAAAGCGTGGCGATAAGTTGAGCTGAATTCAATACTCGAAGGATATCAAAGGAGGCTTACATGTCATATCGACCATGGCAGCGGCACTACGACTACAACGTCCCCTTGACCATACGTTATCCGCGAATTCCAGCCAGCTACTTTTTAGGGGTCGCGGCCGTGAACTTCCCGGACAAACCTGCGACCAATTTTTACGGTACGGAGTTGTCCTTCTGGACGCTCAGGCAGCAAGTGCTGAGGATGGCCAATGCATTGGGCGCAATGGGCGTTCAAAAGGGCGATCGGATCGCGATTCACCTGCCGAACTGCCCCCAGTACATCATTGCCTATTTTGCAGCTTTGACGCTCGGCGCCACCGTCGTCAACCTTAACCCCATGTACACGGTGGACGAGTTGAAAGCCCTTACCGGCAATACCGGCGTTTCGACCCTTTTCACGTTCGATTCGGTTTTGCCGAACATACGGCACCTCAGCCGTGAAGTGGATCTTGACCGTGTGATCGTCACGCGGCCGACAGATTATATCCATGGATTCCAACGGAGCACCGCAAAAGAACTGGATCTCGAAGAGGGGTGGCGCCATTTTTCAGATCTTTTGGAAGAGAGCAGCAGCACCCGAATTCCCAAGGTCGACATCGCGCCGGAGGATCCCGCCTTGATTCAGTTTACCGGCGGCACTACCGGTTTGCCCAAGGGGGCTGTTTTGACCCATGGGAACATCGTGGCCGCCACCATGCAATGTTCGTTGTGGGGCTCGGCGCTCAGCGGCCTGACGGCTCCTGAAAAGCGCATCGTCATGGCTGTCCTGCCGTTTTTCCATGTTTACGGAACCATCGTGGTGTTAAATTGGGCAATGTACAATTGCGCCACGCAGATTCTGGTCCCCCGTTTTGAATTAGAAGAATTCATGGGTCTCCTGGCCAATTTCGAGAAAATTACTTTTTTCCCTGCCGTACCCACCATGATCAATGCCGTGATGAATCATCCCAAGGCGCCATCACTGGAATTGGAAAGAAGACTGGGGCTGTTCAACAGCGGTGGCGGCCCCATGCCCATCCAGTTGATCGAACAGGCAAAATCAATAGGCATCAATTACGGAGAAGGCTGGGGCATGAGTGAAACCACATCCCTGGGCATCGCCAACCCGCTTCAGGGCATGAGCAAGCAGGGTAGTATTGGCATTCCCCTACCGGACACGGATGTCAGAATTGTGGATATTGAAAACGGGGTCGAAGAGGTACCCAAGGGCGAGCCCGGAGAACTGATCATTCGCAGCCCGCTCGTGATGAAGGAATACTGGAACAATCCGGATGAAACGGCCGGGCACATCAAGGACGGATGGTTGTTCACCGGAGATATTGTGGTCCAGGACCCGGATGACTACTTCGCCATCGTGGATCGTAAAAAGGACATGATCATCGCCGGCGGCTACAACGTCTATCCCCGTGAAATCGATGAAGTGCTGTACCAGCACCCCAAAATTGCGGATGCGGTCGCCGTGGGCATCAAAGATGACTACCGCGGGGAGACTGTCAAAGCCTTCGTTGTTCTCAAGCCCGGCGAAACCACTACGGCTGAGGACATTATAGGCTTCTGCAGAGAAAAGCTGGCCGCCTACAAGGCTCCCAGGATGGTTGAATTTAGAGCCGACCTGCCAAAGTCTGCTGTTGGAAAGGTGCTGCGCAAAGTGTTGCGTGCGGAGGAGGAATCGTCCAAGACCAAAAATTGCGGGGCAATAGCTTGAGTGCAAAATTCTTCGTGCCAAAAAAAGGTGACGATGACCTGTAAAAAGTGCTAAGGTCACCCCATTTATCGGCTCGTCAGGAACGTCATTTGCCAGCAGTGTCGATCAGCAATTCAAACGATTCATTACGAGAGGAGAGACCCAATGAAGGAGTGTGTGATCATCGACGGCGTGCGGACCCCGAACGGCAGGGCTCACAACGAAAAGGGGTGGTTCCGGAAGGTGCGCCCCGATGAGTTGCTGACTGCGGTTTACCACGCGCTGTTCGAGCGCAACCCCAAGATTAAACCGGAGGATGTGGATTGCATCATGGCGGGTACGGCCAACGCGTCGGGGATGCAGAACGATATCGGGCGCCTGGCCTGGCTCGCGGCCGGCTATCCGGAGAGCGTCCCGTCCCAGACCATATGCAACCAGTGCCCCTCGGGCATGAGCGCCACCATGGACGCCGCCCGCGCCATCATGGCCGGCGAGGCGGACATCATGATCGCCTCCGGCGTGGAGGACATGGAAAAGGTTCCCATGGCGGCGAACATGGATATGCCGCCGCGCCTCTGGAACCGGTACAATCCCATGGACATTCCCATGGGGAATACCGCCGAAAAGGTGGCCGACCAGTGGAACGTGACCAAGGAAGACATGGTCAACATGGCCTACCATTCCAACATCAAAGCCAAGCAGGCGCGCGACGCGGGCAAGTTCAAGAACGAAATCGTGCCGGTGATGGGGCACAAGGAAGACGGAACGGAATTTCTCGTGGAGCATGATCAGTGGATCCGCGAATCGGTCAGCAAGGAAGACATGATGCTCATGAAGACCCCGTTCAAAGAGAACGGCAAGGTGAGCGCCGCCACCTCGTCGCCGCTGACCAGCGGTGCGGCGGCCCTGCTGCTGATGAGCCGGGACAAGGCCGATAAACTGGGATTGTCTTACAGCTACAAATATAAGTGCGGCACACAGGCTGGATGCGACCCCACCGTGATGGGGGTCGGGCCGATATATGCCGTGAAAAGACTGTTCGAGCGCTTCGGCTTGAGCGCCTCGGACATCGGCGCGGTGGAAATCAACGAGGCGTTTTCCAGCCAGTCGCTGGCCTGCATCCGGGAGCTGAAACTGGACAATGAAAACGCTCCGTTCGCCAAGACCAATGTGTGGGGCGGGGCCCTGGCCCTGGGCCATCCGCTCGGGGAATCGGGCGCGCGCATCCTGGTCACCCTGCACAATATTCTGAAAACCGAGTTTCCCAATGAGAAGTATGGCCTGGCCACATTGTGCGGCGGGTTCGGCAATGCCAATGCGGTCGTTCTGGAAAAGATTTAACGGGAGGGAGGTCGAAGATGAAGGCAGACGAGCTTAAAACCATTGCGATCATCGGTGCGGGCGATATGGGCCACGGCATCGCCGAGATATGCGCCCTGGGCGGATTGCGCGTCCATTTGTACGATATTCAGGAGGCGTTCGTCGAACGGGGAAAACAGCGCATCAAGGCCAGTTTCGAAAAGATGGTCTCCAAACAGAAGATGGCCGCCGAAGAGATGAATCGGGCCTTGGGTGCGATTACAGGCTTCACGGTGCTGGGAGACGCGGTCAAGGATGTGGACTTCATGATCGAAGCCGCGCCAGAGATCCTGGACTTGAAAATCAAAATCTTCAAAGAGGCCGATGCCCATGCGCCGGCCCACGCCATCCTGGCATCCAACACCTCCAACATGAGCATCACCAGGATGGGGGCTGCCACGAACCGGCCCGACAAGGTGCTCGGCATCCACTTCTTCAATCCGGTCATGATGATGCTGCTGGTGGAGGTCATTCACGGCGAAGGCACCTCCGAAGAGACCATGCAGACCAGCTATGAGCTGATGTCGCGGCTGAAAAACTTCCGGGGCAACATGGTTCCGGTGCGGGTGGAAAAGGATACGCCCGGCTTCATCTACAACCGATTGGGGGCGCCCATCGGCTTGTATATGGCCGAACTCTACGAGAAAGGCATGGTGGATCCCGAGGCCGTGGATGCCAAGGTGCGTTCCATCGGCGCCCCGATGGGACCTTACGAAATCATGGATTTCACCGGCCTGGATGTGAACCTCCACGGCAACGCCTACTTTGCCGAAACCCTTTCCCCGGAATTCGAACCGCGCGGCTGGATGAAACGCCTGGTGGACGAAGGCAACCTGGGTAAGAAGAGCGGCAAGGGGATCTTCGATTGGCCGGACGGCGCCCGTCCGACCATCGATCCGGCCAAGGCCGATCCAAATTTCGATGTCACCGACATCATCTGCTTGCAGGTCAACGAAGGCACCAAGCTGCTCGAAGCGGGTGTGACCCACAGCGCCGCTGAGATCGACAAGGCCGTGGTCAACGGCGGCGGATCGGTATTCGGCCCCTTTGCCCTGGCCAAAGGCATGGGATGGGACAAGGTCGCCGAACGGTGCGAGGCCATCTCCAAACGGCTGGGTATCCAGTGGTTCATGCCCACGGAGATGCTCAAGAAAGGCAATATCGAGATTTAACGGTCTCTGGAAAACGATGAACCCCAGGTGAGGCGCTCGAAGGGCGGTCTGCATGGCCGCCCTTTTTTGTCGAGCCGGCGGCGCAATCCCATGATGGTATGGGCCGCTCACATGCCCACGCCGTCGATTTTCTCTCCGCATTCTGGGCATTTGCCGTCTTTCAACCGGCTGCGCACCAGCCAGAGCCCCGAGCGCTCAACGACCGCCGCCCCGCATCCATGGCAGTGAGTGTTCTCGCCGCCGCTGTCCCTTACATTCCCCTCGTAGACATAGCGAAGCCCTTCGGCGATGCCGATATCGCGGGCCAGCCGCAACGCGGCCACCGAGGTCGGCGGGTGGTCCATCATTTGATAGGAGGGATAAAAGGCCGTGACATGCCACGGCACTTCGCGGCCCACGCTTTTTACGAAGCGGGCGACTTCCCGCAACTCTTCCTCGCCGTCATTCCAGCCGGGAATGATCAAAGTCGTGATCTCGACCCAGACCCCCAGTTCTCTCATGAGGCGGATCGTGTCCAGAACCGGTTCGAGCCGGGCGCCGCACACCTCCTTGTAGAATTTGTTGGTGAAGGCCTTTACATCCACATTGATGGCATCCAGGTACGGGGCAATCTTGCGGCCGGCCTCGGCGCTCATGTAGCCGTTGCTGACAAAAACGTTCTTGATGCCTTCCTGGTGGGCGACGATGGAAGTATCATGGGCGAATTCGAAGAAAATGGTCGGTTCGGTGTAGGTGTATGCGATGGTCGCGCAGCCGGCGGCCTTGGCACTTCGGACAATCTGCTCCGGGGTCCGGTCCTCGCCGATGATCCGTCCGCCGTGGGCATGGGGGTACTGGGAAATATCGCTGTTCTGACAGTGCTTGCAACGGAAGTTGCACCCGACCGTCCCGATGGAATAGGCCTTTGATCCAGGCAGGAAATTGAAAAGCGGTTTTTTCTCGATGGGATCGATATGCTCCGCCACGATCCGGCCGTAAACCAATGTGTTCAGTGTGCCGTCCCGGTTTTCCCGCACACCGCAAATCCCCCGTTTGCCCTCGTGAATGCTGCATTGGTGGCTGCAAAGATGGCACCGGACCTTGTTTTCGTCCCGTTTTTCATAGAGCATGGCTTCCTTCATGTCGTGGCCCCCTTTTTATCAGCGCCCATCCACAAACGGCCAATTGGCCCGATATCGGTGTTGCGCGAAAAATTTAATCCTCGGAATATCAAACATATGCCTGCGGTTTAATTTTCCGCGCGCCTTGATCTCGACCCAATTTGCCTATTTGTGGACGGACACTGGTTGAGATCGTACCCATCCACAAACGGCCAATTGACGGGCATGGTAAACGATACTTATCAAACAAATAAAAATTGATTTGGCTTCTGCTAATTGTCAATGGGCGTTAATACCCATTTTTCAATGAATGGGTCGGCTCCCCCATTGAACGCAGGGCAAATCGGTTCAATGGCAGTCAAAGGTTGCCATTCGACGTCACGTCGCGAAGCACAATGTCGCGGGCATCATGGGTGGATTTTTTGCGGATCAGGCCGAACAGCCGGCGGCAATCGGCCATGGAGAGGGCTCTTGTGATCGCACCGATCTCCAGTTCATCGCGGCAATGGGGAACAGGGTCGCTGGTTTCTTCGATTTCTTCTTTGGCAATCAGCTTGATAAAGACCAGTGCGCGGGCCGCCAGAATATTTTCTTCATCGAAGCGTCGATGGGGATGGAACCGGTACAGGAGCGTCAGGAGATCACCGGGGCCATAGAGGTGTCCCTTTAACCCCAGGTTACGCAAGGTCGCGGCCATCAGGAAGCAAACCCTCAATCGATACCCCCGGGGAAGCTTGGATTTCAGTACACGCCATAGCGGATAATGTATCTGTCCGGCTTCGATGAAATGCCTGCCGGGAGCGGAGATGACGTCGATGATGGCGTCCGCTCGCAGTTGATCGCGCAAGGCAAACCGCTGCGCATCGGCCCGGGCGAATTTTTTGACAGCTTCGATACAGGCGTCAAAAGTGCCCCTGACCGATATCGCATAAAAATTCAGGAGGGCCGCGGTGGCCTTCCTTTCCACTTCATACACCCGATGCAAGATGGTGTTCTGCGGCAAATCCGAAGGCTTGCCGCCATCGGCAAAAAATTCGTGGATCTTCAGAAGGGTGTCGATAAAGGGTTCGACTTGGAAAATCCGTATCCGGTTGTGCTGAAGATCTCTCAGCGCCTCGCACATGAGACGGCTGTAAGCCGGAAATTCCAGGTCCAGTTCTTCGAGATAGGCGTCAATCTCCAGCTGCCCGGAAAGCATCGATGTGAATCCGGGATCCGGCGGCTCCTCGAGGACCACCGTATCGTGATCCGCCATCAATGTTTTGGCCAAATGCACGGTTTCGGGGCGATGGGTGGACAGGACAAGGGTGGCTTGAGAGGTTCCGGGCGGCAAGACTCCGGCAGAAATTCCGGATGCAGCCCCTGGCCCGTATCGGCTCGCACGAGTTGGGCGGGTGGCCATTCAGCGTCCTGGACCAGACCGGTCTAATCGTCTTCGACGTATTTAAAGGAGAGGTTCACCCTTGTGCGGTAGGCGATCACTTTTCCGTTTTCTACTTTCATGTCCATTTGGGTGATTTCTGCGATGCGCAGGTTGTCGAGGCTCAGGCCCGCGGTTTCAATGGCATTCTGCGCGGCATCTTGCCATGACGTGGTGCTGGTTCCTACCAGATCGATGACGATGTACATACTTTCACTCATAGGCGCCTCCTTTGGATGAACGCACGAATTATGTTATCCGATTTTCTTCCGATTCGTAGCAACGGGGTTGAAATAGTGTCAACCCTTTTGTCAAAGCAGCATTCGATTTTCGTTCGTGCCACATGTCGATTTTTCCAACTCGATCATGCGCTGTTTGATCTCCAGCCCCCCGCCGAAGCCGGTCAGGGTGCCGTTGCGGCCGATGACCCGGTGGCAGGGGATCACCACGGGAAGGGGGTTTTTAGCATTGGCCCCACCCACGGCGCGCACGGCCTTGGGGTTGCCGATCTGTTCGGCCACCCAACGGTAGCTGGCCAGGGTGCCATAGGGGATGGTGCCCAAGACCTGCCATACGCGCTGCTGAAACGGTGTGCCGGTCGGGGCCAGGGGCAGGTCGAACTCTCTGAGATCGCCGTTGAAATAGGCCTTTAATTGGGCTTTGGCCACCTTGAAAAAACCCGGGTTTTTCTTCCACGACGGCGCCATCGTCGTGGGATGCTTCGCTGTTGCAAAGTCGATATGCCGAAGGCCGGCCTCGTCGGCCACCAGGGTGAGGATGCCGATGAGGCCGGTATCTAAATAGTCGTAGAACATATTATTCTCCTTCAGGTATATAGTCTCATAAGCCGTGGACGTATCGCGAAATGTTTGTCTCGCCATGGCAAGACGTTTTCGAGGTGCGCTGCCTGTTCCAGACGCACAATTTATTCCAGCACCAGCGCAACGATTTTTTGAGGCCCGTGCATCCCCTTGAACATCGTGGCCTGGATGTCGGCCGTCATGCTCGGTCCGGTGATGAAGCTGACCTGGGAGGGCCTGCGGCCATTGGTGAAAAGGGCCTGGATGGCCGTGTCATAGGTCCCGACGATGCGTGTGGCGGGAACTATGGCGACGTGCACCAGGGGCGCCAAAGAGACCAGGCGGGCCTGGTTCCGGTTATGGGCGAGGATCAGGGTGCCCGATTCAGCCGCGGCGAAATCCACGCCGGTGATCCCCGCCTGGACCTCGTCGAAGACCGCCTGGGTAAAGCCACGGCGATCGGGATAATCGGGCGGCATGACGACCGACACACCGCTGTGCTGTCCCCAGCGGACGAGATCCAGGGGCAGGAGCACGTCATCCGTGGTGGCCATCGCCCGGGTAATGCCCTCGGCCTGGAAGATGGCGGCCAGGCGGTCGTGCAATGCACCCCGGTCAGCCACGGGATAACAGGTTCCGCCCTGGGCTTCGAACTGGGCCATGAACTGATCTTTGAGTTGGGCCGCATCCAGGTGGTTCTCCCGCGGCGTGGGAAGCGCCGGTCGGGCCGCCACGTTTTTCCGTTCGGCGCCTTGGAGTCGTTGGAGAATCCTGTGTCGGATCTGATCGGTCATGGTGAGCCTCAATTTCTCTTTTGATCCATTTGCGCCCAACGCTCACGGAAGGTTTTGGCCGGAAGGGCGCGCAGGTCGCGGCTGCTGAACCAGCCCCGCGGACCGTTGGGGATCGAATGAATCCGATCACCGCTCCGGAATCGATTGGCGGCCAGTCGGGCGATCTTTGCTAACAGCCGCCACAAGCGGTGATCGCTGCCGGCCACGGAAAGGAGCGTGTGAACGAATCGTTCGCGCCATCCGGTGCCGCTGCCGCCCAAGGCCCGGTCTCCGACCACATCCTTATACCGATAGTAAAGCAGCAGACTGGGATGGTCGATGCCGGCCGGGCAGATGATTTTACAGCGATGGCACAGAGTGCAGGCGCGGATCAGATCCCCGGTTTTGCCGAGACCTTGCAGGGCAGGAGTCAGCACTTGGCCCATGGGGCCGGAGTAAGCCCAGCCGTAAGGATAACCGCCGACCTTGCCGTAGACCGGGCATGCGTTCAAACAGGCCCCGCAGCGGATGCAGCGCAGGGCTTCTCGTGTTTTCGGATCCTGGTAGGCGGCCGAGCGGCCGTTGTCAAGGATCACGATGTGCAGCTCTTCTGGGCCGTCGATATCATCCGATCGCTTGGGGCCGCTGTCCAGGGTGATGTAGGCGCCGGCCGCCTGTCCGGTCGCGCTGCGGCACAGCACGCGCAGCATGTGCATGGCATCCGCCAGGGTCGGCACCACCTTTTCCAGGCTCATGACGCAGACCAGGATGCGCGGGCTCGATTTGTTGAGACGGATATTGCCCTCGTTCTCCACGTTGATCACGGTGCCGGTTTCGGCCACGGCCATGTTGACGCCGGTGATCCCCATCTGAAGATCGCGGAATTTTTCGCGTAGAAAACGGCGCGCAGCCATCCCAAGCGCCACCGGGTCGGTGGTGGGGGTGTCGATCACTCCCTTTTGCAGGAAGATGTCGCGGATCTGTTCGACCGGGATGTTCAGCGCCGGCCCGACGATGTGAAACGGCGGCCGTTGCAGGAGTTGGGTAATGAATTCGCCCAGGTCGGTTTCCCACGTCTCGATGCCGGCCTGGGCCAGGGCTTCGTTCAAACCCAACTCTTCGGTGACCATGGACTTGCCCTTGGTCACGTAGGAGACGCCTTGCCGTTTGGCCAGTTCGACGATGTAACCATTGGCGGCCCGGCTGTCTTCGGCCCAGAAAACCCGCGCACCGTTGGTGATCGCGTTGGTTTCAAAAACCTGTAACAGCTCGGGCAGGCGCTGGATCGATTCGTCCCGAACGGCTTGACCATATCGGTGGGCCGTTTCCGGATCGGGGAAGCTCTGGTAGGCGCTATCGCGTCGGGAAGCGAGCCGGAGAGGCAGGATCTGGAGAAATTTCTGGGTATGGGCGTTGGCCAGTTCCTGGCGCGCCGTCTCTTTGAACCTTTCGGTCGTGATGTTCATGTCGCCACCTGTGCTTTTTCTCCGATGCTCCCAGCCAGATATTCGGCCAGATGGAGGGCGCGTCGACCCGGGTGATGGCGGTCGAGATAGCCCTGGATGTTGAGCAGGCAGCCGGGATCGCACATGACCAGCAGGTCCGCACCGCTGTCGAGGAAATATTGAGCTTTCTGCCGCACCAGAGCCGTGGATACGTCCGCGAAGCTGTTGGCGAAGGTGCCGCCGAAACCGCAGCAGATGTCGGCGCCGGTGAGCTCGACCAGCTCCGTGCCCCGTACCGAGCGGATCAGCGCCTTGGGTTGGGCCGACACGCCGAGGGCGTTCAGTGTACTGCACGATTCATGATAGGCCACCTTGGCATGACGGGTGCCGCCCAGGTCTTCAACTCCCAGGTGATCCACGATGAACTGGCTCAGTTCATGGACCCGGGGAGATAGATCGTGGGCCCGCGCAAACCAGACCGGATCGTCGTCGAACAGTTCCATATAGCGGTTTTTGACCATGTTGACGCACGACCCGGAGGGGCTCACAATCCATTCATCGTTTTCGAAAACGCGGATAAAGTGCTGGGCCAGGCGCCGAGCCTCCTTGCGGAAACCGCTGTTGAACGACATCAGACCGCAACAGGTCTGCTCGGGGTGATACGTCGATTCGCAGTCCAGATGCCGCAGCAGTTTCACAGTGCTTTCGCCGATGTGGGGCAGCACCATGTCGACCAGGCAGGGAATGAACAGGGAGACGCGCTTCATTGGCAATCCGTCCTTTCACGCTCATGGTAACCGATAAACATCACTATACGCTTGTCCGCATGCCGTCAATGTCATTAACTTGCGCTAATGCTGAGGGCGGGCGTAAAGCCCGCCCCAACGAGATTTGGTTTGTCGTACAGGCTCAATAGAGATTTTTGATAAAGAAAACCGTTGGTAGCCATAAAGGATCGCGATATGTTATGGTTCCTTCAATCTAGCGGCACTCACGCTCAATTTTTACCTCATTCTATCCGCATGGCAAAGCCAGTTGACCTGATTATCGTAATAATATTGAATGGTTGATGGAAATACGGTTCCCAACGGACGATGAAGGAGAGTATACAAGCATGGGGCACGAACGATCCGCTTTTCTTCCGTTGTTGCTGGTCCTCGTGTTTTTTTTCACATCGGCCATGGACTCACGCGCCGAGAATCCCCAGGCCGTCGGGCTGACCCCCGAGGAGCGGGCCTTGCTCGACGCGCATGCTTCTGAATCCGCACTCTTTTTCAATACCTCGTTTCCACCCATTGAATTCGTTTCCGACCAAGGCACCTTCGCAGGCATGGGCGCGGATGTGACGGCTCTGGTCGAGCAACGCCTCGGGGTTGTCTTTCCCAAGCAGGCCTCCGACGACTGGAATCGGCATCTGGCGGCCCTGGAAAGCGGGGCGTGCGCCATCGCACCCACCATCGTGCGCACCGCCGAACGGGAGCGCTATGCCCTTTTTACCACGCCTTACGCCGTGGTGCCCGTGGTTATCATCACCGCCGAAGCGTTTGTCGGCGGCAAGCGTCTCGAAGACCTGGAAGGGCGGCGGGTGGCCGTGGTTTCCGGATACGCCACCCAAACCTACCTGGGCCAAGACGCATCCGGTCGGTTCGAAGTGGTGCCCATGCCGGATGTGCCCCAGGGCCTTCAGGCGGTCTCCTTCGGACAGGTGGATGCCTTCGTCGAGAACCTGGCCGTGGCCGCCTTCTATATCCAAAAAAAGGGTATCCCCAATCTGCGGGTCGCCGGCAACACCGACTACGCTTTCGAGTGGCGCATCGGGGTGAGCCGCAACTATCCGTTGCTCCATAGCGCCATCCAGAAAGCTCTCGACACGATCACGGAAAGTGAAATGGAGGCGATTCGCGACCGATGGATATCGCTGGATATCGGCGAGTGGCTGGATCCCAATACCCGCCGCCTGCTCCGCATCTTCAACGCCATCATCGCGGTGGCGATGGCCGGCCTGCTGATCGTCAGCTATTTTTTTAGGCGCCGGCTGAAGGAAAAAATCGCCGATCTGAAACTGGCGCAACAGGCCCTTCTGGAACAGGGCGAACTGCTGAAAATAGCCACGACGGCGACCCAGGCCGGTATCTGGGACTACTACCCGCAGCGGCATTTAGCTTACCTCAGCCGGCAGTGGTTCAGCATGCTTGGCTACGATTCGGCCGGCCGGGAGATCACCATCGACGAGTTGAGAAGTTATATGCATCCCGAAGATCGGCCGATGGTGGATCGAAGTTATCGGAACTATGTTGCGAATGGGGTTCGAGAGCCCCTCGAAATCGAATTTCGATATCGGCAGGCGCAAGGCACCTGGTGTTGGGTGCTTTCCAAGGGCCGGGCGGTCGAATGGGACCCTGACGGCGTTCCCTCGCGCCTGATCGGATTGGATATCAACATTCAGACCCTGAAGGATGCACAGGCCGGCATGGCCCAGAGCGAGGCACGCTTTCGTTCGCTTTTCATGATGGCACCCCTGCCGCTGGTCGAGATTGCCGAGGATGGGCGCATCGTCGAGATCAATGAGCGGTTTATTCATACCTTGGGCTATGGATTGGACGAGATCGGAACCGTCGATGCTTTTCTGTCGGTTGCCTTTCCAGACTCGGACTACCGCGGAAAGGTCGCATCGGACTTGCGTCAGGCCGTCGATCAGGAGCTCGTCAGTCGTTCAAAAATCGCCACCGGCGAATATCAGGTGACCTGCAAGGACGGAACAGTGCGTCGGATGTTGATCGGCGCCAGTTTGATCGGAGAGAGTTATCTGGTCAGTTTCGTCGATATCACCGATTGGAAACGTGCCGAGGTAGAGCGACAGAAACTTCAGGAGCAGCTATTGCAGGTTCAAAAACTCGAGGCCGTGGGCGTCCTGGCGGGCGGGGTGGCCCATGATTTCAACAATATGTTGGGGGCCATCATCGGGTATACCGAACTGGTGATGGATGGGACGGATGCCGGCGATCCGATCCGCCAGAACCTGGCGAAAATTCTCGATGTGGCCCAGCGTTCGGCCAATCTCACCCGTCAGTTGCTCGCCTTTGCACGCAAGCAGCGCGTCGAGCCAGTGCGCTTCGACCTCAATGAATCGGTGGAAGCCGTTCTCAAGATGCTGCGCCGTCTCATCGGTGAGAACATCGAACTGACCTGGATGCCCGGCAAGGGCCGTTTCACGGTCTATATGGATCCCACTCAGTTTGATCAGATCCTGGCCAACCTGTGCGTCAATGCCAGGGATGCCATCGCGGACGTGGGAAAGATCACCATCCAAACCGCCACGGTGTCATTGGACGACGCCTTGTGCGAACCCCATCCCGATTGTGTTGCCGGCGATTACGTCAGGCTTTCCGTAAAAGATAACGGGTCCGGCATAGACCAGGAGACGATACCGCATATCTTCGAGCCTTTTTTTACCACCAAAGGAGTGGGGCAGGGCACCGGGCTGGGATTGGCCATGGTCTATGGCATCGTCAAGCAGAACAACGGATTCATCCACGTGGAGAGCGAACCGGGTTGGGGAACGACCTTCAACATTTATCTGCCGCAGCAGCCCGCAGCTGCCTCGGCAGAGCAAGAAACCGATTCAGAGGAGATCCCACACGGCCGGGGAGAGACCATTCTCATGGCCGAAGATGATCCAACTATCCGTGAGATCGGCCAGATGATGCTCCAGCGCTTGAATTACGCTGTTTTGTCAGCGCCCACGCCGGGCGATGCGATTCGTCTGGTCGAGGAAAAGGGCCCCGACATCGACTTGCTCATTACCGATGTGGTGATGCCTGAGATGAACGGCAGCGAATTGACACAGCGGCTGCTGTCGATGCGTCCGGGGTTGAAATATATTTACATGTCCGGTTATACCGCCGACCTGGTCGTTCAACGGGGCGTATCGGACGACAAGGACCATTTCATTCAGAAGCCATTTTCTTTAAGAGAGCTGGCGGTCAAGATCAGGGCGGCACTGGATCAACGCTGAGCTGTTTTTCAAAGTCGAGTCAAATAGAGAGACTAAAAGGTTTTATGACAAAATATCGTCAGATTGCGGGCAATCTGGCTGGCATGCCGCTCCGCCTGGTAAGCCTTGATCAGATCAGGCTTCACAAATTCGGGAGGGTCTGTGTTAAGCAATATTTCCAGGCTGGCATTGATCATCGATAGATTTCGGACAACGCCCTCGAGGGCATCCAGAATGATCTTGCCGTTCTGATCCGGTTCATTTGGTAATATGGGTTTTTCAGCTTTCATTGGCGCGGTGCCTCCATCTTTCATGGTCTATTGGTATCGCGTGGCGTAGGGGAAATATCGGCTGAAAACGGAATTGCTTAACAGGAAACAATGGGGTGGAAAATGGGTGGGTAAAACACCCGATCAACCAATTTGAACCGTTTGCGGCTACTCGTTCAAAGAACTCAGGTAGGTGTGCAGGTTTTTCTTTTTATTCACCAATCCGAGCTTGTCGCGGATGTTTTTGCGATGCCATTGCACCGAACTCGGCGACATGCCCAACAGCCCGGCGATATCCTTGGTATTCCGGCCGCTGCGGATGAGATCGGCGATGCGAACCTCGGTCGGCGTAAAATCAAGGTATTTGGAGGACTTGCTTTTGGAAAATTGGGACACGATGTCGTTCAGGTTGGTCTCGATGATACGCACGTACGCCCTGGCATCTGCGTTGACCTGGCATTTGTCCAGTTCTTCGATATAGGGCATCACATAACGTTTCAGGTGCACGAGCATATTGACTTCCACCGCCCGTTTTTCCACCTCGCGATGGTCGAGCGAGGCTTTCAGGGCCTGGTTGACCTTTTCCAGGTAGCTGCTCTTTTCATCGAGCTCCTTTTCCCGTTGTCTGAGGGTGAGCAGCATCTTGTTCCGCTCAGTGACGTCCCGAACGATCGCCAGGATCTGGGGAGATCCGGATTCATCAAGCTGTGAAAGACTTACCTCCGCATCGAACCAGGTGCCGTCCATTTTCAAAAAACGCCATTCGAAACATTGGAGTTCTTTTCTGATATAGAGGTGCCGCTTTTTTTGAATCTGATCCTTGGAAGTCAGTCCGTCGGGCTGGCGTTGCGGCGATACATCCAAAATGGCAAGTCCTACCAGCGGCTTCCCGGAGCTTTTGAAAAGACCCAGGGCCATTTGGTTGCAATCGACGATTTTACCATCTTCGATCACCAGAATCGCGTCATTGGCCGATTCGAAAAGGTGGCGATATTGCGTCTCCTTGGAGCGGACCGCCTGCTCGGCCGCGTGATTGGATGTGGTGTCCTGAATCGTCTCGATGGCGCCCAGAAGGGCGCCCTCGGAATTTCTCAAGGGGGCCGCCGTAAAAAAGAGCCATTTTCCATGCCGGCCCAGCTTGGGGAAAAAGTCCTCACCCTCGTAACCCTCCGGTATCGATGGGGAAGGTCTGCACTTTCCGCCATAATGCGCGATCAATTGCGCAGGCTTGGCGTTGCTTGCGATGAGATCGGCCATCACCTGCCGGGATCCCGTATAAAAGGCCTCCCGGTGTTTGAAAGTGCCCAGTATATCTTCACGTCGAACACCGGTAAGCAATTCGCAGGCCCGGTTCCAATGGGTGACCCGGCCTTCGGCATTCACCACGAAGGTGGCCGTAGGGGTCCCCTCCAGGATGTCGTTCAAGTCGTAAACATCGGCCTTGTCGTATGGTTGTTTATCCTGCAGCGTGAATTCTCCCATTGTATTCTCCGGTCGAACCCTTGTCCCATTGAGTTTCTTTTCGGCATTTGCCGGCAGTTCTTGACCCTATTTAGTGCCCATCCACAAATGACCAATTGGCCCGATATCGGCGTTGCGCGAAAAATTAAATCCTCGGAATATCGACCATATGCCTGCGGTTAAATTTTCCGCGCGCCTTGATCTCGACCCAATTTGCCTATTTGTGGACGGACACTATTTAAAGGCAATTTTCATTCATGCGCATATAGCAACAAAGATGTAAAGGCATGCCTATCGGCCTAATTCGGCTTGACAAGGCTGGCATGGGAAATATATGAATGACGCGTCAGTCATTTTTGGGACGAGTCACGGCCGCCCAGACGCATGCTTAAAAGAGGATCGGATTTGGAAATGAGCACGAAACAGGCGCGAACGAAACGGCAGCTCGTATCTGCCGCCATCGATGTGTTCCATGAAAACGGATTTCAGAAATCCCGTATTTCGGACATCGTGGCCAAGGCCGGCGTCGCCCAGGGCACTTTCTATATCTATTTCAAATCAAAGGAAGAAATTTTTCATTGCATTTGTGCGGAGTTCAAAACGATGTTCATGAGCCTGCTGGACGATGCCGCCGATATGTTCACCGGCGCCTCGATAGAAGACATCCGGCGGGACCTGCATCGGTTCATCCATGAATTGATCACCCTCTTCACAGCCAATTATAAGATGGCCCGGCTGGTCTTCGTCGAAGGCAGCGGTCACGCCGGGAAGTTTGGGGGGATCTACGAAAGTATCTATGCGGACTTCATCGGCAGAATCGCCGCGTACCTGCCCGTCGGGCAACAAAGAGGGCATATCGCTTTCGAGGACGCGGAAACCGAAGCCGCCTTTTTAATCGGTCTTTTCGACAGCAGTCTGTTTTACTTCATGCGGGTCAAACATCATATCGACATCGATAACCTGAGCCGCCGAATGACCGATTTCATCCTCGGTGGGCTGACCAAACAGCAACCGAATTCCGATTGACAAAGAACGACCAGCGACCGGGCAACAGACGTCGGTCTGTGGATGGTGCTGGAACCCCCGTTGCAGCGGATCACCCATTCACCATGTTGCGGACTCAGGAGTGACCATGAAAACTCGATCGGAGCAGTCGTTCGATAAAGACCGGATCGATTCGAATCAAAAGCATCCTTTCACATCAGACGGCATGTCGGCGTGGATCATGCCGCTGGCCAAACACTTCTGGCTTATCATTCTACTCGTCTTCGGGCTTTCGTCAGCCGCGATCTGGGCCATTCCAAAGATCGTCATTCAAAATGACCTGATGTTCATGCTTCCAGAAGACAACGCGGCAAAAAACCATTATCTGGATGCCGAAGAGCTTCTGGGCAATGCCGGCGGGATCGCCATTGCCATTCAGTCCACAGACGGCATCTATCGGGTCGATTTGCTCGAGCGGGTCCGCGAGCTGGCGGCGCGGTGTCGCGCGCTCAACCTGCGAATACCGGCGCGCCAACTGGCGCTTCGCTGGGGATTGTCGTCGGAGCACGCCCTTGCCCTGGCAGGGGTGCTGCAAAGCCTTTCTTCAGATCCCGATTTCACACCCCAGCTGCTTGCCGAACTGCTGGCCACACCAACGGCGTTGTCGGAGGTCATCGTCGACAGCCTGCCCGCTTTACTGACGGTCGAGGACACGGATCACTTTTCCCGGGAACTGGCCGACCGCATGGCGGCCTTGGCCGCATCCAATCCCGTTTTTCCGGGCGACCTGGCGGCCTTTGCCCATCAGACCACCGACCGGCGCGGCCATTTCCAAAATACCTGGGTCGACAAGGTGGTGGCTCTGACCGAAACCGACACGGTCTGGCCCGAATTCACGGATTATGGCGGCATCGCCGAGGCGGTGGCTCCGTTTGGGATCTCAGGCGGTCCGGACTTGGAGCGTTTCGCGGCGCAGTTGCTCGAAGCCGGCGCCGTCGGTCCGGATGCCATCCTGCAATACTATGCGTCGCATCCCAAACCGGCGGACATTTCCGATGCCTTCTGGTCCTCTCTGGCAGGTGCACTGACCCCTGAGGCCGCCCAGGCCCTGGGCAGGGTCCTGGCCCAAGCGCCCAAACAGATTCGTGTGGGCGACCTGGTGCCCCGGAAGATCACCGCCGACAGCATGGCGCAAATCCGGCAGCGTCTCCGCGCCTGGCCGTTTCTCCAGGAGGGCATATACAGCCAGGACGAAAAGAGTCTGCTCGTGGTCGTGCGCAGTACGCCGAACCTCGATCAGCCCAACCGCGAACTGCTGCTCGAGGGCGTCAAGTATGAGGTGGCGCAGCTATTCGGGGACGACCGCTATGGGGTGCACATGGCCGGCTATTCCATCGTCGATCAGGCCGTTGCGGAGAACATGCGCCAGGATATCGTGCGGCTCTTGCCCCTGGTATTTGTCGTGGTCACGCTGTTTCTCTTTTGCACCTTTCGCAATCCGGCCGGCGTGCTTTACCCCATGGTCACGATCCTTCTGGCCGTGGGTTGGTGCATGGGCGTCATGGCGCTGCTGGATGTGCCCCTGTCCGTGGTGGGCACCGCCATGCCCGTGTTGCTGGTGGCCGTTGGATCGGCCTATGGCATTCATCTGGTCTATTACTTCGTTCATCACCATGCCGGGACGTCCGACCGGAGCGCGGCCATGACCGATACCCTCGACGGCACCGGGCGCGGCGTGGTCATGGCCGGATTGACGACCGTGGCCGGGTTCGTCTCCCTGGTCTTCAACGATATCGTGCCGTTGCGGGATTTCGGTCTGTTTACGGCGCTGGGCGTCTTTTTCGCATTGCTCGTTTCATTGGTGTTGATCCCCGCCCTGCTGATCCGTTTCGGGGTGCGGGCGCCCGCTCATCAGCGTGGCGGAGGTGCCGGCTTGGGCAGCCGACTGTCAGGCCGCCTGATCCGTGGGATCAGCCGCATATCCTACCAGCATCCGAAAAAGGTGATTGCCGTAGCCGTCCTCGTGTTGCTGGGTTCGATTGCCGGCGTGACCGGGCTTCGCGTGGAGATGAACAATATCGCGTTTTTCAATAAGGACACCCCCATCCGCGCGGCCGATACGTTTATCAACGGCCATTTCGCCGGCACCGTGGACATGCGCATCATTTTCACCGCTTCCGAAGCCAACGGCGTGCTCGATCCGCTGGTCCTGGACGCCATGGACCGCCTGGGGCACACCATCAAGGCGCAATATCCCCAAGTGGGCAAGACACTTTCCATTCTCGATCTGATTCGCAAGATGAACCAGGCCTTCTATTTCAACGATCCGGCCTATTACCGGGTTCCCACGATTTCGGATCTGGCCGGCGATCGATCGAATCAGGCCCTGAAAGCCCACCTGGCATCCTATATTGACAAGTTCCAGCGGGATGATACACGCGCCTTTATCGATGGAGAAAAGCGGCGGGCGGCGCTCATGCTGCAGATCAAAACCGCGTCGAGCGAAGTCACGCGGGATATCCTGCACACCATCGAAACGCTTCTGAAGGGCCCGCTCGGTCAAGACCTGGCGCGCATCGGCGTGCAGGTGCACACCACCGGCATCGGCGCACTCTACGTCGAATCCGAGCAAATGATCGTCAGCGGCCAGATGCGCTCCATCGCCGTGTCGGTGGTGATCGTCCTGGTGCTCGTCACCCTGATCATGCGATCGCTGGTCTACGGCCTGCTCTCCATACTGCCGCTCTGCATGGCCATATGCATCAATTTCGGCGTCATGGGGCTTCTCAACATTCCCCTGGACGCCGCCACGGCCATCGCCGCCTGCGTGGCCATCGGGATCGGCATCGACTATGGCCTCCACTATTTGAACCGATACCGCTTATACCGCCGGGCCGGCCATGGCCACGGAGAGGCCGTCGTCCAAACGGCCGAAACCACCGGCGGATCGATCTGCATCAATGCCCTGGCCGTGGCCGCCGGCTTTTCGGTACTGATGTTCTCCACCTTCGTGCCGCTCGTGCATCTGGGATTTCTCATCGCCCTGACCATGATCACATCTTCGGCCGGCTCCCTGACGTTGCTGCCGGCGGTATTATCGCTGATCGACCGATTTCGTTTAACTTCATCAATGGATAAGGAGTGATTCATGAAAAGAAGCTTGATTCTCTTGCTGCTGATGTTGACGTTCTGCGTCTCCGCCCAGGCGGCCGACATCGGCCCCTATGACCCGGCGACGGCCGACAAGGATGGACGCCGCATCTTCGATATCGCCGATGATTTCAACGAACCCGAACGGGACCTGGTGATTTTTACCCAGATGACCCTCAAGTCCGGCGATGCGATCAGTGATACGCGCAAGGTGATCATCAAGGAGAGGATCGACAACGATCTGAGCCGCATCGTCTTTCGATTCACCGATTCATTGAAGCGCGGGCTCACCTTCCTGACCATCGAAACCCATGGCGAAAACAACGACCAGTATCTTTATGTGCCGGCCATCGGTCGACCCCGCCAGATCGCTTCCCAGGATCGTCAGAACAACTTCGAAGACACCGATTTCACCAATGAGGATCTGGGCGGCATCAAGCTGGACGATTACACCTACAAGCGCGGCAGCGACACCACGCTCGCCGGGCGCGCCTGCTACAAGGTGACGGCCACGGCCAAGGCCGACGGCGCGCGCTTTCCCAAGAGGATCACCTGGTTCGACCAGGAGACCTTCATCCCCTTGCAGATGAAAATTTACAATCGGGACAACAAGCTGCAGCGGGTCGTCGTGGCCGGCGACGTGCGACCCGTGGGCGCCATTCATCTCCCGTTCAAAACCGTGGCCAAGGACCTGCTGGAAAATCACACCACCATCCTGGATGTGGTTCGCGCCGAGGTTGACAGCGGCGTCGAGCCCCTGGATTTCGATAAGGAAAAATTGGGGGCCGCATGGAAAGAAACGTTTTAGGCGGAAAGGCTTGCAGGGCGTTCTCTGTATTTTTTCTTCTGGCCCTGATTGCAGGTTGGACTCTGATCCATGGAGACCTTTGGGCGTCGGAACCCACCCCGGGATCGCATCGCCGGATGGCTTCCAGCCTTTCGAACCAAGGCGAAAACGAAGCGGCGGAAGAGGACGACGAAAATGACTTCATGGAGGACCTGCTGGGCGAATCGAGCGGCGCAGGCGATACTGCCACTGCGCCGGCGGTCGACCGGAAGAACTTTCCCGTGGATTACGAAGGCGAGCTGGTCGCCCATCTGTGGGCCCCTAATGATTATGACCATGACTGGCACACTACCGATCGGTTCGATCTGAAGGGATGGGGCGCCATCGGCGCCATCCGCATGGCTGGCCGCTTCCGGTTGGAGTACCAGGACCTGGAAAAGGATGCCAAGGCCAGAACCGACCTGCGGGAGCTCTTCGCCACCTATCAGCTTCGCCCGGCCGCGGTCAGCTATGTGGACCTCACCATCGGCAAGAAAATCCTCTATTGGGGCAAAGGCGACGAGGTGAGGCCCATCGACCGGGTTTGCCCGGAAGATCTGAACGCCTTGTACTTCTACAATTTGAACGATCGAAAGACCGGGCGCATTGGAACGTTCCTCGACGTGCAGTTCACGCGGCAATTGCGCTTCGAGGGTTTCTGGTCCCCCTATTTCGAAGCCAGCCAGACCCCGGAGTCCGGAGATTACTATGAACCGGCGCTGCTTCGCCAATTGACCGACGCCGGCATCGGAATCGACGCCGAGGACGAACCCGACGCATGGTCGGCCGACGCCGGTCTCGGCGGTCGTTTCATGTTTTCGCTGTTCAAGGCGGATTTGGCCCTCTACGCCTTTCACGGCTACGACCCCAAACCGAGCTACGGGATCCATCGGCTGGGCCCCGATCCCTATTTCGGGCTTCCCATCGTGCCCCAATCCATCAACGCCACCTACCCTCGCATGACCCTGTTCGGCGCTGATGTCGAGCGAACCCTGGGCGCCGTGGTGCTGCGTGCCGAGGCCGCCTATCAATCGCGCGGTGCCTGGTTCTCTCTGGATTGGCAGCAAGATCCCACCCTGTTGCTGGAAACACCGCGCGGCACGGTGGAGAAAGATCAGCTCCAGTATGTGGTCGGCCTGGACAAGAGCGACCTGTTCATTCGCAATCTATTTTTCAATCTTCAATTGTTGGGGAGCCATATCTTCGATCACGACCCGCGAATGGTCGCCTCCGAATCCCAGACCGGCATGACCGCCTATATACGCTACGCGTGCCTGGATTCGAAATTGGAGCTGTGGTATCGCTACATGCTCATTTTCCAGGACGAAGACCAGCGCCATCACTTTGAAATGACATACAAACCGTTGCCATGGGCCCAGGTGGGCATCGGCGCCGTGGCCTTCGATGGGGGCGGGGACACGACGACCTTCGGCCAATACGCGGACAGGGATTTTGTCTATGCTAAACTGAAGCTAATTTTTTGACGTCACCGTAAAAAAACCAATATCTGTGCTGCGCTCATCCAGTCGTCCTTGCGGCGTACGACAAGTACGCCTCAGTACACGGAATTTCGAGCGTCTTGATCTTGAACTTTTACGGCGCCGTCCCGCAAGCAGTGTTTAAGAAACCAACATTTTTTAATTTTCGATGAGGTCTTTTCCCCTGTCGAACGCTTCCAGGTTCTTGGCGATTTTATCCGACGGCACCATGCGGGCGATGGTCGCCTCGAAAATGTCGCGGTCCAGGGGGAGCACGCCGGTGGCCGACAGGGCGCCCACCAGGATGATGTTGGTGAAAATCGGATTGCCCATTTCCATAGCCGTTTCGGTGGCGTTGAGGAACCAGGCTTTATGGGAAAGATCGGTGATCCACCCTTTTAATTGTTCGGCTTCCGGGTATTGGGCCTCGCCGCTGATTACGGCGATGGCATGAATGGGCCGCATGTTGCACAACACGTGGACCTGTTCGCTGCCGTAATCCTTCAGGACCCGCAGTGCTTCGGTGGGCTCCAGGGAGACGACCAGGTGGGCCCGTCCCTTGGGGATCTGGGGGGAGAGGTCGTTGAAGGTCGAGGCCCGAAGGTGGCTCATCACCGAACCGCCGCGCTGGGAGGCGCCGAAGGTTTCGCCGATGGTGATGTTGAGTCCCTGGGCCATGAGCATATTGCCGAGCAGACGCGAGGCCAGCACATTGCCCTGGCCCCCCACACCGGTAATGATCATGTTGTAAGGGTCGGCCGCCAGGGCCGTCATCGATCCGTTCATCACTACACCGCCTCCTTTTGAATCGCCCCGGCCGGGCAGATCGACGCGCACACGCCGCACCCTGCGCAAATGACATCATCGATGCGGGAAACCCTTTTGGCCTTGTCCCAGATCAGGCCCGGGCATTTGAAGACCCGCGTGCACAATCGGTTGCAACCGCAGTTTTCGCCCAGGCAGATCGTCTCGTCGATGTGCATGTTGAACATGCGTTTGCCTTTGCGCTCGGGGCTCAGGGCACACAGCTGTTTGAGGATGAGCACGTTGGGACCCTGCCGGGAAGAGATCAACTCCAGGAGCGTGGCCTGGGTGGCGGCCAGGTCGAATGGATCGCACTGACGCACCTCGACGCCCATGGCTTCGCAGATTCGTCGGATGTCCAGGGCCTGCACCGTATTGCCTTCCGCGTCCACGGTGAGGCCGGGGTGGGGTTGAAATCCGGTCATGGCCGTGCCGCTGTTGTCCAGCACCACAACGGTGATGTTGGCGCCGTGGTGGGCGGCGTTGGCCAGGGCCGGCATGACGGCGTGGAAAAAGGTGGAGTCGCCGCTGACGGCCAGCACGGGCTGATCGAGGCCGAACTCCCGGAGCATGCCGAAGCCGCTGGCCACACCGGTTCCCGATCCCATGGCGTGCAGGGTTTTCAGGGTTTCATAGCCGGTGGGGCGCATGGCCAGGGAGTAGCACCCGATATCGCCGCAGACGAACCCCTGGCGATGGTCGAGTTGCAGGGCGTTGTGGATCGACCAGAACGAAGCACGGTGGGGGCAACCGGGGCAGAAGGTCAGGTCGCGCTCCGGCGCCCCGAAAAAAGCCGATTCCAGGGCTTTTTGGGCATAGCCCTCGGACACGGGCTGGTAGTCGATGCCCAGAACCCTGGCCAACCCCTGGATCACTCGGTCCGGGTTCATTTCGCCGGTGGCGGGAATGGCGCCGTCGCGCTTGCCGTAGAAAGTCTTGACGCCGATGGTGGGTGCCAGCTCGGCGGCCAGGATCTTGACGCTCTCTTCGAGGAACGGCAGCACCTCTTCGACGATGAGGATCGTATCGGCCATGCGCAGATGTCGCTCCACGAAACGAGGCGGCAGGGGCCAGGTGGTGCCCATCTTGAGAATGCCCACCCGCGATTCGGCCTGGAGCAGGCGGACCGCCTCCTTGCTGTAGAGGTTGCAGGCGCTGCTGGTGATCAGGAGCACCTCGGGGTCGGGCGGGCCGCTATAGGTGTTGAACGGGCTCTCTTCGAAAAGTTCGGCGGCTTTCTGAACCCGTTCCTGCTGAAGGGTGTGCTTATACTCCACCGGCGAGCTGATCACCGCGCCTTCCATCTGATCCAGGATGAAACCATCATGTTTGAAGTAAGCCTTGCTGCCGGTCGGCGGCAATTCGCCCAGGGTCACGTTACCGCTGGCGTGGGACAGGCGGGTGACGCTGCGGACCATCACTAGGGTGCGAAGTTCTTCAGAAAGGGTGAAGGCATATCGGACCATCTCCTTGGCTTCCTGGAAGTTGCCGGGTTCGAGGAGTGGGATTTCCACGAGGCGCGCAAAATGGCGTGATTCGCCCTCGTTGACGCTGGAAAGGGCTCCCGGGTCGTCGCACGGGACCAGGACCAGGCCGGCGCGGGTGCCGGACCCGGCCAGATGCAACAGGAAGTCCGAGGCCACGTTGACCCCGTTCTGCTTCATCACGCAAAGCGCTCTGAGGCCGGCAAAGGATGCCGCGGCAGCGACCTCCAGTGCCACCTTTTCGTTGACCGACCACTCGACGTAGAGATGGCGATCTTTTGAAACTTTGGCCAGATTTTCGATGATTTCGGATGACGGGGTGCCCGGATATCCGGCGGCAACGGAGATACCGGCCTCCAAGGCGCCTCGAGCGATGGCTTCGTTACCCATGAAAAGCCTTTGCTCGCCCTTTTTCCCCTGAACCAGATACGACATCGTGACTCCTCTCGTGCGTTTTGCGCACCTGTCTGAGATGCAAATTACTCTGTTGTTGTATCCTCGCTTCCGGGCGATGACAAGGGAAAATCGAATGGACCGGGTCTGCGACACATGCCCGCCTTGTTGTCATGGGAAATGACAAATTCCCTTAAAATTCAAAAGGCATACAAAATCATTGAAAGAAACTTCCATAAATTGTACACCATTCGTGACAGCGCTCGCTAATTGGACCTGCCTCGGGCAAGGCCCCTTGACTTATTCGAGATCCTGAAACGAGGGTGAGAGGAAAGGCGCGTCGGAAAGTGGCACGAGCGGCCGGCCGTCGGTCTTTGATAATACCTGTGAGTGCTTGCGATTGCTGTTCACATCGCGTGTGACCGTGGCGCACGAACCCTCTTCGACAAACAAAAAGAACGGATTGCGAGACGATGGTGAGTAAAGTCGATAACACCGAAAAGACCCCACTTGCATTGGCGCTGGCCAATTCCAAGCGGCCCCAAGCCACTCCCCTGGAAGTCTTCAAATTGGCACGCCGGAGATGGTTGGAGGGCAAAAAAATCAGCTTCGGGCAGTTGGCCCAGGAAATCGGCGTCAGCCGCGGCACGCTGTATCGTTGGGTGGGCAAAAAAGACCTTTTGATGGACGAGATTTTCTGGTCGCTGACAGGGCCGGCATTCGAGCGCGCCGTTCGGGAAACCCCGGGACACGGCATCGATCATATCGTCAATGTGCATCGCAGTTTCATGGCTTCGATATTGTCGTTTCCACCCATGCAGCAGTTCATCAGGGAGGACCCGAGTTACGCCTTTCGCATTTTGACCAATTTTGCGAGCGGCGTGAGCCAGCGTATCATCAAGCTCACTGCTGAACATTTGCGGGAGCAGGAGCGGCAAGGGTATATCCAGCTGCATTCACCGGCGGAAAAACTCGCGGAAATCTTTATTCTCGCCAACCAGGGGATTTTATACAGCGACGTGATCAGCGGTCGCTCACCGGCCATTGACAAGGCCTGCGCAATCATCCGATTGCTGCTCACTTCGAGTGAAGCGATCGAGCAGCAGGCAGGTTCCTTCAAAATGGAAGGGGCCTCTGATACCGATTCGCCGAAAGCTTGACGGCGCCGTCCAGCATCGATTTTTCAGGACCCCATCACAGTTTGACTTCTATTACGTTATCATAGGGCGAAATGAGGGGCAGGCCTAACGCCCGCCCCTATCTATTTCCGATGAGAGCAGCCCGCTTGACGATTGGCGTCTCTAATTCAGCGAAGCGAATTTCTTCCCTTCCTTGACCAGCTTTTCCAGCAGGGCGGCGGGTTTGAAGTCATCGCCATGTTCGGCCTGGAACTTCTTCATCACGGCCAGGACCTTGTCCAGTCCGGCCAAGTCGGCGTAGAACATGGGGCCGCCACGGTACAGGGGCCAGCCATACCCGTTGATCCAGATGACATCCAGGTCGCTCGGCCGCACCGCGATTTTTTCTTCCAGAATTTTTGCCCCCTCGTTGATGATCGGGTAGATACAACGCTGCAGAATCTCTTCATCGGAGATCTCCCGGCGTTTGTATCCCTTTTTCTCGGAAAATTCGACGATCAGTTGATCGACTTCGGGAGCGGGTTTGGGAACTCGGCTGCCCGGGTCATAATTGTAGTAGCCTTTGCTGGCCTTGAGCCCGAAGCGGCCCTGCTCGCAGATCAGGTCCCGGATCGACTCGCCCTTGGAGGTCTCCTTGCTCCAGCCCAGATCGTTGCCGATCAGGTCATAGAGTTGAAAGGGACCCATGGGGAAACCGAATTCGTACACCACCTTGTCCACCTGGGCCGGCAGCGCGCCTTCGAGGATCAGCTTCTCGCTTTCACGGCGGCGCTGGGAGAACATACGGTTGCCGGCGAAGCCGTGGCAGACGCCTACCATCACGGCAATCTTCTTGATTTTTTTGGCGATGGCCATGGCCGTGGCCAGAACCGGGATCGACGTTTTGGCGGCTCGCACCACTTCGAGCAGACGCATCACGTTGGCCGGGCTGAAAAAGTGCAGACCGAGCACATACTCGGGCCTTTGGGTCATGGCCGCGATCTCATCCACGTTCAGGTAGGAGGTGTTGGTGGCCAGGATAGCGCCTGGCTTGCAAATGGCGTCGAGCTTGGAGAAGATCTCTTTTTTCAGGTCCATGTTTTCGAAGACCGCTTCGATGACCAGGTCCACGTCGGCCAGATCTTCCATGCTGGTGGTGCCCTTGATCAGGCCCATGCGCGTGTTGACATCGTCGGCCGTCATCTTGCCCTTGGCGGCGCTGATGTCGTAATTTTTCTTGATCACGCCCAGGCCGCGCTCCAGAAACTCATGCTTGGCCTCGACCAGGGTCACGGGGATGCCGGCGTTGACGAAGTTCATGGTGATGCCGCCGCCCATCGTGCCGGCGCCGATGATGCCCACCTTCTTGATATCGATCAGCGGTGTATCCTTGGGGATGTCTGGAATTTTGGCCACTTCGCGCTCGGCAAAGAAGTAGTAGCGCTGGGCCGCCGACTGGGAGCCGCTCATCAGTTGCTGGAACAGCTCGCGCTCATATTTGAGACCTTCGGCAAACGGCTTGTGGACGGCCGTTTCCACCGCTTTGACGCACGCTTCGGGTGCTTCGAAGCCGCGGGCGGTCTTGGCCAGCTGTTTGCGGTAATCGGCGAAGATTTCGGGTTTGTTGCGCGCCTCGTCGATCTTTTCGGTCATGGCACTGACCCGGCGCATGGGCCGTTTTTCGGCCAGGGCTTTTTTGGCGAAAGCGATGGCGCCTTCGGCCAGATCACCCTCCACGATCTCGTCGATGACACCCTCCTTGAGGGCCTTGTCGGCACGGATCGGATTGCCGGTGGCGACCATGGGCAGGGCCTTTTCCGGACCGATCAGGCGCGGCAGACGTTGGGTGCCGCCGGCGCCCGGCAACAGGCCGAGTTTGACTTCCGGCAATCCGAATTGGGCGCTGGGCACGGCGACCCGGAAGTGGGAACTCAGGGCGGTTTCCAGTCCGCCGCCGAAGGCCGTGCCGTGGATGGCGGCGATGATGGGTTTGGTGCACTGGTCGAACGTGTTCAGCACGTCGGGTAGATGCGGCTCGAGCGGCGGTTTGCCGAATTCGCGGATATCGGCGCCGGCACAAAAGGTGCGGCCTTTGCAGATGACCACGATCGCCTTGATCTCGTCATCGTTCATCGCCATGGTGATGCCGTCGGCCATGCCCTTGCGCACGGGGTGCCCCAATGCGTTGACCGGGGGATTGTCGATCCACAACAGGGCGATCTCCCCTTGCTTTTCCAATGATACGGCTTCGGTAATCGCAACCATTCGTCTCTCCTCCTGATGAATTGATAGTTCATGCCCATCCACAAATAACCAATTGGCCTGTTTGTGGACGGGCATTGGTGATATTGATTTTCACAAATGTGACAAACCGGACGGTATGTCTCAAAATAACCAATAAATGGTCCTTGTTTAATCATACCTGCACATTCCTGTCCATACCTTAAAACCCGCAGCAGCGATTATAACTGAATGCTATACATTAAACCCGGCGTGGGTGGAACAGGTGGCCGATGCCACACGCCAAGCGGTCAAGTGCCAGTAAAATGCACGGCGGGCGGCCCAGAAACTCGCTGCGCTCAAACAGTCTGGCCCGCTTGTCCGCCGTTTGCATTCAACCGGCGCTAAACCGCATGGCTCACGTGGCCCTGGGCACCTGTCCCACCCACGCCTGCCATCTCTGTTGCGATGCGAATTTTTTTATCAATCGCCTTTTGGAAAGCATGCCCTTCAGGGTGAATCACACTCAGGTAGAATTGCTGAACCCGCAGCTTCGACAAACCCGACACGCCCCACCCACGCCGGATTTATTGCATCGCATTCAGTTGGAATCGCTGGCTATTCCCCTCCTGCCTTGACCCCGTTCGGTCTAACGTATATAAACGGGGGCATTTGTCTCGGGCCGCTTAGAGGCCTTTCCGGGCCGATGATGTATCCATGGCCCTAACGCGCAGCCGATGGAGACCCATGAAAAAAATTTCTGAAGCCGCCCTTCGCTGGTATACCCGGCTCGTGCTGGATCATCCCCTGGCGGTGATCCTTGTGTTGCTGGCCATCATCGCCGCCCTGGGATACAAGGCTCAGGATTTTCGCATCGACGCCTCGGCCGAGACCCTGCTGCTGGAGAACGATCGGGATTTGCGGTACTCCCGTGAGGTGGTGGAGCGTTACGGGGCCACCGATTTCCTGTTGATCGCCTACACCCCGAAGCAGGGGGACCTACTCTCCGACGAAAACCTGGCCGCCATCGGTCGATTGCGTGACGAGTTGAAGCCGCTGCCCCTGGTCACCTCGGTCCTGACCCTGCTGGATGTGCCCCTTTTTCAGAGTCCCCCCATGTCCTACGCCGAGGTCTCCGAAGGCATCCGCAGCCTCGAGTCGCCCGACACGGATCGGGCGTTGGCCCGCAAAGAGCTGGCCGAAAGCCCCTTTTACCGCAATCTGATCGTCAGCGAAGATTTGAAGACCACGGCCCTTATCGTGAACCTGGAGACCGACGCGCACTATCAGTCCCTGCTCAAGGAGCGCAATGTCCTGCTGGACAAGAAGGCGGATGATGCGCTCGGCGAAGCGGACGAAGCGGCGCTCGGTGCGGTCAATCTGCAGATCGACCGCCACATGGAGCAGATGAGCACCGCCCAGCACGAGAATATCAAAGCCGTGCGGGCCATCATGGATCGCTACCGGGATCAGGCCGATCTGTTCCTCGGCGGCGTCAGCATGATCCAGGACGATATGATCTCGTTCGTCCGCAACGATCTGAAACTCTTCGGGGTGGGCGTCTTCGCGCTGCTGGTGCTCATGCTGGGACTCATCTTCCGTCGGTTCCTCTGGGTCCTCCTGCCCATGCTCTGCTGCTTTCTTTCGGTCATTGCCATGATGGGCATCCTGGCCATTTTCGGATGGGAGGTGACCGTCATCTCCTCCAACTTCATCTCCCTGCAGCTGATCATGACTCTGGCCCTCACGGTCCATCTCATCGTGCGCTACCGCGAATTTCATCGCACCGATCCCACCAAGGACCAGCGCGCGCTCGTCCACGACACGGTGCGCACCAAGTTCGTGCCCTGTCTATATGCGGTGCTGACTACCATCGCCGGCTTCAGCTCACTGGTCATGTGCGACATCAAACCGGTTATCAACTTCGGCTGGATGATGAGCGTCGGCCTGGTGCTCTCCCTGCTGCTCACCTTCGTTCTTTTCCCGGCCTCGGTCATGCTGGCCAAAAAGCGGGGCCTGCCCACGGAAAAGGGCAGCCATGCCGGCCACTTCCTGACCGCCGCGTCGGCTCGATTTACCCAGTACCACGGCACGATCATCCTGCTGGCCACATGTGTGATCACCGTGCTGACCGTGGTCGGCATCTCCCGTTTGAGGGTGGAGAACAGTTTCATCGACTATTTCAAAAAGTCCACCGAGATTTATCAAGGCATGGCGCTAATAGACAAGAAGCTGGGCGGCACCACGCCGCTGGATGTAATCGTTCAGTTCGACGATATCGATTTGAAGCAGTTCGCCCAGCCCGATGAGGAGATAGACGACCTCCTCAATCCCTACGCCCAGGAGGTGGTCGAGGATTATAATAAGTACTGGTTTTTCGACGAGCGTCTCGAAACCATCGAGGCGGTGCACGATTACATCGACAGTCTGCCGGCCACCGGTAAGCAGCTCAGCCTGGCCACGCTGCTGAAGATCGGCCGCAACTTGAATGACGGCAAATCCCTGGACAGCATCTCCATGGCCGTGCTCTACACCAAGCTGCCGGACAAATACAAGGAGCTGGTATTAGATCCCTATCTTTCAATCGAAGCGAACGAGGCCCGTTTTTCGGTGCGCATCATCGATTCGCTCGAAGACCTCAACCGGGACGCCCTGCTCAAGAAAATCAAGCATGACCTCGTCGACCAGCTCGGGCTGGCCGCTGAACGGGTCCATCTGACCGGCACCATGGTGCTTTACAACAACATGCTGCAGAGCCTTTTCTCTTCCCAGATCCAAACCATGGGGCTGGTCGCCCTGGTTTTGTTCGTCATGTTCATGGTGCTGTTCCGCTCGATCCGCCTGGCCCTCATAGCCCTGTTTCCCAACCTGCTGTCTGCCGGCTCGGTCATCGGCGTCATGGGCTGGCTGGACATCCCCCTGGACATGATGACCATCACCATCGCCGCCATCAGCGTGGGTATCGCCGTGGACGACACCATCCACTACATCTACCGCTTCAAGGAAGAGATCAAGACGGACGGCGATTACTACCGGACCATGCACCGCTGCCACGGCAGCATCGGCCACGCCATGTATTATACCTCGGTGACCATTATCATCGGGTTTTCCATTCTGGCGCTCTCTAACTTCTGGCCGACCATCTATTTCGGACTCTTAACCGGCCTGGCCATGCTGGTGGCCATCATCGCCGCCCTGACGCTGCTGCCCTGGTTGATCGTGGTGGTGAAGCCGTTTGGGCGGGAAGTCGAATCGTGACGTCACCGTAAGAAGTCCAATATCTGCGTTGCGCTCATCCCATGGTCCTTGCGGCGTACGACAAGTACCCCTCAGGACACGGAATTTCGCGCGCCTTGATCTTGAACATCTTACGGCGCCGTCCAAAGCGGCTTTTGGGAATCCATCGAGTTGATGAACCTGCAAAGAATCCCTTACAGACAGGACCGCCAGGCTCGAATCGAGACGGCGACTAGTCGACGGCTTTCAGCACGCGGGCATTGACCCGGTCCTTGCCGGTGGTTTTGACCCGGAACATGGCGTTGTCGGCCAGGGCCAGCAGGGCGGTGCTGTCGTCGGCATCCTCGGGGAAGGTGGCCACGCCGAAGCTCGCCGTGAGGGAGACCTGTTGTCCCCAGCGGGTCAGGTACGGAGCGTTTTTGACCGAGCGGCGCACCTCCGTGGCCAGCTGAACCGCTCGGGATCGACCGAATTCCGGTAAAACGAGTACGAATTCATCGCCGCCGTAGGCCACACCGAAGGCCGGTTCGGATAGGCAGGCCTGGATCCGCTGGGCCACCTCGGTCAATGCGCGGCTGCCGTTGAGATGACCCAGACGATCGACCACGGCCTTGAAGTTGTCCATGTCCATGAAGACCAGCGAGAGGGGATGGCCTGCCTTACGGCACCTGAGGATTTGACGTTTGAGGGTGGGGTAGAGGTAGCGCTGATTGAAAAGTCCAGTCAGATTGTCCCGCACCGATAGCGCTTCCATCAGTTGGTAGCGCCGGGTGTTTTCGATGGCAATGGCCAGATAGTCGGACAGCAGGCGAAGTTGCATCAGCATGGCGGGATCCATCCGTTTGGGATTGACCACCTCGAGCACCCCCAGGGTGCGGCCGGCGTAGAGAATCGGCACACAGATCAATGCCTCGGTCCGCCGGCCCGTCGTGCCGTCCACCTGATCGAAGAAGTATTCGCATTGGGACACGTCTCCGACCACCAGGAGCCGCTGCAACTGGGCCGCCTTTCCGGCAACGCCCTGTCCCAGGGCCAGACGAAAATTTTTGACCGTTTCCAGGTCGATATCCATGCTGATTTCAAATTTAAGGGTCTGGGTGGCTTCGTCGAGCAAAAAGAGCGACCAGGTCTCGGACGGCAGCAGCTTGGACACCTTCTCCATGATGGTGGGAATCAGGCGGGCCGGATCCAACTCGGCGGTGATGGACTTGCTGACCTCGACGCAGGCGCGCAGCTGCTCGTGGCTTAACGCATTCAGATCGAGGAGATCGAGTTCACTCTCCGGTAATGAATGGCAGATCTGCTCGGCGTTTTCGGCCATGATCGTCACCCGCTTGGCGTTATGGCCCGCTCGGGGAGCGGGGGGATCGGTGTTTGCCGCGACAGCGTGGTCGGAACGACTATCATCGATACGCCATCATAATTCCGCGGCGCCGGAAATCAAGCGTTGTTTAAAGCGGGGTGATGGTTTCCGGACAGGGTCCAGTTCGTGTAAAAGCCGCCTTTCACGTTTTGTTGGAGGTCGCCTTGGTGCGCAACCCCGAGATCTCGTCGGCAACCGCCTTGAAGCTTTGATACCGGTCATTGGGATCTTTTGCCATCATTTTATCTATGACGTCGCTGAGTTGTGATGGAATCTTGGGATCTCTCTCCCACAGCGGCGGAATCGAAGCATTGAGATGCTGATCCAGCACGTCATTGATCTCCTTGGCATTGAATGGCGGTGCGCCGCAAAGGACATGGTAGAAGGTGGCGCCCAGGGAGTACATGTCGCTGCGATGGTCCAGGGTCAAGCCGGCAATCTGTTCCGGAGACATGTAAAGGGGGGTTCCCATGATCCGATGTTTGCCGGACGGTTTGAGGTCCCTGCTGTGGGCCACTCCGAAATCGACGAGTTTGATGGCCCCCGAATGGGTGATCATGATGTTCGCGGGTTTAATGTCCCGGTGCACGATGCTGTTTTGATACACCACTTCCAGCGCCTTGCAGACAGTGATCAGGACCGCCAGCCCCTTCTGAAGGCTGAGTTTGCGGTACCTGGCGATCACATCCTTGAGGGTGATGCCATCGATAAACTCCATGGCATAGTAGAGAATATCGCTGCTGCAACCGATATTGTATATCTGCGCGATGTTCGGATGATTCAGTTTGGAGATCACCCGCGCTTCCTTGACGAACAATTCGCGGAACTCTTCTTTGGACGACAATTCAAACGAAATGATCTTAAGTGCCACCTCTCTTTCCAGGGCCACATCCCATCCTTGCAGGACACCGCCCATGCTTCCGGCGCCGATCAGCGTGATGACACGGTAGTTGTCCAGCTGTTTTCCGATGATGCTGTGATAGAATCGGATGTCATAAGATTGTTTCTTTTTGGCCGCCTTTTGTTGCAGCTGTTCTCCGCTTATCTCGTCGGCATCGTCTTCCTCGGGGGAAAGCGCAATGGTGGCTTCGATCTCGGATGCGCATTGAACCGGCGCGGGTTCGCTGGTTTCACCAGGAGGCGCGCCGCCGGGGGCAGCATCGCCGCCATGCGTCAGCCAATGGAACGTGCGCCGCCAGGAGTCGTCTTGTTCGACCAGGATATCGATGTCCGCCGGTTTTTGAAAATCATCGAAGACGATCGTGTCGATGCGCCCGTTGACCACAAACATCCCCTCGGGCTGTTTGAAGCGGATCATCAGCGCGACCCCCTTCTTTCCGAAGAGGGAGGTTTCGACGGAGATGCTCTGGTCGGTGAAGGCCTTTATCTTGCCCGGCATCCAGAGGAGGCCGTCTCTGGAAATCTCCACCCCGATGGTGGAAAGATCTATCGGTTTGGCCTGAGCCGGTTTGGCAGTTGCCGGTTCGGACCGGGCCGTTGCGGCGACGGGGGCCGAAGGCGCGCTCTCCTGCTTCAGGGCCGAGGCGGATTGCGACGGCGATCGAAACGCCTGCCCGATCCGGTGGATCAACATATCCGAATCCAGCGGATAGACGAGGTAATCGACGGCGCCGAGTTCAAACAGTTTGAGAGGCCGCCCCTGATCCTTCAACGGCACCAGGAACATGACGGGAATGTTTTCCCGGAGCGGGTCCTTTTTGATGAAACCGAGAAACTCCAAACCGCCGATATCGTCCAGGGCCTGGTCGCAGACGATCAACCCGACCGGATGGGTTGTCAGGACCGACAAGGCATTTCTCATCGCATTGGCCGCATGCACGGTATATCCCGCAGCCTGCAGCAAGGGGATGATGCTTTCCCGAAAGCGCTCGTCTTGATTGATGAAAAGGATATCGTTGGTAGCACACATGAAATTCAGCCGTTGGTTGCCTATTGGGTTAGCAAAACGCCTACTGCGCCTCGGTCTGAACGGATTCGGCCTGCTCTTTGTTTTCCTTTTTGGGTTTCAGGCAGACTTGTAGAACGAACGACTGCTCACCGACATCGAAAATTAGCACGGCGATACTCGATCCTTCGGGGTGCCCCAATTGGTGGCCGGAACCCACCACCACCGTTGGCAGGGAGAGGTCGAAGTGAAACGGCGTTCCCTTGAACTGTTTTTTGGTGCTGCCGCTGATCATATTGATCAGTTCACCGGCACCATCGTGAATGTACTCGGCGTTGATCTTGTCCTCGGTCACCTTCATCATGTTGGCGATCACCTTGCGGGCGAGATCCCAGTAGAAGGTGACGGCCACGGTGCCTTCCGAAGTGCCGGACAGACCGATGATCCCGGATATGTCGCCGTAGGTGCGCAACACATCGGAAAAGTAGACTTCGCGGAAGGTGGCATCGACAAAGGCCATCTTTTTCAGAACGGTCACCGTGTTCTCGATGAAGGGGGTCAAATAGGCCATCTCCTTTTCGAGGGGTGTCCGGTTGGGGATCAAGTGGCCCTGAAGGATTTGCCGGCAGGCGGCCGCTGGGGCATCCAGCGACAGCACTTCGGTGGCGCCGGCGCTGAGCAGGCGTTCGATGGTCGCCAGGTCGTCGCCGTCTTTAATCACAATGATCGGTATCGCCCTGAAGGCGCAAGCTTTTCTGATTCTGGATATTTTGTCGGCGGGCGCATCGATGCCTCCCTGGGCATCCAAGATGATCATGCCGGCATGGCCGGGCGCAAAGTCGTCGCCAAAGGCCCGATTGGAAATTTTACAGGTGTCCGATAACAGGCTTGCAACGGTTCTCGTGACCTCGGCGTTGCAATCGACTAAAAGTATGTTCTTCATGGTTGCTCTCCAGATCGTGATCTCCGATGTCGATGGACCTTCGGTGTTTGGGGCGGCACTCAGGGTTGCACCTTTTTATATCTGCTGCGCCGCTGTTTGGTCGACGGCCGTCATCGACCCCTATTTGGATTCGAACGCGGCAAGGGTGGTCTTGATCTTGGCAGCCAACTCCTCCTCGCTGAAGGGTTTGGCGAGGTAACCATTGGCGCCCGCTGAAAGGGCTTGGTCCACCTTATCGTCTTCCGATTCTGTGGAAATCATTAAAATGCATAAATGATTATAGGCCTCATTGGCCTTGATTTGTTTGATGGTTTCATAGCCGTCCTGAACCGGCATGTTCCAGTCGAGCAGCACGAGTTCGACCGATGGGCCGTGGGCGGCCAGCAGGTCCATTGCCTCTTTGCCGTTGCAGGCCTGAAGAACATCGTATCCAATGGGTTTAACGGCGTTTTGGATGATTGTTCGAACGACGAGTGAATCATCGACCACAAGCGCTTTCATTCAGATCCCCCTTTTTGCGACAGAAACATAGGTAACGTTCTAAGCCATTACCGCCATGGACAATATCGGTTGATTGAGTTGGAAAGTTGAATGATTGTTTTGAAAAAATTTCGCGTCGTATCTGGCGGCGGGGGGGAAAAGGCCTGCGATCGTGCACCCAAAGGTTCCCTATCTGATGGCAGGATGACGATCCAAGGCGATTTGCGAATCCATCAAAAAATGACACCGAGTTGGCGCGGGCGGGCCCGGCGGCCCGCCGGATATCAAGGCTGATCGTCGAGAAGGCGCATGCAATCCTGGGGCAGGCGATGGGTGCCCCTGCCTTCCAGGCTCACCTCGACCAGGGCGTCGGGGTCGTTGATGGAGGTGTCGGGGTCGGTAATGATCCCGTGGCAACCGATAAAGGCATCCATGTAATCTTCCCAGGCTTCGTCGTCGCTGCGGCGAAACACTTCTATTTTTTGACCTTTGCGTAATGGCATACCAACTCCTGAAGCTGTCACCCACCTGCTCACGTGGATCGTTAAATTTAATAAAATTGCAGTTAAATGTCCATCAGTCAATCGGCATGGTTCGATGCGCGCCCAGCACATTGGCTTTGCGCGCGCATGCTTCACAGATGTTGTGACCATCGGTGGGCGGTGAAATGGCCCGGGTGCGTTTGAGAACATAATCGCGGTAGCGCGCCGGCCCGAGGGTCGCGCCACACACTTCGCAGTAGAGCAACGGCTGCCGATTCAGGATCGTGCCGCACAGGTGCAGGATCCGTTCGCCGTTGCGGTCTTCCATCTGCATGGCATTGTTGGGGCAGTTCGTGGCGCAGGCCCCGCACAGGATGCAGCGCTCCTGGGTCTTGCGGAAGTCGGTGACCACCGGGTGATCGAAGTCGAAATAGCCCAACTGCAGGGCATCGACCCCCATTTTGTCCCGGCAGATGCTGACACACAAGCCGCAGCGGCGGCAGATGTCACAGCGCAGGCAGCGCCGGGCTTCTTCGCGCACCATGTTTTCCGAAAGGCCCAACTCCACCTGTTGAAAAGTGGTGCGGCGCCGATCCATGTTGAGCAGGGGCAAGTGCGGCCGTTTGAGGGCCATTTTCGTGGCGGCCGGCACTTCGGTCCAACCCACCCGCTGCCGCCGCACCGGCACGGGCGGCATGTTGGGCTGGGGAATATGGTTGAGATAACGATCGATGGCCTGGGCCGCGCGTTTACCGCCGCCGATGGCCTCGACCACCGTAGCCGGACCGGTGACTGCGTCTCCGGCGGCAAATACGCCGGGCATATCGGTGGACATGGTGGCGTTGTGCACTTGGATGGTGTCACGCCGGGTCCAGGTCAACTCCTTGAGCTCTTCCAATCCCTTTTGATCCACGCGCTGGCCGATGGCGCTGATCACCGCGTCGGCGGGCATGATGAACTCGCTGCCTTCAACGGGCCGGGGGGATTTGCGTTTGGCACCGGGCAGTTCCACCAATTCGGCGCGCAGGCATTGAACCCCGCTCAGGTGGCCGTCGCTGCCCTCCAGGGAGACGGGAACGGTCAGGAAAGCGAATTCGACGCCCTCCTCCTCGGCCTGCTCGATCTCTTCGATGTCGGCCGGCATTTCGTCACGGGTGCGGCGATAGGCCAGGGTGACTTCCGAGCAGCCCAGTCTCAGACTGGTGCGGGCCGCGTCAATGGCAACATTGCCGCCGCCGATGACCACCACGCGCTTGCCGGGTTGGCGCCGGTCACCGAGGGCCACATTTTTCAGAAAATCGATGGCCTGCAGGGCCTGGGGAAAATCATTCTCTCCGGGAATGCCCAGCTTGAAAGAGTCATGGGCGCCGATGGAGATGAAAAAGGCTTCGAATCCATCGTCGCGAAGGGATTGCACGGTGACGTCACTGCCGAAACGGGTATTGAAGCTGAAGGTCACACCCAGATCCTCAATCATGGCCACTTCCCGGTCGATTACCTCACGGGGCAGGCGGTAACGGGGGATGCCCACCATCATCATGCCGCCGGCCACGGGCAGGGCTTCGATGACCCGTACCGTGTAACCCATCATGGCCAGGTAGTAAGCGGCGCTCATGCCGCCGGGACCGGCGCCGATCACGCACACCTTGCGGTTTTTGGGCGCGGCCGGTTTGGGATTGACATAACACCCTTGGGAGAGGGCGCGTTCGGCGGCAAAGGCCTTGAGGCTCTTAATGGAAACGGGCGTGTCGATACGGCCTCGTACGCACATGAACTCGCAAGGCCGGGTGCAGACCAGCCCGCACACCCATGGAAAGGGGTTGTCGCGACGAATCACCTCGATGGCTTCGGCATCCCGCCCCTCGCCGATCAGGGCGACATAGGTCGGCACATCGATGCCCGCCGGACAGGCCATCTGGCACGGCGCCGGTGTCAGCACGTCGCAACGTCCCGATGCGCAGATGTGGGTCTTCACATGGCTGTCGAAGACTTCGCGATGGGCCGCCAGGACGTCCCGCAGCTCCCGACCCAAGGCCACACCGGCCGGATCGGGGGCGAAGCCGGCGAGCTCTTCGATCAGGGCGTCGAGGGTCGGCAGGTGTTCGTCGCCGGCGCTGCCGGTGGCCACATCCCGAACCAGTGTCGCCATCTGGCCTACGATCCGCCGGCTGCGGGGATGCTGCAGTTCGATGCCTTCCGAAGACTGCTGCAAGCGCGTCAAAGTGTCATTCACGGGGCACTGTTTTACGGACATGTCGGTCTACCCTCTAAATATTGCTGATTCCGGAAAAGGCGCTGTGGTCGAGCGATGCGATGGCCCGCGCATGTCGCTCACGGCGAATTTCCGGCATGGCATCAGCCTTGCCGAAGCTCAGGCAGTGGGTGATGCAGACCGTGACGCAGGCCGGGTCGAGGCCCTGGTCGATGCGGTCCATGCAGTAGTCGCATTTGACCACCTTTTTGGTCTCCTTGTTCCATTGCGGGGCGCCCCAGGGGCATGATCGGATGCACGCCTTGCATCCCACGCACAGGTCGGCCTGGACGAAAACGATGCCGTCCTTGGCGCGCTTTTGCATGGCGCCGGTGGGGCAGGCGTCCACGCACCAGGGTTTTTCACAATGATAGCAGGGCATGAAAATATAGGAAGCCCGCGGCAGGTTGCCGATGAATTTGGGGCCGACCTGCACCACATGGCACGGCTTGGGGCCGACCGGCAGGTCTTTATTGGCTTTGCAGGCCACCTCGCAGGCGAGGCAGCCGATGCATTTGCGTGTATCTTGAAAGAGCTGGTAGTCACTCATTTCCTTCTCCTTATCGTTCTGGAAACCTTATACAGTGGGCGTCATGCGGTCATGCGGCCGCTTTTTTCACGGTGACGAAGGTGTCGTGCAAGGCCGGGCTGCCACCCACCCGGTCGGTGATGCTTTCTTGCAATACGCTGTCGGACACACCCTTGTTATAGCAGCGTTCCGCTCTCCGGGCTTCGTGACCGAACCCGTGGACCATAAAGACCGTGTCCGGATGGATCATCTCTGTCACATAGGCGCGAATGGTACCATTGCCGCGCCGTGAAGCGACCTCCACCGGTTGGCCGTCGGCGATGCCCAGGGCCGTGGCGCGTTTCGCATTGATCCAGAGGGTATTTTCGGGAAACAGCTCCAGAAGATAGGGGTTGTTTTGGGTGGAAACATGGGTGTGCGCCGCCACCCGGCCGACGACCAGTCGGAATTGATCGCCCTCGGGACGGTTCACCGGTTCATATGGAAGGAACGATGGATATCCGGCCTTTTCGAGCAGACTCGACTTGAACTCGATTTTTCCCGATGGGGTCTTGAGTTTCAAACCATCCTTGCGATCCCAGAAAATCGGATCCTTGCAGTAGGCCACGAAGCCCTTGCTTTGGAAATCGCTCCGTGTAAATCCGATGCCCTCCAGCTGCCACTGCACGAGCTCATCCATGTTTTCATAGGGGAAGTACTGCCCCACGCCCAACCGGTCGGCCAGCTGTTTGAGAATGACGGCGCTTTCCCGGGTGTCATACATCGGGGAAATGGCTTGTTCCCTCAAAAACATCTGCGGTTTCAAACCGTTGGCCTGTTGGATACAGTCCGTGCGCTCGAAATAGGTCGATTCGGGCAGCACCACATCCGAATACCAGGCCGAATCGCTGAAATTGACGTCGATGCTCACAATCAGGTCCAGCTTTTCAAACGCCTTTTTGGTCTGGTTGGTGTCCGGAATGGATTTTAGGGCGTCGAAGCGATTGATGATCAGCGCTTTGACAGGATAGGGCTTCTCGGTGAGGATGGCGTCGATCAGGGTTTGGGGAACGCCATGGGCCGGATCGGGCAGGGGGAATTCCTTGCTGCCCACCAAGTCCGCACGGGGTGCATCGACCTTGGGTAGATCCTGATCAGTCAGCTTTCGAGCCGGTTTACCGCCCGCTTCGCCGGGACCTTTTTTGAAGAAGAAGCCGCCGGGCGCCTCAATCGATCCCATGAGCACATTAAGCATCAGGATGGAACGACGAAGGTAGATTTCCTCCTCGTGATGGGCGCCGCGGTAGCCGTAGTGGAAGATCACCGCCGGTTTGTCGCGGCTGATTTCGCGGGCAAAGGCGATCATCTCGTCGGCCGGGATACCGGTTTCGGTCTCGGCCCATTCGGGCGTGTAAGCTTGGACGAATTCCTTGAGTTCGACTAGGCCGTCCACCCAGCGGTCGACGAAGGCTGCATCGTAGAGACGCTCCTTGAGGATGATGTGCATCAATGCGTAGTTGAGGGCCAGATCGGTGCCCGGACGGATCATCCAGTAGCGATGGGCCTTGGTGGCGGTGACCGTCACGCGCGGGTCGATGTAGGTCATCTTGGCGCCTTTGTCCATGGCGCCGATCAGGTTTTTGACCTCCTTGACCGCCACGGCCTCGAAAATATTGCGGCCGTAAAGGACGATATGCTTGGTCTTGTCATACTGCAGCCCGACCTGGGCATCAGTGTAGCCGAAAAGGCTTCTGCAGGCGGTGTTGACCGAACCCTTGCACAAGGCGTCATGGGTCAGATGGTTGGGCGAGCCGATCGCCTTCAAAAACGTCTTGGATACATGGGTCGAGAGGTTCGTCCTTTCGATAAGGGCCACGCTTCTGCCCCCGTAGGTGTCGATGGCCCCGCGCAGGCGATCGGCGACGTAATCCAGGGCCTCTTGCCAGCTGGCGCTGCGCCATTTACCGGAGCCCCGCTCGCCGTCGCGAATCAGGGGGGTTTGCAGCCGTTGCTCATCATACAGCAAGGCCTTTCCGGCGGCACCTTTGGGGCAAAGGCTGCCCTCGATACCGGCCACATGAGGGTTGCCCTGAACCCATTTGACCTGTCCATGGGCCACGCGGACCTGGATCGGACAGCGCACGGAACACATAAAACACAAGGAATAGACTGTTTTTTCCACTCTGAGCCTCCACAATTTCAGGCGTTTTTTGTGATGGTGGCATCACCTTTTTATATAGTCACAACCGATGACCGGCTTTTCGTCTCGATGGCTTTGAAAATCTAGTCGACGGATAAATCGCTTCCGGTGGTATTTAGCAAAATTCATACCATTGGTTATAGATGGAAACTCAATTTGACACCCGTTTAGAAAGGGCATAAAAGCCAAAAAATCAATTTATTAGGCTGTTGTCAACAGGGTCGGCGGGTTTGGTGAAGGGCAATGCGCAATAAAAACAACGCATATGCAAAATTTTGTTGCAGCCACATAACTGGCCGTATCGTTGCAACATTATATGTAAGGCGGGTTGCGCGCAATAAAAAACATGCAATTTTTGCTCGCCTATACAGTCATTTTAGAGTCTATTCTTCCGGTAGTCCGGTGTGTGATTGGTATTAACTATTTGAAAAAGATATGTAAATTAAAAAATGAAATTGCTTTTTCGGTGGTCTGGATCGATTGGTAATTTGGCACAGCGATTGCTCTATATGCCATATTTAATTTTAATGTGAAGGTTGCCGTTTCTGGCGGCAGTTGGTTTTTTTCTCATATTCGGAGGAGAGTTATGAATCGAAGCGTCAAGACCTGTTTTTCCATTTTGTTGTTGGCTGCCATGCTCGTCGCACCCTTGATTCTGGCGGATACGGCTGCTGCCGCCAACCTCGAAGAGGCCATCGCTCAGGCTCCCAAGGGGACAGAATCGGGGCAGATCGATCCCAATGCAGCCACGGGTTACCTGGGGATTCCCGGTGGGATCCAGATCAACCTGGTGCTGGCCTTTTTCTGGGCCATATGGGTCGGTTGGGTCTTTTCCACCGTGGGTGCCTTTGGCGGCATCATGGCCGGTGTGGGCCACATCTCGATTTACGGTTTGGGTGCCTATGCCAAGACCTTTAAAGACAGCGCCCCCACCCTCAATAAGTTCATCACCGACAGTATTCGCGTCTCCAACCAGTGGCTGGTGGGCCTCTCCGCGGCGGTCTCCAGCGTCAACTATGCCAAGCAGAAACGCCTGATTGCGCCGTTGGGGCTTTTCTTGGGGCTCGGCTCCCTGCTGGCCGCTTTCCTGGTTGTCTACACGACCATGGGCAAGGTGAAATTTTCCCAGTACCAGGGGTGGTTCGGCTTGATCGTGTTCGTCATCGGCGGTTTCATGGTCTATGAAATGACCCCCAAAGGCCAGTCTTCCAAGAAACGGGCCAAGGATGCAGCCAAGGCGTTCGAGGCGACCATCAAACAAAAAGGCGACATTACCGGCCAAGGGGTCCAGACCACCCATTTCAGCCTGGCCAAGACCGAGATCTCCTTTTTCGGCCAGACCTTTACCTTCAGTCCCATATGGGCCTTTGTGGGCGGCTTTTTCATCAGCGCCATCTCCTCGTTCATCGGTGTGGGCGGCGGCTTTTTGTACGTGCCCTTTCTGACCAGCGTCGTCGGTCTGCCCATGTTCGTGGCCGCGGGTACATCGGCCCTGGCGGTGCTGATCAGCATGATCCTGTCCATCATCAACTTCATGATCAAGGGCATCACTGTTTACTGGATCATGATCGGTGTGGAGTTGGTGGGCATTTTCATCGGGTCGATGATCGGGCCGCGCACCGGTAAATACATTCCGGAAAAAGGCCTCAAGTGGTTTTTCATCGTCCTGGCCTGCTATGTGGGTCTGGACTACACCCTGCGTGGCTTTTTCAATTACCGAATCTTCGGTTAGCCACAGATAATGAGTGTCCGTCCACAAATAGGCAAATTGGGTCGAGATCAAGGCGCACGGAAAATTTAGCCGCAGGCATATGAATGAATGATATTCCGAGGATTAAATTTTCCGTGCAACACCGATATCGGGCCAATTGGTCATTTGTGGATGGGCACTAAATAGATGCGCGCCGACGTCCGCGCCCCTGCACGGCGCCGGCCCGTTTCGGAAGATATGACGTTGTGATGGACCAACTTCTGACATCCGCCTATCTGTGGATGGATGCCATACTCATCGCACCCTTCCGTTTGCCCGGCGACCCATTGTTCGGGTTCCTGGTGGGCGCTTTTTGTCTCGCCATGCACTGCGTGATCGTCGGAGAGCTGACCCTGTCGGCGGCCATCCGTTTCAACCGCGGGCATCTGCAACAACTCAAGAGCGACATCGCCCGGCGCGAAGCGTTGAGTATCATGGCGCATGACGCCGGCGACCGGGCCGGCTACAAGGCTTTTAACAAGCAGGCCAATGACGCCTGGGGGCGCCACTTTTTCACCATGGCGGCCTATTCGGCCGGCATGCTCTGGCCGGTACCTTTCGCCCTGGGCTGGTTGAACGGCCGCTTTCACGATGTGGATTTCGCGGTGGCCTGGCCGCTGTCGATACTGGTCGGACCAACCGTCGGATATCCATTTATATTTATTCCGCTTTACATTCTCGGCCGTATCGTATTCGGCCACCTGCGCCGTTGGCTGCCTTATTTCCGTAACGTTCAAAAGATGCTCGATGCCGCCGGCGGACCAGGATAACGACGCCAAGGAATGGTTCGCCCTTGATTTGCCTTTTACTCAGTCTGTTGCTGGCCGCAGCTGTGTGCTGGCCGGAGCCGGTGTGGGCACTGCAGGCCCATGGCGGCCCCGAAGGGTTGTATGCCCACCAGATGGCCCACCTCTTCTTCGCCTGTTCCATGGGGTTGTTGATCTACTGGCTGCGCAGACGCCGCCTGGTTGACCTGCGGGGATGGCGTTTCATCCAGTACGCCGCCTTTTTTTTTATCCTCTGGAACACCGATGCCGTCGTCGGCCATTGGCTGGAAGAACAATCCGGACTCATCGAGATTCAGCGCATCGGGACGATGCATCTGCATATCGGCACGGCCCAGGGTCATGAGTGGGTCGCGCACCTCTATTACCTGGTCAAGTTGGACCATTTGTTGTGCGTGCCGGCCATGGTTTTCCTCTTCATGGGCTTGCGCTGGCTGCTGCGCATGCCGGCGGATCGGGATGGCGCGAAGGGGGGCGCATGAGTGCTTCTTTTCTGCCCATCTGGGCCGTCGACGTGGGCGGTTCGGTCCTGATGATCGTATTTTGTTTTCTGTGCGTGCGCTACGCGGCAATGCTGCTTCGACGCGATGCCGACAATATCGTCTGGGCCTATTTGCTCTGGGTGTGCCTGGCCCTGGCGTTGTTCGCGGTGTCCCGCTCGGTGGGGCATATCGTCAAGCAACTGCTGATCGTCAGCGGCCACGCCTCGGCATGGGCGCCGCTGCAACCTTTCAGCGGCGCCATCAACACCTTCGCCTTTGTCATGGTCGGCGCGGTGACCCTCTTTTTTGCGCGCACCTGGACGTTATACCAGAGCATCATGCAGGGCCGTCATGCCCTGCAGGTGGCCCACGGCGAGTTGCTCTATTTGAATCAGAACCTGGAAAATTTAGTGGCCGAGCGCACCGAAGCGCTCACCCAATCCGAACAAAAATACCGGCAGATCTTCGAAGGGTCCAAGGACATGATTCTGGTCACCCGCAAGGAGGGCACGATCCTGGACATCAACCCTTCGGGGAAAAAGATGCTCGGATGGGAGAATTCCCATGACGACGCCGGTCGCCGGTCGTTCCAGGACTATTTTTGCGATCCCGGCCAATGGGGGAAAATCGCCGTGACGGTCCTCCGCCAGGGATTCATCTCCAACACGGAGGTGGATTTGAAAATGGCCGCCGAGGGGCGCCGGAGGGTATTGCTCAGCGGCGGGCTGGCCGAAGGGTATACGGACGAGGAGGGCACCCTCCATTTTCTGGTCAAGGACATCGAGCAGCAGCACCTGATGCGCGAGCAGATGGCCCAGGCCGACAAGCTGGCCTCCATCGGCGAGTTATCGTCGGGTATCGCCCACGAGATCAACAATCCCCTCGGCATCATTCTCGGTTATACCCAGCTGATGCTGCGCAACGAACCCAAGGGTTCGGACCGCGAAGCGGATTTGAAAACCATCGAAAAGCAGGTCCGCTATTGCAAATCCATCGTGGAAGATTTGCTCAATTTCGCGCGCACATCGGCCCCCAAGAAGGAGTTGTGTGACGTCCACGCGGTCATCGATGATGTGATCCACTTCATCCGGCAGCACGCCAAGCTGGATGGCATCGATATCCGGGCTGATTACGACCGCAGGATCGGGCCGCTGCTCATCGACCAGAAAAAAATTTCCCAGGTGCTGATCAACCTGCTCATGAACGCCATTTACGCGGTCGGCCGTCAAGGGGAGATTACGATCACCACCGAGGTGAACGGGAGTAATCAGAAGGCCTGTATCCGTGTGCACGATACGGGACAGGGTATTCAGGCCAAAGATCTGGCCCGCATCTTCGATCCGTTCTTCACCACCAAACCCACTGGACAGGGAACGGGACTGGGGTTGTCGGTCAGCTATGGAATCATCAAAAATCATGGCGGCAGTATCCGGGTGGAGAGCACGCCCGGGCAAGGGGCTACGTTCACCATCGAGTTGCCCATTCCGGCCGTTTTAAACGGGAGATAAGTCATGCCCCCACACCTATTGGTCGTAGATGACGAACCGGACATGCTTCAGCTGCTCAAACGCAGCCTGGAGCCGGACCTGAACTGCCGCGTGGAGACGGCGTCGTCGGGCGAGGAGGCGCTGCATCTGCTGTCCCAAATGCCGTTTGATTTGATGCTGGCCGATATCAAGATGCCGGGAATGGATGGCATGGCCCTGCTGGAAATGGTTCGCAAGAGCTATCCGTCACTGACCGTGGTGATGATGACCGCCTATGGCCACATCGAGCTTGCCGTCGAGGCCATGCGGGCCGGGGCCTACGATTTTATCGCCAAGCCGTTCGAACATGACACGCTCATTTTAAGATTGGAAAAGGCGCTGGAACGCAACCGGCTGATCCAGGAGAACCAGCGCCTGCAGACCCGTTGCCGCGACAGCTTCAGCTTTCAGCAGATGATCGGCCAGAGCCCGGCCATGCAGCGCGTGTTCGAAACCATCCAGATGGTGGCCAAAAACGATCTGACGGTGCTGATCACCGGTGAATCAGGCACTGGTAAGGATCTAACGGCTCGCGCGATCCATGCCCTCAGTTTGCGAAACAAAGGGCCTTACGTGGCCGTCAACTGTCCGACCGTTCCGGAAAACATCCTGGAAAGCGAACTGTTCGGTTACAAAAAAGGGGCCTTTACCCACGCCACCCAGAATCGTATCGGCCTGTTTCAGGAGGCCCAAGGCGGCACCATTTTCCTGGATGAAATCGGCGATGTCAGCCCGAGCATCCAGACCAAGCTGCTGCGGGTCTTGCAGGAGAAGGAGATCAAGCCCCTGGGAGATGCGCGATCGATCCAAGTGGATGTTCGCATTCTGGCTTCGACCAACCAGGATTTGAAGGCCAAGATCCGCCGTCAGGAGTTTCGAGAAGATTTTTTCTACCGTCTCAACGTGCTGCCCATTCATCTGCCGCCCCTGCGGGAGCGGGTGGAAGACATCGCGCTGTTGACCAACCATTTCCTCGAAAAGCACTGCACGGAATTGAACAAGCCGCACAAGCGCATCTCTCCGGAACTGATGGCCATTTTCAAGCATCGCTACTGGGAGGGCAATATCCGCGAGTTGGAGAATATCATCATTCAGGGCATTTTATTTTCACCTCAGGAGGTGATCCGGCCCCAGGACGTGGGGCTGCTGGCAGGGGAAAAGATCGCGGCCAGTTTCGATGCCGATTTCAAAGGCCTGCCTTACAAAGCGGCGAAAGAGAAAAATCTGCAGCATTTCAACGATGCTTATATCGGGCATTTGCTGGCCGAGTGCGACGGTAACGTATCCCAAGCCGCCCGTCTGTGCGGCCTGGAACGGCAGGCCCTGCAGCAGATCATGCGCCGCTATGGAATCAAGGCGGACCCGTATCGCGAAGCCTGACCCTTACGGCGGCGAACTATCCCGCCCTGCCGTCATCGCACGGCCCCCCGCCATCATCGAATCGAGAGTGTTCGGCGGTGCTGCTGAGCGTGCATTGGTCCAGGGGGTCGGCCACTTCGCGCATGGGGCGGCCACAACACTCGGGCACGGGTTCGCCGGCCTGGGTCTCGGCTTGTCGATGGCACTGGTCGCATTGGTAGTATTTCTTTTCGGCCATGATCCATTCCTCCGTTCGATGGCGCTTTTATCCGGCCGGGATCCTTACAATAGATCCAATAGATCCGCCGCCTATTGGTGTCCCTCCTTGGGCACGATGCAGATGAAACGGAATTTTCCCGTACCGGTGTTCCTGAATTGATGGGGGGTGCCGGCCGGGACAAAGGCATAGGCGCCGGCTTCCACCGGATGCTCTTTCCCCTCCATCATCAGCACGCCCCGGCCTTCCAGCATGTAATTGATGTGCGGCCAGGGGTGGACATGGGCCGGTGAGTAGCCCTGCGCATCCAGCTCGATGACTCTCATCACATGGTCCCCCCATCCCTGCTGGGGACCGATCAGCGCCTTGATTTTGGCGTTTTTTACTTCAGGGCTCTCGATGGGGGCTGCGATCACGTCTTTCTCATTGGCAACGATCATTTGTCGGTATCCTCCCCGGCTGTGTTGTTTTCCTGAACATGGATGCGATCACGGGCGCGCTCCTTTTGCTGGGTCCTGTCCCGTTGCCGGATTTTTTCCGGGTCGCGAGGCGTGTCACTCGACCCCTTGCCCTTTTTGTCCATGATGGCGCGGTCCTTTTTGGAATCGCCCTTCTTGGCTTTTTTCTTGGGCTTCATCTCTTTGTCGGCGTCGGCCTTGGGTCCTTTGCCCTCGGGCGGGTTCTCGCCGCGGATAAACCTGGCGTTGTCATCGGCCTTATCATATGCCTGGCCGGCAGGTCCCTTGCCGTTGGGCCCCTTGGCAATGGCTGCGCTGGACCCCAGAACCAGAAAAGCGATAGTGGCAATGCTGATGAGTGCTTTCATAAGGTTTCCTCGTGATGGTGAATCAGGTTGATTTAGAAACGACTATAAGGCCTTCGGAAATGAGAATCAAGGTGCGCCCCGCCTGCACAGAACCATATTCATTATAACCGTCAAGGATAGGGCAGGTGGCCCGCGACCGATGACAGCAGTTCTAACTGAATGTGATGCCCCCTGAAGGGCATGCATCACAGAAGGCGTTTGAGAAAAAGCTCGTATTGCGAAGGAGATGGCATGCATACGTGGCCCTGGCCACCTGTTCCACCTACGCCGGATTTGATGAACAGGATTCAGTTAGAATCCCTTGCTACCACAGTTGCCCGGCTTGTTATTTTCAGGGTGTGAGGTTACACTGCGTTTAACACAGACGTGATGAGGTGGTCGATGGGGTACGCTTTGGGGTTGGCCTACGGCAGCGATACCGTTCAATGGGACTTTGAAAGCAAACCGTGCGTGTTAACGGTCGATGATCCGGTTTTGGCCATTGACGAAGTCCGATTTCGCCAGCGACTGGAACAGCACCTGGCATCACGTCCCCTGGATCTCCGGCGGACGGCCGTCGTCGTGGCCGACAAGACCCGCCTGTGCGAGTATCCCCGGTATTTGCCGGTTCTCCTGTCGGTGTTGACGGCGCACGGGGCGGCACCCGGCAACCTCGAGGTGTATATCGCCTACGGCACCCATGCCCGCCAGGGCCGGGAAGAATGCATCCAGGCCTACGGCACGGCCTTGGATACCGGTCGGTGGGTGCATCATGACTGCGGGGGGCAGACCCGTTTCGTCTCCCTGGGGCACACCCGACGGGGAACACCGGTGCGCATTCGCGAAGATATCCTGGAGGCCACATGCCGGGTGACGTTCGGCGCCATCGCCCACCACTATTTTGCCGGTTATGGCGGCGGTCGCAAACTCATCTTCCCGGGCCTGGGTGAAAAGCAGGCCATTTACGCGAACCATGGGCTATTCCTGGATCGTTCGCGCAGTCGCCTGGCGGCCGGCTGCCGGCCGGGGGCGCTCGCCGGAAACCCACTGGCCGAAGACCTGGCCGAAGTGGAAACCTTTCGGCCGGCGGACCTGGCCGTGCACGCCCTCCTGGACAGCCGGGGGCGGGTTTGCGACCTGATGGTGGGTCAGGGCGTCGCCGATTTCGAGGCGGCCTGCGCACGTCACGCGGCCCATACCGCCGTGGAAGGGGCCGACTATGACCTGGTATTGGCCTCCTGCGGCGGCTATCCCAAGGATATCAACCTGATTCAGAGCCACAAGGCCATTCACCACGCGGCGGCCTTCGTGCGCGACCGGGGGCGCCTCATCCTTCTGGCCGCCTGTCCGGACGGCGTCGGTTCGCAAACCTTTTTGCCCTGGTTTGAACTGGGCGGCTGGGATGCGGCCTTCGAACGGCTGGCCGGCCGCTATGAAGGCAACGGCGGCACGGCCCTGGCCCTGATGGAGAAGACGCGGCGAATCCGCATCGATCTGGTCTCCGCCCTGCCGGCGGAAATTGCCCGGAAGATCGGAGTCGGCCCCATTTCCATGGCGCAGGCGCGACAGGCGGTGAGGGCGCACCAGGGGACACTGGCGGTGATTCCCAATGCCAGTGTTCTGGTTCGTGGGGAGTCGGAAAAAAAGTAGGAAAGCAGGAAAGTTGAGGTGTGGTGTCGATTTGGGTGGTTTGGGAATCGGCATGCCTCCTCGGCATGCTTTCATGGATCAATATGAAGACAAAAAGTAAACTCAAACCGCCATTCAACGAACTGGCCGCGCAAATTGCCGGTGAGGTGCACACCGATCCGTTGCGGCGGTATATGCTCGCCACCGACGGCAGTATTTTTCAGAAATTGCCGGCCGCCGTGGTCTATCCCCGATGCACGCAGGATGTTCAAAGCACCGTCAAATTCGCCATCCGCAACGGCATGCAGGTGCATCCGCGCGGCGCCGGCAGCGGGTTGTGCGGCTCGGCCGTCGGCGACGGCATCGTCGTCGATTTTACCAAATACATGAATCGGCTGCTCGACCTGGACGTGTCGGCAGGCATCTTCGAGTGCGAACCCGGCTTCCGTCTGGGCGAACTGGAAGTGGCATTGAAGGGCAGCGGCCGGTTCTTTCCGCCCGATCCCTCGAGCGGTGAGTATGCCACCTTCGGCGGCATGTGCGCCACCAACGCCAGCGGCGCCCATTCGGTCAAGTACGGTAACGTGGCCGATTACCTGGTCGATGCAGAGGTGGTCTTCGCCGATGGTTCGGCGGCCTTGTTGTCCGATATCGAGGCCGCCGGAACCGACACCTTGCCGCGCCACCTCACCCAATTGGCGCGATTATACGATCAGCACGCCGAGACCATCGAGAGCGCCTATCCGCCCATCGCCTGCAATGTGGCCGGTTACAACCTGCGCGGATTGGTCCGGGGCGGCCGTTTGCACCTGCAGCGACTGCTGTGCGGCGCAGAGGGCACCCTGGGCATTGCCACGCGCCTGCGTTTTCGCCTGATAGACCGGCCGGCCGCCGACAGCCTCGTGGTCGCCTTCTTCGACGATATTCTCAGCGCGGCCCGGGCGGTCCAGCATGCCATGGGCCTGGCGCCGTCGGGCATCGAAATCATGGACAAATCCCTCCTGCAGCTGGCCCGCGCATCGGACCGGACGCTTGAAGAGAGGATTCCCGACGATGTGGACAATGTCCTGCTCATCGAGTTCGACGGCCCGTCGGCCGAGGAGTGTGCCCGGCAGGCCGAGACGCTTCGCGGCCAATTGCAGTCCCTGGGATTGACCGAGCGGGCCTACGAAGCGGTCTCGGCAGTGGAGAAGGAAAAGTTCTGGGCCGTGCGCAAGGCCGCGGTTCCGACCCTTTACAAGCTCAAGGGGCGCCGCAAGATCCTGGCCCTGGTCGAAGACGCGGCCGTGCCGGTGGATCGACTGACCGAATACTTCACAGGGATCTACGACCTCTTTGAACGCCTGGAGATCCCCTTCGTGGTCTACGGCCACATTGCCAAGGGATTGATGCATACCCGGCCGCTGCTCGATCTGAAAGACCCGCGCGACGTCGATCTGCTGCAGCCCATTGCCGACGGGGTCTATGACCTGGTCGACGGGCTCGGCGGGACGGTGTCGGGCGAACACGGCGACGGCCGTCTTCGCACAGCCTACGTCCAGCGCAAATACCCGGCGATCTATGACCTGTTCGTCCGCACCAAACAACTGCTCGATCCGCAGAACCTCTTCAATCCGGAGATCAAGACCTGCGACGACCCCGGCCAGATGACCCGCCATCTGCGCTACGGCGCCGATTACCGAAGTCAGCCCCTGGACCGGTTGCGCCTGCTGTGGCAGGACGCATTCGTTACGGAAACCGAGTTGTGTCATGGCTGCGCCAAATGCACCACGGTGACCGCCGCCACGCGTATGTGCCCGGTCTACAAGGCCACCCGGGACGAATCGGCCGCGCCCCGGGCCAAGGCCAATGTGCTGCGGGCGATGATCAGCGGCGCGCTGCCGGACCGGACGCTTTATGCGGCCGCCCTTCAACAGGTGATGGCCCAGTGCGTCAACTGCGGAAGCTGCTATGTCGAATGCCCCTCCAACGTCAACATCCCCAAATTGGCCATGGAGGCCAAGGCCCAGTACGCGCGCCGTCACGGTGTGGCCTGTCCCGAGCGGATCACCGCCCAGGTCGAACTGTTGGCCAGGACCACCCACCGGTTGTCGCCCCTCATCGGCGCGGCCACCCGGGTGCCGCCTGTCCGCAGGCTCTCCGCCCGGCTGGCCGGATTGGCGCCCGAACGCGGCGTGGTGCTGTTTAACCGGCGCTCCCTGTACCAGCGGGTGCCCGCAGTGTTGCCCGGCAACGGCCCGCAGGTGCTCTATTATGCCGGTTGTTATGCCGGCTACATCCGGCCGGCCCTGGGTGTGGCGGCCACCGCCCTGCTCAACCGCATGGGCATGCAGGTCCATCTGCCGCCCCAGGCCTGCTGCGGCCTGCCCCAGCTCTCCAAGGGGCTCGCATCCGCGGCCCACTACGCTGTTCAGCGGAACATGGCCGCCTGGCATGGGCTGCTCGACGCGGTCGACTGGATCGTGGTGACCTGCTCTTCGTGCGGGTATGCCTTGATCCAGGACTGGGCCTATCTTCTCGATCGGCCCACCGCCGAGCAGGTGCGCGCCAAGACCATCCACATCTCGCAATTGATCGGCGATCATGCCGGTCGTCTGCCGGCCGTCGCCCTGGACGTCAAACTGGCGTACCACGCGCCCTGTCATCTGCGTATCCAGCCCACCAGCCGCAGTTCCCTGGCCTTGCTCGGCGCCCTTCCCGGCGTCCAGCTCCAGGACCTGAACAGCACCTGCTGCGGCATGGCGGGAAGCTGGGGCATGCTGCACGCCAATTATGCCCTGAGCCGCACCATCGCCGCCCCCATGATCCAGCGAATGAACGCCTCGGGCGCCGATGTCGGCGTCACCGACTGCCCCACCTGCCAGATGCAGATGGAGCACCTGGGGCGGCTGCCCGTGCGCCACCCCGTGGAGGTGGTCTGGAAGGCCGTTCAGGAGGCGGATCGCCGGGATCGATAGGACATGGATTGGCCGCCGTTGAAATTTCTGTTGTTTCCGCAGGGATGATTTGTTATGAACAGGCCCACATTTCGGGGATGTAGCTCAGCTGGGAGAGCGCAGCGTTCGCAACGCTGAGGTCAGGGGTTCGATCCCCCTCATCTCCACCAATAACTTATTGATATTATAGAAAATTCCAGTCAGCGTCGACTTTATCCACAAGCGTTATCCACAGTGGTAAGGAGACGAGGACATGGAATTTTTCTATTTGTACCGGCACCCATCGAGCTATATTTTTAGGATTCGTGTTCCGACCGACCTTCAGTCTAATATCGGAAAGGCCGAACTTAGATACTCATTGCAGACCGGTCGAATCGGTGAGGCACGATATCGGGCGCGGTACATGGCAGCCCAGGTGCAGACGGTCTTCAGGAAAATACGGAATGGAGGAAAGATGGCAGAGCTGACACCTGAGGAAATCAACAGGCTCCTTCGTGACTTCGCCAAGGAGGTCTTGAACGACTTCGAGGACATGAAGACTTATCGAGAAAAGCCCGCTTCAATTGACGAGATAGAGGGCAATGCATTTAGCTATGACTGCCTCAGGGACGAAATGCAAGAGCAGCTTGCCCGTGCAGACTATCGGCGGGCATATCGCCTGGTCGACAACCTTTTGGAGGAAAAGGGGATCACCCTTAGTCGGGATTCGGCATCCTATCGGAAGTTGTGCCGGGAAATGCTGAAGGTTCAAATTGACCTCCATGAGGAACTTGAGCGCAGAGAGTGGGGCAGTTATGGCGGCGGTTCCGGTGGTGGTCCCGGTCACCGTCCTTTTATTTGGGAAACCGGCGAGGACACCCCCAAGGAGCAAGAAAAGGGGAAGCTGTTGTCTGAGGTCATCCAGCACCTTATCGATGAAAACCGCTCAGCGGGGGTCTGGACGGAAAAGAGTGAAAGCTCCATCGTCCCTGCGTTGGAACTCTTCAAGGAAATCGTGGGGGACTTGCCAATCAAGACCATAGACCGGCAAATGATCAGCGACTATCACAGCAAGCTTAAGAGGCTGCCCCCGAACCGGGAGAAAGACCCCCGATACCGTGGTAAATCGATTGCCCAGCTGCTCAGCATGAACCCACCTCCTGAAAAGACCGTGTCTGAAGGGACCATCCGAAACAGTATTTCCCGGGTGGTCGCCATATTCAACCATGCTGAGAACCATGGGTTCATAGACACCAATCCAGCCAAGGGCCTTAAGATAGGCCGGAAGGTCAAGAAGGAGAACGAGAAACGAGCGCCATTCGACCGTAATGACCTTGATGCCTTGTTTGGGTCCGGTGACTACATTGAGGATACCATGACCAAGGGGTATATGTTCTGGACGCCGGTCCTCGCCTTATTCACTGGTGCCAGGTTGAACGAATTGGCGCAGCTTCACCTTGACGACATCAAACAAGCTGATGGTGTGTGGTTCCTCGATATAAACGATGATGGTCCCGACAAGCAGATCAAGAACCTATCGAGCAGACGAAAGATACCACTCCACCCTTTCATTACCAAGGAGCTGAACTTTCCCGGATACGTCGAGAGACTGAGGGAAGATGGGAACGACCGTCTATTTCCAGACCTCAGCTATTCACCAAAGGGCGGCTACAGTAAGAGCGTGAGCCGGTGGTTCAATTCGGCATACAAGGTCAAGTGCGGCATATTGCGGGAACCAGGCGGCCCCATGAAGGACTTCCACAGCTTCCGAACGACCCTCGCCACGCACCTCGGGCAGAAGCGGGGGGTTGTCGATGACCGGATGCTTGAGCAGGTCCTGGGGCATTCGAGTGGCAGTAGTACGACCTTCAACACTTACGTCGACGCCTTCAGCCCCGCGCAGCTGCTGGAGGGGGTCATTCTGCATATCGATTATGGAATTGACCTCAGCCACTTGCAGCGGTCACGGTATGCGAAAAGGAAGACCCCATAAGTTTAACTTAGGCAGTCAACAGAGAGAGAGGCCGGGTCAAGGCCCCATGGGACACCCACTATCTACCATGGAGTCTTGCCCGGCTTATTCCCCGGCAGAAGAGCTATCTAAAATGGATGTCCTACGTGAATTTTACAGGGCATGGTGGGGGACAGTAGGACAGGATTTACGAGAGAGGCCCCTTCGGGCCGGTTAAATGTTTTTTGCGATTCCAGCCATAACTTACTGAAATAACTTCCGACCTTACTTTAAGATACGGTTACCTGCGCCTTGCCGTGGATTAAGCTCGCCGTATTCTTCAATAATTTGTTTGGCAAGTAGAAGACCTTTGTTTTCCACTTCTCCGTGCCGGTCAAATATAGGTTCAAAGTCGGAATGAATCTGAATGGCTTGCTCGATGGTTATATCAATGGCACCGTGATTCCTAAGGTGGTTTGGCTCCTTTAGCGCTCTTTGCGAAATCTCCCTGGAAGCCTTCATGATTTCAGCTTCGGACATTTGGGCAGGATAAAGGGTCTTCTGTCGATCCAGCTTCTCCAGATAGCTATTAGCCTCCCGAAGCGCCGACGTGAAGTGGTCTTCACGGGTCATGGGGACATGATAGCTGCCTGTTTTGCGGATAGACGGTAAAACCTCCTCGCACACCCAATCTTGGAAAGCTACAGCCTCAGGTTTACGCGATTTGAATATCAATGAATATAGCCCGGGTTCGTTTATGATGCGTAACTTACTGACATTATAGCCGACCTTACTCCCGCTGATACTCCTTTTTTCATCCTGGTCAAGTTCGACCAGAGCCTTCGAGACGTTTTTTAAACCTAAAAGCTCACACACTTCCTTGGCGATCCACCACGGTTCCCCATGCTCATCTTGTATAACAGTAACTTTGTGCCTGTTGAATCCAAATGGAATTTTATTATTTACTATCATATCCGGTCTCCTCATTATTGCAGCTTTGCGCCGCTTTGGTTTCATGACGACTGCCTGGGCTCAATGCATCCCGAGAGACGCCATGCTCAAATAGACGGCATGGTGAAATCAAAACCCTTTTTTGACGTTGGGACTGAAGTGCCTCGGGCGGTTTAAACAATCCGAAATATTAAACCCGATTAGAAGTAAGGTCGGATGTAATATCAATAGGTTATCTTGGCTCTCTGTCGGGTTAGTCCCTGCACACAGGGCAAAAGGGGGAAGGAAAGGGCAGCAGAGCGGAAAGAAGTGAAGGAGGGCATCTCGCCGTCCCCCCTCCACCTCTCCCTTTTCCCCACTATCCCGCTTACATCCTATCCCCGTTCTTATACATCTGGACCAACTTCCGAATGGTCCCCTTGTCTCCATAGTAAAGGCCTGTCATGATGCTGGCCCTTGCGTTCTTCGACAGCTTGGTAGCAGCATATTCCATGACTGCATCCCCATCGACGCCTTCCATGTTGTTGCTGATGTAATCGGCGGCATTGCCTTCGACTTCATTCAGCAGCCCCTCAACGAATGCCACGGCATCCTCAGGGGGCAGCCCGGGGAACATCTGGGTCATCTCTTTGGCAAGACGGTCACCGTTCGATGCTTTGCCGTCCTCAGGCAGGGCAGCAGCAAGACCCTTACTGATCAGGTTGTCTACCTGGACAGGACCGGCCTTTTCCTTCATGGCACGCAGCACAGCGGCACTATTTGGGCCAACCAGGCTGATGCGCTTGGTGGCCTCTTTGGCAGCCTGGGCCTTGGCTTGCTGACCTTCCTGGTAAGAGATGGTCTGATTGGGCTTGGCACCAGGTTCCACATAGGTTCCATCGGCCAGCTTTACCAGGAGACCGGCACGAACAGCAGAGCTTACCTGGGCAGAGAGACCCCCGATATTCACGATGGTGTTGTCATTGATCTGCGACATGTCGTTGATGGGTGCACCTCCAGGGGTCCGAGCGGTCCCCAGGATGCCAGTGAAGGCGGCATGGTTATCCGAGGGATTGAAGGTTTGGGCTTTGCGGTAAGAGACCTGGCCGGTCCTTCCGTTGACTTCCATGCACCCTTTGTCGGTCATAATGTTGGACTGCGGGGCAACCGGTTTGCCTTCGCGGGGATTTCCCATAGGTGCTTTGATTTCGATCATGGTGTAGTGTTCTCCTTTTTGATTTATGTTGTTGTTGAGGTGTGGTTCGGGTTAGGTGTTGTTGGGTTGACTTATGGCTTTCTGCGACAACAAAAGACCCAATAGACATATCTGGCAGCAGAGACCACCAGCAGGCCAAAGGCTGCACCTGATGTGATGGTGTGGATCAGCGCTTCCAATGTGGTAGGCATCATCGTCATCATGGGGAAGACATCACCTCCTTTCCCTTCATTCCTTCAGGTGAAGTGGTATTAAATAAGGTCTCCTTAGTGGCGACTACCGACAGCCGGGGGACTCTTCGACAAGACACCCTGCGGGATCATGGATTCCATCTGGTAGGGGTCTTCGGGAACAGCGACAGGCGGCACCTCCTTGAAGCAAAGCTCGACACCCTGGTGGACATCAAGGGTCCAGCTACAGCCAAGGCCAGGAATGGGCCTGTCTTTACACTCGATGATACCGTGGGCCTCTGCTTCCTTCATGGTCATACGCTTGAACTCAGCATTAGAGGCGGCATAAGAGAACAGCCGCTTCGGGACTATCACCATGTAAAGCTCGATGGTATCGGGCAGGCGTAGGGATACTATGGACATTTTTGTATTCTCCTTTTTCTACTTTAGGGTAAGCGTCTGTTACAGCGACAGAGGCGCATGCATGGCATTAAGGGCCGCGTCGTTCTCCTGTTCCTTCCTAATGACGGTCACTGCGATATTCACCAGGAGGGTCCTAAGGTTGTCCCACACATGCGTGCCGACTTCCCGAGACAAAGGACCACGGGCATTCCCGGCATAGAGGGCAGACCTGAGGAGCCTGTAGCCGATGGCATAAATAAGGTGACGACCATCCCGGATGCTTTCAGGCCGTTTCTGCTGCATCAGGACCAGAGCGGCAGAGGTAGACAGCAGGTCCATGGGGTCCACACCGGCATCATTGAGACGCCTGAAGTGCCTCATGACGGTTTCGGCATACTTGCCCTTGGTGGAGGGGATGCCCCGGGAGGCATCGTCAAGCCACTGCTGGAAGAACTTGATGCCGTAGCGGATGCCTTGATGTCCCTGGTTGAAGTTATGGGAAATGACTCCGATGCAGTCCAGGAACTCTATTACATAGTCCTTCTCGGCAATGCGGGTGTGGTGCGGGGACCCGTAGAGGTTATTGACACGGTTGTGATATCGGCAATAGCCGGATATGCGGTAACGGTTGCGGTTGCAGCCGTGGACCTTGCACAGTAGCTTCTGGTTGGAGGCGTTGGCCTCCTGGATGTTGGCGTATTTGGACATAAGAGGTGGTTAAAACTCCTTTCGTAGTATAGTTGAGCGCGGCTGAGGCGTGCCTGTGTGGTGCCTGAGGGCAGCCTGAGGTCAAGCCTAAAGCGTTCCTGAGCGCCGCTGATGCGTTCCTGAACGAGCAGTCCCGGGGATGCCCCAAGGAGAACTCTACCCACACAGACACACAGACAATTTGCAAAATGCAAAAAGACCAGCGTCGGTACAGCGACCACCACCCCAAAGACAGCGGCAGCCGGAAGTGTCCCCGGCAGGGACCCATGGAGGAAGACCTCGGCCTATCCATGGAGTCTCAAACAGGGGGTTCCGGTTGTCGCTGGTAAGGGGGGTGAAGGCTGTGCTGCTGCGGTGGTGGTAGTGGTCCTGGCAGAGTGCTGCTTCGGAATATTCGCAACACGCCAAAGACCACCCTTGGAGAGGGAAGACACATATCCCCTATATCCTTATGGGGTCTTTATGCTTGCCCCCGTAGGGGAAGACCATAAAGGGGACAATGCGGTGCTGAGGCTCTTCCTCCTCCATGGTTCCCTCTTAAAAGATTCTTTAAAAGGAGACAGAAGAAGGAAGGTCCCAGAGACAGTTTATGCGCCTTTCCTCTATAGGTTTTTCTCTTATATAAGGGTTGGCCTTTAATTCTGAAAGCCGAAGAACCCGGCGTTCTGATAGACCACTGAGCGGCCCTCAAGGGTCCAGTTCTTCAGACCAACAAGGGCCTCATTGAGGGACCGGGTCCAGGTCCTGTTGGGAACCTTCTGAAGCCCCATGTCCTCTTTCAACTTCCTTGTAGACACTTTGGCAGCCTTCCCCTGGTCGCTACACAGACGCTGGTCCATGTTGTCTTCCACCGTCTTGAGATGGTCTCTCAGCTTCTGCGCTATGATCCTGGTTTGATGTCTCACCTCCAGGAACTTCGGTTCATAGTGCTGCCACTGAATCCCCCGCATGGCCTTCTTTACGAGGTCTTCGGGGCGGTAGACGTCATGCTTGAAGGTGATCCATATCCGGGTTGGTCTGGCCACTCCGTCTTCCACAATGCGACAGGCAGAGCGGCTAAAGCCTTGGTGGTAGCAGTAGGCCAGCTCAGACTCACACACCTTATTGATGGTCTCCTTCGGGATGTTTACCAGGAGGTCTTCAGATTGCCCGGCTATCTGCGAGGCAAGGTCGATGTGACTCCTGAACAGAACCCCGGCCCATATCTGGTTGGTGGTGTAGGAATACCGGGACAGGGATGTCTCGTTTCCATGGGTGAGCCAGCAGAACCTCTGCTTCTCCACGGTCTTCCCCAGGTGGTCTTTCACCAGGACCCTGGCCTTTGTGTCTATCCCGGCCTTCTCAAGGGCTTTCTCCAGGATGTCCCGAAAGTAGACCGTCCTTTTCCGGCAGTCGTCCCAGCTCGACCTGGGGATGAACGTGAAGAACAAGACGGCCTCATTCTCGGGGATCTGCTGGACGATATGGACTATTTCCTTGACCAACAGCCTCTTGCCTGTGAATGCCTCCTGGATTGCTCCACGTCCCCCGGCCTGGGGGATCTGGAAGACCTCCACCTTCTCATAGGATATGATGTCCCGGGGATATCCCTTGACCTGCCGTATGGACGGGTCCAGGTGGGAAAGCCTGCGGATCTCGTGGCTTGCATCCAGGATGACAATGTTTTCAAGCTCAGGGTCGACCACCACTTCATACTGGATAAAGCCCCCATGCTGAAGTCCTGTGTCGACCACCCTAAGGTCCTGCTGCGAGACCTCCAGCAATTCCCGTACCGAAGAAGAAATGTCTTTGTAGCTGAACACTTCCTTGTATGCTGTTACCTGCTGCTGTGTGAGTCTCGGCAGCCGGATGGTCCTGGGTGAAGTGTCGGTCTCCTTCCTCTGTCGCTCTATTTCCCGGCTGAGGGTCTCAAGGGCAAGCTCGACGTAACCGAAGGCATCCCTGCGGGTCTGGTTCATGTCCTTTATCAGCGGCTTTCTCCAGCCGATAGCCGACCGAATGAGGTCTTCCCGAAGGCCTTTGCATTCCGATTTGAGCAACGATTCATCCCATATCATCAAGGTCCGGGGATTCCCCTGGTACAGGTTGAAACGGTCGATGCCCCCCTTGCCCTTTACCCGGTTGTGGGTGATCAGCAGAATGGGCTTGTCGTCGGTTTCATCGGTGGACGGTTCAGAAGCAAAGCCATCAGGAAGACTGCTTCCCGGGTCCCTGTCTGGATCGTGTCGGTAGCTGTGAACGAGGCCGATTTTCTCCACGGGTATCCCGGCGACGTTCACCAGGTCCCGCTTAAGCTCGCACAGTGCCTCGACACGGGACGCACAGACGGCAACCGATATATCCTCCAGGTATCCCATCTCAGAGGCAGCCGACAGCCAGCACACTATCGACTGTGTCTTTCCCCCTCCAGTAAACAGAGGGAAGGCCCAGCGGCCTCTGCGGTTGCCTGAGGCCATCTCTGAGTAGGCCTTGACGATTTCATACAAGGCCCGTTTATGGTGCGGTGACAGCCGGTTACCGAAGGATTCAAGGCGTCTGGCAAGCTTCTGATGTGCGGTGATGGTCAGTTGGTGGGCGTTTATTTGCATGGTGGTTTCCCTCTCCTTCCTTTTATATATGTGGGTGGTTAATAGGCCAGCCTATTGGCCTGGTAGTCGTATTCATCCTGGATGGCGATATCATCCCCCGGTTCCCCCTCCACCTCTTCTTCCTCCTGCGGGATAAACAGCGCCTTAAGCCTGTCCTGCTCGGCCTGCTGCTCGGCATGGTCCAGGATATCCTTGGACAGCTTCAGGAACCCGTTCAGCTCTTTCACCATGGATGCCTTGAGTTCCTTTTCGCCTTTCTCAGCAGCAGTCACCAGGGCATTGCATAGCCTGAACATGCGTTCCCAAAGTTCCAGGAGTTCCTTCCGTTTGACACTGAAGTCCATGTCTCTATTTCCCTCCTTCCTGTTCTTTCCTGGCCTGCCGCATGACAGCCTGTGCCTGCATGGCGGCTTTCAGCTCAGGTGGAACCCGCCGAAGGTCGATGTCCGAGTCAGCCCCCGTCATCCTGTTGGCAGTCGTGAGCAGGGCAATGCGCTCTTCATAAAGGGCATCGGCGAAGCTCAGAAGGAAACCATCGGGATCGAGTTCCCCCCGTTCCTCCTTCAGGCGAACGTCGATGAGCTTGTCCCCGAGCATCCAAAAGTAGACCTCCAGAGCACGGGAGACCACCACGGCATTGGAGGGGTCCAGGTGCATGCCATTGCGGCAGAAGGTCTGGATGCCCCTGAGGAACTTCAGGTGCCTCTCATCCAGGGTGGTCGGGATCATGGTTCCCTTTCCCTCTATCCGGGCCTGGAGCTGTTTCATCGGCTTAGGCGCGTTAGGGGTCCCGTCCTTACGGATTCGACCGAGACGGGTCTTACTGGCGCTGCTGGTCTTGCTGTTCTCATTGGGCATGGTGAATGCCTCCTTTCTTGTGCGCCTTAATGGCGGCTTAAGTGGTTTGTGGCCGGAAGGCCGTTTAGTGTTGCAAAAATTTTGGGGTGACGCTTAGGTGGGTGAAAATCGCTTACCCTACTCTTCCAATGCGGCCTAAATTATCGGTAACCATATCGTTCTGATTGGACCGCTTTCATCATGAACAAAACGGTCGTTAAATTGCTCCATCCTCAGTTAAAAAAAGGCTAGACATTTTCTGTGAACCCTGCTAGCACATAAATCTGATGTGACGTTTTTTTCATTAACCAGAAAGGAGGGGCGTTAAATGGCAACAATCGGCTACATCAGAGTATCGACCGACAATCAAACTACTGATAACCAGCGGCTGAGGATTCTGGAACATGCAAACAAGGAAGGCGTAAAGGTCGATAACTGGATCCAGGCTCAAGCATCCTCACGGAAATCGGCTGAGAAGCGAAAGCTTGACGAATTGAGGGCAGTCTTGGAACCTGGAGATACACTCGTACTCAGCGAGCTTTCTCGCCTTGCCCGTTCTGTAGGCCAAATCGCCATGCTGGTTGATGAATTCGTCAATCAGAACATCAGATTGGTGTGTATTAAGGAGGAATTAAAGCTAAACGGACAGCAAGATATGAAGAGCAAGGTCATGTTGACAATGTTTTCTCTGTTTGCCGAAATAGAGAGGGACCTAATCTCGGAGCGCACCAAAGAGGGCCTTAAACGTGCAAGAGCTGAGGGCAAAATTCTGGGGCGGCCGAAGGGATCCACCAACTCTAAACTGGACGGCAAAGAGAATGAAATAGAGGATTACCTGAAGAAGGGCGTCAATTTGACCAATATAGCCAGAATTTACGGTGTTTCATGGTCAACGATGAAACATTTCATTACGACGCGATCCCTGTTTCGGCAAAAAGCGGTTTCTATCCATATATGATAATATATAGAACCTGCAGAAATCATGTGAAAATTAGATATGGCTATTCGATACCAGATAATGATAAGGGCAATTTTAGATGTTAACACTATGTGAGAAAGGATGATCCTAACAAATGGATTTTTTTGATTTTTTAGCAACAGCAGACCTCAAAGGCCTAACACACCCAAACCAGGTAGAAGCTGCCTACAGGAAAGCACTAAAGGAGCAGCGCTTTGATAAAGCCAAAGACACCCTCTATATCAAAATGGGACGCTGTTGCTATACATGCAGGTATCGAATCTCAAGGAAAGGTAATTTCATTATTTGTAGGCATATGAATGATGGTAAGCCAATCTGGGAGAAAGCCCATTGCTCAAAATGGCAACCAACCACGAACTACAAGAGGCTTGCCCAAATGGAACGATACTTAACTTTGAAAGGTATGGCCAAGAACGATGAGGCACGCCGATATTTTTATAGGAAAAATACAAACACCAGAGTGAAGGATGCTGAGGTACTGAACTTAGGAAGGTGCTGCTTTACCTGCTCGCATCGGATCGGCAGAAATGGGAGTTTTGTCCACTGTAGCTCACTGGAAAAGGAGGTTTGGGAAAAGGCTGCATGTCGTAGATTCAAAATGACCGACGACCGCAAAAGGTTAGACCAGTTTAAACGTTATTTCAAAGGTACTGGAGTCAACACAACAGGCACCAAATGGACAATGGTACAAAAAACCTGGGAACGTCGCGAGGAAGATGACAGTGAGTTCTGGAGAGATACTTGGGAAGAAGGGTATGATGGATGGGAGGAAATATTGTAATGGATGGCGGCTATGGCTCCAAGGATTGTATGGTCCCGGGCCGGGCCGGTCTCCATGTATATAATAAGGTGGCCGGTGGATGGTCGGCGGCTGCCGTGGGAAGCTGAAGGGTGCCGGGGGGGAACCGGCTGCCCAACGATATCGTATACCGCCTCACATTTTTGTGTCGGAAATGAAAAGTGTGGGTAATTTTAGTTGATTTATCAGTATGCTATGATACATGGTTTGAATTGCCACGCATCGCCAAAAAACCAGCGGATAATAAAAAGAGCAAACCTTCAAATACTATTCACTCGGCAAAACCATTCTAATCAGATTGGGGGGGGCTTTGATTAATAAATGTATTGAAGCCGTTACGCGACAATGGCTAAGATCATCGTTGGTCCTGCTTATCATTATTTTGTTAGTTATGGTTATAATGCGGCATAAACCAGACACCCTTCAAGTAGTATCTTATTTTCTAATCGCTGCGGGCACTGTGGTTGCTGGCATCGCAGCACTATATAGAAATAAACCCTGGAACATTATAGGTACTATTCTTTTAGCAGTTGCCGGTATAGGAACGGGTTATTTTGGGAATAAAGCCTCTGCAGTTGAAACAGGTTTATTACAAAAGGACCTTTCCTCAGCCCGCAGCGAGATAAATGGCTTAAGAGATCAGCTTTCCGAGACGCAGGGAGATATGAAAGTCCTTATTGCTGTAACAGAATTAAAGGACCGCTCTTTAGAGATGAACCAGAACGAAACGCAAAAGAGGTTGTCCATTGTATACCAAGAGCTGTTCGAGTCGCTGCCTCAAGAGGCTGACGCATGGGCAAAACGTTTTACTGAACTTCAGCCTGTGCGCGAAGAAGGATACAAAGAAATAGAACAACAGCGGCGCGAAAGGTGTGCAAAGGAAGCTTCTTTTATACCGATTCTTTTTCAGCTAATATTGAAAATGTTTGATGAACGTATGCAAGCCTTGTCGAAAAATATTGACGGGATTAGTATTTCAAAATCTGGGGAAGTGCCAAATGTGCTGATTTTCGAAGAAGGGCAGGAAACCGGCCAGGCAGGGGAAATCAGAGCTGTTAAGCTGCCGAACGACAGATCCATAAGGGTAGGAATTAGTTTTGGCAGTAAAACCGAGGGTTTGATTAAACATTATCCAAAACTGTTTATCAATGAGTCGCCGTCTCCTCCCCGACCAAAACGCGATTTGAGCATAGAATTAGGCCACAGTACAGGCTGTTTCATGGGTAATTGCCCAATTGAATATCCTGGTATGGACGATAAAGAAAACGTCGAAAAATTCTTAAACTACATAAGTGAGAGGTTAGACAAAATGATTAGTGAACTTCTATCGCGGGAGCCTCTCATTTAAGAGTCGACGGGGTGTGCGCCTATGGGCTATTAGGATTTCAATCTACGGCAGCAGATTTGTATCCGAAGGACACTTGACTCTCCGTCCCCAATATTTTATCCACAACCATTATCCACAATCGAACCCCGGCGCTGATTGGGTTCCAATAATATCAGACGGTTGCAGATAGAGTGGTGGAGATGACATATCCCCCTCATCTCCACCAAATGACACCTAACCCTCTGCTAATCCAGAGGGTTTTTTATTTGCTCCGCCTCAACTCAAAACTTGCACACTTTCGGCATCCTCCGGGTAGAATGCCAAGGTCCGGTCCGGGGTGATTCCCTTTTCCTGGCGTTGGATTCTCGATCCTTGGGTATCTCGCTGATTTATTGCTGTTTATGAATATTTGTGCAACTATGGTCGTCAAATCCTGAATATGTAACCCTGAATTTTATGACGATGAACCTTTGGGTCGGGATAATCGTTAGATTTTATTGAGAATAGAGATGATATTCCTGAAAAGGGCCAAAGTGCTCCGCTCGCAGGCTCGTTCGCTGCACCCTTTTGGCTGGTCCATCATCATGGGCAGCTGTTTCATCCTGCTGCTGATCATGGCTGGCACGTCCGGTTATATGCTGTTGGAAAAATGGAGGTTCATCGAGAGCCTATATATGGTGATCATCACCCTTTCCACCGTGGGCTTTATGGAAGTAAAGCCACTCTCCGATACCGCCCGGGTAATGACCATGCTCATTATTTTTGGGGGTGTGGGTGCTTTTTTTTATCTTGGCGGGTCACTCGCGCAGATGCTGGTGGAAGGGAAATTCCAGAACATGTTGGGGAGACGCAGGGTGCAAAAAATAATTGGCAAACTGACTGGGCATTACATTATTTGCGGTTATGGCAGAATCGGCAAGGTGGTGGCCCAAGGCATCCAGAACGAAGGCCTGGACGTGGTGGTCATCGAAAACGACAAGGATTCCCTGGTTCAATTGGAGCAGGATAAGGTTCTTTATATCGAAGGAGATGCCACCAAAGACGGAACTCTCCTTTCGGCAGGTCTGGAGAAGGCCAAATGCCTGATCGCTGCGCTCTCCGAGGATGCGGACAATGTGTTCGTGACCCTGACGTCAAGGCAACTGAACCCGAAGATCATGATTATCGCCCGAACCGATGTGGAATCGCATGTCTCCCGCCTGAAACAGGCCGGGGCCGATAATGTTTTCATGCCGTATAATATCGGCGGGTTGCGCCTGGTCCAAAGCGTTCTCCGGCCATCGGCAACCAGTCTTCTCGACTTGGCCATGAGGGGAGACATCAACCTTCAGATGGAGGAGTTGCCGGTCAGCAAGCATTCCGAGTTTGTGGATAAACTGGTGAAGAATTCCGGAATACGGCCCAGATTTGACATACTCATCGTCGGCATTAAAAAGTCTTCGGGGGAAATGGTCTTTAATCCAGGTCCGGAAACGATCATCAACGAGGGCGATTTGCTGATCGCCCTTGGCAAGCCCGAGAACCTGCAAAAACTGCAAAAAGTCTGCGATCCAGCCGCCTGATCCATCAATTTGCCATCTATTTTTCTTCGATGACGAGACCTCTGGATGTGAAGGATATGCCCTGCTGGGTTTGGGCGCCAATCATGATGGTTTCCACCAGCGGAGGGGACACCGCTTGATCCGATTCCCATTCAACCATGAAGCTGGCACCGGAGCCTCCGGATTTGTCGGATTCCCGTACGACAAAACGAGTGGATGAAAGTTTTTCCAGCGCCATGGGTTTGTTCAGATAGGCATTCAATGGTTTTCCACTGGAATCATAATAGACGACCTTTTGAATGGTGATGGGAACATTGCGGTCGGTGTTTCGGATGCTCAAGGTTACCGTCAAAAGAAACGGCCGTTCCCGATCCCCGATATAGATATGGGAATATACGGGTACATAAAGGATTTGCCCTTTGGATACGAATGGCTTGTTTTGGGCGGTGGCATCCGCAATCCCGAAGGCCAGGCAACCGATGATTACGATGGAGCAAAGCAATCCTCGTATAGTCATTATGTTCTCCAACATGGGTTTTCGATATCCAGAATCATTGAAAAACTACGCAGGGCAATAGCCCTTGTCAAACACTTTCCATCCTCCTGTGTCCTTATTCACTATAAATAAAGACAGATGGTTCAATTATGGATTGAAAAATCACACCGCTTGGATTAATGATGCAATAACCTGCTGTTTATAAACAATATTGAGTATGAAATGGCATTTCGTGGATGACAACGACCGCCATTGAGCTTAAACGAAAAACCGTTGTTTGGACTGTGAACAATTAGAAAGTGTGCGCAAATGGGCAACGCTATTGATCTTGAAAAAATCTCTTCCCGATCGACGCATTCAAAATTGAACATCACCGAACCTTCCCATGCAAGAAAATACTTGATTAAAGTATTCAATGAAATTGGCCTGGAATTCATCAGCGCCAGAAAAGACTATGCATCCTATATCATAGCAGTGATCAAGTTTAAGGATGTCAGAATCAAAAACGCTGCAAACAGCATCTTTGTCAAGGAGATCATCGCTCAAATCGAGCGCAAACCTTGCAGCCGTAATTTATTCAAGCTCATCGTTCCAATCTATTACGAGGTTGAAAATGACGCCGGCCCGAAATATGTGCTCTGGTACAACGACGAGAAGATATCGGCCAATGATTTGGATACATCCCTCATCATTGCAATCGATGCCATCATCTATGGGGCGTGATCAGAGGGCCTGATCAGAAGAATTCGGATTGAGGGGCTTGCCGATCCTTCGGGGTATGCGGATGTGATGGCGTGTCACCTCTCCATGGGGGCAGTGGATGCAGTCTAAAAAGGTGGTGTTGGACGGAGTCGGCGAAATCCTGCTGGAGCGCAGCGCAAGAGCCAGGCATATCAACTTGTCGGTCAAGCCCTTCAGAGGTATTCGGGTGGCCGTGCCCAAAGGGGTCTCTTTCCAGGAGGCATTGGCTGTCGCACGCGACAAGTCTCCCTGGCTGGCCAGGCACCTGGCGCGTATGGCGCGCGTGGAACTGATGGTGCGCGAAAGGGAAATCGAGACCGAACTGACGCCGTCTCAGGTGAGGTCTGTTCTGGTCGAACGGCTCGATCTGCTGGCCGAGCGTCACGGTTTCCAGTACAATCGGGTGTTCGTGCGCCATCAACGCACCCGTTGGGGCAGTTGTTCGCACAAGAACAATATCAATCTGAATGCCAGACTGGTTCTTCTACCGGAAGCACTCATGGAGTATACGATCCTGCATGAGCTGGTTCACACCCGTGTCAAAAACCACGGGCCGGCTTTCTGGAAAGAGCTGGCAAAGTGCGTATCTGATCCAAAGGCGCTGGACAGGCAGCTCAATGACTATTGGACCCTCCTGGTGAACCGCAGCTAATTTCCAATTATCTCCCTGATCCTCAGGCTCAGTTGATCGATACCGAAGGGTTTTTGAATAAAGCCCCGGCATCCGCGGGCGACGATTTCTTCGGCCTTTTCGGTCAGGCTGTAGCCGCTGGACAGCAGCACGTTGACATGGGGGTTCATCGCTTTGAGGCGATCGAATACTTCGCCGCCGCCCATGCCCGGCATGACCATGTCCAGAATGACCATATCGATGCGATCCCCGGCGCGCTGATAAAGGTCGATGGCTTCCTTGCCGCCATGGGCCGAAAGAACGGTATACCCGAGCGTTTCGAGCATGGCACGGTTGACGTCCAATATCACCTCCTCATCATCGACCAGTAGAATGGTGCCGGATCCTTTGGGAGGGGCCGCCGCAGCCGTTGGTTCGTTTTGGACTTTAAAATCGGTGGCCGGCAGGTAGACATAAAAGGTCGTCCCTTCGCCCGGCCGGCTGACAAATTCGATGGCGCCGTCATGGTTCTTGATGATGCCATAGGTGGACGCCAGCCCCAAACCGGTTCCACGGCCGATTTCCTTGGTCGTGAAAAAGGGTTCGAAGATCTTGTGCTGGATCTCCGGGGAGATGCCGGTACCCGTGTCGGCGACCGATATCCGCACATAGCGTCCCGGCGCAATTCCGAACGATCGGGCAAGGTTGTCGTCAATGGTCACATTCTGGGTCTCTACAAAGATATTCCCGCCATCGGGCATGGCCTGCCAGGCATTGATACACAGATTGAGCAGCACCTGTTCGATCTGGCTCTGATCGGCCATGACCGGCCAGATGTTTTCCTGGTGTTTCTGGATGATTTGGATCTCCTTGCGCGTGCGGCCGAACATGCCTGCCGTGCCGATCACCACCTGGTTCAAATCCACCGGCTTGACCAGATATTTGCCACCGCGGGCAAACCCGAGCAATTGACGGGTAAGGTCCGCCCCGCCGGCAACACACGCCTCTATGCTTTTGAGTTTGTCGAAGTTGCGGTCGCCGGGTGGGGTATGCAGGAGCATCAGCGAGACATTGCCCTGGATCCCCATGAGCAGGTTGTTGAAATCATGGGCCACGCCACCGGCGAGCGTGCCGATGCCTTCCAGGCGCTGGATCTGCTGGAAACGCGCTTCGAGCTTCTGTTTTTCCTTTTCGGCGTTGAGCCGCTCGGTGATATCCATAACCAGCCCCCGAAAACCCGTCGGGCGGCCGTCGTCATCGTTCATCAGCGCCGCGGTGGCTTCAATGGTCTTGCGTGCGCCGTTCCTGTCGGTGATTGTGTAGCGGGAGAGCTCGTGAGGCTCGCCGGTGGCGAAAATCTTCTTGAAGCGCGTTTCGATGGCCGGGATCTCATGCGGATCGATGTAGTCGCGATAGTTGACGCCCATCAACGCCTGCTTGTCGGCATATCCGAACATTGCGGCCAACGGATCATTGAAGAACGTCAGGTTTCCTTCCAGATCGATTTCGTAGTACCCGTTGGAGATGTTTTCCACAATGGAACGGTATTTCGCTTCGCTCTTCTGCAGCTGCTCTTCTTTCTTCTTGCGTGTCTCCACTTCGCGGCGCAACTGGTCATTCGTTTTTTCCATGTCACGGGTGCGCTCGCGCACCAGTTCTTCGAGCTGGTTCTGATAACGGCGCAGCTCGAATTCGGCCCGCTTGCGGTCGTTGATGGCCCGCAGCGAACCGATGATCCGATCGGGCACGCCCGGTGAACGGTATCGGATGACAGCGTTGATGGCGCAATAGACCGATTCACCTTCACGATTGCGCAGCTGGAGTTCGTAATCGTCGACCTTGCCCTGCTTGAGGATGGTGTCGATGAAATCCCGGCGTGTTTGCGGATCGGCATAAAACCGATCGAAAGTCACCCCGATGAGCTCCTCGCGGGTATAGCTGGAGAATTTTTCCACCGAGGGGCTGATCTCCAGGATGCGGCCGTCCAGTGTTATCTCGTAATAGACGTCCTGGATGTTTTCGAAGATGGTTCTGTATTTCTCTTCGCTGCTGCGCAGAGCCTCTTTCATGCGGGTGAACGAGTCAGCCGTCTCTTGAATCTCTTTGTATCTGGACCCGGTATCGAAATTCTTGGAAAGATCGTGCTGTTTGATGGCCAGGGCCTCTTTTTCGAGATTGGCCAGGGGCCGGATGATGCCACGTGCCGCTCGCAAACCGATCAGGGTGGCCAGAACGGTAAAGGCCAGCGTGATCAACAGGTTGAAGGATCGATTGCTTTTGATGCTGCCCAGATAGTCGCTTTCCGGTAGATACACGCCGATGATCCAGGGCCAGTTGGGGTCGAGGAAAGGGGTGAACATGGTATGGTAAGCTTGACCGCCATGGATGAACCGGGCAAAGCAGGGACCGTCCAGCCGGATATGGCCGTCCTCCCGTTGGGTGACGCCGATGGCTTCAAAGGCGGCTTTGCTGAGCGCGTGGTCCAGTTCGTCGATCTTGACGAGCCGGATGTTGCCGGTTTCCCGGTCACCGGTGTGGGTGAGTTTGGTCACATCCGGAAAGGCGACCACGTCTCCGTTGTTGTTGATCATGAAGGCGCTGCCGTTTTTGCCGATGCGCAAGTTGCCGATAAAGGTGGACAACTGATCGATCTCGATGTCCACACCGACGATGGCCTGCAGCGGGCTGTCTTCGGGTGCGTCGTCTCGCCTATGGTTTGGATAGATAGGCCCCGCGATGGTGATGCCCGGTTTCTGAGAAGAAAAAAAGATGTATGGGTCGGTCCACACGATGGTATTGAGATCCACGGCCTTACGGTACCACGGCCGGACTCTCGGATCAAAGGCGTCGGCCGGGTCCAGCGTTTCATCGATGGTGCGAGCGTATCGGTCGCGCCAGATGAAACGGGTTTGCCTTTTACCGTCCTTGTGGGTGATGATTTTCGTCCGGAAACCGTCCGGTGCATGTGTCGTGTCACGGTTGACATAAAAGAAATCACCATTTGGCTTGCCGACGTAGATGCCTGCGAAATGGGGATATATGGCAAGCTGGTCGAGAAAATATCTTTCCAGTTGGACGGCCTGATCATCGCGACCGCCCACCACTTCCGAGGTGATGAGCCGTTCGGTCAGCCGCGCGGCGCCCTGGGCCAGGGAGAGGTGGTTTTTCGACTTTTCAATAGTCAGCTCGGCGATATTTTGCATGATATCGTGTGCATGGCGCAGTAAAACCTTTTCCGATGAAAAGTAGGTGGAGGAGGTTATAATCGATTGGGTACCCCAGATCAGGCCGAGCACACCGAGAATGAGCGTTAAGCGGATAGAGATTTTCATTGCACCCTCGACGGGTTACCGCGACAGAAGACAACCCGCAGAAATTCAGTTCAGAGATCTGCACTAAAACAGCAAAAGAGTGCTTACACAGGATGGGCGAGCGTGTCAATTGAGTGTGCCGCATAACAGCAATTCTAACTGAATGCCATTCATTAAACCCGGGTCTTCCTTGCCCGTTGCAATGTGCAATTTTTTTTATCAAACACCTTTTGGAAAGCATGCCCTTCAGGGTGAATCACATTCAGTTAGAACTGCTGGCCGCATAGCAGACAACGATCCGGCATCGCGGATCGGGTGGGATGCTGTTTGCCTTTATCGCCGACAGATTGTATGTTGGACGAAATCGTTGGGAGTTCGGAACCATGAAAATAGATTCCAATCCACTATTTCGAAAAGTCATCACGCCTTGGTACGACAGCAATGCGGCCTGCTGGATCGTGTTGATTTTCCTGGTGGGCGTGGTCTTGTTCAGCGTGGTAGGCATTGTGGTAGCCCGTTCCCAGCCCGACTATCATCATCACACCTGGCTGCCGGCCACCCTCCTTGTATTAAGCGTGTCGGCAACGGGATCGGTTGCATTTCGGCTGATCAAACGCCGATATGACCAGCAGGTTCAGAATCGGGACTTTTAAGGGCCAATCCGTGTCAGTGGTTCATGGCTTTTTCAAAAACTCACTGTATCCCATCTTCAGATAGCTGTCGGTCTGGATATATTTGAGCAGGGGCAAAAACCTGGCGGCTTCAATATATCCCGGCCAGTGGGCGATGTCTTCTCCCTTCGGGGTCAGGAAACGCAGGTTGGGGACGCCGTTGATGCGATAGCGGGCGGCAAGTTTCGGTTTTTGTTCAGAATTTATGCGTACCGGGATGAAATTCTGATTCACGTAGGCGGCGATCTCCTTGTCGATGAAGGTGTTTTGTTCCAGTTTGCGGCAATAGGTGCACCAATCGGTATAAAAATAGAGCAGATATTTTCGGGAAGCATCCTGTCCGAATTTTTGCGCTTCGTCGAAGGAAATCCAGTTGATGCCGTCGTTCGGTGCACTGGATGCGCCGGTGCCGATGGGCAGCATCCCAAAGGCCATGATCAACCCCAAACATATATAAACATAACGCTTCATAGTTCACTCCTTAATAGCCGATATACGTCAGCAATCTGAATTTGTCGGTGATCAGCAATATGCCGGTGAGAACGAGAAGTATTCCGGCGGCGATGTTGATATACCGAATCGCTTTGGCGGCGCGGCGCACGAACGAAAATAGAAAGTGGATGCCGATCGACAAGGCGATAAACGGCAAGGCCAGGCCGGCCGAATAAAGCGACAATAAGCCGACGCCTTGGAGCACGGTATCCTGGTTGCCGGCCAAAATTAAAATGGATCCCAACATCGGTCCGATGCACGGGCTCCAACCGGCGCCAAAGGCCATCCCGATCAGGACGGTGCCCAATAGATGCACCGGTTTCCGGTCGATGTGGGCTCGCTTTTCGATGTCCAGGGCTCGGATGCGCAACACCCCCAGCAAATGGAGGCCAAGGAGGATGATCAGCACGCCGCCTGCAATTCTTAGATAGACCTTGGCGCCCTGGAGCAATCCGCTGAAATAGGCGGCCGTTGCCCCCAGCAGGATGAAAACGATGGAAAAACCGAACACGAATGCCAATGTGCTGTAGAGGACCTTCCGGCGCGCCCCGGCGCCTTCGGCCCGTGCCAACTCGTCTATGGATATCCCCGTAATGAAGGAAAAATAAGACGGTACCAGGGGCAGGATGCAGGGCGAAAAAAACGACAGCAGCCCGGCGAGGAGTGCGGCACTGTATTCGATCTCTTCAAACATGGGCACAGGGTTTCATGTAATGGGTTTTGGGAAACGGGGTCATCTCGTCCGGTGGCCTGAGCGCTCCACGGTAGAGGCGGCGGTCCGCGCACGGGCCATGACCAGCAACGCGATGGTCAGCAGTACGATGTCTCTGAGAAAGTCCAGGTACATGCGTCCGCTGGCGGTGCTGTCCAATGAAAAACAGCCGCAGGCGATATCCAGGCCGCGATAGGCATTATAGCCCAGAGCGGCTAAGAAAACGACGAGCATCGAGGCGATGACCAATGCCCCGCCCCGCACCAGTTTGCCGGAAATCAGGCAGATGCCGCTGATCAGTTCGAGCCATGGCAACAGCCATGCCACGCCATTGACCCAGGTGCCGGGCAGGATTTGATAATTTGCGATGGCCTGGGCAAAGGCGGCCGGATCCAGGATTTTATCCCAACTGGCGTAAACAAAAATGGCACCGAGAGCGATACGCCCGCTGACCTCCAGGGCTTTTGACCAATTTTGCATCATGGATGATACTTTTTTGAGCATAGGTTTTGCTATCCCAAACGGACCGCTTCGCCCAACTCCTTGGCCCGCAGCGCAGCGGTTTCCACGGCGTTCATGAGACTGGCGCGGACGCCTCCGCGTTCCAATGCATGCAGCCCTGCAATGGTCGTGCCGCCTGGAGATGTGACCAGGTCCCTTAGTTGGCCGGGATGCATCTGGGTATCCAGGTGGAGTTTTGCGGCGCCCATCAATGTTTGGGCCGCCAGCAGCAGTGCTTCGTTTCTTGCCAGCCCGACCTTGACGCCGGCGTCCGCCAGTGCATCCAACATGACAAAGACATATGCCGGGCCACTTCCGCTCAATCCGGTGACGCCGTCGAGAAGATGCTCGGCTTGAAGGATAACGCAGCGGCCGACCGAGTTGAAGATCGCCTGGGCCAGCTCGAGATCCGCTTTTTGGGCATGTTCCCCAGGTGCCACGGCCGTTGCGCCGGCTTCTACCGAAACACAGACATTGGGCATGGCACGCACCAGGCGAAGCGGTTGTTTGGCCAACGCGGCAATGGCCTTCAGGGGTACGCCGGCGGCGATTGAAATGATCACCTTGCTGCCGTCCAATGCCGCCGCGGTCTCTTTGATGACCGACCCCATGCTCTGGGGTTTGACGGCATAAATAATCACATCGCATTGCCTGACCAGGTCAATATTGCCCGCCACGGTTCGAATCGCATAGGTGGCTTGCAGCTCGGCGCGTCTTTCCTCGCGAGCATCCGAACAGAACAGTTGGTCGGGCGTCGACAGCCCGCTGCGCAGCAATCCTTTTATCAGTGCTTCGCCCATGTTGCCGGCGCCGATCAAACCAATGTGTAGACCTTGAAGCATCTTTCATGTCCTTATGGTTGTTTTTGTGGCACAATGTTTGCTTTTCTTGCCGGGTGCGATTTAAAGGCTACTTTAGGGCTTGGTGTTGGATTGTCAATAAAAAAACAGATGGCCAAGGCGGCGCAGATGCCTTGACCCTCGGGCAGGATCCGGAGTATGAAAGACCCAAAACACTTAGGAGCGATTCTTGTACCCATTCCATATATCCACTTGCGGCGGACAATTTTTGCCGGCATTACGAAGGCTATTCTGTAACACCGTCATCTTCGTTTTGCTTTGGGTGGGGTTTTTCGTCCTGCCTGCTAGCGCCGACGACATGTCCGATGCAATCGGGCCCGAACCCATCGGCCAGAGCGAAGCGGTGGAGAGCGGGTTAACCTATCTGCTCGACTATTGCGCCGACGCATCGAACGGTTCATCCATCGATTTTTCGCGAATTGATCCGCTGGTCGCATTTGTTCACGGGGCAGAAGAGATGGTCGCTCACACGCCGCGGCAACGGGATAACATCCATGGGGCTTTCATTGCCTATACCCTCGATCGTTCCATGCACGATGCCCTGCGCTACGCATACAATCAAAAAATTCCGGAAGGCGCGATCAATGCCTCTTCGGTTCGCTATGCCCAATGGGAGCAAATTTCCGTTGGCGGCTCAGGTCCGCCCGAGTTGTGGAAGATGGTGAATGACCTGGCGCAGCCCAAGGTGGTCAGGGGTGTCGTGCGGGAGATCATTTCCCCGGACCTGCATACCGGTGCCTACTATGAATACGGACTCAATCGTGCGTTTTTGCTTTACCTTCAGGAGAATTTTCGGGTGATGATTTCCATCTCCAGCCAGAACGGCGATTCCGAAGTGGGGAGAAAGGGATTTATCATCGGTGAGGATGAGAATTGGAATTATTTGTACACCCAGGAACCCGGCCTGGACAAAACCGGTTTGGGATGGGTGAAATCCAGAATTTATGATTTTTATTCCATATGCACCTATGTCGAGAACCTCGACCAACCCGGCAAGGTCAAAATCGGTATTTTTCAATGGCTTGGCGCGGGCTGGGCGGGCCTCAATCTGGTGGAGTCACACCACATTCACAAAGGAATGGTGCGACAGACATCCCAATTCAAGGCGTTGTTGGAATCGCAAAGAATGCCCGCCGCCATCACTCTCGAGCAGGTGTACCAGTCGCTTGCCCAAATCGATGAAGACACCCTGCGGGCGAAGGCGTTGGCCGTCGTGCACCATATGCGCGACAAGGCGCTGTCCGATGATGATTTGAAGAAGAAAAAAGCGATTGCAGAATTGAATCCAGAGGCCTATGTGGCCCAGATGGACAAACGGGAGTTGATCAGTGAACTGATGCGGGAGTTCATGAAATTCAGTCTGGGCAAGGAGACACCCTTGGCCCCTTCCTTCTGGGTATCGATAGAGAAGCGTCCTTCGAACGGCCCCCTGCCGCTGTCATAGCGTCTTGGTCTTGATTCCCATGTCAGACAGGGCTTTGCTTTGCTCCCCCCTCATCAGGCGGATTAACTCCACCCTGGCGATATGGGGTTCGATCCCCTTGCGGTCAAGCACTTCCAGAAGCTGTCCGAAAAGCCGGCGTCGTTTCAAGCCGGGTTGACTCAGGTCCCGGCGATCGTCGAAACAATCCATCAGTTTGGCACCGCAGGGGCAGTTGCGATAGAGTTCGACTTTCGGGTGCTCTTCATCGTCTGGACCGCTTTCCAGGTCATCTCTCTCGCGCCGTGATGCCTCGATGTCGCGAATGTAGGCATCCAGGGTTTCATACCGGCGGCCGCAGACGGGGCATTGTTTGGGGAAAGCGGCATCGGATAACGCTTTCAGACCATCGTAAAGCTTTAATGTGTTTTCCATGATAAAAATTCACAGCCCCTTCTGACGTGATCGAATGTCGCTACCCGGAATACTGAGCCAGCGCTGCATATTTGACATCGGCCGGGAAGCGCAAGACTTGAGCCGCTCACTGGAGTCGGTCAAATACGGCAAGTCTAACTGAATGTGATTCACTCTGAAAGGCATGCATTACAAAAGGTATTTGATAAAAAAATTCACATGACAATGGAGATGGCCGGCATGGGTGGGACAGGTGGCCAGAGCCACTTGACCGCTTGGCGTGTGGCATCGGCCACCTGTTCCACCCACGCCGGGTTTAATGAATAGCGTTCAGTTAGAATCCCTGGTTCAAGAGAACAAAGGCCGCCCAGTCGTCCCGAGAAGCCGAGGATGACGCAACCCACGAAAAATCTTGACATATCATGAAGTTTACCACTATTCTGAAGCCCAAAACGGTTTGCCGGGAAAGGGTAACCATCGCTTATGTACCCACTGGGTTATTTCATCATCGCCGTGGCCAACATCCTGGACGTGGCCCTGGCGCTTTATTTTTGGATTCTTCTCGCCCAGGTCGTTCTGTCCTGGGTCAATCCGTCTCCGCGCCATCCGCTTGCCGTGCGCGTGGTCAGGATTATCTACATGCTCACCGAACCGGTGCTCTATAAAATTCGGACACGCTTTCCGGTATCCTTTGGCGGTATCGATTTCTCACCGATGATCGTTCTGCTGGCGATCTATTTCCTGAGGTTTTTCCTCGTGCAGAGCCTGGTCCGTTTCGGCAGCAGTCTACTCTAGCGTGTCTGCAGGGAGAGGTCACATGACGATTACCGCAGTCGATATTCAACAACAACAATTTCGGGTTCGATTCAGGGGATTCGACATCCGCGAAGTCGATCGCTTCCTGGAACAGACGGCCGAAACGATCACTGCGTTGCAGGAAGAGAATATAAAGATCAAAGAGGAATTGCGGCGTCTGAAGATGGAGACCCAAGGCTACAAGGAGCGCGAAGAGACATTCAAGCGCGCCATGCTCAATTCCCAGAAGGTCTTGGAACAGATGAAGGAAAATGCACGCAAGTCGGCCGAGATCATCATTGCCGACGCGGAGGTCAAGGCCGAAAAGATCCTCAATCGCGCCCACAACCGCTTGTCTCAACTCCATGAAGACATTTCCGAACTCAAACGCCAGCGGGTGCAAATCGAAGTTCAGATCCGGTCCGTCATCGAAGCCCACAGCAAGTTGCTGGAGATGGGCAAGGAGAGCATGGATGCATTGGATGAATCCGACGACAAGGTGGCCGTCCTAAAACAACCGCCCAGCATTTTAAGCTAAACCCTCCCGCCCATTGGCCGATAATGAACAGAGAGCCGAACAGCCACCATTCGACGTGGGCTGTTTTTCTCTGTAGCGTTTAAGTGCCCCCTTTACAGGATAACCGGGCAATTCAACCAGGGAGTTGCGCATGGCCAAAATTGATGCTTTTTTCAAGCTGATGCACGAACAGAATGCCTCCGACTTGCACCTGATGGCAGGCCAACCGCCTGCCTTGCGCGTGCATGGCGACATCGAACGGGTCAAGTACAAAGTGCTTGACAACGACGGTCTGCGCGCCATGCTCTATGAAATCGCGGCCGAAGATAAGATCAAGACATTCGAAGAAACCGGAGATGTGGACTTCGGTTATGAAATCCCCGGGCTGGCGCGATACCGCGCCAATTTTTTCATGCAGAAAAACGGAGTGGGTGCCGTGTTCAGGGAAATCCCCAGCACGATTCTCACCTGCGAGCAGTTGGGGTTGCCGTCGGTCATGGCCAAGTTGGCCAGTCTGCCGCGCGGCCTGGTCATCGTCACCGGACCGACCGGCAGTGGTAAATCCACGACCCTGGCGGCGATTATCGACGAGGCCAATCGTACCCGGGCCGATCACATCATCACCATCGAGGATCCGATCGAATTCGTTCATAAAAGCCAAGGCTGTCTGGTCAACCATCGTGAGGTGGGCATCCACACCAAATCGTTCTCCGCTGCGTTGAGAGGCGCCCTGCGCGAAGATCCGGACATCATTCTGGTCGGCGAAATGCGCGATCTGACCACCATGAGCCTTGCCATAGAGGCGGCCTCCACCGGTCATCTGGTTTTTTCCACGCTGCATACCACCAGTGCGGCCAAAACCGTCGACCGTATTGTGGAGGTCTTCCCGGCCGAAGAGCAGGCCCAGATCCGTTCCACCTTGTCCGACGGGATTCGAGCCATCATTTCCCAGACCCTTTTTAAACGCATCGATAAAAAAGGGCGGATTCCGGCCCTGGAAATCCTGATCGCCACACCGGCGGTTCGAAACTTGATCCGGGAGGGCAAATCGCACCAGATTCCATCCATGGTCCAAACCGGTAAAAAATATGGGATGCAGCTGCTCGATGATGCCATCATGGAGCTGTTCAACAAGGGCAGGATCAGCGCCGAGGATGCCTATACCAAGTCAAACGACAAGGGACGTTTCCGCCCGCTGCTCAAGGCGCCGCCGGTGGATTTTACCGAGGCTTAGTCCTCGCGCCCGGCGCGGGAGCGACCGGCTGAAATAAGTATAAGGTGACATTAACACGGTAACAGGCGCCAGAGGGAAAAGCGCCTGTTGCGATGGGGACGGCCATGAAGAAGCAAGAGATCGATCACATCCTTACCCGAATGCTCGATTCACACAGCAACGTGTCGGACCTCAATTTGACGGTCGGCCGGCCGTTGCAGGTGGAAAGCTCCGGCGAGCTGTTGCCGGTCAGCACCAAGCCCCAGATCGACAGCCTGACACCGTTTCAGACCGAAATCGTGGCGCTGAATCTCATCGACGGCGATCGTCGTTTGACCGAGACGCTCCTGCAGACCGGATCTTGCGACCTTTCCTACAGCCTTCCCGGCAAAGCGCGATTTCGCGTGAATATTTTTTCCCAGTCCGGCCATCTGTCCATTGTCTTAAGACAGCTGGAGTCCAAGGTGCCGACGATTCGGGACATGAGGCTGCCGGAATCCTTTGTGGAAATGGGCCGGGAACTCAACGGCATCATCATCTTCACCGGCGCCACCGGCACCGGTAAAACCACATCTCTGGCGGCCATCCTGGAGGAGATCAACGAACAGCGTGCGGTTCATGTGGTGACGCTGGAAGACCCCATCGAATATCAACATCCCCACAAGAAGGCGACCTTCAATCAACGTGAGTTGGGGCGCGATTACGATTCGTTCGCCAACGGGCTGCGGGCCGCCCTGCGCCAGGCACCGAAAGTGATTCTGGTCGGCGAAATGCGCGACCGGGAAACCGTCGAGATCGGTCTCACGGCCGCGGAAACCGGTCACCTGGTGCTCACCACCCTGCACACCGTGGACGCCGGGCAGACCATCAACCGCATCCTGGGTATGTTTACCAACGAAGAGGAAAAGCAGGTCCGCATCCGTCTGGCCGATACGGTTCGGTGGGTCGTCAGCCAGCGCCTGCTGCCCAAGATCGGCGGCGGCCGTGTGGCGGCCTTTGAAGTACTGCGAAGCAACTTGAGAATCAAAGAGGCGATATTGAACGGCGAATCCGAAGGCAAGACCTATTACGAGATGATGCAGTCCGGGCGGCCCTTCGGCATGGTGACCTTCGACGACTATATCGTGGACCTTTACGAGAAGGGGTTGATCACCCAGGAAACGGCATTGGCCTATTCATCCCACAAGGCCGTCACCAGCCGGGGCATCGACAAGGTGAAAAGCGCCAGGGGTGAGTCGACCACGGATATCAAAGATCTGGAACTCGATCGGGGGTATCATAAAAAAGCGTAGTTCCGGTTGGTTACGTAAATGGTGGATGGTGTGATGGTATCGGTTGAGCATACTGTGCGGGCACGAACCGCGTTTGGCCCGCCCTAGGGAGCATTGGATTGAGCTATGGAGATTATTTGCCAGAATTGCAACGGTAAGCTGAAGGTCGCCGACGATAAACTGCCGGAAGGCAAAACCGTCACGCTGAAATGCCCGCGCTGCCAGTCCAAGATCAGCGTCAATCGACCGGCCCAAAAGGCCGAGGCGGAGGATGGCGCCTTCGACGATTTGTTCGATTTTGACGAAGACGATGGCGAAGGGTACGATGCGTCGGAAAAGCCGTTCGACTTTATCGAGGAAGAAGGCAAAACCGCATTGGTTTGCGAGTCCGACACCCTGATCCGTGAAAAGATGCGACCCACTCTCGACCTGATGGAATACCACATTACCGAGACGCCCAACAGCCGTGAAGCGCTCAAGAAGATGCGCTACCACACCTATGACCTGGTGTTGCTCAACGAGTATTTCGACACCCGGGACCCGGATGCCAATCCAGTCCTCATCTATATCGAGCGACTGGCAATGGAGACGCGCCGCAACATGTTCGTGACGCTCCTGACCACCCGTTTCCGGACTATGGATCACATGACCGCTTTTCAAAAGAGCGTGAATATGATCGTGAACCTGCGCAACATCGATGATATCGACAAGATCCTGCAAAGAGGAATGGCCGATTACGGCCTGTTTTACAAAGTCTTTAAGGAATCATTGACCCGTTAGGCTTTTGGGGCCTGCATAGGGCCGCCAACGCTTGGCACCTCTACCGTCAAACATCGATTGCCGACCCATGCCCAAGTCCAGCAACATTGTTCAAGCCGCTGATAACCTTTATATGATCACCCTACCGGTGGCCATCACCGGCTTTGCGGATTTCATCACCGCCTGGGTATGGACCGCCGGTCCGGTGGTCGTCGTGGATGTGGGGCCGTCATCGACCAATGGCCGGTTGCTCTCCGCATTGGCCGAACTCGGCGTGCGTCACCTCGATTTTATCTTATTGACCCATATCCACATCGATCATGCCGGCGGTATCGGCGGAGTGGCCCGCGCATTTCCCGGGACGCCGGTGGTGTGCCACCCCAAGGCTGTGGAACATCTCGTGGATCCGCAACGGTTGTGGGAAGGATCCGTCAAGACGCTGGGCGATGTGGCCCGCGCTTACGGCCCCATCGAACCGGTGCCTGGGGGGCAGGTGCTTTCCATGGATCGGTTCGAAGCCCAGGGTATTGCGTCCATAGCGACCCCCGGCCACGCCCCCCACCACTTCAGTTTTCTCATGGGCGATCTGCTCTTTGCCGGTGAGGCGGGCGGTGTTTGCCTTTCGCTGGAGAATGGCGAATCCTACCTGCGCCCGGCCACACCGCCGCGATTTCGCATCCAGACCAGCCTCGACAGCATCGATCGACTCATCGATTGTGCCCCGCGTCGGATCTGTTATGGGCATGTGGGGATGCGTTCCCAAGCCGTCGAGATGCTTCACCGACACCACGACCAGCTCATGCTGTGGTTGGAGAAAATCACGCCCTGGTATGAACGGCATCCACAGGGTGGGTCGGATCTGATGGAAGCCTGCCTGGGCGACCTGCTGGCCAGCGATCCGACGTTGTCCGGATTTTCCCAGCTGTCGCCGGACGTCCGTAGCCGCGAGCGTTTTTTTCTGCTCAACAGCGTCCGAGGGTATTGGGGGTATCTTGCCGACCAGTAGCCCGGCGGCTCAATTGACCGGCCGAGCGGGAACGAAACTTACAGCCGATCGGCGATAATCTTCAGCCCGACCAGGGTCAGGTCGGGTTCCACGGCTTCGATGCACGTGGCCACATGCTGCATCAAAGGGGCCAATCCACCTGTGGCGATCACCTTGGGCCGGGTTCCCAGTTCGGCGGAAATACGCGCGATCATGCCATCGACCATACCCGCATATCCATATATGATACCCGATTGAATACTCGAAATGGTGTCATTGCCGATCACACTGGCCGGTTTTTTGAAAATTTCCACTCGTGGCAGCTTGGATGCCTTGGCGAACAGCGCTTCGGACGAGATACCGATGCCGGGGCTGATGGCGCCTCCCAGGTATTCACCCTTTTCGGTGATGACATCGAAGGTGGTGGCTGTGCCGAAATCGATGACGATCAGGCTGGTGCGATAGCGTTCGTAGGCCGCCACGGCGTTCACGATACGATCGGCGCCCACCTCGTTGGGGTTGCTGTAGAGGATCGGCATCCCGGGATAGGATTTGGCATCGATCCAGTGGGCGACGTGTTTCAGATATTTGCGGGCAAAGGCGTCCAGGATCGTCACCATGGGTGGGACGACACAAGAAACGACGGTCTTTTCAATCCTGGCGATGTCAATCCGGCTGCGCCCGAAGAGACCTGCCGCCAGGAGGTTGAATTCATCCTCCGTCGTATTGCGTTCGGTACGGACCCGCCAGTTTTCGATGAGCGTGTCGCCATCGAAAACGCCCATGACGATATTCGTGTTGCCGACATCGATGACCAGCAGCATGCCACAATGCCCTTTCTAGAATTGAATACTTCTTTTCAAGCGCTTCGGATGGCGTCCAGCATCGTCACCGTTGCCCTGGTGTTGGCGACATTGTGGACCCGCACGATGTGGGCGCCATTGTTCACGGCCATCGCGATGGTCGCCTGGGTACCGGTTTCAACCTCGGGTCGGTCTGCCGACAGCTCGGTCGCGGTCGCCTCGGACAAAATTTTACGGATAAAAGCCTTACGGGATGTGCCAATCAAAATGGGCACGTCCAGCTCTTCGAAAACAGACAACCGCCGGATAATCCGCAGATTATGCGCGACGGTTTTTCCGAACCCAATGCCAGGATCGATGATGATTTTATCGGACGCGATACCGGCCTGCCGGGCCCTTTCGATGGCCCCTTTCAAGTACGCTTTTACCTCGCCGAGCAGATTGTCATAAACCGGATCGATTTGCATGGTGCGCGGGCGCCCTTTCATGTGCATCAGGATCACCGGCACATCGTATTTCACCGCCACCGCAGCCATCTGTTCATCCATTTGCAAGGCGCTGATGTCGTTGATGATGGCGGCACCCGCGGCCAGAGCCGCTTCGGCAACGGCAGCCTTGTTGGTGTCGATGGAGATGGGCACAGCGATGCGTGTCGTCAGACGTTCAATCACCGGCAATACCCGATCGATTTCCGCCTGTGCGCCAACCCCTTCGGAATAGGGACGGGTGGATTCACCCCCGATGTCGATGATATCGGCGCCCGCCTGGACCAGTCGCTCGGCTTGGCTCACGGCCGCTTCGGTGGAGTAGAATTGTCCGCCGTCCGAGAACGAGTCGGGCGTGATGTTGACAATGCCCATGATCGCCGTGCGATGCCCGAGTTCGAGGTGAAAGCGGTTCCAGTGCAGGGTATAGTGTTTCATGGTGTTTTTCGAAAGCCTCGGCGGTGATCCCAGACCGATGGGTTTTGCAGCGCGATCATTCCCCTGCGGGGTCCTCGATGTGGAGCTCCGGATCGGGTTCGGACTGATCTGCCTTGGCGGACGGCAGGTTGGCATCCGGTTTGATGGAAAGAATCAGCTCGTCGAGCTCCTTGCCAAGCACCGTCTCTTTTTCGAGCAACCGGGCAGCCAGGGCATGCAGGATATCGATATGCTCACTCAGGACTGAATGGGCCTGCTGGTGGGCATTTTTTATCAGTCGCGTGATTTCATTGTCGATTTTTTGCGCCGTGGCCTCTGAATAGTCACGGTGCTGCGCAATTTCGCGACCCAAAAAGACCTGCTCCTCACCCTTTGCATAGGACAAGGGCCCCAGCTCCTCGCTCATGCCCCACTGGCGCACCATTTGTTGGGCCAGTTCCGTCGCTTGCTTGATATCGTTGGAAGCACCGGTGCTGATGCGATTGAAGACGATCTCTTCGGCCACGCGGCCGCCGAAGGCCACCGCCAGTTCGCTCTCGAGTTGATCTTTGTACTTGAAATCACGCTCTTCCGGCAGAAACCAGGTGACACCGGCGGCGCGGCCGCGAGGGATGATGGTGATCTTGTTCACGGCATCGGTGTTGGGTAAACAGCGTGCGACCAGCGCATGGCCGCCTTCATGATAGGCCGTGGTCTTGCGGTCCTCTTCCCGAATCACCTTGGACTTGCGCTCCAGCCCCATATATACTTTGTCCTTGGCGTCTTCGAAGTCCACCATCTCCAGCTTTTCCTTGCCACGCTTGGCGGCCAGCAACGCAGCCTCGTTGACCAGGTTTTCGAGGTCGGCACCGGAAAACCCGGGTGTGCCTTTGGCCAGATTGGTAGGATTGACATTTTGATCCACGGGCGTCTTTTTCATGTGGACCGAGAGGATTTTCTCGCGTCCCCGGATGTCGGGAAGATTGACCACCACCTGCCGGTCGAATCGGCCCGGCCGCAACAGTGCCGGGTCGAGAACGTCGGGCCGGTTGGTGGCCGAGATGAGAATGACGCCTTCATTGGACTCGAACCCGTCCATTTCCACCAGAAGTTGATTGAGGGTCTGTTCGCGTTCGTCGTGACCGCCGCCCAGACCGGCGCCGCGATGGCGGCCGACTGCATCGATTTCATCGATAAAAATGATGCAGGGCGCGTGCTTCTTGCCCTGGACAAAGAGGTCTCGTACGCGCGACGCGCCGACACCGACAAACATCTCCACGAAATCCGACCCGCTGATGCTGAAAAACGGCACCCCGGCTTCACCGGCGATGGCCCTGGCCAGCAAGGTCTTGCCCGTGCCCGGAGGGCCCATGAGCAATACCCCCTTGGGAATGCGCCCGCCCAGGCGGGTGAATTTTTTCGGGTCGCGCAGGAAATCGACCACCTCGCTCAACTCTTCCTTGGCCTCATCGATACCCGCCACATCCTCGAAGGTGACCTTCTCCTGGGAGTCGGACATGAGCCTGGCCCTGCTTTTTCCGAACGAGAGCGCCTTACCACCGCCCGATTGCATCTGCCGCATGAAAAAGATCCACACACCGATCAGCACGAGCATGGGGAACCACGAGATCAAAATATTGTACCAGGGCGATTCGGTGGGGGGCTTGGCCTTGATGCTGATGTTTTTGGATCTTAAATTTCTAATGAGATCAGGATCTTCCGGTGTATATACACGGTATTTCTGCCCGCTGATATCGGTTGCGCTGATTTCCTGGCCCTGGATGGTGACTTCGTTCACCCGAGTTTCGTCGACCATGGCCAAAAATTCGGAGTATCCCAAGGGGGTTTCGGTGAGGTTTTGGGCGTTGAACATTTTGTAGAGCATAATCATCATCAGGGTGATCACGCACCATAACGCCAGGTTTTTATAAAAAGGGTTCAAAAAGAATACCTCCTCCATAGTTTGGTGCCGCCGACTGCCGGAATTGCCTACCATAATGCCCTTTGGGCCTTTTCGCAACTATTATCATTTCGTTTTCCATTCGGGCGATCGCCTTTACAACTGCTTCATATCGTTGACTCTATCAATGGCTTGGGCCTCAATGCGCAGTACCCTCGATGTCTGCTCGTCGACCACCGCCAGACCGCTTCGGCGCACACCGACGACCCAAAGAATCGTATCGCCGTCGATCACCAGGGGGAGCCGTGGCCTTTCGGGCTTGGGGATCTTGTGATCGATGAAGAGCTTTTTGAGCTTTTGGGTGCCTTGCAATCCAAAAGGTGAGATCCGGTCACCCGGTTTCGAATTTCGAATGAGCAGGGGAAAGGTGAGTCGGTTCAGATCGAAGAACGCCCGGTGGGGGTCAGATGAACGGAGCACCTCGTGATCGAGGGCATGGTCGATGGCGCGCTCGATCTGGAAGGTCAGCCGCAATCCGGCTTCGGGGATCTCGATGGCCGCCGGAAGATCTTCCGCCGTGTCGATCGCGTGTGTAAATTCAACCGCTTCGGCCGGCAACGCCGCTTGCGGGCGACCGCGGTAGTTGCCAGGGAAACGCCGGAAGCACAAATCGGTCACCGTTCGTTCGGCCTCGATACGGCGCGGCAGGTGCAGACGGCGATGCGGCTGTCGGTCCGGAAGCAGGGCCAGGATTTTTTCGATGTGCCCGGCGCTGAACCGCTGAAGATCACCTAACCACAGACGCAGGGCGGCTCGGATGATGCGACGCTGGACGGGGAGAGGCGCGCGGATGAGTGAATCGACGTGCAACCTCAAGGACGTTGAACCCCGGGCGGCGACAGATCGCGTTAGCAGCGGGGCCAGTTGATCGTCCATCCAGCGATCCTCTTCGAAACAGATCGATGCCGTCCGGTTGAGAATTTGAACCAGGTTGGCGTTATAATTTTTTTCCAGATGGGGGATCAGCTGGTGGCGGACCCGATTGCGGTCAAACCTCACATCCATATTGGTTGGGTCATGCAACCAGGTGATGCCGAGCCGATCGAGATAAGTCAGTATCTCTTTGCGCGTGACACGAATCAGGGGCCTGATGATCCGATTGTCCCGAATCGGTGGGATACCGGAGATGCCGCGCATGCCGCTGCCGCGTAGCAGATGCAGGAGAACGGCTTCGGCGTTGTCATTGGCCTGGTGCCCGACGGCGATTTTCGAAAAACCCTGTTGGGCCGCCGCCTGCTCGAGAAAGTCATAGCGTTGGGTTCGCAACCAGGCTTCCAGGGAGCCGTGTCCAGGAAAGGTGGCGAGCCGCGATGAGAAAAAGGGAACATCGAGATCTTCGGCCAGACGCTTGACCCATTGGGTTTCTTCGGCCGCGGTGTCGGGACGCAACCCGTGGTCCAGATGAGCGATGCCCAAATCGATGGCATAACGGCATCGTAACCAGAATAGGACATGGACGAGGGCCACCGAATCGGGGCCCCCGGAAACGCCCACCAGTACACGATCCTTGGGGAAGAGCATGCCATAGTCATCGATGCATTGTTGCACCTTTATTATAAGCCGTGATGTATCCCCCACCTGGTAAGGAGGGTGCGGCTTTTTGGTATCCGGTGGTGAAGGCATGCGCTACCTTGTCATCTCATCAACGGGAAGTATCAACGGACGGTGTTCAAGGATTTCGGTCTGGGGTCTTTTGCGCGTGGTGCTTTGTTCCACGGCCTCGGTTCTATGGCAGCCATGAATAATTGTCAACTTTACCTTGAAAATGCGTTGGCGCCAAATTATAATCTGTTTCTTGGTTGTGCTAGGCGGGGAGCTAGCGGTGCCCTCGACCCGAAATCCGCTTATGCGGGGCTGAATTCCCTCCATAGGGTGATGCTCGAAACATGTTGCTTTGCAGGCCGGCCGCCGCGCAACAGACGGTCGCGAACCTCGTCAGGTCCGGAAGGAAGCAGCGATAAGTGATGCGGTCTGTGTCGCGGATCGATCCCGGCCATGTTGCAAGGCGATGTGCAAGGGCATATTCGAAGGGGGGTGCACAACCGACTCACCGAGTGCCCATCCACAAATGGTCCATCGGCCATTTGTGGATGGGCACTAGCGAGCAAAACGGCACATTCCGATTTCCCTCCACATCCCCCAAATCTTTGTTTCCTATCCCAATGCCTAAGGTCCGCGGCGCCTTGACATCCCCATAAGCCGTCTTATTTTTTTATCACTTTTCGGGGCCGTTCGAATTGCGAGCATTTTCAAGTGAATAGATTGGTTTTAGGGCGAATCGGAAAAACAATTTCAAGGAGTTTGGGGAGGCATGAGCAAGAGAATCGACATCCAGGAGGAGACCGACCTGGAACAGGCAGAGGCCAGCGAAAATGGTGTTGAGACACCCATTAATAGCCCGGACGACAAGTCAGAGATCGAGGTCGAGCCGGAGGCTCCAGCTGCAGAAGAGGACCTGAAGAAAAAACTGGAAGAAGCCGAGCGACAAGCAAAAGACAACTATGAACGACTCCTGCGCGTATCCGCCGATTTTGAGAACTACAAAAAACGAACGGCCCGTGAAATGCAGGATCTTGTGAAGTATGCCAATGAAAAAATCCTGAAAGAGATGCTGACAGTCGTAGATAATCTGGAACGGGCCATCGAATCGGCGGCCAACCACTATGACGCGAATGATCCCCTCATTCAGGGGGTCCATCTGACGCTAAGCGAGACATTGAAGATTTTGGAAAGACACCAGGTAAAACCCGTGGTTTCCTTGGGTGAACCCTTTGACCCCAGCTTCCATCAAGCCATGATGCAGGAAGAGGTGCAAGATCAACCGCCCAACACCGTCGTTAAAGAGTTGCAGAAAGGGTACCTGATTTATGACCGACTATTGAGGCCCGCACTGGTCGCTGTGTCCAAAACCGGTGGTGCTGTCAATCAGGAAAATAGCTAGTGACTAAAAAACTATAGAATGTCCATATATGAATTATTCAAGGAGGAGATCAAATGGGCAAGATTATTGGAATTGATTTGGGAACGACCAACTCTTGTGTGGCTATTATGGAGGGCAGCGACAGCAAGGTCATCACAAATCCCGACGGTGGGCGTACGACTCCATCGATTGTGGCCATTTCCGAAAGTGGTGAGCGTCTGGTGGGTCAGATCGCCAAGCGCCAGGCCATCACCAATCCGGAAAATACGGTTTTCGGCGTCAAGCGTCTGATCGGGCGTAAATTCGACTCGGCCGAAGTTCAGAAGGATATCAGCAATCTTCCCTACAGGATCAAAAAGGCTGAAAACGGCGATGTTCGCATCGAACTTCGCGGAAAAATGTATAGCCCGGCCGAAATTTCTTCTTTCATTCTGTCGTATATCAAAAAATACGCGGAGGATTACCTTGGTGAACCGGTTTCCGATGCCGTCATCACCGTGCCGGCCTACTTTAACGATAGTCAGCGGCAAGCAACTAAAGACGCCGGGAAAATCGCGGGATTGAACGTGATGAGGATCATCAACGAGCCCACGGCGGCGTCGTTGGCCTATGGTTTGGACAAACGCCGCGAAGAAAAGATCGTGGTTTTCGATTTGGGAGGCGGTACCTTCGACGTCTCGGTTCTGGAGATCGGCGAGGGCGTCTTCGAAGTCAAGGCGACCAACGGCGATACCCACCTGGGTGGCGAAGATTTCGATCTGCGGCTTATCGATTATTTGGCCACGGAATTCAAAAAGGAACAGGGCATCGATCTGCGAAACGATAAAATGGCCTTGCAACGCCTAAAGGAGGCGGCTGAAAAGGCCAAGATGGAACTGTCGACCTCTATGGAGACCGACGTGAACCTGCCTTTTATCACCGCCGATGCCAGCGGCCCCAAGCATCTCAACATGAAGATCAGCCGGGCCAAGCTCGAGTCCTTGGTGGCTGACTTGCTCGATAACCTGGAAGGGCCCTGCCGGACAGCCATGAAGGATGCGGGGCTGAGCAATTCGGATATCAACGAAGTGATCCTGGTCGGTGGTATGACGCGTATGCCGGCCGTCCAGGAGCGCGTGAAGAGAATATTTGGCAAAGAGCCCAACCGCAGTGTCAACCCGGATGAGGTCGTGGCCCTCGGTGCCGCGATCCAGGGGGGCGTGCTCAAGGGCGATGTGAAAGATGTTCTGCTGCTCGACGTCACGCCCCTGTCATTGGGTATCGAAACACTGGGCGGCGTGATGACCCGTTTGATCGAGAAGAATACCACTATTCCCACTCGTAAGAGCCAGGTCTTTTCGACGGCCGCGGACAATCAGCCGGCGGTGTCGATCCATGTGCTTCAGGGTGAGCGAGAGATGGCCGCCAACAACAAAACCCTGGGACGATTCGAACTGATGGGGATTCCACCGGCACCACGCGGGATTCCGCAGATTGAGGTGACCTTCGACATCGATGCCAACGGCATCGTCAAGGTGTCGGCGAAAGATTTGGCCACGAACAAGGAGCAATCGATCAGCATCACGGCCTCCAGCGGCATGAGCAAAGAGGAGATTAGCCAGGCCGTCAAGGATGCCGAACTGCATGCTGAAGAGGACAGGAAAAAGAAGGATCTGGTGGAAGCGCGCAACCATGCCGACAGCCTGATTTATTCCTCCGAAAAATCGCTCAAGGATCTGGGCGAAAAGGTCGATGCGGCTACGCGCGGCAAGGTGGAGTCGGCCATTGCCGATCTTCGCAAGGCCATGGAAGGTCAGGATGTCGAAGAGATCAAGCGTCTCAGTGAGCAGCTGACGCAGTCATCCCATAAACTGGCCGAAGCCATCTATCAGCAGCAGACCGCTCAGGGCGAGCAGGCCGCAGGCAGCGCCGGCGCCGGTGCGGGTCAGCAGGCCGGTGGCGGTGCCGCACATGATGACGACGTCGTGGATGCCGATTTTGAGGAAGTCAAAGACGATAAAAAATAGTCTTTTTTCAAACAGGTAGAAATTATTAAAAACCCGCCGCAGCAAGAGCTGCGGCGGGTTTTTTGATGGGGCTAAATTTGGAAGCTCTCCTTGGCGCCGGCGAATTTTTCGCGCAGTTTGGGCTTTTCGATTTTTCCGGTGGGATTGCGTGGTACGTCATCGAAAATGATTTTACGTGGGCGTTTGTAACGCGGCAATTGTTCACAGAAGATGCGCACCTCTTCCTTGGTCAGGGTTTGGCCCGGCTTGACCTTGATAATAGCGGTGGCAATCTCCCCCAGGCGCAAGCTGGGCAATCCGATGACCGCCACATCCGCGATTTTGGGGTGGCTTTGGAGAAAGTCTTCGATCTCCACTGGGAACACATTTTCACCACCAGTGATGATCACATCCTTCTTTCGATCCACCAGCCAGATAAATCCATCTTCATCCTGGCGTGCAATGTCGCCGGTCAGCAGCCATCCTGATTTGATGGCATCTGCGGTCGCTTCCGGATTGCGATAATATTCGACCATCACTCCCGGGCCCTTGACGATCAATTCACCCGGTGTGCCGGGTTCGACGGGATTGAGATGGTCGTCCACGATGCGGTATTCCCAGTCGAATCCAGGAAGACCGATGGCGCCCACTTTGTGCATGTTTTCCACACCGAGATGAACGCAGCCCGGCCCGGTGGACTCGGTCAAACCGTAATTGGTGTCGTATTGATGGTTGGGAAAAATTCTCTGCCACTCTTTGATCAGACTGGGCGGAACCGGCTGGGCTCCGATATGCATGAGGCGCCATTGGTCGATGTGATAATCGCGTAGCTTGAGGTCGCCGCTTTCAATGGCGAAAAGGATATCCATGGCCCAGGGAACCAGCAGCCATACCACCGTGACGCGCTCTTCTGAAATGGCTTCCAGTATCCAGCGCGGCTCCACGCCTTTTAAAATAACGGCGGGTGCGCCGACGATGAAGTTGCCGAACCAGTGCATCTTGGCGCCCGTGTGGTAGAGGGGGGGCAAACATAGAAAGTTGTCCTCATGCGTCTGGCGGTGGTGATGGTTTTCGATAATGCAGGCCGACTCGAGATTGCGATGGGTCAGCAGGGCGCCTTTGGGGGTGCCGGTGGTTCCGGAGGTGAAATAGAGGGCGGCGGCGTCGGTAATTTCCAAGGGGACGTCCACCGGCCGGCTGGCATGGGCCTGCAAAAAGTCGAGGTAGTCGACGGCATACTCCGGGCACAGCGTCTTCGGTCCGACAAAAACATAGGAGCGGACACATCGATGTAAACGGGGTTGGATGCCGTCGATCCGTTCGATGAATTCGGGCCCGAAGATCATCAGCTTGGCTTCGGCCAGCAGCACGCAGCGTTCGATGGTAGCGGCGATGAATCGGAAGTTGAGCGGAACGGCAATGGCGCCGCAGCGTAAGATTCCGAAATAGATGGGCAACCATTCGATGCAATTGGTCATCAGATGGATGACGCGGTCCCCCGGCGCGATGCCGGCGGCCATCAAGGCCCGGGCCAATTGGTTGGCCTGGTCGTCGAAGCTCTGCCAGGTGATGCTGGTGCGTTTGTTCTGGGCGGGGTCACGTTCGATGAGTGCGGTTTCGGCGCCGTACATGCGCGCATTGCGGGCCAGAATTTCGGTAATCAACATGATGTTCCCTCGTTTGGCGTTGAACCTGTCGACCCGCTGGTTAACAGACTCCTCCGTATTTTTCAAGCTGCTCAGCGAGCCTGACTGTGGGCATGAACCCGCTTTCACACAACGCCTCGAATCCATTTCTATCCCTAAATAGGTCTTGAATGTGATTTGGATTTTGCCTAATATGGCGCCATTTATTTTTAGCGGCTCCCAAGCCTCCCCGCGAGCCCGGTTTTTATCGGGGCGAGGCGCCCAATCCTCGAAACATGTGACGAATTGGCCACCTCACGCTGCATGGACTTCAACTCGAGAAGGGATGGCACAAGGCTGACTTTGCGCCAACAGTATACTGCAAGATGCCAATATCTTATGGATGAGGGGAATTAAAATGAAAGTACTCGTGAGCGACAATCTGGGTGAAGTCGGGATCAAAATGTTTCAGGAGGCCAAAGGCATCGATGTGGATGTCAAGACCGGTCTTCCGCCGGAAGAGCTCAAGGCCATTATCGGTGACTATGATGCACTGGTGATTCGCAGCGCCACCAAGGTCACCGAAGATCTGCTCGATGCGGCGGTCAATCTCAAGGTGGTCGGGCGCGCCGGTATCGGTCTTGACAATGTGGACATTCCGGCAGCAACCAGTCGTGGGGTGGTGGTGATGAACACCCCCACCGGCAATGTGATCACCACGGCGGAACACGCCATTGCCATGATGATGTCACTGACGCGCAACATTCCGGCGGCCACCGCCTCCCTCAAGGCGGGCCGCTGGGAGAAAAAGAGCCTGGCCGGCCGGGAGCTGTATAAAAAGACGCTAGGGCTGATCGGCTATGGCAAAATCGGGGCCATCGTGGCCGACCGGGCGCGGGGCTTGAAGATGCGTGTGGTGGTTTACGATCCTTATGTCACACCGGAAAAGATCCAGAACGATGGGTTCGAGCCTTTGACCCTGGAAGAGCTCTACAAACAGGCGGACTACATTACGGTCCATGTGCCAAAAATGAAAACCACCGCCGGATTGCTTAACAAGGATGCTTTCGAGCAAATGAAGAACGGCGTGATGATTATCAATTGCGCCCGTGGCGGTATCGTCAACGAGGCGGACTTGTACGAAGCCATTGTCGCCGGCAAAGTCGGCGGGGCGGCCCTGGACGTTTTCGAAACCGAACCGCCGGGTCAAATTCCCCTGCTCGAGCTCGACAAGGTGATATGTACGCCCCACCTGGGTGCCTCCACCATGGAGGCCCAGACCAATGTGGCCGTCATGGTCGCCCAGCAGATCATCGACTATCTGACGACCGGCACCATCGTCAACGCCGTGAATGTTCCATCGGTTACGGGTGAGGTGTTGGCGAAGGTCGGTCCCTATCTGAAGCTGGCCGAACAGTTGGGCGCTTTGCAGGCCCAATTGATCAAGGGCGCTCCCAGGGAGATGATCATCGAATATTATGGCGACTTCAAGGGGGTTGATTTGTCGCCGGTTACAACGGCGCTGCTGAAGGGGCTTTTGGCCCCCATGGTCAAGGAGGTGGTGAATTTCGTCAATGCCCATGTCCTTGCCAATCAACGCGGCATCAAGGTGACCGAAACCACCGTTGCGGCTCACAAGGAGTATACCTATCTGATCACCGCCAAATTGGTGACCACCGAGGGCGAAAACGTCGTCTCGGGAACGATATTCGGAAAAGAAGATACCCGGGTGGTGCGCATCAATACCTTCCGTCTGGAAATGATTCCGTTGGGCCATATGGCGTTGATCTACAATCAGGATATTCCCGGTTCCATCGGTGAAATCGGCACCTGTCTGGGTAAACACAATATCAACATCGCCCGAATGCAGGTGGGGCAAGAAGAAGGTGGGGACCGCAATATTATTTTCCTTTGCACGGATACGCCCATTCCCAGCGACGTCGTGGCGGAACTGCGCGGTCTCAAGACAGTGAAGAATGTGACACCCTTGGAGTTTTAGCAATCCCGGCGTCGGATTTGTCATCGGGGTGGGCGGAAGGCCGGTACCCGCGTTTTCGTCCCGCCCCTTCGGTGCCATGTAAGGTGACCGCGGTGCTATTGCACACCCCGAAGACAAGACGACAAGAGGACCAACAGGGAGGTGAGGGAACTATGTCCGACGACCGAAAAGAAGAGAATAAGACCCAGTCGGAGAGCAAAGCAAAGAGCTACACTCTACCCAAAATTGATTTTTCCACTTTTATTTTATCGCTGAATTCCTCTGCTTTGGTGCAGCTTGGCCTCATCGAGGACCCTGCTTCGGGTCAGAAGACGAAGAATCTTCCGCTGGCGAAACAGACCATCGATCTCTTGGCCATGCTGGAGGACAAAACCAGAGGCAATCTGACCCGTGATGAGGATAACATCCTCAAGAATCTCCTCTATGAGCTGCGTATGCTCTATGTCAAAGAGAAAGCTTAACGCTTAGATTGACACAACAGCGGACCTGCTGGGCCTTTGGCACCTGATCAGAGGAATTATCATGTTGGCGCACACCGCAGACCAACCGATCAGCGGACCGGTGCAGAAAATGGAGCTGCGGGCGCCGGCCAAAATCAACCTTTGCCTGCATGTCATCGGCAGGCGGCCGGACGGATACCACGATCTGTTTTCGCTCATGTGTGGTGTGGCGCTCTATGACCACTTGGTGCTCGGTATCGGCGCTGCTGAAAACACAATTCAATGCGACCATCCGGTCGTTCCCGGTGATGAGAACAACCTTGCACTCAAAGCGGCATTGCTCTTCAACCAGACCCTCGACCGTGAGAACGGTATTCTCTCCCAACCTGTATCTATCCGATTGACCAAGCATATTCCCCCCGCCGGCGGCCTCGGCGGCGGCAGCAGCGACGCCGCCGCCGTGCTCAAGGGGCTCAATGATCATTACGGCGCACCTTTTGACCGCGACCGGCTTTTGGCTCTCGCAGTGCGTCTCGGCGCGGACGTGCCCTTTTTCATCGATCAGCGTCCCGCCCTGGCCGAGGGGATCGGAGAGCGCCTGACGCCCTACCATGGATTGCCCGCATTCGGGGTCGTTCTGGTCTGCCCTGACTTTGGCATCTCTACTGCGCAGGTCTTTGGAAGCCTCAATTTTGGATTGACAAAATCGAAAAAAAAACTTAGGTACAAGCCTTTTAAAAACGGAAACTTCAGTGCAACGGATCACTTGCACAACGATTTGGAAGCCGGTGTGATCCGCCGTTTTCCAGTAATTGAAAAAATCAAGAAAATGCTTCTAGATCAAGGCGCTATCGGTTCATTGATGAGCGGTAGCGGATCGACGGTGTTCGGGCTGTTTGAGGACAAGGAAGCGGCCGGGCGCGCAGCGAAGCGCCTCGATCGTCCGGATGCATGGCAGGTATTCGCCACCCGATTGCTGGTATAATCGGTGTATTGGATCGGCGGTCGGAAAGGGTACCGTAAGTCAATTCCAATTCTGCTGGGGCGTCGTCAAGCGGTAAGACACAGGATTTTGGTTCCTGCATTCGGAGGTTCGAATCCTCCCGCCCCAGCCAATTTTTTTGATGGCGTGGCCGAGGGGTTAACAGGGGGGCAAATACATCGTGGCAAGCAGAACACTCAATGATTTCTGGATCTTTTCAGGCAACTCCAATCAGGCCCTTGCAAAGCGAATCTGTGAATACCTGAAGATGCCGATGGGCGGCGCGAAAGTGACTACTTTCAGCGATGGTGAGATCCAGATCGAAATCGAAGACAACGTTCGCACCAAGGATGTATTCATCATCCAATCCACGAGCTCTCCGGTAAACCACCATCTGGTTGAACTCCTTCTGATGATCGACGCCATGAAGCGTTCATCGGCCAGAAGCATCACGGCGGTCATGCCGTATTACGGATATGCGCGCCAGGACAAGAAAGTGGCCCCGCGCGTTCCCATCAGCGCCAAGTTGGTCGCCGACCTGTTGACCACCGCCGGTGCCGACCGTCTGATCACATTGGATCTGCACGCCGGTCAGATTCAGGGATTTTTCAATATCCCGGTGGACAACCTGTTCGCCGCACCGGTGATCTTGAATTATATCCGTAAAAATCTGCATGACAACATCGTCGTCGTATCGCCGGATGCCGGCGGTGTCGAGCGTGCCAGGGCCTTTGCCAAGCGGTTGGATGCCGGCCTGGCCATCGTCGACAAACGCCGCACGGCCCCCAATGTCGCCAAGGCCATGGCGGTCATCGGCAATGTGAAGGACAAGATTGCCATCATATTGGACGACATGGTCGACACGGCCGGTACCTTGACGCAGGCCGTCGGCGTTTTACTGGAAAACGGCGCCACCGAGGTGCACGCCTGCTGCGCCCATGCGGTGCTGTCCGGTCCGGCGCTCGATCGGATCAAGGCCAGTGATTTGAAAAGTCTCGTCGTCACCGATACGATTCCTCTGTCACCTGGGGCCGCTGCTTGTGAGAAAATCAAGGTGCTCACAATTTCAGAATTGGTTGGCGAGGCCATCTTGCGGAGTTATCGGGGAGATTCGGTGACGTCGTTGTTTGTATAACCCATTCTTTGTTGTGTAAGGAGGAATTTTTCTTTGGATAAAATAGCACTGAACGCCAAAATCCGTACAACCAAGGGAAACAGCCCTGCCCGGGCACTGCGTCGGGAAGGCAGCGTGCCGGCTGTATTGTACGGTCCGAATACGGAACCCACCATGATTTCCATCGCGGCGAACGAGGTGGAGACGATCATCAAACGAGGCGGACTGGGACGATCCATCTATCATCTGAGCTTGGACGGTGGGGAAAAAGAGACCACCGTCATGATAAAGGAGCTCCAATCGCATCCGGTCTCCAAAGAGGTGCTGCACGTCGACTTCTACGAGGTTTCGATGGATCGGAAAGTCCGGGTCTTTGTTCCCGTGGTGACCACCGGAAAATCCATTGGTGTGGAAAATGGCGGCTTGCTTCAAATCATCCGCCGCGAGCTGGAAGTCGCCTGCCGTCCCGATGCGATTCCCGCCTCGATCACGATTGATATTTCGAATCTGGATGTCGGTGACGCCGTGCATGTGGCCGACATCGCGACCTCAGAGAATGTCGAAATTCCGCACGAGGTGAATTTCACGGTGTTGACCGTGGTTTCCACCAAACGCGAAACCGCCGAGGAGGGTGAGGGCGAAGGCGAGGACGTTGAAGGGGAGGCTGCCGTAGCCACCGGGGAAGAATAGATCGATTGACCCGGGCAATTGAGGCGCTTTGAAGATGAAGCCGCAGAACGGGGCTTATTTGATCGCCGGGCTCGGGAACCCCGGTTCCGAATATGCAGTGACCCGCCACAATGCCGGTTTCTTGGTGATTGATCAGCTGGCCGAGGCTTTCAAGATCGACGTCCAGCGCAAAAAGTTTGACAATCTCTTTGGCCGGGGACGCATCGAGGGGGTGGACGCCCTTCTGGTCAAACCCCAGGCTTACATGAACCGCAGCGGACCGCCGCTGCAGCGTATAGCCGATTATTTTGGGATTCAACGCGAGGCGATGGTCATAGTCCATGATGACATCGACCTGGCCTTTACAAGATTAAAAATCAAAGAGAAAGGGGGCGATGGGGGACACAAGGGGATCCGATCGATCATTGAAGCCTTTGGGAATGGCGATTTTACAAGGGTGCGGTTGGGTGTAGGCAGATCCGACCGGGCCGCCAATGTCGTCGGTCATGTACTGGGGGCGTTCAGCGCCGATGAGCGCACCGTACTGAACGACTTTCTCCAGAGGGCGTGTGAAGCGATCGTGACGATCCTGACCGAAGGTACGAAGATAGCGATGAACCGATATAACCAGAAGTCAAGTTAACCATTTTAGGTAGGGAGGAGAGAATGGACGCTGTAATGAACAATCTTCCGTTGTATTGTACGATGATTGGTATCGTCGGTGTAATCTACTCGATCATCATCGCCGGTATCGTCAAGAGCGCGCCTGCTGGAAACGAGCGCATGAACGAGATCGCCGGTGCCATTAAAGAGGGCGCCATCGCCTATCTCAATCGTCAGCTCAAGAGCGTGGCCATCGCCGGGGTTATCATTTTTGCGATCATCCTGATCGGTTATGGCTCCACCAAAGGCATGAACGTGGGCATCACCACCGCCCTGGGCTTCCTGATCGGCGCCGTGGCCTCTTACGCCGCCGGTTACATTGGCATGCGCGTGTCGGTTATCGCCAACGTGCGCACCGCCGAGGCGGCCAAAAAAGGAATGGCCGCCGGTCTTTCCATGGCCTTCAAGGGTGGTTCGGTGACCGGTATGATCGTGGCCGGACTGGCCTTGACCGCGGTGGCCGGTTTCTACACCGTGACCCATGACGTCGTGGCCCTGGTCGCCCTGGGCTTCGGCGGCAGCTTGATCTCCATCTTCGCCCGTCTGGGCGGCGGTATCTTCACCAAGGGCGCCGACGTGGGCGCCGACCTGGTGGGCAAGGTCGAAGCCGGTATTCCTGAAGACGATCCGCGCAACCCGGCCGTTATCGCCGACAACGTGGGCGACAACGTGGGTGACTGCGCCGGCATGGCCGCCGACCTGTTCGAAACCTATGCCGTCACCGCCGTGGCCGCCATGCTGTTCGGCCATCTGATGTTCCCCAAAATCGCCATCACCACCGAATTGCCGCTGGTGTTGGGCGCCATTTCCATTATCGCCTCGATCATCGCCGCCTTCTTTGTCCGTCTGGGCAGCAGCGGCTACATCATGGGCGCTTTGTACAAAGGGATGTTCGGATCCGCCATTCTGGCCATCATCGGTTTTTACTTCGCCATCACCAAGATGGTACCTGTTCTGGAAGTGAAACTGCTGGCCACCGGCGCAGCCAAGACCATTCCTGCCATCAACATTTTTTACGCATCCCTGGTCGGCATCGTCCTGACCGTCGTCATCGTCATCATCACCGAGTACTACACCGGCATCCGTCAGCCGGTGAAGAGCGTTGCCGAGGCCTCCACCACCGGCCACGGCACCAACATCATCGCTGGCCTGGCCGTCTCCATGCAGTCCACCGCTTTGCCGGTGATCGCCATCTGTATCGGTATCTTTATCGCCTATAACATGGCCGGCCTTTACGGCATCGCCATCGCCGCCATGGCCATGCTCTCCATGACCGGAATGGTGATCGCCATCGATGCTTACGGCCCCATCACCGACAACGCCGGCGGTATCGCCGAGATGGCCGAGATGGATGACAGCGTGCGCGCCGTCACCGATCCGCTGGATGCAGTCGGCAACACCACCAAGGCCGTGACCAAGGGCTACGCCATCGGTTCCGCCGGTCTGGCCGCCCTGGTTTTGTTTGCCTGTTTCATATTCGAGTTCAGCCTGCATGGCGGAGATAAAATCATCCGGTTCGACCTGGTCGATCCCAACGTTATCATCGGCCTGTTCATCGGCGGCCTGCTGCCCTACCTGTTCGCCTCCATCGCCATGAAAGCGGTCGGTAAGGCCGGTGGCGCGGTGGTCGAGGAAGTACGTCGCCAGTTCCGCGAAATCCCGGGCATCATGGAAGGTACGGCCAAGCCCGACTATGCCAAGTGCGTGGATATCGTCACCAAGTTCGCCTTGGGCGAAATGATAGTGCCGGCCCTGCTGCCGGTTGTTGCGCCCCTCATCATCGGCTTCCTGTTGGGCAAAGAAGCCCTTGGCGGTCTGTTGATCGGCTCCATCGTGACCGGTCTGTTCGTTGCCATCTCGATGACCACCGGTGGCGCGGCCTGGGACAACGCCAAGAAATATATCGAAGACGGCCACCTGGGCGGCAAGGGCAGCGATGCCCATAAAGCGGCCGTTACCGGCGACACCGTGGGCGATCCGTACAAAGATACGGCCGGCCCGGCAGTCAACCCCATGATCAAGATCCTCAACGTGGTGGCGCTGTTGATGGTTCCGTTCTTGATGTAATCGCCAAACCAGCCTTTTAACCGGCTGAAGAATGATAAGGATCGGCACTTTCGTGCCGATCCTTTTTTGTTGCAAGAAAAAGGGCAAAATGCTATGTTTGCAATCTGACTCTAACTTTAACGAACGCCGTGCGTGCGTTCCCGGTGTGTGAATGACCAACTCGGTAGAAGAAAATAAAGACGGCACGAAAGCGAAAACCAAGCGATTTGGTATCGGCGATCTGGCCGTTTATCCCGCCCATGGTGTCGGTCGTATCGAAGCGATCGAGACACGCGTGGTCAATGGCGAGAAGCATGATTTCTACATCATGAAAATTCTCGAAAACAACATGGTCATCATGATTCCCACATGGAATGTCGAATCCGTGGGATTGCGCGACGTGATCGGTGAAAAAGAGGTTCCCAAGATCATGGGGGTGATGACCTCCAAGCGGGACCTGGCCATAGATAATCAGACGTGGAATCGTCGCTACCGCGAATACATGGATAAGATCAAGACCGGGTCCCTTTACGAAGTGGCTGAGGTGTTTCGAGATCTTTCCCTGCTTAAATTAAATAAAGATCTCTCTTTTGGCGAACGCAAGCTTTACGACACCGCCCACAACCTGTTGATCAAAGAACTTTCCACCGCCAAAAAATCCGACGAAAAGACCGTGGCCTCCGAAATAGAAGCCTTGTTCTCCAACGACGACAAGGCGTAATTCACAACCTGCCATGCCTCAGCCGGGCAACTTCACGCTGAAAGTCGATACCGCTGGAAATGGGATGCGCCTGGACGCCTACCTGTCCCTTCACCTGAGCGACTGTTCGCGTTCCAGGGCAGCCGACCTGGTTCGAAGGGGCTGCGTTCTCGTGGATGGCGTCGTGCGCAAATCGGCCTACAAAGTGAAATCCAACGACACGGTGACGGGGTGGGTGCCCGCACCGGAACCCGTTGATATCGCAGCCGAACAAATCCCGTTGGATATCCTTTACGAAGATCGGCACCTGCTGGTACTCAACAAGGCGGCCGGTGTGGTCGTCCACCCGTCGGCGGGCCATTCCTCCGGGACGCTGGTCAATGCGTTGCTCTATCATTGCCCGGATCTGGAAGGCATCGGTGCAGAGAGGCGGCCCGGGATTGTGCATCGTCTGGATAAAGATACGACCGGGATTCTGGTGGTGGCCAAGAGCAGCGCCGCCCACCAAGGTCTTTCGGCCCAATTCAAGGCACGCCGGATCGACAAGATTTACATGGCCCTGGTGGCCGGCGATCCTTCCTGCGAGAGCGGTGTGATTGATTTGCCCCTGGGCCGCGATACGGGCGAACGCAAAAAAATGGCGGTGGTGGACCGTGGTGGAAGGACGGCGCTTACCCTCTGGCAGGTGCAGGAACGTTTCGGAGGAGCGACCCTGCTACGGATAACCTTGAAGACCGGGCGAACCCACCAGATTCGGGTTCACTGCATGGCCATGGGGCACCCCATCGTCGGTGACCCCGTCTATGGTCAACGCCGCAGCGTACTGCGTCGAATCCAGAATGCACCGGTTCTGTGGGAGATTCTCAAGCGGCCGCAGCGCCAAATGCTCCATGCATACCGCCTTGGATTGACCCATCCGATCAGCGGAGAATCGCTGACTTTTGAAGCGCCTCTGCCGGCCGATATGCAATCCATACTTGACGCCTTGCGCCGGTTGAACGACCATATGATCTAAGCTGCTGCCTTGAACATCTGAAGCAGCCCCTAAAAACATTCATGCGAACGATGATTGGCGATGGGTCGATAGGTCGCCTCCAACTTCCCGAAAAAGGAGGGAATAATGAAACTGCGCAACGGTGCCGAGTATATCGAAAGCCTGCGGCAAATACGCCCTAGAATTTACTATAAAGGCCAGATGATAGAAGATGTGACCCGCCATCCGGCGACCGCACCCCATGTTCGGGCGGCGGCCATGACCTATGCACTGGCCAGTAAGACGAAATACAAGGATTTGGCCACCGCCACCTCCCATTTGACCGGACGGACCATCAGTCGGTTTACTCACATTCACCAGAACATCGAAGACCTGATCAAAAAAATCAAATTGCTGCGAGTACTCGGGCAGAAGACCGGCACCTGCTTTCAGCGGTGTGTGGGTTTTGACGGTATCAACGCCGTCTATTCGGTGGCCTATGAGGTCGATAAGAAATATGGCACCGACTATCTGGAGCGCTTCAAACAGTGGCTGATCCGGATCCAGGATGACAATCTGATGGTGGTGGGGGCCATGACCGACCCCAAAGGCGACCGCTCCAAGGGACCTGCCGATCAGAGCGACCCCGATCAGTATGTCCGGGTGGTCAAGCGCCGGGAGGATGGTGTGGTGATTCGGGGCGCCAAACTGCACATGACCGGGGCGGTCAACTCCCACGAGATTCTGATCATGCCCACCACGGCGTTGGACGAGCGTTCCCGCGATTATGCCATCGTGTGCGCCATCCCCATCGACGCGCCTGGGATTACGCTGATTTTCGGGCGTCAGGCCGGCGACGATCGTCGGGATCACTTGGAGCGCATCGATGTGGGCAAGCCGCGATTCGGCGTGGTCGGCGGTGAGGCGGTCATCGCCTTCGAGGACGTTTTTGTCCCCAATGAGCGAATATTCATGAACGGTGAGACGGATTATGCCGGGTCCCTGGTCTACCGTTTTGCAGCCCACCACCGGGCCAACTACGGCGCCTGCAAAACCGGACTGATGGACGTGCTCACCGGTGCGGTCAGTTACCTGGCCCAGATTCAGGGTACGGCCAAGGGGTCTCATATCAGGGACAAGGTCACCGAGATGATCCACCTGAGCGAGACGCTCTACAGTTCGTCCATTGCCTGCTCGGCGGAAGGACAACCCACCCCCTCGGGCGCCTACCTCGTCGACACTATGCTCGCCAACGTCTGCAAGCAGAACGTCACTCGCTTTCACTTCGAAGTCGCCCGCCTGGCCACCGACATCGCCGGGGGCTTCATCGCCACCATGCCCAGCGAGTATGACCTGGAAAGCGAAGCGGTGGGGCACTTGGTGGAGAAGTATTTCAGCGGGGTCTCCGAAATTCCGGTAAAGGAGCGCATCAAGATCGGCCGCCTGATCGAAGCCATGACCGGCGGCACCGCCATGGTCGAGTCCATGCACGGCGCTGGATCGCCCCAGGCCCAGCGCATCATGATCTTCAGGGAGGGCCGATTGGCCGAGAAGATCAAACTGGCCAGGGCGCTGGCCGGGATACCGGGGAGGAGGAGGGGTAAAGCCGCGGGCGGCGGCAATAATTAAAGGGACAGGACAGAAAAGAAGTTTAAAGTGTAAAGGTTTAAGTTTAAAGCGGTGGAATTCTGTCGATGTTTAAAGGAACTTCTTTCTATTCCGCCGGGACATGGGTGCTGGTCACTTCGGCCAATAATCTATCGCCGTTGCCCGTCAGGCGCGTTCGCACCACCGAGACCTTGCGCCCTTTACGCACAAAACGGGCTTCGGCTTTGATTTCGCCGTCTTTCTGGTTTGCAAATAGGGAGGTATGCAGATCGATGGCGAGAGGGAACCCTTTGCCGGACGCTTCCGCCGAGTGCGCCTCCAACACTAAGACGGAGGCCGTTACATCGGCCAGCCACACCATGGCACCGGCTTGAACCACGCCGAACGGGTTCAGGATACCTTTCTGAATAGGCATCCGACTGATGACGCACACGTTGCTTCTTTCTGTGATGGAAAAAGCGATTTGTCCGCTTCGTTCCGAATAGTGGATATGCTCGTGCAGCCCATCCATATTTAAAAGACCTCCCCATATTCGAGTCAATCAATCGACAGCATGCCTTCACTTAAAACTTAACACATCAAACTTAAAACTCATATACTTCTTCGCGCTGAAGCCCATGCTGAATCTCTTCAATCGATCTTATAACATCCAGTCTTTAGGACTACTTGCCGATATAATACCCGCGCGGATCGAAGAGCCGCAGCATGGCGAGGTCTTGCGCATCGGTTATGGGCAGGCGTCTCAACGATGGGGCGATGGCCAGCTGCCAGCCGACTTCTGCCTTGGCTTTTTCCACGCATTGGGCTTCCGTGTCCGAGGCCTTTTCAGGCAAATACGCCGTGAGGGTCAACCGATCGCCGCCATCGAGTTTTTCGAACATGCCCACATCGGTGACGACTGTGCGCACGTTGTCTCCGGGATAGGTGATGTAGGGCAGTTTTTCCACCAGACGGTGCTTGCCGGCGTTCATGACCACCAGCGTCTCCTGATTGGTTGTGGCGATATCATTGGAGCCTCCCGATCCAACCAAGTAAACCTTGTCGGATATTTTGGTCGAATTGGCATTGCCGTAGGGGTCGATCATGCCGGCACCGAGAACGCCAAGACAGCGGTTGGTCGATCCGCCGACATTGAAGCCCAGAACCGTTTCGATATTGGAAAGCATTTTGCACGCATGCATGTTGTGAAGACTGAATACCGCCGGGTCTGAGGTTCGGGGCAGGTAGCCGTACATGCCGATTTCAGCCATCAGGTCCACTTCATTGGGGCCGCCTTTCAGATCGTAAGCCGCCAGCCAGGCGGACAGATTGGACAAGCCGATGCCAGCCAGGATGTTTTTGAATCCCTTGGTCCTGCACCGCTCGGCGATGATGTGACCGGCGGCGACCACCATGCGTTCCAAGGCGTTGGGGGGGCGGGAGAAATCCACGCCGGCCGCTTCGGTCATGGTTTCCGGCAACCAGGCATCGGGTGCCGCCTTACCCTTGAGGTATAAGATGCGTTCGCTGCCCAGGCGGGACAGGTAGTCGTCGTGATCGCGCACCTCCAGGATCCATTTCTGAACCCAGCGGTCGAAATCGCCCTCATCCTTGGTCGCGTTATTGACTTCGATCATGAAGTCGTAATCCGGAAAATAGGCATCGAAATCCGGAAGGCCGTGCTGCATGACGCCGACCGGATGCGCGCCGAAGGGGGCCTCGCAGACGGCGAGCACCGAATAGGCCGGGATCCTCACCATGTGGGCGTGCTGACGGATGTACGCGGTGGAAACGATCTTGTCGACACTGACGATAACGCCCTTTTTAGCCGCCCAGGCGCCGTAGGCGTCACCGGCCAACGGGTAGGTCAGGATGGTATTCCCGCTGCGATCGGCCACGGCGCCATGGACGAGGGTGATATCCGGCTGCAGGGCGCGCAACAGACCCACCCGGCCATCTCTGCCAAAAGGGTTCTCCACGATCTGGAAGGATTCCCGGTTCTCTTCGGCCATGGTGCTTCCGATCAGGGAACGGGTGGGCACGAAATCCATGCCCATGGCACCGGCCAGGAGCCGCTGTGGAATCGTGCGCATGGTCCAGCTTTCAATATCGATCACGCCTGATGCATAGGCATTCTGAACAACCGGACAAGGTCTCGGGCTGGGGTAGTTGATGCCGGCAAAACTGGTCAGTATTTTTTTAGCGATACGCTGTCTGACGATCGCCACCAAATGCAGGTTCAACGAAGGGGATATGACGGTGAACTCCGGCGCCTTATCCCAGAACGACCGGACCAACTGATAGACGAGGGCACCGACGCCGGCCGAAAAATTCAGGGTCATATGCTTCTCGATATACTTCTCGATGGCCTCCTTGGGGGTACAGCGTTTGTCTTCACCCTCGACCAAGGGTATGGACATCTTCTCTTCGATGATCGTCCGGATCCTATCTTTCATCAATAGCTCCTGTGCGCTCGGGGAATTCCGCTTCCGTCTGATTTCTTTTTGCTGAACGTGCTCACATGACGGCCAATGGCCGATGGCGATCGATTCAAGTTGCGAATCGGTTTCCTTGGAAATGGTCCTTATTCAGGCTGGATCTGGATGACCAATTTGCCCGTGACCTTTCGTTCCATGAGGCGATGCATCGCCTTGGGCACCTCGTCCAGAGAGATGATATCGTTGATCAGCGGGTTGATTTTTCCTTCTGCGTACCATTCGGATAATTGGGCCATGTTGCGGCGTTGGCCCTCGGGATACAGGCTGGACCACGAGCCCCAAAAGACCCCGATGATCGCGCGCTCGCTGAGAAGCGCGTAGTTCAGGGGGATTTTGGGGATGCTGCCGGCGGCAAAGCCCACCACCAGCAACCGCCCGCCCCATGCGGTGGCGCGCAGGGCAGCTAGGGTATAGTCTCCCCCCACCGGATCGAAGACCACATCCACACCCCGGCCGTCGGTCAACGCCATAGCCTGTTGCCGCAGATCTTCCGAGTCGTAATTGATGGTTGCATCGGCGCCCATCTTTTTGCAGAGGTCCAGCTTTTCGGCGGTCGAAGCGGCGGCAATGGCCTTGGCCCCCAAGGCCTTGGCCACTTCTATGGCGGCGGTGCCGACGCCCCCGGAAGCTCCCAGGATCAGGACGTTTTCCCCCGGCCCTACTTGAGTGCAGTCCAAAAACGCGTGGATGACCGTTGCATAGGTCAAGCCGCAGGCGGCGCCGGCATGGAAGGGCATGCCGGCCGGCAGCGGCGACACCTTCTCCTTGGGCGCCAGGCAGAATTCGGCGAACGCACCATAGCCCGGAAAAGCGATCACCCGATCGCCGACGGCCACATGATCCACATTGCGTCCGACCTTGGCGACAACTCCGGCCAGGTCCATTCCCGGGCTGAACGGGAAAGGGGGTTTGACCTGGTAGCGTCCAAGAACCATCAGGGCATCCGGATAGTTGAGGGATGCACTCTTGACCTCGACGAGCACCTGATCCTCTTCGGGTTCGGGGGTGGCGGTTTCTTTTACCGTGAGATTTTCGATGGGTCCGAATGCTTCGCACAACAGGGCCTTCATGTGATCTCCGTTTCAGGTGTAATGTCTGGACAGCGTTTCAGCGATGCACGCAGGTTTATCGTTGCCTTCCACTTCGATGAGGACTTTCCAGCGGAACTGTACGCCGCCCGTCACGTCTTCGATATCCAGTAACGTCAAATGGGGCCGGACTCGCTTGCCGGCGGGTACCGGTGCCGCGAAACGCACCTTGTTGAGGCCGTAGTTGACCGTCATTTTGGCTGGGGGCAGCTTCAAGGTGTCGCCCATGATGCGAGGAATCAGCGACAGGGTGAGAAAGCCGTGGGCGATGGTCGTGCCATAAGGCGATTCGACGGCGGCGCGCTTTTCATCCAGGTGAATCCATTGGAAATCGCCGGTGGCTTGGGCAAACAGATTGATTTGTTCCTGGGTGACGGTCAGCCAGTCTCCTACCGCAATCTCCTGGCCGGTTTTATCACGCAATTCATCCAGTGACTTGAATTCGACTGTTGGCATGGGAATACCTTTCTGTGGCTTCGTATTCGGTTTTTTCATCCTTTGTGCAGTCGTGTTTGACGCAAACCCTTCAAAGGTCTATCGGACTGATATTTAGTGCGAAATTATGGCAGAAGGCGTGCTGCCTGTCAACGCATAACGCCTGGAGTTGTTTGGCCTCATCGAACGTTGTCTGGTCTATCCAGAGACTTTGGACTTTACCAATTCCGAATCCCCTGTTAGTATAGCGGCACGATATTCAACGAATGGAAAAGGGGCACCTTTTCGGTTTTCTGCAAATAAATGAATTAAAATCATTAACTTTAAATGCTCTATGGATTGCAAGCGCGGTTTAGCAACGTCTCGCATTTTTAGAGGGCCCATCCATCCATTGAAATGAACTCTGAAAGGAGGTGGTGGAACCGCGAAAAACGACGTGCTGGACAGATTCCGGCGACCATCTCCGATGGTGCCTGAACTGATCGCCGGGCGTAATGCCCCTTTTATTTAAATTCCAATCTTTTTTATGCAAGGCGGGCAAAAGGAGGAGGGATCTATGAAGAGGAAATTGTTGCTTTCCATGTTGATGGGTATCGCCCTGTTAACCATGATCGTCGCTCCGGCGGTGGGCCAGGATACGATTAAAATCGCCTTTGTCGAAGGCTTGTCCGGCCCATTTGCGGGCGTGGGTGACGCCGGCTACAAACACTATCAGTATATGGCGGATTTGATCAATGCCAGGGGAGGCGTGTTGGGTGGCAAGAAGCTCGAGATCGTGCCCTTCGACACCAAATCCAGCCCCAAAGAGGCCCTGATTGTGCTCAAGGCCGCCATCGACCAGGGTATCCGCATCATCACCCAGGGCAATGCCTCCAGCGTCGCCGGCGCCTTAATCGAGGCATTGAACAAGCACAACGAGCGCAACCCCGACCAACAGGTGATTTACCTCAACTATGCAGCGGTGACGCCCGCGTTTACCAACGAGCTGTGCAGTTTTTGGCATTTCCGGTTCGACGCCCATGTGGATATGAAGATCGCCGCCATCACCGATTACATCAAAAACAGGCCGGAGATCAAAAAGGTCTATCTCTGCAACCAGGACTATGTGTTCGGCCATGCGGTCAGTGATGCGGCCAAAAAAATGCTGGCGGAAAAGCGCCCGGATATCGAAATTGTCGGCGACACCTTCACCCCCCTGGGGAAGGTCAAAGACTTTTCACCGTATGTGGCCAAGATCCAGGCCTCCGGCGCACAGGCCGTGATCACGGGAAACTGGGGTGCAGACATGTCGCTGCTGGTCAAGGCCGCCAAAGACGCCGGTCTCGATGCTCAGTTCTACACCTTCTACGGCAGCGGTCTGGGTGCCCCGGCCGCCATCGGCGAAGCGGGTATCGGCAAACTCATCTCGGTGATCGAATGGCACTTTAACCTGGCCGTGGAAGAGAACAAACCCGAGGATGAAAAATTCTTCCTGGGATACCAGGAAAAGTACTCGGACGGCGGCAAGAGTCCCTACTACTATGGCCGTATCCGCACCACCATGGAGATGCTGGCCCTTGCCATCGATAAGGCCGGCAGCGCCAAGGCCAAAGATATCGCTTTCGCATTGGAAGGCATGGAGTACGAAACGCCTTACGGCAAGGTACTCATGCGGGCCGAGGATCACCAGTTGATTCAGCCTCTCTATCTTATGGTCTATGCCAAGAAGGGTGAAGGCACCGTCAAATACGACTCGGAGAACTCCGGCGTGGGCTTCAAGACCATCGCAAGGATTGAAGCCAAGGACACTGCCATGCCGACCACCTGCCAGATGCAGCGTCCATCAAAATAGCAAGGTTCGACAAGGACCTCAACCCGACCCGGTCTCGCCGGAGACGTTTGATCCGGAGAGACCGGGCGGTATCGTTGCAGGCCGATCCTCGATCAGGCCTTGTGATAGTGCAGTCTCAGATGGCAGGAAACTCGAAAAGGCGATTTCAACGCCTTTTATTCTCTGGTGTTAACGTCTGACCGCGAAAGTGATCCTATGCTGGAATATGTTCTTTTTTCGTTGTTGAACAGTCTCGTCCTGGGCATGCTTCTGTTCATGCTATCCAGTGGACTCACCCTGATCTTCAGCATGATGGGCGTTCTCAACTTCGCCCACGCCAGCTTTTACATGCTGGGGGCCTACTTCGGCTATCAGATCAGCACTTGGATCGGTTTCTGGCCGGCGCTGGTCATCGCGCCTCTCCTGGTGGGCGGGTTGGGGGCGCTTGTCGAGCGGTACGGCCTGCGAAGTCTTCACAAGTACGGCCACGTGGCCGAACTGCTTTTCACGGTGGGCCTGTTCTATATCATCGAGGAGAGCGTCAACCTGATTTGGGGCCGCAATGCGGTTATGTATCCCATCCCCACGATACTCGATTTTCCGATTTTTAAATTGCTGGGTGCGGAGGTTTCCGCCTATCGCATGTTCATGCTGCTGATTTCGATGGCTATGTTCGTTGGCCTCTATCTGGTGTTGACCCGCACGCGCATCGGTCTGATCATTCAGGCCGCCTTGACCCATCCAGACGGCGTCAATGCGCTCGGCCACAATGTCCCGGCGGTGTTCATGCTGGTGTTTGGCGGCGGGTCGGCCCTGGCAGGATTGGCCGGTGTCATCGGCGGCATCTTTCTGATCACCGAGCCGGCCATGGCGGCCACCCTGGGGCCTATCGTCTTCGTGGTCATCGTGGTGGGCGGCATGGGCTCCTTGACCGGTGCCTTTGTCGCATCCCTGTTGCTGGCGGCCATCCAGACCTTTGCCGTGGGTATCGAATATTCCCTGACCGATATTTTGGCCCTTTTTGGATGGCAGGTCGACACGTCGGGTTTCTTCCGTGACATCTGGCGGATTCAGCTGTCGCATACCGGACCGATTTTGCCCTATCTGTTCATGGTCTTGATGTTGATGTTCCGGCCAAAAGGACTGATGGGAAAACGTGAGTCCTGATCATCAGAGACAGGGTAAAGGAAATCATCGATTTATGAATCACTATCTGAAGCAGTTCGGGATCTGGTTCGCCGCGGTGATTGTCTGCATTGTGTTGCCGCTCGTCTTTAACTCCGGTTTTTCGCGATCTATGCTCAGCCAGATGGGGATCGCCGTCATTTTCGCACTCTCCTACAACATGCTGCTGGGGCAGGGCGGCATGCTTTCGTTCGGTCATGCGGTCTACTATGGCCTGGGCGGCTTTCTGGCCATGCACGCCCTCAATTGGGTCGGCGATGGCTGGCCGCTACCCCTGGAACTGGTGCCGCTGATGGGGGGATTGGGCGGTGTGGTGGCCGGCCTCATCTTCGGGTGGTTGTCGACTGATCGCGCCGGCACCACCTTTGCGCTGATCTCTTTAGGTATCGGCGAATTGATCGCGGCCAGCGCCCTCATGCTGCCGAGCTTTTTCGGTGGTGAAGAGGGCATCTCGGCCAACCGCATGGTGGACACCACACTGACCGGCTTTCGCTTTGGTCAGCAAATCGAGGTGTACTACCTGATCGTGGCCTGGATGCTGGTGTGCATCGCCTTGATGTACCTACAGACCAAGACTCCCCTGGGCCGGGTGGCCAATGCGGTGCGGGACAACCCCGAACGGGCCGCTTTCATTGGCTATAATGCCCGGGTGGTGAGGACCCTGCAGTTTACGCTGGCGGCCTTTTTTGCCGGGATTGCCGGCGGCCTGTTTGCCATCAACTACGAGATCATCACCACCGAGACCGTGGGCGCCATCCCATCGGGCAATGTGTTGATGATGACCTATATCGGGGGCGTGGGCCACTTTTTCGGCCCCATCCTGGGGGCGGCCCTGGTGACGCTGATGCAGCTCACCCTGGCCGGCATCACGCATGCCTGGCTGCTCTACTTCGGGCTGCTTTTCGTGGGCATGGTCCTGTGGGCGCCGGGTGGGCTGGCGGGACTGATCATGATGCACGAACCGGTCTGGAAAGCGGGTCTCATGAGTCGGTTGTTGCGGGCGTACGCCATCATCGCCGTGCCGGCCTTGGTGCTGTTTTTGGGCCTGATGACCTTGATTGAAATCAACTATCATCTCTCTTTGAGTGTCAATCCCGACGAACCCCTGAGCCTTTTCGGGATCTCGTTCAAGGCCCAGTCACCTGCTGCCTGGATCGTTTCGCTGGCATTGATCGGTATCGGGTTTTTCTTCTTTCGAAAGGGCCAGCGGGTGGTGCGCCGCAGCTGGAATGAGGTGGCACAACAGATGAAAGGAGCGGCGATTCAATGACGGCACTCAAACTCGTCGATGTGCATAAGAATTTCGGCAGCAGCCGGATCATCAACGGCGTCAATCTGGAGGTCCCCAAGGGGGAGCGGCATGCCATTATCGGCCCCAACGGTGCGGGCAAGTCGACCCTGTTCAACTTGATCAGCGGCTTTTACCAGGTCAGCCGGGGATATATCGAACTCAACGGGCACGCCATTACCGACCTGCCGCCCCATCGCATCAATCGTCGCGGGCTGAGCCGAAGTTTTCAGGTGACCAATATTTTCCCGAAAATGAGCGTGTTTGAAAATGTGCGCTCCGCCCTGCTGTGGCCCATGGGGTACCGTTACTCCTTCTGGCACATGTGCGACCGGCTTAAAAAAGTGAACCGTAAGGCAGAAGAGATATTGGAGAAGATCAACCTCGCCGACCGGCAGCATATTCCCGCCGCTATGCTGGCCTACGCCGAGCAACGGGCGCTCGAAATCGGTATCACGATCGCCGGCGACACCGATGTGATATTGCTCGACGAGCCCACCGCCGGCATGAGCAAGAGCGAAACAGCCCGGGCCGTGGAACTGATTCGAAATGTCACCGAAGGCAAGACGCTGCTCATTGTCGAACACGATATGAGTGTGGTGTTTGACCTGGCCGATCGTATCTCGGTCCTGGTCTACGGCAAGGTGGTGGCCACCGATTTGCCGGATAAGATTCGCCAGAATGCCGAAGTTCAGGAAGCCTATCTCGGCAAGGAGGTCGCCTAAATGCTCGAAGTCAAAGAATTGCATGCCTATTACGGTCGCAGCCATATTTTGCAAGGCGTCAACCTGAAGGTGGAGCGAGGCGAAATCGTGAGCCTGCTCGGCCGCAATGGTGTCGGCCGTTCCACGACCTGCATGACCATCATGGGTCTTGTGCCGCCGCACGGCTCGATCCAGTACAAAGGCGAAGAGGTGGCCGGCCTCAAACCCCACCAGGTCGCCCGCAAGGGCATCGGGTTCGTACCCGAGGACCGTTGGATCTTCCCGGGCTTGACCGTGCTTCAGAACCTTCAGTTGGGCCAGAAGAGTAAAAAGCAGGCAGGACGTTGGACGATCGACGATGTCTTCAAAATTTTTCCGCGCCTGGGAGAACGCTCCAATGTGCACGGCGGTTTGATTTCCGGCGGAGAGAAGCAGATGCTCACCATCTGCCGCACCCTCATGGGCGATCCCGACTTCATCATGATCGACGAACCCACCGAAGGCTTGGCGCCGCAGATGGTCAAGCAGGTCGGCGACCTGATCGAAGAGATTGCCGGCCGCGGCGTATCGGTACTGCTGGTGGAGCAGAAACTGAGCATCGCCTTGAAGATTTCCAAACGTCTCTACATCATGGGGCACGGAAAAATCGTCTTCGAAGGCACCCCCGATGATATCAAAAACGACCAGACCATCCGCAAAGAGTGGCTGGAGGTATAGGCAGAGTCAATTTCATGGCTCAAGATCAAATCGCGACAGGGACGGACCGGGGTGTCCGTCCCTGTTTTTCTTTGGTTCTTCAGAGAAACATCCTATGATACCTTGAAGATCCCCACCAACTTGTCGAGTTCTTCGGCCAGATCGGAAAGCTCCCTGGAGTTGATGTTGACTTGGGCGCTGCTCTGGGAGATGTCGCTGGCCGAGCTGGTCACCAGGCCGATCTGCCTGGCGATCTCGCCGGACACCTCCGAACTTCTGGAGACATGTGCATTGACGTCCGTGATGCCCTGGGCGGCCTGGGAGACATTGTCGGAGATATTCCGGGTGGTCGCCGATTGCTCCTCCACGGCCGAGGCGATGACCATGACGTTTTCGTTGATGTCTTTGACGACGCTGGTGATCTTTTCGATTTCGGCCACTGTACCATGGGTTGAATTCTGAATCGCATCGACGCGATGTTTGATCTCCTGGGTCGCTTCCGCCGTCTGTTTTGCCAGCTCCTTGATCTCGTTGGCCACCACGGCAAAGCCCTTGCCGGCGTCACCGGCCCGCGCCGCTTCGATGGTGGCGTTGAGTGCCAGGAGATTGACCTGTTCGGAGATGTCCGTGATGGTTTCGACGACCTGGCCAATTTCACGGGCCGAACCGCCCAGTTCTCCCACCTGGGTCGATGCCTTGTCGGCCTGGGTGACCGCCTCGCCGGTAATGACGCGCGCTTTGGCGGCGTTTTGGGTGATTTCATTGATCGTGCTGGTCATCTCACCGGCGGCGCTGGCCACCATGTTGACGTTGACCGAGGCCTCTTCCATGGCCGCGGCGATGGATGTCATATTTTCATTCATCTGTTCGGATGCGCCCGATACGCTCTGGGCCTCGCCGGCCGCTTGCTCGGCACCGCCGGCCAATGCTTCCGATATCTTGGACAGTTGAGTGGAGGAGCTGTTGAGCCGGGTAGAATTCTCCTTGACCTGGCGGATGATGGTTTGCAGGCGTTCCAGAAAGAGGTTGAACCATCTGGAAAGCTCACCCAGTTCGTCATTAGAATGGACCGTCAGCCGCTGGGTCAAGTCGCCTTCGCCTTCGGCGATGTCCTTGACTCTGGCGAGCATGCCGGTCACCGGTCGGACCAGTGCCCGGGACATCAACCAGGTGGCCGGTGCCACCAGGATCATGCAGGCCAGGGCGACCACGCACAACACGAGAATCATTTGGCGGTTGTTGGCTTTGGTGATGGCATCCGGTTGCAACAAGGCCAGCGCACCGCACAATCCCTCTCGATTATGAATGGGCAGCACGCTTTCATAATGGCCCTGCTTGTCGAGCTCGATGCTGTCGAATCGGGCCTGCGCCCGCTCCAATTGCCATTGTTGGCCGTCTTGGCCGGAGAATCCCCGGGTGTCGATGGTCTCGTAGCCCGTCGCATCGCCGGCACTGAACCCGTCACCGGCAAAGAAGGCAACCTTCAAACCGGTGAGTTTTTGTATCCAGGCGGCAAATTCGTTATCGAGGCGCAGGAGGGTGACGGCTGCGCCCACAAATTTCGTTTCGAGCTGTTTGGTTTGTGAGTTGAAGGTTTCCGTGGTGACAGGCAGTTCGATGCGGATACAAAGGTGATTTTCGATGGCCTGGAAACTGATTTTCTCTTTCTGAGATAATCCGCCATCATGGGTGTTGGCGATCCATTGATTGTCTTTTTCCGGGGCCAGTTTCAACTCATTGGTACGCAGGCTCTCCCCGTCTGCAACAAGGATGTGGCGCAAGTTGCCGGTTTCCAACAGACCGACCCGGTAACCTTCTCCGGCTTGCCGGGCGGCAAAGGCAATCAGTCGGCCTTCGGCATCGTAAAGGGCGGCCTTCCAAAGGTTTCCGCCGGCAGCGGTGCGATGCAGGGCGACAATCAGTTCATTATAAGATTCCTGGGTCATTCCAGAGTCATAGGAGGAGTCCCGGTACTCTTCCAGGAAACCCATGCTTTCTCCCATCTTGTTGACCACGATCATCTGCCGGGCGGCCGCCAGCATGGCGTTTTGTTTTTCTATAAGGGTGTGGCGCAAGGTTTCGGTCGAATTGCTCATCGACTGTCGGACCATGGCGCGGTTTTGGCGTTGGATGATCACCGAAACCACGACGGTCGAAACGATGCTGACCAGCAGCACCATCATCAAGGTGCTGAGGGTGATTTTTGAACCGAGCTTCATTTTGAGTTGGATGCGCATTGCGATTCCCTTTGATTGTTGTCGATTTTTAAAACAAGTCTGCCACAGCAGTTATCGGTCAGCCGAAAAAATAAATTAGATTTATTTTGTATCGCTTAGATATGGCCAGATCGGACAACCGCCTGAGGTTGGCCCGGTGATGTCAAACACCATTGTTGGGAATGCGTGTGAAGTCTCTAATGATCAGGGAAAAATTTGAGTTCAACCTGCCAGGCTTTGTACCAGGCGGCCGTATCGAACCAGGGCGGCCATGGCGCGCGCGCCCCTCTCCGGCGACGGAATGATTGGAATGCCACTGGCCAGAAGGTGCTCGATGATCGGCATATCGGGCGCCTGGTAGGTGAATCCGATCAGTGCCTTGGCGTGGTTCCCGGCGAGCGTTTTCATTTGTACGGCGATTTCCCGCGCCGTTTCCTTAGTGAAGCTCTCGATATCCTTTTCGGCCAGGCCCCCGCTTTGCATGATGCGTTTCATGTTCTGATGAGGAGTGAAGCAATAAAACAGCAGGCCGTCGGCTTCGTCGCCCGCCAGGAGCACCTCGGGGATACTTTTGAAATAGGCCAGGGGATCCTGGGAAAAGGTGAGATCGATGGGGTTGGCGGTACTGCCGGTCCTGGGAATCAGCGGGGTCAACCGTTCGAGGGTCTGCCGAGACAGACTCGGCAGCGCCAGGCCGTTGCGGCTGCAGGCATCTGCGGCTGCGGCGCCGGGTCCGCCCGAGTGGGTCAGGACGATGACGCGATGGCTGCGGGGAATGGTGCACGCACCCAGCACCCAGCAGAAATCGAACAATTCGGTGAGTGACGATGCCCGCACCACCCCGCTCTGGCGAAATACGCCGTCATACAGGGGATCAGGGCCCGCCATGGCGCCGGTATGCGAAAAAGCCGCGCGGCGTCCGGCTTCCGATCCGCCCGCATAATACGCCACGATCGGTTTGTGAGGCGCGATGCGCCGGGCGGCCTCTATAAAGGCTTCTCCCCTGCGGATGCTTTCGATGTAGAGGCCGATGACCCGGGTGTGGGGACAGGCGGCCAGGTACGCCATGCAATCCACGATGTCCACCGACGCTTCATTGCCCACGCTGATGCCGGTGGAAAATCCGATATGAAATTGTTCCAGGTAGGCGAACATCTGGGTCAGCAGACTGCCGCTCTGGGACGCCATGCCGATGAATCCCGGCCGTCCTTCGAAAGCGGCGAAGGTCACATTGAACGCGTGGTGGGGGTTGACCACGCCCAGGCAGTTGGGGCCCAGAAAGCGGATGCCGTATTGCCGGGCAACGGCGACCAACTCCTGCTCCAGAGCCTTGCCCTCGCCGCCCACCTCATTGAATCCGCCGGAAACCACAATGGCGTGCCGGATGCCTTTTTTACCGCACGCTTTCAGCGTTTCGGTCACGATGCCGGTCGGCAAAACCAGCACCGCCAGGTCTGGCACCTCGGGCAGCTCCGCCACATGGGAGTAAGCCTTAAGCCCCAGAACCGTCGTTTCCTTGGGGTGCACCGGGTAAATTTTGCCCTTGAAATCCAGTGCCAGGATCGAATTGAGCTGGTTGGTGCCCATGGCCGAAAAGCGGTTGGAGGCGCCGAAAAAGGCGATGCTTCTTGGATTGATCAATGGGAAAAGGGGTATGTCGCGATAGGGGTCGGTTACCGGGTTCATCGATTTTTCCTTGTTCAGCATGGGTTGGCACTTGGTCGTGTCGATCGGCGCTGCCCCAACAATGATTTTTTTCGGACACAGGGGGCCGAATGCACAGGCCATTGGCGGAGGCGGACAAAGGCAAATAGATATCGGAAGGTTACAGGCCTGTCAACGGTGGAGTCATCATTCGGCAAGAAGCGAGTGGCATCGATCGGCATCGGAAGACAAGGCCTGTGGTAACCTTCGGGTGGCACAACGCAGCTTTGAATTTTCTGGATGACATAGAGTCGCCAACGGATTTCTAACCCTTCTCTCATACAAAGGTAACACTATTTCTGAAGTGTGGAAGGATAAAGAAATGCTACCATTGGTGCCGATAACGAGGCACATTCAAAAACACCGGGATGTTTTAGATGGCCCAGGGGAGAATTTTAGTCGTGGACGACGAAGAGGATGTCCTGGAGCTGGTGCGTTTCAACCTCGCTCGCGAAGGTTTCGTCATTACAGGGGTGTTGAATGGTGAAGATGCCTTGGCGGTTCTCCCTTCGGGCGGCTATGATTTGGTGGTTCTGGATTTGATGTTGCCCGGGATGGACGGCTTTGCCGTTGCCAGGAAAATACGGCAGGACTCGACATTGTCGGCTTTGCCGATTATCATGCTCACGGCCAGGACCCAGGAGCGTGATGTAGTGGCGGGTTTGGAGATCGGGGCCGAAGATTATATCACCAAGCCTTTCAGTCCGAGGGTGTTGGTCGCCCGGGTACGCACAGTTCTTCGGCGCACTTCCCATGTCAAGGTGGCGGAAGAATCGGTGGTGGAACGTGGCGGGATTACCATCGACAGGCGTCGACACACTGTCTTTGTGAAAGGCCGCCCGGTTGATTTGACCTTGTCAGAGTTCGAACTGCTCTGCTTCCTGGCCTCGCGGCCGGGTTGGGCTTTTTCACGGGCACAAATCGTAGACGCGATACGCGGATTCAATTACGCCGTCACCGATCGCAGCGTGGATGTCCAGATCGTCGGATTGCGACGCAAGTTGGGCGGTTGCAGTGATTACATCCAGACCGTGAGGGGGGTGGGCTATCGTTTCAAGGGGGATTTCCGACCATCTCACCAGATCCTAATCGGCGTCTAACCGCATACAAATTGGCATGTATTACTCTCGGAAAATAGAACGGTTGAATCACTTCGCGAACCACAAAGGAGTCTGTCGATGCTGCCGCAAGTATTCAGTTGCAAAGTCCCTATTGCCCAAAAAAATGACGAAGGACAGAAAGATTTTAATAGACAGGAAAGAGAATCCATCGGCAAATTTCTGGTGGTGTGCAAATGCCCACGGTGCGAGAAAGAACACCGCACCTTCCTTCGCTGGACGGGCCGTGGCACGCCAAGAGTCTATTGCCCGACATGTCGATCCACGACTTCCGCCATCGGGGAAACGGCGACGGGCAAATTGGCTAATGTTTTGGCCAAAAGTGCCCGAAAGACGGTGGACGCGCTTCAATAAATCTCAAGCTGCCAATTATTCATACCCGGTGTGGTTTAAAGCGTACATCTTCGCAAATACCTCCACCTTTTCGTCTTTGAGGCAACACGCCCCGCAATCGAGAAACAGATCTTCGAGGGCCGCTTTATCGAGGCAGCGATCGTAATACGGGCAACGGTGGTTACGGAAGATCCCGATGCTGAGCGCTTTTTTACTCGGTCGGTAATATAAAGGCGTTGGCTCCATGCTGGGCCTCGCATGTCGATTGATACGGTTATATGTCCATGGGCTCTGTCGTTATCCCTGTTGGCGCGTCGTTCGATGGAACGGTGTTTCGGAGAGAATGGGGTAGATGGGCAACCCTGTCGCAATCCTTTTGCGCAATGGTCGCCTGAAGTCAACACCTGCAAATCGGGGTTAGGGCGCTTTTAGAGACGCGCAGGCGCCATTTGAATAACGTCGGGTATTGTATGGCTTTTTTGTACACCACCCTACAACTCTTCGTAATTGGAGAAGAAATTGAGTTTCCGGGATTCTTTGAAAATTCAGGTGGATCATCGAGTTATGAACATTTTGTGAACAATCGCAGGGTTCATCGATTCGCCTGTTTCCGCCATTTTTTGTAAGGGATCCCCAACTGACCAACTCCTGACACAATTCTTACGTTTCGCTAACATCTCTGTTGAAAAATAGAAGTGATGAGAGACGAAAGGTCGTTCGATGATTCAGAACGTGCGTTGTCCCGGCTGTGCTTCCGACGCCGTTTACGGATACGGCCACATCAAGGGCGGCAAGAAACGCTTCCTTTGCCTGATGTGCAATCGACAATTCGTGCTGGAACGAAAACCGCCCCTGATCACAGACCGGCCGACGTGTCCGCTTTGCGGCGGTCGGATGCACATTTACATGCGAAAGGGGCGGGAGGTGCGATTTCGATGCGCCGCCTATCCCGATTGCCGCGGCTACCTGAAGATGCTGAGCTAACCAACCCTTGCGGGACCTGTCCCGGCGACTAAAAGTAAGAACTCATTTTGGCGCGCACGCGCAGGTTCGACCAGAGGACCTTGATGCCCAGGGCCAGCGGGACCTCCTGACGGGCGGCGCTTTCACTTTGCACCGAAGAAAACCCAATGGCGGATGGATGCGCCACGGTGGGTCCATCGTGCTTCGACGTCCCTTGGGCGTGGCGCAGGTCCGGCAGGGAGGGGCGCCGGCGCTCGGTGTCGCGGGCGGAGATGACAATGGGCGGGTGGGCGAATCCGATCAGGTCCTGCTTGATCTCCTCGGGCAGGCGCTCGCCGTTGAAAAAGGCCAGGAGCAGGGCGAAGTCCTGGCTTTTGCCATTATAGGTGGGGGCGGCGCTGGCGAATTGTTCTCCGGTGAGGCGTGTGACTTCGTGCCCCTGGCCATTGCCCCATGTGGGCGGATGGTACTGACGGCCGTGATAGGTGCCGAAGGGGTTGACACGAATGGAAAATTCATCGCTCTCGGCATGGTGGCGCATTTTCAGGGGCGCGAAGGCGAAATTGGACAAGCGGCTGTTGTCCTTGGCCACGGCCATACCGTGCTTGCCCGAAACGATGCCCACATAGGATGGGGTGATATGGTTGTTGATGTTGTCCAGTGCAAGGTTGCGGGGGTCGTGTCTGAAGTAGTCGAGTCGGTAATCGGTCTCCACCTCGAGGTAGTTTCGCTTGAGCACCTTTACAGGATCGTTCCGGGTCGCCCGCGGCGAAAAACGAATTTCCGCCGGGGCCACCTCCTGCCATTGCATGTCGGCGGGCTGCGAGAGGCCGGGCTCACCCGCTTTGAGCAGGTCGGCGCGTTCGGTGGCCGGGTAGGTGATCCGGCCCTCTACCAATAGAAAGGGATGATCGGCGAGCAGGGTGAATCGATAATCCATCCACCCCGCCGCGCCTCCACGGGCAGAGGGGGCCGGCATCGCCCCCGTCAGGGAGATCGAAGCCGATTGGCCATCCGTAGCGGGATGCAGCCGCTTCAAGGTGGATGCGACCGTCAGCGGCCGCTGGTCATAGGTGAGGCGCGGAAGCAGGCTGCCGGCGTCGGCCACGCGGACGCCCTCATGGTAGACGCCTTCGACCCCACCATGGGGTGTGAATCGTACCGTAATGTGACCATTGGCCAGTTCATCGACATCGGCGCGCACAAGAGGCGGCACAGTCCGGCCGGTGTGTGCCGGGGCATCCCCCGTAAACAGGTGATACATACCGTCCGTCACACCGCCATCGTTCATGATATACAGGTGACGCCGTCTTGCACCGCTCTCGTCGACCCGGTCTCCCAGATCGATGGTCGGCAGCAGGGTGCCGTCGGGTCGGACCAGCACGATCGGGGCCCGATTCCGGAGGCCGGGCGGCGGTGTGACCTGCAGGAAGCGATGGCCGGCCGATGCCGCACTGGGCGTGGTGTGAAGCACCATGAGGGTGTCGTACCACGTCAGATGCGCTCCGTCGACGAACGGTGGCGTCTGCTTTTCGAGGTGGCGGTGAAGCATCGCCGCACACGCTCGGGCGATCTGGTCCGAGGCGCTGCGCAGATCGGCCACCATTCGGACCACCACCCGCTGCCGTTGGGGTGCCAAAAAGGGCGTTGCCATACCGAAATTGGTAGTGGACAGGGCCCTGAGGCGCTGGATGTCGGCGGCAACGACCTGTCGTTCGATCGCCGCGCGCGCGGCGGAATCGGATATGAACGGCAGCGATTTCAAGGCCGCTGTGCGTACCCGGCGACTGCGTTCGATTTCGGTCCAGAAATCGGGAATGTCGGCCTTTTCCGCCCAGGAGTTGTATCCGTTGTAGCTGCCGTCCGCAGTATCCTGGCTGAATTCGACGGTGCCCACCGGCGGATGATCTTCCAGGTACGGCCCCAGGGTCGTGAATCGTACATGTGGAAGATCGGCGACCTCTTCGATCAGACCGGCCAGGCCGTCCGTGTTGGGCAGCCAGCCCAAAGGCCAGGGCAGGTCGACACCCTGCCACAACTCCGAGTCGGCATCGTAATTGATGAATATCAGCGCATCCTGTTGGAGTTCGCTGCCGGCTTGCAGGTGGCGCAGTTCGTGGACCCAATTTTTCAGGCTCACGTGTTCCACCAGGTCCCCGAAGTGGTAGGTCGGCACGATGACCATCTCTTCCTGGGTTTGGGGGTGGTGGTAGCGGACCGGATTGTGGGCTTCGACGCGGGTCAACCGGCGCGAAAAGACCCGGAAGGCGTCGAAGGGGGTGGCACTGTAATAGAGGGCCGCGGCATGGATGCCGTGCCGTTGGTAGATCGAGAAATTGCCCGGTGTGGTCATCATCTCCTGAGGGCGGACGATGGGGGTATAACTGCCGAAGAGGTCCTTCACCCCGCTCTGCCAGGGGTTGGAGATGGCCCAACGCACGGCGTCATCGAGCTCCTGCTCGGTCATGGCGGAAACCAGGCCGTTGTTGTAGGACATGAGAATGACTTCATCGCCGTTGGATTGCACCCGCCTTCGAATGTCCGCGATAATATCGGGCGCGCACTTGGGGAGCAGTTCCTGCAGGGAGAAGAGATTGTCGAAATCCCAGACGCCTTTGACCGGTATGCCTCGCGCGTTGAAGCGGTCCAGCGTGTCGATGATGTGGCGGATGATGCGGATGTCTTTTCCGAAGCCGCTTTCATCATTGGTGTCGTTGCGGAACGAGTGGTAGAGATTGACGTGGAAACCGAATGCGATATGGATCTGGTGGCCGCTTGGGGTGGAGGGTCCCTTTGTGGCCGCCACGGCCAGAAGAATCGGCAAACCCATCCCGATCAGCACGAGGCCGCAGATGATCTTCCGATGGGTTTTTCCTCCGCCGTTCCGCATCAGTGTGCCCCAAATGCTTTCTGCACGCCTCCACGCAACGGCTGTTGCGACTTTCGACACGCAACGCCGGGTCGGGTGGGTGCAGCGCAGCCATGTGTGATAACGAATTTCTCACCATAACCTCATCGAAAACTAACACGACGGACAGGCCGGGGCAATGGCCCGGGGGTTGGATTGATCATTAATAAACCTACTGCTGCCAGGCGGATTTGCTTTCTATTTTAAACAGGGTTATCCGGCCTGCTGCAAAACCGGCGCCGCCAGCGGCCGGGGTGCCTGGGCAGGGTCTGCTTCGGGGTCAGGACTGTGATACGCCCGGAAAGCGGCCAGGCCTTCGACGCCCATGCAGCGGGCCAGGGTTTTGCGTTCCGTTTGCAGCAGATCCACCACGATAAGGCCATCGAGCACCTTGCTGAAGCGTCTGTCGACGTTGAAGGCGAGCAGTTGCCCGCCTAAGTTCAAATACTGGCGCAGCAATACCGGCACCTCTTTCTGCGCCAGTTCGATGTCCGATACCACCGCGCCGATCTCTTTCAAATCCTGAAAATGCAGATCCTGCACCATGCTTCGGCAGCCGCGGATACGGACTGGTTTGAGCTTCGCCGGATTCCGTGGCCGCACCATCATGGCCAGGTCGTGGGTCTGGGCATGACGCAACAAGGTGATGGCCATCAGGCGGCGGGAGAGATCGCTGTAGTCGTTGCTGATGCTCACCGGGCCGAACAGCATCCGGTAGCGCGGATAGCGCGCCACGAAGGCGCCGATGCCTTTCCACAGCAACAACAGGGGGGAATAGGTTTTTTGGTAATCTGGATGGACAAAGGAACGGCCCAATTCCAGGGCCGGCCCAAGCTTATCGAAGAAGGCGCTGCGGCTTTGAAAAAGGGTGTTGGTGTAGAGGCCCTTTTTGCCTTGCCGGGCCAGGATCTGATCGGCCAGGCCGAGGCGGTACGCGCCGATGATCTGTTCTTTTTCCGTGTCCCAAATAAACAGATGCGTGTAATGCGCATCGAAGCGGTCCAGGTCGTAGGCCCGGCCGGTGCCTTCGCCTGCGAGACGGAAGGCGGTTTCACGGAGTCGGCCGATCTCGAGCAGAAGGTGAGGGATTTGCGTCGACTGGGCATGCCAGACGGCGAAGTTGCCGCTCTGCACCAGAAGCTGATCCCCTGGCAGCTGCAGCAGCTCGCGGCGGCACACCTCGCGGGGTTGGGGATCGGCCAGGGGGCGCCGTTGCTTGAAGCCGCGAAAAACGGCCGGGAAGGGTGCGTCGCCGCGCAAAGGCCGGGCATGGCCCATGACGTAGGTGCGGAACCTGAGGTACTTGAGCATCTGGTCGTCGCTGTAGTTTCGCAGCCAGCGGTGATGGATCAGATTGCCGATTTTCAGCTCAATGGGTTTTCCTTGCCGGGCCAGCAGTTCCCGGGCCAGCAGGGCCGTTCGCAATCTGGGATGGAACAGGCCGGCGAGATGGAACGGCCAACGGTTGCATCCCTTGAAATAGACCGGTATCACGTTGGCGCCAGTGCGGCGGATAATACGGGCCACGAAACGATGCCAGGGCGGATCGGCGATTTCCGGGGACTGCAGGGTCGGATGGGACACCTCTCCGGCCGGAAACACCAGGAGAAGGCCCCCGCTTTCGACCCACGCCATCGCCTCGCGAAGCGGGCCGATGTTGGACCGCAATGCTGTCCTGGTTTGGAAGGGGTCCACCGGTATGGTGATCTCGCGCAATTGGGGAATGCGGTTTAATATTGAGTTTGCCAGGATTTTGACATCCGCGCGGATGGTCAGCAACAGCTCGGCCAGAACGATACCGTCCAACCCGCCGAAAGGGTGATTGGACACCACCACACAAGGGCCCCTGGGCGGTATTTTTTGCGTATGGGCCGACGCGCAGGTCGGGCGAATTCCGAGCGCCTTCAGCAGGTGGCGCATGAACTCCGCTGGGTCGCGATGGTGTCCGATGGATTGGTATATGGCGCTGCAGCGCCGCAATCCGAGCAGATGTTCCAGGGCGCCGGCCAAATGGAAGCGGTTGCTGTTTTTCCTGTTCAATGCGGTGACGGGGCAGATCGAGAATATATCCTGTTCCCGGATGTGTCGCTCCATGAATCTCTCCTATCCTTCAACGGTATCGATTAAAAGCGGGATCCGCCGACCCGTCGGCCGTGGGCGGATCGGTCCGCCTTGGGCCGCAGGTCGACCCTAAAATAATGTTGTGTTTGTATGCGGCTGCGGTGTGGGAATGATGAGAAATGGATGAGTTATTGGTGAGAAGGGGCCCGAGTGGCGGCCTGGATACAGCGCAGTGCGACCACGGAACGGTCCGGTGCCGTCCGGCGAATCACATCGGCGTTCCAGCCAAATAAACTGATGTCGGATAAAACGTTGCGGCCGGAAGGGCGAAACTGTTTTTATTGCTCCAGGCGAATCCGCTTGAACGGCTGCAGGTTGAAGTGACGCGTACGTCGGGTTCGCACGCCATGGCGCATGTAGAGGATAAAATCTTTCAAGCTTCTGATATATTGTATGATGTCTTCACACTCATCGTTGCGGCACGTTTTGTAATAGAGACGTTCCACCTCGGTGGCTTCCCTGTCGGCCATGTGGATGATCTCCTGGTACGAGTGGCCCTTGGCTTTCTCAAAGAACTCGGCGATACTCAATGATGACGAGAACATAGCAACATTTCCCCCGATGGATTGGATTCGCCTCCGGTACGCTTGCCCATTGGCAATTTCCCCAACGTCTTGAATAGACTGCGATTCGGTGACTTCCCCATAATGTCTGACCTTATACCAAGGCAATGTTAGAAAAATGTTAGGACAGTGTGCCTCCTCACATAAAGTAAACCTTACGCTCATCCGTCCCTAACGATCGCGTAAGATGAACGGGACAATAGGATAGGGATTGTGCGCCGATCACATCGACGGGTTCAAGCCCTGACGCAAACTCGAAAACAGCGGCGCTCAAGGATGCGCAATTTCAAGGACAATAGTATGCAACAGAATGGCTGGCGACCGATCGCCAGGCGGATGGCGCAATTCGGCCGTAATCGCATTCCGGCCCAATTGGTCATCCAGACCACCAACCACTGCAATGCCACCTGCCCCCAGTGCGGCATGCGCCGCACGGCCCGGTTGCAGCGGTCCACCCTGTCGGATGAGACCATCACGAGAATTTTGGACGGATGCGCGGCGCGAGGGGTCCAGGCCGTTTCGTTTACCGGAGGCGAGCCGCTGATGCTGCTCGAGCGCCTGGTCGAATGGATCCGTCATGCCGGACGAGCGGGTATTCCTTTTATCCGTACCGGCACCAATGGCTTTCTCTTTTGCGGGGCCGACCGACCGGGTTTCAAGACCCGCATCGAACGCCTGGTGCACCGGCTGGCCGCTACGCCCCTGCGAAATTTCTGGATCAGCCTCGATTCCGCCGAACCGGACATTCACGAGCGGATGAGGGGGCTGCCGGGCGTCGTGGCCGGCATCCAAAAGGCCCTGCCGATTTTCCATGCCCACGGCATCTATCCATCGGCCAACCTGGGCCTGAACCGCCAGCTCGGCGGTGACGACACGGCAAGTCTGCGCCCCGATGACTATTCACGACGAGCCGACTATCTCAACGCGTTTTACCATGCTTATGTGAGCGCCCTGGATCGCTTCTATGATTCGGTCAGGAAATTGGGTTTTACCACGGTCAACACCTGTTACCCCATGAGTATCAGCGTACGCGAACAGGAGACAGGCCTGAGCGCCGTCTATGCCGCCACCACCACGGAAGATATCGTGCGGTATGCCGCCGACGAGAAGGCCGCCTTGTACAAAGCGCTGCTCGATACGATTCCGCGTCATCGCCATCAGCTGCGCATCTTTTCGCCTTTAAGCGCCGTCTACATGCTGCATCGCGCCTATCACGGTAGTAATGGAGCGGTGCAGGCCGCCGGTTGTCGCGGCGGGGTCGATTTCTTTTTCGTCGACGCAAAAGACGGCGACACTTATCCTTGCGGCTACCGCGGCAACGAAAATTTGGGCAAGTTCTGGGAACTGGATATGGATGCCAGGCGGCCGGACCAGGATTGCCATCGGTGCGATTGGGAGTGCTTCCGGGATCCGTCTGAGCTCTGCGCACCCCTGCTTCAGGCGTTTCATGCCCCCATCCGGCTGGTGCGGACCATGGCAGCGGACAGGGCCTATGCTCGCCTGTGGGCAGGCGATATGCGCTATTATCTCGCCTGCGATCTTTTCGACGGCCGCAAGCCGATAGATACACGACGGCTTGGCCGTTTCAAAAAGCGGCCGACTTATCAAATTCTATCACTGCGCTAATCCTGCCTTAACCATTGCGGCGCTAAAACCGATGCCATGATGAATCGGAAAAGGAGAGACACCATGCGCATCGATCTGCACGTACATTCCAAATTCTCGAAGAGACCCAGCCAATGGATTTTAAAAAAACTGGGCTGCCCGGAGAGTTTCACCGAGCCGTTGCGACTTTACCAGATCGCCAAGAGCCGGGGCATGAGTCATGTGACCATCAGCGACCACAATACCATCGCCGGCGCCTTGGAGATCGCCCATCTGGCCGATACGTTCATCAGCGAGGAGATCACCACCTATTTTCCCGACAACCAGTGCAAGGTGCACGTGCTCGCCCTCAACATCGACGAGGCCCAGCACCGGGAGATCCAGAAGGTCCGTGAAAACATTTTCGATCTGGCGCGTTACCTACAGGAGCAGAACATTTTGGCCATCGCGGCCCATCCGCTTTACGCCATCAACGATCGTCTCACCGCCGGGCACTTCGAGAAGATGCTGCTGCTTTTTGAAAACTTTGAGCTAAACGGCGCGCGCAACCCGCGCGAGAACCAGTGTATCCGGGAAGTGGTCGAGCAATTGACCCCCCGGCACATGGAAGATCTGGCCGATCGTCACGACCTGGCCCCCATGCATGCGAGACCTTGGGAAAAGCGCCTGTGGGGCGGCTCGGACGACCACAGCGCCCTCCATATCGCCAGGACATTTACCCGGATTATGGGTATCGATTCGCCCCGACACCTATCGGCCGGATTGAAAGACATCGAGACCGAAGTGGTCACTCAGCCGGCCACGCCCCTGACCATGGGGCACAACCTGTACGGCATCGCCTATCAGTACTATCGAAGCAAATTCAACCTGGGACGCTATGCGGGTAAGGATGTGCTCATGCAATTTCTCGATCGCAGCCTCCAGGTGGACGAGCATGTCCAGCCGGGGCTGTTGGCCCGGCTCTATCTCCTTTGGCAGCATCGCCGGGAAAAGCGGGCCGGGATACCGGTTTCCGATTCACTGATGACCCTGCTGCGCTACGAAACCCATCAGCTGATCCACGAGGACCCGGAATTTTACAACACGGATGCCTCATCCAGCGATTTCGTTGCGCGCGAAAAGCGATGGTTCGACTTTGTCAATCGGGCATCCAAGGGCGTCATGCTCCATTTCGGCAACCATCTGCTCGATCATCTCTCCGGGGCCAATGTGTTCAACATTTTTTCGACCATCGGTTCGGCAGGGGGGCTGTACACGCTGTTGGCGCCCTATTTCGTGGCATATTCCCAGTTCGCCAAGGACCGTACCTTCAGCGAGGGCATCCGCAGGCAATTCGTCACCTCGACCGATGCGGGGGACCGGGAGTCATTCCGGTTCGCCCATTTTACCGATACCTTCTATGAGGTCAATGGCGTGGCCCAGACCCTCCAGCAGCAGGTGCACTGTGCATTGAAGCACGGCAAAATCTATAAATTGATCACTTGCCATGCGGCGGAGGCAGACATCGATCAGCCCGGTGTTCGCAACTTTGCGCCCATCGGAACCTATGAGTTGCCCGAGTATCCCGAGCAGAAGATTTTCTATCCGCCTTTCCTGGAAATGCTCTCCTCCTGCTACGATGAGCAGATCGATCATATCCACCTGGCCACACCAGGGCCGGTGGGCCTGGCCGGTTTGGCCATTGCTAAGATTCTCAAGCTCCCGACCAGCGGCACTTACCATACGGCCATTCCCCAATATGCCCAAGTCCTCACCGGAGACGAAGCCATCGAGGACCTGGCCTGGAAATATGTCCTCTGGTTTTACGATCAGCTCGACGTGATTTACGCGCCGTCCCAAAGCACCAAGGACGAATTGTGCGCTAAAGGCCTCGACCTCAAAAAGATCCAGCTCTACCCGCGGGGGATCGATGTCGAACGATTCAATCCGGTCAAGCGCAACGGCATTTTCAAGACGAGGTTTCCACTGCCCGAAGGCACCCGGTTGCTCTATGTCGGCCGGGTCAGCAAGGAGAAGAATTTGCACCTCCTCGCCGAGGCTTTCAGACGGATGGTCGCAAACGGCGAACCGGTGCAGCTGGTCGTGGTCGGCGACGGCCCCTACCTGAAGGAGATGCAGGCCGCAATGAAGGGACTGCCGTGCTGTTTCACCGGATACCTGAGCGGGGAGAGCCTTGCCGCTGTGTATGCCTCGGCCGACCTCTTTGTCTTCCCCAGCACCACCGACACATTCGGCAATGTGGTGCTCGAAGCCCAGGCATCGGGTCTTCCCGTGGTGGTCAGCGACCAGGGCGGGCCGTGTGAGAATATCATCGATGGAAAGACGGGCCTGATCTGCAGGGCGGACGACCTGGAGCGCCTCATGGCCGCCATGCGGACCCTGGTGGGGGATCGTCAGCGGCGGTTGGAAATGGGGGCCGAAGCGCGAAAGTACGTGGAGGCGCGTTCCTTTGAAAACGCCTTTCTGCAGTTATGGGAGCTTTATCAATCCCAGGAGCCTCAACAGAATTCGGGTCGGTCGATGGATTATCACGCCGCCTGAACCTTCCACTGATCTTGGGACGTGTTTTCTCGGGATGTTCAAGACACCTATCTGAAATTTTCCTGTCGGGTTGCAAAGGCGGACGTCCGTTGAGATCCGACCTTCTTCCATCAGAGGCAATTTCCGCTCGAGTCTAAAACCACTAATGCTGGATGTATTTTAGCAGGCGCTTTAAAAACCTGAAATAGGGGTCAAGGTTCCGGGTATCGTAGGCCCATAGCGTGTAGTTCTTTTCCATTTCGATGCCGATCTGCTCTGCGGTCTGCAGGGGATATAGCAAAATGGGAATCTCACTGCTTTCATAATGGTGGGACAGTTCGTCGACGATCGCTTGAATGATATCCTGCGTCAAGTATCTTCCGTTGATGACGAGGATGCTGATGGAATTGGTCAGTTCCGACATGTTCAACCCGAGGTCCGTCACATTGGCCATGATAATCGCGCTGAGTTTATCCCGATAGCGCAAAGCCAGCAGATGGCGCTCTCGTTTCAAACCGATACGGTGATAGGTCTCGACCACCCCGCTGCAATCAAAACGTTCCGGACTCAGATGCAGGGTCTGCAACATCAATCCGCCGGAATGATTCTCGTAAAAGGTCTGCAAGTCTTTCAGGTCTTCTTCTTTTACCGGGGTCAGTCGCCAGCGACTGGGCAGTGCGGCGTGTACGCCGGGTTGCTTGCGGTAGTGAAAATAGGCGAACGGGTCAAGGGAACAGATTTTGGGGTCACGAATGTTGCGTGCCGCTCCGCCGAAGACATGGTATGGAAACTTGTTGTCCGGTCGGAAGTAACAAAAAACGTAATCCATATGCATGGAGTAAAGCCGATGGGACTCATTGATGAACCGGCCGCTCTGATTGAGAACGATCAATCCGCCCCGGTTGTCGGCACTTCGTATGGCCGCGTGATGGTGCTGCATCCACGAAGATTCGTAGAAGCGCACGGTGGCGGTATGCGCCAGGATGCGGCCGTCTTTCTGGTAGATGAAGTGGCTGGCCACACTCGGGTTTTGATTATAGAGCTTTTCGTAAGTGGCTTTGATTTTTTCCTTGTTGGCCTGGATGAATTCATATTTTTCCGGATAAATGAAACCGGTTTCAAAGAAGAAATCCCATAAGGCCTCCATATCCACCTTTTTGCAGACATAGGCATGCGCATCGGTAGCCTGGTGCATCAACCCCAGCAGCCGGATATGATCTTCGACGGCCATGTCCAGAATCGTCAGGCCCGAGAGCACCACGGGATGTCGGGCACCGTTCTGAACCAGGCAATAGACGACCTGGGCGATGCAGTGCAAGGTGCTGCCGTCGCTGAAGATCAAATTCATGTCGGGGATGATGAGCCCTGGCAGCAGAACGGTGGAGGACGCATCTTCTTCCACAGAGAAACCGGAACCTGAAATGTCATGAACTTTCAAATCGATGGTTTTACCGAACAGCGGGTGTTCGAAAGAGACGTCCGGTGGGGGCGTCAACTGATGTCGGGTGCTGCGAAACTCCCGGCACTGAAAACGACGCATCTGGTGCTGCATCGGCTCCAAGGTAAAATGGCGGGTATCCACCCCTCCGTCGTGACGGACGATACGACATTCGCCCGAGTAAAGCGTTCGATTGTTCTTGGTGAAGACGATGGTAACCGGAAGATCGACTTCGATCCACCCGAAGGTTTGGGGCGGGGTGGTGGTGACGCTGACCCGAAATTGAGCGGCGCCATAATCCAACAGGCTGCCGAAGTAGGTTGCGCCGTTTTGGAATAGATAGGCTGCCACCTGGCGGCATTTATGACGATGAATTTTCCGCGTGCTGATTTCGATGCAGGTTTCCGGCAGTGTCAGAATGATCTGGCGTTCGTTGATGGCGTTGACCTGTGCCTGCACCTTGATCAGTTGCTGGCCCTTGGACACGTGCAGGCACTGAAAGCGGTAGGACTCGACGAGCACGTCGAAATCGATTTCCTTATCCCACCGGCACACCAGGCGGGCGCTCTGGCAGGGCAGCGGATAGGCTTGAAGCGTCAGGGCCCTCGGGTATTCCCGGTGTTGAAAAACGACGCTCAGGGCCCGGTCCTGAAAGTTGAGACTGTTCAGTTTGTTGATCAGTTGCCGTCGGCTGATCTGTTTCTCGGGCAGAGACGTATCGAATGGGTCGTCAAAGGGCTCCGGCCGCGCCACCTGGCGTTTTTCTTCACGACCGACTTCTGTATCCGGTGGGAGAGATGGGATTGGTTCAACGATCCGCTCCATGGACAACCTCGTCATTTCAACTTCGGATCACTGGAAGCGCAGAAAAACCCCAGCATCAATCCTGTGCGCAGGCAAACTCGACCCACTGATAGACCCCATTGTCACATTTTTACTTTTATTAAACATATTTAACACACTCCCTGCCCCGAGGCAAGCCGATAATCGCTCGATTTAGTGGCCTTTTCTTTAGCGGTCCGTCCCTGGCGGATGGTACTTTGCACGGTATTCGGGCAGTTCAATGATCGGTGGCCGTTCAACCCCCTTGATTTGCACGATGTCCGGCTCGATGGCCCCCTTCACGAGATGATATTGAATCATTTCGTCGTGCAGTTCCTCTTTCAGATCGATCATGCCCAAGGAGATTTTACGGTTGATGAAGGTCTTCAGGATGGCGAAGGCCATCTTTCCGAGCGCCTTGGTGTCCTGGTTGCGGTGGATACGCTTTTCCAAATCGACCTGCGCCATGATTTCCAAACCCCATTTTTCGTAGATGTCCAGTATCATGCTGGTTTCCACGCCATATCCGATGGGAAAGGGAAGCTGTTCGAATACTTCTCGGAATCCGGCGTACTCTCCGGAAAGCGGCTGAAGAATTTGGGTCAGTTCAGGGAAGAACAAGGAGAAGAGCGGTCGAATGACGAGTTCGGTCACCCTTCCGCCGCCGGTCGGCCGGATGGTTTTATCCATCGACGCGATGGGACGGTCGTAGAACGCTTTGGTGTATTTGATATGATCATGCACCAGGAGCGGCCCGAGGAGTCCATATGCGAAACGGTGGTGAATGTTTTTGATGTCGGCATCCAGATAGACGATGATATCTCCCTGGGTGACATAAAGGGCCCGCCAGAGGTTTTCGCCTTTACCAATGTAGGGGGGCAGGTGCGGTAAGATATCGGCCGCCCGGTAGACATCGGCACCGTAGGTGCGTGCGATGTCCCGGGTGCCGTCCGTGGAGCCCGAATCCACAACGACGATTTCATCCAGTAGCGGGTGGCGCGACATCAATTCGGACTTGAAAATGACGATCTCCTTGGCAATGGTTTTTTCTTCGTTGAGTGTCGGCAGACACAAGGAGATCTTCAACCCTTTGCGTCGCTTGAGCGCGACAAGGTGGTTCAGGTCGCAAAAATTCTTGTGATGGAATGTGTTGGTTTTGATCCAGGTGCGATTCATATGCTGCTCACGATGCATTTTCCGGTCGTCTACCCATCGCACGCCCCCGCGTCGATGGCCATGATCGTGCCGAGAATCTGGGCGATTCCTTTGAACATTGGTTCGATCTGCATGGTCGCATCCGTCTGCTGGTAGCCTTCCCCGTGGGTAATGCCGAGAGTGACGGCCGGGATCTGGCGCGATAAAAAGATGGAAAGCTCGGATTCGCTGGGCTCACTGAACGGTTCCAGCCCCAGGGTTTTCATGATACCCAATGCGGCCTTCACCAGCGGATGGTTGTACCTGAGGCTGGCCGCCCGTTGGTTGCTGACTCTTTCCAGAAGCAGCTCCACTTCGTATTCATGGCGCAGACCGTTGACGATATCACGGATGTCGCCGTATATCTCCTTGACCATGGTGTCCGCATCGCTTCTGATCTCCAGCCCGAGGGTGGCTTCGTGAGCGATTTGGCCGTGTTTCAGGCCGCCCTGGATGGTGCCGAAGATGATTTTGGTCCTCGGTTTCAGCGGCAGGCGCAGGGCCATGATCTGGTTGATCACCTCGTTGAGAATCAGGATCGCATTGGGAAAGAACCGCTGGGAACGCTCCTGGGCCGGATCCACATGGCAGGTTATTTCGCATCGGATCATGCCGTCCGAGTAGTAATTTAAGCGGCCCAATTCGCCGCTTTCGACGCATACCGCGCCGCGTATGGGGGTCGACCAGGATTTGAGCAGGTGGCGGATGCCCCGCAGATTGCCTTTGCCGATGGATTGGATGACACCAGCCAGAATGATGTCCGACTCGAAGTGGAGATCAAGTTTGCGAAAGATTTCAGGCAGGGAAAGGAGCACACCCACGCCCAGGGCGTTGTCCAGCACGCCCGCACCGGTGATGGTATTTTTGCCGACCGTGTAGTGATGATCCACCTCTTTGCCGAAAGGCGAGTCCATGTGGGCCACGACAAAGATGGGCGGCTGGCTGCGGGAGCTGCCCTGAATGATCCCGATGGGGTTGAAAAATCCATCGGTGGTGCATTCGTCGACGCCAAACTCCGAGAGGCGTTCCAGAAACAGGTCGACCCTGTCCTGCTCCTCAAAGGTGGGGGCGGGCACCTGGCCGACGAGGACGGTATTGGTGATGATGGTATCCATCATCGTGCGCAACACGTCGACGAATTCGGGCAGTTTGTCCGTATAAGCATGCATGGCTTCTCCGAACCTGTAAGTGTGCACTGTTTTGGCTATGGAACAGCTACGCGGCGGCCTGGGGGAAAGTGGCCGCTCGAGGTGTCGGTTCGAGACGAGGTCGTCGGATCGTAAAGATTCTTTGAAAATATAATTTTTCGGGGGGCAGGGTCAACCCGTTTTAATCCATTACAAGAATTCTAACTGAATGTTATTCATTAAACCGGCACTCCACCGTATGGCTCACGTGGCCCTGGCCACCTGCCCCACCCACGCCTGCCATCTCCGTTGCGATGCGATTTTTTAATCAAAAAACTTTTGGAAGGCGCGCCCTTAAAGGTGAATCACATTCAGTAAGAACTACTGAATGCATTGAAGACTTCGAACCGCTTAAGCCGGCTTCTTTGAATGATAATAGCGCAGGATGGCGTCGCTCAAGCCTTCGATAGTAAAGACCGGGGCGACGAGATCGACCCGGAACCCGAGTGCTTTGGCCGTTTCGGCCGTGATGTCGCCGATGCATGCCACGGCCACCTTTTCAATAACGGCTGGATCGAGTGCTTCGGGCAGCAAGGCTTTGAAGTTCCTGACCGTGGAGGAGCTGGTGAAGGTGACCATGTCGACGGTCCCTGCCTGGAGCGCCTCCAGGAGAAGGGGAGCATTTTCGGTGGATTGAACGGTTCGGTAGACGGCGATTTCATCCACGACGGCGCCCATGGCGGCCAGGGATTCGGGCAACACGGTGCGGGCTTCCATGGCGCGAGGTAGAAGGATCCGTTGGCCGTCGATCGGCTGTCGGGAAAAGGCCTCCACCACCGATTCGGCCTGGTAGGTGCTGGGCAGGATATCGGTGGCCAAACCGTATTGGCGAAGCCGCTGGGACGTGGCCGGTCCGATGGCGGCCGTGCGCAGATGGCCCAGTACACGGACATCCCGACCGGTTTCGAAGAGACGCTCAAAAAAAGCGTCGACGCCGTTGACGCTGGTAAAGACCAGCCAGTCATATTGCGCCAGTCGCTCCAGGGCCGCATCCAATGCCGCCCAGCTTTCCGGAGGCACCACCTGGATGGTGGGGCATTCGATACAGTCGGCCCCCAGATCGTTTAGCCGCTGCACCAGGTCGCTGGCCTGGGCCCGAGCGCGCGTGACAACGATTCTTTTTCCCAGCAGGGGCCGTTTTTCAAACCATTTCAGCGTCTCGCGCAGCCGCACCACCTGTCCTACGACGATGATGGCCGGGGCCTTCATGCCGGCAGCGCGCGCCCGCTCGACGATATCGTCCAAGGTGCCGGTAACGGTGCGCTGCCGGGTGGTGCTGCCCCACCGCACGAGGGCAACCGGGGTGTCGGCCGGCCGGCCGTGCCGGCGCAGCTGCGCCACGATGTGGGGCAGGTTCTTGACGCCCATCAGAAAGACCAGAGTGCCGATCCCTTTTGCCAGGGACGGCCAGTCGATGTCGGAACCGGACTTGGTCGGATCTTCATGGCCGGTCACAAAGGCCACGGTGCTGGTAAACTGTCGGTGGGTCAAGGGGATGCCCGCATACGCCGGCGCAGCGATGGCCGACGTGACGCCGGGCACGATTTCGAAATCGATGCCCGCGGCCTGAAGCACTTCGGCCTCTTCCCCACCGCGACCGAAGATGAAAGGGTCGCCGCCCTTAAGCCGGGTGACCACGTGGCCGGCATGCGCTTTTTCCACCAGAAGGGCGTTGATGCCCTCCTGGGCGAGGGTGTGATCCCCGCCTTTTTTGCCCACATAGATGCACTCGCAATCCGGACGGGCATGGGCCAGCAAGGTCCTGGCCGCCAGGTAGTCGTAGATCAGCACATCGGCATGGGCGATGCACCTTTGGCCTTTGAGGGTCAGCAGTTCCGGATCACCGGGGCCTGCACCGACGAGGTAGACCTTTCCGGATTGGGCGTTTTCAGCCATGGGATTGCAAACTTTCCAATATGTGGTCCGCGCCTTTGGCCAGAAGGTCTTCGGCCAGGGCGCGCCCCAGTTGCGTCGCGTTTTCGACCGGACCGGAGCGTGTGTTTTTGATGATGCGGCGGCCATCGATATCGGCCACCAACCCGCAGAGATCGACCCGGCTGCCGGCGGTCGTTGCATGGCCTGCAATGGGGACCTGGCAGCCGCCTTCCAGGCGCTTCAAGAAGGCGCGTTCGGCCTGCACGGCATGGCGCGTGTCCGAATGGTCGAGTTGAGCCACGATTGGCCCCACACGGTGATCGTCGTCGCGCGTCTCGATACACAAGGCGCCCTGGCCAACGGCCGGCAGCATTTGTTCGGAACTCAAATAGCTGGAAATCCGTTCGCTCAGACCGAGCCGCAGCAGCCCCGCCGCCGCCAGGACGATGGCGTCCAGGTCCGTGGTTTCCAGTTTTTTCAGGCGCGTGTCCAAATTGCCGCGCAACGGTACGATGGTCAGGTCCGGCCGCTGGTGTTTAAGCTGGGCGGCCCGACGCAGGCTGCTGGTACCCACCCGGGCGCCGTCGGGCAGATCGTCCAGGGCTGCATGCCGCACGGAAATGAAGGCGTCGCGTGGATTCTCCCTGGCCGGAATCGCACCAATCACAAGTCCCGTCGGCAATTCGGCGGGCATATCCTTCATACTGTGCACGGCCAGGTCGATCCGGCCCTCCAGGAGGGCCTCCTCGATCTCTTTGACGAAAAGCCCCTTGCCACCGACCTGGGCCAGCGGTACGTCGAGAATCTTGTCGCCCTGGGTTTTGATGATGACCAGCTCTACGGAAAGGTCCGGATTGTCACGGGTAATGGCCGCCTGGACCCAGCGCGCCTGCCACAGTGCCAGCCGGCTCCCCCGGGTCCCGATACGCAGGGAGGATTTCATCAGTGGCCGCAACCTGCGCAGCTCGAGGCCGAACATCCGCTGCAGGAGGATGCCGAGGCCGAGGACGCGATCGTTTGGCCGCCGGCGCCTTTGGACACAAACCCGCAACAGGACATGAGGCGACACACCTCTTTGCTTTCACATTCCGGGCATGCCGGGCACTCCTGGCCGATCACCAGCTGTTCAAATTCGTGGCCGCATTTTTTGCATTGGTATTCATAGATTGGCATGAGTCATACTCCTTGGTGGAAATTCGGCTGCGATGGTCTGCAACCCTTTCCCAGAGATTCATCGTATTCGGATAACGAGCCGAAAACCCACCATCTATAACTATTGTCCGGTCAAAATGCAAGCCGTGGAAAAAACGGACAGCGATTCTATCTGAATGTCATTCATCAAATCCCGCCCGGGCCTGCCATGACCGTTGCCATGCGAATTTTTTTATCAAGTAGCTTCTGGAATGCATACCCTTCAGGTTGAATCACATTCAGTTAGAACTGCTGAAAAACGGACGATCAGGCACATCGTTGCTTTTTGGACGCCGGAGCTTCCATTTGCGATTGAACGTGAGCGATCTGTTCCGTGCTGTCTTGTCCTAATGAGGCCGCGGATCGATATTCCGAAAGCGCCTGATCGAGTTGATCGTGTTTCTGGTAAAGCTCGGCCAGGCGCATCCTGAATTCACCGTTTTCAGGGGCCAGGGCAACGCTTTGACGGGCGAATGTGAGGCTGATATCCGGATTTTCACCTTTGAGGTCGTAGAGAACGGCCAATCGGGACAGGGCGGTCGCATCGTTGGGGTTGATTTTGACCGCCCGCTTGAATGCGTCGATCGCCTGCTTGATATGGTCCAAGCCTTGCAGACACTGCCCCAGGCAACTCCAGGTCGGTGCCGAGGTGTTGTTGAGCGCCAGCGCCTTTTCCAGATAGTGCTTGGCCTCGGCATAGGAATTTTGTTCGGTGAGCAATTTGCCGATCTGAAAGGCAATGTCGAAGGTGCGGTCGTCCAGGGCGTATGCGTTTTGAAAATGGGCCAGGGCCTTTCCATCTTCTTTGCGGAGTAGGTGCAGTACCCCGAGGTTGTAGGTGGCCATGGCCTCTTTGGGATCTATCGCCAGGGCTTTTTCAAAACAGGCGGCGGCCTCCTCGATCTCCCCTGTCTGTGCCAGGCACACGCCCAGACTGTTATAGACATTGACATCATTGGCGTCCAGTCGCAGGGCCGCCCGGTATTCGGCCATGGCCTCGGCCATCCTTCCAGTCTGGTAAAAATGATCGCCACTGATGTTCAGGCTGACTGCATCGAAAATGACCGTGCTGGCCCGGCCGAAGAAGGCGGCGTGATCGAGGGCCTTGCAGGCATTCTCAAAAGTCGCGGCGCGGCTGAAATCATCCAAGGGAAACTCGGAAAGACCGACGGAAACGGTGGCCAGCAGGGTTTCGTCAAGCTCATTCTGGATCTGTTGCGCGATGCGGCCGGCCGTTGGTGCATCGGCATCTTTCATCGCGCAGCCGTAAAGGGCGGCGTCCCAACGAAACCAATGCATGGCGCCGCCTTGCGCGAGGGCGGTCAGAGATTCCTGGATCGCGCTGTGCAATGACTGATTATCCGTGTTCTCATCGGCGCGGTCGATATGAATGGCCATTGCCGCAAAGCGATCCCACGAAGCCGTCTTGGATAGGAAGTCTGCCTCAAGGGGCGGGGGCGGAAATAGGGCGCCGGTATGGGGCGGATCCCCGGCCGCAGTTGATTTGATGCGGGCGGACAGGGCGGTTTCCGGTTCCATGCGCAGGAGGGCATGAATGTCGGTCGATTGGCCTTGCTGGATCGGTGGGCATGTCATCAATGATCTCCATGGGAATTCGTTTGGTTCGTGGTGCTGCGGGTTAACAGGCGCTCGAAGGCATCTACGATGAGTTGAAGCTCATCGTCCCGGATGGTTCGGGGGTCCATAATGAATCGGTCGTTTTCGATCCGCCCGATGATGGGCGGCGTGTTGGCGCGCAGATGGGATTCGATCCGGCTGGCGGAAAGCTCCTGAATGCGAACGGCCAGGCCGCAACTGGGCAGGTCCAGCAGGGGCAGCGCGCCGCCGCCGGCCCGCGAGGAGAGTTCGATCAGTTCGACGGCCAATCGATCCCCCGATAGAGCACGCAGGCTTTCTGCCAGACGGTTGGCGCGCCCCTCGAGTTCCGGGCGCCGGGCGAAAAGCATTCTGAGGGTCGGGATTCGGGATACGGCCTGGCGTTCGTCCCGGTATAAGCGCAACGTTGCCTCCAGGGCCGCCAGGGTCATCTTGTCGATACGCAGGGCGCGGGTCAGCGGATTGGTCTTGATGCGGTCGAGAAAGGCGGTTTTGCCGACGATGAGGCCGGCCTGAGGTCCTCCCAGGAGTTTGTCGCCGCTGAAGGTCACCACATCGATGCCGGCGGCCACCGAGGCCTGCACCGTGGGCTCGGCGGTCAGGCCGTAGCGCGTCAGATCGATCAAATTGCCGCTGCCCAGGTCTTCCATCACGGGCAGGTTGAATTGCTTGCCCAGGGTGACCATCTGTTCGAGAGATACGGCGGCCGTAAATCCGACGATGCTATAGTTGCTGGTGTGAACTTTCAGCAACAATCCGGTATCGTTGGAGATGGCCTGCTGGTAATCCCGCAGATGCGTTCGGTTGGTCGTGCCCACCTCCTTGAGGACGGCGCCGCTTCTGGTCATCACGTCGGGAATCCGAAACGATCCGCCGATCTCCACCAGTTCTCCCCTGGAGATGATCACCTCCTTGCCCCGCGCCATGGTATCGAGGCAAAGCAATACCGCGGCCGCGTTGTTGTTGACCGCCATGGCTGATTCGGCGCCGCTCAATTCGCACAGCAAATCTTCGACCGCACTGTAGCGGGAACCCCGCCGACCGGCTTTCAGGTCGAATTCGAGGTTGGAATAGCAAGAGGCAATATGGACCAGGTGGTCGATCGCTTCCCGGGCCAGACACGAGCGCCCCAGATTGGTGTGCACGACGACACCGGTGGCGTTGACGGTACGCTTCAAGTTATAGGCCTGAGCGATGGAGGCCTTTTGGGCGATCCGGGCGATCATATCGAACGAGTCATCCCATCGATCGTCGGCGGTCGCGGGCTGTTCTATAATCTGCCGGCGCAACTCGGCCAGTGTATCCCTGATGGCGCGCACCATCACCGATTTGGGAATGGGTTGAAGACGGGGGTCATTTTCCGCCAGGTGGATCAGATGATCGACCCCCGGGAGGCGACGCAGCAACTCTTGCTGTTTTTCACTGATGGACATGGGTATATCGGTAACTCCCCCTTTTATGCGGCCTTGATACAGGCCTCCATGGCGTCGTTAAAAACAGTGCTCGGAATCAGGTCGACCAGGTCGGCGAAATTTCCGGTACTCAAGTCGAGTCGGGCCATGAGGGTCGATAGCGTTCGGGTATCGATCCGTTCGATTTCTATGCCGATCTGGAACCGTGACAGGAGCAGATCGGCCAGGTAGACCACTATGGTCAACAGGGCATGGGGACTCGCTTTGTCCGGGTCATGATGATAACGCACCGCATGTGTCAGAGATTCGGGCAAAGACCATTGCTCGGCCAGTATCCGGCCCACCTGAGTGTGGTCGATGCCGAAAACGCGCTTTTCGATGTCCAGCACATTTTGATGATCTTCCATGGCTTGACGGTAAAAGAGCGGATACATGGGAGCGATGTATTGATCGAGGACCACTTTGCCGATGTCATGCAGCAATCCGGCGGTATAAGCCTTTTGGGGTGATACCTTTTGGGTCTTTTTGGCCAGCGCCTCTGCCACCTGGGCACATCCGACCGCGTGATGGTAAAGGCCGCCCTTGCACAATGAATACCCCATGGACGATTGTTCGAAAAAGCTTTGGACTGCGGCCGATAGTATCAATTTAACCAACTGGTCCTGTCCCAGAAAGACCAACGCGTGGTCGAGAGACTCGATGTTCTTCTTTTTGGTGAACAGGGCCGAATTGGCCAGGCCGAGGGTTCGGGCCGTGATGACCTGATCCTTTCGAATCTCTTCGGCGATCTGTTCGATACCCTGGGTGCCCTCGTCGATCATGCGCAGCACCTTCAGCGCCACCTGGGGAATCGGCTGTAAATGTTCGGCCGCGGCCTTGATCTCGGCCACGGTGGGTACATGGACCTTTTCATCCCATACCACTTTGGCCTGGCCCGCCGGCTCGATGGTACAATTGCCGTTGGCCATGTCCAGACTCATGCAACAGGTGAAGAAGCCGCCGGTTTCCGATCGCAGGATGTCGATCTTCAGTTTTTCCACTATTTCGCGGGTTTTTTCCGCAGTGCGGCCACCGATATCCAGGGCGAGGTCCTGATCGCTCAGCGGCCCCACCAGTGCACCACCGGCGATGGTGGCAATTATAGCTTCCTTTTTGGCGCCCATTTTCAGGAGTGCGTCGACGAGCATCGGAACACCGGTGGAGGCATATTTTTCAGGTTGGGCCATACTTGACACAGATACCGGTTCGGGCAGAAGCAGGTGAATCATGCCTCCGATGCCGGTCTCTTTACAATAAAGTGAAAGACCGACACAGGTGCCCAGATAGGCCTGCAGGAGCAACGGCTTCGATGCACTGGTGTAAAAATTCCCCGCAGCTACATGGTACCGCTGTGACGTTGTCATCGATGGGTTCAGCCTTCAAGGATTCAAGACCCCCACACGGGGTGACGGTCTTGGCTGGACGGGCACTCGTCATAAAAATGCTTTGAAGTTCAACCGTTAAATTGCTAATTATCACAATTTCGATGGAAAATTCAATTTTTTTTAGCTGTTGCGCGGGGTTGCCGGCCTTACCGACCGACCCGTCGGCCACCGGCGGGAGTTTCAAACCGCCCGTGATCGAATTTTTATCTTCCCTGATTCACCGGGTCCGGATCCGAAAAGGGTGTGGATACGGCAGAAAGATGCTTGCTCGATGAAAAAAGGTAAGGATTATATCGTATTCCCCTTGGATGTGCCCTCGGCTGCCGAGGCCAAAAACCTGGTGTCGCGATTGCGTGGACACGTGGGCATGTTCAAGGTCGGGTTGGAGCTTTTCATCAGCAGTGGCCCGGCCCTGGTCGATTGGTTGACGAACAGTGCGGGCGTGGCTGTTTTTCTGGATTTGAAGCTGCACGACATTCCCACCACGGTGGAACGCGCCATGGGGCGCATCGCTGCGATGGGTGTGAATTTGGCGACCGTGCACTGCGGCGAAAGCCTCTCCATGCTCGAGGCGGCCGTGAGGGGAAGCCGGGGCAAGGTGGACGTGTTGGGAGTGACACTATTGACCAGCGTGTCTTCCGAGGATTTACGGGGGGCTGGGTATCGCGGGGAGTTGGCCGATGACAGTCGGCAAATGGTGATGTTCAAGGCCGAGATGGCCAGAACCGCCGGTTGCGCCGGTGTGGTGTGTTCCGGCCTTGAAGCCGCCGAGATCAAATCGCGGCTCGGAGAAGGTTTTCTGGCGGTGACTCCCGGAATTCGGCCGGATTGGGGATCGGGTGCCGCGGACGATCAACGGCGTGTGGTGACGCCGGCCATGGCCGTCGGACGGGGGGCCGATTTTATCGTTGTGGGGCGTCCCATCAGGGATGCGGACGATCCGGTGGCAGCGGCCCAACGCATTGGCGAGGAGATCGATGCAATGCTGGCCGCGATGGCGGACAAGCCCCAATAGTGCCCATCCACAAATGGCCAATTTACCCGATATCGGTGTTGCGCGAAAAATCTAATCCAGGGAGCCTGTCATGGGAGTGTCACATAGCGCCACAACCCCAACCCGGCGATGAACAGACCCACCAGCAAAACCAGCATCAATTGATCGGGACTGAATCGGGGCACCTTCATTGGACGGCCGAGCTAATTCGGTTTTTGGCCAAGTCGTTCCTTACAAGTCGTTGCCGGACGGGGCCGTCATACCTGCTTCTCTTCATCATCGAGGCCAAAGGCGGTGTGAAGCACGCGCACGGCCAGCTCCGTGTATTTCTCTTCGATCACGCAGGAGATGCGGATTTCCGAAGTGCTGATCATCAGGATGTTGATGTTCTCCCGAGCCAGGGTGTTGAACATCACCGAGGCAACGCCGGAATGGTTTTTCATGCCGACCCCGATGGCCGAGACCATGGCGATGTCGGTGTCGCCCATCACCTCTTCGGCGCCGATCTCCCTGGCCACTCTCTGGGTAATCTGCATCGTCCGCTTGAAATCCACCTTGGGCACCGTGAAGGTCATGTCGGTTTTTCCACCCTGGCGGGTGTTCTGTATGATCATGTCCACGACGATGCCTTCCTCGGATATGGGGGAGAAGATTTTCGCTGCGATGCCAGGCTGATCAGGGACCTTGGTGATGGTTATGCGGGCCTGATTCTTGTCGTGCGACACAGCGGAAACCAATAACTGCTCCATGCCCGAATCTTCATTGACCACCATGGTACCTTCCTCCTCACTGAAAGATGAACGAACATGCACGGGAATATCATATTTTTTGGCAAATCCCACTGAACGGATCTGAAGCACTTTTGCCCCCAGGCTGGCCATGTTGAGCATTTCGTCATAGGAGATCGATTTGAGCTTGCGCGCTTTGGGGCAGATGTTGGGATCGGCGGTGTAGATGCCGTCCACATCGGTGTAGATTTCGCAAACGTCCGCTTTGACGGCCGCGGCAATGGCAACGGCCGAAGTGTCCGAGCCGCCTCGGCCGAGGGTCGTGATGTTGCCCTTGATGTCGTAACCTTGAAAGCCGGCTACCACCACGATCGTGTGCTTGGCGATGAGTTTATGCAATGGCTTTGCGCCGATTTCTATGATGCGTGCGTTGCCGTAAGCGGAATCGGTGACCACATCGGCTTGGTGACCCAGCATGGATTGCGCCTGGTACCCTTTGGCCCTGAGCATCATGGCCAGCAGAGCCGCCGTAGTTTGTTCACCGGTGGCCAGCAGGACATCCATCTCCCGTTTATCCGGTTCCTCGGCGGCTTGATGGGCCAGGGCGATCAGACTGTCGGTGACGCCGGCCATGGCCGACAGGATGACGATCACGTCGTTGCCCTGGTCGTAGGTCTTGGCAACCCGGCGCGCCACATTGCTGATCCGCTCGATGTTGGCCACCGAGGTGCCGCCGTATTTCTGAACGACTAACGCCATACGCTTTCCCTTTAGACGTTGTATTGATGGGGGGTTACACCTAAACACCGGTATCCTGAAGCCGGTCGGGCTTCCAATTTTCGAGCGTCTCCCTTATCAAATTGTCGGTTTCAAGTCCATATCCAATTAGGCGGATCCGACGGGTTTCGTCGTCTTGGGTCAGCAATTCGACCTTCAGGGAGATTTCCGGCCACTCGCTTTCATCCAGTCGCTCCTCCCATTCCACGGCCAAGACGCTCTGTGTATCGAACAGCTCGCCGAGTCCCAGGGATTCGGCGTCCACCCCGGCTTCGAGGCGATACAGATCGGCGTGGTAGAACGGCATGCGTCCGGGGTATTCGTTGATGAGCGTATAGGTGGGACTGGTAATGTCGTACCCCTTGGGCACGGCAAGTCCACGCGCCAGCCCCTGAACGAGGCAAGTCTTGCCACTGCCCAGGTCGCCGTTGAGTCGGATGGTCAGGCCACACCGGATCCGCTGCCCCAGCGCGTGACCGAAATCCCGGGTCTCTTCCGGTGAATGGGTGATGATGTCCCATTTCATAACGGCGGGTGCCTTACAACCAGGGGCCGTTGACGATGGGCGGTATCGGATCGTCGAGGGCGGTCTGGATGGCCCGGGGCAGGGCGTTCATGACATCCGTTGCCAGAAATCCCTGTCGGGCATCGACGGCCAGTAAATCGGCCGCCAACCCGTGAAGATAAACCGCGGCGATGGCGGCATCCAGGGAAGTGCAGCCCTGGGACAGCAGGCCGGCAACGGCGCCGGTCAGTACGTCTCCCATGCCGCCACTGGCCATTCCCGGGTTTCCTGTCGGGTTGATCCATACGACGCCGTCGGGATCGGCGATAACGGTACGGGCGCCTTTTAAAATGACATGGATGCGGTATTCCACGGCCAGATCGCGTGCGGAACGGATGCGGTCCGCTTGAACCTGGGCCGGCCTGTTTCCGATCAAACGTGCCATTTCGCCCGGGTGGGGCGTGAGGATGGTCGCTGCGTCACGTTCTTTTAAAAGTCCCAGGTGGCCCACCAGATGGTTGAGGCCGTCGGCATCGATGACCATGGGAAGGGGCATGTGCCGCACCATGCGATGGACCAGAGCCCGGGTTTCGGGGTCGGTTCCCAGGCCGGGGCCGATGGCGATGCAGCGCATGTTTTTTGATATTTCCACAATGGCGTCGAAGGCCGCTTCGGTCAGGGCGCCGCCGCTATTGTCGGGCAGCGGCAGGGTCATGACCTCGATGACCATGGTTTCCAAGAGCGGGTTGAGTCGTTGGGGTATTCCCAGCGTGACCAGTCCGGCACCGGCCCGCAGGGCGGAAGCGGCGGCCATGGCCGCCGCGCCGGTCTTGCCTGGGGAGGCGGCGACGACCAATGCATGGCCGGTGTCGCCCTTATGGCAGTCGGGTCGACGCCGGGGAAGGATCCTTTGAACGAGATCGCCCGTCACCAGATGATGACGCGGGGCGCTTCTATCGGCGACTTTCTTCGGGATACCAATATCGATGATGTCCACCACGCCGCAGGCGCTCTGTCCAGCTTGGATGACGTGGCCGATTTTGGCAAAGCCGAAGGTGGCCGTGGCCGCGGCACGAATGCAGATACCGCAGGGCTGTCCGGTATCGGCATGAAGACCCGATGGTACATCCACCGCGAATACGGGACGGTTCAGGCTGTTGATGAATTCGATCACCGAATGGAAATAACCGCGCACTTCGGCGTTCAGGCCGGTGCCGAAGATCGCGTCGATCCAGTAATGGATGTGGCGCATGCGACTCTGATGTGCGGCGAATGCGGCTTCATCCGGCATCTCGATGACGGGAACCTCCAGATCCTGCAGGAGCGCGAGGTTCGTTTGGGCATCGCCGCCGACGCGGTCACGGGATGCCAGCAAATACACCTCTACCTCGATGTCGTGCTGGGCGAGATGACGCGCCATGACAAAGCCGTCGCCACCATTGTTGCCCCTTCCGGCCACGACCCCGACCCGGCCCCCGGAACGGTAGATCCGTTCGAGAAAACAGCGGGTGGCGCCACGACCGGCGCTTTCCATCAACAATCGGCCGGGAATGCCGATCTCTTCAATGGTTTGGCGATCCATGGTTTGCATCTCGGCCGCTGTTACAACACGCATGGGAGACCTCCTGCGCTTTTTTTCAAAGGGAACGAATCAACGCCACCATATCCCGCACCGCCGTTTCCATGCCGACGAGAATGGCCTTGGCGATAATGCTGCGCCCCAGGCTGAATTCATCGATTTCGGACAACCCTGAAAAGAGCTTGATCAGGCGGTAATCGAGCCCACCGCCCACGGCGATGTGAAGCCTGAGGCGGTGGGCCATTTTGACTGCATCGACGATTTTGTCCCATTCCTGGCCCTGGGCGGCCGGAGATTTGCTCGCCCCAAGTCTACCGCTGAAGATCTGCACCCAGTTGGCATGCACCTGGTGTACGGCCTTGATCTGCTCAGGTGCCGGTGCGACGGTGATGCCCACACTGATGCCGTTGCTCTGCAGGGTGTCGACCACTTCGAGGAGGTTTTTGTCATAGGCGCGCACCGTCATATCGTTGTCGCCTTGATCCTCCTCGTCTATCGGCGGCATGAGCACCACCCTTTCGGGCCGGACGTCCAGGGCAAAGCCCACCATCTCCGGGCTCGCTGACATATATAACACCAATCGATTGTGGATCGATTGGCGCAAGAGGCGCACATCCCTCTCCTGGACGTAACGCCTGTCCTCCCGCAAATACACGCCGATGCCATCTGCACCGCCGATATCGGCCAGGAGTGCGGCCGCCGCGGGGTCGGGGCGTGGCGATTGCATGGTTTCGCGCAAGGTGGCGATATGGTCCACCAATACTGTTAACCCGGCCATAGTATTCCCCCTGGTAAACGCTTTCGGATCATTCGGGTGACGACGATGCCCCGATCAGCGCCAAAAGTTCCCGGCTCTTGGATTCCATCACCCGGGCTTCGGCCTCCGAATGAATATGGTCGTAGCCGAACAGATGCAGGATGCCGTGAATCAAAAGTTCATAGAAGCGCAGCTCCGGGTCCATGCCCGCAGCCCGGGCCTCTTCGGCACATGTGTCCATGGAGATGACGACGTCCCCCAACAGCTCTGGATGGATATCGGTATGCTCACCCTCCCGCATGGGAAAGGAGATGACGTTGGTGGGACCCTGGTGTTGAAGATACATTTCGTTGAGACGGGCGATCTGCTCATCATCGACCAACACCAGCGACAGTTCGCCGTCAGGACAGCCCAAGGCGTTTAAGATGACCCGGGCGCTCTTTTGAACGGCTTTGATCTTTATTGGGTGCTTTTCCTGTTGGTTGTCGATCAGTACTGCCATTTTTGACCTTGCTGCTCTCTTTGGCGCCGGAATCGGCATATTCGATGCGATGATGGTGGATGCCGTACAAAATTTTATTAAAGCTTTTTGCGATACTGTGCAAATCCTTGAGGGTCAGCTCGCAGTTGTCCAGCTGTCCGTCTGAAAAGACCTTGTTGATCAAGTGCTGCACCAAGCCTTGAATCCTGGCCGGGGTCGGGTTTTCCAAGGTGCGGGAAGCGGCTTCGACGACGTCGGCCAGCATGACCAACCCTACTTCCTTGGTTTGCGGCTTGGGACCGGGATAGCGGAAGTCGTTGATTTTTACGGCGTCTTCCCCCTTGAGCTGTTTGGCCTTTTCAAAGAAATAGTGAATGAGGCTTGTGCCGTGGTGCTGCTGGATCGTATCGATGATGATTTGGCCCAGTTTCTGTTTTTGAGCGATTTCGATGCCGTCTTTGACATGGGCAATCAGAATCAGGCTCGACATGGAAGGGGCCAGTTTGTCGTGCTTGTTGCGTCCGTCGGTTTGATTCTCGATGAAGTAAAGCGGCTTCTTGACCTTTCCGATGTCGTGATAGTACCCGCATACCTTGGCCAGAAGCGGATTGGCCCCGATTTCGGCGGCGGCCGCTTCGACCATCGATCCCACAATGACCGAGTGATGGTAGGTGCCCGGCGCCTCGATCATCAACCGCCTCAGGATGGGGCGGTCAAGGTTGGCCAGCTCGAGCAGAGTGATATCCGTGGTATAGCGGAAAAGCATCTCAACCAATGGTGCGACGCCCAGGGTGATGACGCTGGCGGTGATGCCGCCGACGAACGCGAGCGCGCCGTCCCACAGGAGGTTCATGCCGCCGTAGCTCGAATTATAGATGCCAAAGGCAATGGCCAGCAGTACGTTGATCAATCCCACCTTGGTGCCCGCCGATATGACGACTTTACGTTCCCGGCAGCGTTGGACCCAATAGGCGGCCATGGCATTGGGGATCACGAAGAAGAGGAATACATCGAAGCGGCCGCCAAACAACAGACCGGTGCAGACGGCCGAAACCAGCGCGAAAGGGATGGCCATTTCGAATCCGAGTACCAGGCACACCAGCATGCTGACGGCCGAAACGGGTATCGCATAGACCACCGAACTGCTCGGGATGGAGAAGATGCCGCCGAACAACTGTGCCGTGGAGAGAACGACCCCGATTTTCACCATCGCCATGACGAACACCAGCATCAGGGACATGAAAAGCAGGTTCTTGGTCGTGTTGTGACGCGCATATCGAGGTTGATGAAAATAGAGCACGAACAGCACCAGGATCAGCGTTATCAGGGCGATGGCGGCACCCAGGGCACTGGTGAAGACGTGCCGGTATTCGTGCTGGTCCTCCATGGCCCGCAATTTGAGCAGTTGGACAGCCGATACCCGTTCGCCTTCGCGCAGCAGCATTTCGCCGGCCTTGATTTTGTACATGATCGGTTTGATATCGGCCAGGGCCTTCTTTTTACGGGCCTCGGTTTCGTTATGATTCAGGGTGATGTTGGGGTAGAGCAATTGTTGACTGAAATCGACGATCAGGTTGATCACGTTGTAATTAAGATTCTTGACCAGTGGTTCGGCAATGATGCGCACCATGGTTTTGGCCTGGTCGGGGCCATAATATTGTCGCAGGGAATAGACCGTCGTCTCTTTTTGGGAGACCACATCGCGCAGGATGATTCCCTTGTCGACCTCTTTTAGCAGGATTTCCTTGTTGGCCACCACGCCGTTGTTCAAAATCTCGGTGACGATACGGATGATGGTCTCGGCAATGGGCGGCGCGAACCCCTCGCTGATCAACAACCGGAAAGCGCCCCGGCTGATTTCGATGCCGAGCAGGGTCGCGAAAGTCTCTTTTTGCACCATCATCGCATTTTCAAGTTCCTGACTGGCGCTATCGACCGAAGGCGCCGGCGCCGGCGCTCCCTCGGTGTTGTCGACCGGAGGGGTTTGAAGCGTGCTCTCCAGCTCTTTAAGGGATTTGCGCATCCTGGCGAAGGCGGTGCGCACCTTTTCGGTCATCTGATCGGCAATCCGTGGATCGTGATCGTAGACCGTCAAAATCTGTTCGATGATATGTTGACGGTTGGCTTCGGTGGCGACCCGATCTTCGACGAAGAAGTCGCGCGATGCTTTTATATCGCGATCAGCGATATCCCCGAGATCATAGGATTGTTGATGAACCACGAGATTGGGAGCCAACAGGATCAAGAAAATTACCGTCACGAGGGCCAGCATCAACCACTTGAGGCGTTTTTCCAGGGTGTCGGAATAGATTTTTATGCGCTTGGGTTCAGCACTCATGGCGATGCGTCTGCTTATTTGTCCAGGATCGAATGGATCGTTTGGTCTATCTGGCCCATCTCTGGCGAACCCACTTCTGAAAGGCCCATTTCTGGTGGACTCATTTTGGATGGACCAGTTTGTGACCGATCGATTTTCGATGGATCCGATTTATCGATAGGTTGGCCGATGGGTTGGCGTTGATAGGCACCGTTTGCGGTCAGCGCCTTGCGGTCCGTCGCTGACTCGTAAGCCTGGATAATCTCTTGTACCAGCCGATGGCGTACGACATCCCGCTGGGAAAAAAAGACCATTCGGATCCCCTCGATATCGGCCAGAATGTCCTTGGCTTCGATCAATCCCGAGGTTTTATGGGGAGGGAGATCGATTTGGGTGATGTCGCCGGTGATGACCGCCTTGGAGCTGAATCCGATGCGGGTGAGAAACATTTTCATCTGTTCCGAGGTGGTGTTTTGAGCCTCGTCCAGAATGATGAATGAATCGTTCAAGGTTCGCCCGCGCATAAAGGCGATGGGGGCTACCTCGATGGCGCCTTGCTGCATCAGACTGGTGACCTTCTCAAAACGCAGCATGTCGTGCAGGGCATCATAAAGGGGGCGCAAGTACGGATCGACCTTCTCGGCCAGGTCCCCGGGCAGAAATCCCAGGGCCTCGCCGGCTTCGACCGCCGGTCGGGTCAGGATGATCCGGCTCACCTGGCCTTTGGACAGCGACGCCACGGCCATGGCCATGGCCAGGTAGGTCTTGCCGGTGCCGGCCGGCCCGATGCCGAATACGATGTCGTGTTGACGGATGGCATCGATATACTCTTTTTGGGCCCGGCTTTTGGGTGTGATGGCCAGTTTTTTGGCCGTGATGTAAACCGTGTCGAGAAAAATGTCCTTCAAGCGGGCCCGATCGTCCGCACTGAGGACGCGGATAGCGTAGTCGATATCCGTGGCATAAATCGGGTAACCCGCTTTGAGCAACCCATAAAGTTGGGTCATCAGGTTTTGGGCCAATCGGACTGAAATTTCGTCACCCTGCAGATGGGCCGTGCTGCCGCGCGCCTGGATCGTGATGGAGAGGGCTTGGGCGATACGTTGCAGATGGCCGTTGTGCTCGCCGAACAGCTGTCGAGACAGCTCCACGTCACTGAACGTGATCTTGGTTTGATAGTCGGAAACGCTCATGGTCTGCCTTGGTTCGACTCGCTCCTTTGGTCTTGCTGACCTGAATCAGATTTCACCCTGCCACGATCGGCACGAGATAACTCTGGAGAATATAAAACTTCATTGCCGAATGCAAACAGCATTTCAATTTTTAATGACACCAACGCCGGGTTTAATAAATCGCGTTCAGTTAGAATCCCTGTTTTGAGCGCAAGCTACTTGACCAATGCGATGGCCTCTGTTAGCGTCTCCCCTTTCTCAAACTGCCGGCTTCGCCGGTGATTCGCGAAACAAGCAAAGATTCTCAGGTGACGCGTGAACCTGCTCGACATTGTTCTGGCAACCATCATCGGATTCTGCCTCGTCCGTGGAATTTTCAGAGGGTTGATCAAGGAGCTGTCATCGATCGTCGGCGTGGTGGCCGGCTTTTACGCGGCCTATAGTTATTATCCGTGGATTGCAAAATTTCTCCGGCGATGGATCGATGACCCGGGCTATGCCAACATTCTCGGTTGCCTGATTCTCTTCGTGGGGATCTATCTGGCGGTCAGTGCCGTCGGTGTGATCATCAAATACCTGATGAATATCGTTTTTCTGGGATGGACCGACCGGCTGTGCGGACTGGTTTTCGGAACCCTCAAAGGGGTTCTCATCGTGTCGGTCATCGTGATCCTGCTGACCGCATTTTTGCCTAAGAATTCCGCCTTCCTGAGAGAATCCCTGATTGTGCGACACACCATGGTGATCAGTACCACCATGGTGCGGGTCGCCTCTGTGGACATGAAAAAGCTTTTCAGCGAACATTTAAAGGAATTGAAACAATCGTGGCAACGCAAAAAGAGTTGACGCCCACCCCGACCTTTGCTGCCTTATTCGAGCTGATTGCGACTTTGCGGGGGAATAATGGCTGCCCCTGGGACCGAAAACAGACCCCTCGGAGCATGACCGTCTATCTCATCGAAGAGGCCTTCGAACTTGTCGAGGCCATCGAGGCCGACGACACTCCGGCGATTCTCGAGGAGTTGGGCGATGTCCTGTTTCAGGTGCTCTTTCTGATGTATCTCTACCAGCAGGCAGGACGGTTTTCGCCCACCGATGTCCTGTCCCGAAATTTGGCGAAAATGATTCACCGCCACCCCCATGTCTTCGGACCGGCCAAATTGGAGAACGCCGCCCAGGTGAAGGAGCGCTGGCGCGAGCTTAAACAGCAGGAGAAGGGCAAGGATACGGGCTCCATATTGGATTCGGTGCCTTCGGGTTTGCCGGCGTTGATGCGGGCCTACCGCATCTCCGAAAGGGCGGCTGGTATCGGCTTCGATTGGGATACCGCTGCGGGTGTCATGGATCAGACCGAGGCCGAATGGCAGGAGTTCAAGGAGGAGGTGCACCAGTTGACCGAAGAAACATCCGGGAATCTCGACCGGGTCAGGATGGAATTCGGTGATGTTCTTTTCACGATGATCAACGTCGCGCGGCTGCTCGGCGTTCACCCAGAGAGCGCGCTCTCCGCGTCCACCTCAAAATTTGTCCGAAGATTCAAACAGATGGAAAAGATGGCGTCCGATCAGGGCAAACAGATCGGCGATGTCCCGAGGCAAGAGATGGAACGCTTGTGGTCGGCCGCGAAAGAGGGGGATGAGACGTCATGCCGCCTGTCCACGGTAAAAGAAAAAAGCGGGGGATGAGAGTATGACCAGAAGGGATCAGGCGTGTTCATCAACCGGTTTGTAGTCCGGCGGCAGTCGGAAGATGAGATCGCCTTTCTGGTTGTACTTTTCAAACACCAGGGTATCGTCTTCCATCACATATTTGGTTTGGTCCTCCTTCTGGGAGGTCTTGCTATCCGTTTTACTGCCGGCCTCTGAGTTTTCGACCGGTCTGACCTGCCTGGCCTCTGCCGCTTGTTGTTGAGCGGTTTGCTTGTCATAAGCCGAACCAATGGATTCGATTTTGACAGCCGTTCGTAGCGATCCTTCATTAATTTGGTCAATCATGGTGGTCCCCCTTTTGCGTGTGTCCTTACGCGCGAATCCAACTTTTACGGCTTCCCCTTAACAGCCGCCATACGCGGTCAAGCAGTCATTGGACCATCGCTTTCCCGTTATCTTACGCACGCCTTTCATGCCAATTCGTTTCCCGTCGGATCACCCCCAGCTTGCCGAGCCAGTTGTTTATCGATCAGTGGATTGAAGTGTCTGACCGGCAGGGAGTTGATCGTTTTTTGATCGTTTTCATCAATCGTCGTGTAGGTGAACTCAATGTCTTTTTCTACCGATCGTACCGATTCGTTGACGCGGGGGCGGTCCATGTTTCGGAGCAAAGTCTCCTCGAATCGATTTTGGGGACCGTTTTGGGCGATGCGATCGACGATTTCGGTTGCTACCAGGTCGATCAAGGCCTGCCGCTGGCCATTCCCCGATAATTCGACGCGATCACGGGCGGATGAATCCCCAGACAGTGTGGGCGCCTTTTGCCCCGAACTCTTGCTGAGTTGCTTGCGATAGACATCGAGGACATTGTGGATTTGATAACTTTGAATATACATTTTAAGTCCCTCCGGTATGGATATCGGCATTAGCCATTGGGACTTAAGAAAAAAATACAAATTATATCTTATGATTTTATAAGTTATCGAAAATAATCAATTAATAAATTGACATGCGAACTTCGACGGGCAAAAAAACGGGGGCACGCCATGCATGCCCCCATTGCCTTTCTAATTTTTGTCCGGTCGTCGATTAGTCTTCGAAATTGCCTTTCGGTCCTTTATCGGCGTCAATGGCTTTGGCGCGTTCGACTATTTTTGCACGGGTCCATTCGTCGGGGTTTTCGATGCGTCTTGCTTTGGGACCGGGATCATGGCTTGCGGTTTTCAGTATCAGGTCGATGGCCAGTTCAGCGGTATCCTGGGCATTGAGGACATTGACCAACATATTATAGACGAACTGCTCGACGCGGTCGGCCATACGCTCCCGGATATCCTTGGGTTGCGCCAGAAGTCTGCTTTCGAAGGGAAGATTGAGTTTTTTGTAGTCGCCTCCCTTCCAGCCCTTGGATTCGGCGTAGGTCTGCATCTGGGCCCACATCTCCTCGCTCATGCCCTGCTCCTTGACCTTGATGAATCCACCGTTGGCATCCAGAATGGCGTTGCCGTAGTCGTTGACCTCCAATCCCCAGGAGATCATCTGCAAGGCGGTGGCCACATTGGCTTTGGTCGTTCGGGTTTTTTGGGCAATCTGGCGCAGTCGGTCCGAGCTGTTGCCCGACGTGCCATGCTGCGCACCGGACACATTGTACGGGGTGAGGGCCTCATGGATCTCGGCGGTGAGTTCGACCTGGATTCCCTGGTCACTTGCTTCAATGCCATGGGTGGTGCCGTTATTCAGGGCGATCCAGTTGGGGAAAACGCCGTGGGCATTGAGTCCCTGGATCAGAAATAGGGCTTCCTCTTTGGTCGATAGGCCCTCTTTTCCTTTGATTTCACCCACTTCTGTTTCCAGACCGGCCCACTCGGGTACAAATGGATTGAGCTCGAGACTGGCCAGGAGGTTGTCGGCGTCGGGCATGTGAGAGGCGTCGATGGCGATCGAGGTAATGCCTGCGTCAAACATCGAGGGGATCTCTGTCTTGGCCGCCAGAATGTCCTTTTGATTTTTGATTCCATAATGGTCGGCGTGGATGGCCACCGGTACGCTGATGCCCATTTCGTTGCACAGTGCGTCGACCGTTCGTGCCATGTTCCAATAGTTGATCGGACAGTAAGCGTCGACACCGCCCTCGGATTTGGCGATTTCGATGATGAGCGTGGCATTTGCGCGTTGCGCGGCACGCAGCGCCCCGCGAATGACAAAGGTGTTACGGCCGTTGGCGGCCATGCAGATGCTTTTGCCTTTGGCCAGCATGGCCAGGTCGATGAACTTGCCACTGACCAGCAGTGCGTTGGAGTTGGGAAACAGCGCTTGAATGTTGGGCGGCCGTCCGATAGCCAATGCTTTTTTGAAGTCCGATGGGGCGATACGCGCCATGGGTTCACCTCCTTATGGATTCTGGGATTCCTGATGTCCCGACTTTAACTTTTCATTAAACGCCGCCACCTGATCGGCATAAACCGCACGCTTTTCTTCATAGGCCTGGATACGGGCATTGAACTCGACGATTTTTTGGTTGTAGGCTTTGATCTGGTCCGGTGTGACCGCGTCTTGCTTTTCCTGGTCGAGAGCGTTGCGCTCTTTCATCAGGCTGTTGTATTCGTCGTTCAGGGCTTTTTCCCGGTCCTGGATGGATTGCCGTTCATTTTCCAGGCTGCTGCCCACGGCCCGTGAGGCGTCATTTTGACTCTCGTCCGTTTTCGTCTCTTTCACGGCCGAAGGCGCCGGACTCGAGGAGTCCTCATAACTCTGGGCCTTGTCCCGCTGCTCGACCGGTACCTTGCTCAAATCGTCGGTATAAAGGACATTGCCATGTTCGTCGACGTAACGATAGAAATCGGCTTCGGCATGGGGTAATGCAATCGCCAGAAAAAGCCAAACCACTAACCAAAATCTCATTTTCATGATCATCCGCCTTTGTGTCCATGCTTGCTTCGGCTTCAGGGCCGACAGTGCCCTGACAGATTGCTTTTTGTTTTAGATCTATTTGTATAGGATCTGGGGCTCTTTTGATCTTTGATGTATTGATTCGGCCACTATATTGTTTTACAAAGTGCTCTGTCAAGGTTGGTGATCAAGGCGGGTAAAATTCGATCAACTATTTGAAAATTTTTGTTTTTGGTATATGTTGGGTCTCAAAGAAGGCTTCTTTTAAGGGATCGGGTGACGGCGTGCAACAGAAGTATTTGCATCATCATAAAGCAATCCACAACTGGCTTCGGCTCATCTTTCTGTCCATGATGCTCGGCGCATGCGTCTCTCAGCCAACGACGGCACCCGAGCCGACCATGCGCCCCATGGAAGCAGGCGATTCTCTCTTCCTTGAGGGCGAGGAGGCCCTATCCAGAAAGGATCTGGATAGCGCCCAACCTATTTTCACAAATTATCTCGGTCAGTATCCCGAGGGAAGGTTTGCGCCGGATGCCTGGCAGCTGATCGGCAGGATTTATGCTCAAAGGGGTGAGGATGGCCCTGCAGAGGCCTTTTATCGGCGGGCAATGACGCTGTTTCCCCAAAGTCCGGCGGCCGACCGCGCCCGTTTGGGCGTCGCGGATCTGTATGTGAAATCCAACCGAATCCCCGAGGCCATCGATCTCTGTCATGAGGCTTTGGCAAACGGCCCTGAAATGAACCTGCGCATCGACATCTGGCAGCGATTGGCCCATCTCTATCAGGTCACGGGCGATTCGGCGGACGCGACGTTGTATGCTTATTTGATTTATAAAAATATACCCGCCCCTGAGGACGAGGTGTGGATGGCGCACCTTCAGGAGTCGGTAACCCGACTGGATCCCCAAGCCATTGATGCCATTTGGGACCGTATAGAGGATCGCCAGATACGCGGTTTTTTGATCTATCGATATGCAACGGCAGAAATTGAGCATCACAACTACGCCGCCGCCTTGGAAGTGCTATCGGCCTTTAGAGGCGCCTTCCCAGGCCATCCGTTCGATCAAGCCGCCGCCGAATGGATCCGGCAGCTCACCGAACGACTTCATTTTGAACCTTACACGGTCGGATGTCTCCTGCCGTTGAGCGGTGCCTATGAAACCTATGGGCGGCGCGCGCTCAATGCCGTTGAAATGGCGTTGAGTCTGATTCAAACCGGTGAAACCGCACTGCCCGTGCGACTGGTCGTTAAAGACACAGCTTCCGAGGATGACATCGCCGTTCAGGGCGTCAGGGACTTGGAGCAGGCAGGTGCCGGGGTGATCATCGGTCCCATTGCCGCCGCATCGGCCGCCGCCAGCGAAGCCCAGCGCTTGAATATCCCCATAGTGACATTTACCCAAAAGACGGGAATCACCGAGGTCGGAGATTTTGTATTTCGTCATTTTATTTCCCCTCACGATCAGGTGAGGACCCTCGTCGACTATTTCGTGCACCATCTATACCTGCGCAATTTTGCCATCATGTACCCGCGTGAATCCTATGGCGCCACTTTCATGGCGTTATTCTGGGATGAGGTGACCCGGCAGGGCGGGCGGGTGGTCGGTGCCGAGGGATATGATCCCCAGCAGACCGATTTTGCGGTCACGATTCAAAAACTGGTGGGCACCCATTATGAGGTGCCTTCGGATCTGCGTGCCAAACCCGTTGTCCAGGTGGAATCCCATCCCTATTACCACCGGCGTTCGGTGAGTGCCGAAAACCTGTCCGATGTCCTCTCCGATCCGGTGACACGGTTGACCGGGTTGTTTTTTCAGGACCCCGATCAGGATCGCGTTAAAGGCCCGGCCATTGGTCGCATAACGCCAGAAGATCGGAAGCAATCCAATGTCGATTTCGATGTCTTGTTCATTCCCGATGCCCCAAAAGCGACGGGGTTGATTTTACCCCAATTGGCCTACCATGATGTGGAAGACATCTACCTGGTGGGTACCAACCTGTGGCACTCGCAACAGCTTATCGATATGTCCTGGCAATACGCCCAGGATGCGGTCATGGTCGACGGATTTTTCAAGGAGAGTGCCTCGGAAGCGGTGCGCGGTTTTGTCGAAACCTATCGCAGCATTTACGGTCATGAGCCTGGCGTGATGGAGGCGTTTGCATTCGACACGACAAACCTAATTCTCACCTTGATGGCCAGGGGAAGGATAGAGATGCGCCAAGATTTGCGGGATGCCATGAAGGACATCTATCTGGCACGGGGGGTGACCGGTGCGACGGCCTTTGCCAACAATGGCGAAGCGATCAAGCGTCTCAGCCTGCTGCGGATCAAGGGCGACAAGTTCGTCGAAATCGCATTGCCATGACCCCTTCTTTTTTTCTTTACAACCTCGTCGGTACGGGCGCCGGTCTCACCCTGGCGCCGCTTTTATGGCTCTATTCTCGAAAGAAAAATGAGGAAAACGAGCGGTTTCGCCAACGCATGGGGCGATATCCGCAATGGTTGCGGGTGGCACACGAGGCGCGACCCAGGGTTTGGCTGCACGCCGTGTCGGTCGGAGAAGTGGGGGCGGCCGCAGCCATTTTAAAGCCCCTGTGGCAGCTCAGGCCCGATTGCCATGTGATGCTCTCGTGTACGACCAGGCAGGGACTCGCACGCGCCAGGTCTCAACTGGGTGACCGGGTCGAATCATTTTACGCACCCATTGATCTCACCTGGCCGGTCGACCGGGCGCTGAAGATGGTGCGTCCGGATGTGATGGTCTTCCTCGAAACCGAAATCTGGCCCAACTGGATCGAGCGTGCCCATCGAAAAGGGATCCGCATCGCCATGGTGAATGGACGGATTTCCGTACGGTCCATCCACAATTATCGAAAAATAAAACCCCTCATGCGCCATGCCCTTTCCCGCATCGATCGTTTCAGCATGATATCGTCGGCCGACGCGGCCCGCATCGAATCCATGGGTGCGGATCGGAGACGTATTCAGGTTCACGGCAATGCCAAATTCGACAGCCCGGATCCCCAGGAAGCGGGTTACGCTGCAAGACAGTGGGCCCGAAGGCTTTTAAACCTGGCCGATGCGGCGCCGGTCATCGTCGCAGGAAGTACCCGTCACCCCGAGGAAAAGATCGTATTGGACGCGTATGCCCGCATTTTACAAAGCTGCCCCGAAGCGATCCTGATTCTTGCGCCGCGCCACCTCAACCATATTGACGACATCGAAGGATACATCAAGGCGGCCGGTTTTCCCTGCCAACGCCGCACCACGCTCGATCCGCCCCGATGCGAGAGAATCGCTCAAGTCGTCCTGCTCGATACGATCGGTGAACTGGCATCGATTTACAGTGTGGCCAGCCTGGTCTTTTGCGGCGGCAGTCTAGTGCCCAAGGGTGGACAGAATGTGTTGGAGCCGGCCATGTGGTCCAAACCGGTGCTTTTCGGCCCCTCAATGGAGGATTTTGCCGATGCGCGGACGCTCATCGAAAAAGCCGGAGGCGGGGTGACCGTCCAGCATGGCGGTGAATTGGCCGATGTCGCCAGCGATTGGTTGCGCCATCCATTCAAGGCGGATGCCGCGGGCAAAGCCGCGCGCCGCGCCATTTTGGCCCATCGTGGGGCGGCCGCAAAGCATGCCGCCGTCATTTCCCGGCTATTAGGCGATCTGTAAAGCGGCTGGCGGCCATCACTCCGGATTCTTCAGTGAACCCTGGCCGGTGGCCGACAGGACCGCCGACCATAATTCGCCTTTTGGGGTGACTTGTTTGCGTTGGCTGGTGGCCGCCTCCATGGGGATGTGGACGAAGTGATTGTTCCAACGTCCGATGACCAGTTTGGTTTTACCGGCCATTCCGGCATGTACCGCATTGCGACCTAAAAAACCGCAGAACACACTGTCGTTGGCATTGGCCGGCAGGCTGCGGATCATGTAGCTCGGATCGATGTATTTGATGTTGATTTCGATATCCTTGGCCTTGAAATATTTCAAGATCTGATTTTTCAGATAGATTCCGATGTCGTTGAGACGAATGTTGCCCGATTCATCGCGTTCTTCTGGTAGATTCTCAAAAAACTTCTGCCCCGCACCCTCGGCGACCACAATGACGGCATGACCTCTGGATTCCAGCCGTTTTTCGACGGCCGCCAAAAATCCCTGGGGGCCTTCCAGATCGAAATCCACTTCCGGAATCAGGACAAAATTGACATCCTGTTGGGCCAGGGAGGCGGTGGCGGCAATGAACCCGGAATGACGGCCCATCAGTTTGATCAGCCCGATGCCGTTGGGGTAGCCGGCCGCCTCGTTGTGCGCGCCGATGATCGCTTGTGTGGAGACATCCACCGCCGTATCGAAGCCAAAGGATCTGGCAATGAGGTAGATATCGTTGTCGATGGTTTTGGGAATGCCCACTACACTGATTTTCAAGTTGCGGGCCAGGATGGCGTCAGCGATTTTTACCGCAGCCCTCAGCGTGCCATCGCCCCCGATCATGAATAGGATGCCGATGTTCATCCGCTCCAGGCAGTCAATAATTTCATCGATGTCCTGGGGGCCTCGCGAAGAGCCGAGGATAGAACCTCCCCGATCGAGTATGTTGGTGACCGCGCTGGGCTCCAGATCGATCACTTCATGTCCGTATTTGGGGATGAATCCTTGCAGACCGTAACGCATGCCGTAAATGTTGCGGACGCCATAGTGGTAGTAGAGCTCAAGGACCACAGAGCGGATGATGTCGTTGAGTCCCGGGCACAAGCCGCCGCAGGTGACCAGGGCACAGCGTAATTTGCTGGGATCGAAGTAGATTTTTTCGCGGGGGCCCGCCAATTCAAAGGTCGGCGGGGTCTTTTGATCTTTGAAAATTTCTTCAATCTCCGATGCATGAATATGCACCAGCACCCGGTCCTCATCACGCACGAAAGCGGGTGAAGTCCCGCCGCGGTTGAACAAAGGCGAAGTGATGCCGGCCTTCCCCAGCTTGGTGATGGTGGTGTCGATCAACTCTATGGTCATCCGATTTCTCCTCGGCCGTCCATTCACGTGCCGTTGAATTTAAATTCGCCTTTTCCCAATATATCGTGCAAGTGCAGGACTCCCTTGACCCTTTTTTGGTCATCGGTGATCGGCAGAACGGTGATCTGGTGACGTTCCATGATGTTGAGGGCATCGTAGGCAGGGGTGTCCTCCTGGGCGCTGTGGGGCTTGGTGCTCATGATCTGGTCGACGGTCATGGCCGCCAGGACCTTTCGGTCGGCCAGGGCGCGCCGAATGTCGCCATCGGTGATTATGCCGACCAGGCGTTCAGATGTATCGGTGATCAGGATAACGCCCAAGCTGTGGCGGTTGATCTCTTTTATGGCCGCGTTCATGGACGCCCCTGCACGAATCGCGGGCACCGCTTCGCCGGTGAGCATGAGGTCGCCGATATTACGGGCCAGCCGCTGTCCCAGGGCCCCACCAGGATGAAACCGTTTAAAGTCGTCAGGCTTGAAATGTTTGCGGTTGATCAGCACAACGGCCAAGGCGTCCCCCATGGCCAGCATGGCGGTTGTCGAGCTGGTGGGTGCCAGCCCCAGCGGGCAGGCCTCTTTTTCCACCGCCACATCGATGATGAGGTCGCTGTGGCGGGCAAGGGTCGATGCGCCGTTGCCGGTGAAGGCGATAATCGGGCAGCCTTCCGAGCGGATACGGGGGAGCAGAATGTTGAGCTCATCGGTCTCCCCGCTAGAGGATAGGGCGATAAAGACGTCCTCCGGGCTGACCATGCCCAGGTCACCATGCATGGCTTCCACCGGATGCAGGAACAAGGCGCGAGTGCCCGTGCTGTTGAGGGTGGCGACAATTTTTCGGGCGATGATGCCTGATTTACCAATTCCCGCGATGATGACGCGGCCATTTGAGTTGTAGATCAGTTCAACCAGTTGTACAAACCGATGGTCGATCCGGCGGCTCATGGCCAGGATGCCCTGGGCCTCCAATTCGAGAACGGCCGCGGCCTCGTTGAGTATATGTTGGGAATCGGGGTTTAGGGTCATCTTTTTTTCACATTTGTCCTTCGGCAAGCCGGATGTACAACAACATCACCTTTTTTGCAATGCCGGCTTGGTAACTTCAGCGGCCCTGCTATTCTAATTGAATGTGATTCACCTTTGAGGGCATGCCATACAGAAGGCGTTTGACAAAAAAATTCGCATGGCATTGGGCATGGCAGGCGTGGGTGGGGCGGGTGGCATCGGCCGCCTGCCCCACCCGGCCCGGTTTTAATGAACAGCATTCAGTTAGAATCCCTGTCAGCGGCCGATGTCACTTGACAGTCGCCTTTGGATTTTCTAATTTGCCCGCTTTGCGCTGAGATGGTTACTACCTGTCCGGTCCGGTTTTTGGCATCATGCCTCGTTAATTTTTAAAATAATCATTATCTAAGACCTTTAGTCAAAGGAGACGCTGAATGGAAACGGACATCAGCCAAGTATTGCAGAAGGTTTGGGAGCTGGTCACTATCTATGGCCTTAAGGTCGTCGCCGCTGTCGTTATATTTGTCGTCGGCCGCTGGGTTGCCAAGATCGTGAGCAACCTGATGCGCAAAATGATGCGCAAGGCCGATGTCGATCAAACCCTGCGGCGTTTCGTGGCCAGCCTGGTCTATATCGCCTTGCTGGTTTTCGTGGTGTTGGCTGCACTGGGGCAACTGGGTATTCAAACCACCTCCTTCATCGCCGTCCTGGGTGCCGCCGGCCTGGCCATCGGCTTGGCGCTGCAAGGGTCGTTGGCCAATTTTGCAGCTGGATTCCTGATGATCATGTTCAAACCCTTCAGCGTGGGCCACTATATCGAGGGGGCAGGGGTGGCCGGAACGGTGGAAGAGATTCATATTTTTACCACCACACTGAAAACGCCGGACAATAAAATCATCATCATTCCCAATGCCAAACTGACCAGCGACAATATCATCAATTGGACGGCCACCGGAACGCGGCGTGTGGATATGGTCTTCGGGATCGGTTACGGTGATGACATCGACAAGGCCAAGGGGATCCTGGGAGACCTGATGTCTGGGGATGCTCGAATTCTAAAGGATCCCGCTCCCTTCATCGCGGTGTCGGAATTGGCCGGCAGCAGCGTCAATATCACTGTCCGCCCCTGGGTCAAATCCGAAGATTATTGGGGCGTGTACTTCGATCTGACGGAAAACGTGAAAAAGGCGTTTGATGCCAGCGGCGTCAGTATTCCTTTTCCCCAGCAGGATGTGCATATTTACAAGCATGACGCACACGCATAGGCTGCTGATCAAGGGACTTTGGAAATCAATGAATAGAAGCTAAAATATTCAGCAGTTCTAACTGAATGTGATTCACGTTGACGGGCATTCTTCCCAGGCGTTGTTTGAGATAAAAAATTCGCATGGCAACATTTGCGGCAGGGCCGGGTGGGGCAGGTGGCCAGGGCCACCTGTCACACCCGGGCCGGATTTGATTAACAGCATTCAGATAGAATCGCTGTAAAATATTCCTTGACAAGGTTGTCGGCCTTGACTATAGGGCATCCGGACGTAATTCTGGAAAAATAGCCGGATGAGCGCTTATCCGGCTTTTTTTTGTTTAAATTTTGTATTAACGAGGTGATTGTAATGATTTGTGAGACCATCCGTAAGGGTTCCGAATGTGCCTTCATGACTGCCAAGGGGTGCGGTTACAATGGCGGTCATTGTTATGAAATCGTGGAGGCCTGCCAGGGTTGCAGTCGGGCTGTCCAGCTAAGCACCGGCTGGTATTGTACGGCATGCCCGGAGCCGACCCTTAAGTGGAAAAGAGGCAATTGCAACCTGGCCACCCATGTGAGCAATACCGTTGTGACCGCCAAAGCGAAAGTCAATCCGCTGAAAGCATCCAAGCGCGCAAGCCGCTAATATCACTCAGGCGCAATCCATTAACCCCGCCCTGAGGCATTGGGCGGGGTTTTTTATTGACCAACGGAACACCGGGAGTAGCCGTAAGATGAATCCGCTTGCCGAGGAACTCAACCAGATCATTCGACAGGACAGCACCCCCGTCTGGAAAATGCTGTCCCATGTGGGCCGACAGCTGTTTTTCCCCAAAGGTATCCTGAGCCAGAGCGCAGAGGCAAAGGAAAAGGCGCATCGAATCAACGCGACGATCGGAATCGCCAAAGAGTCCGGTCACACCATGTGCTTCCGAAGCATCATGGATCCGCTGGACGGTATTGCGCCGAGTGAAGCCCTCACCTATGCGCCTTCATTTGGACTACCGGCATTGCGTAAGCGCTGGCAGGAGGATCTGCGCCGCAAAAATCCGACGCTGGTCGACCGGAAGATCAGTTTGCCGGTCGTCACCTGTGGCATCACCCATGCGATCAGTACGTTTGCGGACGTATGGGTCGACCCGGGAGATGTGATTTTGGTGCCCGATATGATGTGGGGCAATTACAACATGATTTTCGGGGTGCGCAAGGGCGCGAGGTTGAGCCATTACGTGCTTTTTGACGAAAACGGCGGCTTCAACTTGAGCGCCTTCGAAGCGGCCATCACAAATGAATCCAAGACGCATGAGAAAATTGTCGTTTTGCTGAACTTTCCGCAAAATCCAACGGGATATACCGTCACAGAGGCGGAATCCGATGGCATTGCGGAGATCCTTGCCCGGGCCGCGGCCAACGGGACCCGCTTGCTGGTGGTACTCGATGACGCCTATTTCGGCTTGTTTTACGATGATCAGATCCAGAAAGAATCCCTCTTTGCAAAGCTGTGCGGTCGGCACGCGAACCTCCTGGCCGTGAAACTGGATGGTGCCACCAAAGAGTATTTCGTGTGGGGGTTGCGCATCGGGTTTATCACATATGGCGTCACCTGCAGCGGTGACCCACTGCCCGTCTATGAGGCCCTGGAGCGTAAAACAGCCGGATGCGTGCGCGGCAATATTTCCAATGCGTCTCATTTGGGCCAGACGTTGTTGCTCAAGGCCATGAAAGACCCGCGAATTCAGGGCGAAATGGTTGAAAAGTTCGAAATCCTCAAGGCGCGTGCACTAAGGGTCAAAGCGGTACTGGCCGATGAGCGGTACGCATCGGCCTGGTCGGTTTATCCTTTTAATTCAGGTTATTTTATGTGCCTCAGGTTGAAAACGGTCGAGGCCGAACCGTTGCGGGTGCATCTGTTGAATCGTTATGGGGTCGGCCTCATCGCGTTAGGCAAGTATGATTTGCGGGTGGCTTTTTCCTGTGTGGACGAAGAGCAGATCCAGGAACTGTTCGATACCGTTTTGCAAGGTGTCCGGGACCTGGAAACGGCGTGATAGCAGCCGGTCGCCTGGCCGAAGGCGACCGGTTTGACGGTTACCAGAACTTCAGATTGATGCGGCCCTTGGCCTGGATGAAAGCCTCGGTGGTTTGACGCAGGCGACGGGAGAGGATTTCCGACATCAGCCGATAGAACACATAACCGAAAGCCAGCTTTTCGTTGCCGGTCAGTTTTTCAAGATAGAAAATGTCCGTGGCCAGGCAGACGGTATCGGTCACTGCATGGGCTGAGGCCGAGCGCCGGGAGCTGTCCAGAGCACCCATTTCGCCAAAAACCTCTCCTCTGCGCGATAGAAGGGCAACTTCTTTGCCCTGTTTGGTGATTTTGATCCGACCGTACATCAAGAAGTAGAGCCAGGTATCGGAGAGCCCCTCTTCTACGATACATTCACCGGCCTTGTATTTTCGAATTTTGCTCATCTCCAGCAATCTGTTCAGTTCCTGATCGTCAAATTTCTCCAAGACCGGAATATTTTTCAGGTTTTCCATCATGGTTTCATTGTTTTCCAAAAATGTTGTTTCCTGCATGCGGTATCCCCTCGTAAAAGGTAATGTTGAGCCTCGCTCATCAATATCGGCCGCTTGTGGGTTAACATGAGTTCCTTGATCCAGAAAGCGTTAAGGGCGCATTCATGGGGATAGTTTTTCCAGATTTTGCAATTTGAGTGCCACCTGGTAAACCGGTATGGAACAAGGCGGGCGCGTTCGGTGTTTTCCCTGCTTAGCTGAGTGGGGTGCAAAAAAGGATACTGCGTTTATATCTTTATGCATGCATACGGGTAGCGGGGTTAAATCGCCCGGGTGGATCCTTTCTTGGGTGGATTCAAAGGGTTCAATAGAACACTTGGACCAGGCATAATCCTTGGGCCGGGGCGGTCATGCCCGCCTGGGCGCGGTCGCGGCCGTCCAGGATCACTGCTACTTCGTGGGGTGCCATTTGGCCTTTACCCACCTGCACCAGGGTCCCGGTGATGTTGCGGACCATATAACGCAAAAAACCCTGTGCCCGGATTTCAAAGAGTAGATGGGATTCGTCCTCTTTTCGAATTTCGGCGTGCATGACGCGGCGGATCGTATGGGCACGGGGACTGCCGGCGGCTTCGAAGGCCTTGAAATCCTTTTCTCCGATGAGGTGTCCGGTCGCTTCGCGCATGGCGGCGACATCGAGCGGCGTGCGGATCCACCATTGATATTGCCGCCCGATAGCCGCCGGCAGGGGGCTGTTGAGAATTCGGTAGCGATAGGTTTTGGACTGGACATCGAAGCGGGCGTGAAAACCGGCATGCACCTCTACGCAGGAGCGGATGACGATGTCGTCGGGAAGCAGACTGTTGAGGCCGTTCTGGAAGGCCTGGGCGTCGATGACGGTGTCGCAGGTGAAGTTGGCGCATTGGCCCAGGGCATGAACCCCCGCATCGGTGCGGCCCGAACCGATCAGTTTGATTTTACTGCGGGTCATGCGTTCGATCGCCTCCTCGATGCGGGCCTGGATGGTCGGGCCGTTGGGCTGTCGCTGCCACCCGCAATAGGCGCTGCCATCATATTCGATCACCAGTTTGAAATTCTTCGCCGCCATGTCATGACCTTAAATGGGATTGAGCAACGACTGCGCTTTCAACAGCCACAAAACGGCCGACAGGGTGAAAAAAGAGAGTGCCGTGGAGAGCACGATGGTGGCCGAGGCCAGCTCGGTGTCACTCTTCAACTGGGCCGACAGGACATAGATGGCTGTCGACGTGGGCAATGCGAAAAAGATGACCCCCAGGGCGAAATCGCTGCCGGAGATCCCCGCCAGTTGCAGGATGGCAAAGCCGATCGCCGGTAAAAGGACCAGTTTGAATCCGGCGCCGACGGCCGCCAGGAGGAAATGGCGTTTGAGCGTTTGCGGGGTCAGGCTGCCGCCGATGGAGAGCAGGGCCAACGGCAGGGTGACCGACGCGCCCAGCCGCAATGTGTTTTCGATAAAAAGAGGAAAGCGGTTGATCCAGGCTGCATAAAGCAATCCGGCCGCACAACCGATCACGAGGGGGTTGGTCAGGATCGAGATGAGGGTTTTTTGCAGACGCTGCCCCACATGCCCTGGGGCCGCCGAGAACCAGATCAGGGTGGTGACGGACAATACATTGATCAATGGGATCACCAGCCCGATGAGGACGCCGAAGCGGGCCACGGCCGGTTCGCCGAGAACGCTGAGAATCACCGCCAGACCGACATAGCTGTTGAAGCGATAGCAGCTCTGGGAGAAGGTGCCGGCCTGAAATGCCGGGATCTTGAAAATCAGGATATAGAGCGTGCTGACGATATAGATACAGATCACCGTTCCCATGACAGCCAGATAAAAGCGGCCTGCTTCTGGACTGAAGGCCTGTTCGGCGCCGCCTATTTTCCAGAAGAGCAGGATGGGGAAAAAGATAAAATAGATGAGGCGGTCGGTAACCGATAGAAAGGCCGTATTGGACAGCCCGAAGCGCTTGAGGGCGGCGCCCAGGGCAATCAGAGCAAATACGGGGAAGAGGTGTTGGATGATCATGAGGGGTGCATCGTTCCGGATCTTGGGGTCGGCATCTAAATAGGGGCAGGCCGGATGGTCAAAATCGGTCGCACCACAGACCGCCCAGCGCCGCTTCCATTCTTTCATCCAACTGATCGAGTAAATCGGACAGTTCGTAATTTTTACCGCAGTCCCTGCAGTGCCAGCGAACCTTGCGTCAGGTCCGTCGAAAAATCATCTGGGCATGGCAATCGGGGCATTCGAAAGTCAGTGTATCGGGTCGCATATCCATTTCTTCCTATGGCCGAATCAAAAGGTCTTCCTATCTATTTAAATCCGGGTGCTTTGGCAACCCAAAACGAAAATTGACATTTGACGGCATTTGTCCCATGAAGTGCTTTTTGGTGGGCATTATTTCGCCAAAAAACGTTTTGAAGCGAGTCTGCAACAAGGAGGCCAAAAATGGTCGAAGCAGTCCATTGCAAAGGTTTTTCCGCGTCCGGTCTTGCGGCCGGGATCAAGAAAAACAAAGGGCGTGATTTGGCCCTTATCTATTCAGAGGTGCCGGCCAGCGTGGCCGGCATGTTTACCCGTAATCGGGTGGCCGCAGCACCGGTGCTGCTTTCCAAAGAACGGGTGGCAGGCGGTGTGGCCCGGGCGATCGTGGCCAATGCCGGTAACGCCAATTGTTGCACCGGGCTACGGGGATTGGAGCATGCCCGTGCCATGACAGCCGATGTGGCGTCTCGACTGAAGCTGGACGATGTCCAGGTGCTCGTCGCCTCCACCGGCGTGATCGGCGCGCCGCTGCCCATCGAAAAGGTGGCGGCGGCATTGCCGGACCTGGTCGCCGGGCTCCGCCCCGACGGCTTCGAAGATGCGGCCCGAGCTATCATGACCACGGACACGGTGCCCAAACTGGTGGTGCGGCGGGGAGAGATCGACGGCCGCGCCTTTTCCATCTTGGCGGTGGCCAAGGGTGCCGGCATGATCCGGCCCGACATGGCCACCATGCTCTGTTTCATTTGCACCGATGCAGATATTCCGGCCGACCTCCTGAAACAGATGCTGGCCCCGGCGGTGGACCGCTCCCTGAACCGCATCACCATCGATGGCGACACGAGTACCAACGATACGGTGCTCCTGATGGCCAACGGCATGTCCGGTGTCGAAATCCGGAGCGACCCCCAGCGGCGGATTTTCCAGGAATTGCTCGACGACATGTTGCTGGATATCGCCCGAAGACTGGTCAAAGATGGCGAGGGCGTCACCAAGGTGGTAGACGTCCAGGTGAAGGGTGCGGCATCGGATGCCGATGCCTTGCGGATGGCCGATTGTGTGGCCCATTCACCGCTGGTCAAGACCGCCTTTTTCGGTGAGGATGCCAATTGGGGGCGCATCATGGGCGCATTGGGCAGAGCCGGGGCGGCGCTGTCACCTGACCGCGTCGACATCTATTTCGATAAGGTGCAGATGGTCGCGGCCGGGGTGGGGTGTGGACAGGCGCGCGAAGACGAGGTCACCGCGGTTATGAAGCGGCCCGAGTTTACGATCACCATCGATCTGCACCTGGGAGCTGGCCAGGCATCGATCATCACGTGCGATTTTTCCATCGACTATGTGAAGATCAATGCGGATTATCGGTCCTGAGAAACCATGGTTGTCATGCGATTACAAAAATGGCTCTCCGACGCCGGGGTTTGCTCACGGCGTCATGGCGAGAATCTTATCCAGGCCGGCAAGGTGCGGGTCAACGGCGCGGTGGTGACCACCCTGGGCACCAAGGTCGACCCCGACAAGGATCGGGTCGAGGTCGACGGACAGCCGGTTCAGGCCCAGTCGCATAAGGTTTATGTGGCCTTGCACAAACCCAGGGGGTATGTGACCAGCTGCGACCACCCCGGTCAGCAACTGGTCATCGATCTCATCGATATCAAAGAGCGCATCTATCCGGTGGGGCGTCTCGACAAGGATTCCACGGGGCTCTTGCTGTTGACCAACGACGGTCGCCTGCACCACCGGTTGTCCCATCCTTCGTTCGACCACGAAAAAGAATATGAAGTGACGCTGGATCGTCCCATCGACGACGGGGATTTGAAACAGCTGTCCGAAGGGCTGCCCATCCTGGGCAGCATGACCCGCCCGGCCAAGGTACGGCGCCTTGCCGGACGCCGTTTCCGCATCGTCCTGCTGGAAGGTCGCAACCGCCAGATCCGCAGGATGGTCAAGCAGCTCGGCTACCAGGTCAAGCGGCTCAAACGGATCCGAATGGCGCATATTCACCTGGGGAATCTGCCCGAAGGGGCCTGGCGGCATTTGACCCCTGCGGAAACCCGGCGCTTATTGGCGCAAGTGGTTGGTAAACGGCGCCGGGGAAAAGAAAATCCGACCTGAAGGCCATTATGGCTTGATCTTGTTTTTGACGTAATTTCAAGGTATAAGGTCGGCATCACAAACCAACAAGGAAAAGGATCGCACAGATGGTGACGTTCGAGTCGTTGCAGGCACGGCAGGATAAGATCGCGGTGGTGGGATTGGGATATGTCGGATTACCCCTGGCGGTTCATCTGGCCGACCATTTCGACGTGGTCGGCTATGACATGAAAGAGGCGCGCATCGCCGAACTGCGAAAGGGCCATGACCGCACCTTGGAGGTTGAAGATGAACGGCTCGCCCGGGCCGCTATCTCCTATACCAGCAAGGCCGAGGATCTGGCCCGGTGCCGCTTGATGATCATTGCCGTACCGACGCCCATCGACGCCTACAATATCCCCGACTTGAGCCCGCTGCGCGGGGCTTCGGAGGCCGTCGGGCGCTATCTGCAGCGGGGGGCCTGTGTCGTCTTCGAGTCCACCGTCTATCCCGGCGCCACCGAGGAGGTCTGTGTGCCGATCCTGGAGAAGGCCTCTGGATTGACGTTCGGACGCGATTTTACGGTAGGCTATTCGCCGGAGCGCATCAATCCCGGGGACAAGGTGCATACCCTGGAGAGCGTGGTCAAAATCGTATCCGGCTCAGACGCGGCCAGTGCCGATCTCCTCATGAACGTTTACGGCCGGGTGGTCAAGGCCGGACTGCACAGGGCATCGAGCATCAAAGTGGCGGAAGCGGCCAAGGTGATCGAGAACACCCAGCGGGATTTGAACATCGCCTTGATGAATGAATTGGCCATGATCTTCGACATCATCGGTATCGATACCGTGGAGGTGCTGGAAGCCGCCGGCAGCAAATGGAATTTTCTGCCTTTCCGCCCCGGACTGGTCGGCGGCCACTGTATCGGCGTGGACCCCTACTATCTGACCTTCAAGGCCGAATCCCTCGGATACCACCCCGAGATGATCCTGGCCGGTCGGCGCGTGAACGACGGGATGGGTAAATATATCGCCGAGCGCACCGTCAAGCTGCTGATTCACAGCGGTAAGGCCGTAAAAGGCGCCAAGGTGGCGGTACTGGGGATCACCTTCAAGGAGGATGTGCCCGATTTGCGCAACACCCGCATCGTCGACATCGTCAAGGAGCTGGAAGATTACGGGATCGATGTGCTGGTCCATGATCCCCTGGCCGATCCGAACGAAGCCCGGGGGCACTATGGTTTGGAATTGCGTCCCATGGAGGCGCTCAGCGGCGTGGACGCCGTTGTGTTGGGTGTCATGCACAAGGCTTACCGCACCATGGGGTTGGCCGGCGTGGCGGCTCTGTGCGCCAACAGCCATCCGATCGTGGTGGACGTGAAAAGTCTGTTTGACCAGGAGCAGGCCGATCGGTTGGGGGTGATCTACTGGCGCCTCTAAGGGCTGCCATTTACCCATAAGGGGATGATGACGATCGATGACTATCAGATTGATAGCGGCGTGCACGGCAGACTATCAATTAAGATCCAATGGTCTCTGGTGATTATCCATTGATTATTATAATAACGAAGTAATATATATCGGTTATATCGCTTGCGGGTGGGATGGCACATCTGTTGCTTTATGCGTTGACCATGACGGTCTCTCTTTCGCACCGTCGTGCCAGAAGATCTATTCCGTGGACATAAGGATAGCGATATGATTACCGAATCCCCTAAACCGCTGCCCGCCGACCTCAGCATGCCCTGCTACGCGTGCGACATCCGTCCCGCCACTCACCTTTGCCGTTACAAAATCGGCGAGATGGCCGTCCAGGTCTGCCTGTGTGATGAATGTATGCAAATGGATACCCGGCGTTTGATTGAGCACACCATCGGCATTCAGGAGGCAGTAAACAGACCGTCCGACGATTATCTCGTGTTCGACGAGGTGAGGTTTTCGTCTTGGAGAAAAACGGTCTGACCTGGTGGACAATCCAACTATGCTTGGATCAATGCTTCAACCACCATTTTCTGCAGTCTGCCGGCACAGTTTGAGAAGATAAAATCCACGCCACGATTCAACTCCCGAAACAGGCAGTTGCGCGATGCCGGAAATGCGCAGCCGACACGCTGGCCATTATTGTGGTGGCGCTGGATCAACGTGCGTCTCAACATGCTGTAATGGGTGGCCAAACCGCCCCAGCGATGTTCCAGAACCCACCGGCTGAAACGATTGGGCCAATGATAGGCGATGGCAATCATACAGGCGGGCGCCAAGCCCGACAAAGGAGCCATGATCGAGGGATCGAGGACCATCAGATGGTAATCCGCCACCGGTCGCAATGGAGCCAGGGCTTCGCGCAGGGTGCGGCTCTGGTTTAGGATATCAGACCATTCGCCGCGCTTGATTTCGATCATCAGATGCAACCGTTTTCCGAATCGCTCGACCACTTCCGTGAGGCTGGGGATCGGTTTGGCGCAGGCTCGCAGTTGTCTGAAGGAGAGCCGGTCGATTCGTTCCGATCGGGAAAATAGTCTGTTGAGATCGGGATCGTGAAACACGACCGGCACGAGGTCACGGGTCCAGCGCACATCCAGCTCGACACCCCACAGGGCGGCATCGGAGGCGCGTTGAAAGGCGGCCAGGCTATTTTCAAGGACGATCCGGTTGTCGTGTTCACCGCGGTGGGCGATGAGCCGGCAGGCTTTTAACACCGAGACCGGCGGCTTGGGTTGAGGTTTGTGCGCAAAATAGAAATCCATCATGCGCATGTAGTACCCTTCGATCAGGGGCAGTATCGACATGATTCGAACTTCTGCTTAGTGCCCATCCACAAATGGCCAATTGGCCCGATATCTGCGTTGCGCGAAAAATTTAATCCTCGGAATATCAACCAGATGCCTGCGGTTAAATTTTTCGTGCGCCTTGAGCTCGACCCAATTTGCCTATTTGTGGACGGGCACTACTTAGTGGGTGGGCGCTAATTGACGATGAGCACCGAAATGTCTTTGGCGCCGTTGAACACCTTTTGAGAGACACTTCCCAGGAACAGCTCCTTCACACCCGAAATGCCGCGGCGCCCCATGACGATCAACTGGTAATCCTTTTCAGACTCCGCCAGAATGTCGCGCGCCACGCCGTGTTTTTTATCCTCGATTTTGGTCGTCACATGTTCTGGGGGAAAACCGGCTGCGACCAATGCGTTTTTGGCCTTTTTCATTGCCTCGCGCATCAGTTCCCTCTTCTTGTCTTCCAATGCACAAAAGCTGGTCTGCTGGGATTTAAACAGCGGGATCAACTCAGGACTGTCCATCTTGCACAGCGCGGCCGTGTCAAGCATGACGCTGAGCAGGGTGACCAGGTTGTCTTTTGAAAAGTTCTGGGCGACGAATTCGGCCGCCCGAAATGCATTTTCGGAATCATCGAGGGCAATGAGTATTTTTTTGGCCATGATTTCCTCCTTTGAATATGGGCCGATCAACCCTTTTGTCTTTGAAAAGAAACAAAATTTATATATTTATAGGTAGTTTTGACTGAGATGTCCATCATATTCGGAATGGCGGAATGCGGAAACCAGAAACAAAGACGCTGATACCCCAAACCCATGCCGGGCCGGCTAACGATTCGAAGGGGCCCGTTCAGATCAAGGCGGTATTATTTGATTTTGACGGGACCCTCACCGCACCGGGCGCCCTGGATTTCCCCGCTATCAAAACCGCGCTGGGTTGCCCGCTCGAAATTCCCGTTCTCGAGTACATCCAATCCATGGTCATGCCGCAAACAAGACGTGCCGCCATGGAGAGGCTCATCGCATTTGAAATCGAGGCGGCGCAGCGATCGATACCGAATCACGGGGCGCTCGACACACTGGCCTGGATCAAGCAGCGTCGCCTGGCCTGCGGTATTATCACCCGCAACAGCAGGGCATCGGTTCTGTGCGCCTTGGAAAAGTTTGATCCCCTCGGGCCTGGGGATTTCGACCTGCTCGTCACACGAGAAGATCCGCCCGCGCCCAAACCGAGCGCCGAAGGTGTTCTCTGGGCGGCCCGCCAGCTGAACGCCCGGCCACGCGAAATTATGATGGTGGGCGACTATCTGTTCGATTGCCAGGCCGGCCGTGCCGCCGGTGCAACCACCGTCCTCCTGGATCCGGAAAACGATCCGCGTTTGCGTGCTGCCGAGTGCGACTATCGCATCGGTCGATTGATGGAGCTCAAAACCCTGATCGCCTCATCTCAATTCGCTTAACCCTTCATTCAAGCAACAGGCCGATAAAGCAGCCACCCACGCCGGGTCTAATGAATGTCATTCAGTTAGAAACGCTGGCCTTTCTACATCGGCTTGACATACGCAGCAAAATGACATTACTGTGAAGACGTCTTTTCGGCAACAGAATCGCCTACCACAATACCGACACGTCGGCCGCAGCGAGTGGGGCAGCCATAGTCTCTTCTCGCAGCAGATGCTGCATGGGCGTACCGACGGGTCAATCCATCCATTCCGCAAACAGATAGAGGAGGATTTCATGAAAGCACGCGTCACCAAACAGTGTATGGGAGATCGGAACTGCAATAAATTGTGCCCCGAAGTATTCAAGTATGATGAGGACCAATTGCTCTCCGTCGTTCAATTTGACGTGATACCGGAAAAATACGAGGATTTAGTTCGGCAGGCGGCCGCCGAGTGCGGTGCCGATGCGATCGAAATCGAAGAGTAAATCAGAGGCGCCGCGATGGGAAAATTCCGTGATAGCCAAACGGCCCGAAATTTAATGCTCTCCTTTGCCGGTGAGTCCCAGGCGCGAAATCGCTACACCTATTTTTCGCGCCGGGCCTTCGAGGAAGGCTTCGTTCAAATTGCCGACATCTTCGAAGAAACCGCCAACCAGGAGTGCGAGCATGCCTTGCGCTTTTTTAAATTTTTCAATGGGGGTGAACTCGAAATCACCGGTAGCTTTCCCTCCGGCACGATCCAATCCACCTACGACAATTTGGTCGCCGCGGCGGACGGCGAGCGTTTCGAGCACAGCCAGCTTTATCCCGGCTTTGCTCAAGTCGCCCGTGAAGAGGGATTCGTGCGGGCAGCCGACACCTGGGATGCCATCAGCGTTTCCGAGCGCCAGCACGAAAAACGCTACCGGGAATTGGCCGCCAACCTACTGGCCGACCGGGTGTTTGCCCGAAAGGAACGGGCTGTGTGGCGCTGCCGGAATTGCGGTTATCTGCACACCGGTAACGAGGCGCCGTTAAAATGTCCGGCATGTGTCATGCCCCAGGGCTATTTCGAGTTGCTGGCTGAAAACTGGTAGAAGGCAAAAGCTACACAAGACCCTTCAATACCCTGTCGATGAAGAATGATTTAAAGACTTGCCGTTCGGACCGATTGAAGGATGATGCCATATCATTCAATCCGGTTGAACGATGAAGAGAGATAAGCCATGAAATGGTTCAATTATATGGTGGTGTTAGCTGCTTTTGCAGCATTTGGTTTAAGCGTTGGATTCCCGGCCGACGCTGTAGCGACTTCGGAAGCGTACCGGAATTATGGGCAGATTCGTTTGGGAGTGAACGAGTTCACAGACGACATGGACGATGCCGACATGGATGCCGGTGTCGACCTGGGTGCCGCCTATGGCCGTTACCTGACGCCTTACCTGGTGCTCGAGGCGGCGATCGATTTTTTTGCATCTGACAGGGATGTACGGGGTTACAACGGTACGGCGGGGAGCTACCATATCGACGACACCCTCGGGGTTATGGCCGTTCTGGCCACGATCAAAGGCGAATTTCCCGTGGGCCGGGTACGGATTTTTGGTGGCGGCGGGGTGGGGTATTATGCTGTTGCCCTCAATTCGGACATCGACACGGCCTTTCTGGGTGATTTTGACGAAGATGAAAGTGACAGCGTGTTCGGGGTCCACCTCGTGGCGGGCGTCAACGTCGACATCACCAAGCGATTTTTTGCCGGATTGCAGGGTTTGTGCCGCTGGACCGACGATATTGATATCGACGAAAGGGTGGCAACGGTTCCCGTCCGTCTGGAAGGGGATTTGAACGGCTACGTCGTTAACCTCACTGCCGGTTTCCGTTTTTAATTTGAGAATCGTATTCTATGGTGAATCCCAAATATGCAACAAATCGCTTGCTTTCTTTTGCAAACATGTTACCATGCGTGCATTCAACATGGTTCCGCCAGCAATCGGCGGGGCGGTTTTTCTCTGAAGGAACAAATCATTCGCAAGTTACATCCTCCAGTTTAAAATCTTGAGCAATTTACAGAAAGGAGGATGTCAACATGGCCAATGGAACAGTCAAGTGGTTTAACGACCAAAAAGGGTTCGGCTTCATCGAGCAGGAAGACGGCCCCGACGTATTCGTTCATCATTCAGCGATTAACGCCAGCGGTTTTAAAAGCCTCAAAGAAGGCGACCGCGTTTCCTTTGACGTTGAGCAAGGGAAAAAAGGTCCCTCTGCTTTAAATGTCACTGTAAGCTAAGTTTCGCGACCTAAAAACAGGGGGCACGCCTTTTCATTTTGGGCTGTGCCCCTTGCCGTTTTAGGATGATCCCCGGGAAAAGCCACATCTCCGCGCTCGTTTTTCTGTATCACGACATCGGGCAACGCGTTGTTTGACCTGGTGCTCCCCTTGCTTGTGAATCTTACCATTTCCATCGATGAGGGCAAAACCGCCTTTCCATCGAATGATAGGCATAGCAGTAAAGGGCGAAAGGTATTGATATGAACATCTACATCGGAAATTTGTCTGACAGCATGACCGAAGAAAATTTGAGGTCTCTGTTTGCGGCATTCGGAGAAATCGCAAGTGTCAAAGTGTTCAAGGGCAGATTCTCCGGAAGTGCCAAGGGCTTTGGTTTTATTGAGATGCCCAGCAATTCTGAAGCAGATCAGGCTATCAAGGCGTTGAACGGAAACCGCGTCGATGGCAACTTCATAAAGGTTAGGCCTGCCGACCCGGGCGGAAAACGACGCCAGAAAAAACCTCTTCGAAGAAGGGGCTATTGAAGAAACTACACATCAACTCATTCGTGCCCATCGGCAAATGGACGATTGGCCTATCACTGGATGGACACGCCTCAAGGTAAGGAATTTCATCATTTGAACTTTGAATCATTTTCGCTTAACCCCAAACTGACAGCAGGAATTTCAGCTGCCGGCTATAACACCCCGACCCCCATCCAAAACCAAGCTATCCCCAAAGTTATGCAGGGCTGTGATGTCATGGGGTTGGCACAAACCGGAACCGGCAAGACGGCCGCATTTGCACTGCCGATCTTGCACCGGCTCCTGAAAGAGCGGCAAAATGGCGTTCGCGCACTCGTCGTCGCCCCCACCCGTGAACTGGCCGAACAGATACACGAATCGTTCGTAACTTTAGGAAATACAACCGGTTTGCGAAGCGTTGCCATTTACGGCGGCGTGGGCATTCAACCGCAGATGAAGTCGCTGAAACGTGCCGATATCGTCGTTGCATGTCCCGGGCGCCTTCTCGACCATATCCAACGGCGCACCGTCGATCTTTCCCGCGTGGAAGTACTGGTCCTCGACGAGGCGGACCAGATGTTCGACATGGGTTTTATGCCCGATATCCGTAGGATCATCGCCCATCTGCCGGCATCGAATCGCCAGAACCTGCTTTTTTCGGCCACCATGCCCGCTGAAATCGCCCGGCTGGCAGATGAGATTCTCAAAAAGCCAACCCGAGTGGCAGTAGGGCAGGAGGCGCCGGCGGAAACCGTCACCCACGCGTTTTTCCCTGTGGCCCAGCATTTAAAGACTTCGCTGTTGCTCAAGTTGCTCGGCAACACGAAGACCGAGGCCGTTCTGGTTTTCACGAGAACCAAACACCGCGCCAAGCAACTGTGTGTTAAATTGGCCAAGGCAGGTTTCCTTTCGACCTCATTACAGGGAAATTTGTCCCAATCCAAGCGTCAGGACGCCATGAGCGGATTCAAATCCGGTAAATATCAGGTACTGGTCGCCACCGATATCGCATCCCGCGGCATCGACGTCGCCAACATCTCCCATGTCATCAACTTTGACATGCCTGCTACCCCAGAACTCTATATTCACCGCATCGGCCGGACCGGCAGGGCCGAGCGCAACGGTGAGGCCTATAGTCTGATTACCGAAGAAGATCGGCAGATGGTCAAGGCCATCCATCGGGTTCTGGGCCATATCGAACGGCGCGTCCTTTCCGGTTTCGATTACCAATTGCCTCCTCCTTCGCCCGCCGGCGATCGGCATTCGGACCAGGCCCGAGCGCGACATACACATACCCGGGTGGGCCGAAATTCACACCGTCGGGACGCAAGTGGCGTCTTTGCCTGAATCTGTGTTCCCGGCAATTTCATGTGAAAATCAATAAAGAAACCTGAGCTGCTTTAGAAGCGCCCATTTTCGTTCTTCCATTTGATTTCGGAGTCTGCTAATTATATTTGTATATGAAAATCAATCTGATACAAATATTCAATACAAAAGTGAAGTCAGATAGAGGATCCAAATGGAACTGGTTTTCATGTGCCCGATCACACACCAGACCTTTCAAACCGATGCCTTCAGCATCGTGGACCACCATGGCGTCCGGACCGATTCAAAAGGACACAAACACCTCGATGCTAAAGTGCGGGTGGATGTGCCGTGCCCTTTTTGCGGCGCGCATCACGTTTATATCGCCGATGAACTGGCCTGCCCGTTCGGGCAGAATAGCAGCGATGGATCCGGAGGTATCGGGATGAAACAGGAATGACAGCGATGGCATCCAATGAGATCAGATTGACGCAGACGGTCAAGGGTGCCGGTTGAGCCTCCAAGCTCTCTCCAGGGGACCTGGATAAGGCACTTTGCGGAATGACGTTTCCCACGGATGAAAACGTTTTGGTCGGGCTAGAGCGTGCCGACGACGCAGGGGTGTATCGTTTGTCCGACGATTTGGCGCTGATTCAGACAGTGGATTTTTTTACGCCCATCGTGGATGATCCCTATTGGTTCGGACAGATTGCGGCCGCCAATGCCCTGAGCGATATCTATGCCATGGGCGGTGTCCCCAAAACCGCCATGAATCTGGTGGGATTTCCGCTCAAGACAATGGATATCTCTATACTAAGACAGATTATCCAGGGCGGCATTGACAAGATGGTCGAAGCCGAAGTGGTTTTGGTGGGTGGCCACAGCGTTGAAGACAGCGAATTGAAATATGGCCTGTCCGTGACCGGTTTCGTTCATCCCAAGCGGGTCCTCGTGAAGAAAAATCTTAAGGTCGGAGACGCCCTGATTCTCACCAAACCGCTCGGTACCGGCATCATCAACACGGCCATCAAAGGGGGGCTGGCATCCGAAGAGTTGATCGAACGTGTCACCCGCCTCATGGCGACGTTGAATCGGAGTGCTGCCGACGTCATGGCTGCCTATCCGGTCCACGCCTGCACAGACATCACCGGGTTCGGTCTGCTTGGCCATCTGGCCGAGATGGTGTGCGGTTCGGGCCACAGCGTGCTCGTCCATTCCCCGAAGGTGCCCATTCTTCCCGAGGCCTCGGAATATGCCGCCATGGGACTGGTGCCGGCCGGTGCCTATCACAACAAAACCTTTCGCGAGCAGATGGTTTCGTTCGAGGCAAGCGTCGATGCCTTGATGCGCGATATCCTGTTCGATCCGCAGACTTCAGGTGGCCTGTTGATCAGTGTCGCCGGTGAGCGGGCCGAGGAACTGGTTGCCGACCTCATGGCAAAGGGCATTGAACAGGCCGCCGTCATTGGAAGCGTGGTCGCGGATCCGTCCGAGAAGATTTTCGTTCAATAGAACCTCTGAAAGATCATCAAAGGAGAACCTTCAATGAAAGAAGTGGACGCCCGCGGGCTGTCATGCCCTGCACCGGTATTGCAGACCAAAGCCATTCTGGAGCAGGAGTTGTTGGATACGATTAAGGTGATTGTGGACAATGCGGCCTCTCAGCAGAATGTAGAGCGTTTTCTCAAGTCTCAAGGGTTCGAAACGACCTTGTCCAAAGAGGGAGACGATTTTACCATCGTCGGGAAAAGCGGCGCCAAACCCGCTCCGCAGGCGGCCCCGGCACCTGCATCAACGATTGGCGGGCAGCAGATCATGGTGATGTGCACCACGGACCGGATGGGATTCGGTGATGATGAACTGGGGCTCAAGCTGATGGTGAATTTTATTCGTACCCTCAAGGAGATGGGGCCGGATTTGTGGCGGCTGGTGCTGGTCAACAACGGTGTCAAACTGGCCATCGAGGGTTCGGCCGTGTTGTCGGAATTGCAGGCGTATGAAAAAGAGGGTATAACGATTCTCGTCTGCGGCACCTGCCTGGAGTATTTCAAACTGTTGGAGAGAAAACAGGTCGGTATCACCACCAACATGCTCGATATCGTAACGGCCATGCAATTGGCGGACAAGGTGATCAATATTTAGTTGCCGCCTTGCGGTAGAGTCTAATGTCGGCAGTGAAAAGTTTAAAACAAAGGAATTCTATCTATTTAAAAGGGGGAGAAGACGATGGTGGCCAAGACAGGTGGAATTGGTTTTGTTTTGATGCTGTTGAGTTGTTTTTTGGTCTTGCCGGTCTGGGGACTGGATTTTCAACCGGGTGAGTATGAAGTGACCACCAAGGTCGACATGCCGGGCATGCCCATGCAACTGCCCCCGCAGACAACCATACAATGCTTGACGAAAAATGATCCGTTACCCGATCCCAATGCCGATAGCCAAAACTGTGAGGTGTTGGACACGAAAACCAAAGGCAATACGATCACCTGGAGGATGGTGTGCGATCAGGACGGGACCAAAACCGAAAGCACCGGCAGCATGACCTACAAAGGGGACCGCTTCGAGGGCACTGTTAAAACCAAGATGGGACCGGAGATGGGAAATACCACCGTGACAGTTCATATCACGGGGAAACGTACCGGCAACTGCAAATAAAGCCACAAAACCTGCGGTGAGCAATTGATGCGATCGTGCAGTCTTTAAAACACGAAAAGGAAAAAGCCCTGCTTGTGAATCACACGAGCAGGGCTTTTCAACTTTTCTGGTTAGCCGAAAGGGATCAAACCTCCAGCCAGGAGTCGGAATAGAGCGTGTTGCCCAGGATGACGTTGACGGTCTTGGCATAATCCTGCATCTCCTTGGAGAGGCTGGACATGTCAGGCTGATTACCGTCCATGATGCCGTAAACCAGGTCGACGATGTCCTGGCGTTCGCCCTTGGCGATAGCGGTCAGCTGTTCGTCACGCGGATCGGAAATGACCGAGAACATGCCGCACTTTTGAAGCATGACCATGTAGGTCTGGTTCAAAATGGGACGCAGGTGATCGGGAGGCCCGTTGGAGATGTTGGACAGGCCGCAGGTGCTCTTGGCACCGGGGCACATGTCAGGGAGCATCTTCTGGAACTCCATCAGGCTGATGGCCTGGGGCTGTTGGATGTTCACCGGGGTCACGATGCCGTCCACCCAGATCTTTTCGTTGGGGATGCCCGCTTCGTTGGCAAAGTAGAGCAATTCGACGCACAGGGCGGCGCGTTCGTTCTCGTCGCGTGGCAGCCCTTCCGGGCCCCACATGAGCGCGATGAAATCGGCATTGTATTCGGCGGCGATGGGCACCATGCGCTCATAGCGCTCCGGACGGCACATGATGGAGTTGATGATGTGCGGGATGCCGCTGGGGACCTGCTTGATCACTTTCAAGGCCGCCTCGATGGCGTCGATGTTGGAGGTATCCAGGGCCAGGGGAACGTCGGGTACGACATCCTGAACCACCTGAACCACCCACGGCATCAGCTCGTGGCCGTCTTTTTTAGCCGGCCCGAGGTTGATATCGATGTAGTCCATTCTTTTTTCTTTCTGAAACAGCGCCTCTTCCTGGATCGGCTTGGGATCACGCTCTTTAAAGGCGCGACCGATCTTTTTGGAAATGACATTCAAGCTTTCGCCGATGAGTAGCATATCTCCTCCCTTAATATGTAGCGTTCACATTGGTGTTGGAAAACGGGCGATGGCCGTCGCAGCAACTTGCGGTTGGTTGTTACGACCGTTCCTACTAAAGTTTGGCATGGGTTGCAAACGCTTTGTTGCATCGAAACAGAACGGGGGCGGCTGATGTTTGACCGACCCCCGTACGTTCAATTAGGCGTTACGTTCTCTGAGGAAACCAGGAATATGGGCCGCTTCGCGCGGACCGACGGTAACGGTCCATCCGGGCAGCTCTTCTTCGATATCGCCGACGATGGCCGCGGCGTAACCGGGGATGATCAGCTCGGTGTGTTTGACCTTATCCATGATGCCGCTTTTCTTGACGAACATGCCCACATCGTCACCGGCGAATTTACCGGCCGCCCAGGCGGTCAGAACGGAGAGGCCTTCGGAATCCTTGATCAACAACCAGGCCGGTACGCGGCTGCCTTCGATTTCACCGGAAACGATGAAGTAGGTCAGGGCAAAGTTGGTGGTCACCAACACCGGAGAATTTTCATCGGGGTTGCCGATCTCGTAGATGCCTTCGGTCACCGTCATGGGCCGCTGCGGGTCGGTGTAGATGTTGAGCCGCTCGAGAAGCAACGGGAAAAGGCTTTCGCCGGCAAAGTCAGACAGCACCACGATGCCGCCGTATTTGGCGATGAACATGGCGGCGATCAGGGTCTCCACTTCCAGATTGGATGCCATTTCGCAGGGGAAGGTGATGGTGGGGAAACCTATCGTGCGATTGCCGTTTTTCAGGGCCGCGCGGCGGATGGCGATCTGATCCAGGTTGGCCTGCTTCGGTTCGCGGCTGCCCGGATCGATCACCAGGTCCTTGAGTCCCATGCCGGCGAGTTTTTCGTTCAGTGGAATCAATCCTTCCACAGAGTCGGCCTTGACGGCCAGGGGAAGACCGTTTTCCTTGGCCAGCTGGCCCATGGCATCGGCGTTACCGGCCGTGGCGGCATACAACAGGGGCCGTTTGAAACCGGCGGCTTCGACACCAGCCTTCATCACATCCACGTTTTCGGTCATCAGGATGAGGTTGAATTCGGACGTTTCGGCGATCTGCTTGGCGGTGGCGGCAAATGCCTTGGCATCGCCATTGGTATCTTTTAAAGCCACCAGTTCCGGACGAAGGTTCAGTCCGACGCGTTCAAACTGCAGGGCATTCCACCCCTTGAGCTTGGTGGCCAGGTCGGCCGAGGAGATGTCCGAATTGACCAATGCGGCCAGCAGGGTGGGGTTGTAAAAGGTTTTCTCATGGCGATACTGGACGGTTTCACCGCCGGTGCTCGCTTTGCGTACGCCTTTGCCGATGACGACCGGGCGAATGGGCGGTGCCGAGGCCTCGGCCAGCTGTTCGCGGGCTTCGTCCGAAACATAGGGGCATGCGTCCAATTCGGCCTTGCCCGATGCCAGATTCATGGCAAAGGCCAGGCAGGTGGGGACACCACACTCCTTGCAGTTGGTTTTCGGCAGGAGCTTGAAAATCTGAATACCGGTTAATGCCATTGGTTTCTCCTTCTCCTTATTGAATGTCGCCCGGGAGCTCTGGATCTTGAGTCTCCCGGGCAACCATTGTTCTTATTAGCCGACCAGGGGTTCCATGGAAAGAGCGGGATGTCCCTTCTCCTGCAGGAAGGGCAGGATTTCCTCTTCGGTGGTGCCCACGGTCTCATCGGCGATCATGTCCGCAAAATTCTTCACGCCCAATTCCTCGCCGCGTTTGTTGAGACGCTCCTTGATCTCCTCTTTGAGGATCTTAGGCATCCACACCATGCGCAGCAGACCGCCGTCTCCGACGATGAATTTTTTCTGGGTGATGTTGAACTTGGAGTGTCCCACAAACCCAGGAGAAGAAGCACCGCCGCCCATGACACCGGCCAGGGTGGTGAACTTCATGCCGCAGGGTGTTTCACCCGCATATTCACGGTTGACCGTCATGACCCCGTTGCAGGCGGGAAGCATGGCCGCGATGGCTTCGCAGCAACCGCAGGTGGTCATGGGATTTTGCACCATCGAGTAGAAATTGTAGGTTTCGATAGCGCCACGCGAGGCTTTTTTGATGAATTCATCAACACCCTTGAAGCGACCCAGTATGGGATCTAGCACCTCGCCCTTTTCAATAGGCTGGTTGGGGCCGGTGGGGTTGATTTCGTAAGAGGCCTTGCAGTCCATCCAGTTGTAGGCGCCGCACAGGCCGGTACGCTCCGGGCTTACGGAGCAGACGTGGGTGGGGGCAAACGACTGGCAAAGGGTGCAGGAGTAGAAGATCTCCACATCCTCGTCGGTCATGTTTTCGACCCGCTCGTCTCTGTGTTTGTAGGCGGCGCGGGCTTCTGCGGTGATCTTGTCCACGTCTTCCTTCTTGGTGTAGAGGGTCACCTGGACCTTGTCCAGAATCTTGCCGAAATCCTGGTGGAATTTAGCATGCAGCACCACGCCGATGTCCTTGAGGGTGAACCCCTTTTCAACGGCCGCTTTGCTGATGCGTACCCAGGCGATGTCGCGCTGACCCATGTGCATGATGCCCTGGATGTAGTTGACCAGATGATGGGTCTGACGTTCCAGGATCGGTTCGAAATCCTCCTGGAACTCGCGGCCGGCCACCTGCATCATGATGGCCAGAGGGAAGGCGCTGCCCTCTTTCATGTCGGGAATATCGGGACCGACCACGACCACTTTGCCGTCTTCGATCTCGTTCATCTCGGCCAGTTTCAAGTACTCGGTGCATTGGGTTTTGCCACCGCCGGCCTGGCAGTACAAGTCGGCGCCACGGACGCGCTCGCCCTCGAAGGCCGGGCCGAAGGCGCAGGGAATGTCGATCTTGCTGACCGTGGTCTTCAGGCCGCGCACCTCAACAGACTTCTGAACCATCTCATCGTGTTTGACGTTGGCCACCACGTGTTCGTAGGTGCAGATACCGGTGGGTAGAATCTCCGGAATGTCGGTGTCGGCGATGGTGGGGAAGCCCCAGTTGACACATCCGGCCGCCGCCGCGGCCCATTCGGCGTTGACGTCGCCCAGAGCGTTGACGAAGGCGAAGATGCGGTCTTTGTTGTACTTAAGGATTTTTTTGTAGTCGCCCGGCTGCACGCCGCCAAAGGCCATGGCGGCCCGGTTGGCGAAACCCAGGGCGAAGATGGCCGAACTGATGTCCGGACCGAACGGGACGATACGGGTGTTCCAACCCACCTGCACATCCATCTCGCGCAGCTGGTCGATCACCGTGGTGCCGTTCTGGTTGGCGGCGCAGAAGATGTACAAGCTGCGGCGCTGGTACTCTTCCACGATCATTTTCGCGATTTCGGCTGTCGGTGCGGAACCGACGATAGCGGCAAACCCGGGAGCCGAGCCGTCCACGAATTCCACGCCGCGTTTACGCATGACGGTGTCGTCGGCGGCGCCCAGCCAGATCTTGCCGGCTTCCTCGTCCACCTCCTCGGCGGGCAGGTAGAAGTCGGGATCTTCCAGGTAACGCAGAGCCTCTTCGATTTCAAAAGCGAACAGCGCGGCCATGCCGGCGTCCAGCAGGGGTCCCAGGTAGGGCAGGTGGTTCTGGCCCTTGACATGCGGCGGCAGCAGCTTGCGGGCGAATGCCAACGGTTTCTGCATGTCTTCCAGGGTTTCGACCTTGAGGCCCAGCAGGGAGTAGATCACCGGCAGAAAGTAGGCGGTATTGGGAAAGCCCACCTTGGTGTCGGCGCTGTAAGTCTGCAAAGCCCTTTTATATTTTCCCTCGACTTTGGATACGATATTGTATCCGCCTTGGATGGCGGCAAATGCTACGAGTCTAGACATGAATTCCTCCTTCGTTGAGGATATTGGTTAAAAGATTAGGCCTCGAGTTTCTGGCGGTCGGCCATATCCATCAGCACGCGGTCCCTGGCCTTGTCGATGCCCAGTTCTTTGCGTTTCTTGTCGATGTGGGCGATCATCATGTGCGCATGTTTGATGGGATCGGCTTCGATGTCCCACATGCCGCCGAACTGCTTTTCAAGGTCTTTACTGATGTAATCATGGAATACCGGCGCGCCGGAGGTCGGCAGGGTGACGCCGAACACCGTGTAGACGCCTGAGCAAACGAAGTAGTGGCCGATACTGATGGCCTTTTCGCTCATCCATTCTGGGGCGCTGCCCGCTGCCGGTAGATCGCAGATGTCCTTGCCCAGGCCGCCGGCCTTGACCACTTCGGTGGCGGCCAGCAGAATGCGGCTGTTGTCCACGCAGGATCCCAGGTGCAGGACCGGCGGAATACCAACAGTCTCGCACACTTCCTTGAGGCCCGGCCCGCAGTAGACGCCCGCGCTTTCCGGTGTCAGCAGACCCGCCATGGCGCAGGCGATGGCGTTGCAGCCGGTGGTCAGAACGATCACGTCGTTTTTGATCAGCTCTTTCACCACGGTGATGTGGGCTTCGTTGTGACGGGTACGGGCGTTGTTGCAGCCGACCACGCCGGCGATGCCGCGGATACGGCCGTTGATGATGTTGTCGTTCAAGGTGTAGTAGGTGCCGCGGAATGTGCCGCCCAGGTGGTACTGGATCGATTCGACGCCGAAGCCCGCGATCTGGGTGGCTTTCTGGCGCGGAATCATCACTTCCGATTTGCGGTTCTGGAAGTTGTCGATGGCCATTTTGACGATCTTTTCGGCATCTTCCAGGGCATGGTGCTCGTCGAATTCGATATGGATCACGTTGTCCTGCTCCATCTTGGCGATGGGATGGGTGGTGATCAGTTTGGTGTGGAAGCACTTGGCTACGTTGGCCAGGTTCTGCATGATACACTGGATGTCCACCACCATGGCATCGCAGGCGCCTGTGATGATGGCCAGTTCCTGCTGCAGGAAGGTGGCGGCCGAGGGCACGCCGTGGCGCTGCAGGATCTCGTTGGCCGTGCAGCAGATGCCGCTAAGTTGAATGCCCTTGGCGCCCTTGGACTTGGCATACTCTATGATTTCCGGGCGCTGGGCCACGGCCACGATGATTTCCGACAGGACCGGTTCATGCCCGTGGATGATCAGGTTGACATGGTCTTCCTTCATGACGCCCAGGTTGGCCTCGGACTGAAGGGGATAGGGGGTGCCGAACAGGATGTCCTGCAGGTCGGTGGCCAGCATGGAGCCGCCCCAGCCGTCGGCGATGGCCGCCCGGCTGCCCTGTTTGATCAGGTTCTTGTAGTCCTGGTCCACACCCATGTGGGTGCGGTGCATGATCTCGACGATTTCGCGGTCGATGTTGCGCGGTTTGACCCCGGCCTTGGTCCATTTCTCATACAGGGCCTGGGGGGCGCGTTTCAGGTAGAGCAGTTCGCCTTCGGCCTTGCCCCACTCGTTCATGGCTTTCTTGGCCACTTCGAGGGCGATTTCATCGATCTCGCGGTCCTTGGTCTCGCCGTCCACCTGGACCGTCGTGTCCACTTGCAGAGCCTCGGCCACGGCCAGGAGTTTATTGGTATCTTTGATCTTGTAAGCCTCGGTCTCTTTGCGGGCAGCCGACATGAACACCTCGGCCACGCTGCGGCCATGGTCCGAGTGAGCGGATGCGCCGCCGGCGATCATGCGGATGAAGTTACGCGCCGCAATGGTGTTGGCCGTGGCGCCGCAGAGGCCTTTGCGGGTGTCTTCGCCTTCGATGCCGCCCTTGGGCAACGGCAGGCGGCAGGGACCCATCGAGCAGTTTTTGCAGCAGATGCCCTGGATGCCGATGGCGCAGGGCTTCATCTGTTCGGCGCGGTCGAAGACCGTGTCGATGTTCAATTCTTGAGCCCGCCGGATCATCTGCTGACTGGCGGGATCGATGGTCGCGGCAATGGGGTCCGCCAACTTGGGTGCTTTGGCTTTTGCTTCTTCTGCCATTAGAGGTTCCTCCTCGATTGTTTGTAGAAATGTATGGTTCCGAATGCATCGGACCGCGTCGGCCTGGGTTAGGCCACGCGGCGATGGATGCGGTCCAGCAGCGCCGTCATTTTTTCCAGTGCGTCGGCTTGAATGGCTGCGGCTGTCTTGGAAACGGCTTCCTCGGTCTCTTCGGCCATGCGTTTTTTCATCTGGGCTTCGCGTTCGGTGGCCCGCTTCTGACGCAGAGCGTCTTCCTCGGCCTCGCGCTTGGCCACTTCGGCTTTGGCCTTTGCCGCTGCTTCGGCCTTGGCTTTGGCTTCGGCGTCCGCCTTGGCCTTTGCCGCTGCTTCGGCTTTTGCTTTGGCATCCGCCTCGGCCTTGGCCTTTGCCGCTGCTTCGGCCTGGGCCTTGGCTTTGGCATCCGCCTCGGCCTTGGCCTTGGCGTCTGCTTCGGCCTTGGCGGCATCTACCGCCGGAGCGGCAGCGGCGGCCGGTTTGGGTGCCTCTGCCTTCGGAGCGGCCGGCTTCGCTGCGGCCGGTGCTGCCTTGGGTGCTTCGGCAGCCGGCGCGGCCTTCTTGGCAGCGGCCGGAGCGGCCTTCTTCTCTTCTTCGATCTTCAGGTCAGGCTCGGGCGCGATGGCGGCCAGGTCGACCGGTTTGGTTTCCAGTGCTTTGGTGATGGCTGCGATATCCCTGGCACTGCCACCGTCGATCAACAGGTCGATGTAACTCTTGGCCAGGCGGATCGATTCGGGATGGCGCATGATCACCACGTCGCTGCCCGCGAGCAGATAGGTGACGGCGCCCACCGCTTCCATGAGAATCCCGCGCTTCTCCGGGTCACCCAATGTGGGGGCTTCATCAACCGACTGTTTGGCCTCCTTGCTCTTCCAGACTTCGTTACCCAGATTGTTGATGATCGGCAGTTGGAGTTTATCGTCGCCCTGGGCCAAAGCGGCCATGCGCAGGCGCTCCATGACCGAATAGCTGTATTCCAGACCGTAACCCAGGCCGCCGGTGGTCGGATCGATAATGACCTTCTTCATGGGCACACCCAGGTTTTCCAGCAGAATGTTGACCTGCTTGGCCAGGTTGACATCGATGGGCGAAGAAGAGATCAGCGTATGGCCGTACGCCATGGCTGCGGCCCCGATGCCTTTGTGGTTCTTGTCCTCCACCGGCCCCAGGATGAGATTGGCGCCCTGATGATCCTCTGCGATCTTTTTCAAGGTCGCCTCGTCTTTGGCCGGGTTGGCGCATCCCCATACGATCAGTGGCACATTGATGGCGCCCAGCACCTTTTTGACCGTCGCAGAGGCCGACTCCGGGGAGGCGTTGTCGCCGTTGGGATCAGTGCTTTTCAGTTGGAGTACGATCATCTCGGCGCCATAGGTGTCGACACATTTTTTGGCCCAGGCGGCCGGGTCGTTGACCACGTCCTTGAACGGCGCCAGGGCGGCTTCGGCCCAGTCCGTCGGCGTTATGTCCCAAATTTCCATTGCAATCCTGGGCTTGTTGGGCATCTCGCCTTCGAAATGATAAAACGGATAGCCAGTTTCTCCACCAACAGTCACGGCCTTGTCCCCTTTTCCCAGGGTGACCGCCTGAACGCTGCCGGCATAACTTTCTTTGTAGAATTCGAAAGCCAAAGTTACCTCCTTATGCGATACCGGTTAAAAGTTGCATTCTGTCAGAAATCCCGCCATGCGTGGCCGTATGGCCTGCATTTGTCCAGCCATGAGTCCCGAACGAAGCTTGTCCGTTCGATGGTGTCATCGATGCACAGAGGCTGGTCATCCGAGGTGCTGTATTCGATGATGGTCGGCTGATGCAGGTCTTCGATCGGCTCAGGTACCCTACAAAGCGGTTGCTTTCATGTGCTCTTGCAGCAATTTCCTCCTTTCCTTTTTTTATTTTGAATGGGTTCGGTTGGTTTCTTATCCGGTTATTATTTAAAAAAAACGTCTTTGAAGGTAGATGCGGGGCGGCCGTCGAGGCGCGGCCGAATGAGAAGCTGGGTCGGCTGATCGTCACATCGTATCGGTTCCACGAAGTACTCATGTCAGCTGTGGTTGCCTCGGTCCGTTGGTTAAGATGGTGCACTGTTTTAACGGCGTTGCAATTATAAATAATTTCAATAGGTTAAAAAGATTGTCGCGGCTGATGTAAAACCAAGGGTTCACATTAATATAGAGGCCTTTTTATTGTCAATAGATATAGGTGCACCATGGCCCGAAAAAAGGAACGTATATCCATTTTCATTGGGAAGGCGCGTGAAGTTTCCCTCAGGTGCCGATATAGGTGCCTTGCCATTTCACATCGGCTATGGATCTTCGATGACCAAGCTTTTCGCTTGTCCTGGGCGGCCTCTTGTGGTAGTTGAACTTTAAATTACTGATTTTTTATAATCAAATGAATTCTATTCATGGAGGGATGGGCGCCTGGTAACCATCCTGAATCGAGGGTGAGGATGCATTGCTATCGCCCACTTTAAACGTGTCTGGAACCGGCACACAAGGAAAGCAAAATCGGTATGGAGTGGATCAAGCGTTTTTGCCTCTGGATCGATGCGATAAATTCCTGGGTGGGGCGTTTTGTGGCCTGGACCACGGCTCTGGTAGTGGCTGTGGTGTTCGTCGATGTGGTCATGCGCTACCTTTTTAACACGAGTTTTGTTTTTACCCAGGAGCTGGAGTGGCATCTTTTTGCCTTCATCTTCCTCATCGGCGCCGGTTATACCTTGCTCAAAGACGGCCATGTGCGGGTCGACATCATTTACCAGAAGTTGAGTCTCAAGGCCCAGGCCTGGGTCAATCTGGTTGGGGTTTTGTTTTTTCTCATTCCCGGTTGTCTGATGATCATGGTTTCCTCCATGAATTTTGTCCAAAGCAGCTTTGTCATCATGGAGGGATCTCCGGATCCGGGCGGCATCCCTTACCGCTGGGTGATCAAAGCATGCATCCCGGCCGGTTTTTCATTGGTGCTGCTCCAAGGCATTTCCATGGGGTTCAAGAGCCTCCTCACCATTTGCGATTCACCATTTCCCAATGAGGTAGAAGGAAACAAGAAGTAATGAACTACCTGCCGGCCTGGATGTTTCTGGCGCTGACGGTTCTGCTGATGGGTGGTTTTCCGGTGACGTTCACACTCATGGGCACGGCCCTGACCTTTGGACTGATCGGTTTCGGCTGGTCTTTTTTCGACCTGCTGCCCCTACGTATCTGGGGCGTGATGACCAACGTCACCTTGCTGGCCGTGCCGTTGTTCGTCTTCATGGGAGTGATGCTCGAACGTTCCGGCCTGGCCGAAGAGTTGCTCGACACCATGGGGTTGCTGTTCGGCCGCATCCGCGGCGGTCTGGCAGTGTCGGTGGTGGCGGTCGGGGCGCTGCTGGGCGCATCCACCGGCATCGTCGGTGCCACGGTGGTGACCATGGGTCTGCTGGCCGTGCCGACCATGCTCAAACGCGGCTATCAGAAGGAGCTGATCACCGGAACGGTCTCGGCCTCAGGTACGCTCGGGCAGATCATACCGCCCAGTATCGTGCTGGTGCTCATCGGCGACATTGTCGGCGTCCCGGTCGGCGACCTGTTCATGGGCGCGGTCTTGCCGGGCATGCTGCTGGTCGGGCTCTATGCCGTTTATATCATCATCATCTCCTTTATTCGTCCCAAGCTGGCACCCCCCATACCCCGCGCCGAACTGGCCGCTTTGACGCCGCGCATCATGGCCGGCAAGGTGCTCCGCGCCCTTTTCCCTCCGCTTTTCCTGATGATCGCAGTGTTGGGGTCGATTTTCGCCGGCGTGGCCTCGCCCACCGAGGCCGCCGCCGTGGGTGCCGTGGGCGCCACCGTGCTTACTCTTCTGAATCGCAGGTTCAACATGACCACCCTTCGCGAGGTCATGCATGCAACCACCCAGCTGACCTGCATGGTGTTTATCATCCTGGTCGGCGCCGCCTCCTTCGGGTTGGTATTCCGCGGCATGGGCGGCGATGACCTGGTGCGCCATTTCCTCGGTGGGCTGGCCGATCAGCACGGCCAGTGGTTCGTGCTGGCCGTGGTCATGGGGTTGATCTTCGTCATCGGGTTCTTCCTCGATTTCATCGAGATCACCTTCATCCATGTGCCGGTATTGGCCCCCATCATGCTCGAATTCGGTTTTGACCCGGCCTGGTTCTGCATCCTGATTGCGGTGAATCTGCAAACCTCCTTCATGACGCCGCCGTTCGGCTTTTCCCTGTTCTACCTAAAAGCGGTGACGCCGCCGGAAATCAGAACGGAACATATATACCGTGGTATCATTCCTTATGTGTTCATACAATTGATCGGCCTGGTGATCGTGGTGCTCTATCCGAAATTGGTCACCTGGCTGCCGAAAGTGGTCTTTTCCAATTAGGGATTCGTTGGATGAGAATAGCAGGTCGTTAGTCTATAGAGTGCGTGGGCATGAAATCTTTTATGGGCATTTCGCGCCGACGATTCGGGGGATCAGCGGATCGACGAACAAATCAAACAACGAAAGGGGAATGTCACGATGGAGAGACGGGATTTTCTGAAGAAATCGGGTTTGGTGGCGGCCGGCGCAGTGACAGCGGCGGCAGGGCTCGCAGCGTGCGGTCAGAAAAAGGAGGACGCCCCGAAAACCGAAGAGACCAAAGCCCCGGCGGTCATTACCGAGAAGAAGTACGAGTGGCGTATGGTGACCACCTGGCCGCCCAACCTGCCGGTTCTTCAGACCGGTGCCGAACGCTTCGCCAAGCGGGTGGCCGAGGCCACCAACGGTCGCATCACGATCAAGGTGTTCGCGGCCGGAGAACTGGTGCCGGCGCTCAACACCTTCGACGCCGTTTCGGCCGGTACGGTGGAGTGCGGCAGCGGCGCATCCTACTACTGGGCCGGCAAGGTGCCCTCGGCCCAATGGTTCTCCTCGGTGCCATTTGGTTTAAATCCCCAGGGGATCAATGCATGGTTCTACGGTGGGGGCGGGCTCGAGTTGTGGGAAGAGGTGTATGCCCCCTTCAATGTGGTGCCGCGTCCCCAGGGTAACACCGGGGTTCAGATGGGCGGTTGGTTTCGCAAGGAGATGAATACGCTGGCGGATTACAAAGGGTTGAAGATGCGTATTCCCGGATTGGGGGGCAAGGTGATCGCCAAAGCCGGCGGAACGGTGGTGCTGTTACCCGCCGGTGAAATATTCACCTCGCTGGAACGCGGCGTCATCGACGCCACCGAATGGGTCGGACCGCTGCATGACCTGCGCATGGGATTCTACAAGGCCGCTCAATACTACTACTATCCGGGCTGGCACGAGCCGGGCACGACCCTTGAGGTCATCTTCAATAAGAAGGTATACGACGATCTGCCCAGCGAGCTGCGCATGATTCTCGATGCCGTCGCCGCCGAGACCAACCTGTGGAGCCTCTGCCAGTTCGAGGCGGGCAACGGCGCGGCCTTGCAGGAATTGATCACCCAACATAAGGTCAATCTGGTCCAATTCCCGGCGCCGTTGATGGACGACTTGCGCAAGCTGGCCATGGAGACCTTGGAGGAGGAGGCCGACAAGGATGCCCCCTCGCGCAAGGTGCATGAGGCATTCAAAAAGTTCAAGGAGCAGGTCGGCATATGGGGTACTGTGGCCGACGACGCCTACTTTAACGTGATCGCCGACAAGTACAAACTCAAATCATAGCCGATGCCGCTACCCTGGCGGCCATCGTTTTTCATTAAAAATAAGGACGCCCGCGGACCACTGTGATGTGGCCGCGGGCGTCTTTTTGCCGGCATTGATTTCCAAACCTTGAACGGGTAAGTTGCCTTGACGGCATGGATGGGAATTGGACATTGACCGCATTTTTCTACGATCATGTTACTATTTTGATGGCAGCCGCACTGGGTCTTCTGGGCGGTGGCCTGATCGTCGGATGGCTGGTGCGCAGCCGCGTCAAGCAGCGCTGCGAACAGCTGATGGCGGATATCCAGATGGAGCTGCGTCTCCTGCAGGAAAAGCACCTGACGCTTCAGGAGATGAACGATCAATTGCGCGTCCAGGTCACCGAATGCGAGGCCGAAACCCGTCTTCGGCAGGAGGAAAAAGAGGCGCTGCAGACCGCCAATGCGACTTTCGCGGCGCGTTTGCAACAGATGCCGGCGCTGGAAAAATCGCTGGCCGAAGTGCGGAACCAGTCGGATCGACTCCAGGCGGAGCTGCGCCGGGAGTCGGCGGCATTGGCCAAAGCCCAGGAGAAGGGCGACCGGCTGGCCCGGGTAGAGGAAGATCTGGCCCGAAAAGAGACCCAAATGGAGGCGCTTCAGCAGCAACTCTCCAATTCCAAGGCCCATATTTCCGAGCTCAGTGCCATTCTCGATGAGGAGCGCAAACAGGCGGCCGAAAAGATCGCCCTGATCCACCAGGCCCGCGACCAGCTTAAAAACGAATTCGAAAACCTGGCCCAGCAGATATTCGAAGAAAAGAGCCATAAATTTGTCGATCAGAACCGCACCGCAGTGGATCAACTTATCGGTCCTCTGCGCGATCAGATCGGCGAATTCAAACGGCGGGTCGAAGATGTCTACGACAAAGAGACCCGCGACCGCACGGCCCTCCAGGCGGAAATTCATCACCTCAAAGAGTTGAATCAGAAGATCAGCAAGGAGGCCGTCAACCTGACCCGGGCGCTCAAGGGGGACAGCAAGGCGCGGGGCAACTGGGGCGAGGTGGTCCTGGAACGGGTGCTGGAGGCATCGGGACTGCAAAAGGGGCGCGAGTACGAGGTGCAGGTGGGGCTTCACGACCAGACCGGTCGCCGTTATCAGCCCGACGCCATCGTCAGGCTGCCCGAGGGCAAGGATGTGATCGTGGACGCCAAAGTGTCGCTCAAGGCGTACGAGGCCTATTTCAATGCCGAGTCGCCCCAGGAGCGGGAGCAGTTCCTTGGCGCTCACATCGATGCGTTACGCCATCACATCCGTTCCCTGGCCGGCAAACGTTATGATTCACTGGAAGGGGTGCGCAGCCCCGATTTCACGCTCATGTTCGTCCCCGTCGAGGCGGCGTTCCTGGCCGCTGTCGAGCGCCAGGGGGGCCTTTTTACCGAGGCATTCGAGCAGAATATCGTCCTGGTGAGCCCATCGACCTTGCTGGTCACCCTGCGAACCATTCAGAACATCTGGCGCCATGAATATCAAAATCGTCATGCGCTGGAGATTGCCACCAAAGCCGGTGGCCTCTATGACAAATTCGTGGGGTTCGTGGCGGCGTTGGAGGAGGTCGGGCTTCAACTGGATCGTGCCCGCGGTGCCTACCAGTCCGCATATGACCGCCTGGTGAGCGGTCGGGGCAATTTGATCCGCCGGGCCGAGCAGCTCAAAATTCTGGGTGCCAAGGCCGCCAAGGCGCTGCCGTCCGGGATGGCGGCGGACGACGACACTCACATGGCTGATCTCGAAGACGACGAGCAAGGATGACGCGTTTCGGTTTCAGTTGTTTGAACGGTTTGCGATCTCTTCGGCGGCGGCTTCCCTGACACTTTCCGGGTAATCGGCAGATACGATCATCTGCAGACAGGCAACGGCTTCGTCGTTTCCGATTTGCCCGATGACCTGGACCACATCCCCCTGGATCGGCTCGCTCAGTCGGTCGAACCGATGCCATAACGGTGCGACCAACTCGGCGGCCAGGTCGGGTGCCTCGTCGACCAGGTACTCGACCGTGACCATGGCGCCCAGCCGCACGGACCAGCGCTCGCTGGTGAGCAGGTCGATCATTGCCGGGAAACAGGCGCCGTGCGCCGCCATGGTGCCGGCGAGTCTTGCCGCTTCACCCGATTCGATGATTTGGCGCAGCGATGCGGCCGAAAGCTGGGACGGGTCTCGCTGGATGCATTGATGAAGGACTTCGGTCGCCTGGATCTGGCCGGTCCAGCGAATGCGTTCGTCCAGGATCAGGGTCGGCACCGACCGGATGTCATGGGCTTCGGCCGGTTCGGTGAACAGCAGGGCATCGATGACGGTGAGCCGGAGACGGGCAGAGGCATCGGCCATCTCGATCAATTGAGCGGCCACCACCGGGCAATGGGGACATTGCATGGAGATGAACAAGACGAGGTGGGCCGGCAAATCGATGTTGGCGGCTTGGGTGCGCAGTTCGGTCGCAATCCCCAATTCCGTTTCTCCGGCAACCCCCAAGGCCTTGAGGAAGGGGTCGATTTCAGGGCCTTCGGGCACGGCCTGATAGGCGATATTGGCATGACGCCCCAGGATCAGGGCCGGAGATCGGAAAGGCTCTTCGGGGGCCGGGCGCTTTTCGACGATCGGTGCAATGGACCGAAGCCTGTCCAGAAAGTCAGCCAATCGCCGGCCGGCTTGGTCCGATCCACCGGCCAGCGCGATTTGAACAGGCGATTTCTGTCCTTTCATTCGCTCGACGATGCGCTTTTCGTCATGGGGTGTCATGGGATGCACTCCTGTTTTGACATCTGTTCCAACAATTCATATGCTGCACTGTCCATATTGACGCCGTGGTGACGTCGTGTCAGCCTTTAACACATTACGCTTCGATGCTTCAATGAAAAGAGCTTCGTTCAAACCCGGAGGCCCGCCGTGAAAAAAAGCGTGTTGTCGTCCATCGTGATCCTGGCCCTGTGCATTTCATGGATTGTCGTGCCCCCAATCGTGTCGGCCGGCTTGAAAGAGCGTACCCTGATGACGGCCATTCAACTGCCGGTCGGCTTCGATATTCATCTTTACACCGACCAGGTGCCCAATGCACGCTCCATGGCCCTGAGTCCGTCCGGCACGCTGTTTGTCGGCACGCGGATCGAAGGCAAGGTCTACGCCGTGGTCGACAGCGATGGCGATCTGAAGGCAGACCGGGTTTTCATCATCGCAGATGGGCTCACCATGCCCAACGGCGTGGCGTTGTGGAACGGCGATCTTTACGTGGCCGAGGTCCATCGTATCTTGAGGTTCCGGCAGATCGAAGCGCATCTGGAAAAGCCGCTGCCCCCGGAAACCGTATTCGATGGCTATCCAAAAGACGATCATCATGGCTGGAAGTTCATTCGTTTTGGACCCGATGGAAAACTCTATGTGCCGGTGGGCGCTCCCTGCAATGTATGCCTGCGCGACGAACCCATTTATGCCAGTATCACCCGTATCAACCGCGATGGCAGCGGCTTGGAAATCTATGCCCGGGGCGTGCGCAACACCGTCGGATTTGATTGGCATCCGGTCAGCGGAGATTTGTGGTTCACCGATAATGGCCGCGACTGGATGGGTGACGACCAGCCCCCGGACGAACTGAACCGGGCGACCATGCCGGGCCTTCATTTTGGATTTCCCCACTGCCATGGCGGCACCCTGGCCGACCCGCAATTCGGCAGCAGTCAATCCTGCGAGCAGTTCACGCCACCGGCGGCCGCATTGGGACCGCACGTGGCGGCTTTGGGCATGCGTTTTTACGTTGGTCGGATGTTTCCGGATAGCTACCGCGGTCAGATTTTCATCGCTGAGCATGGTTCGTGGAATCGCAGAGAAAAAATCGGCTACCGGGTGATGGTGGCTCGCTTGCGCGGCGATCGTGTGGTCTCCTACGAACCGTTTGCCACCGGGTGGTTGGTTGGCGGAGCGGCATGGGGCCGGCCGGTGGACGTTGAGATCATGCGCGATGGAAGCCTGTTGGTATCCGATGACAAAAACGGGGTGATCTATCGCATCTCGTACCGTCAGACCCAAAATCAGACCCAAAAATAGATCATTTTCCGCAAATCGTTTCAATGTCGGTCACGACCATGCCATTTGCCTGCATTTCGAATTTGATATTCAGGTCCCAAAGACGCATGCCGAAAGCGGCTTGATCCCCGGTGCCCTTGTAGGCCGGTCGCGGATCCTGGGAAAGCAGGCCGGTGATGAGCGCCTTCAGGTTGGGATACCTTGCCGCATCGAGTATCGCGATCCGTCGTTCGGCATCTGGTGAAAATGTGATGGGTCGGTCGTGCGCGGGTGCGTCGGATGCATACCCGGCACGGGCATCGGGAATGCAATCGGCATAAGGTAAATAGGGCTTGAGGTCCAGCACCGGGGTGCCGTCGAGCAAGTCGACGCCGCCGAGATGCAGCCGGAGCCGTCCTTTTTCTCGTTCGATCCGTCGCAAGGTCACCACCGATTGGCCGATGGCATTGGGACGGAATCCTGAACGGCTGGCAAAGACGCCCACCCGCCGGTTGCCGCCCAGACGCGGCGGCCGGACGGTGGCCTTCCATGGCCGCCCATAACAGCGATGAAAAACGAACACGATCCAGACGTGGGAAAATTCACCCAACTCCCGAAAGGCTTCCACCATCTGAAACGCCGGTAAAATGTCGAGCGTCGCACACGCCTCGGGAACCAGGTTGGGTTGCCGGGGAATGCCGAATTTTTCGGTGAAGCAGGAGTGGATCCGGCCGATGGGTTCGAAGTGATAGGCGGTCATCGACATCTCCCTTGACTTGCAGCGGTGTTCATTTAAAATCCCTGGTGTCGATCGAGCGGCAGAAAAGCGTCGGCCGAAGACACTGCCACTGCGATATGGCAGATGGCGGTAATTGTAAACCGTGAATGTGAAAAGCCGTCACCCCCGATGGCAGGCGTGTTGGTCAAGGGCATGCCGACTCGGGTTTGCCGGTGAACCCGCTGGGCGGGGAGGCCGGCGAACGGCGCACCTCCGGCGCTTTAACGCCGGCACAAGGAGCTGTAATGATCGATGTGGACATTCCAGGATTTGGAGAGTTGCACCTGGCCCATCTGGTGCTCGATTATAACGGTACCCTGGCGGTCGATGGAGAGTTGTTGCCGGGCGTGTTCGATCGGCTTTCGGCCCTGAGCCGGCAGCTTGGCATCCACGTCGTCACGGCCGACACCTTTGGACGCGTCCGCTCCGCCATGTCCAATTTGCAGGCGACGGTGACCGTCTTGCCGGTGGCGCGGCAGGATGAGGCCAAATTGAACTATGTGCGCCAATTGGGCGCCGACCGGACCGTGGCCGTGGGAAACGGTCGCAACGACCGTTTGATGCTCGAAGCGGCCGCCCTGGGTATCGGCGTGATTCTTGGCGAAGGCGCATCGAGCCTGACCCTGGCGGCCGCGGACGTGGTATGCACCTCGATCGGAGATGCCTTGGATCTGTTGACCCACCCTTTGCGATTGACCGCCACCTTGCGCGCCTGACCCAAACGATGTTGACCCGTTTCACCATGCAAGCCGGAAAAGGCGGCGCTGATGGGATGCCTTGTTCTCATCGGCGCTCGGGTTATGGATCATATCCAGAGGTAGAAAGAATGAGATGAAAGAGAGCCCCCGTTACTTGATGGAGAACGAAGAAGAGATCGATCGCCTCGAAAAGAAGACCGACGTCCGCATTGTTCACGAACAGGCCCTGTGGGCCGGCATTCAGCCCGGTATGCGGGTAGCCGACATCGGTTGCGGTTCGGGGATCACCACCCGGGCGTTGTATGATCTCGTGCAGCCCGGGGGGGAGGCCGTAGGCGTCGATATGTCAGAGGAGCGACTGGCGTTCGCCCGGTCCAAATACGGCCGGCCGGGGGTGACGTTCGAATGCCGGAATGCCTTGGCGCCGTTGAACGGCATGGGGCTTTTTGACTTTATCTGGGTGCGGTTCTTCCTGGAGTATCACCGCAGCCGGGCTTTCGAGATCGTTCAGAATCTGGCCCGCATCACCAAACCAGGCGGCATCGTCTGCCTGGTGGACCTGGACTACAACTGCCTGAGCCACTTCAGTATGCCCGATCGATTGGCCGCGGCCCTGCAAGGGGTGATGCGGAAATTGGAACAGGAAGCCGATTTCGATCCCCACGCGGGCATCAAGCTCTATTCGTTTCTCTACGATTTGGGGTTTGAGGAGATCGACGCCATGCTCGCCTCCCACCACCTGATTTTCGGTCAACTGAAAGATGTCGATGCGTTTAACTGGACCAAGAAGATCGAGGTGGCCGGTCAGGGATCAGGTTACGCATTCAGCGAATATTCCGGTGGTTATGTCGAGTTTGCCGAAGAGTTTCATGCGTTTTTTTCCGATCCCCGCCGCTTTACCTATACTCCGCTGATCGCCTGCCGGGGACGCAAGCCTCTTAAGGAGGAAGTGTAAAGTTTTAAGTGAAGGTAGGGTGTCGATTGGATGTCGCGACGCCGCAATCCGGCTTTGGATCAGCCGCCGTAGGCCATCTGGAAGATGCGGACCTGGGCACCGTCATAGAGCGAATCGCCAGGAGCGGCCACCCGGCCGTCCAGGGCGACCACGCCGCTGTCCTGAGCCGTCAGGTTCAGGCGGGATCTCAGGTCCGCGACCCGGGCGCCCCGGGCGAATTCAAGCAGTATCCCCTTTTCAGGGTCATACTCTTGAAAACGCCAGGGCAGGGCGCCGTACAATTTGACCACGACCTGGATCATTGGCGGGGAATCGGATCGGCTGGACATGGTCAGAAGTTGTAAAGTTGATCCAACGCCTCGTCGCTGACCACGAATACCTGGTTGTGGGGCGGCAAGGGCTCTTCACAGAAGAATCGTGGCAGCCGATCATCCTTGTTGGTAAACCCGGCCTTCTGATTGAAATCGCGTTCGAGTTTCAGGGTGCGCATGCCCATCTGGGCATACTCCTTGGGGCCGATGGCCTGACCCAGTTTGGCGGAGAGCATGGCGAACATGGCGCCCGATGCCTCTTTTGTGGCCATGCCCACGCCGGCCAGGATGCACATGCCCGTGCAATCCATGGCCGCCATACCGATCTGGACCTTTCGCGAGGCATCCACCTGCCCTTCGGCTGCCAGTGGTTTCAGTGCTCCGCTGAGATAGTGGCCGAGCATGTTTCCGGCGGTGTGGTCCGCCCCCATGGTGGAGGTGGCGTAGGTGACGCCATTGCCCTGCATGCCCCTGGGATCATAGGCCGCAATGCTCTGGCCCTTGACGGTCGGCACGCGATGGTGGTTGAAGTGTTTGCCCACCGCATCCGGTCCGTTGCCGATCAGTCGGCCCATCTCCGTTCCGCGGGCCACCTCCTCGACCATATCGACGGCGGCCCGTCCATCGCCGAACGATTTGTATCCGGCGTCCATGGCCACGGCCATGGCCACGCCGGTGTTGATCGTGTCCAGGCCGATGTCGTCGCATAGAAAGTCGAGCCGGGCGATGGTGTCCAGATTATCGATCCCGAGCATGCCGCCCATGGACCAGATGGTTTCGTATTCCAGCGACGAGGTGACATATTTTCCCTGCTCGTCCACAAATTCGTTGGAGCAGTGCACGATGCACTGGGCGCAACCCATGTGCTGGGTTTTGCCGCCGCGTGTTTTGATCAGTTTCGCCAGGGCCTCGCCGCTGATCTTTTCCCATCCGTCGAAAACCCCCCTAGTGGCGTTGTAGCAGGGAAACGCCCCCAGGGAGTTGACGGCGCTGACGGTGGATGCGGTCCCGAAGTTGGGCAACACCTTGCCGGTGAACGGATTCTTGCGCAATTCCTGGGCGAATGTCTTGGCCGACTCTTTGAAGGATTCCGGGTCGGAGATGACATCCGGGTTGCTGCCCTCCGTGCTTACCACGATCGCCTTCAAGCCCTTGGAGCCCATGACGGCACCCAGGCCGCCCCGGCCGGCGGCACGGCATGGCCGATCATCGACATCCGTGGTCTGGATGCTGGCCGATTTGAGTTGATATTCACCGGCCGGACCGATGCAGGCGATGGTGTTTTTAGGACCGTAAGACCCCAATAACCTGGCCGACAGGGCATAGGTGCGCATACCCTTGTATGGGTCAGCGGCTTCGAGCCGGGCATCCCCGTTGGCATCGACGCTCAGCAGATAGATATGGCCTGCCGGCGCCTGGCCTTCTATGACAATGGCCGTGATACCCAATTTGCCCAGGCTGGCTGCGATCTTGCCGCCGGAATTGCTCTCTTTGATGGTGCCGGTCAACGGGCTCTTGGCGCCGATGGAGATGCGGCTGGTATTGACGAGGGGGGTGCCGCTGAGCAGCCCCGGGGCGATGACCAATTTGTTTTCAGGCCCCAACGCATCGCACGTGGGCGGCACCTCCGCATGGATCACCGCGGCGGTGAGGCCGCGCCCGCCAAGCCCGCTATATGCATCGGGTACAGTTTCGACCTGGATACTCTGGTTGGCCATGTTGACCCTGATCCATTTCATAAAGGACCTCCTCGACCGGCAGCGCCGGAAATGTGAAATACACCGGAAATGAAAAACAGCTGACACGAAAAAGTTTTGTCTAAAGATAACACAAAACCCAAAATTCACCAAGCTGGAGACACGCCTATTTGTCAGGGAAGGTTATTTTTCGATAGTAGGAGCCGGACAGATAGACCGCGGCCAGGGGGTTGTGGCCGGTAACGCGGTCCTTGACCGCCAGCACGGTGGTCGGTGCCTGGGCATATTTGAAAAAGAGGGAATCATGTCCCACGCACAAACCCAGCAAAACGTTGAGATCGGTCTTTTCGTGGTTGAAGAGCTCGGCCTGGAAAATGGGATTGCACATGGCTTCCTCGCGTCCCCGGATGACCTGCTCTTCGTCGGGGATGCCGATGATGGCTTTGGATGTGCGTCCGGCCTTGCACGACGCCGAAACGACTTCGAAGCCGCGAGCGCTCAGGATTTTTTCCACCATCATGGCTTCGTTGCTCAAGCCGACGCAAAAGGCCAGGCCCAGGCGGTGATAGTTCATCTTGTCGGCAAATTCGCAAATTTCCACGATGCGCGTCTTGGTGGGTTGCAGGACATAAGGTTTCTGGTCGCGATTGGCGTAGCACTCGGCTTCCTGGCGGGAAGCCTGCCGTGCGAATTCATAGATGGAGGGGTCCTGGTAGACGCGATTGGCATTTGCCAGCACGGCCTCACGATTCAGGGTGGGGCACGTCTTGGGTCCTGTGCCCTTCGGATTCATGCAGATGCGTTTGGCAAGGGGCAGCTTGCAGGCCGCACAGGCTGGATGATCGTACCCAGGGGTATCGTCTTGAAGACGGTCATTCATGATGTCGACTCCTTTTATCCGAGAGTGGAACCCATCCCATCGATCCAGGCTACACCCGCACCAATTTTCTGACCTTGCTCGGAGCGGCCAGCCATATGAGCAGGCAACTGAGCACCAGGGAGCTCAAAAAGACCAGAAACGGCACCATATAGGTCTGCGAGAGGTCGTAGAGCAGTCCGGCCATGAACGAACCCGCAGCGCCGCCGGCACCGCCGCCGATGGCGATCATGGCGAAGATCAATCCGAACGAACTGCCCTGGAAGATATCGGCGCTCAAAGAGGGCAGCAGAGGTGCGGCCGCGCCGTATCCCAGACCGAAAAAGATGGCAAAGAGCAACGGCAATAGGGCTGGCGCATACGCCACATGCATGAGAGAAAAAATGCCGACGGCGGCCACTGCCACGCCAAGCGTATGGATGCGTTCGCGTCCATATAGATCGGAGAGATACCCAAATAGAATTTTTCCGGCCGAGCCTGCAATTCCCAATATGCCGAAGAAATAAGCGGCGGTATCTTTTTTAAGTCCTTGATCCACCATGGCTGAAACGGCATGCAGCAGTACGCCCTGGTAAGCAAATGCGAGGCAAAAAAAGGCGAATGCCAGCAGCCAGAAGCGCGCCGTACGCATGGCCTTGCCAAGTGTCCAGTGCTGCGCCGTCCACTGGGTGTCGATCAGCTTGACTCGAAACGCATGCCGTTTCGGCGACACGTGGCGAACGCTGTCGTCACCGTCCGGGCACAGGCCGATATCTTGAGGGCTGCGACGGGCAAAGATCAGATTCAGAGGGACCACCAGCAACAGAATCAATCCGGCCAGAATAAGATAGGTGGTGCGCCACCCGAAGTGGCGGATGGCGGTTTCCACCATGGGAATCATCAGGAGCATCCCGAATCCGATGCCCGACATGGTGATACCCACGGCCAATCCGCGTTGGCGTTCGAACCACTTGGGAATGAAGGCGGCATGGGAGGCAAATCCGATGAGGCTGACCCCTATGCCGGCAAACACCCCGTAGGCAACTGAAAATTGCCACAGGTTTCGGCACAGGCTGGTCATGGCCAGGGCGAGTGCCAGCACCAGCGCCCCGGCCGGAACGACGATACGGGGGCCGCAGCGGTCCTGCAGGTAACCGGTCACCAGGTTCATCAGGGCCTGGGTAATGATGAAAATAGAGAAAACGCTCGACGCCGCCGCCCGACTCCAGCCGAATTCCTGGATCACGGCGATGATAAAGACCGAGTAGGAGTACCACACCCCGAAGGCGGCCCCCAAGGTGATGAATCCAATCAGGACGATGATCCAACCGTAAAAAAACAAGGGGTTGCGGGGCGTCGGGGGCATCGCCGTATTGGATGTCACGAAGGGCTCCTTTATAAATTTAGCGCGGATCATGTTGCATGCGATCATGGGAATCCGCCGTTTTTCAGTACTAGCATATCGATTCGGACCAAGGCAACAGAAAAGCCGTATGATTCAGTGATGCAAAATAATGTATGATATTATCGTACGAACGAGGATGATGGTTTTGTTTGATCCGTTTTACGGATTCTGCTAAACAATTCAAACCGCTCATGATTCGATCGGAATTAAATTCGGCCTGGATAGACAGGACCGATCTTGACTTCCGACGTCATTGACGACTGAACCCGCTGGGACAAGAGGAGATTCGGCCATGGACCATGATACCTGGCTGGCACAGGTCATCGAAGCCCCCATCGAACCGGAAATGCCCATCATCGATCCCCACCACCACTTGTGGGACTACCCCAAGAGCCGCTATATGGCAGACGATCTGCTGGCCGATACCGGCAGCGGCCACCGCATCGTTCAGACCGTGTTCGTGGAATGCCTTTCCCAATATCGCCTGGACGGGCCGACCGAGATGCGGCCGGTCGGCGAAACCGAGTTCGTTCACCGTATCACCGAGCCTCAGATTAAAAAAGGGGGCGGGGCGACCCGGGTGGCGGCCGGCATCGTGGGATTTGCCGATCTGACGTTGGGGACGATGGTACGACCGGTGCTGGAAGCCCACCTCGATGCCGGCGGCGGTCGGTTCCGCGGCATCCGGCATGCGGTCAGTTGGGTCGATAGCGAACAGATCAACAACGCCCATACCCATCCGCCCCGCGGCCTGCTTCTGGACAGCCGCTTCAGGGAGGGGTTCGCCTGTCTCAAAAAATATGACCTGAGCTTCGATGCCTGGCTCTATCATCCGCAGATTTCGGAGCTGACAGATCTGGTGCGTACCTTTCCCGATACCCGGATCATTCTCGACCATGTCGGGGGCGTGTTGGGCATCGGGCCCTTCGCCGGCCAACGCGAGCGTGTCTTCGCCCAATGGCAGAAAGATATGGCGCAATTGGCGCAGTCTGAAAACGTGACGGTCAAGTTGGGCGGCCTGGGAATGAAATTGTGCGGTTTCGATTGGCATCGGCAGCCCAAACCCCCCACATCGGAAGACCTGGCCGAGGCCTTCGGGCCCTATATAAAATTCTGCATCGACACCTTTGGCGTGGGGCGTTGCATGTTTGAAAGCAATTTTCCGGTGGATAAACCGTCGTGTGCCTATGCCGTGCTTTGGAACGCCTTCAAGCGCATCACTTCGGACCTGAGCATCGACGAGCGTGCCGCGTTGTTTCATGACAATGCTGCACGGATCTATCGTCTGAATTAAATCGGTTGCCTTGCGTGAGTCCAGGGCGCGGGTCAGGTCGATGGTGGCATGCGGCGTCGGAGCCGTATCAACATTTGATGACTATGTAAGAAGTCGCTGTCGGACGGCGCCGGAAAAGTTCAAGATCAAGGCGCGCTGCATTCCGTGTCCTGAGGCGTACTGGTCGCACGCCGCAAGGACGACGGGATGAGCACAACGCAGATATTGGGCTTTTTACGGCGGCGTCAACATTTAACCGAGGGACATCGATGACAATGGATATTCGACCGGCCACAACCGATGAAATGGATGATTTCAGGCGAGTGGCCCGCAATGCGCTGATGGCGCCGGCGGGGTTGTATCCTCCCGAAGCGATTCACGCCATTCGTCCGGAAATGACCCTTTGCGCCTTCGAAAAGGGACGCATCGCCACGACCTATGCCGCCTGGCCATTAAAGATGCGTTTCAATGGGGCCTTCCTGCCGGTGGCCGGCGTAACTTTCGTCGGTACCCGGCCGGAATGCCGCCGCAGGGGCTACCTGCGGCAGGTGGTCACCCACCATTTTAAAACGCTGCATGAGACCGGCGGCCCGAGCATGGCCGTCCTTTACGCATCCCAGGCCGCCATATACCAGCGTTTTGGATTCGGCATCGTCTCGACGCACCACCGGTACAGCGTGGCGCCCCGGGATCTGGTTTTCGCCCATGCCGATCATGGAAACGGCCCGAATGGCACCCTGAGGCAGCTGGCGGACGATGAGATGGATCTTCTCCAAGCCCTTTACCGCACCTTCAGCGAGCCGCGTACCGGATACCTCCATCGGGGCGCCGCCACCTGGAAGAGTGGGGTGTTGTGGCAACCATCTGCCGACGTGTCGTTGTGCCGGATCGTCTACGAGGAAAACGGTACGCCGTTGGGCTATGTGATCTACGCCCTGACAGGTCGGAAGGTCCCTCATGGCCAACCCTGGCAGCACATCGATATCAATGATCTGGCCTGGATCACGCCCAAGGCCTATCGGGCCATCTGGCACCATCTCTCAGGTGCCGGCCTGGTCTTCGAGGTCGCCTGGCAGCGTGTACCCCAGGATGATCCGCTGCCGCACCTGCTGCTCGAGCCGAGACGGCTGAATGTCGGCGCCGGCGATGGCCTGCTTGCAAGGGTGGTGGATGTCGCCGGGGCCATGTCACAGCGTCGTTACGATGAAACGGGTCGGTTTGTTTTCGATCTGACCGATTCACTTTGTCCCTGGAATGAGGGACGTTGGCAATTGGAAACATCACCGGATGGGGCCCGGGTGACGCGCAGCTCCCGGCCGGCCGATCTGGTCCTGCCGGTCGATACCCTCTCCATGTTGCTTTTCGGCCAGATCAGTCCCAGCGAAGCGGTCCGCATGGGACGCGCGGCGGCGGTCGGAACAGGCGACCTTGCCCACTGGGACCGTGTCATGCAGACCCGCCACAAGGCTTTCTGCCCCGATTTTTTCTAACGCGTGTCCATCCATTTACCTATTTGGGGACCCGGCAATTCTAACTGAATGTGATTCACCTTGAAGGACGTGCCTTCCAAATGTTTTTGATAAAAAAATCGCATGGCAACGGAGATGGCAGGCGTGTGTGGAGCAGGTGGCCAGGGCCGCGTGAGCCTGCGGTCAATAGTGCCGGTTGAATGCAAACGGAGGACAAGCGGCCCAGACTGTTTGACCCCGGCGCAGGCCGGGGGAGTTTCTGGCCGCCCGCCGTGCATGTTGCCGGCACTTGACCGCGTGGCGTGTGGCATCGGCCGCCTGTTCCACACACGCCGGGTCTAATGAATAGCATTCAGTTAGAATCCTCGTTGGGGACCGACACACATTGCCTTTTTCGGCCGACAACGATAGAGATGTGGCATTTTCATGGGCGGATATGGCGCGCCAGTGTCTCACTTGAGTGATCGCGCCGACATGCCGATAAGATATCGGCCTTCATGGTGTGGCGCAAGGTTGCCTCGACACAGGGTACCGTGTTCGCCGATGGGAGGGCGGAAGATATACAAAAGATCGGCTGTAAACGATGCTATTGAATCTACTGTTGCTGATTGTCGCAATTGCGTTTCTGTGGATCGGTTCGGACAACCTGGTGGCGTCCGCGAGCCGCATTGCCGAAACCATCGGCGTTTCCGAACTGGTCATCGGCCTGACCATCGTCGCCTTCGGAACCTCGGCCCCGGAATTCGCCGTGACACTCACAGCGGCGCTCAAGGGCTATGCCAGTATCTCGGTGGGTAATATCGTCGGGTCCAACATTTTCAATCTCGGCTTTATCCTCGGCACCGTGGCCATCGTGCGCAGCGTTCATGTATCCCGTAAACTGGTACAGCGCGACGGCACCTTGATGATCGTATCCACCTTGATCCTGCTGCTTTTTTTCAGGGATCTCGTGCTGACATTTGGCGAAGGGCTTGTTCTCCTTGTTCTGTTGGTCATCTATCTATCTTATTTACTGCTCAAAAAAGAACCGCCCGACCTAGACGAGGATGCTGGTGCCGCGCAGCGGGCGACATGGAAAGATTGGCTCTTGCTGCCGGCGAGCATCGCCGTGGTGGTCCTGGGCGGCCAGCTCCTGGTCGAGTCGGCCAGTGACATCGCCCGCGGTATCGGCATATCCGAATGGGTCATCGGCGTGACCATTGTGGCCGCCGGCACGTCGGCCCCCGAGATGGCCACTTCACTGGCCGCCGTGATCAAGGGGAAACATGGCATTTCGGCCGGCAACCTGGTAGGCAGCAACCTGTTCAACATCATGGGCGTGCTCGGCCTGGCCGGCATGCTCAGGCCGCTGACGATTTTACAGAGTTCTTATTATTCTCTTCTCCTGCTGACCCTCATGGTGATGCTGGCCGTCGTCTTCATGCGCACCGGCTGGCGGGTTTCCCGCGCGGAAGGGGTCCTGCTCGTGCTGTCGGGACTCTTACTCTGGACATACGATTTTCTGAAGTAGCGCCCATCCACAAATGGCCAATTGGCCCGATATCTGCGTTGCGCGAAAAATTTAATCCTCGTCGTCCGTTTATAGTTGGATTCATAAGGAGTCATTGTCGGACGGCGCCGTCAATGCTTAAAGCTGCGTTGTCCCGTGTAGACCATGGTGGCGCCCACTTCATTGCACGCCTCGATGGACTGGTAATCGTTGTTGGAGCCGCCTGGCTGGATGACAGCCGTCACCCCTTCCTGCAGGCCGACATCAATGCCGTCGCGGAACGGGAAGAAGGCGTCGCTCACCATGGCGGCGCCGGGTAAACCGCCTTTTTCTGCAGCCACGCGGGCATCTATGGATGCCCGAATGTCGCGGTCTTTGAGGTCGTTGTAGGCGATGTCGTGCTCCTCGAAGCAATACCGATCGGCCAGTTTGCGATAGGCTTTATCGCGAGCGATCTGAGCCACCCCCACGCGGTCCTGTTCGCCGGTCCCAATGCCCACGGTGGTTTCGTTTTTGACATAGATTACCGAATTGGAGGTGACCCCCGATTCCACCAGCCAGCCGAAGAGCAGGTCGCGGTATTCCGCTTCCGTCGGCTGCCGCTGCACTTTGTAGGTTTTGTCTTTGTAAACGCATTCGGCCAGTTTCAGATCCCCCTGGGTGCGCGACGCAGGCACGAAGGACCATTGGGTGATGATCCCGCCGTCGATGAGGCTTTTGAATTCCACGCAACGCTCGCCCACGAAATTATGCAATTTTTCCATGTCTTGAATGCGGATGACGCGTAAATTGGGCTTGGCCCCGAAGATCTTCATGACGCCATTCTCAAAATCGGGAGCCACGACCACCTCCGCATAGTGGTCGGCGATGGCTTCTGCGGTGGCCGTGTCCACCGGACGGTTCAGGGCGATGCACCCGCCGAAGGCCGCCACCCGGTCGGCCAGGTCGGCCTTGATATAGGCCTGTTCGAGTGAATCGGCGCGTGCCACACCGCACGGGTTGTTGTGCTTGACGATGATGGCGGTGGGCCGGTCGGAAAAATAGCGCAGGATGTTCAAGGCGTTGTCGGCATCGGTCAAATTGGTTTTGCCAGGGTGTTTGCCGGATTGGAGCAGTTCGATGTCCGATACCAGATAGCGTCCCGGTTGCAGGGTCCGGGTCTCTCCGAGAACGAGATTTCCGTTGATCAACCTATAGAGAGCCGCTTCCTGTCCCGGATTCTCACCATATCGCAATCCCTTTTGGACCTGGTCGATGGTCCACAGCACCTTTTCATAGAAAAGGGTTTGCCGCCGGTTGCCTTCGACAAAGCTGATTTCCATGTTGGATGGAAAGTGATCCTCGACGATGGTGCGATACATTTTTTTGAGATCTTCGGGCATGGCGCACTCCTTTCCTATTTTTGGGTATAGCAGTCTTTAACGGATTGAATGGATTGGGTTGCCAGAAATTCGGCGATGGTGCGATCGTATTCCGCCGTATGGCCGAATGCCTTGCCGGCCAGTTCATAGCGCAGGTTCAACGAGGTGCAACCCTCCCGAAGCGCCAGTTCGTTGATGATGCGTTCATAATCGCCAGGATCCACGACGCTGGCCACGCGGATGAAATTCTTGGCCGCCGCCCGTATCATGCAGGGGCCGCCGATATCGATGTTGCCGCGGGCCTGCTCGACGGTCACCCCCGCCTGGGCGATGGTGGCGCGGAATGGATAGAGGTTGACCACCACCATGTCGATGGGCACGCTGCCGGTACGCTGCAGATCGGCCTGATGGGCGCCGTTATATGTTTCGGTGAGCAATCCCAGGTAAATTTTAAAATCCAGTGTCTTGACCAGGCCGCCCTGGGTCTCCGGCTGCCCGGTATAATCGGAGACCTGGGTCAAACACCTGTCGGCGTCGGCGCCGAGCAGCTCTTTCAGGCGTGCATAGGTGCCCCCGGTGGAGAAGAAGCGAACCTCCGGATTGATTTTCCGCAATTCGGGCACGAACATGCCCAGGCCGGCCTTGTCCGAGACGCTGATCAATACGTTGCGCACCTTGACCCTGTCATCGATGGTATCCACGACATTTATGCTCATTTGTTCACCTCAACCTATTCCGTGTCCATCCACAAATGGCCGATTGGTCCGATATCGGCGTAATGTTCCGAATTTCTACCCTCGGAATATTCACCATATGCCCTCGGTAAAATTTTTCGCATGCCTTGATCTCGATCCAATTTGCCTATTTGTGGACGGACACGATGTAAATATGGACCCCGGCCTTCGCCGGGGTGACGGTAAACCCGAATTTCGGACTTCTTCCGACGCAATCAAAATTGAATCGACAGAATTCCCTCACTTTAAACTTAACACTTTAGCCTTTAAACTTCGCACTTCGACCCGCCGCACGCCGCCACTGCCCTGAACCGGGTCGATGTGGAGCTCGTCAAGCCTATCGAATCCCCTCGTACTCTTCCAAAAAACGTCGGAAAAACAGGGCCATGAAAGCATGCCGCTCTTCGGCCAGCCGCCGTCCCTCGGCCGTGAGGACCCGGTCTTTGACTTTGCAAAGTTTCACCACGAATTCCCGGTAACCGGTATCGTCGCGGGAATAGGGGCGCGTCATTTCCGGGGGAACGTCGGGGTTGTGCAGGCAGGCCCCCAATTCACCGGCAAACAGATAGGCCCGTGCCACACCCACGGCCCCAATGGCGTCGAGTTTGTCTGCGTCGAACAGCACCCGGGCCTCTATCGTTCCGGGTGGATAGTCGCTCCTGAAACGGTGGGCCCGAACACAATGGACGATGTTGGCCTTGCCGGCCTCGGTGATGGACAGGGGGGCCAAAATATTTCGGGCCATCTCGGCGCCCTTGATGGCATGGCAGACGCCGCCATTGGCCGCATCCTGGGTTGCCCGGCCGATATCATGCAGATAGGCGGCGCATTCGAGCACCTCCATGTCGGCGCCTTCCTTGGGCCCGATGTGCAGACAGAGGCGATGCACCCTCAAGGTGTGCTCCCAGTCGTGACTTCCGCGGGCATCGGCGAACAGATGTTGTGCGGACTGGCGGACCGCCAGGCGTGGATCGATGGGCGTGGTGGGGTTCGGATCGATCCCCGAATGTCGCACCTTGCTTCTTATATTTGACCGGGACGTCTTCAACAATTTGTTATTTTTGCCTATTTTAGTTTTCAGAGTTGTCGGCCGCTTATCGTCTGACCGTTTCCTGAAATAGTGCAGGCCGGGGCTCGTTGTCAAATTTAAAACAGGCAAATCATTGCGCGGCGAAATTTTGTTGCCCCACTTTGTCCCACAACGTAAATGAGGGGTTAAATTGAATGAATTATTATATAAATTAAAAATCCAACATCACTTTTTGCTTGACTTGATCTTAATGATGTATTTAAGGTGGACCAAAGTGGATAATTATGGTGGATAATGTTCCGAGGCAGCTCCTCACATACCCTTGACGGCAAGGGACGCTTCAGCATTCCGGCCCGATTCAAGGAGGATATTCGGGCCAGCGGAAGCGATGCGCTGATGATCAGCTCGCTGGACGGCTGTTTGGTGGCCTATCCGCTCGAAGAGTGGTTCAAAATAGAGGAACACATTCTTTCGTTGTCCGAAAAGAGTGAGAGCATGCGACGATTTCGTAGATTGTTCGTGGGCGGCGCACACGAATGCCCGTGCGACAAGCAGGGCAGGGTGCTGATCCCACCGGATTTGCGTTCCAAGGCGGCCCTGGAAAAGGAAATCATGCTGGTCGGCGTGCTGAATCATTTTGAGATCTGGTCTCAGGATAAGTATGTCGAGGAAGTCGAGAAAATGGAAATCGACCTGCAACAGGCGGAGGTGCGCAACGAGATCGCCAAGTTAAGGCTATAACAATGGCTTTTCAGCATGTGAGCGCCATGATGCACGAGGTGATGGAATGTTTGGCCTGCCGGGCTGGCGGGACTTACGTCGATTGCACCTTGGGCGGATCCGGGCATGCGAAAGCGATTTGTGAAAAGATCGGCCCCGAAGGGAGGCTGATCGGTATCGATCAAGACCGCGATGCGATTGCCAACGCCGAAAAAATTTTAGCTCCTTTTGTCGCCAACATCAATCTTTTCCACGGCAATTTTACCGGGTTGCCAGAATACCTGGCCCAACTGGGCATAGCGGCCGTGGATGGCATTCTTCTGGATCTGGGTCTTTCCCAACATCAACTCGAGGCGAGCGGCCGCGGGTTTACGTTCCAAAAAGACGAGCCGCTCGATATGCGCATGGACGAGCGGGGGGACAAACGTGCCGAGGATCTGGTCAATCGGCTTTCAGAGGCCGAATTGACGCATATATTCCAACGCTTCGGAGAGGAACGCTGGTCCAGGCGCATTGCACGGGCCATCGTTGCCACGCGTGATAGCGATCCGATTCGCACCACCGGCCAACTGGTCGAGCTGGTACGCCAGGCGGTTCCCGCCCGTGCCGCCGCAGCGCAGAAGATCCATCCGGCCACCCGCATCTTCATGGCCTTGCGCATTGCCGTGAACGAAGAGTTGGTATGTCTCGATCGATTTCTCGATACATCGGTCGATTTGTTGCGACCCAACGGCCGGATGTGCATCCTTTCGTTTCACAGCCTGGAGGATCGCATGGTCAAGCAGCGCTTCCGTCAATGGGCCGATCCGTGCACCTGTCCCCCGGATCTGCCGCGGTGTGTTTGCGGGGCCTGGCCCAAAATGCGGTTGATCACCAAAAAGGTGGTGCGTCCGTCCCAGGAGGAGATATCGCGGAACCCCATGGCCCGCAGCACACGATTGCGTTGTGCGGAACGGATCGGTTGAGGGTGAAAAGGTAGGATATGACAACAAAAACCCCCCAGGCCGAAAAACGGATGAAAAGACGTACCGGCGTGATCGGGGTGGCGATGTTGACGATTTTTTTGGGAGAGCTGCTGCTTTACACATGGTGTCGCGTGGAGTGCGTGCAGACCGGATATGTGATCACCGCGGAGCGTCGTAAACAAAAGGAGCTGCAGCTGCTGCAAAACAGTTTGAAGATCGAACTGGCCCATTTAAAAGCGCCGGAACACGTTTCGCGCGTTGCACGTGAACGGCTGGCCCTGGCCGTTCCGGAGCCCGAACAGATCGTCGTGGTGCCTTTATATGAAGATTAAGAAGCCCAAAAATTTTCGAGCGGCGCTGGTTTGCACTCTTTTTATGCTCTGGTTGACCGTTATCGGCGCCAGGTCGGCCTATTTGCAGATTCACAAAGGGAGTTGGCTCTCGGACAAGGCGGCCGGGCAGTACGAACGTGAGTTGACCCTCAGGGGCAAACGCGGTGCCATTTACGATCGTCGTCATGAGGCCATGGCGGTGAGCATCGAAACCACGTCGGTGGCGGTGAACCCCACCATGCTGGCCAACAGAGAGCAGGCGGCGGTGAAGTTGGCCAAGGCGCTGCATCTGAAATCCAGTGCGGTGCGGAAACAGTTGGCCGGCAAACGCTCCTTCGCCTGGATCAAGCGTCAGGCCACCCCCAAGGAGGTCGCGGCGGTCAAGAAGCTGGGGCTGCCGGGCATCGCCTTGTTGCCGGAACACAGCCGTTTTTATCCCAATACCACCCTGGCGGCCCAGGTTCTTGGTTTCACGGGGATTGACGGTCAAGGGCTGGAGGGCCTCGAATTCTACTATAATGAAGAACTAAAGGGCGAGGCCAACACCGTTAAAGTCCTCAAGGACGCCCTGGGGCGAGGGTTCGACGCCGATCAATGGGCAGCAGTGCAACAAGCCGGTCAAAACTTGATTTTGACCATCGATCGCCAGGTGCAATTCATCGCCGAAAGCGCGCTTGCCGAAGCCGTGGCCCAATCCAAGGCCCGGTCGGGGATCGCTTTGGTGATGGAGACCCAGACCGGGGCCATGCTGGCCATTGCCCATTATCCGTTTTTCAACCCCAACGCCTTTGGCCGTTCCGATCGCAAGACATGGCGGAACCGCGCGATAACCGATCCCTTCGAGCCGGGTTCGACCATGAAGATATTCAGCGCCGCTGCAGCCCTTGAAAGCGGCCAGAGCGGCCCTGGTTCCATTTTTTACTGCGAAAACGGCGCCTATGTGATGGGGGGGCATACGCTGCATGACACCAAGCCTCACGGATGGCTTTCTTTGCAGCAAATCGTAAAATATTCCAGCAACATCGGGACGGTCAAGGTGGCCGAGCAGCTCGGTGCCCGCCGGCTGCACGAATCGTTGCGGGGATTTGGTTTTGGAGAGCGCACCGGGATCGATTTCCCGGGGGAATCATCGGGCACTTTGTCCAATTACAAACGATGGACCACGGTGGATACTGGCGCCATCTCCTTTGGCCAGGGCATCTCGGTCACGGCCATGCAGCTGATCGCCTCGGCAGGCGCTCTGGCCAACGATGGTTTGATGATGCAGCCCCATGTGGTCCAGGCCGTTACCGATGCCAATGGCCGACCGGTGCGGACCGTGACACCCAAGGCCGTGCGGCAGGTGGTTTCGGCTCAGACCGCCGTGACCGTGCGACGCATCATGCGCAGCGTGATTACCGAGGGCGGTACGGGGGTCAAGGCCGCGGTGGCCGGCTACGAAGTGTGTGGCAAAACCGGGACGGCCCAGAAAATCGATGCCCAGGGGAAATACTCCCGAGAGCTCTACACGGCTTCGTTCATCGGTTTCGCCCCTACTCAGCGACCGTTGATCGCGGTTCTCGTGGTCGTGGACGAACCCAAGGAAGATGTCCACGGCGGGTCGGTCGCTGCTCCGGCATTTGCGCGGATCGTCAAGGAGACCATGGGCTATCTGAACGTGGTACCCTCGCCCGATTGGGAGAAGTTGAGGGTTTCCAGGGATGTCAAGGTAAGCGGATGAAATTGGCGCGTCTCATACATGCGGTGGAGGTCGACGGCGGCGGTATAGATTTGACCGCCGGCGAGGGGGCAGTGCTGTCCGTCCGCGGCGAGCGACCGGTGGGAGGTCTTTTTTATCGTGCACAAGAGGTACAACCGGGTGGGGTGTTTATCGCGATTAAAGGCTTTTCGGCCGACGGCCATCGCTATATCGACGAGGCCGTGGAGCGCGGTGCCGTGGCCGTGTTTTGCGAGCGTGTGGTGCCGGGGCGGGAAGGCGAGAGCATACCGGTCCTCGACGGACGCAAGGCCATGGCGGCCATGGCCGCGGAATTTTACGGCCACCCGTCGCGACTGATGACGGTGATCGGCATCACCGGCACCAGCGGCAAGACCACCACCAGCTACCTGATCGAGAGTATCCTCAAGACGGCCGGAATGGCCGTGGGGGTCATCGGTACGATCAACTACCGGTTCGCCGGCCAGAGCTTCGACAACCCGGTCACCACGCCTGAATCCTTGGACCTGCAACGCATTCTGGCGCAGATGGCCGACGCGGGCACCACTCATGTGGTCATGGAGGTGTCATCCCACGCCTTGGATCTCCAACGAATTCACGCCTGCGATGTGGATGTGGCCGTTTTCACCAATCTGTCCCAGGACCATCTTGACTTTCATCATACCATGGAGGCCTATTGGGACAGCAAACGCAAGCTGTTTACCCAATTTCTGCCGGCGTCCCGGGGCAAATGCGACGTGCGGGCCATCATCAACGTCGACGACCCGAAAGGCGCGGAACTGGCGGCCGGTTTGGAGATGGCGCACCTCACCACCGGCCGGGGCGACAACGCCGACATCCGGGTCGAATCTTCCCGAGCCGATCTGACAGGCCTGTCAGCCGTGGTTCGCACCCCCAAAGGGACGCTCTCCATCCGATCGGCCTTGGTGGGCCGCCATAACCTGGAAAACATTCTCAATGCCGCAGGCACCGCCCTGGCACTGGGAGTCGAACTGGAAGCGATTCAGCTCGGCGTGGCATCCCTGGACCATGTACCGGGCCGACTGGAGCGGGTGGTCGATCCGGCCGGAGACCGTTTCGTCTATATCGATTATGCCCACAAACCCGACGCCCTGGAAAAAGCCCTCCAATCGCTGAGGGCGGTGTGTCACGGGCGGATGATCTGTGTGTTTGGATGCGGCGGGGATCGCGACCTAACCAAGCGCCCGCTCATGGGCGCCATAGCGGCCAGGCTGAGCGATTTGACGGTGGTGACATCGGACAACCCGCGCAGCGAGCCCCCCCTGCAGATCATCGATCAGATCTTAGCGGGTGTGCGCCAGACGTGTGATCACGCCTATTCGTCCGTTGAATTGGCGGATGGGTTTGACCGCAGGGGATACGTGGTCGAACCGGATCGGCGCAAGGCCATAGGGCTCGGTATCGCGGCCGCCCGAACCGGGGATACGGTCTTGATCGCCGGAAAAGGGCATGAACCCTATCAGATCGTGGGTGCCCGGAGATTGTCCTTCGATGATCGCATAGAGGCCCGAAAAGCCTTGGAAGATTTATCCGCCGAATCGCCGGCAGCATGAAGGAGCGCCATGCAGTGGACGATTGAGCAGATCTTGAAAGCCACCGGCGGACAGCTGCGTTATGGCCTTGCGGCGGCCGGCTTCGATGGCGTGACTATCGATTCACGGTCCGCCCACGCCGGTCAGTTTTTCGTCGCCATTCGCGGCGAGCGCCATGACGGGCACACCTTCATCGACCAGGTGATCGACAAGGGCGTTCGGGGGGTGGTCGTGCAGGCCGGGACGTCTGTGGCACTGGCCCACGATCGATGGCAAACCCAGGGGGTCACCTGTATCGAAGTGCCGGATACGATCGGCGCCCTGGGCGCCCTGGCCGCATTTCAGCGCGGCCGGTCATCCGTTCCGGTGGTGGCCATCACCGGCTCCAACGGCAAGACCTCGACGCGTCAAATGACCGCCCTGGTCGTCGGTCAACGGTACCGTACGCTGACCACCCAGGGCAATTTCAACAATGAAATCGGTCTGCCCCTGACCCTCTTCCAATTGTCGCCGGACCACCAGGCAGCGGTTCTGGAATTGGGAATGAACCACGCGGGCGAAATGTCCCGGCTGGGCGCCATCTGCCGGCCGACCATCGCGGTGATTACCAATGTGGGGCCAGCCCACCTGGAATTTTTGGGTTCCCTGGAGGGCGTGGCGCGGGCCAAGGGGGAATTGCTCGCTCATGTCGACGTCCAGGGAACGGTCATTTTGAATCGGGACGATGCCCATGTAACCGCACTGGCCGCCGGGGCCAATCGGAAGGTGGTTTTTTTCGGCATTGGCCCGGAGGCCCAGGTCCGGGCCCGGGGCATCCGGCCGGCCGGCCGGGGCATCACCTTCGAGCTGGTATTGCCCGATGAGACAATCATGATCCATCTGGGCACGCCCGGACGTTTCATGGTTGCCAATGCATTGGCCGCCGCAGCCGTCGGCCATGTTCTGGAGCTGACGGCGGCAGAGATCAAGAATGGTCTGGAGGCCTTCATACCGACCCGGGGGCGACTGCAGGTGCTCGAGACGGCACGGGGCATTCACGTCATCGACGACACATACAATGCCAACCCGGAATCCATGGCGGCGGCATTCGATACGTTGCGCTCACTGCGTCAAGGAGCCGCCGGAATCATCGTGGTGGGCGACATGCTCGAATTGGGTGAACATGCCGAGCGCCTGCACCGGGAGATGGGCGCGCGGGCAGCCCGATCGGGCGCCGCCAGGTTATACGTCTGTGGCCATTTTGCCGAGGCCGTAGGCCAAGGCGCCCAATCCGAAGGCATGGCGCCCGACGTTGTCTTCATCGGGGAAAAGAGCGCGATCGTCGCCGATTTGCGCGATCGTCTGACGGCCGGCGATTGGGTCCTGGTAAAAGGCTCCCGCGGCATGGCCATGGAGAGCGTGGTCGAGGCGCTTCGGTCATGGGGCGACGATCCGAAGCCGGTTTGAATCAGAATCAAAGGGTACGGATGGGGGAATCCGGTACCGAACAGAACGCAGCACATTGCTTGCGGATTAACCCCGAAAAGAGGCCTGAATGCTCTATCACCTGCTCTATCCACTGCACACGACCATCTCGGCCTTCAATGTGTTCCGCTATATCACCTTCCGGAGCATTTACGCCATCCTGACGGCCTTTTTGATCTGTTTTCTCTTGGGCCCCTGGGTGATTCGCAGGCTGAGCTATCTGCAGGTGGGGCAATATATTCGCGAGGACGGCCCCCAGAGCCATCTTCAGAAGGCGGGAACGCCTACCATGGGCGGGGTGTTGATCATCATCGCCGTGGCCGGGGCCACCCTGCTCTGGGCCGACTTGACCAATTTTTTCATCTGGATCGTCTTGCTGGTGCTGATCGGCTTCGGGTTGGTCGGTTTTATTGACGACTACCTCATGCAGGTGAAAAAGCGCAGCAAGGGATTGAGCGGCCGCGGTAAACTGATGCTGCAGACCGTTCTGGCACTGGTCACCGGGATCCTGCTGGTCTTGCACGCCGGCTTCGATACCCATGTGACCATGCCCTTTTTCAAGAACGTCTCTCCTGACCTGGGTTGGTGGTATGTCGTTTTCGCCGCCTTCGTCATCGTGGGCGCGTCCAACGCCGTCAATTTGACCGATGGTCTGGACGGTCTGGCCATCGGGCCGGTGACGGTGGCGGCCGTGGCGTATATGATTTTCGCCTATGTGGCCGGTCACATCAAAATCGCCGAGTACCTGCAGATCCATTTCGTTTCCGGTTGCGGCGAAGTGACCGTATTCTGTGGGGCGCTCATCGGGGCCGGTCTGGGGTTTCTCTGGTTCAATGCCTATCCGGCCCAGGTATTCATGGGGGACGTGGGGTCTTTGTCGTTGGGCGGGAGTCTGGGGGTGGTGGCATTGATCACCAAACAGGAAATTGTGCTGGCCCTGGTCGGGGGGCTGTTCGTCATGGAGGCCCTGTCGGTGATTTTTCAGGTCGGCTATTTCAAGCTGACCAAGGGCCGGCGCATCTTCCGCATGGCCCCCCTGCATCACCATTTTGAATTGAAGGGGTGGCCCGAGCCGAAGGTCATCGTCCGGTTTTGGATCATCGCCATTGCGCTGGCGTTGTTGAGCATGAGCACCCTTAAATTGCGGTAGGTCGTATGCATCTGATGGGGAAAAAGACGGTCGTGGTGGGGCTGGCGCGTTCGGGATTGGCTGTCGCGCGTTTCCTGGCGGCCCGCGGCGCCAGGGTCACCGTGACGGACCGGGCCGGCGAGCAGCAGCTGGGCGCCTTTGCCGAGGAGGCCCGCCGTTTGCCGGTGGACCTGGAACTGGGCGGCCATCGCTTGGCCACCTTCGAGGCGGCCGAGTTGATCGTGATCAGTCCCGGGGTGCCCCACACCATCGAGCCCCTGAACAGGGCCAGGCATAAGGGCATTCCGGTTATCGGCGAAATCGAACTGGCGGCGCGCTTCATTCGCAAACCGATTCTGGCGGTGAGTGGCACCAACGGCAAGACCACCACCACCGAGCTGTTGGGCGGCATGCTGGCCGCCGGCGGCAAACGGGTTTACATGGGCGGCAACATCGGCCGTCCGTTGATCGACATCGCCGGCCGCGACGACGAACTCGATGCGGTGGTGGCCGAAATCAGCAGCTTCCAGCTCGACACCATTATAACCTTCAGGCCGCACGTGGCGGTCCTGCTCAATATCACACCGGACCATCTGGACCGCTACGAGTCCATGGGGGCCTATGCCGCCTCCAAGGGGCGGCTATTCATGAATCAGGAGAGCGGAGATTTCGCCGTCTGCAACGGCGGAGACGATCTGGTTCAGGGCCAATGCGGATCGGTGAAAAGCCGCCTGCTCAACTTCTACAGCCGGCCGTGCCTTTGCGGCGGACCGGGCCAGGGGGCGATCATCACCCCCCGTCAGATCGCCGTGGTGATCCCGGAGGTGGTCGATGGGCGCATCGAGTTGGGGCGCACCACCTTGATCGGACCGCACAACCGGGAGAATATCGCGGCCGCATGTCTGGCCGCATTGGCGGCGGGGGTCGATCTGCAGGCGGTCCAGAAGGCCCTGGACGAGTTCCAGGCCCTGCCGCATCGTCTGGAGCCGGTGGGGGAGGTCAACGGCGTGGCATTCATCAACGACTCCAAGGCGACCAATGTGGATGCGGTGATCCGCGCCCTGGAGTGCTTCAAAGGTCCGGTGATCCTGATCATAGGCGGACGCAACAAGGGGTATGATTTTTCAGCGCTGTATGCACATGTCCAGGCCAGGGTGAAACGCCTGATCGCCATCGGCGAATCCCGCGATGAGGTATTGGAAGCGCTGCAGACGGCGCCGTCGCAGGGCTGCGAGACGGCCGCCGACATGGCCGATGCGGTACGCCGCGCCTATGCCGCGGCCGATCCCGGCGATACGGTCCTGCTGTCGCCGGCCTGTGCCAGCTTCGACATGTTTGCCAATTATGCCGAACGGGGAGATGTGTTTCGGCGGTCTGTGGGAGAGTTGGCATGACGCGAACCAAGACCGACGCCGTGACTCAAACGACCTACGACGTACGCCTTCTGTTCGCCGTCCTGTTTCTGGTGGGCATCGGTATCGTCATGGTCTACAGCGCCAGCTCGGCCGTGGCCTTGGAGAAGTTCGGCAGCGGGGCCTATTTTTTAAAACGGCAGGCGGCCTACTCCTTGATCGGCATCGTCGCGCTGGTCGTGTTCAGCCATGTCCCATTCCGGATTTACCGTTCCCTGGCCTATCCGCTGTTGGCCCTGGCCCTGCTGTCGTTGAGTCTGGTGCATGTTCCCGGGTTGGGGTTGTCGGCAGGGGGAGCGTTGCGTTGGATGCGGATCGGTCCGGTCACCTTTCAACCGGTGGAGGCGGCGCGCCTGGCCTTGATCGTCTACCTGGCCTACTCCCTGAGCAAAAAGCAGCCGTTGCTCAAGGATGTATGGGTGGGATTCGTGCCGCATCTGCTGATCCTGCTCCTGCTGAGCATCCCGTTGATGATTCAGCCCGATTTCGGCTCGGTGGTCATTTTCGGCCTCATCGCGTGGCTGATGATGTTCGTGGGCGGGGTGCCGCTGCGGCATCTACTCTCCGCCTCGTTGTTGTTGCTGCCGCTGGCTTACCTCCTGATGACCAACGCCGCGTACCGCATCAAACGATTGGTCAGCTTTCTAGATCCTTGGCAATATCCCGCGGACGAAGGTTACCAGATCATCCATTCGCTGATGGCCTTCGGTACAGGCGGATTTTGGGGGGCCGGCATCGGCAAGGGCTATCAAAAGCTCTTTTATCTGCCCGAACCGCATACCGACTTTATTTTTGCCGTCATCGGAGAGGAGCTGGGATTTCTCGGCGTCCTTTTCATCCTTGGGCTCTACGGCCTGGTCCTGTGGCGCAGCGTTCACATCGCGTGTCGCTGCGAAGATGATTTCGGCATGCTCATGGCCACGGGCATCGCGTTCGCCCTGGCCGTGCAGGTATCGATTAACATGGGCGTTTGCCTGGGGCTTTTGCCGACCAAAGGGCTGACACTTCCGTTTTTGAGTTACGGCGGAAGTTCGTTGCTGCTCAACATGGTCGGGATCGGCATCCTGATGAACATCGGATCGCATCATGCCAAGCGTGTTTGAACCCTACAGAGCGGCGCAAAGTTTCCGCATGATCGTCGCCGGCGGCGGCACGGGCGGGCATCTGTTTCCCGGCATCGCCATTGCCCAGGCTTTTCTTGCCCGTCATAGCAGGAATCAGGTGTTGTTCGTCAATGCCGGTCGTCCATTGGAAGTGGAGGTTCTCTCCCGCTTGGGTTGGCCACACGAGATGATCCAGGTGGAAGGTCTGAAGGGCCGTGGGCTTTGGAACCAGTTCCGGTCTCTGATCAAGATGCCCAAAGCGATCCTGCAATCGCGCCGCCTGATCAAAGCCTTCGATCCTCATGTCGTGCTGGGCGTGGGTGGCTATTCGGCGGGTCCGGTGGTGCTGGCGGCGTGGCTCAGCGGCGTGGCCACCGTGCTCCACGAGCAGAACCAGTTGCCGGGTATGACCAATCGTCTGCTGCGGCGAATCGTGAAGCGTATCTATCTGACCTTTGCCGACGAGGCGGGGCGGTTCGATGCGACCAAGACCCTTGTCACCGGCAATCCGGTCAGGGATGAGATCCTGGTGTTGGGGGAGATGCCCAAACCACAGCACGAAGAGCGTTTCACGGTGTTGGTGCTGGGCGGCAGTCAGGGCGCCCGGGCCATCAACCAGGCCATGGTGGCGGCCTTGCCCTACCTGGCAAAACGGCCGGAGTTGGTGGTGGTTCACCAGACCGGTCGCGAAGAGGAAGCCGTCGTGGCAGAGGCCTATGACCGCGCCAGTGTAAAGGCCAGTGTGCAGGCTTTTTTCAACAATGTGGCCGAGCAGTACCAGCAGGCGGACCTGATCATCTGCCGCGCCGGGGCCACCACTGTCGCAGAGATCACGGCCGTGGGCCGCGCCGCCATATTCGTGCCGTATCCGTTTGCGGCCGACGACCACCAGACGTGCAATGCGCGCGCCCTGGTCGACGCCGGTGCCGCGGAGATGGTGCCTGAATCCCAACTGGAGGGAAAGGGCCTGGCGGAAAAGATTCTCGATTTGATGGATCATCGTTCGCGATTGTCGGAGATGGCGGCCAAGGCGCTTTCGTTGGGGCGTCCCGACGCCACCCTGACGATCATCGGTGACATCTACAAACTGATCGGTGGATAGGCGGTTCCATACCGCAAGGGGATGAAGCATAGGCGGAAAACATGTATCGGAAAAAATATCATATTCACTTCGTAGGCATCGGCGGCATCGGCATGAGCGGCATTGCCGAACTGCTGTTGAACCTGCATTACGAGGTGTCCGGATCAGACCTGAAATCATCGGATATCACTGAACGCCTGACCCGCCTGGGCGCCAGAATATACGAAGGTCACGAGGCCGACCAAATTGCCGGCGCCGATGTGGTGGTGGTCTCGTCGGCCATCGATCCATCCAATCCGGAGGTGAGCGCCGCCATCCAGCATTCGGTGCCGGTGATTCCACGGGCCGAAATGCTGGCCGAGTTGATGCGCCTCAAATACAGCATCGCGGTCGCCGGCGCTCATGGCAAAACATCGACCACATCGTTGGTGGCATCCATATTGGCCGCCGGCGGGCTCGATCCCACCGTGGTGATCGGCGGAAAGCTCAAGGGGATCGGGTCCAACGCCGTTCTGGGTAAGGGCGACTACATCGTCGCCGAGGCCGATGAGAGCGACGGCTCTTTCTTGAAGTATTCGCCGGCCATCGCCGTGGTGACCAATATCGACCGGGAGCACCTCGACTTCTACAAGGACATGGAGGACATCAAGCGGGTTTTTCTCAATTTTATCGATCGAATCCCCTTTTATGGACTGGCGGTGTTGTGCCTGGACAACGAGGCGGTTCAGGATCTCATTCCCCACATCCGCAAACGCTATGTCACTTACGGCACCAATGCTCAGGCCGATTTGCAGGCGCGCGACGTGGTGTGCCGGGGGCTGGCCAGCCAGTTTGAGGTCGTTTTTCAAGGCGCCCCGCTGGGCCGGATCGCCCTGAGTCTGGCCGGCATGCACAACGTGCATAATGCCCTGGCCGCCATTGCCGTCGGGTTGGAGCTGGGTATCGAATTCGGCCGGATCAAAAAGGCCCTGGGAAAAGTGGAGGGCGTCCAGCGCCGAATGGAGATCAAGGGGGAGGTCGGGGGCATCACGGTGGTGGATGATTACGGTCATCATCCCACCGAAATTAAAACCACCCTCGAAGCCATGGAGCTGGGATGGCCGGGACGGCGCAAGGTGGTCGTTTTCCAGCCGCACAGGTTCAGCCGCACCCGGGCGTTGTACGATGATTTTACCCGCAGCTTTTACCGTTCGGAGGTGCTCATGGTGCTTCCCATTTACGCGGCCAGCGAGCGGCCCATCGAGGGAATCGACAGTCGCGGCCTGTGCGAGAGCATCAGGGCCCACGGACACAAGGACGTGCGCTTTGCCGACAGCCTGGAAGAAGCGGTTTCCGGCTTGGCCCAATTGGTCACGACCGGCGACGTGGTGCTCACGCTGGGGGCCGGCAATGTGTATCAGGTCGGCGAGAGGTTGTTGGAGCGGTTGAAGACGACCGCTGGGCCGAAAAAAGAGACCGGGAAGATAGAAGAGTAGTGCAGTCAATGGGCAGGCACATTTGATCGTCGGAAGGCAGGGGAGCGAAGGATCTCTGACGACATGATTCAAGGGATGGTCACGGTGCTGGGCAATTCCAAAAAAAACAAGACGAGAAAGAACCGGCGCAAGAAGGATCTGGGCCAACTGCGGCGACGCTGGATGGCGCGGATGCTTTCCGGTGTCAAGCTGTGCGGCATCATCGCCGCATTATTGGTGGCCTCCGCCGGATTCATGTATGGCTATGCGGCCGTCACTTGCTCCGATTACTTCCGGACCGAGAAGATCCGGATCGGCGGAAACCAGAGACTTTCCAAAGAGCAGGTCCTGACCCAGGCCGGTATCGATATCGGAAACAACCTGCTGGCCCTCAACCTGAGCCTGGTACGCAAGCGGTTGATCGCCCATCCATGGATCGCCGACGCCCGGGTCGCAAGAGAAATTCCGGAAACGATCACCATTCGGTTGGTCGAGCATGAGGCGCTGGCGCAGATCGATTTGGGCCGTCGGTTCTTGATCAATTCGCAAGGAAAGATTTTCAAAGAGGTTCAGGACGCCGAAGCCGCGGGATTGCCCCTGATCCAGGGCATCGATTATGGGGACATCAGCCTCGGCGAAGACCCACTCAATCCTCCGATGGCGGCGGTGCTCGATGTGTTGCAAGCCTGCCGCAAACCGGCAAGCGTTATCCCTTACACCGAAATTCAGGGATTGCGGTTGGATAAGGAGATGGGCATCACGATGGTGCTCAAGGACGAAGAGCGGATGCTCCAGTTGGGTTTTGGCGACCTTGACGCCAAACTGGAGCGGTTCAAGCGGCTGCGGCCGGTTCTGCAAGGGAACGGCAAGTGGCGCACCTTTCAAATGGTGGACCTGAACAACCCGGATCGGGTCGTGGTGCGGCTGAGCGCATTCGACGCGCAGGGAGCTTAAGGAGACTTATGGCGCAGGGGAACGAGAATATCGTTGTGGGACTGGATATCGGGACGACCAAAATTTGCTGCGTCGTCGGTGAAGTCCGGGGACCGGAAGTCAACATCATCGGAATCGGCACCCATCCTTCGGTCGGGCTGCGCAAGGGCGTTGTGGTCAACATCGAATCGACCGTGGAGTCGATCAAAAAGGCCGTGGAGGAGGCCGAGCTCATGGCCGGCTGCGAAATTTCCTCGGTCTATGCCGGCATCGCCGGAGGCCACATCACCGGTTTCAACAGCCGCGGCATCGTGGCCATCAAGGGGCCCGAGATTACGCCCCTGGATGTGGACCGGGTGATCGACGCTGCCCGCGCCGTGGCCATTCCCATGGATCGGGAAGTGATCCACGTCTTGCCCCAGGAGTATATCGTGGACGACCAGACCGGCATCCAGAATCCAGTCGGCATGGCGGGTGTGCGCCTCGAAGCAAAAATCCATATCGTGACCGGCGCCGTGACCTCCGCCCACAACATCGTCAAGTGCGCCAACCGGGCGGGCCTGGATGTGTGCGACATCGTCCTGGAATCGCTGGCTTCGGGAGAGGCCGTCTTAACAGAGGAAGAAAAGCAACTGGGGACCGCCCTGATCGATCTGGGCGGCGGCACCTCGGATTTGGCCATTTTCTCGGGCCAGAACATCAAGCACACCTTTGTGCTGGCCTTGGGCGGAGACAACCTGACCAACGATATCGCCATCGGCCTGCGGGCGCCGTTGGCCGAGGCGGAGAAGATAAAGAAGAAGTACGGCAGTTGTTTGTCGGAGAATATTAGCACCGAAGATACCATCGAAGTGCCGGGTATGGGCGGGCGAAAAGCCCGCAAGTTGCCGCGCCAGATCCTCGGAGAGATCCTGGAACCTCGCATGGAAGAGATCTTTACCTTGCTCAAACGGGAAATCTATCGTGCGGAGATGGAACACTACGTGACGTCGGGCGTGGTGGTCACCGGTGGGACGGCGCTGCTCGACGGCGTAACGGATATCGCCGAATCCGTACTGGGGCTTCCGGCACGACTCGGAAAACCACAGGGCATCACAGGCCTGACCGATGTGGTGAACAATCCCATGTATGCCACGGGCGTGGGGCTTGTGATGTATGGGGCACGTAAACAGCCGGTCAAGAAATTCCGCATTCGCGATAAGAATATTTTCAACAGCATCATGCAGCGGATGAAGAAGTGGTTCAAGGAAGTGATATGAAAATTCGGTCGGGTGTTCGCCTGTCTGGTTTAAAGAAAAGGATATAGGGGGAAACCTTTAACATACTAAAAGGGGGAGACTATGTTTAGCTACATCGAGCAGGAAAATTCGGCAAAAATCAAGGTGATCGGCGTTGGCGGGGCGGGCGGCAATGCCATCAACAACATGATCACCAGCAATCTGCATGGCGTAAAATTCATTGCCGCCAACACCGATGTCCAGGCCCTGGAGGTTTCCAAGGCGGAAATCAAAATCCAGCTGGGAGAGAAGCTGACGGAAGGACTGGGCGCAGGGGCCAATCCGCAGATCGGCAGGGATGCCGCCCTGGAAAGCGGCGAGGCGGTGAAGGCCTCGCTGACCGACAGCCACATGGTGTTTATCACCGCCGGTTTCGGAGGCGGCACTGGAACGGGCGCCGCTCCGGTGATCGCAGGGTTGTGCAAGGAGCTGGGGATCCTCACCGTGGCCGTGGTCACGCGCCCTTTTTCTTTTGAGGGTAAAAAACGCGCGCGCGCAGCGGATGAAGGCCTGGAAGAGCTCAAGCGGGTGGCCGACACGGTCATCACCATTCCCAACGACCGGCTGCGCGGTCTGGCTTCCAAGAATGCCCGCATGATCGACATGTTCCGCAAGGCCGATGAAATACTGCTCCATTCGGTGAAAGGCATCACCGATCTGATCATCCGGCCGGGTTTGGTCAATCTTGATTTCGCCGATGTCAAGACCACTATGTCCAAAGCCGGCATGGCCATCATGGGTATCGGTGTGGCCAGTGGAGAGAACCGGGCCGTGGAAGCCGCGGAACGCGCCATTTCCCACCCGCTGCTCGAGGACATCAATATTTCCGGCGCCAAGGGCGTGCTCATGAACATCACCAGCAGCAGCGATATCACCATGGAAGAGATGACCGAGGCATCCGACCGCATATACAACGAAGTCGGCGATGACGCCGATATCATCTGGGGCGCGGTCATCGATGACGATATGGGCGATGAGATGCGGGTCACGGTCATTGCCACCGGCATCGGTGTCGAGAAGGACAAAAAGGAGCCGGCTCCGGTCCAGGCCCCGGTCTCCGATCCGACCTATGGCGGAAAGGTGCGCGATATCACACCGGCGGATCTTGCAGCCGGCGATGATCTGGACGAGCCCACCTTCCGGCGGGTCCGCCGGCAGCAGATGGCGGCCAACGAATCCTCGGGGTCGCTGTATAAAGGGTACAAGGGCATGGTCATCGACAGCAATGACCTGGATGTGCCGACATTCCTGAGGCGCAAGGCGGATTAGTTGTCCGGTGTCGAGCGGCTCTGCTGCGAAACACACGGAATGTTGAATGCGTTTTTGTGGAAGAATGTGTGCCATCGAAACGATCAGGGTGATCCGGTTTCAGGATCAAAATTTTTGAAACGGAGTGTTTGATGGCACCTGGAATAGACATACAGCGTAAAGAAAAGCTCGATGCAGAGGTCGGTACAACCCATAAATCGTGGCATGATCGCGTGCGTGTGGCGCTCATTTATCCCAATCACTATGCCGTGGGCATGGCCAGTCTGGGATTCCAAACGGTTTACCGGTTACTCAATGCGATGGATCATGTGGTTTGCGAGCGTGCGTTTCTCCCTGAAGCGAATCACGCCGACCGGCCGTTGGTCTCCCTCGAATCGGGGCGCAGGTTGCGTGAGTTCGATTGTTTGGCTTTTTCGCTCTCATTCGAAAATGATTTTGCCAATGTACTGACCATCCTGCAAAAAGCGGAGCTCCCCCCGTCATCCGCCCATCGTGGCGCCTCCCTCCCCCTAATTTTGGCGGGGGGAGTCTCCGCTTCTCTCAATCCAGAACCCCTCGCGCCGTTCATCGACTGCTTTCTGATCGGCGAAGCCGAAGCCCTGCTGGCGGATTTTTTCGAATGTTTTCATCCTGGAATAGATCGTCGCGAGTTTTTGTTGAAGGCTGCCCGGGATCTGCCCGGAGTTTACGTGCCTGTCTTTTACAAGGACAGACACCATCCGGATGGGACCCTGGCCGGTTTTACGCCATTAGCCGAGGTTCCTGAAAAAATCACACGGGTCTATGCCACCGATATCGGCCAGTTCGATACGACCAGCGCGGTGGTGACGCCGCACACGACTTTTGAAGACGCTTTCCTCATCGAAGTGAGCCGTGGATGCCCTCATGGCTGCCGTTTTTGCGCCGCCGGCTATGTGTACCGCCCCCCGCGATACCGTCCCTTGCACCGGCTGCTTCATGCCTTGCAACAGGGGGCCGACCAGACTGGAAAGGTCGGTCTTCTGGGTGCGGCGGTGTCCGACCTTCCCGATCTGAAGACGCTTTGCGAATTCGGAAACCAACATGCATTGCAGCTCGCTTTCAGTTCGTTGCGTGCCGATGCCTTGGACGACGGGCTGATCGCGGCCATGAAGAGCGGCCGCCTTAAAACCGCCACCATCGCACCCGAGACAGGCTCCGAGCGCATGCGTCGGGTGATCAATAAAGGGATGGGCGAAGCGGTTATCCTCGATGCGGCCGAACGGTTGGTGGCCAACGGTATTCCCAACCTGAAGCTCTATTTCATGGTCGGTCTTCCCACGGAGACGGACGAGGACGTCGCGGCCATCGTCACCCTCGTCAAGAAGATCAAACATCGTTTCCTGGGATCGAGTCGCGCGCGCGGCCACATGGGCACCATCACCGTCGGTCTCAACTCCTTCATTCCCAAACCGTTTACACCGTTTCAATGGACGGCCATGGATGATTTGGTGCACCTCAAACGGAAAATCAAACAGATCAAGATGGACCTCAAAAAGGTGGCCAACGTGCGTGTTCATGCCGACGTGCCGCGCTGGGCTTACATTCAGGCCCTGTTGTCCCGCGGTGATCGGCGCGTGGCCCAACTGTTGCTGTCGGCCCATGAAAACGATGGCAACTGGCCCCGGACCTTCAAGTCTTCCTCCCTAAACCCGGATTTTTATGTTTACCGCGAGCGCCCCTGGGATGAACGCCTGCCTTGGGATTTCATCGATCACGGCTTGAACAAGCGCTTCCTTTGGAATGAGTATCAGCGCGCTTTGCAGGCCAAGGAGACCCCGCCCTGTCCCGCCGACCCTGAGAATTGTCAGATCTGTGGTGTCTGCAAGAAATTCTAATCGAATGTGATTCACCCTGAAGGGCATGCTTTACAGAAGGTGTTTGATAAAAAAAATCGCATGGCAACGGAGATGGCAGGCGTGGATGGAGCCGGTGGCCAGGGCCGCGTGTGCCTGCGGTCCTATTGCCGGTTTAATGCAAACGGCGGACAAGCGGCCCAGGCGGTTTGACCCCGGCGCAGGCCGGGGGAGTTTCTGGGCCGCCCGCCGTGCATGTTACCGGCATTTGACCGCTTGGCGTGTGGCATCGGCCACCTGTTCCATCCACGCCGGGTTTAATGCATCGTATACAGTTAGAGTCGCTGGGCCTCTGCAAATGGGCCTGACGTTCACCGTACGTTCGAATCGATGACAATTCGTAAAGATCTTTGACAGTTCTCTCTCCACTGGGGATTGGGCGACCCGCCGCACCTCTATTTAATTGCAATGCTTTTAGATAGATGCCGGCCATTCAACTTATCCTGTCCCGGCATGCCTTTTGCGTATTTTAAAAGAAGTCAGATTTCGACAACCCATTCAGAAAGGAGGCAGAACCATGCAATTGACTAAATGGGACCCTTTCAAGGAGATGGAGGATGTGTTCGATCGCTATACCCGGGCGCTGGATTGGCCGCGCAGGTCCAGCCAGCAGATGATGGCCACCGGTGATTGGGCGCCTCGGGTGGATATTTCGGAAACGGAAAAGGAGTTCATGATCAAGGCGGAAATTCCGGAAGTGAAAAAAGAGGATGTCTCCGTGACGGTGGACAATGGCGTCTTGACCATACGAGGGGAGAGAAAACAGGAAAAGGAAGAGAAAAACAAGAAGTTCCATCGCGTCGAAAGATATTTCGGTACCTTCATGCGCAGCTTCACCCTGCCGGAAAATGTGGATGAGACCAAGATCGAGGCCACGTTCAAGGACGGTATGCTCAACCTGCATGTTCCCAAATCTGCGGAAGCCAAACCCAAAGCCATCGATGTGAAGATCAAATAGCCTTCCATCCACCCGATGACGGACGGCTCAATGCAAAAGGCGGCCCAGGGGGTTGCCTTTTGCGTGAGGCCGTCATCCGATCCTTTTCCCTCCAAAATTAAGTCACGATATCGGTTGACAGGCTTGTCTGGTTGAGATAGTTCGCATCCGAAGGAGTTCTGTGATGAAGTGGGACCGTGACAATTTGCCCGATTGCATTGTTTTTTTTCTGGCCAAGGCTTACCAAAAGGCCCATGGCCGTTTCAAGGAGCGCCTGAAGCCTCACGGGTTGACCAACATGCAGCATTTGGTGCTGGAAGCGCTCTGGTACCAGGAGGGATTCACCGCTGCGGAGCTGGGCAAAAACCTTATTCTGGACAAGGCTACCATGTCGGGTGTGATCGATCGTCTGAACGAGGGGGGCTGGCTGGAAAGGCGGCCTGATCCTGAAGACGGCCGTGTCCAAAGGCTCTATCCATCGCCCAAGGCCAACGAAATGAAAGAAGAGTTGATCGGGGTGAGGCAGGCGGTCAACGATGAACTACTCGCCGGATTTTCGGCCGAGGAACGGGTGCTGTTCAAGCGTTTTTTAATGGATTTTGTTTAAGGCGTGTTTTTTGTGCTGATGGTTCGTACACGAACTGTACTGGGAACCTGAACAGCGTACGATCGCGTCAGGGTAGTTGGCAAAGTGATTGCAAAAACCCAAAAACGGAAAGGCGTAGCAACATGTTACTCAATCCCAAGACCGAAAAGTATGAACATCTGGACGAACGTTCCCGGGCGATCATATTAAAGACCATCGCGTTTTTCGAGGCCAAAGGCAAGGAGAGGTGCAAGGAGGACTTGCGCGGGCGTGTCTGGCATCAGGACTTTTTCGACTTTATCAAGGAGAATCGCATCTTCGCCGATCTGCTGACCCCGTCCCGGTACGCCGGATCTCATAAGGACGCCCGCTGGGACACCACCCGGATTTGCGACTTCAACGAAATCCTTGGTTTCTATGGCTTGTCCTACTGGTACGCCTGGCAGGTGAGTATCCTGGGATTGGGGCCGATTTGGATGAGTGCCAACGAAAAGGTAAAACAAAAGACCGCCGATTTGCTCGCCCAGGGCGGCATTTTCGCCTTCGGCTTGTCGGAAAGGACGCACGGCGCTGATCTCTATTCTTCGGAAATGATGGTCACTCCCCTGGACCAAGGGCGCTACGTGGCCGATGGCGGCAAATACTACATCGGCAATGCCAACCAAGCAGCCTATGTCTCCACATTCGCAAAAAATTCTGAAACCGGCGAATATGTATTTTTCGTGGCCGATCCCAAAGCCCCTAACTACGACCTGGTCAAGAACACCGTGGATTGGAGCGGCTACGTGGCCGAATATGCCCTCAATGGCTATCCCCTTACGGACGACGAGATCCTGTCCACAGGCCAGGAGGCCTGGGACGCGGCACTGAACACGGTCAACGTCGGCAAGTTCAATCTGGGCTGGGCATCGTTGGGCATCGGTGAACACTGCTTTTACGAAGCCATCAACCATGCGGCGCATCGAAACTTGTACGGGCGGTTTGTGACCGACTTCCCCCACATCCGTCGACTGTTTACGGACGCCTTCTCCAAGCTGGTGGCCATGAAGCTTTTCGCACGGCGTGCGGCGGACTACATGCGTTCGGCTTCGGCCGAGGACCGCCGTTACCTGCTCTACAACCCCCTGGTCAAAATGAAGGTCACCTGCGAGGGCGAGGAGGTTATCAACCTGCTTTGGGACGTGATCGCGGCGCGTGGTTTTGAAAAGGACATGTATTTCGAAAACGCCACCCGCGACATCCGCACACTGCCCAAACTGGAGGGAACCGTGCATGTGAATATGGCCCTCGTCGTCAAATTCATGGCCAATTATTTCTTCAGCCCGGGAGAGTTTCCGAATGTCCCCAAACGGACCGATGCTGTCGACGACGCGTTCCTCTTCAACCAGGGACCGACGCGGGGTCTGGGCAAGATCAAATTCCACGACTATAATATCGCTTACGACTCGGTCGATCTCCCCAACACGACCATCTTCAAGGAGCAGGTCGGCCTGCTGCGCGATCTGCTCATGTCCGCGCCACCGAGCAAGCATCAGTCCAAGGACATCGACTTTCTTCTCTCCCTGGGAGAGCTTTTCACATTAGTGGCCTACGGCCAGCTGATCATCGAAGAGGCCAACCTGAGCGACCTGGACAAAAATGTGTTGGATCAGATATTCGACTTCATGATTCGGGACTTCTCTAAGTTCGCCTTGCAGCTGTCACAGAAGCCGGGGGTTACGGACATGCAGGCTGCTCGTTGCCTGAAGATGATCAGAAATCCTTCCGGGGACCTTGAGCGCTACCGGAGCGTCTGGGACAACCATATTACTCCCCTGGTGGACGCATTCGAGCAAAATCCATAAGGCCGGGTTGGTAAAACGGGCACTATTTTTTCAGGTCACACATCAGATTCTTGGTCAGTTCCGCCCAGGATCGAAAATGGGCCTTCTTTTGTCGCCTGGGCCGCCAGAACATGCCCTGTCGGACCTGCTCAGGGCGACGTGGGTTTGGGTTTAAAAACGACGGCGGGCTTGACCCGTCTGGCATAGGTGAACCCCACCGCGGTCCGGGTCTGGCCGTATTGTTTTTCGAGGGTCTCCAACGGCCCGGCGTCCAGTGCCCGGACCGGGCAGGCTTCTACACAGATGGGCTTTTCTCCTGCTTGGATGCGGTCCAGACAAAGGTTGCACTTCCCCATCTTGGCGCCCGGCTCAGGGCCAAATTGAGGTGCATTATAGGGGCATGCCTTGCGGCATTTTTCTTCGCAGGCCGCATTGCCCACGCAGCGATCGCGATCAATGAACACGATGCCGTCTTCTTCTCTTTTGTGAATGGCGCCGAACGGGCAGGCGGCGGCGCATAGCGGATCCTCGCAGTGCCAGCAGGGCGCGGCCAGGTAGCTGACGAAGACGTCGGGACACTTTCCCTTCTCCGTATAATTGATGCGCATCCAGTTTTCCGGTCCGGCCGGAATGTCGTTCCAATCCTTGCAGGCTACGCGACACGCGCTGCAACCCGTGCAGCGGGTCTGATCGAAATAGAATCCGAATTGATTCATGACCGTTCCCTCCTCCTGACTTCGACGAGCGACGTATTGAGCACGGCAGCGCCGCCACCCGAGTAGGCATCGCGAGTGAGTGTGTTGGCGCATCCGCCGCGGTCGATGCCGTCTGCATCCGGCGCGTACCAGGCCCCTTCGGTGACCGAAACGACACCGGGGATGATACGCTCGGTGACCCAGGCAATGATGGCAATGGTGCCCCGATCGTTGAAGACCTGGACCTCCTCGCCATCTGTGATGCCTCTTGCCGCAGCATCCACCGGGTTGATCCATACCCGATGGGGTTCGGTCTCGCGCAGCCACTCGACTTTGTACATCTCCGAGTGGACCCGGTTGCGGGGGTGGGGGGTGATCAGCTGCAGGGGATATTTTCGGGAGAGCGGGTCGTTACGGTCTTCAGATGTCGGCAGATATTTGGGGATCGGCGGGCACAAACCGTCGACAATGTCTGCCACGCGCTGAGAGTAGATCTCGATTTTTCCGGAAGGCGTATCGAACGGATGATTTTCGGGATCCTCGATCTGTTTTCGGAAAGCCACCACTGGTGTTTCCAGCTCGATGCGGTGTATACCTTCCTGCCTGAATCGATCGAAGTCGCGGATGTGGCGTTTAAGGTCGGTGCTATTTTCATAGAGGCGCTGCAGCCAATCCTCTTCGGAATGGGTTTCGAAATCCTTGATGTCGAGTCTTGCAGCCAGTTCGGTGGCAATTTCAAGGTCGTCCTTGCATTCGCCCAGTGGTTCGAGCGCCCGGTTGCTGAACATGAAATAAGGCCCAGACGGCCAGGGGCGCATCAGGTCACTGCGTTCGGCCGTGCTGGTGACCGGCAGAAGAATATCGGCATAGCGTGCCTGGGGCGTCATGAAGAGCTCCTGGGTGGCGAAAAACTCAAGGCTCTGGAGGGCTTTGGCCGCCTTGTTGCTGTTGCCGGTCTGGTTGAGATAGTTGTTACACATGGACCAGGCCATGCGGATGTCCGACGGATAGCCGCCCTTTTTGCCTTTCAAAATGGCATCGAAAAGGGTGTTGATATGGATGCGCTTGATCACACGTTCGCGGATGTCCAAGGTCCCTTTTACTTTAGGTCCCTCCAGTTCGAAGGGATTTTTCCCTGCCGGGATGCCCGGGCTGCGGAACATGTGGGCGACGGGAATGCCCATCAAACCCCCGCCGGCGCTGCCGCCTGGGCGGCCTACATTGCCGGTCATGGCGCACAGGGTGGCGGCGCAGCGGTTGTACTGCTCGCCCATGGCGCTGCGGGCCGGTCCTTGACAATCCATGAGGGCCGCCGGCCGGGTGGTGGCATACTCTCTTGCGAGACGGACGATGGTGTCGGCTGGCACATCGGAAATGGCGGCCGCCCATCCCGGTGTCTTCTCCATGCCATCTTCCTCGCCGAGCACATAAGATTTGAATCGATCGAAACCCACGGTATAGCGATCCAGGAAGGCCTGGTCCTGGAGCTTTTCGCGAATCATCACATTGGCCATAGCCACCATCACGGCGGTATCGGTTCCCGGTCGGATGGGGACCCACTGGTCGGCCACCACGGCGGCGGTATCGTGATATCGGGGGTCGACGGCAATGACGCGTGCGCCGTTCTCTTTAGCGCGGATGAGATGGTACATGGTGTTGGTCCCCGAGATCATGCGGGCGGGGTCCCAGCCCCACAACAGTATCAACCTGGAGTTGAGCATGTCTTCGCGGCTATGCCCCACCATGACCGAGCCGTATTGGGTCAGGGAGGCCCATACTGCACCCTCGGATGAGATATTGCCGTAGTGGGTCACATAGCCACCGAACATGTTGAGAAGCCTTTGGGCCGCCGCACCGCCGCGATGCAGGCTGGCCAGGTAGCCGCCGCCGGTCATCAGAAGAATAGCGCCGTTGCCATAGATTTTTTTGACCCGTTTGAGCTGATTGGCCAGGGTTTCCAAGGCTTCGTCCCAGGAGATGCGCTCGAATTGACCGTCACCGCGCCTGCCGACCCGTTTCTGTGGATACATCAGCCGTTCGGGATGGTGAATATACTGGCGGTAGGCCCGGCATCGGAGGCATGTCCTCAGCTGATGGGGCTCTTCTGCATCGTCGCCTTCGACCCGCACGATGACATTGTTTTTGATGTGCAGCCTGAGTGGGCAGCGGCCGCCGCAGTCAAATGCCGAGGTCGCCCTGACGATGCGGACGTTTTGATCGGCAGCGCTTGATTTTGGCATGGGGCCTCCATTTCTCCCGTTGTTCGGCCGTGCGCCTTGCTGTTTTTCCGGAAAGTGTCTGCTACAGCCGGGCCTCGATCAGGTGAGGACCCGGCGACTGCAATGCACGGGCGAACATCTTGACAAAAGAATCGGTCTCTTCGGCGCGCGTGGCGTTGACGCCCATTCCCTGGGCCAATTTGACCCAATCCAGATCCGGCCGGCTCAAGTCCATGGTGCTGAGGGTGGTTTTTCCAGGTGCCTTGAATCCCAAACGGGCCAGCTCTGCCTGGAGAATTTGATATTTGCGGTTGGAGAAGATCACGGTGGTAACGTTCAACCCTTCCCGGGCCTGGGTCCACAGGGCCTGCAGGGTGTACATGGCCCCACCGTCGCCCTGGAGGCAGATCACTTTGCGATCCGGACAGGCCAGTGCCGCGCCGGTGGCCAGGGGCACGCCCTGACCGATCGAGCCGCCGGTGAGGCATAGCCAGTCATGACGCGGTGCGCCGGCGCTATACAGGTAGGCATGGCCGCCGGAGGTGCCCGCTTCATCGGAGACGATTGCATTTTCCGGCAACAGGGCGGCCACTGCGGCACCGGCCGATTCGATGGTCAGGGGGCCGCTCGGCAGATCCGGGCGCTGTAACGGCTGTACGGCCGGCTCTATCCTGCCGGCACCGATGGACCTGGCCAGGGCTTCCAAGGCAGCAGTGGCGTCCTGGAACGGTTCGGCCAGCTTGTGCACGTCACACTCATCGGGCAAGACCCGCGTGGATTGATCCGGATAACCAAAAAAAGCAGTGGGGCCTTTTGTTCCTGCAAGGATGACCTGGGGGTACCCGGAGAGCCGCTTTCTGGCCCGTTCCGGAAAGTAGGGCAACCGTTTGACCACCGGTAATCCCGCGCCTCTTTCAAAACGGGCATCGAAGGTTTGGGACATGACCACGGCCCCGGTTTTTTGGGCAATGCGCGCCGCGGCTTTCAGGCCGGGTTCCAGCAGGGCCTTGCCACCGATGATCAGCGCGGTGGGTTTGCCGTTGAGCAGCAGTTGAAGCGCCTTTTCCACGGCATGCTCAGAGACCTTGGCAGCTTGGGGCAGAACGATTTTTTCCCCATACGGCGACGATGACCCCCAGGCGCAGTCGGCGGGGATGATTAGCGTGGCCACTTGTCCGGGGGGGAACATGGCGGCTTGAATGGCGGCGATGCCTTGCGAGGGAAGACGTCTGGCATCCGTGGCTTCGCGCACCCATCCGGAAACGGGTTTGGCCATGGTCGCGATGTCCGAGGCCAGCGGTGGGTCGTTTTTGCGGTGCGGCCAGGGATGGTCGCCCACGAGATTGACGATCGGTGATTGAGCGCGGTGCGCATTGTGGAAGTTGGCCATGGCGTTGGATAGTCCGGGACCCAGATGCAGCAGAGTGGCGGCGGGCCGCCCGGTCATGCGGGCGAAACCATCCGCGGCGCCCGAACAGACTCCCTCGAAAAGAGCGAGCACCGTCCGGATGCGCGGCTCCTGTTCCAAGGCCGCCACCAGATGAATTTCGGTCGTTCCCGGATTGGTGAAACAAAGCGTCATGCCGGCATCGGCCAGTGCGCGCATCAAACATTCAGCCCCGTTCATAGAGTTCCTTTCGCCTTGGATGTCCTGTCTTCACTCAATTTTTGACGACGCCGTTAGTTTTTTCTCCACCACGCAATAGAGGCCCTCGCCCGTCCTGGCCGCCTGGTTGCACAGGTTATCCGACAGGCAGGTCGATTTTCGCCTGTCGCCGGCTTGCCAGCGTTTGATCAAATCCGGCTCGCGGATAAAGGGCCTCGCCATGGAGAAGTAATCGGCTACTCCCTCGGCCAGGAGCTTTTCGGCCAGTGACAAAGAACGAATGCCGCCCACGAGAATAATCGGGACCGATAGTTCTTTTTTGAAACGGCTGGCGGCCTGTCTGAAATAGCCCTCTTTTGCCTCGGAGTTGATCTCTTGACGGATCGGGCTGAGTGCACCGGAGACAAGCGTACCGCCGCTCACCTCGATGGCATCGATACCCCCGTCCTGGAGCATGCGGCCGACTTGGAGCGCCTCATCGATTTCCAGGCCGCCGTCGAGAAAGTCGGCGCAGTTGACCTTGGCCAGCACGGGATAGTCCCGGCCCACGGCCTGGCGCACGGCGGACAACACCGCGAGCAGCAGGCGCGCCCGATTTTGAAGCGATCCGCCATATCGATCACTCCTCTGGTTGAAAACGGGGGATAGCGATTGGGAGAGCAAATAGCCGTGGGCGGCATGTAGTTGAATGCCGTCAAATCCAGCTTGTTGCGCGCGTGTTGCGGCGCGTGCGAACTGGGTGGGGAGATTGTCCAGGTCTGCAATGCTGGCCTCCCGATACCATTTTTCGCCCTTTGCATCCAGGATCGACAAGGCCAGAGGGGGCTTGCCGGTCAGTTTCTGGTTCGCAAAACAGCCCGCATGGGCCAGTTGTGCCACCACCGCACCATTGCGATCATGCACGGTCGTGGTCAATCGGCGAAGGGGTTCGATCAATTCGTCCTTGTACAGACCCAGTTGCCAGGGCGTGGCTTGACCCTCCTGGGTGACGTAGGTGTGACTGCTGATGATCAGTCCCACCTGGCCGTCGGCCAGTTGGGCATACAACCCTTCCAATCGGGGGGTGCAGGTGCCATCTGGCTCGGCCATGCCTTCCCACGTGGCCGAGCGCACGAAACGGTTTTTAAGCGGAAGATGGTGAATCGTGGTCGGTTCGAAGAGTTTGGGCATCGTGTCCCCCCTTGAGCAGTATCATGGATATGATCCGGGTTCATGGCTTACAATGCGGGAAAGCCGTCCGCTGCCATGTCCGGCACTGACAAACGATACTATGTCCCATCCATTTTCGCAATGACGGAGATCGATTTTGTTCGTTGAAACCGATAGATGTATGACAATATCGAAACGGTGGGTCCTTCCCAAGCGCTCTTGATCGCATCGGTTGCGTTGACAAATAGAGAGGTCAGGTCTAATAGAATAGCCCTGCATCGCATCGTCTATCTCGAGAGGAGAGCTTATGACCGAGTTGGTGAAGGTGAATATCGAAAACCATGTGGCGGATGTACGGCTCAATCGCCCCGACAAATACAATGCGTTGAGTCCGGAGATGTTTGCAGCGATCATCGAAACGGGCAAGACTCTGGCAAACGATCGGTCGGTCAGGGCGGTAGTGATATCAGGGGAGGGACGGGGTTTTTGCGCCGGACTCGATTTTCAGAGCTTTGCCGAAATGGGCGGCGGTCGCAAGAAGGGCAGTGATCTTTTTGAACGCACACCCGGCCAGAAGGCCAACAATGCACAGATGCCCGGTATGGTCTGGAAACAGGTGCCGGTGCCGGTGATTGCGGCGATCCATGGTGTGGCCTTCGGTGGCGGGCTTCAGATCGCCTTGGGGGCCGACATTCGATTGGCTTCACCCGATGCGCGATTTTCCGTCATGGAGATCAAGTGGGGGCTCGTGCCGGATATGTCGCTGTCCCAGACCCTTCGCGATCTGGTGCGTATCGATGTGGCCAAGGAGTTGACCTTCTCCGGCCGTATCGTGGAGGCCGCCGAGGCCGAAAAGCTTGGTCTGGTCACCCGCGTATGCGATCAACCCCTGGAAGAGGCCCTTCGCATAGCGGCCGAATTCGCGGCTAAATCCCCCCATGCCATATCAGGTGCGAAACATTTGCTGGAGCGCGCATGGCATAGCGATGACGAAGCGGGGCTGTGGCTGGAAGAGTCTTTACAGCGCTCGCTTATCGGAACGCCCAATCAAATCGAGGCGGTGACAGCCAATTTCGAAAAGCGGCCACCCAAGTTCGCGGACCGGGATTGACGCACCAAGCTGGGCGCCAGCAGTTATTACTGAATGTGATTCACCCTGAAGGGCATGCTTTTCCAAAGGTGTTTGATAAAAAAAATCCCATTGCAACGGACATGGCAAGCCCGGGGTGGGGCAGACGGCCAGGGCCACGTGAGCCTGAGGTCGTAGTGCCGGTTAAATGCAAACGGCGGAAAAGCGGCCCAGGCGGTTTGACCCCGGCGCAGGCCGGGGGAGTTTCTGGGCCGCCCGCCGTTCATTTTACCGGCACTACGACCGCTTGGCGTGTGGCATCGGCCACCTGTTCCACCCGGGCCGGATTTAATGAATGGCATTTAGTTAAAAACGCTGGCTGGGCGCCGTCAGGACTATCCCCCGACGGCTTTCATCCCGTCGGGGGCCATGGCCATGTTCAGAACCTGGTGGTAGGTGCGGATGCGGTCGACGTACTGGACCGCTTCGGTGCCGCGCGCATATCCATGTGGAAGCGTCTGGTAGTATGTTTTTTGTTGCAGCAGCGGTAAAACTTCCCTGAGGCTTCGCCAGGTGCTGTCCGGTTTGCCCATCCTGCGGGCAAGCAGTCGTGCATCTTGGAGGTGACCATATCCGAGATTGTAGGCCGCCAGTGCCATCAAGGTGCGATCGGGTTCGGCCACGTCGATTCCCACCAGGCGGTGCAGGCGCGCCATATAACGCGTGCCGGCGTAGATGGAATCCTCCACCGCCATTCGATTCTTGAGGCCCAGGGATTTGGCGGTCTCAAGCGTCAGCATCATCATGCCGCGCACGCCGGTAAAACTTTTTGCGCGCGGGTTCCAGTGAGACTCCTGATACGACTGAGCGGCAATCAGTTGCCAGTCCAATCCATAATGGTCGGCCGCCCCTTCGAAGTAGTTCTTATATTTCGGCAGTAGATTGAAAATCCGACGCCGATAACGCGCGATATCGACGTAGTCAAAATCTTCCAGATGACTGTAATAGTGGCTGACGAGGCCTTTGATCGTCTCCTGGGTGCCCGCTTGAGCGAACCATTGGGCCACGGCGCGATGCAAATGGCGGCTCTGGGGGTGCATGGCCCAGCGCAACTGTTGCGGCTCCCCAAGGTTCATGTGGACCACCAATTCCGGATAGTAGCGCTGGTTCAGGGTCAATACATTGGATTCCACGATGGTCAATGGAACAGATTCATTCCAGACCATGTGAAGCATCTCTTCACTGGTTTGCTCGGCAAGGGTACGCCATCGAATATTGTCGTATCGGTCCTGGAGTGCCTTGAGCTGTTCCAACCCCGCGCTGTTGCGGGTCACCCAGAGCTGGAATTGATTCAGGTCCTCGGGCCGAAGGATGGCGGGGCCGCCTCGTCGCCCCACGACTTGTTCGTGCACCTCGAGATATCCGGGACCCAGGTTGACCAGGCGGTTGGTGGGCGCGCCGAAAGGGAAGCCGGGCGCCGCGATATCGGCTTCACCACGGAGCAGACGCTCGACCATGTCTGCTTCCTCTTCGACGATGACGGTTCGCAATTTTACGCCCAGATGGTTGGCAAAGGCCCGGACCAATTCGAATTCGAAACCGGCGTAGCCGTGAGCCGCCTCATAGTAGCAGGCGGAATTGTTACGGGTCAGCAGCACCAGTTCCCCTCGGTCCTCGACCGCTTCGAGATCATTGAGCATCAGGGTCCGATCACAAGATGTGAGGGTGATGGACCCGACCAGTGCGGCGAGGCATACCGCAGTATGTGTTATTTTTCTAAGCATCTGAAAAAATATATAATATTAGTTTCATGACCACTCATTCCAAATTCCCGGCCGAACTTGGGAACCTAACCTCTGATCTCTGATCTGACAAGCAAAAAGAACGCCAATAACGACCGCTGACTCCCTGTACTGTGTATCTGTTTGGATTTATCCGATAAACCAGGCGAACGGCGCTGACGTTTCTTCAGCAGCGTGCAAAAAAGGTTTACTGCCCAAAGCAGGCGGCAGGCAATTTTTGTCACGCATGGACCATAATCGGCGGAAAAAGATGAGGTGGAATGAGGTCAACCGGAATTCGAGTTCGGCCCAGATATTGGCGAAGATGTAAATAAATTTAAGATATCAATCAGATATAGCAATTTTGGCTGCTTTTTTGCCCGGTCGCTAATGTAAAGGGGCCGTTGCATCCTCCTTTTGGTCCAGATCACGCCATTTATCCAGAAGACGAATGGCGTTGTCGATATCCTGTCTCGCCTTGGGATGATCCGGGTTCAGCTCTAGCGTCTGCTCCCATGCCCCAATGGCTTTTTCGAGCTCCTCGTTCAGGAAAAGGCGGACCCCTTTGCGATAGAGGGATTCCGATCGTGCGTTAAGTTGGGCGCGAGCCTGGGCCAGCAGTTGGGCGGTGTCCTGATATCCCTGATCGAGGGCGTTTAATGCAGTTATGGCTTCGGCCTCTTTTCCCTCTTCGAGCAGCGTTTTCCCCCAGGCATAGTGAGAGGCGTTGAAAATGGCTTTTGCCTTTTTGTTAAACGGATCCTGGGTGAGGATCTCTTCACAGATGATGATCGCTTCGGCATAGGATTTTTCATCTAGGAAATGTTGCGCCTGGACCAGCTCCGCATCGGTCGCTTCTGCCGTAAGGTGTTTTCTGATCCTTTCGATGGCTTTCGCTCTGCCGGGATATTGAGGACTGACCTTCTTCAATTGTGCCATGGCCGGTACATATTTCCGTTGCTCCAGCAGTGCCATGCCACGTTGAAAGAACACTGCGTCCCTGAGTTCATTGGCGGCAGGGTGGTGGGGCTGCCGTTCGTCAATTTCTGATGCGATTTTAAGGGCTTCTCGGTAGCGGCGATTCTCCAGGGCCGATTTTGCGCGCTGCACCAGGGCATCCAGGTCATTGCGGGTCGAGGTGACCTTCGGAGACAACTCGGGCAACAGCAGGTCGGTCCCGATCAGAAGGGGTTTTTGGGGATCGAGGTCGTTGAAATAGGCGATGATCGAAGCTTTGGCGGCGTCGTTGTAAGTATCGGCTGCAATTTTGGAGTACGAGTCGCCCCGGACCACCTTATAGACGGGGTTTTCGCTGTTCGGCAGCCTGGTCTTGAGATACTTCAGGGCTCCTTTATGACTGGGCATGATGCGCAGGGCTATCAAAAAATGGCTGCGCGCACTACTCAACCGGCCGTTCTGATAGTCATCAACACCTACCCTATAATGTTCATTCGCCGACTTGAGGATGCTCTCCTCAAGGGTCTTGATCTGGTCCGGAATCGTTTTGTCGCTAGGATTCAATCGAGCCGCCACGCGCCACGCGAACAGCGCCTGTTGGGGTTCCTGCGCGTTTTCATGCTGCAAGGCTTTTTTTCGATAAACCTCGTGAAGTGGATCTGGGAAAAGGGCCGAAACCATTTGCTTGAACGTACCGCAGCCGTTCAACGCGATGACGCAGCAGATAAAAAAAAGAAGCTGTCGGATGGCGTTCATCGCAGGTCCATCGAATTGAAGGTTGTCAGAAGCTCCCGGAACTTCAGGGGATCTTTGTCTTTCTGGATGATGGATCTTCGAATTTTATAGTTATCGACGAAGAACGGATTGCTGCCCCCCCTGCGCGTAAATGCGGCTTTGTATCCATGCTTTTTCAGCAGGGCAAGGACCAGATCATCGGTCAGTCCGGCGGGATAGGCAAAGTAAAGGCAGGGCCGTTTCAGGTGGGATTGAATGATCCTGCGGGGCTCGCCGATTTCCAATTCCAGCGCCTTGGTGTGCGCATCGGGGTCTTTTTCGGATTGGAGGTGCGTTAAAATTTTTGCGGAGAGCCCACTCGTTCCGATATCAAACCCGGCGGCCGCCAGTTTATCGATTTCCTGCCACGTGAGGTGGCCCGGTTGTTCCATGCGGTCGGTGCTCACGAAGAGGGCGGCCTGGAAGCCATGGCGCAACAGGATGGGATAGGCGATGTCATAGACCCAACGCTCGGTGCTGTCGAACGAGATGATCACGGTTCGGGGAGGCAGTTGCTCTTCGAAGTTGAGGAATTCGACGAACAGATCCAACGATACCGTTCGATACCCGTTTTCACGAAGAAATTGCAGTTGGGCTTCGAAGTCGGCGGCGGATACCCTCTTTGAATCGGCAGGATCGGCGGTGAGCTTCGAGTAGTAAAGGATCGGGACCGTCTGGTATCCCTTCTGGTCGAGGCCGCCGTAGGCGACCGGCCTGAGGGGAATGACCAGGCGTTGTCCCGGGGTGACGCTCGATACGCCGTTATAATCGGCAATCTGCCAGGCCTTATGGATACTGCCGAGGTACTGGCCGGCCAGGCTCGCCAGTGACTCCTCGGACCTCACGGTCACGATGACGAAATCTTTGTCATCGATGACATCCGAATCGTTCGGCGCCGCAGACAGCAAACTCGGCCCGGTCGCCTGGACAATGGTCCAGACAATCACCCAGATCATCATTTCGGATCTCAGTTTTTTAAGCATGAATTCGACTTTTGATTCGAACGGCCCTGAAAATGTCCACCGGTTCGGATTTGCCTTTGATGGCCTTTTGCCCCAAATGTTCGGCCTCGAGGGATGCGCTCAGGCGCTCGCAAACCTGCCGACTGATGATGACTTCACCGGGGCCGGCGAATGCGTTGAGCCGGGAAGCCAGATTGACGCTGTCGCCGATGACGGTGTACTCCATCTTCGATTGGGAGCCGACGTTGCCGGCCACCACCTCGCCCGTGTGGATGCTGATGCCCACCGAGGCCAGCAGCTTGTTGCCGTGCAGGCTCTCCTTGAACAACTCCTCCTGCAGGTAGAGGGCGGCACGCACCGCGCGCTCCACATGATCCTGTCGGAAAACCGGAACACCAAAAACCCCCAACACCGCGTCACCGATGAACTTATCGATATAGCCGCCATACTTGATGATCACCCGGGTAGCCATTTCGAGATAGGCGTTCAACGCCTCGACCACCTGTTCGGGTGCCTTGCTCTCGGCAAACGAGGTGAAGCCGCGAACATCGCCGAACAGAATCGTCGCCTCATTTCGGGTTCCCTTTAACCATTCGGTTTCCGGATTGGCCAGGATCATGTCCAGCACTTCGTTGCCCACGTATTTTCCAAAGGATTTCTGGGTCATGGCATTTTTCCACAGCTCCTGACCCATCTTGTTGAAAGAGGCGCCCAAAGTTCCCAATTCGTCATTGCGCTTGACCGGTACGCGGAACTGATAGTTGCCCTTGGCGATTTCCTGGGTGGCTTTGAGCAGATCCGAGATCGGTCTGGAAAAACGAAATCCGTAGAGCAGCGCAACGAGCAGCCCGACGCCCAGAATGCCCAGGGTGATCAAAACCACCGAGATGCGTTCTTGTTGTACCAGATCTTCTATGAAATTCAATGAGATGCCTACGTGAACCTGCCCCAGGAGTTTGTCTTTGAAGCTGATGTTGCGGTAAAGGTCGAGGAGTCGTTCTCCGTCCGGCCGATCGTAGCTGTAGTAGGTGACGTCGTTTTTTTCGGTGGTGACCGGGTCTTCGGCGAATTGTTTGAAGGGTACGCCGATCAGGTTGATATCCGTGTGGGCTTTGATCAGGTTGTTGGTACCGACGATCAATGCATATCGCAACCCCTCGACACGCGCCGCTTCCTTAATCAGGGTATTGAGTCTTAAAATATCGTCTTCGAGCAGCGGGATGGGGGCATTGTTGGCAAAATAGTTGAGGCTGACCATGCCCAGGCGCACGGTCTGTTCGTAGAGCCGCTCTTTTTGCTGCCCCAGCACCACCATGCTGAGGGTAAAGATGGTCAAGACGATGATGAACGTCGTGGCCACGGCCATCTGAAGCCACATGGGAATGCGCGGACGGGGCAGTCGTTCGAAATAGCTGCCGTACTTATAGGCCAGCAATTCCCGGATGTCATCGGCCAGGGAGGTGACTTCGATCTGGTATTCGCTGTTGATCGTTCGGATGATTGCCGATTCTTCCGCGAAACCCAGTTCCACGATGACCTGACCGAGCCTGACCGCTCGCCCCTTTTGGATTAGGATCTCGCGTTGGCTGTCCAAGGCGCTTTTAAGCTGAAATTCGGTAATAATGCCGTTGCGTTTGAGGACCTCGCCGATAAACAGGTCGTCGCGCGTCACATGACCCCGGCGCAGGCGTCCGCGCACCTGGCCGAGGAAGGTGACTATGGGCCTGAGAAACGACATCATCTATTTGTTCCAACCTCCATCAAGGAGCAACGCAACGAGCGGGATCGATCGACCTTCAATGGGCCCCCCGTCGGTCTTCTATACTAACAGACCGAATAAAAAGCATATTTTTACGAAACGGGTTCCGCGGGTGGCCGTTGACCATGAGAGACACTATAGAGACATAACACCCTGTTGTCAAAGGGATTGGGTGCGGTCGTAGGATAGGTCCGCTTCGGATGGATATCGGACGCTCAACCGTTGCCTTACCCTTTTACAATCCCGATCCATGATTATAGTCGTGGTAAACCTTTTACATCCAGCCAAAGGAGGATGACATGAATAACAGACCCGACATCGATAAAAATGAACTTTGTGAGAAAATTCGTGAGATATACCCTGATATCGGTACATGCGGCATCGATATCGACGTAAACTACAGCGATGACCAGCAACGGTGGGTGGTTGATCTGAAAAAGGATGCCCATGAGCTTAAAACCTATCTGGAAGATGGCGACGCAGAGCTTTGTCTGACCGGTAAACAGTGTGTCGGTCTGGGGATAGAGATTGCACAGCTCGTCGGCAATATTGAAAGAATGCCCGGGTAAATGACCGAGCCAGGCGAAAGGTGGCATTTTATCCTGCCAGACTGTGTTCGGGAAAGGTGCCGTAAACGCCCTTTGAACGATGCCTTTCCCGATCGCTGAGTGACTTTGTTTGTTTTTTTGCTTGAGGCTTTAATGACTGGTTCAAGCTTTTGTTTAGTGGTATTGTAGCATATTTACGTTACTTATGAGGGGCAACCATGCCGTCTATCGACGCTTCCCGGGAATTTCGTGAAGAACAAGACAGCATGGGCGTTGTGCGTGTTCCGGCAGGGGCGTACTATGGCTCACAAACCCAACGGGCAGTAGAGAATTTCGCCAGCAGCGGGATCAAACCGCCCACGGTTTTTTTGCATGCCCTGGCCATGGTCAAACGCTGCGCGGCACAGACAAATGCCGTATTGGGGCTTTTGGATGCCCGCCTGGCCGATGCCATTGTCGCATCGGCTGACGAGGTCCTCACCGGTGCTTTCGACGATCAATTCGTGGTGGATTTGTTTCAAACCGGATCCGGAACTTCCACCAACATGAACATGAACGAGGTGCTGGCGTCGCGGGCCAACGAGATATTGACCGGGCAACGGGGCGGAAGGTCGCCGGTCCACCCCAACGACCATGTCAACATGGGACAGTCGAGCAACGATGCGATACCAACGGCGTTGCATGTCGCGGCCGCCCGGCATATCGACCAGGCGCTGCGGCCGGCCCTCGACCATCTGAGGTCGTCGCTGGCGCAGAAGTCGATCGCATTCATTCACGTGCGCAAAATCGGAAGAACCCATCTGCAGGACGCCGTTCCCATGACGCTCGGGCAGGCCTTCTCGGGTTTCGTTCGCCAAATCGACCTGGCCATCGAGCGTATGGACGCGGTCATGCCCAGGCTTTGCGAATTGGCTTTGGGAGGTACCGCCGTGGGCAGCGGTCTCAATGCCCATCCCCAATTTGCGAGTGCGACCATCGAGCGCCTATCCAACCTGACCAAGATCCGGTTCACCGAGGCGGGCAACCATTTCGAGGCCCAGGGTGCGCGTGATGCGGTCGTGGAAACCAGCGGCGCATTGAAGACGGTGGCGGTCGGTCTGGTGAAAATCGCCAATGACATCCGCTGGCTGGGATCGGGCCCGCGTTGCGGTATCGGTGAGCTCAGGCTGCCCGCGTTGCAGCCCGGTTCGTCCATCATGCCGGGCAAGGTCAACCCGGTGATCCCGGAAGCGGTGATCCAGATGGCCTACCAGGTGATGGGCAACGATACGACCATTACCCTCGCCGGTCAGTCCGGAAATTTCGAGTTGAACGTGACCCTGCCGCTGCTGGCCCACAATCTGCTGCAGTCTCAGGACCTGGTGGCGGTTGCCGCTCGTCTGCTGGCCGACAAGTGTATTCAAAAATTGGAGGCAGACGAAAAAAGATGCGAACAGTTTATCGAACAAAGCCTCGCGCTGGTGACGGGGCTTGTCCCCGACATCGGTTACGACCGGGCCGCCGAATTGGCCAAGCGCGCTTACGAGACCGGTAAAACCATTCGTCAGGTGGTCACGGAGGCAAAGGCGCTGCCTGAGGAACGGATCCATGAACTGCTGGGCTGAGTGCGACTTGCCGCCCTGTGACATGAACCAGATGGATGATTCCGATTATCTTTTTTAACTATTAAGGAGGTGAAAAATGGCCGAAAAGCGTTATCAGATCAAATCCGCCTGCCCCCAGTGCGGGTGCAGCTTTGCCACCAACCTATCCGCAGAAGAGCTCAAGCGGCGTTATGGTGATGTGCCCAATATCGAGATGGAGTGCGGTGAATGCATGGTTCATTACACCACCACCATGGCAGAGGCATGTCCGGAATGGGACAAGGAGTGTAAGTTGAAAGCCAAATAGTGCCCATTTACAAATAATTTTCGCTGGATAACCGAGAAAGAGGGAAAGGAACCTGTCAAGATGATGTACGATTTCAACGCCGATGACATTTTTGAAATTGCCGAACAACTGGAGCGAAACGGTGCCCAATTCTACCGCACCGCAGCCGAGTCCACCAAGGATGCGGATGGGCGCGAGCTGTTGCTCAAACTGGCTGCTATGGAAGACGATCACGAGAAGACCTTCGCCCAAATGAGATCCGAGCTCAACTCCTCTGAGAAGAAAGCGACCGTTTTCGATCCGGAAGGCGATGCGGTGGCTTATCTAAGGGCATTGGCGGACACGCGGGTTTTTTTCGAAAAGCCGATCGACACCTCTTCCCTGGAGGCAATTTTGAAAGATGCCATCACGGCTGAAAAGGATTCCATCGTTTTTTACTTGGGGATGCGCGAAGCGGTGCCGGCGGATATGGGGCGCAATCGGCTGGACGACGTGATTCAGGAAGAGATGGGACACATCCGCTTGTTGAGCAAATCCCTGGTGGCCTCGAAAAAGTAACCTTCCCCCCACATGCTGCGATCTGCCGTGTCTTGAATGGGGCTCGGGCGCGGGGCTGCGATAGAAGGATGCAGCCCCGCCTGCCGGCCATTCCGCGATGCGGTGGACCGCTTGCCGGATTGGTCACCCCCACCATCACCTGTTGCATGGATCGTCGTCCGGCTATTCCGCCAAGCGGCCGCTTTCTGCGAGATCTTCGAGTGCGGTTCGATCATTGATAGCGATTTCCGCTCCCTGCACCGTAATGATCCCCTGCGCGGACATCTTGCCCAGTATGCGGGAGAGCGTTTCCGGAATGGTCCCCAACAGGCTGGCCAATTGCCCTTTGGAAATCGGCAGGCGGATGTCATTTGCGGACGCCTGTTCTTCGGAAAGGTAGATCAGGTAGGAGGCCAATCGACCCGGTACCTCCTTCAGGGATAAATTTTCCACCTGAACCGTAAACTGGCGCAGCCGCATGCTGAGCATGGCCAGCATGTTGAGCGCCAGAGAAGGATGAGCTGCGATTAAATCGATGAACGCCTGACGGGGGAAAAAGAGCAATCGACTTTTTTCCACCGCTTGGGCATTGGCTGGAAAGTGTTGCCCCGAAAAGACCGGCGCTTCCCCGAATGGCTGGCCCGGACCATATATGTGCAGGATCTGCTCTTTGCCTTCCGGGGATACCTTGAAGATCTTAATTTTTCCGGTGGAAACGATATAAAAGCCGTTCCCCTCGTCCCCTTCCCAGAAAATCGGGGCGCTGCGATCAAAGGACATTTCCCGGCTGATCTCTTCTACCCGGTCCAGCTGTTCGTTATCCAGGCCGCCGAACAATGGGCTCAGGTTGAGAATGTCACGTTTTCGGAACGCTTCGGTGTCTGCTGCCATTTGAACCCCGTCCCTTCCGGTTTTCCCGGAAGTGTTGCATGAATCGTTTTAAAACCAGGGGGAGCGATCGATACAGGAGTCTTTGTCCGGAACCGGCGCAACCAGCTGTCCGACGAAATTGAGGGCACTTTGATCGATAACTTGATCTAAGTCAAGGCGTCTCGGCGGCCCATGGGTTACACCTCGCCACAGGTGCGGGATAAAACGCATCATCCAACCCGGGCTTGACTTAGGTCAATGCAATCCCCGAACGGATGAGGTTAGGGTGAGGGAAAATCGAGGCCGAAGATTCGGTTCAACATGTCGAGGCGTAAAAAAAAAGGAGGCACACCATGTTTTGTTTTCAATGCGAGCAAACAGCCAAGGGCGAAGGATGCACCAAAATCGGCGTATGCGGCAAGCAACCTGATACGGCTGCCCTTCAGGATCTTTTGATATACGCGGTCAAGGGGCTTTCCAAGGTGGCGGTGGCGGCGGGAAAGGCCGGCATCAGCGATCCCCGGGTGGACAAGTTCACCTGCGAAGCGATTTTTTCCACCTTGACCAATGTGGATTTCGACCCGGACCGTTTCGTGGCTATGATTCGCGAGTGCGTGCGGCTGCGCGACGACCTCAAGGCCAAGGTCGAGGCGGCCGGTACGCGAGTCGGATCGGATGGGCCGGTGGGGTTCGTGCCCGGAGCCGACCGGGCGGTCATGGTATCCCAAGGGGAAAAAGTGGGGATCCCTTCGGTTGACGAACTCGATCCGGACATTCGCAGCCTGCGGGAGTTGGTGGTCTACGGTATCAAGGGACTGGCCGCCTACGCGGACCATGCCCGTATCCTGGGGAAGGAAGACGAGGCGGTCTATCGGTTCGTCCATGAGGCCATGGCCGCTACCCTGGATGACACATTGGGCGTGAACGACCTGGTCGGGCTGGCGCTCAAATGCGGCGAAGTCAATCTGCGGGCCATGGAACTGCTCGATGCCGGCAACACGGGTACTTACGGCCATCCGGTGCCGACCGCAGTACCCCTCGGACACAAGAAAGGCAAGGCGCTGCTGGTATCGGGCCACGACTTGAAAGATTTGGAGATGATCCTGCAGCAGACCGAGGGCAAGGGGATTTATGTGTACACCCATGGCGAAATGTTGCCCACTCACGGATATCCGGGGTTGAAGAAATATGGCCATTTTTACGGTCATTACGGCACGGCCTGGCAGAATCAGGCCAAGGAGTTCGCTGCATTTCCGGGAGCCATCGTCATGACCACCAATTGCATTCAGAAACCCAAAGAGAGCTATCAGGACAATATCTTCACCACCGGGTTGGTGGGGTGGCCGGGTGTCCAACACATCGCCGACAAGAATTTCGCTCCGGCCATCGATAAAGCCCTGGCGCTTCCGGGGTTCGAAAGTGACGAACCGGGTAAATCGGTCATGGTCGGTTTCGGTCGCAACGCGGTGCTGGGTGTGGCTGGCCAGGTGATCGAGGCGGTCAAAAACAAGGCCATCCGTCACTTTTTCCTGGTGGGCGGCTGCGACGGGGCCAAACCGGGCCGCGACTACTACACGCGGCTGGTCGAGCAGATTCCCAAAGATTGCGTGATCCTGACCCTGGCCTGCGGCAAATTCCGCTTTTTCGACAAGGAGCTGGGGGACATCGGCGGCATTCCCCGCCTGCTGGACATCGGCCAGTGCAACGATGCCTACTCGGCCATCAAGATCGCGGCGGCCCTGGCCGATGCCTTCGGGTGCGGGGTCAACGACCTGCCGCTCTCCATGATCCTGTCGTGGTACGAGCAGAAGGCGTGCGTCATTCTGCTGAGCCTGCTTCACCTGGGCATCAAGAACATTCGCCTGGGTCCGAGTCTGCCGGCTTTTATCAGTCCCAACGTGCTCGACGTGCTGGTGAAGAATTTCAACATTATGCCGATCAGCACGCCGGAAGAGGATTTGAAGGCGATTCTGGGATAGGGTGCGACATCTTCCCGGAGCGGCCCGGCCGCTCCGGGAAGCCAACCGTTGAGTCGTCTGGTGGTCGATCCGTTTGCGGTTCCATGCATCGAGGGACCGGCCATCAGACGATTGAACACAACAGATCGAGAGCAAGGAGGTGCGACCATGAAATGCCCTGGACAAGATACCCAATTCTGGGATGCCAATTCCATATTCGAGGCCCATTGTCCGCAGTGCGGCCGTCCGGTGGAGTTTTTCAAGGACGACACCAGCCGTAGATGCGGCCACTGTGGTCATCGTTTCGTCAACCCCAAGATGGATTTCGGTTGTGCCGCCTACTGCAAATTCGCGGAACAGTGCCTCGGCCAGCTACCCCCCGAACTGGTGGCTCAGAAAGAGGAGCTGTTCAAAGACCGGGTGGCCATTGCGGTCAAGCGCCACTTGAAGACCGATTTCAAACGAATCGGTCGGGCGGCCCGCCGGGCACGTCACGCCGAGCAAATCTGTCGGGACGAGCAGGCCAACCCGGCCGCTGTGCTGATCGCCGCCTATCTCTGGGAGATCGGGGCCGCATCGTCGGTGGCCGGCGCAGAGGGCGGCCCGGCGCACGCCTTGCTCGCCGATTTGAAGGCACCGGCGCCGTTGATCGAAAAAGTGATGGGAATTCTCGGTGATCCCAACGGTACAAACGGGGATGGACACAAAGACCGTCTGGTGGCCGGCGATGCCGCCGCCATCGTCACCCTGGAGGATGCGTTGAAGCAGGATCCGGCCTTGAGTGATGGCATGGAGGAACAGCTCTGGCGCCAATTGAAGACCGATACGGGTAAAGCCTATGCCCGGAGGATTTTGTCGGGTGCCCAATAAAAGACCAAATGTGAGGTATGTTATGAAAGTAAAGCGTAAGATCATTCAAATAGACGAAGAGAAGTGCGACGGCTGCGGTAACTGCGTGATCGGCTGTGCCGAGGGGGCACTGGCCATCGTGGACGGTAAAGCGAAAGTCATTTCCGATAACCTCTGCGACGGTTTGGGCGCCTGTATCGGCGAATGCCCCCAAGGGGCACTGACGATCATCGAGCGGGAAGCCGAAGCTTTCGATGAGGAGGCCGTCGAGGCGCACCTGTCGACCCGCGAGCAAGACGACCCGGAAGAAAAGCCCATGGCCTGCGGCTGTCCTTCGGCCCAGATCCAGAGTTTCAGCCCGTGCGCCAAAGCCAATCACCCCGTGCGCCAGACTGCGGAAAATGAATCGACGCTGACCCATTGGCCGGTGCAGATCCGTCTGATACCGCCCGACGCCCCGTTTCTGAAGGGTGCGGATCTGCTGGTCGCGGCCGATTGCGTTCCAGTCGCATTCCCGTCGTTTCACCAGGATTTTCTGCAAGGCAAAACGGTGATGCTGGGCTGCCCCAAGTTCGACGATGTCCAGGCCTACGTGGAAAAGTTCGCCGCCATCTTCAAAACAGCCGGTATCAAAAGCATCACCATCGTGATCATGGAGGTGCCGTGCTGCGCCGGAATGCCCAGAATCGTGCAAAAAGCGATGGAGAAGGCCGGCGTACAGATCCCCTTCGAGCAGGTGGTGGTCAGCACCCGTGGCCGCATCCTCGAAACACGCAAGGTGGCCTGACGGCCTTGCCCGGCTTTTTTCTTGATTCGAGATCAGGTATCCATGCCATGACGGGCGGGCCCCAAGCCCGCCCGTCGGCTTCATGAGTCCCTCTCTTCCTCCTATCCCGCCGAATCGCTTGACGATCCATCGCAACTCGCCTAAGTTGGCCGCGTCGTTTGTTCCGGATTTATTTTTTTCTATAAAAGACCGTTGGTGTAAACAAATCGAAAGTGTCTGACGTCTTTACGGTTAACAAGGGGTTAAGCCGGGAGGCGTGGGGCTTCGAGATGAAAAGACGCTATGAGCGGATCCAACGAAACCGACAATTCGAACCTCTCCGGCCAGGGCGAACAGACCGCCCGGCTGGTGATCCTGGCCCAAAACGGCGATCATACGGCTTTTCATCGCCTGGCGGATCGATATCAGCCGGAGATTTTTCGCATGATGTACTACCGGACCCGCTCCAGAATGGATGCCGAGGATTTGACCCAGGACGTGTTTCTCAGGGCCTACAAACAAATCGGCCGAATCGAATCGCCGGCGCTTTTTCGCAGTTGGCTCTACCGGATCGCCGTCAACCGGGTGAAGGACTTCTACCGCCGACAGCGGATCAAATCCCTTGTGGGATGGGTCTCCTTGGACGAGGAAGGATTTCGAGAGAGCGAAGAGATGGTCGTGGCGCCCGATGCCGAGGAGCGATTGGATCGCCGGGATTTCTGGAACCGCGTGGAGGGATTGCTGGAGCGATTGTCGAAAAAGGAACGGGAGGCGTTTTTGCTGCGATTTTTCGATCAGCTCTCCATCCAGGAGATGACTACTGCCATGGGCAAAAATGAGAGCACGGTCAAGACCCATCTGTATCGTGCCCTGAATAAGATCAAGGCGGCCATGGCCGAAAGACCCGACAAAGACGATTTTTGGGAGTCGATATGAACGACCGATTCGAAGAACGGCACCTGAGTGAAGAGGAGTTTATCCAGGCGGTCGTGGAAAGGGATTCACTGCCGGACGGTCTCAACGCCCACCTGGGGGGCTGTCCCAGTTGCGCCGAACGGTTGAGGCGCTTCCAGAGCCGGCTGGCTGACATGGGCCGCATGGCCCGAAGCTCGGCCCCCTCGCCGGCACGCCCCTTTCGATTGCCGCAAACCGACCGAAAAGAACCCCTGTGGCAGCGCAAGTCGATCCTGGCCATGGGAGTTTCGGCGATGGTGCTGCTGGCCGTGGTGGTGTGGCGACCGGCCTGGTGGACGGCGCACCGGTCCACGCCGCCCGTGGCGTTCGACGCGGCAGCGGACCAGCGGTTGATGGAAGATATCGATGCCATCGTGGAAAATGCCCTGCCCGAGGCCTATCAGCAGGTGGCTTTCTTCGATACGCCCGATATTTCAGACAGTGCCGGCGACGGAGAGGATTTTTTCGACTGGATCGTGCCTTCGCTGGATGAAGAAGATGATGATTTTCTATCCTAGGACAAGGAGTCGTTTCATGCAAAACCCCGTTCGCACATTGCTCTTGGTCAGCGCACTATTGCTGGCGGTCATCGGAGAATCCGCCTGGGCAGACGATACCCGCGGCCGATGGTGGCATGTGGAAGATATCGCCCGGCAGCTGCAGCTATCCGAAGATGAGATTCGGCGGCTCGATACCGCCTATGAGGCCGCCCGCATTCGCATGATTGAAATTCGAAGCCAGGTGGAGATCGAACGGGTCAAGCTCCGTTCGTTGATGGAACAATCGGATTTCAATGAAAGCGACGTGATGGCGCAGCACCAGAACCAGGAGACGGCGCGCAGGCGGTTATCCGAAGAGCGGTTCAAATTCCTGCTGGAAGTTCGGAAGATCGTTGGACACGATCGATTCGTTCAGCTCTTGGATATTAAGGACACCCATCGTCAGCGTCGTTTTTCCAAGGAGCGGGAGAGGTTTTAAGCCAGCTTCGCTGAAAGTTTGAAGTTTAAAGTCGAAAGTTTTCAGCGGATGAATTTTGTCTAAAGCGGATATTGGGTTACGTGCTTCGGCGTCCCCAGGTAGGACGCACCTGTAAATGCTTTCACCGGTATCAATAATGAAAAATGAAAGTCTCGTAAAAAGTCCTGAACGCGTTTTTTCCGTCATCCTGGCGAAAGCCGGGGTCCAGAATCCTCAACAGGTCCTGGAAGCCGGATCGAGTCCGGCATGACGCTTTTGCGACTTATTCCAGGTTCATCAATAATGAGCATCTGCAAAATCGACCCACCCGCCGGCCTCGACCAGTCGTCGGTCGAAATCCGAGATCGTGAAAGGAACCGTCTCCTCCTCATCGCCGCTGCGGACCGTCAGGCGGCTGTTGTCGAAATCCACCTCCACGAATGTCTGCCGGCCGGCAAAACGCCCGAACAGCCCGTCAATGATGTCGGGCGAGAGTTCGATGGCCACCATTCCGCAGTTGAACATGTTTTGCCGGAAAATACGCGCAAAGCTCTCGGCGATCACCAGATGGATGCCGTTGACTTCCAGGGCCCAGGGCGCATGCTCACGCGAAGAGCCGCATCCGAAATTGCTGCGGGTGATGACCACGCGCTTACCCGGAATATCGGTGGACGGATCGAACTCTTCCAGATTGAGGTCTTCGAGCAGATGGGGCTTGAGGGTCTCCCTGGTGAGTTCGGTCAGGTAGCGGGCCGGAATGATCTCGTCTGTGTTGATATCGGATCGGTCTAAAAAGAGCACCTCGCCTTTAAAATCCTTCATGAATGCCATCCAGCGTGTTGTTGAGGGTCGTTTTTCAGAAAAACGAATCACGACAATTCATAGAGTTTTGAATTGACGATCCTGCCGGCAATGGCCGACGCCGCGGCCGTGGCCGGGCTCATCAGATGCACCATGCCGCCTTTGCCCATGCGGCCGCTGAAATTGCGATTGGTGGTGGCGGCGCACACCTCGCCTTCGGCCAGCACCCCGTTGCTCATCCCCAGGCAGGCGCCGCAGGTCGGGTTGGTGACGCAGAAGCCGGCGGCCATGAAGATGTCGATGACGCCTTCCCGCAACGCCTGGGCGAAGATCTGGGGCGTGGCCGGGGAAACGATGCCGCGCACGCCTGGATCGATGGTGTGGCCCTGGAGCACCTGGGCTGCGATGCGAAGATCCTCGATGCGGCCGTTGGTGCACGAACCGATATAGACCTGATCGATGGGGGCGCCGGCCATTTCGGACACCGGCTTGACGTTGTCGGGTCTGTAGCCGAACGTCACCTGGGGCGCCAACCCGGAGATGTCGTGTGCGATAATCTCTTCATACTTCGCATCCGGGTCGGGCGCAAAGCGGGCATAGGCCTCCAGCGCCGCCTCGGGGGAGTCGAACTCCTCTTGGATGAACGGCCACAGGTAGTCCACCGTGATCCGGTCGGGGGGGCAGATGCCGCAGGTGGCTCCGGCCTCGATGGCCATGTTGCACAGGGTCATGCGCTCTTCCATGCTCATGGCCGCAATCAGCGGGCCATGAAACTCGATCACCCGGTCGGTGGCGCCGTTGACCCCGATGCGGCCGATGATCGACAGGATCACATCCTTTGCGAAAACGCCGGGCTGCAGGGTGCCGGACACCTCGATGCGCATGGTGGCCGGAAACCGGAAGGCGCACACGCCTTTTAAGATGCCCACCTCCAAATCGGTGGTGCCCACGCCGGCCGCGAAAGCGCCGAAGGCGCCGTGGGTGCAGGTGTGCGAGTCGCCCATGATGATCGTGTAGCCGGGGCGTACGAATCCTTTTTCCGGGAAGAGGGCATGGCACACCCCGTTGCGGCCGATGTCGAAGAAATCCCGGATGCCGTGCCGGCGGGCCCATTGGCGGAGGATCAGGCCCTGGGTCGCGGTCTTGCCGTCCTTGGCCGGAGTGACATGGTCGATCACCGCCTTGATGCGGCCGGCATCGAAGACCCGGTCCTTACCCCGAGCCACCAGGTCGTTGATGGCCATGGGCGTGGTGATCTCGTGGCAGAAGACCGCGTCCAGCCGCAATACATAACGGTCCGGCGTGGGGCGGTCCACCAGGTGGGCATCGAAAATCTTTTCGGCGATCGTTTTTCCCATGAGTTCTCCAATCAATCGCTGTCGGTCTTGAGAACGGCAAGAAAGGCACTCTGGGGCAGCATGACCTGGCCCACCATCTTCATGCGTTTTTTGCCTTTTTTCTGTTTTTCCAAAAGCTTGCGTTTGCGTGTGATGTCACCCCCGTAACATTTGGCGGTCACGTCCTTGCGGAAGGGGTTGACCGTGGATCGCGAGAGGATCTTGCCGCCCACCGCGCCCTGGATGGCGATTTTGAACATCTGGCGGGGGATCTCTTCCTTGAGCTTGTCACAGGCCACCCGCGCCCGCGTGTAGGCCCGCTCCTCGTGTACGAGCTGGGAGAGGGCATCCACCCGTTCGCCGTTGATGAGGATGTCCAGCTTGGCCAGCTTGCCCGGACGGTAGTCGATGATTTCGTAGTCGAACGAGCCGTAGCCCTGGGTGACCGATTTGAGCCGGTCGTAAAAGTCGTAGATCACTTCGGAGAGGGGCAGCTCGAAAATCATTTCCAGCCGGTTGCTGGTCAGATACTGGTAATTTTTATTGATGCCGCGCCGGTCCAGGCAGAGCTTCATCACCGCACCCATGTAGCGGTCGGGAATGATGATGCTGGCTCGGATGAAGGGCTCCAGCGACTGGTCGATGGTCGTAGGGTCGGGATACAGGGCCGGGTTGTCGATAACCATCTCGGTGCCGTCGTTGAGGATCAATTTGTACTGCACCGATGGCACCGTGAGGATGATCGATTGGTCGTACTCGCGCTCGAGGCGCTCCTGTACTACCTCCAGGTGCAGCAGCCCCAGGAAACCGCAGCGGAAGCCGAATCCCAGGGCCGCCGAGCTATCCTTTTCGTAGATCAGGGCGGCGTCGTTGAGCTTGAGTTTTTCGATGGCGATGGCCAGCTCCTCGTACTCGTCCGCCGCCACCGGGTATATCGAGGCGAACACCACGGGTTTGGCCTCCCGGAAGCCGGGCAGGGGCTTGTCGCACGGCCGGCTGTCCAGGGTGATGGTGTCGCCGCAGCGCGTGTCGCTCACGGTCTTGATGCCGGCGATCATGTAGCCCACCTCTCCGGCGGTAAGTTCTTTCTGGGGTTTGCGAACGATCTGGAACAACCCCACCTCCTCCACCTTGTAGGTCTGGCGATTGGACATGAACCGGATGCGGTCGCCGGCCTTGATGGTCCCCTGGAAAACCCTGAAATGGACGATGGTGCCCCGGAAGGGATCATAGTGGGAGTCGAAAATCAGGGCTTGCAGCGGAGCGTCGGAATCGCCCTTGGGGGGCGGCAGCTTGGTGACGATGGTCTCGATCAGCTCCGCTATGCCGGTTCCCTCTTTGGCAGACACGAGGACGGCGGTTTCCGCGTCCAGGCCGAGATCCTCTTCGATCTCATGCTTGACCCGTTCGATGTCCGCCGACGGCAGATCGATCTTGTTGATGACCGGGATGATCTCCAGGTTGTGGTCCATGGCCAGCAGGAAATTGGCCAGGGTCTGGGCTTCGACGCCCTGGCTGGCATCGACGAGCAGCAGGGCGCCTTCGCAGGAGGCCAGGGCCCGGGAGACCTCATAGGAAAAGTCCACATGGCCGGGCGTGTCGATCAGGTTGAGGGTGTAGGTGCGGCCGTTAGCTGCCTCGTAAGGCAGACAAACGGTCTGGCTCTTGATCGTGATGCCGCGTTCGCGTTCGATATCCATGGTGTCGAGGATCTGATCCTTGAAATCGCGATCCGCGACGATATGGGCAGCCTGGATCAGGCGGTCCGAGAGGGTGGACTTGCCGTGATCGATATGGGCGATAATGCTGAAGTTACGGATTTCTTTCATGGGGTCTTCATTCAGTGGCCTGGGTCGTCTACCCGGTGCCTACGCCTTCGCCGGTGCGCACATCCATCTATGACGACACCGTAAAAAGCGGGGTTAGCCGTTTTTTACGGCGCCTTCCGGCAACGGCTTTTTACATAGCCATGTTCATAATGTCGATGGAACCGCTCAGCGCGCACACAAGCACTGCCTGGCAGAATGCGTCTTCTTCAGGATCTGAAAGCCATCCAATATCTTTCTTCCAAATCCCGGTTGACTTCACAAAACCAAGCCGGTATATTTCCCGAATTAATGAAATTTGTTTTAGTATCAGATTGTTTCGAAGAGTGTCAACCGATAAAGATAGGTCTATGGGCGAAGAATCACACCCCTTGCTGGATGCCCACATTTTGATCGTGGACGACGATGCCGCCATCCGAGAGTCGATGGATGAGTTTGTCGGCATGGCGGGTTTCCGGTCGTCCACGGCGGCCAGCGCAGAAGACGCCTTGGAGATGTTGGACCATGACTACTTCGATGTGGTCATCACGGACATCATGCTTCCGGGTATGGATGGATTGGAACTGACCGATCGTATTAAAAAAAAGCATGAGATCGATGTGATCGTGATGACCGGTTACAGCGGCGACTACTCGTACGAGGAGGCCATCAGCAAAGGCGCCAGTGATTTTGTGTTCAAGCCGGTGCGGTTCGAAGAGCTGCTGCTCAGGCTCAAACGGGTGCTCAAAGAGCGGCGTCTGACCCAGGAACGCACCCAGATGCTCGAAAAACTCAAACGGCTTTCCATTACCGATGGGCTGACCAAGCTCTACAATTCACGCTACTTCTACAATCAACTCAAAATCGAAATCGATCGCACCGAGCGCTACCAGCGACCATTGAGCCTGCTCCTGTTGGATATCGATAAATTCAAAGATTATAACGACACCTATGGCCATCTGGAAGGAGACCAGGTGCTCATCCGATTGGGCCAGGTCATCAGGAGCTGCTTGCGTAAGATGGATTCGGCCTACCGGTACGGGGGCGAGGAGTTCACCGTGATCCTGCCGGAAACAGAAGGCGACGAGGCGGCCACCGTGGCCGAGCGCATTCGGACGGCGGTGGAGATGGAACGTTTTACCCCTGTCAAAGACGGCGATCCGGTGTCGATTACCATCAGTATCGGGGTGACCGAATACAATCGCAAGGAAGAGGTCGCTCTCTTCGTCCAGCGGGCCGACAAGGCCATGTACCAATCCAAACAGGCCGGTCGCAACCGGGTCTCCTGTCTTTTTACCAGCAAGTCGTGATGTGCCGTTTGGAGGGATCATTCACCGCTCCCCCACTATCGATCGTGCGGCAAGGCATACCCCTTCCGGGCGCGAACGTCTTCTCAGCCTCTTGCTGATCGGGCTGATAGCCCTGATCGGCGTGGCCGTTTATGCCTTTCACCATCGCTTCGATCCCGGCCAATGGCGTGCCCGGACAACGGACGAGGCACCATCCGTCTCAACCGCAGTTCCGTCCGCCGATGGGCAACCTGCGGTGGCCAACCTGCGCCCCATCTCCGCGCCGGAGCGATACGATGCCGCCACCCTGTCGGACAAGATCGACGGCAAGGCGGAACTCTATCTCGCCGCGGGTTTCGAGTCGCTCGAGACCGTGCGCTTAGCCCTGATCTCACCCACCGGACCGTGGCTCGAACGTTATATTTACACCATGGAGAGTGACACCAGCGCCTATGCCGTTTACAGCCAGCAGCGCCGTGTACAGGCCGAGCCACTGGACTTGACGGGCGATGCATATCGATCGGCCAATGGCATATTCATGGCCCACGGCGCATTTTATGTGGAGATCGTCGCATCGGACACGTCGGCGGCGGTGATGCAGGCCGCCATGGATCTGGCCAGGGACTTCGTGGATACCCATCCTGTGCGCGGACGCGCGGCGGGCGAGCGGGATTTGTTTCCCGAAGAGGGCCGCCTGCCGGAAGAGGTGACCTTGACGGCCGCCAACGCGTTTGGGTTCGACGGTTTTGACCAGGTTTTTTCAGCCTCCTATCGATGGGGGGAACATACGGCCACCGCTTTCCTTTCCCGGCGCAAATCGGCGGACGAGGCTGCCATGCTGGCAGAGGCCTATGGCGCTTTCCTGCTGGAATATGGCGGGGTGGCGGTGCCGGCGTCGTCCGATCTGCCGCCGATGACGATTATCGAAATCTTGGACGGCTTCGAGATCGTCTTCAGCCGCGGGGATCTGCTCGGCGGCGTGCATGAGGCCACGGATCTGCAGCTCGCCCTGGCGCTGGCCGATCAGCTCTATCGCAACTTGGGGGAGGGCACGGGTGCCAGGTAAAACGCCCCATATCGCACAACCGTCGCGCAGGGCCTTTTTGCGGCGTCTGACGTGCAGCCTGATGGGGGCCCTGGGCACCGGTGCCTTGGGGCTGGCCTTCTGGGATCGCCGGGGGCCGTCGCCTGCCGTTGTCGCCCCGACGAGTGAACCCCTGCCCGACTTCAGGCTGCCTGAAAAAGCCGGCCGGCTGGCCATCGTCCATGGCGACGATCGCGGGCAAACACTCGCCGCTGCGCTCCATGCGCTGGGCGGCTTGGGCGACTTCATCCGCCCCGGCGATCGGGTATTGTTGAAGGTCAACGCCGCTTTTGCCACCCCACCCATTCTGGGGGCCACCACCCATCCGGATCTGGTGGCCCATATGATTCGCCTTTGCCTCGAGGCCGGTGCCGCGCGAGTGGACGTGACCGATAACCCGATCAACGATCCGACCAGTTGCTTCGAACTGACCGGTATCGGGCCGGCGGCCCGCAGGGCCGGGGCCCGAGTGGTGCTGCCCACCGAAGATCGCTTCGAATCCTATTCGCTGGCCGGCGGCCGTCTGATTACTCGCTGGCCCGTTTTGACCCGGCCCTTGCGGGAGGTGGACAAACTCATCGGCCTGGCGCCGGTCAAGGACCACCATCGCAGCGGTGCCAGCCTGACCATGAAGAACTGGTATGGCCTGCTGGGCGGACGCCGGAATATCTTCCACCAGCAGATTCATACCATCATCACCGAACTGGCCATGCTGGCCAGGCCGACCCTGGTCATCCTCGATGGCACGACCAGCATGATGACCAACGGTCCTACCGGCGGCTCCCTGGACGATTTGAAGGATACCCGCACCATGATCGTCGGCACCGATGCGGTGGCCGTGGACAGTGCCGGCGCCCAATTGCTGGGAAGATCGGTGGAAGATCTGCCCTACTTGCGAATGGCCGCCGAGGCCGGTCTGGGCGCCGTCGATTATCGCTCCGTTTCCCAAGGTGCGCCCTCACTTTGACAGGACCGACCGGAGAACAGTGGAAATGAGAATCATCACTGCGCGCAGAATCAGCCAGATTTTTTTTATCTTGCTTTTCATCTGGTTTTGCGTGGTCGCCACCCTGGGCGAGCGATGGTGGCAGCTGCGCGGCTGGCCGGTCAACTGGCTGCTGCAGCTCGATCCGCTCCATGCCCTGGGGATATGGCTCGCCACACATACCCTTTATAAAGGAATGTTGTGGGGGGTGGTGACTCTGGCCCTCACCTTTGTTTTGGGGCGTTTTTTCTGCGGCTGGATTTGCCCGTTCGGCGCGCTGCAGCAGCTGATGGGCGTTTTAGGCAAACAGGGTTTGAAACCGGCGAAGCGCATCGCCCGCAACCGGCCCCATGCGGCCCAAGGGATCAAATATTGGTTGCTCCTCTTCGTGCTGGCGCTGGCGGCGGCGGACATGATGGGTTTCGTTTTTTCATCCAGCCGCCAATCGCCTATAGTGTTCTGGGGGGGATTGGCGGCAGCGGTGGCCGGGTTCGTCGCTTTGCATGCGTTTCAATGGATACAGGTGCGCCGCGATGTGGCCCTCATAGCGGTCGTGATGTTGGCTGGTGGCCTGCTGCTCGAATGGATGGCACCCCAAGGTCGTTGGTTGGTTGCCTCGCTGCAAACCGGGCTTCTCGATCCCATCGCATTGATGCATCGCTCGGTCAACCTGGTGGTGTTGCCCCTGGTGGATGCTCCTTTGAAGGTCACATCGGCCCTGCCGCGTGTCCATCCGGGCAGCTTTCTCATTGGCGTGCTTTTCCTGCTGTTCTTGCTGCTTTCCCTGCGCGTGCCGCGATTTTACTGCCGTTTCGTCTGCCCGCTGGGTGCGCTGTTCGGGCTCTGCAGCCGGTGGAGCATCTGGCGCATCGGTCAGGCGGGCGACCGCTGCACCCACTGTCTTCAGTGCGAAAGGGACTGCGAAGGGGCCTGTGCACCAGCGGAAACCATCTGGATCAGTGAATGTGTCCTGTGTCTCAATTGTCTGGATCGCTGCGGCCACGGGGTCATGGGATATCATCTCGCGCCGTCGTCGGCCGGAGAGTCGGCCTCACCGGACCTGAGCCGCCGCCAGGTGGTGGTGGCGCTGGCCGCCGGCCTGGTCGCTGCGCCGTTGATGCGTCTCGACGGCAGCGCCGGCGCAGATTGGAACCCAAGTGTGATCCGGCCGCCGGGCGCCCTGCCAGAGGAGGCCTTTCTGGCCCGCTGCATCAAGTGCGGCCAATGTATGCGGATCTGCCCGAGCAACGTCATTCATCCAGCCGGTCTGCAAGGCGGGTTGGAAGGGCTGTGGACGCCCATGCTCAACTTTCGCGTGGGCAGCAGCGGCTGCCAGCATAACTGCGTGGCCTGCAGTTTCGTGTGTCCGACCGCAGCCCTGCGGTCCATCAGCGTGGATGAGCGCATGGGGCGCGGGGCCTTTGCCGGGAGCGGTCCGTTGCGGATCGGCATGGCCTTTGTCGATCGGGGCCGTTGCCTGCCCTGGGCCATGGACACCCCGTGTATCGTCTGCCAGGAAAATTGTCCGGTGAGCCCCAAGGCCATCTTTACCCGCGAGGAGTTCCGGCCGGTTCGAGGCGGTCTGTACAAGGTTAAGACGGCCGAGAGCCATACCCTCGTTTTGCAAACGACGGCATTGCGCCAGGACCAGTACGCCACCGGCGATTACTTTTGCCGTTATGCAGACGAGCCACCCCGCCCCATTGCGGCCAACAACGACGATTCGCTCACGTTGGGGCCGCAACCGGTCTGGTCGCGGCTGCCGGAACCGGGGCAACCCATCGAACTGGTGATCCGGTTGCAACAACCGTATGTGGATCCGACCCGATGCATCGGTTGCGGTGTCTGCGAACATGAATGTCCGGTGCAGGGCCGCAGGGCGATTCGGGTCACCGCTGAGAACGAGTCGCGCACCCCGGCTCATCGTCTGGTGTTGCCCTAGTCGGCACATGTTATGAGCGGTAGTCGCGGGTAGGCAGCATTCGTTAAAAAATGAAGGTGAAATATCTTTGACAGACTCGTAAAAAGTCGTTGCGGGACGGCGCCGTAAGAAGTTCAAGATCAAGGCGCGCGAAATTCCGTGTCCTGAGGCGTACTGGTCGTACGCCGCAAGGACCACGGGATGAGCGCAACGCAGATATTGGGCTTTTTACGGTGCCGTCATCTTTAGGCATTGTCCAAATGGGGAGGATACCATGAAAACAGAACACAAAGGATTTTCCAGACGCCAATTTTTGAAGACCGCCGGCGCCATCGGTGCCGGATCGTTGCTGGCCGGCCGGGCGGCGGCCGGCCCGCCAGTCGATGCGCCTGTTGCCAAGCCGGGCGTGCTGGACCGGGTGCCAACCCGGCCTTTCGGAAGGAGTGGGCGGGACGTCTCCATTTTATCGTTGGGCGGCATGTTCGACATCGGCGCCAATCAGCTCATGCTCCGGCAGGCCATCAAGTGGGGCGTGACCTACTGGGACACCGCCGATTGCTATCAGGCCGGCAGCGAAGACGGGATCGGGAAATACTTCGGCAAGTATCCCGAGGATCGGGAGGAAATATTCCTGGTGACCAAATCCGACGCCCGTGACCCGGAAGGGATGAACCGGTTGCTGGCACGCTCTCTGGAGCGCATGAAAACCACCTATATCGACCTCTATTTTATCCACGGCCTCAGCCGCATCGATGAGCTCGATGACCATACCCGGCGTTGGGTCGACAAGACCAAGAAGGAGGGCCGGATCAAGCTGTTCGGGTTCAGCACCCATCGCAACATGCCGGCGGTGATGCAGGGGGCCGCCCGATTGGGGTGGGTGGACGGCATCATGACGACCTATAACTTCCGCAACATGCATACCCGGGAGATGCAGGACGCCGTGTCGGCATGCGCTGACGCCGGGATCGGGCTGACCGCTATGAAGACCCAGGCCAGGGGATCGTGGTTCGATTGGAGCCGTTCGCAGCCTGAGGGCCAGGCTCTGGCCGAGCATTTCCGTCGAAGGGGATGGACCGAGGAGCAGGCCAAGCTCAAGGCCGTCTGGCAGGAACCGCGCATCGCCAGCATTTGTTCCCAGATGGACAGCATGCGCCTTTTGAAGGCCAACGTGGAAGTCGCCGTGGCTCCCGATCCCCTGACATCGTCTGAGGTGGACATGTTCCAGCGCTATGCCGTTGCCACGGCGGGCCACTATTGCGCCGGTTGCAGTGGACATTGTCAGACGGCCGAAACGGCCGACATCCCGATCAGCGACGTGATGCGTTACCACATGTATTGCCGCAGCTACGGCCGGGCCGATTGGGCCCGGGAGCAGTTCGCGACTCTGCCGGAGGCCGTCAAGTCCGCAATGGCCAGGGCTGATTTTGCAGCTGCCGAAGCCCGCTGCCCCCAGGGTATGCCCATCGGAAGACTGATGCGTGATGCGATCGAGGATTTCGCTTAGCCGGCCTTTGCCAGGGCCTGGTCGATGTCGGCGATAATGTCTTCGACATTTTCCACACCCACGGCAAAACGAATCAGGCCGTCTTTGATGCCCAGCTCGAGGCGTTCTTTCCTGGTCTTGTCATAGTAACTGATGGTGGCCGGGTGGGTGATGAGCGATTCGACGCCTCCCAGGCTCGGGCCGATGTTGACAATCGTCAACCGGCTGAGAAAATCCAGCACATAGTCGATGTCATCTTTGACCTCGAAGGTCACCACGGCGCCGTAACCCCTCATTTGACGTTTGGCCACATCATGGTGCGGATGGCTGGGAAGACCCGGATAGTAGACCCGCAGAACCTTGGGATGCCTCTCGAGGTATTCGGCCACCGCCTGGCCGTTCTCATTGAGGCGCTGCATTCGCAGCTCGAAGGTTTTTATGCCGCGGATCAACAGATAAGCGGAGTTGGGGTCGATGACGCCGCCGGTGATCTTCAGATAGTCGCGGATCGGGGCGGTCAGCTCTTTTTTGCCGAGCACGACGCCGCTGAGGAGATCGTTGTGGCCGCCGAGGTACTTGGTGGCGCTGTGGACGACCAGATCGATACCATACTCGAGGGGGCGCTGATTGTAAGGGGTGGCAAACGTGCTGTCCGAGATGATCAGAATACCCCTGGGCTTGAAAAGGGCCACGAGCCGTTCGAGATCCATGATATTTAGATAGGGGTTGGTCGGCGATTCGGAGAAAAACAGGCGCGTATTGGGTTTAATGGCCCGCTCCATAGCCTCGTAGTCGCACATCCTCACGACCGTGCATTCGATTTGAAAGCGGTTGAGACAGCTGCGACAGAAATCGAGCGTGCGTTTGTATGCATCATCGGTGATGATGATGTGGTCGCCGCTTTTCAGAAGAGCGAACAGCGCCGTCGTAATGGCGCTCATCCCCGAGGAGAAGAGGACCGCATCTTCCGCATCCTCGATGGCCGCCAGTTTGCCTTCGGCGGCGACCTGGGTGGGATGGCCGTACCGGCCATATTCGAACCGTCCTGCCGCCCCCTGGGCCAGTTTTCTGATTTCTTCGACATTTTTGAAAATAAAGGTCGATGTCTGAACGATGGGGGTCGTTACCGAACCATACTCGTTATATCGCACCTCGCCCGCGTGTACGGATAGGGTCGATAGTCCCTGCTTGGATCCTGTTTCCATAGAGTGCCACCCAATACAATTTTTTTCTTGGCTGATTATTCCGGCTTTGATCCGACTCGAGGCTCTCGCCGGCGGCCTTGGCCTCGGTTACGGATAATGTTTTGAAATTAATAAGAACATTCTGATCTATAGTGTGTTTAGACCGATATTTCAAGAGCCGTTTCAGATCCATTCAGTCGAGTCCATTTTTATTAGGCTTGCTTCATTCAGCAGAATCCTGCCAGTCGGAACGCCAGCAGCAACATCTTGTGGGCTTGTATCTCTTCGGGTGTCGCGGGAGCGGCAAGCCCCATTCGCGCCATGAAGGGTCGGAGGCTGTCTGGCATTTCAGTGGGCAGTTGCTTCATGATTTCCGGAAAGTTCGCCGCATCGGGGCCGGCGGCCTTGGCCTTGAGGACCTTCAGGGCGTAGGCGATCATCAGTTCGACATCGGAAAACATGGAGCCGAAGGGAAAATCCGGGAACAGCCCCATGGCCTTAAACGCCTTGAGCGTTTCGGCGAGGTGCTCGGGCGTGTTGTGCCGGAATTGTTCCGGGATTTCATAGTCCTGGGGGATCTTGTTGTTTTTCTTGGCCTCGGCCAGAAGTTCTTCCTGAAACCGGGCGTCGGTAATATTGAGCATGGCCTTGATCACATCCTGATCGCACTTGCCCCGCAGGTCGGCGATGCCATATTCGGTGACGATAATATCTTTCAAGTGCCTGGGGATGGTCACGTTGCCGTAGTTGTAAACGATATTGGAGAGGATCTTGCCCTTTTCCTGGCGGGTGCCTTTGATCATCATCACCAGGCGGCCGTCCGGCAGGGCGTGGGCCATGGAAACAAAGTTGTACTGGCCGCCCACGCCGCTGATCACCGTGCCATCCTCGAGCATGTCCGACGAGACATGACCCAGTAAGGTCGCTTTCATGCCCGTGTTGCAGAAGCGGCCGTCTTTTCTTTGCAGCGCCCGCAAGGTTTCGTTCCCATACAACTGGTTGGCCACCTCGACGCCGGTCATTTCAAATTGATTTTGCTCCTCTTCAGACATGTGGTTGAGCGTATCGTAAAAATCCTTGGGGCCGATGAAAAAAGCGCCGGTGAGCACGACGCCGTTTTTCAACGCCGATCCCAGGCAATTTTTGCTGACCGCCTTGAGGTTTTCCTCGTCGGCCAGCAGAGCCGAAAACCGTCGTCCATCGCAGATAATCTCTCCATTCGCATAGGCCGCCTCGGCTTTGAATACCCCGACATGCTGCAATCCTTCGAAATCTTTTCGGGTCAAATAGGGATGAAGGGTCTCCTGTCCTATCATCCACTCCAGGATCTCCTGTGGGATCTTGTCCTTCAGCTTGCCGTCGTTGATCAGGCGCTGGACGCCGGCATGGTGATAGACCTTGCGCTTGATCACACCCCCTTTGTACAGCTGCAGGAAACCGTCCACCAGCATTTCGGTCGATCCATAGAGTCCCTCCTTGAAGATGCCGGTCCCGCCCACCCTGTTGATCAAATTACCATAGGTGGCGCTGATGCCGCTTTGGTCGAGGAGTGTCCGATAAGCTTCGTTTTGGTTGTGACGCAGATTCAAGCTATAGGCGATGGCGTCGCCCAAGGCGCCGATGCCGATCTGAAGGGTTCCGCCGTCCTTGATCAGGGTGCTGACGTGCAGACCGATCATATAATCGGGCACCGAAACCGGCTGGCGCGGCGTTTGGAACAGCGGGTAGTTCAGATCGGGATCGTCGATGATGATGTCATACAAATCGGCGGGCACTTCTGCATCGCCATGCATGAAAGGCAGGTTGGTGTTGACCATTCCGATGGAGAGCTTTTTGATGCCCTTTTGATTGTATCGTCTGAACTTGTCCAAAGTTTCCAACGCGGTATCCGCATTGCAACTGGTGCTGTAAATCGTGTCGTCGCCGCTGTCATTCTTGGCGATGATTTGAGCGAAGATATCATTTTGATAGGCATCGCAGTCCCGGACAGTGTGCGTATAGTTGGTGCTCATGAAGTTTTGCTGCATTATCGGGTCGTTCCGGTACGCACCGGCCTTGCAGAAGAGCTCGCGGATGGTGACGTTTGCCGGCAGATCCCCTTTTCGCAGGTCCATCAGGTAGTCCAGGTCCGGGACGCCTTCCCATGCACGGTTGACGACGGGTTCCAGGAATCGGCGTTCGAGATCGCTGTGCCATACCGGTTTTTCCAGGGAGAGCGCCGTATAGATTGTCAGCCTGAGCGCCGGCTCCTTTTTCACCCGCTGATACAAGGCGTTGATAAGGGGTACCGGTTTTCCAAGTCCGAGTGGCATACCGATTTTGATATCGTTGCCGAAATTTTCGATGATGTGATCGACGGTTTGTTCCACGTCAAGGTACAAAGGCTGTTTGTTTTCCATTCCAATCCCCATGAAGCTGATAGTGATGATCCCATACGATCGCGCTGGATGAGCGCCGTCCCATAATTCAGAGCAAAATTCGCGACGCTATATCAACGAATGGGTGAACATGCCAGCACTTTGTTGGGTTTAATTAATCATTTCAGAATATTATAAATGACTGCTGTTCATAAAATAAAATAGATGATGGTAAGGATGCAACGGGTGGGTTATGACGAACTGATTTTATTTAAAAAAGAGACCTGTCGGCGAAACTGAAACGGCCGTTTGGACAACCAAACGGCCGGAAAATGGTGAGGTTTTAGATGAGATGCCTACTCGGCTGCTCCGCTTCCCGCTTTTTTGGTTTTGGGTTTGGCCTCTTTCTTGGTTCCTTTTGCAGCGGTCTCCTTGGGGGCTTTTGCAGTGGGCCGGCTTTGGGCTTCCCGTTTGGCCGCGGCTTTTTTTCCCTTTTCCTCGCGTTTTCGCGCGACGAGCTTTTCCATGGCCGCCACCTGGGTCAATCTTCGCTTGGCTTGACGCATCGAGGCCTTTAGTTTTTTGACCACCGGGTCCTTTTCAATGACCGCCGCTTCTATCCCCTTTTCTTTTAAGAGACCGATTCGGGCGGAAATCTTGGCTGCGGCGGCATCCTGGTGAAGTTGTTCATAGATTTTTGCCTTCAGGTTCATTCTCGACTCCTTTTGAGGTTTCAAGCAACTTATGGAAAAAACTACGAATAAATAGTCTAAGAAATACGGTTTGTCAATTCGGATCGAATGTTCAGATCAACCCTTTTTTCTTGAGCAGGTCCGACAACCCGGCAAATGGCGTGTTGCCCGAGTCGGAAGGTTGGCTGCCATCGGACAGGCCGGCGTCATAGGATTCGGCCACGGCGATACGGTCGTGCTCATTGTCATGGCAGTAGATGCAGAGCAACTCCCAGTTGCTGCCGTCGGGAGGATTGTTGTCGTGATTATGGTCCTTGTGGTGCACCGTCAGTTCACGCAGGCGTTTGCCGGAAAATTCGCGGCCGCATCGTGCGCAGATCCACGGAAAGAGCTTCAAGGCCCGCTCCCGGTAAGTTTTTTCCTGCTCCTCGCGGTGCCGTCGCGCTTCCGCCACAATTTTTGCCAGACGTTCACGGTCTGCCGAACCCTTTTTCGAAGTCATGTGAAATACCTTCACTGTCTGGAGAGTTTTTCATAAGCGGCCTGGATCTCTTTAAAGCGCTTTTCGGCAAGTTCTTGGAACTCTTTGCCTAAATGGGCCACCTTGTCCGGATGATACTGGTTTGCCAATTTTCGGTAAGCTGCTTGGATCTCCTCTTTTCCAGCGCTGCGCCGGACACCCAGAATCTCGTATGGATCAGTAGGATCGTTTTCATTTGACTGGTTTGTATCCCGTTGCTTTTGTTGATCGTCATGATCATGATGGTTCTGTTGAGGCGATGGTCGCGTGCCCCGCAGCCGCATGATTTGGCGCACCATCAGAAAGAGAACCACGAGGTCATCGAGCCAGCCGCGCAATGGTATGAAATCCGGCAGCAGGTCATAAGGGGAGAGGATGTAGATCAACGCCAGGATTATCCAGATCCATGCCATAGGCATATCCGCTCTGCAGAATGAAAATAGGTAGTGCCCATCCACAAATGGCCAATTTGCCCGATATCTGCGTTCTGCTCAAAATTTTATCCTCGGAATATCAACTATATGCCTGCGGTAAAATTTTTCGCACGCCTTGATCTCAACCAAATTTGCCTATTTGTGGACGGACACTAGGTGGGAGGCTCACTCCCAGCGATTGCCGCCCCGGTGTTTGAGATCGATGATATCGACCCGTCCGCTTTCACCGACCAGCGTATTCAAGGCAAAGCTGACCAATCCAATGATCAGGGCACCGAATACCGCCGTCCAGAAACCATGCACTTCAAATCCACTGATCACGCCGGAGGCCATTTTCAACATGACGGCGTTGATGACGAAGGTAAAGAGACCAAAAGTAATAATATTGATCGGAAGGGTCAGGATCAGGGCGATGGGCCTGAAAAAGGCGTTAAGAATCCCCAACATCGCAGCGGCGCCGAGGGCCGAAAAGAAACCACTGATACGTACGCCATCCAATAGATATGAAGCCAACACGATGGCAAACGTGAGTGTCAGCCATCGAAGCGCCAGGCCGCGCATGAATGTCCTCCGTGGTGAAATGTGAGTTGAGCTACAGCAACCAGATTCGGCGATCACTTTCTGCGTTTCCAATTCGACAAACGCCGAAGATCTGCTCTTTGATTTGACATACAAGATAGGATGTCTCTGCAAGCTTGGCAAGATGACAGGTATGTTTCGAGTTATCAACGATCGGGGTTTTTTTTGCGGAACATTGCGATTGTGTCACGGTATCCGCCCACCCATCGGCCTTCTGTGGATTGACACGCGATAAGTGCCTTTATTCGGGTTGGGAATAGGTTTTGGGTGCCTCGATTCCCGAGGCGCCATCCCGGTAACATTTGCCGGCGTACCAATCGATTTGCCGGCAAATGCCGCGGATCATGCTCACCTCGCCGGCGCGCAGTTGAAGCCGGGTAAAAAAGCGGCGGAGTTTGTTCATCCAGTAGTCGGGGTTGTCCGGCAGAATATAATTGATGCGCACCAACAGGTCTTTGACCTGATCGTACATGCCGTCCAGCTCGATCCGCGTGGCTAATCGGGGTGTTTGGTGCTTGGGATCCGGCCGGCCAGTCTTGAAAATTTCATAGCACATCACCATGACGGCCTGGGCCAGATTGAGCGAGGAGAACTGATCGGTGGGAATGGTGACCAGGTGGTGGCAGAGGCGAAGTTCTTCGTTGGTCAGGCCCCGGTCTTCCGGGCCGAAGAGCAGGGCCACCTCGTTCTCCTGCGAGATCGACACCAGATGTTCGGCAGCCTGCTGCGGGTGCATCACGAATTGACGCTCGCGACCCTGTCGGGCCGTGGTACCGACGACATAGCCGAACGGCGCCAGAGCCTCCTTGAGGTCATCGAAACAGCCCATCTGTTCGACCACCTCGACGGCCGCATGGGTCGCCAGGCGCAATACCCGCGTCAAGTCGCATTTCTCGGGTGAGACGACCACCAGGCGCTGCATGCCCATGTTGCAGAGGGCGCGTGCGGCGGCCCCGATGTTTTCCGGATATCGGGGCCGGTTCAAAACGACGGTAATGTTGTCGAGGCGAACGCCCGTCACCATCAGACACGTTCCAGGGCGTTGAAAAAGTAGCCGGTTTCGAAGGCGGCGGTTTCAGGTGCGTCCGATCCGTGGACCACGTTTTTTTCAATGTCGGTGGCAAAGTCGCGACGAATCGTATCTTCGGCTGCATCTTTATAATTGGTGGCGCCCATCATGTCTCGCCAGCGTTTGATTGCGTTTTCGCCCTCCAGAATCATCACCACGACCGGACCGGAACACATGAAATCGGTCAGGCTTTGGAAAAAAGGGCGCTCCCGGTGCACGGCATAAAAACCCTGGACCTGGGTTTTCGACATTTTAATCAACTTCATGGCCTTGATTGTGAGTTTGCTGCGTTCGATGCGGATGAGCACCTCACCGATGAGTCCGCGGGAAACGCCATCGGGTTTGATAATGGCCAAAGTTTGTTCCATGATATCAGTTTCCTTTCTGTTCGGAGGTTGCGGCTGCCATAGCAGAAGGCCTTGGCCAAGTCAACGACCGCCAGTGAACGGCAGGGATTCTAACTGAACTTGATTCATTAAACCCGGCGTGGGTGGAACAGGTGGCCGATGGCACACGCCAAGCGGTCAAGTGTCCCTAAAATGCACGGCGGGCGGCCCAGAAACTCGCTGCGCTCAAACAGTCTGGGCCGCTTGTCCGCCGTTTGCATTAAACCGGCACTACACCGCATGGCTCACGTGGCCCTGGCCACCTGCACCACCCATGCCTGCCATGTCCGTTGCGATGCGAATTTTTATATCAAAAAACTTTTGAAAGCGCGCCCTTCAAGGTGAATCACATTCATTTAGAACTGCTGGGTGAGCGGCGGTGATTCAACCAAATCCTATTCGGCAAACCCGGGCCGGGTCTAATGCATGTCATTCCGTTAGTAACGCTGCCGATCGTTGACAATTGGAGCCAAATAACATAATTTGATGAACGAAATCAGTGCAATGGAAGATGCCCAAACAGACTCCTACATGAGGTGATGCCATGCCCATCTACGAATTCTACTGCGATCGATGCCATACCATTTTCAACTTCTTCTCCAGATCCATCAACACGACCAAGCGGCCGAAATGCCCCCGGTGCAAGACCCACACCCTTTCCCGTCAGATGTCGGCTTTCGCGGTGACTGGGCGTGCCAAAGAAGAGGGGGATATGGAGGACCTGCCGTTCGATGAAACGAAGATGGAACAGGCCATGCAAATGCTGGCCGGCGAGGCGGAAAAGATCAACGAGGACGATCCTAGACAGGCGGCCAATCTGATGCGTAAACTGACCGACATGACCGGGATGGAGTTGGGCAGCGGCATGCAGGAGGCCCTCAGCCGGATGGAAAGAGGCGAGGATCCGGAGCAGATCGAAGCGGAGATGGGCGATATCCTGGAAAACGAAGATCCGTTTCAACTGTCGGGGAAAAGAGCTGCCCGCGCGTCCCGGCGTCAAGCGCCTCGCAGGGATGAAACGCTCTACGATTTGTAAACAATTTTTAATTAAAATTCAAATTGTTGAATGACATTGGAGTGAAACATGGACCCGTCAGTTCTCGACAGAATCGACATCCGGCAAGGGGACATCACCCGTCTGCCAGTGGATGCGATTGTGAATGCAGCCAACACCTCGCTATTGGGGGGTGGCGGTGTGGACGGCGCCATTCATCGGGCCGCCGGACCCCAGCTGCTGGCCGAGTGCCGCACCATCGGTGGGTGTCCGACCGGTGAAGCGCGCATTACCGGTGGCTACCATTTGCCGGCCAAATATGTCATCCACACGGTCGGACCGGTGTACAGCGGCAAACCCAAGGACGCGCATCTGCTGCAAGCCTGCTATCAAAACAGTCTGGCACTGGCGGTGGCCCATCAGGTGCGAACCATTGCTTTCCCGGCCATCAGTTGCGGTGTGTACGGCTACCCCATTGATGCCGCCTGCCGCATCGCCCTGGAAACGGCATCGACCTTTTTGAAGGAACATCCCGAGTTGGAAAAAATCATTTTCGTCCTTTTTTCGTCAGGGGATCGCGAGGTATACATCGAACGATTCAAGGCCCTGTCCGACAAATGACGAACTGATTTTGACAACCGTAATAGGATCGGATAGCTGATCAAATTTCGATGTCGATGGCATCTGGATTTGACATTGAGACCGGTTATGGTTAGGTTGGCTTGCGCGTCGCAAAAGGCGCGCAAAAATCTGCGCCCAGCGGCGATGCATATTATTGAAGGAGGCAATCATGTTCGAAGTAACACCTGCGGCCACGGAACAGATCGCGGCCTATTTTAACGGTAAAGAGGTCAAACCCATTCGCATTTTTTTAAATGAAGGCGGGTGAGGCGGCCCGGGCTTGGCCATGGCTCTGGATGAGCCGAATGATCAGGATCAGGAGTTTGATGTGGACGGTTTCAAGTACGTGGTGAACAAATCGTTTCTGGATCGGGTTCAACCCATTAAGGTCGATTTTCACATGTATGGTTTCAAGCTGGATTGCGGCGTGGATTTTGGCGCCAGCGGATGTTCGGGATGCAGCTCCGGATCCAGCTCTTGCAGCTGCTGACATTTTTTTGATCGGGTTTTAAACAGGAAAGCGGGATGCCATGCTCCCGCTTTCTTTTTTGGGAATGGGCGTGACCTGTCAAATCGCAGCATTGCGTTGCCTGCCGGTTTGCCTTTATAGTGATGTAAAGCGAGTTCCGAAATAGTTGGGAGTAAAGGATGGCCCTGGTCGATTTTAAGTTGGACGGTCACGTGGCCGTGGTCACCATGAATGATGGTGAAAACTGGTTCAATCCGCCGTTTCTGGATTCTCTTCAACAGGTTATGGACACCATCGAGGCCGATACCGCCGCCACCACGCTCGTGGTCACCAGCGGCCATGAAAAGATTTTCAGCAACGGGATCGACCTGGCGTGGGTGTCGCAGCGGATCGAAAGCGACCTGCCTGCGGTGAAGCGTCTCTTTTATCAATTGAACCGAATATTTAAGAGGGTTCTCAATTTTCCCCTGGTGACCATTGCTGCGATCAATGGACATGCCTTTGCCGGTGGTGCCATTTTCAGTTGTGCTTTCGATTTTCGCTTCATGCGATCGGACAGGGGCTATTTCTGTTTGCCAGCCGTTGATCGTGAATTTGCCTTTTTGCCTGGGATGAATGCACTTCTGGAAAGTGCCATTCCATCCTACCTGCTGCGCGAAATACAGATCACCGGCGGGCGGTTGACAGCCGAGACCCTTTGCGACCATCATGTGATCAAGGCCGCCTGTCCCTTGGACCGGTTGATGGAGACGGCCATGGCGCTGGCTCGTCAAATGGATAAAAAGAGAGAGACGGTGGCTGAGATTAAAAAACGCCGAAACGCATCGATCCTGCATGCACTCGATGTCGACGATGTGCCTTATATCGAATCCGGGCAATTTATCTTTCTCAAACCCTGAAAGAGATGGTTGAAGACACGTTATGGAGGCCCCTTATGCAGACGTTGATCACGGGCGGAACGGGTTTCGTGGGTCGCTATCTATGCGCCCATCTCGTAAGCCAGGGCCATCGTGTCACGGTTATCGGGTCCCGCCGAAGATCTGATGGTGAGATCGATTCTGATCCATATTCGTATATTGCGGCGGATACCACTCAACCGGGCGTCTGGCAGCAAGCCGTTGCGCAATCCGAACTGATCTTCAACCTGACCGGGCGAACCATCTTCAAGCGTTGGTCCCGTCGCTATAAGGAGCAGATATACGACAGCCGCATTTTGACGACCCGCCATCTGGTTTCGGCTTTGCCGGAAAAGAGCCGCGGGATTTTGCTCAGTACCTCCGCCGTTGGCTATTACGGCGATGGCGAAGAACGGATCCTGACCGAAGAGGCCCCCAATGGAAAAGGTTTTTTGGCATCACTGGCCAGGGACTGGGAGGCCGAAGCACTCAAGGCGGTCGACAAGGGGGCTCGGGTCGTGTTGATGCGGCTGGGGATCGTTCTGGGCACGGATGGCGGTGCGCTGGCCAGCATGCTGCCGGCCTTTCGCAAGTTTGCCGGAGGACCTTTGGGCTCCGGTCGCCAGTGGTTTCCCTGGATTCACATCGACGACCTGATCGCCGCCATGCAATTTTTGGTTGAACGCAGCGATCTGAGTGGGCCGTTCAATTTGTGTGGCCCGGAACCGGTGCGCAATCGCGATTTCGCCAAGGCGCTGGGAAGGGCCATCGGCCGTCCCGCCGCCGTTCCGGTGCCGCCCCTGGCGCTCAAATTGGCCTTGGGCGAGGCGGCCGGGGCGCTTCTGGCCGGTCAACGGGCCGTTCCGGCCGCATTGCAGGCGGCCGGTTTTGAATTTCGGCATGGCCGGTTGGATGAGGCCCTTGAAGATTTGCTGAACCCAGCGTGAACTTTCCGCTTAATTGTTGCGGTCAATCCTGTTAATACGAATCATCGATCCGTTTGAATGGGACGAATTGGAGCGATATCATGATATACTTCCTTCTCATTCCTCTCTTTATCGCCGTGTTTGTTTTTATCTCATGGCGACTCTTGACCTTTGCCAGACCCGAGACCGCACCCGAACCCAAAAACGAGCCCCCGGAAACCTATGTGTGCCCGGTATGCGACGACCAACAATGCGATTGTCATAAAAAAGAAGATCTCTATCAAAAGCCGCTGTTTTTTGACATTCAATACATCACCGACGAGGAGGATCCAACATGACCGACCTGATGAACCTGATTCAAGAGCGACGCAGTATTCGAAAATACGAGGATCGGCCGCTTTCCGACCAAATCTTGCAGCAACTCCTGGATGCCGTGCGATGGGCCCCTTCCTGGACCAACTGCCAGTGCTGGGAAGTGATCGTGGTCAAGGATGCTGCTTCCAAGGAGAAGCTCCAGGCCTCTTTACCGCCTAAGGGCAACCCTGCCAGCAACGCCATGGTGCAAGCCCCGGTGGTGCTGGTGATGTGTGCCAAGGCCAAGGTATCGGGATATTACAAAGACGTGGCTTCGACCAAGTTCGGGGATTGGATGATGTACGATCTGGGGCTGGCGACCCAGAACCTGTGCTTGACGGCCCATAGCCTGGGGCTGGGCACGGTCGTCGTCGGATTGTTCGATCACGACAAGGCGGCGGAGGCCATGCAGGTGCCCGAGGGGTATGAACTTGTCACCATGATCCCGGTAGGGTATCCGGCCAAGGTTGGCTCGGCCCCGCCGCGCAAAGAGACCGCCGCATTCACCCATTACGAGAAATGGTAAACCGATCGGACCTGTCGGTTCGTCCCTGTCGGCCGTGGAGCCGTCGGCGTCATGGGCGAATCGATTTCAGTGATCCATCATTTTATCAGTGGGGTTTTCGCCTGCGAGGATAGTGATGCTATGGGCAGGAACTGGACCATCCTGGACTACCACGAAGCGACCAAGCATCATTTCCATCGCTATGCGCGGTCGGCGGGGTACATGGACTGGCAGAACCAACCCCAACCCTTTCGGTTTTTCAAAGGGGCGAAAATGGTTCGCCTGCCCCTGCCCGACGACATACCGGAGTTGCCCTATGCGGATCTATACGCCCCCGTGCCCACGGCAAACCGGGCGTTGAGCATCGGCACGATAGGGGATTTTTTCTATCACAGCCTCGCCATCTCCGCCTGGAAATCGGCCGGCGGCAGCCGGTGGTCCCTGCGCGTCCATCCCTCATCGGGCAACCTTCACCCCACCGAAAGCTATCTCATTTTGCCGGCCGTCGACGGGTTGCCCGGGGGTGTCTATCACTACAATGCCCTGAGCCATGCTCTCGCGCGGCGGATCGACTTTCCCGCGGAGATCTGCTCTGCGTGGCGCGACTATTTTTCGGCCGACGGGTTCGGACTCGCGCTGAGCACCATCTTCTGGCGGGAGTCCTGGAAGTATGGCGAACGCGCCTTCCGATACTGTCTCCTGGACGCCGGCCACGCGGCGGCGGCGGTCGCCGTCGCCGCTCGCCTCAACGGGTGGCAGGCGCATTGCCTCTCCGGGGCTGGCGACCGGCAGATCGCCGCGATACTGGGTTTCGATCGAACCACCTGGCATCCCCTGGAATCGGAGTGGCCGGAAATGATCTTCTGGATTTCCGCCGTGCCGCAGGCCTTGGCCATACCGCGATCCCTGCCCGAAGACTTGGTGCGATCGTTGGCAACCCTTTCGGTCAGCGGCCGGCCCGAGCCTTTGAGCCGGAAACCCAATCCATGGCCGATTATTCCACGTGCGGCGGCAGCTACGGAGAAGGCGCCCACTTCGGCGCTCGTCTTCGATCCCATGCCCCAAGGCGATTCCTATCCCGGGCCCCGATCCAGGCGTGCGTCGGACGTGATCCGCAACCGCCGCAGTGCCGTGAATTACGATCCGGGCAAGCACATCGCGGCGGACACTTTTTTCGCCATCCTCGAGCGTACGCTTCCCCGGGCCGCGCGCGCGCCTTTTGAAGCCGGACTTCCCGGGCCGGCCGTTCATCTTCTACTGTTCGTCCATCGGGTGGAAGATATCGCCCCGGGCCTCTATTTCCTGGCCCGTTCGGCGTCTCGCGACACCGTGTCGCAATGGCGGCCCAGATGTCGGCCCGAGTTTTCATGGCAGCCCGTGCGGCCGGACTTTCCCCTTTTTCTGCTCCAAACCGCCGATATGAGCTACGACGCCATGGCGGTGAGTTGTCACCAGGAGATCGCCGGCCACGGGGCCTTCGCCGTGGCCATGGTGGCACCTCTGAAGGCTACGGTCGTCGAACGGCCGTTCATGTATCGTCACCTGCACTGGGAGTGCGGCATGATCGGCCAGATGCTCTACCTGGAAGCCGAAGCTCACGGCATTCGCGGGACAGGCATCGGCTGCTTCTTCGACGACGCGGTCGCAGATCTGATGGGCATCACCGACGGCAGCTTGAACAGCCTCTACCACTTCACCATCGGCCATCCCGTCGAGGACCGCCGCATCACCACGCTACCGGCTTACCACCACCTGCACGCCGCCTGACAAGCCAACCGCTTTTATCCCGCTGATTTGCAAACGGGTGACCGGGTTCCTATATTGGACGGAAACGGTGGAAGCCCCAAGGGGGCTCAGGACATGAACATCTCCCGGTGGCGATCATCGCCGCAAGTTGCTCGGCCGCCGGTCCCGCCGCCCCATGAATCGCTTTTTTGGCGGCTTCGGCCTGAATCCCGAAAAACGACAGGAGGCAAACCCATGCCCAATCGATTGCCCAACCGATTAATAGACGAACAAAGCCCATACCTGCTTCAACACGCACACAACCCGGTCGATTGGTATCCCTGGGGCGATGCGGCGTTTGAACGAGCCCGCCTGGAGAACAAACCGGTTTTTCTCTCCGTGGGATATGCCACCTGCCACTGGTGCCATGTCATGGCCCACGAATCGTTCGAAGATGCCGAGACGGCGGCCGCACTCAACCGGAATTTCGTGTGTATCAAAGTCGACCGGGAAGAGCGGCCGGACATCGACGCGGTTTACATGGCCGCCTGCCATCTGGTCACCGGCAGCGGCGGCTGGCCCCTGACGGTCATGATGACGCCTGACCGCAAGCCGTTTTTTGCCGGTACTTATATCCCAAAGCACAGCACCGCCGGCCGCTTGGGGCTCATCGATCTATGCGCCCGGGTCAATGATCTGTGGACCCGATCCCCCGATCGCGTGATCGAATCGGCCAAGGAGGTGGTCAGCCACCTGGGCAGTGCCTTTGCTTTCGAACCGCATGCGGCCGAGACCCCTGAACGGGCAGTCATCGACGCGGCCGCTGCCGGTGTGGCCCAGCGCTATGACGTCCAGTTCGGTGGTTTCGACGGTGCGCCCAAGTTTCCGTCGGCTCACCGGCTGCTTTTTCTGCTGCAGGTCTTCAAACGCACCGGAGACCGTAAACTGCTCGACATGGTTTCCCACACCCTCGTCGCCATGCGCCAAGGGGGGATATGGGACCACGTGGGATTCGGATTTCACCGCTATGCCACGGATCGCCAATGGCTGCTGCCCCACTTCGAGAAGATGCTTTACGACCAGGCCATGCTGGCCCAGGCCTACCTAACGGCCTGGAGCTTGACCCGTGAGCCGCTTTTTGCCCAAACCGGCCGGGAAATTTTGACCTATGTGCTGCGCGACATGACCGATCCGGCCGGCGGTTTCTACACGGCCGAGGATGCCGACAGCGAAGGTGAGGAGGGCAAGTTCTACCTCTGGTCATTGAGCGAGTTCGAGCGATTGGCGGCTGAAGACCCCGATGGCATCCCATGGCCGGAGATTTTTCGTCTCGAGTCCGAAGGCAACTTTTTCGATGAGGCCACTCGCCGTAAGACCGGCACCAATATCCTGCACATGACCCGTTCCTGGTCCCAGTGGGCGAAACAGCTGAACGTTTCCCCGGAGACATTGGAGCGGCGATGGGAAGACCTTCGCAGCCGGCTGTTCAATCGACGGGCCGGCCGCGTGCCGCCGCTCAAGGACGACAAGATTCTGGCCGATTTGAACGGTCTGATGATCGCCGCCCTGGCCGAGGGGGCCATGGTGCTCGAGACGTCCGAATATCTCGACGCGGCGGGCCGGGCGGCCGATTTTGTCCTCAAGAACATGACCGATGAGCGAGGCGGTCTGCGACATCGCTTTCGAAACGGCCAGGTCGCCATACCCGCAACGGTGAACGACTATGCCTTCTTCATCATGGGATTGCTCGGTTTGTCGCACGCCTCTGGTAATCCCCATTGGGTCGATGCGGCCGTCCGTTTGCAGGGGCACATGGATGCCGCTTTCTGGGATCCGGAACAGGGCGGATACCACCTGACCGATGCCGCCGTTCACGAACTGCCGGTGCGCCCCAAAGAGGTCTACGACGGGGCGATCCCTTCGGCCAATGCCGTGGCCTTGCACAATTTGATCGGATTGAGCCGGCTGACATCCGAAGACGCCTGGTTGTCGCAGGCCGGCCGGTTGATCCAGGCCTTCGGTGGTTCGGTGCGCAAGCAGCCGTCGGCCTATCTGCACACCCTGGCGGGGTGGGAGTTGCTGTCGGACAACCATCCTCGGCGGCCCACCTCAAACTGATCAACCCAAAAAAGGAATTTGGCCATGGGCATCAAAAACCTGACACCGGAAGCATTACGCGAGTATATCCGCAACCACCATGAAAACGACTATGTGCTTGTGGACGTACGGCAACCCCAGGAGTATCGAATGGGCCACATCCCCGGCGCGCGCCTCATGCCGCTTCCCGATCTGGTGCGCGGCATGGATCAGTTGCCGGCGCAAAAAGATCTGCTTTTCTACTGCCACAGCGGCGGACGATCCATGACCGCGGCGGCCATGGTGGCGGAAGAGGGTTTCGGCGAGCGGATATACAACCTTAAAGGGGGGATGCTGGGTTGGGACGGCGCGAAGCTGGCGGATCTCCCCAGGGTGGCTCTATTTGCCGGGCAATCGTTGGCCGGGATGTTCCAAACGGCCATGAACCTGGAGAAGGGGGCGCAGCTGTTTTACGAATCCGTGGCGCAGAAGTGGGCCGGGCAGGATTGGTCCCGGATCTTCGCTCGTCTCGCCCGGGCGGAAATTGCCCATGCACGCACGGTGCATGGATACTGGCGACAGATCGACGAGGCGATCGACCCCTTCGAGCCGATTTATGAGCGAATGAAAGGCGATGTCCTGGAGGGCGGCCTGACACTCGACGAGGCGCTGAAGAGGGCGTCCGGCGTGAAGAAGGATGCCTGCCTGCGTCTCATCGAAATGGCCCTGCAGATCGAATATGCCGCCTTCGATCTCTACCGTAACCTGTCCGACCAGGTCGAAACCGAGGAGGGACGCCAGGCGTTCCTCGGCTTGTCCCACGCGGAAAAGGCCCATATGGAAGCCCTGATCGGCGCTATCGAGGCGTGCTGAAGCGGTTACTTCTTCTTTGTGAAATAATCCGATAGGACCGCTCTCAGCGTCTCTTCGTTGAACGGCTTGTGCAGGATGGCATTGACCCCAGCCGCCATGGCGTCCTCGTTGTCCTGGGACTCGTTCTGGGTGGTGACCATGACGATGGGCAGCTCCTCCCTGCTGAACCACGCACGGATCTGCCGGGTCAGATCCACACCGCTGATATCCGGCATATTCAAATCGGTAAAGATCAAATCGGGCTTGATGCTGCGCACCTGATCGATGGCCTGGGCCGGGAATTCGAACAGGATGGGTTCGCAACCCAGATTGTGCAGGACGCTGCGATAGATATTGAGGATCATTTTTGAGTCGTCCACGGCAAAAATCTTCAGGATATCCAGGCTGGCCGTGCAGGTCTGGCTTTCGATGGCCGCGGCCATTTCGGACTCTCCATGGGCCTTGAGCAGGGCGCTGAAATGGGAACGAATGTCGCTGTGGGCTTGACGGCGAAGGTACTCGGTGGCGAACTGCCGGAAGACTTCCTCCTGGATCAGGTCCATGAAGATCGTATCGCACTCGGTGTCCATCACCGTGCGGCTGATGCGGCGCTCGGCCGGATCTTCGTCGCGGATCATGTTTTTGACCCCGGCGGCCAGAACGGTGTTGTAGTTGTGATCGATAGCACTGGCTGCGGCGGAGCGCACATTGTCCACCGGATCGTTGAGCCCCTGGGCCAGGGCAAAGGCCCCTTTGGCCATGGGCAGCTTGCCCAGGGCCTCGTAGGCGGCAAAGCGCACATTGGCATCTTTGGGTTCGTTGTGCAGCAGTTTGCGGATCGGCGAAATGGCCGATTCATCGCCGATGTCGCCCAGGACATTCAAGGTGTGGATCAATAGGTCCGGGTCGTTGTAGCGCAGGTTGTTGATCAATACCGGTACGGCCTTGCGTCCGATATCGAGCAGACGCTGCTTGCCGGCGTTGCGCAGGTGCGCCATCTGGGCAGAGAGCGTATCGTTGAGACGATCCAGCGCTTCGGGTTCCTGGGAGGTGGCAAACAGGTCCAGAATCATATAATCGAGATCCGGGTCGGCTCCCAGCTTTTCGGATAGGCGCTGGATGGCGGTAGGGGTTCCCAGGGTGCCCAGAGATTGAATGGCAGCGATGACCAGTTCGACGCTGCCGGCGTATAAAAATTCCGAAATCGGCGTGGTGGCCGACGGATCACCGATCATGCCCAGGGAGACGATGGCTCCCCGTAGCGCCTTTTCGTCCTGGTCTTCGTTGAGGATGCCCAGCAGCACCGGTGTGGCTTCTTCCAGCTTGATGTCGCCGGCTACTTCGGCCAGAACGACGCGATGGCTGGGCTTGACTTCGCGCATCAGCATCTGGTTAAGCATCTGTGGATTATCCAGGGCCCTGGAATAGAGAAGCTCCTTAAGGGCCGGATCGGCTTCATGGCCAGCGGGGGGTTGGGCCAGACACGCCACCAGAAGCGGAAAGACAAACGTGTCCGGTGCTTTGCTGATTTCGTACAATGCCTTGCGCTGGATCTGGGGCTCCATCTGGGAATAGTGGGCCATCACCAGGCGGGCCTTGATCAAGTCGTTGGTTTTGATATCGAAACGCAGCTCTTCGAGAAAATGACCTGGATCGACACGGGCCATGGATATCCTCCTTGGAGCGGCCTGGCGCTTCCTGCCGGGCAGACTCTTGTATGCTTGCGGTGACCGGTCGGCGGTGCCCTCGGAGATTGGCGAAGGGGAGTCGAAGGGGTGGTGCAACGCGGACCTCATCTTTTTCATGGTTCATATCGGCATCCCGTAGCTGGGGCTTGAGAGCCATTATTAGTTTTATTTGTGATTCTGCAAAAACGATGTCTGGCCATCGGCCATTGGTACGCCAATGGTATTTTTTTGTTGATTTGCACCGGTCGATTGATGCATGGCGCAGGTCCAGGGTATAGTCAGTGTCCGTCCACAAATAGGCAAATTGGGTTGAGATCAAGGCGTGCGAAAAATTTTACCCCAGGCATATTGTTGATATTCCGAGGATAGAGTTCTTAGCAGAACCAAGATATCGAGCAAATTGGACATTTGTGGATGGGCAATAGTTTGATTCAACCGAACCTCGGACATGGAAGGCGACTCTTTGACCTCCTCCTTCATGGCAGCACACGATACGACCCTTTCTCCAGACCTTTGCGACGGCATCAGGCGAGAATTGGGCACCTGGTACGACGATCTCAAGCGCGATTTGCCATGGCGCCGAACGAGTGATCCATATGCCGTCTGGGTGTCTGAAGTGATGTTGCAACAGACCCAGGTCAAAACCGCTATTCCATATTATCATCGGTTCATGACGCTCTTTCCCGACGTTGGGCACCTGGCCCGGGCAGACGAAATGACGGTATTGAAGGTATGGGAAGGGTTGGGGTATTACACCCGGGCCCGAAACATGCTTCGCGCGGCTCAAGAGATCGTCAAGGTTTCGGGCGGTGAAATGCCTAGTGAGTGGTGCGACCTGCGGCAATTGCCAGGGGTCGGCGACTATATTGCCGCCGCCGTTTTGAGCATCGCTCATGGACAACCCTATGCCGTCGTGGACGGCAACGTGAAACGGGTTTTGGCACGCCTGTTTTTAATGGCAGCCCCCGTTAATCAAGCGTCCGGTCACAAGGTGTACCAGGCCATGGCCGACCAGTTACTGGATCACTCTAACCCTGGACGACACAACCAGGCCATGATGGAACTGGGGGCAGTGGTCTGTACCCCGAGGACGCCATCTTGCGGACAATGCCCGGTTGATTCTTTTTGTCAGGCCCGTCGAACCCGGCAGACCCACTGCTACCCGACGCGCACAAGACGCGCCGGCGTGCCGCACAAACAGCTTGTCGCCGGTGTGGTGCTGAAAAACGGTCGGCTGTTGTTGACCCAGCGGCCAGGCGAGGGGCTCCTAGCCGGCCTCTGGGAGTTTCCCTGCGGATTATTGGAGGCGGATGAGGATTCGGCCGCAGCCTGTGCCAGGTGGATCGAAGAATCGACCGGGTTGAAGGTGCGGGTTGAACGACGGGTTGCCGCCGTTCGACATGCTTACACACATTTCAAGATCCACATCGAGCTGTTTTTGTGCGTCTGGCAGGAAGGAAGGATTCGTTTGAACGGTCCGGCTGCCTTCCGGTGGGTATCGGTTGCCCAACTGGAAGCGTATCCGCTGCACAAGGCCGTGCATAAGGCACTGCCTGAACTGCGGCACCATCTTTCTCTGCCAAGGGTTCTATAGCCCCAATCGGGCATTTGGATCGAGGTATTGTCATGAAGCGCCCCTCTTTGATCACAGGAATGATCCCACAGACGATTCTATCGTTGAGGACCCCAATGCTTTCGCTCCTGCTGTTTCTGTCGGCGGTTTCGGTTGCGAGGGCCGTCACCTACGCCTATATTCCGAGCTACGACGATGACCGGGTCATCCGGGTGCGGGCCAGCGACGGTGCTGTGGCATCTCTCGACATCTCCGCAGCCTTGCCGGACGGCGCGGTTTGCAATCCCCACGGCGCAGCGGTGATGCCTGACGGCAGCTTTGTACTGGTCACCTGCGAGTCGAACGACAGCGTGTTGAGGATCAACGACTCGGATTTTGGCTCCGGTTTGGCCTATAGCCGGACGCCGATCCCAGTCGGCAATTTTCCGCAGGGGGTCGCGATAGCACCTGCCGGAGATTATGCCTATGTGGCCAATTATGATGACGACGCCGTTTCCAAAATCGATTTGACGACGTTTCAAGTGGTCGGCGCGGCCATCGAGGTTGGTGACGGACCATGGGGAATCGATGCGGTCCGCGATGCGGATTCTGATCGGACCCTGGTTTTCGTCTCTAACTTTTTGGATGGCAGCGTGACGGTCATTTTCGATTCAGCGGCGGACGGTATCACCACGGAAACCGTTCCATCCGTCGGCGGCGGTGCCTTCAGCGGCGGCCCGACCGGTATAGCCGGCACCCCCGACAGCCGTTATGTCTATGTGGCCAATCAGAGCAGCGCCAACGTGGCCGTCATCCGGACCAGCGACCGGTCGGTCATCGAGCGTATCGGAATAACCGGCGTGCCATGGGGGGTGGCTGTGGGATCGAGGGGCGATTATGTCTACGTGACCAACAGCAACAGAAGCTCCGTCACCGTGATCGATGCGGTTGCACAGTCCATTCACGCCACCTATGCGGTCGGTTTCGGTCAGCTGGGCGTCGCTGCGCCGCGCAACGGAGATTTCGCATATGTCGTCTGCGCAGACATCGATGACACCATCCGGAAAATTGACCTGAACCAGAATACGGTTACCGAAGTCATCAGGGGTCAAACCAGCGGCGCCGTCGCCTTGGGCGCTTTTATCGGCGGCACGCCTCCCAATGCGCCATCGGATTTGAGCGGTGTGGCAATGTCCGGCAGCCGTATCGACCTGAGCTGGACGGACAACAGCACCGACGAATTGGGGTTCGTGCTTGAACGTCGAAAGGAAGGGGACACGACATTCCTGCAGATCGCGGAATTGCCTGCCGATACCACTACTTACTCGGACATCGGGTTAGCCGGTGAAACGAGCTATGCCTATCGCCTATCTGCATTCAATGAAACCGCAGACTCCGATGATGCCACCACCAGCGCGGAAACCACTGCATCGGACAACGGTTTCTCATGGTGTTTCATCGGCGTCCTGCTTCAAAATTGACGGCACCGTCCGGGCCTGCCATAACCATTGCCATGCGAATTTTGCCAAACAACGCATGGAAAGAATGCCCTTCAGGGTGAATCACATTCAGTTATAACTGCTGCGGGAGGAAAGCATGCCGCCGGTTGTCCGAATGAGGAGACCAATGGGGGGTGCCAGTGGCCGAGCCGGCCATCGAGTGTCCCGGCGGCATGCCATTAACTTTTCGTGAACCTACTGTTGTCCAAACAGAAAGGTCGTCCCTACGGTATTGAGCACGAAGCGATCCGGCATGGCCCGTTCAAATGCGTTGATCGCCTTCCAGCCGGTACAGTGCGTGGGCACGATCATATCCGGCTGGATGGCCTGCATGGCCGCCACGGTCGGTTCGATCAGCGGCTCGCTCATGCCGCTCAAGTGAAAACCTCCGAGCACGGCGTGTATCTTCTCGGTGCCGCTGGTTTTGGCCAGGTGTTTGACCGTATTGATGATGCCCGAGTGGGAACAGCCACCCAAAACCACCAGCCCCTTGTTTTTCAATCGGAACGCGATGGCCTGGTCGTCTTCGAACAGGTCCGGTTTCCATTCGCCGTCCTGCTTCGATTCCAAACCGGGCGAGCCGGTTTCGAAGGCCGTGGTCCGTTCAACCGTACCGGAGACCAGAATCAGACCGCCGGCCACCGTGGAGGGGGCGCTGCGCATGTCGAGGTCCGCGCCGGCCCCCCTGAGCTCTGCTTCGTTCAGCGAGGGCATGGGCACATAGGTTTCCGGCCCGAGTTTGATCCGGCGTTCCACAAAGGCGCCGGGATGCAGCACCAGGGGCAGCCGCCGGCCGAGTTTCTCAAAAAACAGATTCAAGCCACCGAAATGGTCGAAATGACCATGGCTCAGAATCATGCTCTCCACATCTGCGATTCTGTGTTTGACGACACCGAATCTGCCCGCCAGGCTTAACGGCAGCAAGGCGGCGTTGTGATTGATACATTCGCCGGAAATGCCGGCGTCCATCATGATGGTGTGACGCCGCTCGCCGGACTGGACGGTCACCAGGTAGGAAAGTCCATGTTCCGCCTTGGGGGCACTCGGCGGCGGGACCCGCATTCTTTTGATGCCGTCCGTGTCCGGGGCCAGCAGGTCGGTGTAATTGTCCACAAGAAACGTGACTTCGGCGTGGTCGATATCAGGCAGTTGGATTTGCGTCATTTGCGACTCCTTTCATCAATGCCGTTGACCATCTTCCAAGGGAAAATAGGGTTTGATGTCCAGGATCGGCGTGCCGTCCAGCGTATCGAGTCCCTTGACGCGGATGCGGCAACCATCGACCTTCAACACCTCCACGATCGACATGCCGATGGCATTGGGCCGCCTGGGGGAACAGATGCTGAAGACGCCCATTGGGGCATCCCGATGGGGCGGCGTCTGGCGGAGCAGCTCCGGCGTGAAGGGGGGACTGCGGTCAAAGTGAAACAGCACCACGATGCGCTGGCCGGGAGTGATGTCACTCACAGCGGCTTCATATTCGGGAAGGAGATTGAGCCACCCCTCCACATCCGACATAGTGTGATGCCGCGGGGTGGCTTGTTCTCCGGGATCCCGTTCGATGGTTCCGATGGCGTTGAAGACAATGGACATGGTGTGCGTCTATCCTTCAGGCCTTCAGTTTCTGCAAGGCCTGTTCGCCCGCAATGGAGATCGGTTCCAAACTAGGCTCGGAAGAGATGTCCGGATTGCAGGCGCACATGTGGGTGGTCAGATCCGACATGGTCTTTCCCCCCCAGATCAGCGCGTTGACCGTATCGATGGATTTGGCAGATGCAACGGTGTGGGCCACGATCTGGCCACCGATCAATTTTTCGGTCTTCTTGTCGAACACCAGCTTGATGCGCCAAGGCTGCACGCCGGGAATCATGCCGTGCTTGCTTCTCGAATCCACTGTGGCCGTAATGGTATCGAAGCCTTCCCTTTTCGCCTCCTCTTCGGTCAATCCCGTGGAGGTGGCCACCCGTTCGAAGAACTGGCATCCGCCGGCATTCAGGACGCCGGGAAAAGGAATGGCGTAACCGGCCAGCCGTTTGGCGGCCAACCGCCCCTGGATGACGGCCGGACCGCGCAACTGACCGGGCACCGGTTTGCCGGTAATGAAGTGAAATTTTTCCACGCAATCGCCGCCCGCCAGAATTTGCGGATCGGAAGTCTCCTGGTACGGGTTGACCTTGATGCCGAAACGGCCGACCTCCAGGCCGATCTCCGTGGCCAGTTCCACGTTGGGCCGGGTGCCGATGTTCATGAAGACCATGTCGGCGGGCAGCTCTTTGCCGGAGGCCAGAAGCACGCCAGACACCTTGTCCGCCGTGCCGATGATTTTTTCTACCTTCTCGCCGGTCATGACCCTGAGCCCTTTTTCTTCCAGGTGGGCCTTGACCAGGGAGGCCATATCCATGTCCAGCATGAGCGGCAACGGCCGGTCCATCAGTTCCACGATGGTGATGTCCATTTTATCCTTGGACGTTGCGGCCAACAGGGAGGCCACCTCCAGGGTGATAAAACCGGCGCCGATGAAAAGTATTTTCCTGGGTTTTTTCTCCAGGAAGTAATTTTTGATCCTGCAAGCTTCCGGCAAGCCCCGCAAGGTCATGACCCCTTCGAGATCCCGGCCTTCGATGGGGGGCACCATCGGGCTGGCCCCCGTGGCGAGAAACAGCTTGTGATAGTCAAGGGTGTCGCCATTGGCCAGCGTCACCTTGCGATCGGATGCATTCACCCCGACCACCTCGCCCTCGATAACTTCGATCCCGGCGTTTCTCAGGTTTTGATCGGGAACCACGATCGCGTCTTCCGCGGCCAGACCGGCCACGACGTGGGGAAGCGCTCACCTGACGATGAAATACTGCTCTTTGCGAATGACAGTGACGTCCACCTCCGGCATCAGTTTTTTAGCCAGCATGGCGCATGGCCCCCCGGCGCCGCTGCATCCCACGATGATGAGCCTTTCACCTTTTTTCATAGGTTCCCTCCTTTTGGCCGATTAAGGAAAAATCATGGATGGGCCGTGATTAAAAATTGAACACTTTCGCCTCCGCCGCCATGTCAATCAGATGCGGCCCACCATCGAGCTGCATGTTGGAATAAAACAGGGCCTCATCGACTTTACGGTTTTTGGCGCACGGCGTGCAAATACCTATTTTAACTTCATTTTCAACGAGGTAGGGCAGATAGTCCTGCGGACAGTCCCCGGTATCCGTTCTTTGGGAGAGATCCCGTTCCTGGTTGGCCCACATCACGCCGCTGTCGATGAAAAAAAGGTCCACATGATGCCCCTTGGAGTGGGCGATTTTGGCAAATTGGAAGCAGCGGGTGGCAGATTCGTTGTCGTCTTTACTCAAAACAAATAGAAAATTGGCCATCTCAAGCGCTCCTTTCTTTGGCTTCAGGATTTGTCATCTGCGAATGCTTTTTTCTATTTCACCTAATGGGCACGATCAGGCCAATCGCTTGCCGGCCCCGGGGCCCGGCGCCACAGCGTAGATTTCTTCAACCTGCATGATGACGGCTCCCTTGGATTTCAGGGGAAAGCCGGCTTTGTTGCTCATTTCCTCGATCCAACGGGCGGTCTCTTCAAAACGCGGGCCTGAAGTTTCGATGGTGACGGATCCCTTCAGCTGGTAGCCTTCGTGTCCTTCCCAGAACGTGACGGCGACGCGCGGGTTGCTTTTCATGTTTTGCAGGGTCTTGCCGAAAAACTGGTCGGATATGAGAACCGTTTCATCATCGAGAATTTTCTTGGCACCTACCGGGACACCATTGGGGGTGCCGTCGGGTGTGGCCGTGATGAGAACCGCGGTACGTACTTTCGTGAAGAGTTCCTGGATGCGTTGGGTCATTTTTGCCATTAGTCTTCTCCTCGTTTTATCCCAGTGGTTTATATGCATCGACGATCAGCGAAACGTTGTTGATTTTGCCTTCCCGGTTGCGGTGGTCCAGAAGCAGGGACCGGTAGACCGGGCCATCTTGGATGGACCATTGATGGTAATGAAAGCGGCCACGTTCGTCGCAATATTCCAACAGATCCACCCGAAAACCGGCTTGCTCGAAGAGCTTGGGGAAGCGGCGGTAGTCATACAAGACCTTGTGGTCGGCGGCCGGATGATCGGTCGGACCCGGTCCGCCCACCCTCGCATGTCGCTGGTAGTCGGGATCGGGAAAGTTCCCGTCAGGCACGGCGCAACGCAAGTATCCACCCGGTTTAAGCCAATATAAACACAACTCCGCCGCCGCCCGACCCTCCTCTTCGGTCAGGTGTTCCCATACGTGTTCGCATAAAAAAGCATCGGCCCGCCGCTTTCCGAAGAACGAGCTCCAGAGCTCGGGGCGCAACAGGTCCAGCGAAGTCTTGTCGGTGGCGATCCAGTCAGGCCAGGATTGCCCGCCGGCACCTATGATCACTCTTAGGGGTCGATCCGGTGGCACCCCACCAACACTCTGCATGGCGCATTATCCCCAATTTCCAGATTATGAATCAACCCTGTTTTTCATTTTGGGATCACACCGCTTTCTGGGCAGCATGACCCACAGGGTCGGGGAACTCGATGGTCGTCACAATCTGTCGCATGATTGTTGCGGTCGGCGATGTGACGAAAGCCGATACAAACGATTGCCCGCTATCACAAGCCATTGCGATCTGGGGATCGATGGGAATGGATCCCAGAAAAGGCACGTTCATGCTGCTGGCAATGTTCCGGCCGCCCCCTGAAGAGAAAATGTGCGTGACTTCACCGCACTTCGGGCACACAAAGCCGCTCATGTTTTCGACGATGCCCAATATGGGTACATTCAATTGACGGCAGAAGGTGACCGACTTACGAACATCCACGGCCGACACCTTCTGGGGTGTGGTCACGACAATGGCGCCATCCAGATGACCGATCAGTTGGCAAACCGACAGGGGTTCGTCACCGGTACCCGGCGGCGAGTCGATGATCAGATAGTCCAGGTCTCCCCAGGCCACGTCTTTAAGGAACTGCTTGATGGCGATCATTTTCATGGGGCCACGCCAGATAATGGCATCGTCCTGTTTTTGAAGAAAAAAACCGGCACTCATCACTTTCAAACCCTTGACGTTCACCGGGAGGAGGTTTTCGCCATCTCCCTGAACCCCATGCAACTCGATACCGAGCATGGTGGGAACGCTCGGGCCGTGAATGTCCACATCCAGCAGACCGACCTTTTTTCCCTCCATGACCAGGGCCATGGCCAAGTTGACGGCGACCGTGCTTTTCCCGACGCCGCCCTTTCCCGAGAGAACGACGATTTTGCGTTGGATCCGGCAGAGCCGCGACTGCAGTTTTTGCCGGTCCTGGAAGTCCTTTTCACTTTCCCCTTTTTGGGGGTTCTTCGCAGAGCAGCTCTTGTCCCCACAACTGCTGCAACCCGATCCGTCTTTGTTTGTTGTGTCTTGCGATGTTGATTCCACGTGCCGATGACTCCGTTGTTGTAGATGATTTGCATTTTAAGAACAGGGTGAATCGTCTGATCAGCCTGCTGGATGCGAGCTTTGGCTCTGCGCATTGCCGGTGAGCCCCGGCATGCGAAAGCAGGCATCTCCCAGACAGCCTTTTTGAAACGCGGCGATCACCGCGTCCACATCGCCGCATGTGAATCCGATAACACGGACGCCGGCATGCTTGAGCGCACTTTCCAGGGCAAAGCTGATGGCGCCGCAGATCAGGATATTCACGCCGATGTGCGCCAACTCCTTGATCCGGCCAAAGGGCCCCAAGCTCGTAAGGTAGACGCTTTCCCTCGTGATTTCGTGATGTTCCGCCATGTCGACCAGCAAGAGCCGTTCAGACACATCGAAAACCGGTGAAACGCGGCCATTCCATTGTGATATGGCAATTCGCATGGCGTTGGTTGAGCAACAGGCGTGCCAGGGGATGTTCGGATGAGATTGGGCCGCGGCATGTGGATTTGGGGGCTGCAAGGCACAATATGGATTGTAAACAACGATGCAATATGCAATATTAGCCACCCTGGTATTCTGGTAAATTGCATGAGTTAATCGGTTCAGGGAGGTGCCATGCACGATGACAAGGAAGCGCATCATCGGGATGTGATTCTCGATTCGGTCAATGAGGGCGTTTTTACGGTGGATTCGCGGTGGCGTATCACCGCATTCAATCGGGCCGCAGAGCAGATCACCGGCATCATGCGCAGTGAGGCCATAGGAAAGGCATGCTGTGACGTTTTTCATGCCGATATTTGTGAAAAGGCGTGTGCCTTGCGGCAAACTTTCGATACGGGTCGATCGATCGTCAATGCCACCGCGCATATCGTAACCAACCAGGGGCACCGGGTACCCATTCGCATATCCACTGCCATTCTCAGGGACCGGCGCGGAAGAGTCATCGGCGGGGTCGAAACCTTCCAGGACCTGAGCCAGATCGAAGAACTGCAGAAAGAGCTGGAAAGCCGTTATACCTTTGAAGATATTGTCGGCCGCAGCGATGCCATGATGGAAGTATTCAAGGTGCTGCCACAGATCGCCGAAAGCAGCAGCACCGTCTTGATCGAAGGTCCCAGCGGCACCGGCAAGGAGCTTTTTGCGCGTGCCATTCACAATTTGTCGCCGCGCGCCAAGCATCGTTTTGTGGCCGTCAATTGCGCTGCCCTGCCCGATACGCTTCTGGAGAGCGAACTTTTCGGGCATAAGGCCGGTGCTTTCACCGATGCCCGGCACGACAAGGCCGGCCGTTTCGAGATGGCCGATGGGGGGACTATTTTTCTCGACGAGATCGGAGACATCTCCCCGGCCATGCAGACGCGGCTGCTGCGGGTGCTTCAAAACCATGTCATCGAGCCATTGGGCGCCGTGCGGCCCAAAACGGTGGATATCCGGGTGCTGGCCGCCACCAATAAGGACCTGGCCGGACTGGTTAAAAGCGGCGCTTTCCGCCAGGATCTCTACTATCGGATCCGAGTGATCCATCTGGTGTTGCCCATGCTCCGGCAGCGGCGTGAGGATATCCCCCTCCTGATCGATCATTTCGTGCAAAAATACAACAGGTTGCAGGGAAAGGACATCGCCGGCGTGTCAGTGGAGGTGGTGTCCCGGCTCATGGAGCACGATTTTCCGGGCAACGTCCGCGAACTGGAAAACATCATCGAGCAGGCCTTCGTGCTGTGTCGCGGCGGCATGATCGAAATGCATCATCTGCCACCTGAACTTCGTTCCGAAACCCTTGCACGCCGAGATACGGGTGGCCCGGTGAACTTGAAGAGCATGGAGCGGCAGTTCATTCGCCAGACCTTGAAGTACCATAACGGCAATCGCCGGGAAGCGGCAAGGGACCTGGGCATTGATGTGTCCACGCTCTATCGGAAAATCAAGTCCCTGGGCATTGAAGTGCCGGAAACTGATGGCCGCAGTAGAAAGAATTGAGCAACGACAGAAACAAATCTCTCCATACCCGTTTGCCTGTTTCAAGGATATGGGTTTAGAATTGCAAATTGCAATACTGGCACGGTTGCTGATTTGCTCCTATAAATTATTTCGAATATAAATTAGATAGATAAATCTGATTTAGCTATAGGCATGCAAATTGCTGATGGTCTTTGTGCCATCCGGCAGCCAACATGTTGATGAACGCTTGCCGGTTCTTTCAACGGAGTTTAAACCTATGCCCAACCGCAAGGCCCAAGTCGCTCCGGCGACAATGACCGATGCAATCCTCGAGAGCATCTCCGATGGCGTCTTTACGGTGGACGAGCATTGGCGGATTACCTCGTTTAATAGCGCGGCGGAGGTCATTACCGGAATTCCGCGCGCCCAGGCCATCGGTCGGCGCTGTTCTGAGGTGTTTCGCTCGAGCATGTGTGAAACGGAGTGCCCGCTTTTCCAGACTCTGAAAAACAAAAGACCGATCATCGGAAAGTCCGGCTATATCATCGATGCCAACCAGGCCAGGATCCCCATCAGTGTCTCCACGGCCGTTCTGCGCGATGCACAGGGGCGTATTGTCGGCGGGGCCGAAACCTTCCGGGACTTGAGCGAAGTCGAAACGCTGCGGCAGGAACTCGCCGGCCGGTCCAGGGTGGGCGATATCGTCAGTCGCAGCCCGCTGATGCAGCGGGTGTTTGAAGTGCTGCCGGCCATTGCCGCCAGTCCGAGCACGGTCCTGATTCTCGGCGAGACCGGAACCGGCAAGGAACTCATGGCCAGCACCATCCACTCACTCAGCCCCAGGCGCAACGGTCCCTTTGTGGCCGTCAACTGTGGTGCCTTGCCCGATACGCTGCTCGAGTCAGAGCTCTTCGGCTACAAGGCCGGTGCGTTTACCGGTGCCAACAAGGACAAGCCTGGACGGTTCGCCATGGCCAAGGGGGGTACCCTGTTGCTGGATGAAATCGGCGAAGTCAGCCCGGCCCTGCAGGTGCGCCTGCTGCGGGTCTTGCAGGAGAGGACCTTCGAGCCGCTGGGGGCGACGGCCTCAGAACTGGCCGATGTCCGCATTATCGTCGCCAGCAACAAGGACTTGGCCATGGAGATGCGCCAGGGGTCGTTTCGGGAAGATCTCTACTATCGTGTCAATGTGGTACGGGTCGAACTGCCCCCCCTGCGGCGCCGAAAGGAGGATATCCCCCTGTTGGCCGAACAGTTCGTCGCGCGTTTCAATCGCCTGCAGTGCAAGGAGATCAAAGGTATCGCGCCCGAAGCCTTGTCGCTCATGATGGCCCACGAGTGGCCTGGAAATGTCCGTGAGCTGGAAAACGTCATCGAGCGCGCGTTTGTGCTCTGCAATAAAGACGTGATCGGCATGGAGCATCTGCCGGACGAGCTGACGTCCCACCGCAGACCCGGCGGCCTGCTGCCTTCGGGCATTAAGGAGGCGCGCAATTTAATCGACAGCCAGACCATCCGAACCGCATTGGAACAAAACGGCTACAACCGCTTGGCCGCCGCCCGGGCCCTCGGTATCCATAAAAGCACCCTTTTTCGCATCATCAAGCGACTCGACATCACTTTGCCTGAGCAGGATGGCCGCTCCATGAGCAGCAAGAAACAGGGATGAGGGCGCGGAGCGAGTATAGTCTTATTTTAGCTACTGTACGACAGTTAGGAGGGCGCTTTTATGCTACCGTGACCTTCCATGCCTGGCGTTCCAGGGGATGCAAAAAATAATTAATACAATTGGATAAATTAAATCACGCAATAGGCCGAGCCTTGGCATGCCGAATGCTAAAACACTTTAAAGACCTATAAGCGTCGCTCGCTATCAGGCATTGGAGTGCACCGCCTGGCAGATAAATGCGGCACCCTTTATCACACTTCTTAAGGAGGAGGAAATCAGCGCATGACGCAACAGCCGATCACGCTCGGCGTGAAAAAAAATCAGACGTTTTTGGAAAAAGTGAAGGAGATCCTGCCCGATGGCGGGAATTTAAACCTGTGCCTGACGTGCGGTGCCTGTTCGTCCGGTTGCCCGGCCACCGGACTCGACAATATGGATCCGCGCAAGTTTTTGCGCATGGCCGCCCTGGGAATGGATGAGGAGATCCGGAAATCGGATTGGGTGTGGATGTGCTCCATGTGCCAGCGATGCATCTACGTCTGCCCGATGAAAATCAATATTCCTCAGTTGGTTTTCAACGCGCGCGCCCTGTGGCCCAGGGAAGAGCGCCCCAAGGGCATCCTTGGGTCGTGCGACATGGCTTTGCGCAACGACAGCTGCAGCGCCATGGGTACCTCGCCGGAAGACTTCCAGTTCGTGGTCGAGGACGTGCTGGAAGAGTACCGGGAGAACCAGCCGGAATTTGCCGAAATGGAGGCGCCCATCGACAAACAGGGGGCCGAGTTCTTCCTTAACCAGAATTCACGCGAGCCGGTCACGGAACCGGATGAGATGGTGCCCCTGTGGAAAATCCTGCACCTGGCCGGTGCCGATTGGACCTATGGGTCCAAGGGATGGGGCGGCGAGAACTACTGTATGTTTCTGGCCGATGACGACGCCTGGAAGCACATCACCAGCACAGCGGCCAAGCAGGCCGACGATCTGGGGTGTCGCGTCTTTCTCAATACCGAGTGAGGGCACGTTACCTTCTCGGTCCTGGCAGGACTGAAAAAATACAACATTCCTCATAAGTTCGAGGTCAAGAACATCTACGAATACTACGCCAAGTGGATTCGCGAGGGCAAACTGAAGGTCAATTCCGACTGGAACAAGGATCTGAAGATCAAGTTCACCGTCCAAGATCCGTGCCAGATTGTGCGTAAAAGTTATGGCGACCCCATTGCCGAAGATCTGCGCTTCGTTGTCAAGTCCGTGGTCGGCGAAGACAACTTCATCGACATGCAGCCAAATCGGTCGAACAATTACTGCTGCGGCGGCGGCGGCGGTTTCCTGCAGTCCGGCTATAAGGAGGCGCGCTTGGAGTATGGTCGGCTGAAAGATCAGCAGATTCAAACGACCGGTGCGGATTACTGCATCGCCGGATGCCACAACTGCCACGCCCAGATTCACGAGCTGAGCGAGCATTACGGCGCCGGTTATGGCGTTGTGCATTTGTGGACCCTGATCTGCCTGTCCCTCGGTATTTTGGGGCCCAACGAGCGCGAGTACTTGCGCGACGATTTGAAAGAGGTCAATGTCTTTCATCCCGAAACCGCGATGTAGACATTGATTTCAAGGGCCGTGCTGCAATCCCCCGGTACAACGACACCGAGGGGTCTGCCGTACAAAGGTGAATGGATGGATCGGAAGACTCGAAGCGTTTTTCTTCGAGTCTTCCGTAATTTTCATTTCAGAGCCGTTACATGATCACCTATACGCTCGAAGAACTGAATCAGAAAAGAGTAGAAGTCCTAGTTGGTACAGAGCGCGCGATTCTCAACCATCGCGAAACCTATCGCGCATTGAGACATTTGCTGCGGGATATAAACTGCGGCCAACTGGATGTATCGGATTATTACCGAACCGCCATGCGACTGGCGACGTTGCTCAAAGAAATGAGTGATGGCGCCGACCAAAACATATTTCATCTTTTTGCGACCCAGGTGGACCCTGCCAAGGAAGGACGAGCCCGCTGGTTTCGTGTGGCCTGCTTAGATTTGGCGGAGCACGTAAAAGATATCGAGCGTTGGCGGGCCGGCAAATCACGGCTGAGAATCGTTAAGTAGTGCACTGACGGTCGCAGACCCGCGTCTCTTCCAACCGCCATGGTCGCTGATCTGGAATGACCGTCTTTTTATTCTTCTCTTCTTTAAAGTAAAAATAACGAAACATACCAACACGTTAAGTCATTCGAGACAGCCTTCTGAAGGTTGGCACGTGCCGTGCTAGTAATATGTTATCGGAGGACTCGATTGAATCCCACGAACGCCGCCTTCACTACATGGAATAGCCGGATCGCCCCTGTTTTTGATGTGGCGCGAACGGCTTGCATTGTCGAAGTCGATCAGGACGGCCGCGTGTCACGGCGAATGGAGACATTCAAGGATGACTTGCCGGCCCAGAAGGTACTGTGCCTGGTTCAGTGGAAAATTGAAACCCTCGTCTGCGGGGCCATCTCTCGCTCTCTGCAATCGATTTTGACGGCTCAGGCCATACGGGTCATTCCTTTTGTGGCGGGAGATCTGCAAGAGGTGATCGAGGCCTGGTTGAAAGGTTCCATCGAAGACGCCGCTTTCGCCATGCCGGGGTATGGCGGACGGCGCCATCGCAAGATGGGCGGCGCGTCTCCAGTCGGCATGGGAGCATGGGTTCTTAACCCTGAGGAGGCACAGAATCCCAAGAGGGGAGGTCGCAGACGAGGTCACTCCCACGGTCAAGGTCGATCGGCGCTTTCAGCGGTCGGCGTTGAAGAATATCTATGTCCGAAATGTGGTCGACGGGAACCCCGCCAAACAGGGATGCCTTTTACAATGGTGCAATGCCGCACGTGCGGCACTGCGATGGTCAGCGCATCCTATCAAAGTTCAAAACCAAGGAGGTGACACATGCCAGCAGGAAATGGCAGAGGACCAACGGGATTGGGCCCCATGACCGGTCGAGGTCTGGGCTATTGCAGCGGAGGGGTAGCCCCTGGATATGGCAACTTGTCGGCCAGACGGGGCTACGGTATGTTCCAGGGGCGCGGCCGGAGAGGCGGTTGGCGGTGCTGGCAAGGCGGCGGAGCTGGCAGGATGAATTCGGGCGGATATGCGCCTTTTGCTCAAGGGGCTTCTCCCGAGTTGGAACGACAGTCGCTGAAAAGTCAGACGGACCTGTTGCAGTCTGAACTGCAGCGCATACAGCAGCGCCTGGCCGATTTGGAAGGAGAAAAAGAGATTCCCACGACCGCATGACATCAGCCGCTACAGGCCGCAAGGGCGGACTTTACGCCTGCCCGCAATTGCGCTAAGGTAATTTGCGATAGTTCTGTCGCGGGCGATTATCCGATCGTCCGCTCGTCGATCGACAACGTGCAAGACGATATCCCAAGGACAGCGGCAAATGGCCTTTGCGCTTGAACTTGACCTTTCCAGACACTGCATCCAAACCGAGATCAAACGGCTGCACAACCGCGCGGTATCGCGCTATTTTCGTTCAGATCCGGAAACCCGCCAGAGCCTTGAGCAGATCATCGAAATGACCCGGCACGCGCTTGAATCACTTGATTTTCAATATCTTCGCAGTCGCCATGCGCCGTTGGCCGGCCAAAGCAATGCACATGTTTTGCTGACACGGGAAGACGATCGCATCGGTATCGTTTTGGATGGCAGAAATATTTTTCCCGACCGCTAAAAAAAGAGATTGGGGTCGATCATTCCAATGGCAGCAAAGCCGACATATGAGCAATTGGAAGCCAAAGTAAAATCCCTGGAGAGCGCGCTGGCGGCGTCCAGACGGCAGGACAATACGGTCATCCGTCAACTTTCCGAAGATTTCAAGCAACTCGCCGATCGCTCCCAAGATGCCGTCTATCAATACGACATCGAATCCAGGACGTTTCCTTTTTTCAACAAACAGTTTTTATCATTATATGCAATCGAAGAAAATGGAGCCAAAATTCTGTCGCCCGGCAGCGTGCTCCATCGCATCCATCCCGATGACCGCCAAAAGGCCAAGGCAGCCAGGACCGCCTCCCTCAAGTCCCTCAATCCTATCGGAGAGATAGAATATCGTCTCTTGCAAGACGACGGCTCCGTTCGGGTGATGCACGATCGATGGACCGTCGTTCGGGATCCTTCCGGTACTCCGGTCGCGGTCGAGGGGTTCATCCGCGACAACACCTGGCGCAGGCAAGCCGAGATGGAGTTTGAATTATCGATTCGAAACTCCTTGATCGGCTGTTATATTGTACAGGACGGCGCATTCAAATATGTCAACCCGGAATTCATGCGTATCACAGGGTATAATGAAGAAGAGTTGATCGGGACCAGGCCCCTGAACATCGTTCAGGAGAACTATAAGACACGCGTTCGGGAAAATTGCATCCAGATGCTCAAAGGCGAACGGTTTTTCCCATACGAATTTTGCATCGACGACAAATCCGGTCACCCCAAATGGATTCTGGAAACCGCGACATCGATTCAATATCAGGGCCGAAGGGCCGCCCTGTGCTATTTTATGGATACTTCCAAAAGCAAAGAGGTTGAAAAAGAGCGTCTGGCCAAGGAAAAATTATTGTCGGTCCTCGAGCTGGCGGGTGCCGTCGGCCATGAACTCAACAATCCGCTGCAAGTCGTCATGACCTGTAGTGAAAAATTGGCGCCTGCCGCGGTTGGCAAACCACGCGACGTGAAATTGTTCCGCCTGCTCAAGGATAACATCGAGCAGATGAGAAAAAAAATAATCATGTTTCAAAATATCACCCAATATGCCACCAAGGATTACGTGGGTGATAAAAAAATTATCGATATCGAAGCCGCATCGTCTGAAACACCTGCGGATCGTCGCTGAATGGACCCCTTGTCCGATCGCATAAGGGGCAGTGGATTTATTGCGTCATTCTGGCGTGCAATTTCCGGATGCGGGCGCTGAGCACCTTGCAGATCGCCAGGGCGATCTGGGGATATTCGCGCACCATCTCTTTGAATTCCTGTTTGTGCAGCATCAGCATGCGGCACGGGGTTGTCGTACGGATCGTAGCGGTGCGGGGAAGGTCTTCAAAAAGCGCCATTTCACCGAAATAATCGCCGGCATCCATGTTGTCCAGTTCGATTTCTTTGCCATCTTCCTGCCGCTTGAAAACAGACACCCGGCCTTCGATGATCAGATACAGGGTGTCGCCCTGATCGTTTTCCTTGATCACTTCCTCGTTTTCCGCAAAATCGATCTCTTCGGTGACAGAGGCGACCGCTGCGAGCTCGTTGACTGTCAGCTGTTCAAAGATCTCGATTCTTTTCAGCCATAGAATGATTTTGGGCAAGGTGAGGGATTCGGTCATGGAACCTTCCTCCTTGGGTTCTGCGATTGGGGATGATGACAGGATCTGGCGTGCCAACCGGCGCACATGGGGGTTGAGGTGGTTGGCCAGGGGTTCGATGTCGGATCGTCCGATGTAAGGTTTTTCCGATTCGGCGTTGATCTGTAACGCCAATAACACGGCCATCCAATCATAGCGCTGCAACAGGTGTTGAATGAGAGCGCTTCCGTCTTTGGAGAATTTTTTGATCTTGAACGCCTTGCGGCCGATGGCCAACACCTGTTCTACGGGTCGCTCGTCGATCAGCGGCAGTAAAATGCGGGTCAGGGACCGGTCGATCATATCATCAATGGCTTCCTGGCTGTTGCCCCGTTGTCTGGCGTCGGGCGACAGCAGGCCGCGGGCAATGATCCGCATGCGCCCGCTGCGGTCTTCGATGCTGAGCACGCGCAGCACATTCTCGACCAGCTCCATCCGCTGCTGCGCGAGGTGCTCCAGAAGCAGTTCCCGTGCCGGGGTTTTGGGCAGGTTGGACAAACTCTTGGTTTCGGCCAAGGATTTATAGGCGCCTTCGATCTGGTTTCGTGCGAAACGGAACAGGTCCGGGTCCTTGATCTGCAGTCGGTCCAGCAAATCGAAGAGAAGTTCGCGGGAGGGCTTGCTTGGCGTGTTCAAGGCCTTTATGAGTGTCTTCCCATCCTGGAAACGGGCGCTCTCGATGCGTTCTGCGGCGGTATGTCGAATTTCCGCAAGCGGGTCGGCGAGCAGGGCGACAACCGTTTTGAGACTGGATTTATCGGTCACGTGGAAAGCGCTCAGGGCCGCCAGCCGGACGCGCTGATCGTTGTGACCGAGATAAGGGGTCAGGATGGCGTTCAGGTCGTGCTCGCCCGCCGCGTGCATGGCGTCGATGATCTCCGGCAGTAAACCCTTGTCCCTTTCGTCTTCAAGGCGCTTCTTCAGTGCCGGCAAAAAACGGGTGTCGCGGGATAACCCGGCCGCGATGATACCGGCCTTGCGCGTGCCGGCATCATCGGCATCGAGCCATGCCTGGATGAGCGCCCGCGCCGTTTCCTGGGCCTGGGCCATCAATCCGGCCACGGCATAGGCCCGAATCATGGGGTCCGGGTGATCCATGAAGACCGTTCGATCGAAGGCGGCCGTGGCGCCGGTTCCCAGGCGATAAACGGTTTTCAATACGGTCAGGGTCAAGGTCGGGTTGTGGCGATTCGCCAGCTCCATGAGCAGTGCGGACGCATTGGCACCGACATTGGGTGTCAGCAATTCGAGGAGCGCCATCTGCATTTCGGGGGCGAGCATCGGTATGCGCTCGATCAACAACCGGTCGGTATCCGGCACGTTGAGCCGCCGCATCAAGCGGGCATACCAGACGACCTCCTGCTGCTCGGCGTTGCGGAATGCTTCCGCCAGCTCGTTTTGAATGGAACGATCCCGAAACAACTGAGAGACTTCGTTTTCTTCCATGGATTTCAGGTCGAGCTGGTTGTCCTTGATCAGACTGGAGAGGATACCGGCGTAGCGCAATTTGAGAAGGATGGGGGCAAGTAGCCAGCCGAGGACAAATGGCAGGGCCACCAGGGAGAGATAGCGCGGATGAAAGAGACGATCGCCGATCAGAATCAGCCCGGAGCCGACAAAGAGGCCGATGCGCACCACCGTTCCGCGTAAAAATGGACGCACCATCGCGCGGTAAGATTCCGGGAACAACCCCATCACCACCGCGTTGGCCGGTATGTTGATCGTCGTGCGAATGATCTGCGTGGACATCCGGGCGTAGATCGCCGAGACCACATCGAATCGCAGGAGGAATGCGGTAAAAGCGAAAATGTAGTTGAGCGGGTGGAACATCAGGGCCACGGGCAGGCCCCAGCGGCCGTAAATCTTTCCGACGAAGAGCAGTATGATCAGACTGATGATGTTTTGTACGCCCCGGAAATAGCCGAAAAATTGAATGAGTCCCGATTCGGTGGCAAAGGTGCGGTCCACGGCGAAGTTGAACTGGTAATTGATGATGGGGATCACCACATTGGGCATAAGGGTCAGCAGGATCATCAGCCGCAGCAGCAGGGACTCTTTCATCATCGGGGCCACGGCTTTGATCTCCTGGATCATGGACTTTTTTTCTTTCGAACGACCCGTTTTTGATTCGATGTTCAATATGGAGGGGAACCGGCCCATCATGCCGCGTACCGCGCCGGCGCCGATGATGCTGATGATCAGATAGATCACCAGCAGATTATCGACGTTGAACCAGCGCACCAGCCAGGGGGTGCCGAAGCTGCCCAGGATCTGGCCGATGACCCCTCCGGCCGTGATCAGTGGGAAGAGCCGTTTGGATTGCCGGGTATTGAAAAGGTCGTTGGCCAGGTTCCAGAAGAGCATGGCCAGCAACACCTCGTACAAGGCTTTGAGCATGAAAAGGATCGGGTAGACCAGGTCGATACCCAGCGGGATCAGCAGGCGCATCCCCATGACGCTGGCGCCTGTGAAAAGAAAGGTGCCGGCCAGCAGGTTGGGGCCCGGAAAGCGCTGCATGAAACCGGCCATGATGCCCATGGCCACCACGGTGACGATGGCATTGAGCATGTTGACGACCGGCATGAACTCGACGCCGTAACGCTTCAGAAAAGCCGTTTCGGCATAATTGTTGAGCAGCATGCCCGAAGTGCGTACGAGAAAGAGCAGGGCCAGGGTCCAGAGGAACAGGCCGATCTCCTTGTCGTAAACATCGAGCCAACGGGCGATGCGCTTGAGCATGTTCAAACCAACCTATGGTTCGGGCGTAAAAACCAGGCGAAATCCCGTCGTGTGAAGTCGGCTGGCAGGATGGGCGTGGGCGCGGTTGGCCGATCGGCAGGCGTGTCCTGGACCGAACCAACTGCCGCCGCGCCGCACGCGATCCTTGCCGCTGACAGGCCCCTGGGGGTTAATTCGCCGGGTTTGAGGGTAGGGGCCGAACCAATCCTGGACCCATTCCCAGACATTTCCGTGCATGTCGTAGAGCCCCCAGGCGTTGGGGCCGAAGCTTTTGACCGGTGCCGGGCTCTCCTGGCTGGTTTGCAACCCCGGGCGCTGTTCTATGCAACCGCTCTCCCCATAATAGCTGCCGGCGTACATGGCCCGCGAGCAGTCGATGCGATCCCCCCAGGCATATGCGCTCCGGGTCCCGGCGCGGGCGGCGTACTCCCATTCCGCCTCTGTGGGCAATCGATAGGTGCCTTTGCCCATCGCATTGAGCTTTTGGATGAATTTACAGGCATCGAACCACGAGATTTTCGTCGCCGGCAGGGTTTTGTCGCCCAGCCAGCGCAAAAAGAAACCGCTGCCCATGATGGCCTGCCATTGGCCCAGGGTGACTTCGCTGGTCTGCAGATAGAACGGCTTGTCGATGACGACCGGGTGCTCCCGCTCGTTGTCGCTCCGATGGGGTTCATCGGCAGGGCTGCCCATGGTGAAAGCGCCTGCGGGTATCTGCACGAATTCCATACCCAGTGAATTGACGAACATTTTCATTGCGCTTTCGGCGGCGGCGAGGCAAGGCCAAAGGCAGATCAGGAGGATGAGTGCCGGAACCCATCGGCTTGGGACCTTCAAAAAGGGGCAGATCATGGTGTATCTCCAATGGTTTTATCGCCTTACAGATAGTTCAACGATCATAAAGGTTTTTCCCCCGATTGCCAAGGGGCAGACACTGTTTGATCTCGCACCACTTATGATATAGACAAGTCACATCAAAGGAGATTCCGTCGCCATGCCCCACCCCGAGGCCGATATTCTTCTGGTGCAGCCGCCGGTTCACCATCCGGCCTGTTATTCGACCGTCCTTCTGAGGGTCGCGGCCGTGTTGCAGCGCGACGGTCATACCATCCGTCGTTTCCATGCCGGTGCGGGATATTTCAACTATGTGGTGGGGAATGCCCGTGTGCAGGCCGATTTGCAGGCACGGGTCGCCGAGCGTCTGCAGGGGGGCGATGACCAGGGGGCGGAAGATCGGGTCCGGCGAAAGGTTCAATCCCGTGCCACGGAAATCTGTGTGGCCGGCTTAACATTTCGGGAGGATCCGGCTCTTTTGAAGGAATCGCCGGCCGACCCTGACTGGGCCGATCTCTCTGAAAGCGTTCGTCGGTTGGATGGCCTCGACAAGGTTTTGGATCTGGTATCGGCCGCCTGCCATCCCGCCCGAATCGATCGCCGAGGTTGTGTTTGGCCGGGGCTCGATGACGAACAGGCCTTGGCCGCTTATCTGGATCATCCGCAGCACAACCCATTTTTCGACTATGCAGGCGAGGCAGAGGTGCCGGACATCGCTTCGGGCCGGTGCGCCGCAGTGGCAATTGTGGTTTCTGCACCCGGCCAGATGGTTGGGGGGTTGACCCTGGCGCGCCGGTGGCAACGGCGGTGGCCGACGGTCGCAATTACCGTTTGTGCCGCCTGGAAAGATTGGGGCACGGCGGCCGAACGGCTTTGGGTCCAACTGCGCGAGCCGGCGGTGGACCGGGTCGCCGCATTGGTGCATCGGGCCATGGTCGAGGCGGCAGCGGAGATGGCATCGCCAATTCAGGAGGCGGGACCTTGCAGCGAAGAGGGGGGCGTTTTCCGGCTGGCGTCTGCCGGGATGCCATCTCTTTCGCCATCTCCAGCGCAAAGCGGGGGGCGGGTGATCGTCTGGGAAAAGCCCAGCGGGCCGGTGGCGGATATCAGCCCCCTGTTGTTCCAGTCGGCCAAACAGGGGCATTGGAATCACCTGGTGTTCACTTCGGGGGATGATCCTGAGCTGACGGCGCAGATCGAGCAGTTTGCCAATGAAAACCCTTACATCATTCACTCCTGGTGCCGGTATGAAAGTCCCCTTTCGCGATACAGCGACGGGGTGTGGCATTTTCCGGAGAAGAGCCCGCCCTATGGCGCCACGCGGCCCATGCCCGGCCGACCGGTGTGGATGCGGCTGCAAGACCCGGTTTATCTTCAGACCTGTGTCCGGACGCATGGCGCCAAAGGCTTGGCCCGCCAACGTTTGGGCGATGACGGTCGTCTCCTGCCGGAAGTGGGCAGCCGCCTGCTCTTTCGCTACCTGCCGCCAGATCAGTTGCCGTTTGGATATTTCGACGAAATTTGCCGCATGGTCGAGGCCGGCGGCACGGTGGGCAGCCAGTGGCTGCGCCATAACCTGCAACATGCGTACCTGATCGGCTATGCGGAAGAAGATGGTTTGATCGCGGGCAATTCCAGTCTGAAACGGCCGCGGGAAGAGTATGTGGACGCAGTGAGCACGCAATGCGGCATCGACCTGCACAACTACCTGGAGCGCGGGTACACCTCCGTGCGACCCGAGTACCGCAGCCTGGGAATCGGTGCCAAGCTTCTGGAGGGTTTGACGGAGAGAGCCGGAAGCTACAAGATTTACTCGGTCATCGCCGAAGACAACGTGGCCACCCAGAAGATGGCCATTCGCAACAGGACCCGAAAGGTCGCCGCGTTTTTCAGCGAACGGACCCGGAAGCAGATCGGCATCTGGGTGCCCGAGTGGATGCTGCCCGAGGACTTTGAACTGCCCCCGCAGCCCGATTTGAGTTGATCTTTTTACTGCACCATCTGCCAGCGGCTTTTTAAGAATTCATCTTTTTTTGATTTTTAAAAGGAGAAGTTCGAAAGAGAAGCTATGGCACCGATCGGTATTATTTTTCAACCGGCAGTGGAGAAAAGCGAGCGCTGATGGATTCGAAGCGGAAGCAGATCGGGGTCATCACCGTGCGCGGCCCGGACTACCATCCCACCCGGCGGTTGGCTGAAGCCGCTCGAGAACGGGGGTGCGATCTCGAACCGATCGATCCCTATCGCGTATGGCCCGCCTATCACGAGGGACGCGCCTTGCTGCTCGGCGATCGGCGTGCCGTCTCCCTGGATGCGGTCCTGCCGCGCCAGGGGGCCGAAATCAAAGATGCCGCCCTGCCGCTCATCGCGCATATGGCCCAGATGGGTGTCGCGGTGATCAACCGGTTGCCGGCCATCGAACGGGCCAAACACAAATTTTTCACCTTGCAGGCCCTGGCTGCGGCCGCGCTGCCGGTGGCCCGAACCATCTTTGTCTCCGCGGCCGAGGGCATCGAGGCGGCCCTGGATGAATTCGGGGCGGCCGGGGCGGTGCTGAAACCCGTTAGCGGACGACAGGGCAGCGGCATCTGCAGAATCTATCCCGGGGAAGTACTGCCCCGGCACATTCGGATCGAACTCGACAACGGCCGCGGCGTCCTGGTACAGCAGTATATCGAACCCGAAGGGCGGCAGGATCTGCGGGCGCTGGTCATCGGCGGGCAGGTGGCAGGGGCCATGGCGCTGGCGCCCGCTCAAGGGGATTTTCGCGCCAATGTGCATCTGGGCGGTCAGGGCCGCGTCCTGGAACTTTCCGCTTCTTTGGCGGACGCCGCCATTCGTGCCGCGGCCGCCGTCGGGTTGGAGATCGCCGGGGTCGACCTGATGGTCGCGGCCGACGGCCGTGTGCTGGTCAACGAGGTGAATTACGCGCCCGGCTTCAAGGGTCTGGAAGCGGCCACGGGCAAGGATGTCGCCGGCGCAATGATCGATTATGTGCTGCGCGTGTTGGGTTCCAACACCTGACGGCAGCGACTTTTTCCAAGTTCATCAAGATTTGATGAAATCGTAAAAAGTTCGGAATCAGGTTTTCCCGTCATCCCGGTGGAAGCCGGGATCCAGTATTTTCAATATGTTCTGGATGCCGGCGTTCGCCGGCATGATACCTCTGCTGCTTTTTATGGCGCCGTCAATATTGAAAACGTTTACGATTTGCTATCAACCTTCGGCCAACCCGACGGATGGGAGATTGAGTCAATGCGCATTACCGACCTGGAGAAGACGATCGATGGCGATCAGGTAATGGTGCGGGCCACGGTCCGCTGGGAGGATTCCGATCAGCCGAACAAGGAGATCTACATCGCCACCGAGAGAGGATTCGAGGCAGATATCGAACCGGTTCCCGAAGCCTTTCTGGTGGGCGCCATCATCCCGGCCTTGCACTTCGGTGAGCGGCGCATTGCCATGGCCCCACGCATCTGCCCGGTGCTCGAGGAGGGGCTCTCCCGGGTCATGGGGTTGATGGCGCACTGGTCCAACGGCCAGATGCGGCCGTTGCGATTGGAGGTTCAAAGCCTGGCGGCGCCACGGTATGAAGGCATATCCCGTCGGACCGGTTTATTTCTATCCGGTGGGATCGATTCACTGGCCACGCTACGCCGCAATCATCTGCAATTTCCCTCCGGACATCCGTACCGCGTGCAGGATGGCCTGATGGTCCACGGATTTGACATCGGCGGAGTGGTCGAGCGGGGCGCCAAATTGCATGTCTTCGAACGGGCCAGGGCGCAAATGGCGCCCGTGGCGGCCGAAGAAGGGGTGACGATCATTCCGGTGTATACCAATATCCGCCACCTGTGTGATGAGAGGGAGTTGTGGCTCAACCGCTTTTTCGGCGCGGTCCTCGGGGCCGTGGCTCACGCGTTCGGGCGGCGCGTGGGAACGATGAACGTGGCGGCCTCCTACGACATTCCCAATCTGGTCCCCTGCGGTTCGCATCCCCTGCTGGACCCGGCTTACGGCAGCGCCGATGTGCAGATTCGCCATTGCGATCTCGAACTGTCGCGCATCGACAAACTGCGCCTGATCGCCCAATGGCCGGTCGCCTTGGACAATTTCAGGGTGTGCCTGGCCAATGTTCCCGATCGTCTCAATTGCGGCCGTTGCGAAAAGTGCGTGCGCACCATGACCGGGTTGATCGCCATCGGCGCGCTCGAACGGAGCCGCGCCTTCGTGGAAAACGATGTGGATCCTGCCCTTTTCGAAAATTTCAAAATCACCATCCGCCACCGCGAACCCTTCTACGAAGAGATGCTGCAACCGCTTCGGGAACAGGGCCGCGACGATCTGGCCGAGTTGATCCAGGCCAAGCTGGCCGAGCCGCCCAATGGATAGCCGCGCAGCAATTTTAACTGAACGTGATTCACCTTGAAGGGCATGCATTACAGAAGCTGTTTGATAAAATAATCGCATGGCAACGGCGATGGCAGGCGTGGGTGGGGCAGGTGGCCAGGGCCACGTGCGCCTGCGGTCTTAGAGCCAGTTAAATGCAAGCGGCGGACAAGCGGCCCAGACTGTTTGAGCGCAGCGAGTTTCTGGGCCGCCCGCCGTGCATTTTACTGGCTCTTGACCGCTTGGCGTGTGGCATCGGCCACCTGCCCCACTCACGCCGGGTTCAATGAATAACATTCAGTTAGGATAGCTGATAGCCACGCTCACCGGTTGACAGCACCCCACGGTGACTTTATAGTCCGGGCCTCATTGCTAATGCCTTCGGAAAAGGAATGCCGTTAACGTGACCAACGCCCCTTCGCCACCATTGCACATCGCCTGGTTCATCTGGAGTCTGGGTGCCTTTTTCTACCTGCTGGGCTTTTTCCATAGGGTGGCGCCGGCCGTCATGACCGAGGAACTCATGCGGGAATTCGATATCAGCGCCGGTGCCCTGGGCCAACTGTCGGCCTTCTATTTCTACAGCTATGTGGCCATGCAGATCCCCACCGGGATCATCGCCGATACCTGGGGGCCGAGGCGTCTGCTCAGCACCGGCGCCTGGGTGGCAACGGTCGGCACCATTCTGTTCGCCCTCTCACCAGCCATGTTCTGGGTGGGGATGGGGCGCCTGCTCATCGGCGGTTCCGTGGCCGTGGCCTTCGTGGGGCTCTTGAAGTTGGCCAACAGCTGGTTCCCGCCGCGGTACTATGCCATGGTATCGGGCATGGCGCTTTTCTTCGGCATCATCGGCGCCGTGTTCGCCGGCAACCCCTTGCGCCTGCTCATGGATCATTACAGTTGGCGGACGGTGATGCTTTTCGTGGCGATCTTGAGCATTGCCATCGGCATCGCCATCCGGCTCTTTGTGCGGGATTACCCACACGAAAAGGGGTATGCCGACCTGGCCACCTGCGGGGTCGGCTGCGGTGAAACGAGGCGCCCGCCCATTATAGCCGGCATTCTCGAAGTGTGCCGCAATCGCAACACCTTGCTGCTTCTGGTGATTCCCGGATCCCTGGCCGGCAGCGTTCTCACCTTCTGTGGCCTGTGGGGTGTGCCCTACCTGGCCACCCATCATGGCCTCTCCACCTCGCGGGCCGCAGTGGTGACCTCCGCAGTGCTCGTGGCCCTGGCCCTGGCCGGTCCCATTTTCGGGTGGCTGTCCGACCGCTGGGGCAAGCGCAAGCCGCTTTTCATCATCGGGTGCGCCCTTACCCTGACCGCCTTTGCCATCGCTTTTTTTGCACCGGCGCTGTCGCTCACCGCCTTGGTCGTCGTTTTGCTGATTGCCGGCTTCAGCTCGGGCAGCATGATTCTGACCTTCGCCTTTGCCAAGGAGTCGGTGCCCGGCCGTCTCTCGGGGACCGTTTCGGGGGTGATCAATATGGGCGTGATGATTGGGCCTATGGTGTTGCAGCCGGCCGTGGGCTGGATGCTGGACAGGCAGTGGCAGGGGCAGACGCAGGCCGGTGTCCGGATCTACGGCCTGGCCGCCTACCAGGCCGGGTTCTCCATGATGCTGGCCTGGATTGCCCTGGCCCTGATCCTGCTCTTTTTCACCCGTGAAACCCACTGCCGGCAAACCGTCTGACGGCGGATCACCATGCCCGAAACGACGATCACCTCCCATATCGTGCTGATCCATCCGCCGGTGGTCAAACCCAGCGAACCCCCGGCCGGTATCGCCAGGCTTTCCGGAGCCTTGCGCAGCCAGGGCGTCGATTGCAGCGTGATCGACGCCAACGTCGAAGGCCTCCACCATTTGTTGGCCAACAGCCATCCGCCGGCCGACACCTGGTCGCAACGGGCCCGGCGACATGTGCACCGTCACATCACCGCACTGCGGGACCCGGGCACCTATCACCACCCGGACACCTATCGCCGGGCCGTGGCCGATATCGGTCGCCTGCTGTCCCTGTCCGGGAAGGCGTCGGCCGTGCGGGTCGGGTTGGCGGATTACAAGGATGAGTATCTTTCGCCGCTGCGAAGCGCCGATTTGATCGCCGCGGCTCGCCGCCCGGAACGCAGCCCCTTCTTCGAATATTTTCAGAAGCGGCTGGTCGGGCGCATCCTGGCATTGCGTCCGGCCGTGGTGGGGATCTCCATCAACTATCTCTCCCAGGCCCTGTGCGCCTTTGCGCTGATCGGGCTGATCAGGCGGACTGGTGCCGATTTGAAAATCGTCCTCGGGGGTGGATTGATCACCTCTTGGATGCAGCGCCCGGAACAGATCCGTTGCCTGGGCGAATGGGTGGACGAGATGATCGCAGGGCCGGGGGAATCCGCCCTGCTCGAAGGCATGGGGTGTCCGGCGGCCGGAAAGGCCTGGCTGCCCGATTACGGCGACTTTTTATCGGTTCCCTATTTGAGTCCCGGATTCATTTTGCCGTTCAGTGCATCGGACGGCTGCTGGTGGCGGCGCTGCGCCTTTTGTCCCGAACGGGCCGAGCGAAGGCCGTTTCGGCCATTGCCTCACCGGACGGCGGCCGAACAGCTGCGTCGACTGAGCGCGCAAACCCGGCCCATTTTGATTCACCTGCTCGACAACGCCATCAGTCCGGCATTGCTCAAAACCCTGGTCATGTCCCCGCCCGGCGCCCCCTGGTATGGATTCGTGCGCATCGGTCCGCCCCTGGACGATCCCGGGTTTTGCCGTCAATTGGCCGGGGCGGGCTGCACTATGCTCAAGATCGGACTGGAGTCGGGCAGCCAGTCGGTGCTCGACCGGCTGGAAAAGGGAATCCGCCTCGACATGGCGGCCAAGGTGCTGGACAATCTGCGTGCGGCCGGAATCGCCGCCTATGTGTACTTGCTGTTCGGGACACCCGCAGAGGATCGGACGGCGGCCGACAAAACCCTTGACTTCGTCACCGCGCATTACCCCTGCATCTCATTTTTGAATCTGGCCGTTTTCAACCTGCCGCTGGGCAGCCCGGATGCGGAAGGGCTGGTGCTCAGGGATTTTTACGAGGGGGATCTGGCCCTGTACAGTGATTTTGAACATCCGGCCGGATGGGGGCGGCCCGCGGTTCGGCGGTTTCTTGACAAGACCTTCAAGCGACATCCATCGATACAGCCGATCGTGAGAAACGACCCACCTGTTTTCACGTCCAATCACGCCGCGCTTTTCCAAATCTTGCGAGACGCCGGCGTGCGCCATTGATCAGGGTGCATCCGGGCCAATCGGCCACGTGAGGATGGACACCGATTACCGGGTTTTTAGTCGGTGTCCGAATGGGTCTCGCCGTAAGGAATCTTTTCACCGGGTTTCCATGTGGAAAAGTCCTTTTCGATCAGCGGATCGCCTGGTTTTATCTTGCGTTGGACCCAGACGACGCGGGTGTTGAATTCCTCGGTGGTTCGCCCCAATTTTTTTTTCCGCTTTTCCAGGGCCTTTTCGGCGGTTTCGCGGCTTTTGTGAACGGAAATGACAAATTTTTTCGGCTTGTCCAATTTATGGGTGTCGTAGATCAGTGCAAACATCTCACACCTCCTTGGTTTGTCAACCGGGTTGGAAAGCTGTTTTCATTGTAACTAAGGTGCTATTGTTGGTAAATGAAAAAACAGCCGTCCCGCAGGCATCCATCCAAAAATGCAGAGGGGGAACAATCGCCATGACGCTGCTCGAAGTCGCTTTGATCCTATCGGCCATTATTTTCATGTACAATCTTCAGCAGATCAAAATTGTATTGAAGGAAAAGGGGCACGCCGTCGAGATGCTCTCGGGCTGGATGAGAGACCTTCGTCAATTCAAGGCAATGATCCGGTCCGAAACGGACCAGAAGATCAAGGTCAAATATCAGCAGACCCTCAACGGTCTTTACTTCTCTCTATTTGGGGTGGTGTTGTTCACAGCCATGGTCATCCACAACCGATTGGCCTAGCATGTGGTGGCATATCATGTGGCTTAAAATCGTTCGTCGTGACGATTTCCAAAAGCGGCACCTCCCAGGACGGTACCTTGGCATAACGGTGAAATTCCGCCTGGCCGTCATCGGCATACCATTGGAGCATCCCCACGATTTGAGCCTCGACCACCGATGCCAGCCGGCTCCCCCAAACGCGGCCGCCTTCCTGTGAGAGGCGGCTCACGCAGACGCCCTCTGCGGTGCGAAGCGCGATACGTCCATGGTGCGGGACCATTTCCAGGCGGTCTCCGACCTGCAGCTCGGCCAGGCACCGGTGGATCGCATGGCCGGGCGGCCGGGTCCCGGCATACCCCAGATGGATGTCACGCAGGCCCAGCATGGCGTAGTCTTTGGTCATCCGCTTTTCATCCACGGGTAAATCCGCCGCCTGGCGCGTGCAGATCCACTCTCCCGCCAGAGCCTGGATCAACGGATTGGCCTGATCGATGGTTTCCAGCAGACACAAATTGTGCCTGGCCCGCGTCATGCCCACATAGAGCAGGCGGCGTTCCTCTTCCTGCTTGACGCGTTCGGCGGGCAGGCGCCAGCCCCCATCGAGAATGAAGACATGGTCGAACTCCAGGCCTTTGGCGGCGTGCAAGGTGTTGAGGAAAATGCCGTCGCCGATGCTCTTTTCGCGGCGTTGTTCGGCCAGGGCTTCGTAGAGCCAATCGACGAGGTGTTGGATCGGCAGCGGGGCATCGGCGCTTTCCGTCTGGTAGGCGGTCAGCAGATCGTTCAGCAGTGCGATCCAGGGATTGGGCCTGCCGGTTTCCGCCGGCGCAAGCCACGGGAGAAGTTCCGAAGCGGTGGAGATGTGGTCTTCGACCTGTTTGAGCCGCGTGAGAAACCCACTGATTTCCCTGATGCGATGCAGCGGCAGGGCGGTCTCCAAGCCCCTTTTGACCGGCAGCGACTTTTCTTCGAGCATGGCGCGCACCGGTGCCAGCACCTGGTGAGTGCGGCCGAGTACGGCGCAATCCCCCCAGGCCAGATCCGGCCAGAGCTTCCTGAGGCGCATCAATTCGTGGAAAAGGGCCGCAGGCTGCTGGGCGCAGCGGTGAACACGCAGCCGCTGAACGCGACCCCGGGTCAGGGGATCGCGTTGGGCCCAGGGGCCTCCGGGGGCATCCGCCGCCCGGTGGCGGTCGATCCGGATGGGGTGTTCCCGTTTCATGCGGTCGCGGTTATCGGCGATCAGCTGGTTGGCCGCCTGAATGATGTGGGCGCTGGAGCGGAAGTTTTCCACCATGTAGACCGTGCTGGCGTGGTAGTCTTGCTGAAAACGCTGGATAAAGGTTACGTTGGCGCCTTTGAAGGCGTAAATGTTTTGATCGTCGTCCCCCACTGCCATGATCGCCAGGCGCCCTTCGTTTTCCCCCAGGCTTCGACCGGCGATGGCCGAGACCAGGTCGTACTGCAGCTGATCGATATCCTGGTATTCATCCACCAGGATATGGCTGTAGCCCTGGAGCAACTGATCGCGCACCTCATCGGGGGCCAGGCCCGGTACTTCCGTTTCGCCCCTTAGCAGGGCCACGGCCGTTCGGAGGATGGCGTCGAAGTCGATGGCGCCGGTGGTTTCGGTGCGGGTTGTCAATTCCAGCAGCGACATGCCGGCCAGCCGCATGGCCGCACCATGGTAGGTGGCCACCGTAACCCCCCGGGCTTCGGGACCCACCAGATCGCCGAGACGCCGGCGCAGTTCCACCGCCGCGTTATGATTGAAGCACATGACCAGGATGCGTCGGGCCGGGACCCGCTCCACGCGCAGCAGGTAGGCGCAGCGGTGAACCACGACGCGGGTTTTGCCGGACCCGGGGCCGGCCAGGATCAACGTGTTGGCCGTCACCGGGCCGCCGACCACCTGGATCTGGATCGGATTGTCGAGGCGCTCGACGATCTGCCGGTACGCCTCCGCACTGGTTGCGCGTTCCAGGACTTCCTGCCGGTCTTCGAAGTATTTGCGGACAAAGCTGTCGCGCGGCAGGGAGAAGTAATCGAGCACCAGGCTCAGTGCGCGCGCGATCTTATCCATGGCCAGTTGGGCGTATTCCATGATCACGTGCACCTGGAAGCGCCGCTCACGGTAATGGGCCGCCAACGGCTGGTAGTCCCCCAGCGTGTAGGGGCGTCTGCGCTCCTCCGGATTGAGCCGGATGGTCATGGCCTGTCGGAACACGGCCAGCCCGTTTTGCAGGGCGATGACTTTGTTCTCGTGGAGAAACATCAGGCTGCGGTCGATGGCCGCCAGGGGCTTTTTGATCTGGGAATGGAGCAGCAGGTCGTGATGGATGGCTTCGGCCAGGTCGTTGGCAGCGAATTCCACTAGCAGATCGCCCCCACCGCCCTGGGTCGTGTCCGCCACTTCGACAAGGGCCCTGGCGGTCAATTCGCGGACAATCAGCTCGGATACGCCGCGGCGCAAAGCCGCGATCTCCGCAATGGCCGGCCAGCTGCGCCGCAGGGCCACGCTGTAGCAGTGGCGGCCCATATGCTTCAGGTCGATGCTGCCGTGCGAACCGGCCATTCCGGTGCCGTCATAAGCCAGCCCCTTGAGCAGGTTGCGCAGGGTCACCGGATTGCTTTCCTCGCCCGCGTTTTGCAGCCGCTGGTTGGCGCGGCTGATATCCAGGTCCATCCAACCGCCGGCTTCGGCATCGGGCGCCTCTTCCTGCAGCAGTTTTAAAAAGCGCGTTTCCAGATCGCACACCCGGGCCAGCAGTTTACGGGCACTGTTCCGGCCCTGGGGCCGTATGAAAGCCGACAGTATCATGCCCTTGTCCAGAAGACCGGCGGCCGCCATGTCGTGCATGGCGTAGATGACCATCTGGGCGGGTTTCAGGCCGTATTCCAGTTCCAGTTGCCGGAGCTCCGAGGCCGAAGAGAAGAGGCGCTCGGCGATGTCGTCGGCGCTGAGTCCATGGTCGGCAGGTGCATTGAAGATTATGCCCAGGATGCCGCACCACAGGCGCGCCATGGTATCGGAAAGCCCCAACCCCCGGATCAGGAGATCGGCTTCGGCCAGGTTTTTGACCCGCGGTCGTCCCTGGAACACCTGGGTCAGGTTGTGCTCCCGTTTCAGAAAGTCGGCCCGTTCCAGCCACGAAACGGCGGTCCGCACGCGGGTATCGTTGGCGGGATCGCCCCGGTCGACCACCTCCGACATCTCCTCGTCGCGGATCAGTTCCTGGGTGGTAATGACCAATTCGTTGTCCCGGTTGGTCTTGCTGCGCCGCAGGCATTTGAGGATGCGCTGGATCTCCTCTTTTTTGATTTCCGAGTAAGCGCCAAGTTTGAATTGGTTTTCGGCATCTTCCGGATCGTAAAGCAGGAGGCAATCCGCCGGCTGAAGATCTCGACCGGCACGGCCCGCTTCCTGCAAATAGTTCTCCAGCGAACCGGGGATGTCATAGTGCAGCACCAGGCGGATGTTCTCCTTGTCGATGCCCATGCCGAAGGCGTTGGTGGCGCAGATCACCGGGGTTTGGCCGGCCACGAAGGATTCGATGACACGTCTTTTCTCATTGGTTTCGAGCCCGGCGTGAAAGGCTTCGGCCACCACGCCGCGCTGGACCAGGTAGTCTCGGATCACTTCGGTGGTCTTGCGTTTGGCTGCATAGACGATCACTCCGGCCGGGGCGGTCGTATCGGTGTATCGGGCGACGATTTCGTAAGTCCGGGCCGGCTTTTCCGCTGCGCCGACCGGCCAGATATCGAAGCGCAGGTTGTCGCGTTCGACCCCGCCTTCGAACAACAGCAGTTCCTGCTTCAGTTCGGCCTGGAAATAACTGCGGATCTCTTCGATGACATCCAGCTTGGCCGTGGCCGTGTAGCAGGCAATGGGCGGAATGGGCAACTGTTGATCCCGGGAAAATTCGCGGATGAAACGGGCCGCGTAGAGGTAGTCGGGCCGGAAATCGTGACCCCACTTGGAGAGACAGTGCGCCTCGTCGAAAACCCAGGCCCCGATTTCGCGCAAGGCCAGCACCTGGCGCACCGAGCGGCTGCGCAGCTGTTCGGGCGAGAGGTAGAGGATGGCGATATCGCCCAGTCGCAACCGCTCGATCACCTCCCCCCGCTCGGGGGGTGTGAGCAGGCCGTAGATGGCGGCGGCATAGGGTGTCCCCGTATGCTTCACCAGGTTGTCGACCTGGTCTTTCATCAAGGCCTGCAGGGGCGAGATGACCACGGTGAGCAGTCCGCGACGCATGTGACGCACGAGGGCCGGCAGCTGGTAGCAGATCGATTTGCCGCCGCCGGTGGGCAGGATGGCCAACAGGGGTTGGTCCCGAAGTCCATGCAGCACCACATCGCGCTGCAGGCTGCCGCCGTCGCGGTCGGCGGGCGTGGGCCGGAAGCCGTCGAAGCCGAAAAAGCGTTTCAGTTGCCGGTCCGGGTCGTGGGTCTGGCGGCAGTAGTCGCAGTCCGGATCGCCGCAGGGGATGTCGCGAAGCTGCTTGAGCAGGGGGACCACGCCGGGAAACTGGTGGCGCACCCAGGGGGGCACTACCGAATTGGCACCGGCCACGCGCAGCCAGGCCAGTGCGTAAGCCGCCGCGGGATCGATGCCGGCCCCATCGACGTTCTCGCCGAAGCGCTGTTCCAGGGCCGTGCGGCAGGCGTTGCCACGGGTCAACTGCCCAAAGATGTCGCCGGCCTGGGACGCCGTTTGAATGCGAAAAGCGCCGGCGTGATCGAGAACGGTCGCCAGGCCCTGGCCCGTGAATTCGCCGAAACGGCCGGCGGCCAGGGCGAAACGGTAAAAGGAGATCAGCTCGGGGCACGTCTCGGCCTTGGCGGCCAGGCTTTCCAGTTGATCCTGGAATATGGACAGGGCCAGGCGCGCGTCCTGCACCGGGTCGCTGAGTCCCGAACGCACGAGTTTGTAGTCTTTGACCAGGCGGTGATAGGGATTTCGGGGAAAGGCCAGGGGCGACAAATAGAGCGTGTCCACCACCGGCAGGCCCAGCAGTTTCAGGTCCGGGGAGAGGGCCTGCAGGAAGGGGAGATCGTGGTTGAGGATGTTGTGGCCCAGGACATATTCGGCCCCACGCCCGAATGCATCCAACGCCGCCAACGCCGTTGCGATGGTGGTGTCGCCGTGCCATTCGAACGTGCGATCGCCCAAAACAGCACCGATGCTGCGCAGGGTCCGGCTGTTGCGGGTGAGTTCCAGATCCAGGGCCAGGCAACGGGGCATCCCTCGCTCGGGAAACTGTTTGATTTCATGCGCCATTTGGTTTGTTTAAAACAGATGACGAACAAAATAAACGAAAAACGAGGGTGCATCGCCCAACTTTTCGGTTCAATTTTTCGGGGTCCGATGGTAGGTTGCCGCTTGAAATGCTGGATCCCGGCTTTCGCCCGGATGACGGTAAAAGCAACATCCGGATGTTTTACGAGACTAACTTGATGACTATGTAAAAAATCACTGTCGGACGGTGGCGTCAGACGTGAATGGATCGAATGGACATGTTTCCCCAAGGACATCGGACCACTTTTGGCTTCGGCGCCCCGCTGACCGCCATCGGGAAAAAGATGCTGATCCTCTACGCCGCCATCTATGTCGTGGAGTTGATTTGTGAGCATTGGTTGGCCATACCCGTCTATCGATGGCTGGCCCTGTGGCCCATCGGCAGCAGCGGCTTTCATCTCTGGCAGCTGATCACCCATCCCCTGCTCCACGACCCAGGCGCGCCCATCGGTTTTCTGATCAACTGCCTGGTGTTCTACTTTTTTGCCGGCACCATCGAATCGTCCCTGGGCACACGGCGTTTCATCACCCTCTATGCGGTGGCCGCATACGGCGGCGCGCTGATCGGCCTGCTCTTCGGTCTGCTCACCGCTTTCGGCGCTCCGTTTGCCGGCATGCTGCCCAGCCTGCTGACCCTCATCGTGGTCTTCGGCCTGTTGAGGCCCGAGGCGGTCGTGCTGCTCATGTTCGTCCTGCCGGTCAAGGCCAAATACATCAGTTACGGCACGGTGATCGTCACGTTTCTCACCTTCCTGGCCAAGGCCAATGTGCATGGGGCGTTTCATCTGGGAGGGATCCTTTGCGGATTCCTCTATTTCCGGCCGTCCGGTCCATGGTGGAACATCAATTACTGGCGTTGGAAGTACTTCGAGTCGAAACAGAAAAGGCGCCGATCGCGCTTCACGGTCATCGACGGCAAAAGCAGCGACGACGACAACCCTCCCACCATTCATTGATATCCCGATGACCCGCCCGAATCGAGGGGCGTTTGCGGTCATGCGGGGATGTGGGCGCCATGCTTGACGATATCCGCACAAAACCTTTCATCACCCACGACGATGTCGTGCGGCTGAATTTCATAAAAAGCGATGGCGGCTATCATTTCAGACGCCATTTCCGGCAGGGCCTGCGTTCGCACGTCATCGAGGTGTTGCGCGGGACCGACATCGATGCGGAGAAATTCGGGATCGAGTTCGATGGTGTCCGGCGTTACCCACGCGCGAGGCCCCTTCGCATCCTGAGGCTGTTCCGGACCCGATTGGCGGGCCTTCAGGATGCACTCGACGAGATCCGGCGGGTCAAACTGGTGGAACGTTATCTGGCACCCGATTTTTTGGCACGCTCCAATGAATTCATCGTCGAGTACGTGACGGCGGGCGGCAGGGAGATTCTGCTCTGCGGTCTTCAAGAGTACGTGAGCGGGGAAATTCTCAATCCATGGGGCCTGTTGAGTGGCGACCGGTTGATCGAAACCATTTACGACCACCTGTTCCCACCGCAGGAGCAGCCTTCCCATCGATCCCGATGGGCAGAGACGGTGCGTGCCGAGGGCGCCCGGTTCATAGGGTGCATCAAGCAGATGATCATCGAAACCGGCCATGTTCCGGATCTGGCCGGCATGGGGAATCTCGTGATCGTCCCTTCCGGGGTCATCAAACTGGTCGACATCAACAATATTGCACAGGTGGCCTTCACGCCGGAGATCGATCTGGATGACAAAGGCTACCCGGTGTGCGACAAGTCGATCGAAGCCCTTGCCCATTTGGAAGCCAAATTGCTCGGAAACACCATCGATCCCACCGAAAGGATTTATCGCTTTTTTCTAAATCCGGAACGCATGCGGCGCGTCTCGCAAAAAGAGCGGCTCTTTTATCGTGACTTCAAATTTCGAAACGGTGTGGAATCGGCCCGTTAAGGGCGATGTTGAATAGAAGTGCTGTTTTTTTCTGAAGGGTGTTCAGTTCCGGCAAAGAATTCACATCTTCCTATGTCGAAACATTCCCGGTGTGTCTACTCCGAAATCCCCTGGGCGTCCAGAATCAGACGATCCGGCCTTCCTTTGCGTCGCCGAATCACCTGGATACGGCCGCTCACCGATCGGCTTTCGGTGCGCTCCGACTTGTTTTCGTTCGCCGCTGCGCTGATCAATTGGCGCAGCTGCATTTCGAGTTGCTTTTTTTTTGACTCATCCATTGAAAATCCTTTTAGAAAATATTGGGTACCCGTTCATCGGGGTGTTCCGGTCGATCATCTCCCCACGCTGGGGATCATACGCAACCGGTGGTCGTGCGGTCGTCAAGCATATTATCGGTCTTTTCGTCTCAGCATTAAGCCGTTTTTAATAACGGCGGCATGATTGATGCGAAAAAAATCAGGAAAAAAGATCCGGACGGCAAGTTCCCAAGGTGGGAATCCAGATCCCATAGGTTATGACGAACAGCAGTTCGAAATTGGGTCTATATGTTAGCCCAATTGCTTTTGCAAGAGATTTCGATACAATTTTTCGGCCATTTTGAAAAAAATTCCCCATGCGGGTCTTTCCGGATCTTATTGGATGCCGAATCGATATGTTTCCACGGTCCTGCAGATAAAATCGTCCCAAAACTGCCGGTCCGGCTGATCGGGGAGGTTGCTGCGTTGGATAAGCCGGGCCACGTCGGCCATCATTTTTTCCAGGGCAGGGGCTACCTCTTTATAATAGTCGAGCCGGCCGGCTTTTATTTCCTGCAGGTAGGCCGCATCCCGAAGGGGATAGACGATCTCCCCGTTGACGACAATTTCCCGGGTTTGAATGGCGGCCCGCATGGCATGTGAAACTGCTTTCCAATCAATGGCCTTGTTGTCGGCCGCAAGCCTGGCCCGTTGCCCGAAAGTTTCCAGAAATTTTTGCACGACCGGTATCACCTGGCCGATAGCGACCGTTGCCTGAAAGGTTTTGCCGCAGACCTGGTATTGGCGGATGCCGTTGGGGTCAGGGTCGGCTTCACCACAATGATCCATGCGCGGCAGGTCGCTCCAGACGTGTACTAACCTCAGCTTGGGATCTTTTTGTTTCAGCACCTCGAGAAGGGTGGCCGCCGCATGGAGGCGCGACCCCTGGATGCCGTATTTGGCCGTTTGGCGTCGGGCATACGCTAAAAACGTCATCAGATTTTTGGAGTAGAAGCGTTGCCGATGGCGAATGATCTCTTTCCAAACCTCGGTGGCCACAATCCAGACGTTGGAAGGTGCGTGCAGCATGTCCATGGCCACGATCTCACCCTGGCAGGCCAGGGCGATAAAGTGGTGCAGGCTGTAAAGATCCTCGTCGACATCCCCGGGCCTGTTCTTGCAATGGTTGTCTCCGGTGGCAAAGCGGCGGCATTTAGGAATTCGTCCCAAGAGGATCTCCCCACGGGACGGCAGAAAAACTCCCTTGTAATCGATGTCCGATTTGGGGGTGGCTGTCCCGTAAAGAGGGGCGCCGAATATCATTTTGACTATCAGGTCCATAGGTCGAAACGCTACTGGTTAAGCGATTTGTGAAGAATACTGTCCCCTCTTTGTCATAAATCCTTTTTTAAACCAAGGTTAAAAAGGTGGTTCCGGACGCCGTTGCTTTCAGACGCGGCGTTGTTCGCCCTTGTTTTGAAGCTTGACTTCCATCCCTTCTCCATGGAACGCTCACCTTGAGTCTTTGGATCTTTTTCTGCATGTGGATCTTCGAATCTCGTTTTTCGTTCGTTTTGCGGATTGTTGAACGGCCTCGCGGTCAATTCCAGATAGAAGGGCATTTTCTTGAAAGGATGGCGTCATGCTGCGCGTTTTTCAGAACGATCTCTATGAACCCGGTCATTTTGTCGTCACCCTGGAGTTGGTACCCGGACGCGAGGCCACCGGTCGGGCCGTGGACGCGGTCATGGGCATCGCCCGGGAGGCTTTCGCGGATGGGCGCGTTTCGGCGGTATCCATCACCGACAATCCGGGCGGCAACCCTTCCCTGAGCCCGGACGTTCTGGGGTACGAGATTTTCAATATCGGCATGGATGTGATCGTGCACTTCACCTGCCGTGACATGAACCGGGTGGGCATGGAGAGCCGGGCCCTGCAGTTGGCCCGTATGGGCATGAAAAATATCCTGGCGCTCAACGGCGATTTTTCGGGCCAGGGATTCGGCGGGCAGGGTGCACCGGTGTTCGACCTCGATTCGGTGCAGCTGCAGATTATGCTCGACATGCTCAGCGACCGGCTCCATGCGGCCGGTGATCCGGATCCCTTTTTTGCCGGTTGCGCCGTATCGTCGTTCAAACAGACCGAGGCCGAGACATTCGCCCAGTATGCCAAGCTGTGCCGCAAGGTGTCGGCCGGCGCCCGTTTCATCATCACCCAACTCGGTTATGACGCGCGAAAATTCAAGGAACTGGTTCAGATCTGCGACTACATGAACTTGGAAGCGCCCCTGATCGGCTCGGTCTATGTGCTCAAGCCCAAGGCCGCCGCCATCATGAACGCGGGCCGGGTGCCTGGTGCGGTGGTCACCGATGCGCTCCTCGAGCGGGTTCGGTCGGAATGGCGCGACAAAACGGCCGGCCGGGCGGCGGCCATCGAGCGCGCCGCCCGTTTGGCGGCGGTGCTCAAAGGGCTGGGATATGGCGGTATTCATATCGGCGGTATCCACGGCAGTTTTGACGAGGTGGGGCGTGTTCTAGACCGCCTGGACCAGATCCAGGGCCAGTGGCAGGCGTTCCTCGCCGATTTCGACTATCCCCAGGCCGGCGGCTTTTATGCCTTCCCCCGGGATCGTACCGCCACCTGGGGGCCGCCGAAATTCGGCCGGCGCCCACTGCGCGTGCCGTTGCGCGAGCGATTCGCGTTCAATCTGCTCAGCGGCATGCACGCCATCGTGTTTAACCGCGAGCATCCCTGGGCGCCGATGTTCGAACGTTTGTGCCGCCGGCTGGACGGCCGCATCGGGCGACAGCTATTGACCGAGCTGGTGGAAGATCCGGCCAAGCAGCTTCTCCTCGATTGCCAGAAGTGCGGCGACTGCGCCATTCAGCACGTGGGGTTCCTGTGCCCTGAGTCCAAGTGTCCCAAGCATACCCGCAACGGAGCTTGCGGGGGCAGTCGCGACGGCCGGTGCGAAGTCTTCCCGGAGCGTTATTGCGTATGGTACCGCGCCTACCTGCGCCTTTCCCATGCCGGCGAAACAGGTGAGATGGTCAAGGGATGTGTGCCGCCGAGGATGTGGGAGCTGAACAAGACCTCTTCGTGGCTCAATTATCATTTGCAGCGCGACCATCAAGGCGCCACCCATACCATAGCCCGGCGTTGCCGCGCGCGCGGCTGCACATTATAGAATTCATTCGAGTCCACCCTCTGATACCGTCTCGATCCGTCATTTTTTTGCCGACACACCGGCACACTTGACCCGCAACGACCGGCCTTACCGATCGGTATATTTCTATCTATTTGATTTAAATCGATTTAATTGAAGACTGGATGCTGGAACAGGAATTGCTTGATTTCTTTTGGAGCGGCCCGGCGCCGTCTAATATCCAGGAAAGGGAGGAGACGCAGATGGTGGCAGGTCACCGCCTCACGATACAAGACTATTTCCGGCAGGCGGGTTATGGGGACGGGGGGGCTTCCCGACCGCCGTCCCAAATCGGCCCGGACGGGCAACAGGACCGTTTCCGGCAGGTGTTGGAGGGAATAGCGTCATCCGGACAGGCAGCCGTATCATCGGCCCGGGCCGGGGGGATGCGCATGGCCGATTACTGGAACACGGCCAAGGCACCCCTGCAACCCGCGATCGATCCCATCGCAACTGCCGGGGGAGACGATCTTTTATGCGGATCAGAGTCCCCATCCGCTCCGCTCGCTTCGTTGAATTGCGTCGAGTCTTCTGCGCCAGTGGGGCCAGGTGAACCGGCATTGCCTTCGACCGATTCACGAATCGAGGCGGGAATCCGGTCGGCCGCAAAAAAATACAATCTTTCGGTGGACTTGATCCGCAGCGTGATCCGCGCTGAGTCCAACTTCCAACCCGATGCCGTCTCTCCGGCCGGGGCCCACGGGTTGATGCAGCTCATGCCGGCCACGGCCAGGGAATTGGGCGTTGAAGACCCTTTTGATATCGAGCAGAACATCGATGGTGGTGCGCAATACCTGCGGCAGATGCTCGATATGTTCGGCGGCAATCTCCAAAAAGCCCTGTCCGCCTACAACGCAGGTCCAGGGACCGTTATGCGGTACAACGGCGATGTGCCATATCGAGAGACCCGTGATTACGTCCGTAAGGTGATGGATTATATAAGTGTGAAAGTATGAAAGCAGGAAAGTGGGAAAGTAAAGGGGTTCCCTCGATTCTAACTGCTATCGCTCGATTCGACGTCCGGCCGGATCGGCAGTTTGATGGTGAACCGGCTGCCGCGTCCGGGTGCCGACGAGACGCTGATCATGCCGCCGTGCTGTTCCACGATGCTTTTGGTGATAAACAGCCCTAGTCCGGTGCCCTTGCGGCCTTTTGAAGAGAAGAAGAGGGTGAAGAGCTTTTCCTGGGTCTGGGCATCCATCCCGATGCCGTTGTCCGATACGGTGAAGATGATGTGCGCATCGTCGAGGGCCACGCCGAAGGTGATGGCGCACTTATGGGGTGTGGCGCTGCGTTGACAGGCGTCGATGGCATTTTCGAACAGGTTCATCAGGGCGGCGTGAAGGTAACCGGGATCGATGGTGCAGGATGCCGGTAGGCCGCTGAATTTTCGTTCGAAGGCAATGCTGGTCTGATCCAGACGATTCTCCATGATGCGAGCCAACTCCTCGGCGAAATCGCTCAGGTCCACACGCTCCCAGTTCAAGTCTCGTTTTTTGGCGTAGAAGAGAATATCCATTACGAGTTTGCGAATCCGTTCGACGAGCAGTTTGACAGTTTGCCAACCCTCCTCGAGGCATTGGGCGTCCTGGTTTTTCAATCCCTTTTCGAGCAGGTACATACCGCCGTCCAGTCCGGTCAGAAGGCCCTTGATGCCGTGGGAGATCGAGCCGATCATCAGGCCCAGGGAAGAGAGGTGGTCCTGCAGCTCGGTTTTTTCCCGGATGAGCGCCTCCAGGTGGGTGGTGTAGTCCTGGAGCTTGCGGCGCATGATGATCCGTTCCTGGGTGCGCTGCAAGGCGATATCCAAGGCTTCGACGTTGATCGGCTTGGTGATGAAGTCGGTGGCCTGGTGCTTTAGGCTCTTGACGGCCAGGTCCATGTCGCCGTGACCGGTGATCATGATCACCTCTGTGTCCGGCGCGTTCCGCTTGATGCGCTGAAGCAATTCGATACCGTCCATCACCGGCATCTTGATATCGGTGATGACGATGGCCGGATGCTTTTCCTGGAAAACGGCCAGGGCTTCCTGCCCGTTTTCGGCGGTAAAGACGACGTGGCCTTCGTCGGCCAGGGCGACTTCGAGAACATCGCGGATGTCCTGCTCGTCGTCGACCAACAAGATATCCAGTTGTCCCGCTTTCAGCGCCATGCCGCCAATTCCTTTCCTTTGTAAAAAAGAAAAATCATTCTTTTTCGGTTTGTGCTGTGCCTGCTTCTCTGCTGCTCCCCTCGCCGGCCAACGGGAAGGTCAGCTCGAAGCAGGTCCCATTCTCTCTTCCGGGGAGACACCGGATCGTTCCCCGGCACTCCTGGACGATGCCGTAGCTGATGGAGAGCCCTAATCCCGTGCCTTTTCCGACCTCCTTGGTGGTAAAGAAAGGTTCGAAGATTTTTTCTTCCATCCCCGGCCTGATCCCCACACCGGTGTCACAGATCAGACAGATCACCCGCTCCCCCTCCTTCCGGCTCGAGATGGTGATGTGGTCGCCTTCGCCCGGTTTTCCCATGGCCTGCCATTTTTCTTCGATGGCATCGCGGGCATTGATCAGCAGATTGATAAACACCTGTTCGAGGCGTTGGGCATCGGCCTCGATCCGGGGCAGTGTTTCGGCCAGGGCCCAGTTGACGGCGATCCCGCGAACCTTGAGTTGTTGGCTGAAAATTTCGAAAGCACTCTGCAGTACCGCGTTGACGCAAAGCTTTTGAAGAGCCAAATCAGACTTGCGCGCAAATTGACGCATGTGATCGATGATGCGCGTCGCCCGATCCACGTTGTTGTCCACCTTGGTCAGCATGACGGCCAGCGTTTGCCCATCGATCAATTCGTCCCGCGCTATCTTGCGCATGAAAAAACTCGAAGTGGTCTTGATTACCGAAAGGGGTTGGTTGAGCTCGTGCGCAACGCCCGTGGCCATCTCGCCGAGGGTGGCCATCTTGCTGGTCTGGATCAATTGCTGCTCGGCCTCCAGCCGCTGGGTGATGTCGTTGGTCGTGACCAGCAGCACCTTTTTTCCCGAATACTCCGAGGGAGACACGTGCATGTTCACGTAAATGGTGCGCCCGCTCTTGTGGGTCTGCCGCAGCTGGTGCATGGCCCGCGCATCGGCCATGACCACGCCGAGGCGCGCGTGCTCCTGCTCCGGGAACAGGCGCAGAAAAGAAGTGCCCACCAGCTCATCGGCCCCGTATCCATAGACGTCAACCACATTCATGTTGCAGTCCAGAATCGTGAAGGTGTCGGGTTCGAGCACGAAGACCGGATTGGGAATGTTGCTGAATATGGCGTGATACTTATTCTCCGACTTTTCCAGTTCGATTTCGAGTTGACGCCGTTCCGTGATATCGTGGGAGATCTCCATGGCGGCCACGATATTACCTTCCGCGTCGCGGATGGGGGAGGTGCGCACGATCCAATAGGATTGGGTGCCGTCCTTGTTGACCCCGTTTTCCTCGGTATAGTAAGATTTGCCGTCCCGGAAAGTTTTCTCCACCGGGCATGGTTCGCATTTGCATTCGCGGTTTTTATATGCCCGGTAGCATTTGTCGCCCGGCTGGGGGGCAAATCTTTTGGCAAATTCCCGGTTGTAGCGCAGCATGTTGAACTCCCGGTCCTGTACGGTGATCAGGCAAGGCACCCGTTCGAACAGCTCCTGGTACTCGTCGCGTTGCTTGTTCAGGGCGGCCTGCTGCTCGGCGATGGCCTCGCCCATGCGATCGATGGCGCCGGCCAGGAACCCCATTTCATCTTTTCGCCGCATGCCGATGCGGGTCGTGTAGTCCCCCCTGGCGATGCGAAGCGTGCCGTCGACCATGCGCCGGATCGGACGGTTGACGAATCGCAGAAGAAACACGAGGATGATAGCCGAGGTGACCAGGAAGATCGACGCGGTAAAGGTGATGATGTTGCGTTCGATCGCCGCGATCTCCTTGTCGGTGTCGGCCAGGGAAACGACCAGGTCCAGTGCGCCGAGGATTTTTTTATCTTCCGGGTGAAAGTGGCAGTCGCTGTTGTTGCACCCCGGTTCGTTGGCGATGGGGGTGAGGATGCCAAGCATGCGGTGCCCTTCAGGGACGCGGTAAATGCGCATGCGCTGGTCCAGGTTCAGGCGGTCCAGGGGGGGATCGGTGCGGTGGCAGACATAGCAGGCTTCGTCCTCGATATTGGTGACCTGCTCCACCTCTTCGTTGCGGTTCGAGAATTTGATCTGCCCCTGCTTGTTGTAGATGCGAATGTTCGCGATTCGTTTCTGGCGGCCCACATTGGTGATGATCTGGGTGATGTCGTCGCGCGAATTGAGCATCATAGCGTAATGGGTGCCCAGGCGGATGGTGTTGGTCAGCCGATCCGTGCCGGCGACGATATGCTCCATGAGCCGGCTTTTCTGATCTTCGATATGCAGGTAGGCCCACACCGAAAGCGAAGCCAGCAGCACGAGACCGACGGTGAGGATGAGTCGCGTGACCAGACTCTGATGGAGGGGGATGATGGAACGGCCCATGTGATTTCATTACTCCCGTCTTCAGTGAGAATGTGCGCCCATGGTCCGCCGTTGCGATATCGGTTCATCGCCTTCTAAGCTTTCGCACGGTGGTTGCCGGCTGGTCTCGGGACGTTGGGCTGCCATCACCGGCAGATCTTCATTCATGGCGATTCTTTTTTTGAACGCCTCGGTGACGGCCAGGTTCAACGTCAATCCAAGTTCCTTCGGCGGGATCCCCAGGGCGATACCCAGCAATTGGGGCAGATAGAGCACGGTTTTGGCTTCCCCCTGGCCCGTTCGCCTGGCAATCTGCTTTTGGAATCCCTCCAGATTGAGCTGGCACATGGGGCAGACCGTCGCAATGACATGGGCGTCCCTTGCCGCTGCCAGGATGGCACCGCTCAGCTGCATCCCCTGATCCATGTGGGTCGTCATATGAGACGCTCCGCAGCAGCGCGGCCCCATGCTCCAGGAGAGCACCTCGGCCCCCGTAGCACGAATCAGACCCTCCATGCTGGTGGGGTTCTGGGGATCGTCGAACACCGGGTAGGGGCGCAGGCATTGGCATCCGTAATAGGGGGCCACCACCAGATCTTTGAGCGGAAAAGCGACTTTGCCGGCGATGGCCGGCGGCCCGAGATCGGTGGCCAGCACATCGAGAAGGTGGCGCACCCGGATTTTGCCGATGATGGAAAGGCCCTCTTCGGCCAGTACTTCGTTGGTATCCCGCATCGCCTGCGGATCTGCCCGCAGTGTTTCGGCGGTCTTTTTCAAGTTGAGATAGCAGGCGCTGCAAGGGACCAGGAGATCCGCCTTGATTTTGGCCCGTTCGGCCAGCGCCAGGTTTCGGCCGGCCAGCGCCAGGGCCAGCAGCCGACTGATCCCGGGGGCGGCCGATGCGCCGCAACAGGTCCAATTCTCCACCTCGGTCAGGCGGACTTCCAGGCGCTGGAGCAATGCGCGCGTGGCTTGGTCGTACTCCTTTGCCGTGCCTTCCAAAGAGCAGCCCGGATAGTAAAGATATTGCATGATAGTCTCCCTCGGGTCAACCGTTCAATCCGATCAATCCATCCCGACACGGGTTGCAGGCATCAGGTCCCATCACCCTCCATCTCCTCAACCTTGCGGAAGAGCACCTCCAGTTTGGGCGCTCCCCGGCGCAGGGTCGGCAGCGACACCTTGGCTTTGCTTTGCAGCTTCCATCCCAGGGATGCGAAACGCAACGGCAGGCTCGGACTTCGCATGTGCATGAAGTAGGCGGTCATCAACATCATCTCCTGCAGCCGGCCGTTGCGGCGGACGTTGCCGACAAAATCCCGGCAAAAATGGATGGTGTCCCGATAGCGCCGCATTCGTCCCCGGGCCGCTATTTGCTTGAGCTCGGCCATGGCGTCGGCCGGATTCAGACCGCGTGGGCAGCGCAGCGAGCAGTAATAGCATGCCGAACACAGGGTGAACGTGTGGCTTTGGAAGATTTTCTCCATGCGCCCCAGTTGAACGAGTCGCCACAGATGACGCGGGGTGAGGTCCATGGCCGAGGCGTTGGAGCAAGAAGCGCTGCAGGTCCCGCACTGAATACAGGCCCGCATCATCTCCCGGACGACGGCCAGGGGATCGGCTTCGTGCTCTATGGATGCGGACACTTGGTGTGTCGCTACGGTGCTCATAAGCACTCTCCTTTTACTTTCATGCTTTCGTACTTTTCACTTTCATGCCTATTCTACCGCCGCATCGATCATCGCCAACATCTGTCCGGCACCATGGTGATTCAATATCGCCGCCCCATTGAGGCAAACGGCCGCGCAGGCACCGCAGCCCTGGCACATGGCCGGATCGACGATCAGCCGCTGCTGCTCCAAATCCACGGCGCGCGCACCATAGGGACAGGCATCGATGCAGCGCTGGCACAACACACACAGGCTGTGGCGTACCGCGGCCGTGGGATGGCCCGCTGCGAGACTTTCATGGCACAGGATGCGCATGGCCCGCTGGGCCGCAGCTTGACCGGCCGCCGCCGCTTCGGTGATGGTCTGCGGCGCCAGCGCCAGGCCGCAGGCGAAAACTCCTTCGCGCAGTCCGTCCACGGGCCGCCATTTGCTGTCGGCTTCCTGGAAGAATCCTCCGGAATCCAGCGTGGCGCCGTAAAACGCCGCCAGTTTGGCCGGCAGGCGGGGCACCACGCCGGTCGCCAGCACCAGCAGGTTGGCTTCGATCTTCAGGTCCACCTCGGCGATGGGATCGTGCACCGAAAGGGTTACGATGCCATCCTGGGATGTCTTGACGCCGGGAAGTCGTTGGGGACGATAGGGAATAAACACCACTCCGGCCCGACGCGCCTCGGTGTAGTAGCTTTCGCTGAAGCCGGTCATCATGACATCGCGGTAGAGGATGTAGATTTGAACCCGGGGGTTCTTCTCCTTGAGATAGAGCGCATGCTTGATGGCTGTGGGGCAGCAGACCCGGCTGCAATAATCACGCGATGGTTCGCGGCTGCCCACGCATTGAATCATGGCCACGACATCCCATGCGGCCGCATCCGCTTCGCCCGAACCGATTTGACGCTCCAGGGCCTGCTGGGTGACGACGGCCGGATGGGTGCCATAGCCGTAAGCCGTGGTTTCCGCCTCCAAACCTCCGGTGGCCAGGATGGTGACCCCATGGCGCAAGATCTCGGTCCGGCCCTGGGCATTTTGCAGCGTGGTGCGGAAATCTCCCACCCGGCCTACGGCGTTGACCACTTCGTGTTCCAGGCGCAGAGTAATCTTGGGGTGCTGGACCACGCGATCGTCGAGTTGATCGAGCAACGGCTTCACGGCGTGACCTTCGAGGGTGTGGTGCAACCAGGCGAGATTTCCGCCCAGTCGGTTCTCTTTTTCGACCAGGTCGACCCCGTAGCCCATGTCCGCTATGGCCAGCGCGGCATGCATGCCGGCCGTGCCACCGCCGATCACCAGCGCCTTTCTTTGCACCTGTTCCCGTTCGGGGGCCGTGGGATCGGTGTGTTTGAGAAACGCCAGACCCATTTGCAACGACGCCGAAAGGACGCGTTCGCCCAACCCAGTCCGCAGCGACCGCGCAGTCGTGTCGGCCTGTGGCTCCGTGGGTTCGATTTTCATATCGACGATGGTCATCAGGTTTTCCGGCAGACCGGTGCGCTGAGACAGGGTGCGTCGGTGCGTGCTGTGCCGCAGGGGATGGCAGGCTGCTACGAGCAGGCGGTTGGGGGCCAGATCCTTGATGGCCGCCTCGAGCGGCCCCCACCCGTCCGTACCGCACAACTGTTCCACGAAGATCACCTGAATCACGGCCGGGTCACGAGTCAGCTCGGAAATCAGCTTCTCGGTGTTCCGAACCTCTGAGAGACACCCATGGCAAGTACAAATGGCTGCCAGGATTCTGGGTGGCGCATCGGGGGAGACCCCCTTGGCGGCTGGCCCTTCGGCCAGGGCCAGTTGGCTGCCGCTGCGGCGCAGTGCACGTCCTGCCTCTAATGCCGCGGCCGATGCCTGGATCAAGGCGGCGTTGATTTCCACCGGTTCAGTGCAGGCCCCGGCCAGGTAAATACCCTCGGCGCTGGAGCATGCCGCTGCGAACGGCTGGGGCTGGAAAAATCCCCAGGCGTTGCGTTCGGCCTGGGTCAATTCGGCCAGGGCTTCGGTTTCGGGAGATGGCCGAAAACCGGCGGCCAGTACGACCAGGTCCGCCTCCGCCTCGTGCATCCGTCCGTCGAGGCCGGCATAGCGCAATAGCGGATCGCCGCTGTCCGGCGAGGCGGTCACCGAGTGAACCCTGGCCCGCACCAGGTTGACGCCGCGCTCCTCCTCGGCCTGCCGGCGGTAGGGTTCGAAGCTTTTTCCGAAGGTGCGCATGTCGGTGTAGAAAATCGTCGTTTCGACCGCGCCGTTGCTTTTATTCTTGGCCAGGACCGCTTCCTTGAGGGAGATCATACAGCAGATGCGCGAGCAGAAATCGGCCGAGATCTGGCAATCGCGCGATCCCACACACTGCAGCCAGGCGATCCGCTGCAGCGGTTTGCCGTCGGCCGGCCGCACCAGACGGCCCTGGCTGGGACCGCAGCCGCTCAACACGCGTTCGAAAGCCAGGCTCGTGATCACATGGGGATTGGTGCCGTAACCATATGGGTTGATCCCTTCGCTGGGGTCGAAGAGGGCCATGCCACCGGCCAGGATCACGGCGCCGGCCGTCACTTGACGTTCCTGCACGGAGACGGTCGCCTGAAACACACGGTTGACCGTGGCCAGCATGGCCTGGGGGTCGAAGGGTTTGATCAGATAGTCGAGCGCTCCGGATTTCATAGCCTCCACGGCCGTGTCCACGGTGGCATAGGCGGTCATCATCACGGCCACCCGATCGGGGTGATCCACCTTGGCCTGCTTGAGCAGGTCCACGCCGTCCATGCCAGGCATCTTGACATCGATGAGCAGCAATTTGACATCCGATTGTTCGAGCAGCGTCAGGGCCTCGGCACCGGACTCGGCCGTCTGCACATTCATAAAGCCTTCGTTGAGCAGCCATTCCTTGAGCGAATCGCGCACCGACAGCTCGTCATCCACCACCAGGATCGAAAAATCCTTGCGCCGGTCGAAGGCCAGGTCGATGGCGCCCGTCGGGCAGATCGGTACACAGGCGCCGCAGCGGGTGCAGGCCGCCGCGTCGATGACATAGGCGCCGACGACGGCATGGGGCACGACCCGGTGAATGGCCTTGCTGCGGCTCAACCCGCTGTTGAAATCGTCGGGCATGTCCACCGGGCAGACCGTCTCACAGGCGCCGCAACCGATACACAATTGTGGGTCCACGCCCTGGAGCGTCTGTTTGAGCCGCACGGCGAAACGACCGGGACCGCCTTCCACATGCGACAACTCGGTGGCCGGCAGGAAATCGATGCGTTCATGAAAAAAGCCCTTACGCATGCAGGTCGCTTCGGCCGAATCGCGATCGAGCAGAGGCAGCATCTTGCACATGCCGCAGCCATCGGTTGGGAATTGGGCGTCCAGGCGGCTCAGCAACCCGCCGGGATGGGCCGCACGGTCGATGAGCAGCACATCGGATCCCGTTTCGGCCAGGTCCAGCGCCGAACGGATGCCGGCTATCCCGGCGCCGATAATGACGGCGTGATAGTTTTCTCGCAGCATCAGGCCTCCTTACGCCAATGCAGTCCTTCCGTTTCCGCAAACTCGTGTTCGCGAAATTCGCTCAGCGGCGGTCTCTCCGCCACATCCCGTCCGGCCTGGTAGTCGAAGGCGGCCTGGGTGCGATGGGCCACGGTGCGGAACAGCGACATGACGTCGATGTCGTTGGGGCAGGCATTGCTGCACTGGCCGCACCCCACGCAGGCCGTGCTCATATGGGCCAGGCGGGTCAGATGGTAGAAGATGGTGTCGGTGGGCATTTTGATCATGCCCTTGCGCCGGGTCCAGGAGAGGTATTGCAGCGGATCGTGGTCGAAAAGATTGGTCTCGAAAACGCACTGCCGGCAGTAACAGACCGGGCAGGCCGTGCGGCAGTTGTAACAATTGACGCAATAGGCAAAATAGTGATCCAGCTTTTCCAGGCTGTCGGTCGCCGTTGCGGTCTCGGCAAACATGCTGTCCCGGAACCGGGTGCGTTCGGCCAACACCGTTTCAACGGCAGCCGCCCGTTCGTCAGGCAATGGGGCCGCCTTCAGTCCCAGTCGGTCGAGGATCTCCCGGCCGGCATCGGTCTGGGCGTCCACCATCACCTCCCGGCCGGTGTCAACGCCCCACAGGCAGACGGCCAGGTCGGCACCCGTTGGCATGGGCTGCTCGCAGGCGCGGCAGGCCTTTGCCAGCGAGCCTTCATCGACTGAAGGGTGTTTGACGTAGCCTTGGTTCGCCCCTGGATCGTCTCCCCCGCGCGTAAGGGCATCGAAGACCTTGTTGGGATATGCCCCCGGGCAATCGCTGCCAATGATGATCACCTGCTCCCGCAATCCCTGTTTGAGCTTGACCAATTCGATAAACGCCCGGATTTCGCAGGGACGCAGGACGGCAGCCACCCGTTTAGGGGTCGCGGTGCGAGTCAGGCGGCACACCTGCTTGGCGGCACTGAGCGCAAACGCCGGCGAGAGTGGATCGGTGTTATCGAGCTGATCCGAATCATGGATCAAAAGGGGCATCACGGCACGACTGCCCGGAAGCCTTCCGGGGACCATGACAGCGTCGATTTCTTCCAGGGCCAGGATACGGCCGAGTAACGTTCGGATCGCGTCAGCGACATCTTCGTTTTTTACTTCCATCGTAACGGTCTGCATAGGCTGCCTTCGCAATGCTTCTGGGTTTCGAGTTGTTAGAACACCATTTGACTTCTGGAGGCCACCGGCCCCAGTTCCCGGGTGCGTTCGGTCAGTTCGCGCATGGTCTGGGTGAACTGGATGCCGTCGCTGGCGCCGATCCAGGTGAGCTGCAGCCGATCGGCTTCGAAGCCGAACTGGGGCAGGATCTCTTTGAGCAGTCGGATGCGGCGCCGGGCCTTGAAGTTACCGTTGATATAGTGGCAGTCGCCCGGGTGGCAGCCGCTGACCAGCACCGCGTCGGCCCCCTCCAGAAAGGCCTTGATGATATACTGGGGGTCCACCATTCCGGTGCACATGACACGGATCAGGCGCACATTCGGGGGATAAGTGAGCCGCGAAGTGCCTGCCAGGTCGGCGGCCGTGTAAGTGCACCAATTGCAGACAAAGGCGATGATCAATGGCTCGAAAGATTGCATGGGTTTATCCTTTTAAGCCGGCTAGAGGTTTAGGGCGATATGGATTTCGATAAGTACAGAAGGACAAGAGTATGAAAGTATGAAAGTACAAAAGTATGAAAGTATGAAAGCGAAGGTGTTCCATCGATTTGATTTTTTCCTCTTTCATGTTGCTCTCTTTATAAAATGACAGCATTCCTCAACTTTCATACTTTCTGACTTTCCTACTTTCATACCGATTGTCACAATCAACCTAAGCGGCGGCCGAGGTCGATGTGTCCGAATCCTCCACCTTCTCCGGGTGTCCTAAAACATCGATCGCATCGAAGATGCCGTCGATTTCAGAGAAGATCTGTCGACTTTTGAAATGGCGGCTGCTGGCGGCTCCGCTGGGACAGAAGCCCGAACAGCTGCCGCACCCTTTGCATATCAAAGGGTTGACTTCGCTGACCTGTTTGAGTTCGTTGAACGAAATGGCGCTGTAAGGACACAGGCCGATGCAGATCTGGCAGCCGGCGCAGATGTCCGGATCGATGAAGGAGATGGTAGGGGCGATCTCCACCCGGCCCCGGGCCGCCAGGGCCAGGGCTTTGGCCGCCGCGCCCGACGCGTGGGACACGGCATCCGGGATGTCCATGGGTTTCTGGCAGCAGCCTGCCAGAAAGAGGCCGTCGGTGGCCGTGTTGAGCGGCCCCAGCTTGGGATGGGCCTCCAGGAAGAAGCCGTCGGCCCCCTGGTTGACACCGAAGACCCGGCCGACCTGCAGCGCATCGCTGCGGGCCTCCATGGCTGTGCAGAGCACCACCATGTCCACGGGAACACGCAGGTTTTCGCCCAGCAATGTGTCTTCGGCCAGCAGGATCAATTTGCCCTGTTCCGCTTCGGATGTTGCTTCGTCGGTGATTTCGGCCACCTTCCCGCGGATGAAAGTGGTGCCTTCCTCCTGGCAGCGCCGGTAGAACTCTTCGTAGCCTTCGCCGAAGCAGCGCATGTCGATGTAAAAATCATACACATCGGTATCATGGCCGACCTTCTCCTTGATCAGGTGGGTGTACTTGAGGGCATACATGCAGCAGACCCGCGAGCAGTATTCATGATAGTTGACATCACGGCTGCCGATGCAGTGCAGCAGCGCTACGCTCCGCGGCGGCCGTTCGAAACGACCGCTGTCGCCGCGCATGAGAATCTGGCCGCCGGTGGGGCCGGTGGCATTGCTCAGCCGCTCGAATTCAAGGGCGGTGAAGACATTCTGGAAGCGGCCGTAGCCATACTGGGTCATGGGGGTGGGATCGAGCGTGTCATAACCGGTGGCCAGGATGATACTGCCCACCTGGAGATGGAGATCCGTCGGTTGCATCAGGTGGTCGATGGCATGGGCCTCGCAGGCGGACACGCACTGCATGCATTCGCAGCAGACGCCACAGTTGAGACAACGCTCGGCTTCGGACCGCGCCTCGGCCTCGGAGAGGGGCTTTTCGACTTCCGCGAAGGGTTCGGCTCCGGCGATGAACGGTACAAAGGGCGGTTCGACCCGCTTTTCAGGGTGGACGTCATCCGGAATCGGGGCCCAGTCGGCCGTCTCCGCATCAGGCCGGGGCGGCCTTTCCGGCAGGTTGGTCATGGGTTCACCGCGCACGAACAGGTCCATGGCCGCCACCGTCCGATGGGCCGCCCCAACGGCTTCTATGGCCGTGGCCGGGCCGCTCACCATGTCGCCGGCGGCAAATACATACGACAGGCTGGACTGCCCGGTGACCGGGTCGGCCACGAGCAGGCCACGGCGATCCCATTGCAGTTCCGGCACCGATGCTGCCCAGGAGGTATCGGTGAGTTGCCCGATAGCTGGAATGATCGTGCCGCACGTCACGCGGAACTCGGCGCCTTCGATGGGTTCAGGGCGGCGTCGGCCGCTTCGGTCTGGCGGTCCCAATCGGTTGCGCACGCAGGTCAGTGCGACCACCCGTCCGTTTTCCCGTTCGACCCGCAGGGGTGTGGCCAGAAATTCGAACCGGATGCCCTCGATCTTGGCCTGTTCGATCTCTTCGCGATAAGCCGGCATCTCCTGCTCGCTGCGGCGATAGACCACGGTCACCGGCGCATCGCTCAGGCGGTGGGCGGTGCGGGCCGCATCGATGGCCACATTGCCACCGCCGACCACCACCACCGGGCCGACCGGCGCGATAGGCGTTGCCATATTCACCGCGCGCAGGAAACGAACGCCGTCGACGACACCGTCACCGTCCGATTCACCCTCGATGTTCAGCTGCATGGCCTTGTGGGCCCCGATGCCGAGGAAGATGGCCGCAACGCCCTGTTCTTTCAGGTTGGATAAAGTAAAATCACGTCCCAAGCGACGGCCGGTATGCACTTCGACGCCCAATCTCAGGATATGTTCGATCTCCCTGTCCAGCACCTCGGGCGGCAGGCGGTAGTCGGGAATGCCGGCGCGCAGCATGCCGCCCAACCGGTCCAGCGCTTCAAAAAGAACGACCTGGAATCCTTTCAGGCGCATGTAGTAGGCCACCGTCAGGCCGGCCGGACCGCTGCCGATCACGGCGATTTTCTCCGGTCTTTCGTCGATGGGCGGCACGGCCCGCCCCACCAGCGATACCTGGTCGGCCGCGAACCGTTTCAATGTCCGGATCGCCACCGGTGCATCCACCTGGGCGCGGCGGCACTGGGATTCGCACGGGTGTGGACAGATGCGGCCCAAGGTGCCGGGCAGGGGCAGCTGTTCCATGATCAGGGATACGGCCTGTTCGTATTTGCCCTGGGCGATGAGCTGGACATACCCCTGCACATTGACCCCGGCCGGGCAGGTGCGGGTGCAGGGAGCGGTGTCGCGCTTCTCGATCTGAAAGGCGATGGGCACCGCCTGGGGAAAGGCGCGGCCGATGGCCCGGCGCTCGCCCAGGCCCTGGTCCCAGTCATTGGGGATCGACACCGGACACACCTTGGCGCACTCGCCGCAGCCGGTGCAGACCCCCTCCTTGACATAACGCGCGTGTTGATGGACCGTGACGCTGAAGTTACCCACGAAACCCGATACATCGGTCACCTGGCTCAGGGTGTGCAGCCGAATATTGGGATGCTGCCCCACGTCGACCATCTTGGGCGTGCCGATGCACGCCGCGCAGTCCAGGGTGGGGAAGGTCTTGTCGAACTGAAGCATGTGACCGCCGATGGTGGATCCGGCCTCGATCAGGTGTACCGTGTGGCCGGCGTCGGCCATGTCCAGGGCCGCCTGCATGCCGGCGATGCCGGCACCGACCACCATCATCACCGGGTGCACTTCGGCCCAGCGGCTCTGCAGGGATTCGTGGCCCCGCACGCGATGCACAGCGGCCGCCACCAGGGTCTTGGCCTTGGCTGTGGCGAGAATGGCATCCTCGGTGACCCAGGAGACCTGCTCGCGTACCGATGCCATCTGGAAATAATAGGGATTCAATCCGGAGCGTCGGCAAACGTTCATAAAGGTGGTGCCGTGCAGGCGAGGCGAACAGGAGGCCACCACCACGCGGTCGAGATGATACTCGGCGATGTCGGCCTCGATCATGGCCTGTCCGGGATCGGAACACATGAACCGGTAGTCCCGGGCCGCGACCACCCCGTCGAGCTGCTTGGCAAATTCGGCTACGGCCGCCACATCCACCCGGTGGGAGATGTTGATGCCGCAATGGCAAACATATACACCGATTCGCATGGTCAGACCCTTTCCGTGTTGCGGCTGTTATTGGACATGCCCGTCAGGCGCCGCACCACTGCTATGAAATCTTCGGCTTCGGGGGGATTGGGCAAAAATGCCTCGGGGGACGGCAGCCGCCCGATGGTAGGAGCATAGGGTTGTGTCCGATAGGGCCCCCCTGTGCGCCGTGTCAGGTTGGTGAGCATGACCACCGGCACCCGGCAAAGCGCCGGGTCTGCTTTGAGCCGGCCATATATCGATTGAATCTGCTCCGCCGGCAGCATGGCGTCCAGGACGATGAGGGAGAGATTGCGCGTGCGTGCCTTTGACAACGCCTCGCCGGAATTGTCGGCGGTCAGTGGATCGAACCCGTGGGCCTTGAGGAGATTGGTAATATAGATCAGACGATCGGGCTCGTTCTCGATGACGAGAATCTTGAGTTGGGTTGCCGGCACGGTCTCTCCTTTTCGACCCTCTATGGTGAAAAAGGGTGGTGCGTTCGGCCAATCCGATTGAAGGGAGGTATACGCACAGGATGTGCCATGACCGTGTGAAGGCGTATAACGGCACGAAATTATACGGCTATGCCGAATTTTGCGCGGGAGGTAAAGGGCGATTCGGGAACGGGGATATGTTGCAATAATGAAACAAAAGCGTTGAGTATAATAATAAGTTACTAAATTCAAACATTAATATCATAATAGAATGAAACAAAAACGTTTCAAAAGTCGTCTCTTGCGCCTCACTTTCACGGGTGAAACCCATTCGCATGTTGCACCGGGGTGAAGCACTTACGCCAACCCGTAGCGCTTGATCTTGCGCCAGAGGGTGGTGCGGTCCATACCCAGGCTCTTGGCGGTTCGGCCCCGGTGGCCGTAATATTTGGCCAGAGTAGCGGCGATCTGTTCGGCCTCGTCCGCAGGCGGCGCCTTCTCCTCGCTCGGTGGGCATACAAGCGCCGGCAAAGGGGCGAGAAGGTCTTCGGGCAGATGGCATTTGCGGATCGGGCCCGTGCCGCACAGGATCAGAGCATGTTCGATGATATTCTCCAGTTCGCGCACGTTGCCGGGATACTTGTAATGGAGCAGGATCGCCATGGCTTGGTCGGAGATGGCGGGCGGCGGCGCCCCTTGGGCCGCGCAGAGCTTGCGCATTACGTGGCGGATCAGCAGCGGCAGGTCGTCGCGCCGCTCCTCCAGGGCAGGCAGCTCGATGCGCAGGACTTTCAAGCGGTAAAACAGGTCTTCCCGAAACAGGCCGTCCTTGACCAGTTGCTCCAGCCGGCGGTTGGTGGCCGAAATGATGCGCACATTCACCCGCTGGGTGCGCCGGCTGCCCAGGGGGTAGAACTCCTGTTCTTCGAGCACCCGCAGCAGCTTGGCCTGCAGGCTCAATGGCAGGTCCCCGATCTCGTCCAGGAAGATGGTGCCGCCGTCCGCCTCCTGGAACCGGCCCGGTTTGTCGCGGTCCGCACCGGTGAAGGCCCCTTTGACATAACCGAAGATCTCCGATTCGATCAGGCTGTCGGGGATCGCCGCACAGTTGACCTTGACCCAGGGCTTGGATGCCCGGGGACCGGCGTCATGGAGAATCTTGGCCAGTATATCTTTGCCCGTGCCGGTGGCGCCCTGGATCAGGACCGTCGCGTCGCTGGCCGCCACGGCCGGGATCATGGCGAAGATCTTCTGCATGGGCGGGCTCTTGCCGATCATGTCGCGGCAAGTGTAGCGGCCCCGGATGGCCTGATTGAGCTGGTGTACCAGGGTCATGTCCTGAAAGGTGACCAGGCCGCCCACCACGGCTTCGCGCTCGTCACGCAGGGCCGCGTAGTTGGCCCGGATGGGAACGATGCCCCCTTCGCTGTCCCGCAGGCGCCCCTCCAATCCCCGGTAGACCGTGTTTTTGCGGATGGCCGTCTCGATGGGCGAGGGCACATCGGGTTCCGGTTCGACAAAGATGTCGGTGCTGGGCCGGCCGAGCAGGGTGGTGCGTTCGTAACCGGAAATACGCTCGGCCGCGGTGTTGAAGAAGGTGATCAGTCCGCCCCGGTTGGTCGTGAAAACACCCACGTCGAGGCTGTCGAGGATGTTTTTCAGGCTGCGTTCCTCGTAGCGCAGCCGCTCGATGAGATCGCTGATGGGCGAATGGTCCTGCAGGATGGTCAGGCAGCCGATCACCGTGTGGTCGGCGGCGTAAATCGGGATGGCCATGCGGCTGATCAGGTGCTGTCGCATCTCCTCGTCGGCGACGTTCACCGTCGACTTTCGGGATTGGCCGTCCCCGCCGCCCACGATGCAGTTGACCATGCAGGGTACGCCGGTGAACACTTCGCGACAATCCTTGCGCATCACCTCGTTGGCGCGCAGCCCGATCAGGGCCTGGGCGCATTGGTTGATGGCCGTGATCTCATGGTCGAGATTGACGGTGAAGGCGCCGATGTTCAGTTCGTCCAGAACGGCCAGCCATTGATCACAGGCCGGATTGGAGGCCAGATTGGAATGCTTGCGAATCGCGGTCATGCGGCGTTATCTCCTTGGGTGCCTGCCGGCAAACGAATCGTGAAGGTCGTTCCCTGGCCCGGGAGGCTTTCAAAATCGATCGTTCCCCCGTGGCGCTCGATGATGCCGTAGGTCGTGGCCAGTCCCAGCCCGGTGCCGCCCCCATCCTGTTTGGTCGTGAAAAAAGGTTCGAACACGTGGGGCGCGTCTTCCGGGGCGATCCCGCAGCCCGTGTCGCTGACCGCGATCTCCATTGTGGCTCGGCGATGGTCGCCCCGGGCGATGATCAACAGCCGCCCCCCGTTGGGCATGGCATCGATGGCGTTGAAAATCAGGTTGAGCAGGCACTGTTGCAGCTGGTTCGCATCGCCGATAACCGTGGGCAGCGCTTCCGGCCATCGATGGACCAGCTCGATGTGTTGGAGGTCGAGCCGGTGGCGGCTCAGATCTACACAGCGCTGCAACAGCGGCGTCATGGCCACCGGTTGAAAATCGGTCGGCGAGCTGCGGGCGAAGGTGAGCAAGTTGCCCACGATGCGGGCGCAGCGCGCGATCTCCTGTTCGCAGATCGTGGTGTAGCGGCGGAATTGCGCCACGCGATCCGCGTTTAGGGGCGGCCGCTCGGACGTGTGCAGCATGAGGCGCAGATAGTTGAGCACGCCGGCCAGGGGGTTGTTGATCTCGTGGGCCACGCTGGCCGCCAGGCGGCCCAGGGAGATCATCTTGTCCTGGTGCAGGATGCGCGCCTGATCGGCCATCTGCTGTTCGAGTTGGCGGATTTTGCGGAGATCCCGGACAAAACAGACCAGGCCCTCGGCATGCTCGCCGTCACCGATGGGCGCGGCGGACAATTGGACCGGAATGGCTTTGCCGTCGCGCGCGCGCAAGCAACTTTCGTAAAGGTAGAGGCGGTTGGGCCCGCCGTGATGATTCTCGGCCAGGGCTTTTTGAAAGGCGTCGTAGTCTGCGGCTCCGAAAAATTCACGCAGCCGCATGCGTTGCAGGACTTCCTGTTTGAGATATCCCAGCATCGCTTCCAGGCTCGCATTGTAGGTGACGACCCGTTCGTTCCCGTCGCATCCCAGGATGCCATCGATGGAGCTTTCGATCAGCTTGCGCTGGTAGGCGAAGGTTTCCAGCAGTTGTTGGGTGGTATCGTCCCAGCCCTCTTCGAGGTGGCGGGTGTACGCCTTGAGCTGCCGACGGGTCGTGACACGCTGCCGGGCGCGCTCCAGAGACACCATCAGCACATTGCTGTCGATGGGCTTGGTGATGAAATCGGATGCATCCAGATGCAGGGCGCGCACCGCCGAGGCGATATCCCCGAAGGCCGTGGCCACGATCACCTCTATATCGGGGTGGTGCTGCTTGATTTTTTCCAGCAGCGCGAGGCCGTCCAGGCGCGGCATGCGGATGTCCGTGAGCACGATGTGCGGATCATACGCTTCGCACCGTTCGAGCGCCGCCTGACCGTCGGAGGCCGTGTCGATCGCGTAGCCCGCATCGCTCAGGGTGAGGGCCAACACCTCGCGAACGTCTTTTTCATCGTCCACGACCAGTATGCGCCAGTCTGTGTTTTGCCCCATGCCGGTCCCCTGTCGATGTTGGGTGTGGGCGGGTTAAAAAACCAGGATGATTATCTCGATTATAGGTAAACGCATTGACGGCGTCAATGCGTCCCTCCGGGGGGCCGGCGATTCTATTTCAAGGATCTTCCGTTACACTACTCCCTTGACGGCGGACAGGACCGTATCGTAATTGGGCTCCTCGCCGACCTCCTTGACCAGCTGATAATAGCGCACCACGCCTTCCCGGTCGACCACCAGAACCGCCCGGGCCAGCAAACGCAGCTCCCTGATCAACAGTCCGGCGGCTTCGCCGAAGGCCGCCGCGCGGTGATCGGAAAGGGTAGTGACCCGATCGACGCCAGCCGCGCCACACCATCGTTTCTGTGCAAAGGGCAGGTCCATGCTGATGGTGAGAATCACCACGTCCTGGCTGAGGTTAGCGGCCTCGGAGTTGAAACGGCGCGTCTGCATGTCGCACACCGGCGTGTCCAAAGAGGGGACCACCGATATCACCACGATTTTGCCCTTATACTCGGATAATTTCACAGGCTTTAAATCATTGTTCAACAGCTCCGCATCGGGCAGCTTCTGACCGATCTTGATTTCACTGCCCACCAGGGTCAACGGGTTGCCGTGCAGCGTAACAGCGTTGGGTCTCGTGTTCATGATGCCTCCTTTTTTAATAAGTCGCCTCCGGATTGAACCGGCGGGTGTCGAAAGGGGTGTCTGTCGGTTTCGGGATCATCTTCGGCAGATGATTCCGTCATTTAAGAACGATAATGCCAGGCAGGGCGAATGCAAGCGCCACCGGAAAGACGGAGGGGGGAGTCTGGAATTTGCTTCACGCGGCTTTTGAAAATGACCGATTTACCTGTTTTTGGATGAACACGAGGAAGGATTATAGCCGTCGCGTTTTTGTTTGGCTGATTTACGATCCAATCGTCGATTTGTGAAACCATCCGTTGAATGGTGTTCATGACACCAGGGATCGCCTGCGTGGCAGCCCATCCGCCAGGCGTTTGAGCCAGACGGCGATGCCGGCCAGGATCAGGCGGGGGATGGTGATCCACCACACCGGGACGCCGATGGCTACGAAGAGCAGCGTGTCTTCGAGCAGGGAGTGGGAAATGGCAATGTGATGGTTGAGCAGGTCGGCTTCGGCGCGGGTCAATTGGCCGCGGCTCACGTGGTCGAGAATGACGCCGGCGCCGTAGGCCAGGCCCAGGGTGTTGGCCACCACCCAGAGGAAGGCGGCCTTGGGCGGCACGCCCAGGAGGGTGAGGGGGTACTTGAGCCAGCGCGAGATCCGGCCGGTGATGCCGAAAGCTTCCAGGATGCGCTGCAGGATCATGAGCAGGAGCACCAGCACCATGATCTTGACGCACAGATAGGCCATGCTGACCGCCCAGGCCTGCAGCTCGGCGAAGAAGCCGGGCGTGGCGAGCACCTTGTCGGCGGCCAGGGCCGCGGCCGGGACGCTGTCCGGCGGCAGCAGCAGATGCAGGGCGAAGCCGCCGGCAAAGCTGGCGGTCAGGCGGACGGCGAGCATGAGCAGCAGCGACGAGCCGGTCTTCTTCTGCACCGTGCTTTCCACCGGCAGGTTGTGAGAGATCAGGCACATCAGGGCCAGGATGGTGACGGCGCGGCCGGTCATGCCCAGGGTTTCGATGACGGCGATGCACGAGTAGATATTGAGAAGGCAGGCCGTGGCAAAGACGATGGCCGATTCGCCGGGCAGGCCCAGCAGAGCGAAGATCGGCGCGAAGAGTTTGGCCAGCAGGGCCAGGGCGCCGGTGGTCTTGAGGATCAACACAGCTAAGGAGACTGGCACGGTGATGGAGAGCAGCCAGCGACCGGTGCGCAGGGCCGGCGGCACGGCCTCGACCACGCACCGATTGAGGGTGCCGGGCCAGGCCGGGCGGCGGGCAGTTGGATCGGTTTCCAAAGGGTACTCCATCCGTTAAACCAGTTTTGTAAGTTTATGACGGTGACAGGATTGGGATCATATCCACCTGTTTTTGACAATAACAATTTTGACGGCACCGTAAAAAGCCCACTATCTGGGTTGCGCTCATGCCGTGGTCCTTGCGGCGTACGACAAGTAGGCTTCAGGACACGGAAATTCGCGCGCCTTGATCTTGAACTTCTTACGCGCCGTCCGGCGCCCCAATGGGCTTCGGTAAGGGTTCAGAAGGGGGATCGTATCCAGGTGGGGCAGGCCGAGCGTGGCTGCCGCGCGGACTCGGTCGGCTGCTGGCACAGCCGCGCCGGCTGCCCTGGGTACCGCTCTTTGACACGCTGATCCACCTGCGGGCCGCGCCCGGACCTCAGGACGATTGTTTTACCGACGGCATGGAGGCCTTCTTTTCGTCGGTCTACACGGTGAGCGACAAGGCCAACCGTATGGGCTGCCGGATGACCGGGCCGGCGGTGGCGCGCGATGGTGGCTCGCCCCAGAGCATCATCTCGGAGCCGAGCATTCCCGGCAATGTCCAGGTTCCGGCCGACGGTCAGCCGGTCATCCTGATGGTCGAACAGACCATCGGCGGCTACATCAAAATCGCCACAGTGGTCACCGCCGATCTTTTCAAAATCGCCCAAGTCGGTCCCGGCGACCAGATCCGTTTTCACCCGGTCACCCTGGAAAGGGCCCACGCCCTCTACCGGGGGTGGGCCGCCTATCTGCACAACATGCGGGACGTTCTGGACGATCTATAAAATTTTGATCAGATAGATTTTGATCAGGAAGACTTCGATCAGCAGTTTCCCATCAGGCGCCAATGTAAGCCTTGCGCACCTTTTCGTCGTTTTTCAGCTGTTGGCACTCGCCGGTGAGAACGCAGGAGCCGCTCTCGAGCACGTAGCCGCGCTCGGTGATGTGCAGGGCCATGTTGGCGTTCTGCTCGGAGAGGAAAATGGTGGTGTCCATCTCACGGTTGACGTTGGAGATGATCTCGGCGATCTGCTGGACGATCAGCGGCGCCAATCCCACCGAGGGCTCGTCGAGCAGGAGCATGCTCGGCTCGCTCATCAAAGCGCGGCCGATGGCCAGCATCTGCTGCTCGCCGCCGCTGAAGGTACCGGCGGCCTGCTGACTGCGCTCCTTGAGAATGGGGAAGAGCTCGTAGACCCGATCCATGTTTTTTTGAATTTTCTTCTTGTCGTTGCGCAGGGGGTAGGCGCCAAGCAGCAAGTTCTTGCGTACCGACAGTTCGGGGAAGAGCTGGCGGCCCTGGGGGCAGAGCACCAGGCCCTGCTCCACGATCTTGTGCACCGGCAGCCGGTGGATAGGGGTCCCATTGAACGTCACGGTGCCGGCGGTGGGTTTGAGCACGCCGGCGATGGTCCGGAACAGGGTGGTCTTGCCGGCGCCGTTGCTGCCCAGCAATGCGACGAATTCGCCTTTTTGGATCTCCAGTGAGACGCCGTGAATGATCTGCAGGTCGCCGATCTTGGTATGCACACTCTCCAGCTTAAGCATTCGCTTCACCTCCCAGGTAGGCTTCGATGACCGCCGGGTTGGTCTTGATTTCCTCGGGGGTTCCCTCGGCGATCTTCTTTCCGAAGTTGAGTACGACGATACGGTCGGCCATGCCCATGATCATTTGCATCTTGTGTTCGATGATGATCACCGTAATGCCGTGTTCGTCTCGGATGCGATGGATCAGCTGGGTGATGCGGTCGGTCTCTTCATGGATCAGGCCGCCGGTGGGTTCGTCGAGCAGCAGGAGTCGGGGTTTGCTGACGATGGCGATACCGATGGCCAGCCGTTTCTGTTCCTCCTGGGAGAGGGTAGGGATGAAGTGTTCGGCTTTGTCGGCCAGGCCGAGAAATTCGAGGACCTCCATGGCGCGCAGGAAGGCTTCGGTCTGAAAGGCCTTCCATTTGGGCGTGTGCAGCAGGGTGTTCCAGAAACCGAGCCGGGTGCGCCATTTATAGGCGATCATCAGGTTGTCAATAACGCGCAGTTGATCGAAGAGACTGGTGGTCTGAAAGGTCCGCGCCACGCCCTTGGTGACGATGCGGTAGGGCTTCATGGCGGTGATGTCCTGGTCGTCGATGAAAACCTTGCCGGAAGTGGGCGGCAGCGTGCCGGTGATCAGGTTGAAGGCGGTGGATTTTCCGGCGCCGTTGGGGCCGATGATGGCCAGGATTTGTCCCTGGGCGACCTCGAAGCTCAGGTCCTGGACCGCCGTGAGGCCGGAGAACCGTTTGGTGAGATATTTAACGCTTAACATGGCCGGCCTCCGTTGATTTGGATTGACGCCAGACGGCGATCTTCTGGTTCAGCACGCGCAATCCGCCCACAAAACCCTGGGGAAAATAGATGATGACCACCACGAGCAGGAGACCGAAAATCAGCATGCGATAGTCCCCGAGGAATTGCATGAACTCCATGATGATGGGGATGGCGAAGGCCCCGATGACTGCGCCGGGCAAGGTGGCGATGCCGCCCAGGATCAGGTAGATCAGGAAGTTGAAGGTGACCATGTGGCTGGCCGCGCTGGGACCCACCGCGCCGATGATGCTGGCGTAGATGCCGCCGGCCAAGCCGGCGATGAAGTTGGACACCACGAACGAGAGCAGCTTGGTGGCGAAGGTGTTGATTCCGACCGCATCGGCCAGCGGCTCGTTGTTGCGCACGGCCATGAAGGTGAGGCCCAGGATCGAGTAGACGATGCGATTGAGGGCGAACAGGGTGAGCAGCAGGAAGGCCAAGGCCAGGTAGAACTGGGCGGTCTGGCTGTTGAATTCGATCTGCCCGAGGAATGGTATGCTGATGGGCGATGGGCGAGCGATGCCGAAGATGCCGTTGTGACCGCCGGTCAGCTCGATCCAGTTGCCGGCCACGATCCAGAGGATGACCCCGAAGCAGAGGGTCACGATGGCGAAATAGTGCCCCCGCGTGCGCAGGGACAGCGCGCCGATCAGCAGCCCGGCAAAGGCGGTGATGACGGCGGATAGGGGCAGTGCCAGCCAGAAGGAGAGGCCGGCCTTGGTCATGATGGCCACGCCGTAAGCCCCGATGCCGAAAAAGGCGCCGTGGGCCAGGGACGCCTGGCCGGTATAACCGATGATCAGGTTCATGGAGGCCGTGGCGATGGCGAACAGAATGCTCATGATGACGATCTGGAACAGGTAGCGGTCCGGCACATAAAAGGGCAGAAGCAGGGCCGCGACGAGGAGAACCAGGTAGAGTATCTTGGTGTGGATCGGCTTGGTGAACACGGTCTTATCCCTCCCTTTTGCCAAAGATGCCGGTCGGCTTGATGGATAGAATCACGATCAGGGCGCCGAAGGCGAACACGTCCTTGTATTCCGCCGAGATGTAGCCGCCGCCCAGCGCTTCGATCAGGCCGAGGATGTAGCCGCCGAGGATCGCGCCAGGAATGCTGCCCATGCCGCCGAGGATCACGATGATGAAGGCTTTCATGCCCAGGATCGCCCCCATGGCTGGCGAGAGCATGAAGATAGGGGAGAGAAAACTGGCCGCCACCGCTGCGGTGGCCGAAGATATGAAAAAGGTGATGGCCGACACCCGGTTCACATTGATGCCGTTGAGCATGGCGCCTTCCCGGTTCTGGGCCACCGCTTCGATGGTGGTGCCCATCAGGGTCTTTTTAAGGAACAGGTGCAGCAGGACGATAAGCGCCGCGGCACCCACGATGACGATCAGACGCTGCAATCCCACCGTGATGCCCATGACATTGAAGATCTGGGGATACGGATTGGCGATGCGCAATCCCTGGGGGCCCCACACCACCAGGGCCAGAGATTCGAGGAACAGCAGGGCGCCGATGGCCGCGATGAAGGCGTTGATATGCGGGCCGTCGCTCAAGGGACGGTAGACGATTCGCTCCATGACAGCGCCGATCAGGCCCAGGACGATCACCGAGAGCAGCAGCGCGCCCCAGTAGCCGATGCCGATGTTGCTCATGAAGAAATAGGTGATGTATCCCCCCAGCATATAGAGATGGCCGTGGGCGAAGTTGGGAATGTTCAGGATTCCCATGACCAGGGTCAACCCCAGCGCCACGATGGCATAGGTGCTGCCGAACATGATGCCGTTGAACACTTGTTGCAGGAAAAGCTCCATGTAACGATCACCTCGTTGAAATCAGTGTAATGCGCCGGGGAGGCGCGCTGACTGCGCATGCCTCCCCGGCGGTGGGTGTCAGAATGCGAACAGATGGTGAAAACTACTCCTGCAGATACCCCTTGATGGGCAACCAGCGGATTTCGATGCCTTCGGCCAGCATCTTTTTGGCCTTTTCAAAAGCGGCTTCGTCTTTAGCCCACCAGATGTACTGGTAGGCGTGTTTGTAGGCGCCGTCCTGGATCACGCCCACGGTGGCCGCGACGAGCAGCTTCTGATTCAGCGTACCGACATAGGGAGTGGGCACTTGAGACTCGCTCTGGGGCAGAACGCTGGGAATGGCGGCCTTGATGGCCCTGGGATTGTCGATAGTGCCCGCCTTTTCCATGGCCGCGAAGATGATGTGCACGGCCGAGTAGTTCAGCATGGCTTCAAAGGTGTTGTGCACCTTGTATTTTGTCTCGTATTCGGTGTTGAATTTTTTGATCACAGGGGATGGCAAATCCAGCACTCGGCATACGCCGATGACGCTGTCCATCTTGGAAAGATCGCCCTTGAAAACCACGTCGGCGACGTAATCCATCTTGGCCTGGTCGACCAGGACGAAGCCGCCTTTGAAACCGAGGTTGCGCGCCTGCTCGATGACCAGGCCGGTAGGTTCGGAGGGCCCGCCGATGAGCAGGTATTCGGGATTGGTGGCTAAAACCGCGCTCAACTGGGCCGAAAAATCGGTTTCGGTGTAGTAGTTGGCCGGTTTGTCGGCCAGGATCTCCCCGCCTTTTTCCGTCCAGTGGTGTTTCCAGGCCTCACGCCACTCGTCGCCGTAGGCGCCCAGGGTGACCATCATGGCACCCTTGCGCCAGCCCATCTGCCAGGCCGTGTCGGCGAACGCCTGAACGTAAGCGGTGAAAGGCGGCGGGATGGAGGACGCCAGCTTGTTGGGAATCTCCTCGATTTTGGGCGTGGAGCTGTATGCCATCATGAGGAATTCGGAGCCGGGCTGCTCGTTGATCTGCATCAACGGCGCGATGGTGTTGAAGACCGGATTGAAGATCACGACCGCTCCGGATCGGGCCACCAGCCGGCGGGCGTTGTTGACCGCCGCGGTGGGGTCGATCATATCGTCGTAGCTTTCGATTTTGACTTTATATTTTTTCCCTTTAATCGTCAGACCGCCGGCCTTGTTGATGTCGTCGGCCGCCATGAGCAGTCCGTTGAGATTGTCCCGCCCATAGCCGGCGCCGGGCCCGCTCAACGGGCCGGTGAACCCGATGACCACCTCCTTGGCATAGGCGCCCGAGCAAAAGAGCGCCAGCGCCAGTATGCCCAAACCCAGCCCCACTGAAATCTTCCTCATTTTCTTCATAACCTTGCCCTCCTGTTGGTGTGAGATGCGCGGCGACCGGTCATCACCCCTGCAGTTATCGTCGGCAGCGGCTTGCCTTACCAGCGTCGCACTATGTTTGTCGGGCAGCACCGTTTCAGCAGCGCCCCCGGCAATAGCTCGGGTTATGGTACCATGGCGCTCAATCTCTTGGATATCAGGTTGTCGATTGCAGGCCTGCCTGCAACAGAAGATGCAGGCGTTAAGGCAGGATATGATTCTTGATGCAGCATTCCTGTGATGTGTCCCATGCAGTTGTCGATCGCCACGTGATGCATTTCTGAAATGGAGTCTCTAATTTTTAATTCGGGTTCGAGACTGAACGGTAATTAAAAACTGGAAGCCTGTCAACCCCAAAAACGAGCGTTCGTTCGCCCTTGAGCGGCGGCATGATACAAGGGGGAGGGTTGTCTTATTGGCCGATCCCAGGATCGGGGGGTGGGCTAACAGAAAAATGCCCCCACCGAGTGGCGGACTGGGGGCATTGAATCACCAATACGTTGGCCGATGGGATGCATCCGGCCAATTGAACGCCAATAGACAAGGAGTGACTAGAAGGGGATATCGTCCTCGGGCACATCCTGCATGGGCGGTTCGGGATAGCCCTGGTCTTCCGCTGGAAAATTTCCACGGTTGCCGGCTGGTTTGGGCCGCCCGCCCGATTCGCCGCGGCCGCCGAGAAACTGGACGGTGGAGGCCACGATCTCCGTGGTGTAGCGCGTGACCCCGTCTTTTTCCCACGAACGGGTTTGAAGTTTGCCTTCGACATAGACCTGGCTGCCTTTGGAAAGATATTCCCCACAGATTTCCCCGAGTCGGCGCCAGGCTTTGATACGGTGCCATTCGGTTTGCTCTTTTTTCTCGCCGGTCTGCTTGTCCTTCCAGGTTTCCGAGGTGGCGATGGTGAAAGAGGCCACGGCCGTGCCGTCGGGCATGTAGCGGATTTCGGGATCTTGCCCCAAATTGCCAACCAGTATGACTTTGTTGATGCCTGCCATGAAATTCCTTCCTTTCCTGTCGATTGAAGATCCTTGGTGTGTCCCGATATCCGGCCGCGGGGTCGTGGCCGCAGCCGCGAGGGCTTCTTTCGGGTGCGCCTTGGGTGTCTCGGCAATAGTTGTGGATTGCCGAACCTACTGCTTTTTTTTATAGAATGCAACCGGATGGGATTCGGGTTGAAATGAAACGGTTCGACCGAATGGTTGTCAGGTCCCTGTATTTATTGGATGCGGCCTTTTTGTCAACCCCTAAGTGTGGTCGGGGCTTGATGTGTTGCCCATAAAGCATCAGCGGATCAGGCGCCGTCGCAGTCGGCCCAGAACCGGTTCTCTAGCGCGGATGGCGCCGTGCAGGCACACTTCGAGGCAGCAATAACAACGGATACAAAGATCGTAGTCGAATTGGATGCCCCTGGTGTCGTGGCTGATGGCTTTGGCTGGGCAGATCTTCCAGCACTCTCCGCACAATTTGCACATTTTGTTGTCCACCACCGGTTTCTGGAGCATGTAACGTCGCATGAAGCGGCTGAACGATTCGGGGCCCAAACTCAGTGAGTTGAGTTCGGGAAACCTGAAGTCCTCGACGATACGCAAATCCCCGTTGACGTGGACGTGGCCGTCGAAGAACCCCATGTCGCGCGCGATGGCATTGGTCAGCAACTGGCCGGGATCGAGACCGAGCAGCGTGCAAATGGTCTTGTCCACCGCGTGTGGATCGGTACCGCCCACCAGCAGGCCCAGTTCGCGCGGCGTACCGCTCTTGCCCGGCCCCTGACCCTCCAGGGCCAATATACCGTCGACGATGGTAAACGCCGGACGAACGGCATGGCAGATCTGTACCAGCAGCCGGGCGAAAAGCTGGCGGTCGACGCCGGCGCGCATATGCCATTCGGGCTTGCGCAGACCGACGATGCAACCGAAGATGTTTTTGGCGCCCAGGGTAAGATACATCTGGGCATGGGTTTTGAGCTTGGCCAGGTTGATGACCCGATCGGCCTCGACCGCGTCGCGGGCGATGGGGATGCGACCGAACGGTTCGCCAATGTCCACGTCGATCGATTCCTCGAAAGGTTTCAGCTCGACATCCAACCCCTCGAGAGCCGCCTTGTAGCCGCTTTCGGTGATGACCTTGCGGAAGCTGCCGACTCCGGGGCTGTCTGAAACCTGGACGTGGGCGCCCCGGTCGAGCAGGTATTCCACCACGGCCCGGCAGATTATGGGGTGAGTGACGATGCCCTTGTCCGGTGTGGCCGGTAGAAGGAGATTGGGCTTGATCAGCACGCGAGCGCCTGGAGCGATCCAGTCCGCTCCCATGCTGTCGAGCATCTCCGTGACCTGGGATCGAATCCGGGCGGGATCGTAGGTCGCTTTTTTGACGAAGACTTTGGTCATGTTGTCCGGTGTTGGAACCGAGGCGGCTCTTCTGCAGGGTGATGCCTTTTCATTGCGAACCATTCAATCCCGTTTACAATTTTTTGGGCGACTGATAGAGCTCCGGCGATTTCGGGGCACCTTATTATTGATACCCGTCGTTATCAAGTGCCTTTTTGGGAAATGCCAATGGATACGATACCAACCGCCAATCTGGAAAAACAGATCAAACGCCATGTGATCGGCCGGTCGCATGATTTTTACGCAATGTGCACACCCGGCCTCGAGGATATTTGTGCCCGGGAGTTGACGCGATTGTCGGACACGATCGCCATCCTATCGGTGACCCCAGGTGGGGTCGGGTTCAGCGGGCGGCTGGAGGACCTGATGCGCGCCAACCTGCACCTGCGCACGGCGGGACGGGTGTTGATGCGGCTGGCCACTTTTAATGCCGCCAATTTCAGGCAACTGCGGAAAAGGGCGGCGGCCGTCGCCTGGGATCGTTACTTGCCCGAGGGGTGCTTGCCGTTGTGCAAGGTGAGTGCCCATCGCTCGCGGTTGTATCATTCCGGGGCCGTGTCCGATCAGTTGACCGCAGTCATCGCCGACTTCTGGCAACACCGCCATGTCATCTCCAGCATCGACCCGGGCCAGGTGCTTTATCTGCGGCTGGAAGAGGATACAGCCACCGTCTCTTTGGACAGCAGCGGCGCCAATCTCTACTTGCGCGGCATAAAGCGTCATGGCGCGCGGGCACCGCTGCGCGAGACGCTGGCAGCCGGCATTTTGTATCTTGCCGGCTACGACCCGGATCGCCCCCTGCTCGATCCCATGTGCGGGGGAGGCACCTTTTCCCTGGAGGCGGCCCTGATCGCCAAGGGGATAGCGCCGGGCCTCTTTCGGGAATTCGCTTTCATGCAGTGGCCGGCGTTTCGCCAGCCGCGCTGGCGCCACTTGACGGTGTCGGCCCGCGAGGCGGCGCGGTCCCTGGCGCGTCCCATGATCCATGCATCCGACGTGGATGCCGATGCCTGCCGGGGATTAGGAGAGACGGTGGACCGTTTCGCGCTCGCCGATGCGGTTCGGGTGTCGTGCCGAGATTTTTTTTCCATCACACCACCCCTCGACCTTGTGGGCGATGGGCGGCCGGGCCTGGTGGTGCTCAATCCTCCCTATGGACGACGGCTCATTTCGGACCGCCAGCCGCGTCGATATTACAAGCACATCGGCGAAAAATTGCATGGCGATTTCCGAGGGTGGCGGGCGGCCGTCATTTTGCCTGAGGCGGGGCTGATCGGCACCCTGCCATTGGGTTCCCATGCCACTCGGTTGTCACATGGTGGTTTGACGATCTGGCTGCAGGTGGGCATTGTCGCCTGATTTGATGCAAGGAAGGTTGCTTTACATGGAAACAATATCTAAAATTAATTTGTTTGAGAACATACCGGCCGTCTTGCGCAAGGAGTGGTCTCAGACCCTGTTCAGCGGCGCACAGGTTAAAATCGAGCGCATCGTTTCCAAAGGGCACTGTTCACCGCCCGGGTTCTGGTATGATCAGGATTGGGACGAATGGGTGGTGTTGCTCAAAGGCGGGGCCGGATTGTGTTTTGAGCATGACCCGGTGGAAATGGTGCTGGTTCCGGGGGATGCGGTGCTTATTCCGGCGCGCGTGAGGCATCGCGTATCCTGGACCGACAAGAAGGAAGAAAGTGTGTGGTTGGCGGTTCATCTGACGGCCGCAGCCCTGGCGCGAGACACGACGTCTTAAACGGATTCGAGATGGGAAACCATCGAATGAGCCAAAAACATCAAAGGAGGGTTTCAGCGATGGACAAAAATGCATATCAGCAAATCCTCGACACGGCCATCCAGGGGGAGATCGAAGCCTACAGGTTCTATCAGCAAGTGGCCGAAAAAGTAGCCGACCGTTTCCTGAAGGAGATGTTCCTCGGATTTGCCGTTGAAGAACAGAAACATCGACAGATTCTGGAGGGGTTTCGAGAACGGTCGGATATGGCCATCCATTTTGCGCAGGCACCCGATTACCATGTTTCCGAAACCGTGGAGGTGTCGGAAACTCTGTCCATGGAGATGAAACCGGCCGATGCCATTGCCCTGGCCATGAAAAAGGAAGAGACGGCCATGCGGCATTATACCCAGCTGGCCGAGGCCTGTGATGATGCGGCCCAGAAGAAGGTGTTTCTCGAACTGGCCGCCATGGAGCGTGGACACAAGGCCAGGATGGAAAACGCCTTCGTGGATATTGGCTACCCCGAAGTGTGGTAGCCGCAACCGAGGATTGTTGAACACCGTGATGTATCGAACGCATATCCGATTAAAGGTGACGGCCCTTGGCGCCATACTTGTTCTCGCGGCCGCCCTGTCTGCCGTACGGGCGGTCCGTGCCGATCGATTTGAAGAAGACGCTACCTGGTCAGACGGTTTCCTGCAGGAAGAGCGGATCGGGCAAAAGGAAACCATCGAGCTGATCGCCGGTCAAATAGAAGTTCTGCTCACTCAAAAAGCCGGTGCATCGGCGTTTGTTTGTCGGGGAGAGCCGATTTGTGCGATTCAGCTGCTTCCGGCCTTTTATGCCCAACGCCAATATCAGCCATTATGGCTCGATGAACAGGGGCTCCGACCCACCGCGCTATCTTTGATCCGCGCCGTCTTCAGTGCAACCGATGACGGGCTCGATCCGTCCGATTACCATCTCGATACAATAATCGCCGCCCAGGATGCCGTCGGTTCGGGCAATGTTTCCCTTACCGATCATTCGCCGGAACAATGGGCCGAGTTCGACATCGTGTTCACCGATGCGTTTTTGTTGTTTTGCTCTCACCTTTCCGGCGGGAGGATAAACCCCCAAACGCTGCATAACGACTGGGTGATTTCCGTACCTGCCATCGATATGATGGGGGTCCTGAATGAGGTGGTCACCGAAACGCAGCTCGATCGCGCCATCGACCGGTTGCGGCCGTCACACCGCGGCTACGCCGAGTTGCGTGCCCGGCTTCTCAAGCTTCGTGAAACACAGGTTCAAGGCGGATGGCCGCAGGTTCCGGACGGAGACACCTTGGAGCCCGACATTCTCGATGCGCGTGTGTTGCCGCTGCGCCATCGGTTATTGGCCGATGGCGATCTTTCTGTCACCGATTTTCTGGAGGCGCCCGATCATTTCGATGAGGAGCTCGTGGCCGCGGTCAAGCGGTTTCAGACGCGCCATGGACTCAAGGCTGATGGACGAGTGGGGCGTCGGACCCTGGAGGCCCTCAACACGACGGTGGCCCAGCGTATCCGGCAGATCGAGTTGAATTTGGAACGTTGGCGTTGGGTCCCCGGTGATCTGGGGGATCGTTATATTTATGTTAATACGGCCAATTTCAGGCTGGAGGTGGTGGAGCACAATCAAGTGTCGCTGGAAATGCCGGTGATCGTAGGCAAACCGGCTCGCCGGACCCCGGTCTTCAGCTCGCAGATGACTTACATGGTCGTCAATCCGGAATGGACCGTCCCCTTTACCATTGCCGTGGAGGACATGCTGCCGCAAGCGGTCGACGATCCCGAATTTTTTAATCGCCTGGGCATCCGCGTCTATTTTGGCTGGGACGAAAAAGCTCCTCCCGTCGATCCAAGCTACATCGACTGGCGTGCATACGGCACCAACAACTTTCCCTTTCGCTTCGTGCAGGCACCGGGTCCGAGCAATGCCCTGGGGCGCTTCAAGTTCATGTTTCCAAATCAGTTTGCTGTCTATTTGCACGACACTCCCCATCGGGGCCTGTTCGGCCGGGTCGAAAGGGATTTCAGTTCGGGTTGCATCAGGGTCTCAGATCCAGTCGCGCTGGCCGAATATCTGATTAGAGAAGACCCATCCTGGTCGCCCCTGAAGTTGCGGAAGGTCCTTGATCAACGCAAGACCGAAGTGATCCATATTGCAAAACCCATATGGGTTCATCTGCTCTATTTAACCACTTGGGTGGATCAGGCCGGCACGCTTCAATTTCGTAAGGACATCTACGACCTGGATGCCGAACTGGCCAAGGCCCTCGGCAGCAGGCGGACCCATGCGGTGTATGGTGGCATAGACGACGGGTTGGGCCGCGTCTCCCCGGAAATTTGAATTGGTAGTTTTGGGTTGTGGGGAAATTCGTCAGGCTGCTGTCATGATGTCGGTCCTGGAATTACCACCTGCGCACGGGGCCGGTATCCAGATGGACGAAATCAGAGCTGGCGTAGTATCCCACGCCTCCGTTTTTCATCTGGACACATAGATCACGCAATCTTCTGGTGTTGTAACCAGGCAGCCGGATGTCGATGGCTTGGCCCTTGGTATGGAAACTGGTTTTGGCAACGCCTCCTGTATTGCGGCGCAGCATTTCATTGGTGGATGGGCTGCGGTAGCCCGATATGACCACAAAGGGTGTTTTCGGCCGGATTCTGCATTTGACAGCATACAGCATGTCCAGCAGGTCGGTGTCGATGGCGGTGATCTCTCCACTGCGATGGTCCCGCAGGATGTGGTTGATCTCATCCAGCCCTTCGTCGCAGTACCCGTCGCGAGTACGGTAACAGACCTTGACCTGCTCCTGGGTGTGGGTGTTGTAAAAGGCCAGGTGTCGCGGCGCCTCGAGGGCGTTTATTGTGCTGGCGAAAGCCTCGAGCGGCAGCATGCTGCCGGCCAGGGCGCCGAGTCCCATTTGGATGAATTTTCTTCGATGGCAGGTAAACATCTGGGCAGATTCCGATCCTTATGGTTTCTGGATATTTCGATCCACATCTCGATCCATACTCTGGCCGAGAAGAACAGCAAAGAATGTGCCGTTTGATTGCCCCCCTCTGATATTGGGGGCATTTCTACCTGCAAGGTTGTTTTTATAATAATTTAACTTGATGAAAAATCAAGAAAAAGATGGTGATGTTCATCCTCTCGGCAGGGGGGCGGCATATTTGAAAAGATCTCTTGGTTAGAAGTCGGGAGGTGACAAAAATCGGCCGGTTGCGTCAAAAATGTGCAAAAAAGCGATCGTCGATTGTCATCTTTTTTGAACACCACGCCAAAGCAGTCATGCTTGAATGAATGCAGAGATCATGCTGGGAGGGGGAGAGGCCCGATAGCCGGCGCTATCCATCAGCGGCCTCTCCCAATTTGGCGAGCGATGAATGAAGCGGTCATAGTCAACCTGCCGTGACCTTGATGGTCCGCGGCGCGGCCTTCTCAACCTTGGGCAGGGTCAGTTGGAGCACACCATCTTTTAGTTGCGCATCGATACGACCCTGGTCGATGACTTCACTCAGGGTGAATTGACGATAGTACTTTCCAATTTCGTATTCGATAAGGATGTCCTTTTCGTTCGGTCCTTCAAAAGGTTGTACTTCACCGCTGATAGTCAGGACGTCGTCCCTGAGGTCAACCGTTAGATCTTCCGGCCTTACTCCCGGAAGATCGGCTAACAGCATCAGTTTCTGTTCGGTCTCATAAATATCCACGTTGGGCGAAAAGACGATCCCCGGCCGGGTTTGTTCGGCCGGCGCGGCGACTTCTTGCTTCTCTTTTACTTTCAATTCTTTTTGGGCGGTATCGGTCATGGCGTTTTCCTCCTTCTCATGCGTGCAGTTTAGTTGCCAATGGAAATGCGCTTGGGTTTTGCCGATTCGGCCTTGGGTAACCGGATGGTCAGGATGCCGTTGGACAATCTGGCCTCGATCCTGTTGGGCTCGATCTCCTTGGGAAGAGCGAAAGCTCTTGAAAAGCGGCCACCTTCGCGTTCCCTGCGGTGATACTTGGCCGATTCATCCACGGCTGCAAGTTTCCGTTCGCCGGAAATGGTCAAGTTGCTGGCGGTGGCTTGAATGTCCAAGTCTTCGGTTTTGACGCCGGGCAGTTCTGCACGCAGGTTATAATGGTCATCATCTTCAGTCAAATTGATGGCCGGGAAAACACCGGCGCCCATTGCACCGGGAGCCCGGCCCCCGAATGCGTCCATGATGCGATCCATTTGCTGACGCATACGGGTCAGTTCATCGAACGGGGGAAAGTTGCGTAATGTGGGCATTCCAAAAAATCTCGGGTAAAACATGGCGACCTCCTTTTTTAAGATTTTTTCATTCACATCAGGTACGATTGCCTCGTTTCGGGTTTTGTTGCATCGATTTGTGTGACAAAAAATTAGAAACGAATTGAATCATGTCAATACGTCAATACCCAAAAATTTACATTATTAATTTAACATAATTATACATGGTAATGACGCCGGGTCGACAGAATGGCATCGAGTGCCATCCATGTGAACACGGGTTCAAGACGATGCCTTTGTCCATCGGTCTGTTTGTGGAAGGGCGCCATTCTTTGGTGTGATACCAGGTTGTATCGCGTCCAATTTTATCATAAACAATGATGCAGACACTTGCTCCACAATGACGGCAGATGGACCGCGGCGCCCATGAATGCCCACATGACGCGATGTTGGACTGAATCCAATCGACAAACAGTAAAAGGAGGTCGGCATGCGGATCGGTTTTGTCGGAGGAGGCAAGGTGGCCACGGCTTTTGGCCGATATTTACACGCGCACGGATTGGCTGTCGCAAGTTATTATGATCGGCACGAAGACAAACTTTCCCATGCCTGCCGGATGACCGGGGCACATGCGTGTCAAAGTGCAGTAGAGCTCGCGAAGATGAGCGATATGGTGTTGATCACCACCCGTGATGATCAAATCGAGAGGGTCTGTCGGGACCTCGCGGATCATGGGGTTATCCGAAAGGATCATTTGGTGGGGCACATGAGCGGCGCGCATGCCTCATTGATCTTGCACGATGCGGCCAGGCATGGCGCAGCCATATTCAGCCTGCATCCGCTCCAGGCGTTTGCCCAGGAAGAAAAGGCGTTGGCCGATCTGCCCGGCACCTATTTCAGTATCGAAGGGACGGATCCACGCCTGGCGTCGGTCGAAGAGATCATGGCGAAGACAGGCAACCGCTTCTTTCGTCTTCTTCCGGAGCACAAGCGCCTGTATCACCTGTCGGCATGCATTTTTTCAAATTATCTGGTCACTCTTATGGCGTGCGGCCTGGAGGCGCTCTCCCACAGTGGCATTCGTTCTGAAGATGGGTTTACCGCCATGATGCCCCTGATCCAGGGCACCATAGACAACATCGCCCGCCTTGGGCCGCCAAAATCCCTCACCGGACCCATTGCCCGTGGGGATGTGACCACCATCGAAGCTCATCTCAATGCCATGGCGGATCCATCTCTGGCATCGCTGCGGAAGTTCTACGCCTTTATGGGATTGAAAACTCTGGATTTGGCAATCGAAGACGTGTTACAGGACCCCCTTAAAGCCAATGCATTGAAAAAGGTGTTGGAAATAGGGTAGGGGCCCTCATCAGAAAAGGAGCGAATCATGGCAACAGACAAATTCACGATTCAATCGTTCAAATCCGCGAAAATCGAGAATCGACCCATCAGCATGTTGACCGCCTACGATTACGCGACCGCCACGCTGCTCGATGAAGCGGGCGTCGACACACTCCTGGTGGGAGATTCGCTGGGCATGGTGATGCTGGGGTATGAAAACACCCTGCGAGTTACGGTGGACGAGATGATCCACCATACCAAAGCCGTGGCCAGGGGGACCCGCAGGGCGCTGCTGATCGCCGACATGCCCTTTCTCTCCTATCACGTGAGTGTGGAGGATGCCATTCGCAATGCCGGTCGCTTCATTCAGGAAGGCCATGCAGAGGGGGTGAAGTTGGAAGGCGGCCAGGACGTCATCGAAAAAGTTCGCGGCATCGTCAAGGCCCAGATCCCGGTGCTCGGGCATTTGGGGTTGACCCCCCAGTCGTTGAATGTTTTCGGCGGATTCAAGGTCCAGGGCAAAGATCTGGAAGCGGCGCGACGTCTGATCGACGATGCGTTGCTGCTCCAGGACGCCGGGGTTTTCGGTATCGTTCTCGAATGTGTCCCCGACCAGCTGGCGCGGGTGATCAGCGAGAAACTGGAGATTCCCACGATCGGCATAGGCGCAGGTCCTCATTGCGATGGTCAGGTGCTGGTCATTCAGGACCTTCTCGGGACTTTCCGCAGGATGCGTCCCAAGTTCGTGAAGACATACGCAGAAATGGGGGACAGCACCGTGAATGCCGTCAAGAATTACATCGAAGATGTGCAGCAGAAGCGTTTTCCGGCGAAAGAACACTGCTTTCAAATGGAACCGAGTCTGGTGGAAAAATTGTAATCGGCCGGTTTCACGCCGGCAGCGGCGTCACCTGCGTCATCAAAGAACGTCTCAATCTTTATAATGTGGGTATCATGCAGATCGTAAAGACCATTGCGCAGCTGCGCGCCGAGTTGAAAACCATGCGCGCCGGGGGAAAGACGGTGGGCTTCGTGCCCACCATGGGATATCTTCACGACGGTCACCTCTCGCTGGTTCAAAAAGCCCGCCAGGACAACGACATCGTGGTGGTGAGCGTGTTCGTCAACCCCACCCAATTTGGCCCCAACGAAGATCTGGATGCCTATCCCCGCGACGTCGAACGAGACCTGAGCCTGTTGCGCGCCGGCGGAACGGACATCGCCTTCTTCCCCGCCGTCGATGAGCTTTACCCCCCAGGATTCACCACCTATGTCACCGTCGAAGGCCCAATGACCCAAATGCTTTGCGGTCGGTCGCGTCCCACACATTTCCGCGGCGTGGCGACCGTGGTCTCCAAGCTTTTCAATATGGTCGGACCGGCTCGTGCCTATTTTGGCCAGAAGGACGCCCAGCAGGTGGCGGTGATCGAGCAGATGGTTCGGGATTTGAATTTTGACATCGAGATCGTGGCCTGTCCCACGGTGCGTGAACCGGACGGCCTGGCGATGAGCTCGCGCAACACCTACCTGAGCGAAACACACCGGGCCCAGGCCCCTTTGATTTCCCAGGCACTGTTCGGTGCAAGAGATCTGGTCGAAAAAGGGGAACGGCATTCGGCGGTTGTGGCGGATTACCTGAAGACGAAAATCCAGGGGATCGACGGTGCGGAAATCGACTATGTCTCGGTTGCCGATTCCCGATCCCTGGCGGATCTCGATATCTTGAAGGGCGACGTATTGATCGCCGTGGCCGTGAAGCTGGGGCGCACACGCCTGATCGACAATATCCGCATCAGGGTGTGACGGCGCCCTAAAAAGCCCAATATCTGCGTTGCGCTCATCCCGTGGTTCTTGCGACCTACGACCAGTGCGCCTCAGGACTCGGAATTTCGCGCGCCTTGATCTTGAACTTTTTACGGCGCCGTCCAGCAAGGGCTTTTACGAATCCATCAGGGCTTAAATCGGGGTGGTTGATCAATCGTGAGTCTGATTAATGCGGAACCGTCAATCTGGGTATGATCGGTTCCATCCCGTGGGTCCGAACATCCTCGATCATCAGCCTCACCAGGTCCTCGTCGAGGCATCTGCCGGCCATTTCATCCAGAAGGGCAAATGCATGTCGGCGTGATTTTCGTCGCTGGTAGGGACGGTCCGTTGTAATGGCATCGAAGCAATCGGCGATGCTGACGATTTTTGCGGCAAGGGGGATCTCGTTGCCGTGCAATCCAAATGGATATCCAGTGCCGTCTATGCGCTCATGGTGAAATAAAACGGCATGGTAAATGTTGGCATTGCAATGGATATGTTGCAACAAAGCTGCACCGATCATGGGGTGGCTGCGAACCTCGCCGATCATTTCCGCTGAGAGGCAGGCCTGCTTGTTGCTGAAGATTTTGTCGCTCAAGGCCAGCTTGCCCAAATCGTGGAGCATACCGCCCATCGTAATATCGTGTAACATATCCCCGCTCAATTTGGCCTTGATGGCCAAGCGCCGGCTATAGGCAGCCACCCTCTGTGCGTGCGCGTGGGTATAGCTATCTCTTCGACCCAAGGCAGCGGCCATCATAAAGAGCGTGCGGGTGTCGTTTACTTCTTGTCTGTCAGCGACAATCGGTTTTTTTGCGGCAATACCCAAAGTCATATCCTGCACAGAAGTCGATCATGCGTGTACCATCTCACGAGATTGAGCGCAACGGCGACTCAAGCGAACTGATTATTTTCTTTAGCCAATTTTCATTATGGTGTCAATGAGACTCTATGAAGTGCCAGGGTTCACATCGGACCCGGCGGTGGGTTCAAACCGGGTCCCAAAGCAAGCTGTCGGCAGGAACGCATCATTGCCCGGCCTTGCGGGCCAACCTGCGGTAAACGGCGAGGGTCTGCCTTTCCGTTTCGGCCAGGGTGCCGCTGTTGTCGATAACCATGGTGGCCCTGGCGACCTTTTCTTTCAAGGGCATTTGCGATGCCATGCGCGCCTTGGCTTCTGCAGGACTCAATCCGTTGCGCTGGATCAGGCGTTCGAGTTGAATCGGTTCGGGGGTATAGACTACGATAATATCGGTCAATCCTTCGGTACGACCGGTTTCGAACAACAATGGAATATCCATGATCACGACGGCGTCCGGTTGATTCTCGGCAACACGCGCCATCTGCCGATCGATTTCCGCACTCACCCGGGGATGAACGATGGCCTCGAGCCGACGACGCGCATCGGGATCTTCAAAAACCATTCGGCCCAATTTTTCCCGGTTGAGCGAACCCTCAGGCGTCAGAATATCATCGCCGAAATGGCGGCGGATCTCCTCTAAGGCAGGCTGGCCGGGAGCGACCACGTCATGCGCAATTTGATCGGCGTCGATGATCAATGCCCCTGATCGGCGTAAAAAAGCCGCAACCGTCGACTTCCCCGATGCAATGTTGCCTGTCAGTGCTGCAACTATCAAGAAACCCTCTCCCCTGGACACGCATTAAAGAAAGCGGTTGCGAATGCCGATGTATGCTTGAGAAACAAGCAACGGCATTTTAAGGACTTGGAATTTAAATGCAATATAAAAGTTGAATGCCCGGGACACATCGGATGATGCCGAAACCATCCTCTGCCAAATCCATCCTGTTCGTCGACGAGGAGCCGTATGTGCGCAAGGCGTTGCAGCGCAGCCTACGGGATGTGCGCGATGTATGGGAGTTGCACTTTGCCACCGGCCCAGCCGAGGCATTGCAAGCCATGGCGCAGGCAGAGGTGGATGTCCTGGTGACCGAGATGGTGTTTACGAGCGGTCCGAGCGGACTGGATTTCCTCGAGACCGTCCGCAACAGGCATCCGCAAACCGTGAGGATCATTCTTTCCGGATACGTAGACCGCGATATTACATTGAAAACCGTCGATCTGGCCCACCAATTCCTCTCCAAGCCTTGCGACGACAGTGATCTTAAGGACACGATTGCAAAGGCCTTTTTGATCTGGGATCTTTTGGCGCAGGACTCGCTGAAAAAAGTGGTGGCCCGTATCGATGCGCTTCCCAGTCTGCCTTCCCTGTATGTCGAATTGGTCGAAGCGCTCAAAGCCGAAAACAGCTCGGTGCAGCAGGTCGCCGACATCGTTTCCAGGGATCTGGAACTTACGGCCAAGCTGCTTAAGTTGGTCAACTCTTCGTTCTTCGGCTTGCCCCAAAGGGTCGCTCATCCCGCCAAGGCCGTCAGTCTGCTGGGGTTGGACCTGGTCCAATCCATCGTGTTGGCGTCGAGCGCTTTTGAAAAATTTAACCACTTGGCATTGCAGGGGTTTTCCGTTGCGCAGCTATGGGACCACGCCATTCAAACCGCTGCTCTGGCCAAGGCCATCGCCCAGGAGGCACACCTGACACGGGCAGATGTGGATACCGCTTTCATGGCTGGTTTGCTTCATGATATCGGTAAGTTGTTGATTGCATCCAATTTGCCCGCGGAATTTCGTGCCATTATCGAACAGATGCGTTTGCGTCGCTGTGGCATGGCTTCGGCCGAAAATGAACTTCTCGGGACCACGCATGCCGCCATTGGGGCCTATCTACTGGGTTTGTGGGGGCTGCCGGATGCCATCATCGATGCTGTTGCCTATCATCACCAACCCGGCGCCAAGTCAGGCGACACGCTGGGGATCACCGGTATCGTGCATGTCGCCGATGGATTCGGAAATGCGGTCGGGGATGCTCACGACCGGACCGGGGCAATCCCCGCTGACTTGGACCGGGCCTATTTGGACCGGATCGGTAGCGCCGCCAAGATCACGCAATGGCAACGTCTTTGTTCGGAAAGCCCGGCTCACGATCTCCATTGAGACGTTGACGGAGGCATTGCCGGTGATTTTTACGACCGCTTCATGTCCACTCTACAAAGGCCCGAACAGCGATGGCACCGACGGGTTTTAACTTTACACGCCTACGTTCATGGTCTATAGATGTAGCCCGTATCAAGCATGGATATCTTTCCTGATAGTTGATTGAAAATCATTGCCTTGTCCCCCAAGGCAGCATTGAAGAGGTGGTTGTGCAACCCCTTGTTCAAATCGTTTTGGCGACCCGCAACGCCGGAAAAACCAAAGAGATTATTGACCTGCTGGAAGACTATCCCGTTCGCATCAAAAACCTGGATGATTTCGGGCCGATTCCGCCCATCGAGGAGGACGGGGCCACCTTCGATGAAAATGCTTACAAAAAGGCCAGCTTGACCGCTCGCTATTTAGGTCTTCCCGCCCTTGCGGATGACTCCGGTCTCACGGTGACGGCCTTGAATGGCGCGCCCGGCGTCCATTCGGCGCGCTACGGCGGTGAAAATGCCACGGACATGGATCGATGTCAAAAATTGCTTGCTGAAATGTTGGATCATGAGGATCGCACGGCTGCTTTCGAGTGCGTCCTTTCTTTAGCCGTACCCACCGGAGCGGCTTTGACTTACGAAGGCCACTGCGAGGGGATGATCGCCCGATCTCCTTCGGGAGAGAATGGCTTTGGATATGATCCCATATTCTTTTTTCCGCCGCTGGGTAAGACCTTCGCCCAGCTCACCATAACTGAAAAAAGCCTTGTCAGTCACCGTGGAAAGGCATTGCGGGAGTTGCGAGAGGAATTCGACAAAGTGATCGTTTGGCTTCGGCAGCAGATGCCCCAACTCGACCGGCAAGGGTGATTCGATCTGCAAAAGGGGCGGTATATGGCTTTGGGGCCGATTTGGAAATTTTTCTGACCGATACATTCAGTAAAGGAGTGGTACATGCTCAAATTCTACGAAGGCATAGATATCGTCAAGGAAATCGGTGGAATAACCACCGCCGAGGCAGCTCGTAAACTGCTCAAAGAGCGTATGTCGGCCGATCAATATGCACGCATCGCGGATTTTGAAGATCCAGAAATCATTTTGAAAATCGCCAATGCCGCCCTGATGTGCGAACCGGACCATATCTTCATCAATACCGGAACCGAAGCCGACAAACAATTCATCCGGGACATGGCCCTGCAGAAAGGGGAAGAAGAAGCATTGCCGATGAAGAGCCACACCATCCATTATGACCTGAAGGAGGAGCAGGGACGAATCATCGATCGGACCTATTATATCTCCAATCCCGGAGAGTCGGTCAGTTCGCTGGCCAATCGCATGCCGCGCGCCGAGGCCATCGAAACCGTCCGGAAAGGCATGGGCGGCATCATGCGCGGCAAAACCATGGTGGTGGGGTTCTACTCCAGAGGGCCGGTGGGTTCGCCGGTTTCCAATCCGGCCATTGAAATGACCAGCTCCGCGTATGTGTCCCACAGCGCCGAAATCCTTTACCGGAATGCCTACAAGGATTTTGAGAGAGAAGCCCGGAAGCTCGGGCACTTTTATACCAATATTCACAGCGAGGGGCTCAATCGGCCGGAAGACCTGCCCAATGCGCGGGTCTTCATGGACCGCGCCTATCGCACCACCTACGCCTATAATTGCACTTACGCCGGCAACACCTTGCTGCTCAAAAAGGGCAACCATCGCTTTTCCGTCGATCGTTCGGTCTATGAAAAGCGCGGTTACGAGCTGGCCGAGCATATGTTCATCACCTGCATGAGAGGCGAGAATGGTCGCATCACCGGCATTACCGGCGCGGCGCCCAGCGGTTGTGGCAAGACGACCACGGCCATGGCCGGCGACGAATTCGTCGGCGATGATCTGGCCCAGATGTGGATCGCCGAAGACGGCACCATTCGTTCGGTCAACCCGGAATGCGGCATCTTCGGAATCGTGGAAGATGTCAACGAAGAGGGCGATCCGGTGCTGATGCGTTGCCTGCGTCATCCGGGGACCGAAGTGATCTGGTCCAATGTGCTCATCGATGAGAACGGTGTGCCTCAATGGGTCGGCAACGGCGAGCCCACCCCGCTCAAAGGCCGCAATTTCCAGGGCGACTGGGAAAAAGGAATGAAGGATGCCAAGGGAAAGGAGATCCCCATCTCGCATCCCAACGCGCGGTGCACGCTGGCGTCCAGTGCCCTGAGCAACTATTCCACCCTGGCCGAGGACCCGACGGGCGTCGAAACACGCGTCGTGACCTACAGCGGTCGCGACAGCGATACCATGCCGCCGGTCTGGACGGCCCGCAATTCGGATGAGGGCGTGGTCATCGGCGCCTGTATCGTTTCGGCGGCCACGGCCACGGAAGTTGGCGCCACCGGCGTCAAACGTGCCCCATGGGCCAATGCCCCGTTTATTCCCGGCCCCCTGGGCGACTACATGGATGCGCAGTTTAAGTTCTTCGGCAGTGGTGAGATCGGCAAAGGCAAGCGGCCTGTCATGGCCGGGCTGAACTACTTTTTGACCCACGAAGCCCGCGGGGGCGCAGGCAAAAAGTTGCTCGGCGAAAAGCGCGACGTCAAGGTATGGCTCTCCTGGCTGGAAAGACGCGCCCACGACGAAATGCCAGCCATCGAGACGCCCATCGGATTTATTCCCAGGTATGAAGACTTGAAGCGCCTTTTCAAGACCCGCATTGACAAAGAATACCCGCGCGATCTCTATGACAAGCAGTTTTCACTTTACATCGACAATATCGTCAAGCGCATCGACCTGCAGTTGGATGCCTATGGCAAAGAGGAGAACCTGCCGGCGCGGCTTTTCGAAGTACTCAAGGTGCAGCGCGAAGGGCTAATGGCGCTCAAGGAAACATACGGGCCCATCGTCACCCCGGCACAGCTGGAAGCGGCTGCTGGGAACTGAGCGCAGATTGCACCTGGCCGACGGCAATTGAGAAAATTGTGCGAACGGGCGCCGGACAGAGTTCGGCGCCCGTTTTGCCGTTATAAAGAAGCTGGGCGATCTTCATCACCGGGGACTCAGGTGTCGAATGGTCCGAGAGGCCCCAGAAAGAAAAGAAAATGCCCGAAAGCAGCATCCTGAAGGTCGTCTTCAGCCGCCGCATGTTCACGGCCGCGATCATGGGATTCAGCAGTGGATTGCCGCTGCTGCTCACCCTTTCGCTGCTCCAGGCCTGGATGACCAGGGAGGGCATCGATCTTACCGTCATCGGCTTGATGGCTCTCGTGGGCCTGCCCTATACCTTGAAGTTTTTGTGGGCACCGATCCTCGACCGGTTTAAGTTGCCCTATTTCGGGCGCCGCAGGGGCTGGCTGCTCGCCAGTCAATCGTCCCTGATGCTGGCCATTATATGGCTGGGTGCGGCCGACCCGGCCCGGAATCCCTGGATGGTGGCTTTGGCGGCCCTGTGCGTGACCTGCTTCAGCGCCTCCCAGGACATCGTCATCGACGCATACCGGCGTGAGGATCTGGCCGATAGCGAACTGGGATTGGGTTCTTCTCTCTATGTCACCGGGTACCGGGTGGGGATGTGGGTCGCCGGGGGCGGGGGCTTTATTCTCGCCGACCTCATGCCGTTTTCAATGGTCTATCTTATCATGGCCTGCTGCATGCTCCCCGGCATCCTGACCACCCTGGTTTCACCCGAACCCAAGACGCCCCACGGCGTCCCGAGAAGTATCAAGGAGGCGGTCGTCGATCCATTTGTCGAATACTTCAGCCGCAAAGGGGCCGTTTGGGTGCTGGCCTTCATCCTTTTATATAAGATCGGCGATACCATGGCCAGCGCCATGACCACCCCCTTTTATCTTGACCTGGGTTTCTCGATGACCCAGATCGGCACGATCGTAAAGACGTTCGGGGCCGGTGCGATTATCGCAGGTGGATTGATCGGCGGCGTGTTGATGATCCGCCTGGGCATCAATCGGAGCCTTTGGGTGTTCGGTGTGCTTCAGGCGGTCTCCACAGCCGGATTCATGGTGCTGGCTCAGATCGGCACGAGTGTGCCGGCCCTGACCGCAGTCATCGCCTTCGAAAATTTAAGCGCCGGCATGGGTACCTCGGCCTATGCGGCCTTCATGGCCAGCATCACGAACAAGAAATTTACCGCCACCCAGTACGCACTTCTCACCAGTCTCATGGGGATCCCCCGGGTGATCGCCTCCTCGGGCACTGGATATATGGCCAAATCCATGGGTTGGCACCTCTTTTTCCTGTGCTGTACGCTGGTCGCCATTCCAGGGCTCTTGCTGTTGATCAAATTCGCGCCATGGTCCTCGAATGGAAAGAAGTCGGCGACGCGAGATTGAAATTCTTTGGTGTTGTTATATATTACAAATTATTGCAGTTGCCGGATGTGTTGTGCTCATTCGACGAGCGCAGTTCTAAATTCCCCCTCACAAAGATCGCCCCAAAGAAATCGACAGGATGTTTGACATGAAGAGAGACAAGTCCTTGGAATTGGCCGCCAAGCGCCGTGAAATCCTTGCCCTGCCGCCGGAAAATGCTTTGGAAGCCATTTCGGATCATCCCTATCCTGTCACCTTGGTGCAATCCATGGCCGAGGAGGATTTCCTGATCCTGGTTCACAATATCGGCCCGGATGATGCCCTGCCGATCCTTGGAATGGCCTCCAATTCCCAATGGGAATATGTGCTCGACATGGAGAACTGGACCCGCGACCGCATCGATCCCCGGGCAATCACCCAATGGTTCGACCGACTCATGCGGGCCGATGCCGATCGTTTCACCCATTGGATCGTCAGTGAGCAGACCGAACTGTTTCGATACTACCTCAACCGGCATATCCAGGTGCTCGTGCGAGAACACGATCAGGAAGCTTCGGACATCGGGGATGACTTCTTCACAGAGGACAATGTGCACTATGTCCGCCTGCGCCCCATTGTGGATTCAGGGCTCGATTCGGACACGGACAATACACACGAGCAGGAGATGCGGGACACCTTTCTAAAGGACCTTCTCAAGCGCATCGCCGTTTATGACTATCCGATCTATCAGGCATTTCTCCTGGAATCGAGCGTGGTCATTGCCGCCGAATCCGAAGAGGAGCTGCTGCGGTTGCGCAACGTCAGGTTGGCTGAAAAAGGCTTTCTACCCTTTGAAGAGGCCGTGGGCGTGTATCAGCCGCTCACCGTCGAGCAGCTTTACCAGAGAGATCCCAAACCAGCTGCGCCGGGAGGCCGCGCGGTGGATACCTATCCCTTGCCCATGGAAAAAGCGGGCGGGCGGGCGCAAGAGAATCGTTTTGCCCGGATCGTTTCCACCCTTCAGGATGAAGCGGCCTTGCAGCGCCTTCAAATGGAGTTCGCCGGTCTGTGCAACCAGGTGATCGCCGCCGACCAGAAGAAGATCACCGAGAAGGAAGTGCTTTCGCAGATCGTGGACAAGGTGGCCGGGTACATCAGTATCGGCCTGGAGCAGGTGGACCATGCTTCCGAAAAGGCCAATCCTTATCGCGGGGCCAACCTGGTGCTGACCTATTTGCTGGCAGACATTTTTCGGGTTGGTTATGGCACTGCCCTGCGGCTGAAATGGCAGGCCGAACGATGGCGCCAGGCGAGCTGGTTCGGCCGTGCGGGCCTGCCCCTTTCGTTCTGGGGGGAGGCCTGGCTCGGCGTGCTGGGCGGCTTGCTGATCAAAAAGCCCCTTTACTTCGATAATTATGCCAGCGGCGTGCTTTACAGGGAATTCGCGACCCTGGCGGATATCCACCACACCGAAAGCCGGCTCGAACGCATCATCGCCTTCGATGATTTGATTGCCCTCATGGGCATCGAGCTGCCACGATTCAAGGCCAATACTTTCTTGACCTGTCAGAACTTGCTGTTGACCCTCTGGGCTGGACACGAATTGCAGCTCAACAAGGATGCCCGGGTGCTGCAGCCCCTTTCCCTGTCTCAATTGAAGGTTTTCTATTCCCGGCTTTGGGAAGCCGGCCAAATGCCGCGTCTCATCAAAGAAGATATGCGCGAGCGATTCTTGAACTGGCTGTCGGAGCGAAGCGGATTGGCCGCCCACGAGATTTCGGGTCGCATGGGAGCGGCCCTGGAAGATCTTTTTCGGCTGGTGGAAAATGAATTGGGTACGGTAGCGGTCGAGGATCTGGACCCGCGCTACGTGCAGCTTTTTTTACTATCGTCGACTATTGTATGATCACCCGCAACAGCAAATCGCCGCGCCCGCCGTCCCTGAGCTGGCGGCCAGCCCCTTTGAGTCTCAGGATCTGATTGGCGGTGATGCCGGGTGGCACGTTGACCCGGTAGATTCTGCGCTGCAAGCCACTCGGCACGTTGACTATCTTACGAGCCCCCACCAGGGCTTCATAGGGCGACACCGAGATGGTGGCATGTATGTCGGCGCTGGGTTCGGCGGCATCGGGGCGCGCCATCTGCAGGCGATGGGTATGTTTTTTGGCGGTTACGCGCCGGATCTGGGAAGTCACCCCGGTTCCGGGAAGAACATCGAAGATTTTTAAGAAGATCATGCCGAATATAAATCCACCGATGTGGGCCCACCAGGCGATGCCACCGGCTGTTCCCCCACTGGCGGTGGCACTGAGAAACTGCATCAAGAACCACACCCCGAGAAAAAAGAAGGCCGGTATCTCCACGAACCAGGGAATGAAAATGATGGGAATCAAAGTCAGGATCCTGGACTTGGGGTGCAGTAGAAAATAGGCCCCCATGACGCCGGCGATGGCGCCGCTGGCCCCGATGGTCGGTGCCGTGGATTGGGCATTGAGGATCAGGTGAGACAGGCCGGAGGCGACTCCGCACAGTAAGTAAAAAGCGAGATAGCGCACCGGTCCCAGATGATCTTCCACATTGTCTCCAAAGATGTAGAGTGACCACATGTTGCCCAGAATGTGAAGAAACCCGCCGTGCAGGAACATGAAACTGAGCCAGGAGAAAACCTGCTGAAAAAAAGAGATCTGGTAATATTCGGCATATCCTTCGACCATGTAGCGCGCCGGAACAAGCCCGTAGGTGAAGATAAAGCGATTGATGGCCGGGCCCTGCATAAACTGAATGACAAACACCACGACGTTCACGGCGATCAACAGGTTGTTCACCATGGGGACGTTTTTGGATGGGGTGGTGTCGCGAATCGGAATCATGGGGACAACGGCTGACGATTAGGAGATTAGGTGTTTAATCAAATTTTTCCTTCACTTAAAATTAACACTTTAAACCTATTTTATCCTCATACTCAAATCCACCGCCCGGGCCGAGTGGGTCAAGGCGCCGACTGAAATCAGGTCAACGCCGCTGGCGGCCAGGGCCTGCAGGTCTTTCCGGGTCACACCGCCGGAGACTTCCACCAGAGCTTTTTTGTCGATCTTGCGAACGGCCTGGCGGATCATCTCCAAATCCATGTTGTCGAGCATGATCACGTCGGCCCCGGCAGCGATGGCGTCGTCGACTTCCGCCAGCGTGGCGGCCTCGACTTCAATTTTAGTCAAATGCGATACGCGGCTTCGGATGCGCGCCACCGCCGGGCCGATGCCGCCGCATCCCGCAATGTGATTGTCTTTGATCAACACCGCGTCATACAACCCCATGCGATGGTTGGCCGCACCACCCATGCGGACGGCGTATTTTTCCAGCACTCGCCACCCCGGTGTGGTTTTGCGAGTATCCACCAGGCGGACCGGATGATTTTCGATCAGCCGCATGTAGCCCCGAACATTTGTGGCGATGCCCGACAGGCGCTGCATGAAGTTCAGGGCCGTACGCTCGCCGGTCAACAGGGCGGACAGGCGTCCGATCAACTTCACGACGGTACTGCCATTCTCTATGTCTTGACCGTCTGCGACATTCGTCACGAATTGAACGTCTGGATCCAGGCGCTGGAAAACCGCTCTGGCCACCGCCAAGCCCGCGACCACAAGGTCTTCCTTGGCCACGATGCTTGCTTCGGACATGGCATGAGGGGGGATTAGGAAGTTGGTGGTGATATCTCCGCTGCCGATATCCTCTTCCAGGGCCGCGTCGATCAATCGATGAACGGCGGCCGTAAAGATAAATTGGTCCATGGTCGATCCGCTATGCCAATCCGGCCGGAGCCGGAAGTTAATAAGAATAATCGATGCTTCTTGCTACTATTATCGGTTCCCGGCCTGGCGCCAGTCAAGCTCTCAACGGCGGCGGGGATCATTTTGGTTCAAGGGGAAACGAAAAGGGGATTAGTCGTGTAATCCCCTTGACTTGATGAGCGGGCTAATCCTTTTGCGCCCGCACCTGCCGTTCACCAGCGGAAACTCAAACGATCATCGCCGCCGTAGGCTGATGATGACGGGGCTGCTACTCGTCCTCGCCCTGGTCTTCCATCAAACTGCGTTTAAGGTTTTCCATTTCACGAGTGACCACTTTTTCTACGACTGAGGCAATGTGTCTTTCAATGGTTTCGGCGTATTTGGTGCGGATGATTTTCTCAATGACGTCTTCAAGTTCTTTGTCGGTCAACTCGGTCGCCCCCCCCATTGCCTCACGGACTTCATTCAGGTCGATCGCGTCATCCCCGGGGCCGGCGGATGCGACTGGGCCGTCGGCAAATGCGGACTCCAATTCTTGCGACAGCTCCTCTTCAATTTTTGTCTCGTTCATGCGGACATGGGCCAGAACACTGTCCAGGCGAATGACCTGATCGTCCTCCTGCCCGGTTGAGCCGGTGGCGGCATCATCGTACGACTGAACGTCCGTCAGCTCGATGATATCCTCTTCTTCAGGCACCGAGGGTAATGTCCGGGCGGCGTTCAATTCTTCCGGGTCAACGCGATCGGTCAATTCGATGATGTCGTCATCTTCTTCTTCCGAAGACAGAGAAATGGCCCCTGCAGCGGCGAGCGGCAGGGCCAGAGTTTGTGGGTCCACGATATCAACGAGCTCGATGATATCATCGTCATCCGTTGCTTGTTCGGTTGAGGATGAACCGCTCGATGCCGCTTCGACCATCATGGCCGGCTCGACCAGATCGGTCAGCTCGATGAGGTCTTCTTCGTTATCCGGTCCGTCGGTAGTCGACCCGCCCAACATCGCGTCCGGTTCAGACATATCGATGGCGTCTGTCAACTCGATGACGTCGTCTTGCTCCATTTCGGGCAAACCCGTCTGCTCGTCCGGCAGTTCCAAGGAGGTGGCCGCTGGATCGATTTCAACCTCGTCAGACATGCCAGCCATCTCACTTTCAGGACCAGCCACTTCATCCATGGACGGTGTTGATGCGGTTGAAGGTGCACTTCGTTCGGCCAATTCCGTTTGAAGATTAAATGCGTCCGAAGCGGGCTCGTCTGCTACTGCAGGTTGCGGCTGCGGGGGAAGTTTTTCTGCCTGCATCGCATCGAAAGCAGCGTCGATATCGGCTTCGATGCCGGCCGCATTTCCCATTGCCGGAAACTCCGAAGATGTTTCGGCACTTTCGGCCGGCATGGGTTCCCACGTTTTTGTCGTGGGCGTTTTCGATATGGGCTCGGGTCGGAGTGATTCGCCAGGGGCCGATGGCACCGGGCGCGCAGTCGCCAGATCGATAATTCTGCTCTTTTTATCGTCCTGCAGTTCCATATCAGGCGTCAGCTCGACGATACGTTCTTTTTTATCCGCCGAACCTGCCGGCTTAGTTGTAGGTTCTTTCATGTCTTTCATAAATCTCCCGGCTCTGATATACAGACCGCGCCTGACTTTGAAACGCGCCAGCCCGGCCTTGCCCAAGACCGTCGGTCCGATAAAACGGCCGAACAAGAGATCGACACTAAAAAAGGGCACCGCCGACGCTGCTTGGTCCTTGCCAGATGCTATCGGACGGCATTGGTAAAAAGTTTAATTTTTATCGGCCACTTGGCTTTCAGAAGCTACCATACGGATAAGGCAGTGTCAAGTAATTTGGTACTTAAGATATTCATTCAATTAGAGATTTCTCGATTCCGGCATTGAGTGGGCGCCTTGGTCGTCCGATTCGGCAGGTGCCCTTTGAGTGCCGTCAAATACAGATCCGGATAAACCCGATGCGTCGTTTCTTTTTGCCTCCCAAGAGCATGTCCAGCGATCCGCCCATCATCGAGGGGCAGGATGCGCGGCACATCGGCACCGTGCTTCGGTTGATTCCGGGAGACACCTTGGTTGTTTTCGATGGCACCGGTAACGAATACAAGGCACAAATCATGGGGATCGGCGACCACCAGGTGCGTATTCGGCTCTTGGAGCGCCTCATCCCCCACACGGAATCCCCGGTAGAGATCACCCTGGCCCAGGGCTATTTGAAAGATAAAAAGATGGATGAATTGGTCCGCCGACTCACCGAGTTGGGTGTGACCCGTTGGGTGCCTTTTATCGCCCGTCGGTCGGTGGCCCAACCCGATGCCCGTCGGAGCAGTGCTCGTTATGAACGGTGGCAAAAGATTTCGTTGGAGGCGGTCAAGCAGTGCCGCCGAAGCAACCCGCTTGTTATCGAATCCCCGCTTTCGTTCGAACAAGCGCTCCAAGAAGCCCAATCTTCCGATCTACGGCTTTTTTTCTGGGAAACCGGAGGCGAAGACCTGGCTCCTCTTAAAGAATCGTCTGCAAAGCCCAGGCGTATCTTTCTCATGGTCGGCCCGGAGGGAGGATTTGACACGGTTGAGCATGAAGCCGCCGAAGATCATGGCTTCAAGACGGTGCATTTGGGGCCCCGCATCTTGAGGGCCGAAACTGCAGCCCTGGCGGTCAGTGTCCTGGCCCAGTACCTTTTCGGGGACTTAGGACAAAATGTGCTTGACAATCCCTAGAGGGGTCTACTAAAAAGGCGCTTTCCATCAAGTTGGACCACGGTTTGTGCCGAGGTAGCTCAGTCGGTAGAGCAGGGGACTGAAAATCCCCGTGTCGGCAGTTCGATTCTGTCCCTCGGCACCATAAAAATCAGGGGTTTACAGCGTTAGCTGTTGCCCCTGTTTTTTTCTGTGTGAGAATCCGTGTGAGACTTTTTTCTCGCCCGCTCGAAAACTGCGATGGCATCGCGTTCCATATCCCCAATGCTGTGCAGATAGATTTCAGTGGTCTTGCGATTCTCATGTCCCAGGATTCTTTGAATGGCGCCGAGTGGCACATTGCTGCCATCCATTAGTGAAGCGCCGGCATGTCTCAGCGGATGAAACCTGAAATATCGCACGCCAGCTTTTTCACATAGTCGTTTCATAAGTTTTTTACGATCGTCAAATGGTCCTTCCACGAAGCAACCGTTTTTGCGGCTCCAATAGCGATGCCAGAACACCCAAGGCTTGCTTGCATCCCGATTGTCATAGCGACTTTTCAAGACCTCGTAAAGTTTCTGGGTCATAGGGATCTTGCGAGGTGTCAGGTGGCCGCCTTGTTTTTTTCGAGTATACAAAATGACGAAACGCGCATCCAGATTCACGTCTTCCCAACGCAGGCGGTTAATTTCACTTACCCTGGCCATAGTTTCTCGAATGGTCCATAAGTAATCCTGCGTTTCAGGGTCTGCGGCTGATATCACCTTGTCGATTTCCTCATTGTTGGGCACAAACTTTACTCTCTTTTCAACCGGAAAAAAGTCTATGCCCTCTGTCGGGTCGCTGACTATCAGTTTTTTGCGGATGCCGTAATTCATGGTTGCTCGCAAATACCTCAGGTCCTTGTTTGCTGTGAAGGCCGAAATCCGGCGGCGCTGCGAAAGGTGTTCCTCAATCATTTGCTGGGTTATTTCGCAGCACATTTTGTGCCGCCATTTTTTCATCCATCCTCGCGCCAGATAAGTGTAGCAGCGATAATGTTCCTCCGAATTGTATGCCCTCACATGATCCAGCCGCCTATTGACCAAGTCCAAGAAGGCCATGTCGATCTGGATTGTCTCGGACTGTGTCGGCGGCGGCGCCGGATTTACAATCTCCTCCCTTCGTTCGTTTTCCGCCTTTCGAGCGGCGCCTTTTGTCTTGAACCAGCCCCTGGTGTGCCTGGTCCCGTTCAGGGTGAAGTCGTACCTCCACCCCTTTGCCTTTACCGAATAAACGCTCATAGAGGTCCTCCTTTCTGGGGAAGAGCAGAGAACCTCCGAGTTTCCTGCCGCCCAACGCCTGCCAATGTTTATAGACCCAGCTGGGGCTTTTGCGCAGGTATAGGGCGACCTCCTCAGGTGTCAAAATATCGTGACCGCCGGGATTGTCAATGGAATCTGTCATGATGACCTCTGTCCTTCCCGGGTCCAGAGGTAACATCTTTTAAATTCGGTCAGTTATGACCTGTAACTAAATCGGTGTTGCGGGTAATTGGGGTGGGTTGGCCGGTGCACTGTGGCGGTGGCCTTAACATGATCGGGGTTCGGGACCCTATTAAGAAATTTTTTAAAACACCGATATCATAATAATAGGTATCGGGTTTGTCAAGGCGTCTGGCAAAACAGGCGTCTGGTAAAATAAATTTCCGAGGGGCCCCACATGGCTAAAGCACAACAAAAAAAAACTTCAAAAAAGCAATCGAGAGGCAGCGCTGTAACGCCAGAGGTCCTGCCTCAGGGATACAAACAGGGACCAGTTTTTACAATGGATGGAACGGCACACACTGAATTCAGTGCCGTACAAAACATCTATTATTCAAAGGAAATAATAGAAAAAACCACGCAAGAATTTAACATTGAAAAATTAAATGAAAAATTTTCCGAAGGCAAGGATACTTTTTTGGCTGAAGGGGAACGTCAGATCAATACATTATGGCACGGTATAGAAGCCCTTACCGTTCACAACACCATGTTTGTGGTGCTATTTTTGTTATCTATCGGAGAAATTTTAAATGAGGTACGGGCCAAATTGGATCGCACCGATTTCGTATCGTGGCGCCGGAGCGTCTTTAGTCATAGACAGGAGCGATATCTTCAACAGGCACAGCAATTGGCCAAGATGGGTGATTTCGCCAAAAAATATGCGAGCATGGGGAAGAAACGCTTACTCATTCTGGATAGACTCAGAAAAGATGATAATAAAGAATCCTTTGAAGAATTATTTGAAGATCACCCGATACCTGAAGAGGTGAAAGAGAGTTTTCCCACAGAAGACCAAATCCAAGAAAATCCATTTCCTGATTCTACTGAGGATTTTGAAGGAGAACTGTTAAAGGAGCATGTGGATGCGAAAATTACCCTACAACGGCTGAGGAAAGCCGGATTAGATTTTGCCTCTTTTGATCAGGCCTATTTAATCGCAGCGTATAATAGAAATCCCATTCCTGTTGAAAAAGCAAAAAAAGTAGCAGCATGGGTCAATGGAAAAGGATCTGAGGAGAATAAAAAGAAGTGGTTTGATATCTTAGTCCTTAATAAAATGATATCCCCCGAACATCAATCTCGCGAAAAATCAGCCCGGGAAAGCATAAGTTCAATTCTGGCCAATTTTGTGGATTGCTGTATGAAAAGCGATTTTAAGGATCAAGAATGGATAACACTTCAAAAGACTCTGTTGGATAAAGATATTATTCTTCAATCGATGAAATATATTAGGAAGGTTGGCGATCTACTTGGCATAAAAGGAAAAACAGTATCCAAATAGAAATTATCGATCAAGGAATAAAGTCACATGAAAATATTTGCAGCCGTGGGCGATGCAGAGACCGTCAGGATGTTTTATGAAAAGACCAATATCAAACTTAACTATCTGATTTCTTATTTTTATTTGGAAGGACAGGCCTATAGATTGACCGATCTATATCGGGATATGATCAGCGACCTGTACCTTGATTCGGGTGCATTTTCTGTCGCCGGTGGACGATCAAAAATAACAGTCACCGAATATGTGAAGTATTTGACCCTTTATGGAGATCGCTTCGACGAATATTTTAATTTGGATGATCGCTTTGATGATCCCGAACACAACTTAAACAATCAAATGTATCTGGAAGAAAAACTGCAGCCGGGGGCCAAAAAGCCTATTCCTGTTGTTCATGACAATGAAGATCCTTTCGCAGAATTTCAAATTTACGCTAATTTTGGGCATGAATATATTGCCATCGGTTCTACGAACAATATCCCGGATGACACGATGAAAAAAATCAAAAAAAAATTTCCAAGTGTTAAATTACATCTGTTCGGAAAGACCTCATTAAAAGAACTTTCAACCGGCTATTACTATTCTGCAGATTCGAAAACATGGGCAGATGCGGCTGGATATGGTGATATATTGTATTGGGATCCTGATGAAAATGAATCCCATAAAATCTACATGGGCGCAACCAACAGAAAAGACACTGAATCAGATCACTATAAGCGATTTGCTAAAAAAGATAAGCTTGACGCCTTTTTAAAGGATATATTTGGCTTTGAATACAATGATCTTTTGATAAGAAGCGGCAACCAAAATAGAGAAATCGTAAATTTGTATTATTATAAGCAGGTTGAGGACTATCTGACAAGTATTGAGCCATCCTGATAAAACGAACCGGGTTCGTTTTTCGTGGCAATCACATAACGATATTAACGTCGAATTGCCTTCCTAAAAAACATTTTTGAGGGCATTTCATCCCCTTCACAAAGATCCGAACCCCGCCTAATTTTGTTGCCGAGCCTGAAACTAAATACTTCGCATCTCCTTAGGAGTAACAAATTATAAATGAAGCAATTCATCGATGCTTCAAATTCACTTTAATAAGGAGAAATGAACTATGGCTATTCAAGAAAACAAATCAACAAAAACAGGAGTAGGACACGGAACGCAGGAATGGGCGGTAAAGACCATCAACTGCTGCAGCGGCTGTTCTCACGATTGCCGCTACTGCTATGCAAAGGCCATAGCGGTCAGATTTAAACGGGCTTCAGCTGGAATGTGGTCAACCGAATGTGTGCGCCAGCACGATGTTTCCAAAATACACAAAAAATACGATGGGCAGGTCATGTTCCCGTCGTCCCATGACATCACGCCGACTAACCTCGATGACTGTCTGACTGTTCTAAGATGTCTGATCATAGTGGGTAATCGGGTGTTAATCGTCAGTAAGCCCCACTTGGAATGCATAAAAACTTTATGTAAAGCGTTCCGACCTTATCGAAGAAGAATGTTATTCCGTTTGACCATAGGCGCGTGTGACGACCGGATTCTTTCGTATTGGGAACATAATGCCCCAAGCTATGCTGAACGCAAGGCTTCCCTGAAATATGCTTTCGATCAAGGATTCAGGACGTCTGTAAGCGTAGAACCGATGCTGGATTCTGCCAATATAGACGTGCTTATAAGCGATTTGTCTCCCTATGCAACCCATTCGATCTGGATAGGCACGATGAACCACCTATGGCGTTTAGAGAAGCATGCAGACGGTAATTTGATGAGGGCAATTGAACAGATTCGCCGAGGACAAGCAAAATCTGTGATCAATGCCATATACGATCGTCACAAGGACAATCCGTTGATCAGATGGAAGAATGAAATCAAAAAGATCGTGGGCATCCCAATCCCCAAGAAAAACGGGTTGGATATATAGAAGGGCGATGACCGATATCCTAAAAAAGGGGCGATCTCCAACAGGGGGTTGCCCCATTCTTTTTGCACGGACGAGTTTGCAACTGAATACTTCATGCTTCATTCGCGGTAACAAATAAATACAAAAGCAATTATCATTGCTGTTCATTTCATTTACAGGAGGAAACATCATGAGAACACGCCAGTATTCAAAATCCCTTAGCGTGGCGTTGCCACAGGAGCACTTCGATCTGATTAAACGGCTTACAGACGAAGAACAGATCAGCATGGCTGAATGGGTCAGGAAAGCTGTATCAACGGCGCTGGACGATATTAAACGAGAGGAGGATACAATGTGATGAGCACACCGAACATGATCAAAGATCAAAAACAATTCGAGAAAACAGCTACACGATTCTTCAAGGCATTATTCGAAGAATCCTTAAAGAACGATTGCGGTGAAATCCAAATTGATGGGTATCTCAACGGTCCGAAATATCAATCCTACCATCATAATATTGCTGACGCAGTAAAGGCTGCTTACCTGGCATGTCAACAGGGTCTTGATGTCTATTTTGGAGTTAATCCCAGGATTGGCAAGGCAGGCAAAGAGGAAAATGTTCAATACCTGTCGTCTTTTCATGCTGAGGTCGACTATGGACAAGATGGGCATAAAAAGAAACCTGAATACGGTACATACGATGAAGCGCTCAGAGCAATAAAGGCGTTTGAAATACCACCCTCACTTATCATCCACAGCGGCGGTGGATTTCATTGCTATTGGATATTGGACATTCCGGCGGATGTTTTAAAAATAGGCTTAAGGAACCTTAAGAACGTCAATATAGCGATTCTAAACAAGATCCATGCCGATAGGGGGACACACAATAGCAACCGCATATTGCGCGTTCCTGGGACATTCAATTTCAAGATCCCTAACAATCCCCGTCCTGTTGAAATGGTAATGGACTCGGGACCGACCTATGATTTGAAAACGTTCGAACCATTTATGGATTTTGAGCCAGAGCCCAATGTTAAACATACATCCATTCCGAGTAATCCAGTAAGCGAATCTTCGGATTGGGATAAAAACATATCCTCACTACCGGTATCGGATAAAATCAAAAACCTGATCCTGCATGGTGACGATGGATCATATGCATCGAGGAGTGAGGCAGACCAGGCGGTTATCATTGCCTTGGTAAATAAGGGATTAGACGCTGGCCAAATCAAGGTCATATTTGAAAACTATACCATCGGCGCCAAATATCGGGAACACTCCTCGCCAGAGGCCTACCTGAAACACAGCATTGAAAAGGCCAAGGAGTTTTCCCATCTGACAGAAGAAGAGCGCCAGGATGCCCTATTCATATCAGGCGCCCTGCAAAAAGACGACAAGGGTAAATACACCCTTAAAATCGTCAACTTTCAAGAATTCATGTACAAAAAGCATATGCTCAAATTCCTTGAAAAAGAGCGGGCTTTTTTCAGATACAATGGCCAATGCTATGAACAGTGCAGCGATGACCGGTTGAATAATATCTGTCAGGCTGAATTGGGTAAGCACCGTGAACTGTTTACACCGGCATCGAAAGCGAACTTTATCCATTATGCCATCGGAAATGATCTGATCGACATCGAGACGGCATTTGAAGACCAGGTCCGTTACCTGACCATGCAAAACGGCTTGTATGACCTGTCCCGGTACAAGTTAGTCCCGCATGATCCGGACATATTTACGACCAACCTGCTGCCCTATGATTATGCCCCCAGCGCCCAATGTCCCAGGTGGCTCCAATACTTGGATGAAATTTTTATGGGTGATAAAGCGACAATCCTATTTGTCCAGGAGGCGGTCGGTTATGCATTCCATAAGGCCATTCCCAAGGCGGTCATATTCTTTTTGATCGGCGATGGGGGCAATGGAAAATCGGTGTTCATCGATGTGATTAGCTGTCTCTGCGGGAAGGACAATGTGGCTAACATCAGCTTGAATCGATTGAACGATGAAAAATACCTGCCTGAACTTTTCGGAAAAATGATCAATGTATCGGGGGAGACGCCCAATGCCAGGTGCATGAATACCGATCTGATCAAGTCCGTCGTCGCTGGTGATTGGGTGACAGGCCGGGAGGTGTATAAGAAACCATCGAAATTTAAACCTTATGCCAAGCACTATTTGGGAATGAACACATTACCTGAGATCGAGGACAACACCCATGGCATGTGGCGCAGGATCCATGTGATCGAATTTCCAAAAAAGTTTACCGAAAGTGAAATGGATGTGGAGTTGACCGCAAAACTGATGAGTGAGCTCTCGGGAATATTCAATTGGGCGCTTGAAGGATATAGACGCCTTCGTGATCATGGTTTTATATTCAGCGAAAGTGCTTCCATGCGAAAATCAAAAAGTCAGTATAAACAAAAAAACAGCAGCGTTTGTGATTTTATCGAATCCCATTGTGAAATCATTTTTTCGGATGACAGTTCAGCTCCACTAAAAGAGGCCTATAAACGTTATCAGGAATTTTGTGCATCCGAAGGCATTAAACGGATATCATCGAAAATTGATTTTCGTAAGGCACTTGAAGCGGAAGGATTTTTAATTGAAAATTCGAGCAGACATGCCAATCAACTTCGGATCTTTTCAGTGAAAAATTAAAGAGTAACTTGTAAGCCGTAAACGAGGGATTGTCCTGAACTATTATGCTCGGGATGATCTCTCGCTTATTTGAGTGGATTTTGTGCCGATGAGAATTTTGATGTGTGAAAATTATAGTAAAAAAATGAAGAGCGTTGCTCTTCCCAAAGCTGCTTGCTGCTAAAAATAATAATCCCCGCAGATTTAGATTAAAAAAATTAAAACGGATTAGAATTCTTTTAATCTCATAAATAAACTGATTCCAATATCTTACAACGAAAATTAAAAGATTAACTCACTTTATATCCCAAATACTTAGAAGTATAAAAATAATATAATATATAAAAAAAGCATATATATAGTATAAAAGTTCAGATCTTCGTTAATCTTTTAATTTTTCAACTACTATATTGTTATTATTCCAAATAATAGATTAAAAGAGTTTTTTAAATAACTTCACATTTTTTAATCTCACCGAGATGGCATCTTCAGTTTATCAGCAGCTAATCATTGGTCACATATTCATTTATCCTCGTATATCGTCTCAAGATTAAAGTTTTTAAAGCAGCAGCGACTTTGGGAAAAGCAACGCTTTTCAATTTTTTCATTTCATCGTCATCCGTAAATCATGGACTAATAGCTCCAAGTTACCGACTCGCACTAACTTCTGAAAAATTCAGAACAAAATATAAATCAAATACAATTTCAATTCATAGGAGGATTTAAGCATGCGAAAAAAATTTTATACTCGCAATGTCGGGGTGATGCTCACAGAACAATGTTATCAACGGTTGGTCGACATCACCGACGATCTGGAAGTTACGGTATCAGCGTATATTCGCGACTTGCTTCAAAAAGAAATCGACCAAAAGGAGGAAAACCTAAATGCATAATTTCAAGAATACAAATGAAAACGTTAGAGATCTAATAGACCTCATTACGGAGGCGCAACCCTTACACGATCTGCTGGAAAAAAGCGGTATTTCGAAAATCACGAAAGTTAACCCCTTAAAAAAGTACCAGCGAAAAGGCGACCGTGAAGGCATCCTATTAAAAGTTAAGAAAGATAATGACCCTGAGGCAATAAGAGTTCTTATTGATCTCAAAATTGGCGAACCTTCTGTTGATCAGATCATCGATGCCACCTTCGGGATTGGAAATGACTGTGATAGAAGGATCATACTAAATGCACCTGGTACGAACACCAGCGATCTTCAAAACCCTGCAGCAGACGAGCTTGTAGTGTCTTCATTGGTACAATGCCTTCAGCGATATCCATTAGGATTCAGTCTCTTCAAAATCGATGAAAAGACACTCACATTTGGTTTGCCAGAGTATCTTAAGCCCATCGATGTATCTGATGATGAAAAACTGCCATTTGGTCAATTGCCATCCAAAGAGCGCGTTTTAGCCCATACCTTCTGGAACGTTTATTTCAATTCGTTCAATGAAGCGTTTTATAAGCCCTGGGAAGCATTCGATGACGAGATTATGGCGACGAACGACTGGGGTCACACCATCTATATTGACTGCTGCTTTTTCGGAGAAATACAACTCTACTGGGATAACAAGGGGGTGCGGTATGTGATTAAACAAGAAGACGATAACCATGAATATTTGAAACGAGTCTTGGATCTTAAAATGCCTGAGCTTAAAAACCGATACGGTGATGGTTCAATGGAATTTGAAAATATGGTTGGAAGATTGCCAAAACTGCATATCAAGTATTCTGATAAACAACTTGACTGGTTGACCACAGCATCGCCAGTTGAAAAATCAGAGTTTGCGAAGATAATTTACGATGATGCATGGGAACTTCGATGGTTTATTGAGGAGACCGCTGATCGTTTATTTGAAGATAAAGTTGCATAAATTTTCAAGAGGGACGTCTTTTAAAAGCGTTCATATTTTTACAAGGAGGAAACGAAGATGACAATTAAGTATTGTCCACACTGTAACAAGATCGGCAAGACAAGGGTTTTATCAGATTACGAACAAGTGCCCTGGAGGGGCATTATGGTTAAACGGCGCCGAGTGATGCATTTGATCGATGATGGTGGTTGTGGTCACACCTGGTATACCGTGGAGTTGCCGTTTGAGATGCTGCCATATGAGGACGCAAATGGAACGGGATGTACGCAATGATGGGAATATTGAGCGAAAAAAAGGATAAGTGCATCGTGAAATAGTGGGTCAGGGGGGCGGGTGTCCTTGTCGGTCTTGGGCACTGGCCAGTCAGGATTAGATGGCCGGTGTCACACCAAAACCCCTCAGATGTAAAAAACATCCCGGTTCCGTTCTGTGATCTGCAGATTTGAAGCGCGCTTCTCGGCAGACTCAATTTTTCGTTTTGAAAAGCAAATACAGTTTGGACATCCTCCCAAAGCCTAATTTCATTATGCGGTCTGAATCATATCAATAAATTCGGGGAGCATCATAATATTCACGTGCCGATCTTCAGGCATATTGACAACGGCCTGTGAATAGCACCCGGTGCAGATGTGAACCATGGTGTCGGCTTGAACGTGATCGAGCATATGCCCCAGGCCAGCAGGTGTAAAACAACAGGAAGGCGCGCTGATCCTGTTTACGGATAGCCCTTTGATCTTGTCGAAGACCTGATTCGTTGATTTCAAATCCACGGGAACAGGTGCAAAACGTCGGTGTAACTTATAGCATCCGGCATAATAATCGATTTGTTGATTGCATTCCAAAGTGCCCATGGACTCAAGCAGGACCTCGGGAAAATAGATGATGTTCTCCTCTGGAAACGCAAACTTATAGATTGGATAGCATGGCGAGCAGAAAAGAATGATTCGGTTTGCCCCCAGCTTTTTCGCCTGTTCGATGTTGTTGCCGACAAATTCTTTTGAAAGCGTGTGACACTCTTCCATCGCCGTTTCGTCTTTTGCCTTGATTGCCGGACGATACAGATAATTGCCGCAGCAATATTCCTTGGACAAAAAGGTGAAATCAACGCCTGCGCGTTCCAGTATTCGGGCGAATTTTTCAACTGCATTGGGAACCATTTTCAGATTTTGACAGCCCATAATAACCACATTTTCCGCCGGGCGATCAAACGGTAGATTCATCGCTTTCATCGTTTCGATGCGCTCGGGCAAATTGTCAAAGGTGTGCCCGAGGGCCCGAATGGTTTCGACCATTTTTGTATCAATCAACGGGTGCATCATCTTGATCCTTTATTGTGGTTGGATATCTTGGTTCCGTTTCTTGATCATGAAAAGCTCCTTTTAGGGTGTGGCCCAGAGCTTAGCACATTGTCCAGTTTTTGGGGACCACCGCAGTTCGATTTAGGATCGTGTGAACGTTGATGCTTTTGAGGCCATTGTCAGCACGCGATGAAGGTACGATATGGTGATCGTCCAGATCACCATATGACGGCACGTTTCCTGTCATCCAATCTCTTGCCCCCTGCAAAACGAGCAAATTGAAAATACCGTTATAAATCGATGTTCCTTTTTTGTTTCTTTGCGTAAGTCGATGTTCCTAAAATTGTTATGGAATTCCTGCAGCATCGGTGGCCGGACATCATCATCGTCCATCCAGGCTTTCAAGTCGAGGAAATCGCGCGCGCTGGTGGATTCCACAGCGCCCGAATAACGATTAGTGAAAACTGACGCCCAATACCAGTGGCGAATCTTGCGTTGCGCGTCAAGACGCTTTATGGCCGGTAGCTCCCGACACACAGCCTGAAGGGCCGAAAAGATCGGCAGGAGGAAACATAAGGAAGGTACTGAGATGAGATCGCACCAAATCCCTGCGGGTGTTTCAGTAGGTTTATTCCCTTTTTTGGATAGCTATTCTTTAGTATTCCGATAATTTGCCGATTCTAATCAAACAGGTCCTCAAATTTGCAGAAAAATATGGCGGTGCACTGTTAATTATCAGAGAATTGATGGTGCCGCCAAAAATAAAAACAACAGGAGAGCGTTTATGGATACTGAAACAATCGTGGAATCAAAGCAAAAAAGATCTGAAGATGACAACGTAAAAGAGATTGTGGATGATATCGTCATCCCTGCTTTCCATAAAGTCCCCGAACCAAAAAAGAAAGCGGACACCAAAAAGACTGTTATTTTTCATGATAAACCTGGCACGGCCCTCACCAAGCAAAAAGAAATCGACAGTCACAATTTTCCTTTCACCTTGAATACCGGTATCGGCTGTCATTTTGGTTGCCAGTATTGCTATGTTCAAGGATACCCTTTCAACCTCCAAGCTGAATTTCCAATTGAAGCAAAAGTAAAACTCTGGATTGCAGATAAGTTGGATAAGGAACTGGAAAAATACAAGCATTTGCCTCAGCATTTAAAAAGGGTACAGGTGAACCCTGCTACGGAGGGATATCTGCCGTTAGTAATAGCTAAGGTGGAAAAAGAACTCAAGCGCGACATCATGGCCGAAGTGCTTCAAGTTTTCAGAAAGCATTGGGAAAATGATAATAAATGGATGGTGCACCTGGTCACCAAAAGTCACATGATCTACAAGCATTTAGACATTATCCGCGATATGACGGATCAGGTTCAACTTGAAATCACAATTACTACACTTGATGAAAATCGAAGACGTAAAATGGAAGGGTGGGCTCCATCCGTTTCCAAAAGGTTAAAGGTGATAGAGAAATTTGCCTCGGGCGGTGTTTTCGTTCGTGCTATGTGCATGCCGTTAATCGGAGAGCGGGAAGATGCAGAGGCAATCCGAAACGTCTGTTTTGATAATGGTGCACGGGCATTCAAACATAAGGGCGTTAATTATTGGGACGAAAGTGCCTTGCTCACTGGGGAAACTAAACGAACAAAAGGTCGAGTGGACGAAGTTTTCAAGGATCTATTGGTGAAGAGTGGCGAACCTTATCTGGTTGATGGTGAGATTCAGAAAATGGTCGCCATGATGCCAGTTATCGTGAAATCTGGGAAATCAAAACGATGGATGGGATACAAGTTAGCTAACCTCAGAAATCGTAATATGGTTATAGTAGATTCTGGTTATTCGGACATCAATGATATCGATTGGGGATATGTAAAATAGTTGTTTCTATTATGGTAAATTGCGGCAGGCGTGGGCAGTATCAGGGCGATTTCGATCAAGAATCCCAGGAGTGTTGATTGATTGAAGTGGATAAGCGCTCGGATATTGAAAAAACACCACGATTCCAGATCACAATCTGCGGATTACAGACGCGCTTCTCATTGTTCCAAATTTTCTGGCTGAAAACGAAAAGCGATTCTGCTAGCACCAGCACCAGGCGCCTGGAACTTTTTATAGGAGGACTCCTAAATGCACAACGCAAACACATCACCCGGAAAAACATGCATCGACCTGGATCAACCTGAAATTTATCAAGGGTTTATGCAGGGATATCTTCAGCTGCTCCGGTCAAAGCTCCAACAATACAAGGTCATGGACCAAAATGGCAGCCTGAGAGAGATCCAATCAATCCACCGTCTCTAACTCTGGTAGTGGACATGGGTTAAAATTCCATCGATCTGTATTGCTTTTCTAAAATCAGCAAGTGCTTTTTCTGAATCATTTTTTTCTAGCCAGCAATATCCGCGCTTCATATATGCATCTCCCCTTTGAGTGGTTAAATTGATGGCCCGAGAGTATAAATCTATTGCATTATCGAAATCTTTAAACACAGAAACAAATAAATTTCCTAAGCGGTAATATGCGGTATCATAACCATTATGGACATAATTGGGATCTCTTTGAACAATTCTGATAAACATCGCATAGCCTACCTGTGTAAAAGTTTCACCAATAGTTGAGGGATGGTCTAGATCACAAGCATATAAAGCGTCATTAAATAGTGTTGCTAAGTCTTTTTTATCTATAAATTCTATAGGTGCTTCAAGTCCGTCAGCGAGGTCGATAAGGTCCATTGTTAATATAGCATCGACACAAGGCTTATCCAGCGTAACTGTAGAATCCTTATCCTCACTTTCAATAGCAATATTTTCCTTAAAACAAGTTCCTCTAACTTTACATTTCCAGCATGGCAACTTATGTTTTTCAGAGTTATAAAAATTAACATTTTGGTTATCTATTTCATAAGTTCTCGTATTAGTTGACATTCTTTTTTCTTCTCCTTTATGTTTATTGTGAAAATTATTTAAAGCTTTTTACGACTGAATGATCATTGGGATCAGTTAGCAAATTTTATGTTTCTATCAATAAATATTTTCGTATTTAAAAAAGTGTTTGTTTGAAAATTTTATGAACAAATAGGAGTATTTTAAAACATTAAAAATGAACCTATCTGTTAATCAAATTTTGCTTTTTTTTAAAATTAAAATTCTTATCGGCTTTCTATAATATTATCTTAAGATAAAAATTTTTTGGCACTGTATGTTTGCCAATCCAGGCAGCACTGCCAAATTTTCAAAAAAGGAGAACTTCATATATGCGTAACACATTCAAGTTGCCCAGCCAAACATACATCGAGCTTGACCAGCCAGAAATTTACAAGCGTTTCATAGAGGGATATTTTCAGCTACTTCGGGAAAATCTCCAATCATATAAGGTGATGGACCAAAATGGCGTATTGAAAGAGATCCGATATTCATGCGGTCAGGAACACAACTCTCGAAATCCAAGCTGGCGGCCATTTCAGTATCTCGAGCAATATTGTCTTAGTTGGGGATACGATGATATGGAGGCGCAGGATCTTATCGAGGAGAAGATCGGCCGCCGGTTGACATGTGAGTGCGAGTTATTGGGGGGATAGATTCTGATAAGCTCACACATTGCAGAGAGTCCGATGAATTTTGCCTTAAAGTTAAAATACGGCCTTTCAGGATTCTTCCTCTCGTCTTTAAACAGGATCGTTCGTAATTCCTGTAATAAAAAATATGAAAAAGATGAATAGCTATCTATCCTAAAAGCTTCTTAAGGTTCGCCCAATTCCAAGAGTATAAGCGCCCAGCGTTCGGAACAGCTTTGTAATTACCATCTTTGTAACCGATTACCTGAACGATTGGAACACCTTCCTCACGAGACATCGCGACCTCTTTTAAAACTCCAGGAGCCCTATAAGTCTGCGGGCCGACCATAACAAGGACAATATCGGATCTCTTGATTGCTGCCCGGGCCTTATCCTCCCAGGTTTTCATTGGAGCGGCCTCTTTTAATGAGGTATCAATCACCTCAAAAGGGGAATCTGGAAGCCGGGATTGACCGATGATGAAATCTTTAAGCCTTTTATCATTGTCAAAATCAAAACTCACGAATACTCTTTTTATCGCCATGACACCCTCCTATTGTAATTGATGTCCTATCCTTGTCCTCACAAAATAGAAAAATACTGTTCACTCAATTAAAAATATTAGGTTTCCTCTCGAAGCTTTTTGATCAACTTTATCACGTGGGAAGCAACCTGAACTGGACTGCCCATTTTATCGAGTTTTTTGAATAGCCCTTTGTATCCACGCTTAGGATAATATTTTTCAAAGTCGTCATAGATTTGTTTATAAAGTTTTTTTGCTACGCTACCTGTGGATCCAATAGGAACTACAACAATGCCTTTGTTTACAGCAATTGAAAATTCTTCCTCGACGCCATCAGCCATTACGATGCTCCCACAAGAATCAGTTTTGTTGCCAAATAGAAAAACTACAATTCCTGCTTGTGAGAGCATCTCCTCCCGGTAGGCCGTCCATTGACGCTTTCGTTCATTCGGATCAGAAATGTCGAATGGAAATGGTCGGAGGATTATTCGATCATCGAGCCTCTGTGTCCCTTCACGGTTTAGTTGCTCAAGGATACCATTCACCACGTAGGAACCAACCCCAAGGCCAAATCCTGATACGACACCAAAACCCGCTTTAATGAGTTGTTGAGATATTTCTCGTATCAAATTTTTTGCATTGCTATCTGTCCATGGATTATATTCAGAAGCACTTCCCGATATGAAGACCCGGGACATGCGATATTTGCGAGAGATCCGCTGCAGTATTTGAGTATATTCATTATAATCATCTACTAAAAGACCTATTATCCCGTAACGTGTAAGATCCTTTGTTTGCAAGTTCTGTTTTGCCTGAGCATATTGAAAATCCGCTTGCTTTTTAAAGTCCGACCGTTGGATCTTTCGCATCAAACAATAATGTTCACGCCTATTTTCCCCTAAAAGTGCACGAATTCGACTGAGAATATAATTTAGATTAGGATCGTTAAAACTGAAGCCAAGGAAGAGAAAGGTTTTTGAGACAAGATCGCCTTGAAGCGCCATTGAAAAAAGATGGCGATTTGTGTCATACAGTTCATAATCTTCTTTGGTAACGACGGCCTCATGGGGAAGAGAAATATCTCCATGTATTTTGTATAGGACAACATCTCGGCGGGGAATGGTTGTCGCCATGCTTTCAACGGTAACTTTTACATCGGCCTTTTTTTTGGCTGCCTTTAAGGCGTCTTCGATTAACGTATCATAATTGGTGGTCCAGTAGGTTCGAATCGGTAGAGAGGATAATATTTTATGATTTTCTGTTAGAACGGCTCTGCGGGAAAATTCATCAATAAGAGTTTGGTTTATTCCGTGTCTTCCTCTTCTTTCGTTTACATGGAATTGAGCGACAGTAACCAGATCATCTTCCTTATCGACATCTAACCCGAGATCGTTGGCGATACCACGGAGAAGCCCCTTCCAGTCTACCATCCCGCTTGGAATTGATAGACCGGCACCAGCAAATATGGCCGCGTTCTGATCACGAATTGCCTGGACATAGGTATTGATGAAAGAATCAATTTCCTTCTGCCCCATAACCCTCTCTCCTTTTCCAATAAAAGCCTTTAAATGTCGTGATCTCGAACAATTACAGATAGCTGTTGAAGATATATGTAAAGGTCCTGTAGCGAGTTAGTTAGCCTTACGTATTTGTATGGCTTCCTCTATCCAGTCCTCTATGTTTTCTTCAATATAATTATATACTCCTTTGCTTGTTGTTCTGGGGGGATCGTAAGCCTTGGCAATAGTCGATAAACGCTTTTTACTAAGTCCATGCGTAATGTAATAGAGTGGATTTGAGCCTTTCGAGCATTGGTTACCGTTTCGGTCAGTTAAATTGTGTATGAATATGACAAGGACTCCTTTTCCATCATCCCATGACTTGACAATTTCATAGTTAATCCATTTGCGATTCGCAGTATTAGCACCTGCCAAAACTATAGTGCATGTTCTACCTTTCATTTGCCCCGCAATCCATTCCTTTATTTCCTTATCTCCACTCTTAGTGATGGTTTCCCAATCGTTGTCAGATGCAGGTTTGTTGCCTTCGATAGCTCCAATATTACGAATTTTCGAAACCCTCCAGTTGTCAGGTTTGTAATGAAAACTATAAAAGCATTTTCTCGCCATAATTTACCTCCTCTGCGCCTGCAAAATGTGTCAAATAAGCAGCATCAAATCAATCATTCCCGACTGGCTATTGATGCGGTGCCTCAGCCATGTAACCTTAGCATTTGTATTTTCGGGATTTTCTGATTTTTTAGTTGCTCCATCGTCTTTTCACTGTCGCCCAGCATACCAGTTCCCATAATCATCCCTCCATTCTTGCAATTGGTGTAGACAATGCTTTCCTACAATCTAAATCAACGCGCCAGCATCAATAGTCCCAGTCCTCATGGCTGACGGGCAAACGGTTTAAATGATCCAGGTAGAATTGCCACTTGGGCATGAATCTGTCCATCAGCGCTTTGAACCGGTCGCTGTGGGTTGGCTCAAGCAGATGGGCCATCTCATGTACAACGATGTATTCCAGGCATTCCGGTGGTTTTTTTGCCAGTTCGGTGTTGAGGCGAATGTTGCCTGCGTGGGGATTGCAACTGCCCCATTTGGTTTTCATCCGCTGGACGAAAAATCGATTGACGCGCACCTCCATGATGGGCTCCCATTTGGCGATCAGGGGCGGCACGGCTTCTTTGAGCTGGGTTCTATACCATCCCTCAACCAGATCCCTTTTGCGTTGCTCATCTGTTCCCGGCCGCACCTGCAGTAGCATCCGGTTGTGTTTCAACTCAATGGACGGCGCCTTGTCGATTTCGATGACTTCAAGCAAGTAGCGCTTTCCCCAGACAAAGTGACTTTCGCGGTCCAAATACTCGCGGGGGGATTCCCGATCCTGCTCCTGGAGCTTTTTTTGCTGCTGCTTGATCCAGGCCAATTTGGAGATGGCAAAAATGCGGATGTTATCGAGACTCATGCGCGATGGGGCAGATATTCGCACGCGACCGGTGGGGGGATGAACGCTAAGATGGACATTTTTGATGTCCTTGAACACGACCTCAACGTCTATATCGCCCAAGGTGATCCGCTTGACCATCAGTATTCTTTCTGGGCCTTGACAATGAGAAAGATGCGCTCCACCTCGGCCTCCTTTTGCAACACCGAATAAAGCGCCGCCTTAACGATTTGCTCCTTCGGGCCGCCGTTGTCGCGCCAGTCATCGGGGCGCACCAGCTTTACCGCTTCATCGATCTTCAGGGCCAGATTCAATGCAGTGTCATTGCTGCTGATGTAGTCTGGATCACTCTCCCCGACGCTATCGGATTTTTTGCCATCTGTAAGATTGTTGTACAAGGCTCGCTTGCCTGGCGTATCGAGCACATCGGGGGTGTCATCTGTCTTGCCGGCCGCAATTTTTTTTGCCAATTCTGCGATGCGTTTCAAGTATTCTTCGTATTCAATGGCCTTGGCCTTACGCGCGGCGATTATTTCTGCAAGCAGGGCCGACATTTTGTCAAAATAGGCCGGATCGGTCAGGTGCTCTTTGATGATTTTGCGGCGAACGTTGTTTTCAATGGTCTCGGCGATGGCGTCTTTATTGCCTCTCAACCCCGAAAGCTGCTTTGCGATGGCATCGGCAATACCGCTTTTTACGATGAGCTCGATCAGGCTCATGTTTTCAAAGGGGGATATCGTGCGGGGCTCATCGGCCTCGATGTAAGTGTCGATGAGGTGACGCATATCGGCCTCGTATGCTTTAAGGTCGATGGACTCGCCGCTGGCGTTGCGGATGATGTCGCGGACCTTCAGGTAATGATCGCGCAGCTGTTTGATGCGGGTGATGTCTTCGGGGGTATATCCGGCCGGTTCCAGTTCATCGGCGATGTTGGCATAGGCCCGCAGCATGGCCACGGTGTTCATGTAAAGGGCGGCCCGCTGGGGTTCATGGGCTTGTAGATCGGTGGGGATCTCGGTATTGCCGCAAAAATAGTGGATGTATTCCAAATCCCCTCTGGGTGGTTCGACCGGCTCGCATAACAGGGCAAGGGCTTCCAGGGCGTTATCGAGGCGCTCTTTGCCCTTTTTAAGACGATCCTGCAGCAGCACTTCCGGTGCAACGCCGCCTGCGCTGTGATCGAGCTCCGAGGTGTAGACGGCGATTGCGTTTTCCACCTTGTTGAACAGGTCCTTGTAATCCACGATGTAACCGAAATCTTTGTCATCGCCGTCCAGACGGTTGGTGCGGCAGATGGCCTGAAACAAACCATGGTCCTGCATGGACTTGTCGATATACAGATAGGTGCACGGCGGGGCATCGAATCCGGTCAGAAGCTTATCCACCACCACGAGCAATTTCATGTTGGCCGGTTCTTTGATGAAAAGCGCCTTGGCCCTTTCCTCGTAGGTTTCGGTCTTGGTCATGCCCGGTTTGGCATCGACATCTTTGAGCAACTCGGTATAGGTGTTGAAGATAAACTGCTTGTCGGTATCGCTGTTGGCGCCGGTCTCTTCCTTGGTCACATCTTTTACCAGGGGGTTGTAGGAGGTCACCACCGCGCATTTGTTCTTGAAGACCGTCTTTTGAAAAAGCGAATAATATTTGCACGCCTCATAGATGCTGGAGGCCACGAGAATGGCGTTGCCGCGTTCATTGGAAAGGCGGGGTTTGACGCTAAAATCGAAGATAATGTCGCTGACTACGCGATCCATACGAGATTTGGAGCTGAGCACGTTTTGCATGGTGCCCCATTTTTTCTTCAGCTCCTCTTTTTGCCAGTCGTTGAGGCCCTTGGTTTTGGCCTCAAACCACGCATCGACCTTCGTTTTGGATCCCAGACGCTGATCGATGTCCCGGGCCTCATAGATCAAATCGAGCACCACCCCGTCATCCACCCCTTCGCTGAATTTGTAGGTGTGGATATATCCCCCGAATACCTCCTGGCTGGTTTTCTGATCTCTTCGAAGCAACGGGGTGCCGGTAAAACCGATGAAGATCGCGTCGGGCATCATGGCCTTCATCACCCGGTGGAGCTTGCCGCTTTGTGTCCGATGACACTCATCCACAAAGACGAAGACCTCTCCCACGGTGGGACTGGGAATGGCCTCCAGGTCCTTGATGAAGGCATCGAAATCGTCCACATCCCTTCGGCCGAACTTGTGGACCAGCGAGCACAACAATCGGGGTTTGGCCTGGCTGAGTTGGTTGAGCAGATCCCGGCCGCTGGTGCTGCGCTTGATTTTTTCGCCAGTATCGGAAAACACACGCTCGATCTGCTTATCCAGTTCATCGCGGTCGGTGATGATGACCACACGGGCATGGGGGTTGTTTTCAAGGATCCATTTGGCCAGCAGCACCATGACGATGCTTTTGCCACTGCCCTGGGTGTGCCAGATAATACCGCCCTGGTGCTTTTTTACATGCCTCTGAGCCGCCTTGATGCCGAAATACTGATGCGCTCTCGGCAATTTCTTTATACCGCTGTCAAATAGCACAAAATCGTGCATCAGCTCGATCAACCGCTCCTTGCAACACATTTTGAGCAGGTATTTGTCGAGCTTGAATCGACTGTCGTCCGCTTCGTCCTCTTTCCATTTGAGAAAATACTTTTCCGGTGTGCCGATGGTGCCGTAGCTGAGGCCCTCCGAGTCGTTGCCGGCGAAAATGAATTGCACGGTGCTGAAAAACCACTCGTTAAACTCGGGACTTTGATTGGAAAGGCTTTGCCGGATACCGTCGCCGATGGAAACGCGGCTGTTTTTAAGCTCCAGCACACCGATGGCCATACCGTTGACATAGAGCACGATGTCCGGCCGCCGTTCATGATGGCCCTTGAGGGTTACTTCCTCGGCGATATAAAAATCGTTTCTTTCCGGTTTTTTCCAATCGATGAGATGGACGGTCTCGGTGACCTTGCCGGCCTCGATCTTGACGGGAACTCCGTAACGCATCAGATTGTAGACCGCATGATTGTTACCATATAGGCCCCGACTATGATTGTCGGCCTCGGTGCGCAGTTTGTGGATGGCGATATTGATCTGGGCAGGAGTGTATTTTCGTTTTTTCAGATACGACGTGAGAAGCTCTTCTTCGATATTGCTGTTGCCATCGCGTTCGATCCACTCTCCAAGGTAGAGATAGCCCAGCTCATCACAAAACAGGGCGATGACACGGTTCTGGGTGGCACGTTCGGGTTGGCCGACGTTGCTCATGTCAATCCTTAAAGAGTTTGAAGCTCACCTGATAACGATAGAAATCAATGTTGCTGGCTACTTTCAATGCCCGGCGCAAACGCAAATCGTCCTCCAACGCAATAATCACGCCCCGCACGGTCTGGTTCGGTTCGGTCAGCTCTTCCAAGACATATCCCATGTAGCGCTGGATCTGGCCGACCACCACGTCACTGGCCCGGCCCCTTTTAAGTTCCACGACCAGTATCTCTTTTTTGTCTTTGCTCACGGCCAGGATATCGATGGGACCGGTATCGCTCGGGTATTGCCGACCGATGGGTTCGCCTTCCTCTTCGTAGATGTCATATTTTTTACCCAAGATCGTATGCGGCCAGTTGTGCACCAAAAAGTCTTCCAGGTGCTTTTCCAGGGCAAATACGGTCGGGTCCTCGACTGTCTCATCCATGATATTTGTAGGAGGAAGGGGAATCGCGGCCAGAAGCTTCTCGATTTCCTGGAAATGTTTAGTGATGTTGCTCACCGTGCCGATGGAGCCCGTTGAATTTTGCAACTCCTTGCTCATCTCGCTGCGGTCGATCGATTTGGGATACCACTGCACTTGGCGGCGGTGGGGCAGAATTTCACCGGGATGATAGCTGTAGTCCGATATCACTTCGCCGACCCAGTAGCTGCCGCTACCATTTGGACATAACACGATGTCACCTATCTTGATGCCTTTGGCCACGGTGTGGAGCATACCACACGCCAATCCGGCAGCAATTTTGGATTTATCGGGATTTTTGGCCAAGTAGATGGGGATGAAGGCCTGGTTGAACTCCCGCCAGTTTTCTGGGAGCTTGCCGGTCAGGTCCTCATCAATGCCGTAGTCTGCACCGATGAAACGGCCCTGAAAGCAGGTTTCAGCGTGCTTGCTTTTACCGCCAAGCATGATGCGATAATAACTTTTGGGGATAATCATATCAGTCGAATCCTTCCAGTGAGCAATTCCTGCATCATGCCCTGTTTGAGTTGGCGGGTCTTGGCGAGCTTGGATTCCAGAGCGGAGATTTCTTCGTCCATGTCGCTGAGGATGGTGGCAATGGCAGATTGTTCTTTCCGAGGAGGTAGTTTGACAATTGTCTCGTTAATCAGCCCAGTGTTTAAATTCATCTGTGATCCAGTCTGTCCATGCTTTGTCCAATTTGGCTCAATCCATTTGAGGATGTAAAAAAGAAAAAAATGGTCGGCATCAAGATTATCAAACACAACAAATCCATCGTGTATACAAACGTCAATCTTTGTGATGATTGGACGACCAACTGTTGCACAAATACTCATGATCAGACTTTCAGCCGAGACTAAGCGGCTATGCTGAATTCCGAGCGAGGAGAGCCGTTGAGATGTTCCAGTCAGGAACATCCCAGAGCCAGTTACGTCTGAAATCCTAACCCAACCAATAAATGAATTACTGTCGAACCAAATAGGGCTGTCAATGGGACGAGGTGACGCACCACGCTGAATCTTGGCAATATCCCCTAATCTCTTTTCTTCCCACTCCCCCTCAAACCCCGGCAGGCGTATCTCGCCAGTAAGCAACTCCTGCATGGCGCCCTGTTTAATCTGGCGTTTTTTAGCGATGAGCTGCTCCACGGATTCGATGAGGGCATCGGCATCGCTCAGGGCCTCGGCGATGGCTTCTTGTTCGATTTTGGGCGGTAGTTGGAATTGTGTTTTTCTAAAGATATCCATTCCAACCAAATTTTGCATTGCACCACCATGGGAATTTTCTTTGATACGATTTTGGAATGATTCGGATTGAAAAATTGCGAGAAAGTATTTGTCATCGACCATTTCACCGTTTAATGATATTTTAAGAAGGGCTTGGTTTATCACACCATCTGGGGCACCTGATGGGATTTGGTAAATACAACCTATTGTTCCAGAACAACTGACAATATAATCGCCAGGACGGATACGAAATCGCTCTAATTCTTTGAACTTTTCTAAATTGATATAGTAGTCGCCTATTTCATGCGTCTTATAAATTGCATTTCTTTGCTCATAAACCTTATAACCATGACCCGTAAAAAAACTCTTCTTTAAAGCGCCACCAAATGGTCCTCTTATTAACCCATTACTAGTTGAGGTGTTCTCTAAGGTTACTATTGTCCAGCCTTCTGGGATAACCCCCACCTCAGTCTGCTTATATCCGGGCCTTACTTCCATGCGAACCCCATCCTTTCCAAGTGGCCATTCACCCTCGTCTCAAGCTCAGCCACACGGTTCGTAAGTTTCGGCAATGGGGATTCATATCGCTCGGCAAGCTCCTTCACACGTTGGGTCAAGGCCTGACTGATGCGATCCATCTCACCAATTATGGTGGCATCGAGCGCGGTCAGCCACTTGTCATCCACAACCAATGTCTTGATTTCGGCCACCGGAAGCTTTGGATAATGGGCATAGACCTTGGCATCGAGTTCGACCTCGGCCGCCTTAATGCGTTTTTTAAGTTCGGCCTCCTCGTTGTTGAGCTTTAGCCACTCCTCCAGCACGGCAAATTCATCCTGTGACTCTTTGTCGCCTTTGATCTCTTTCAATCGGGCGGCGACATTAGCCTTGTTAACTTTGTCCAATTCGGCGAAAGCGCCTTCATCCCCGCTGTTCTCTTCTTCCAGTTCGGCCAGTTTGGCGGTGACGCCTTCAAGTTCAGCGCTTAACTCATCAATGGCTGCCTGCTGGACTGGAAAGTAGCGGCCGACGACAAGGTATTTGGGGACAAGATCGCATGCCCACCCCTTGTCCTTTTCCTTGCCTTTTTTATCGGTCTCGATGATGCGATAAGTTTCAGCTAACCACCCATCCGCGGCAATCAAATAGCAATCGTCCTGCATGATTTCGGCCCAGTAGTCCATGAGGTGCTGATAGACGTCATATGGATCGATCAGGGGTTTGCCAATATAGTGTTGAAGTAAATCTTCGGAGAGCTCGAAGATGATCTGTTTGGGGTTGATGCCCGCCTCAAGCGCCTTGAGATTGACTGCGGTCCGGTCTCGCCAGATCTTAAAGTGGGCACTCATGCCCTCAATAAAGTCAGCAAACTGCTTATGCTGGTAGATGGTTGACTTGATGGCCGATTTGTCCACGATGAGATCGAGGTAACCGGGTCGATTTTCCCTGAACAACGCGGATTTGAGTTTCGGGCAGACCTGCCAGTAGGGTTTGAGCGCTTCGACGTCCGCAACGGGGATGCCGCCTTGCAGATGCCCGGCGATGTCCTGAATATCCTCGACCTGCTGGCTGTCGATGTAACGCGGCAGATTGAGGTTGAACTCATTTTTCTCGATCTCGGCCAGGGGCACCATCCGGGCATACTTGGCGATATCCATACCCTTGGTGAACGTGTCCACGATTTTATGAATATCACGGGAACGCAGGCGATTCTTAGGGCCGTCTTTCATGAACCCCGCGCTGGCGTCGATCATGAAGATGCCTTTGCGGGCGTGGGCATCCTTTTTATCGATGATGATGATGCAGGCGGGAATACCGGTGCCGTAAAAAAGGTTGGCCGGCAGACCGATGATCCCCTTGATATATCCCTTGCGGACGAGGTTCCTCCTGATGTCGGCCTCGGCATGCCCACGGAACAATACGCCATGGGGTAGAATGCAGGCGCCCCTGCCGGTGCTCTTCAGTGAGCGGACAATGTGTAGCAGATAGGCGTAATCTCCCTGTTTGCCGGGCGGCGTGCCGAAGTGTTTGAAGCGTTCATGAGGATCGTTTTGCGGATCGAGACCATTGATCCAGCGTTTGTCGGAAAAGGGTGGATTGGCCACGACGTAGTCGAAGGTTTTCAGCGAGTCGCCTTCCAGAAACTTGGGATTGGCCAGGGTGTTTCCCTGAACGATGCTCGCTCCGGGGTTGTTGTGCAGGATCATGTTCATGCGCGCCAGACCGCTGGTGGCGGCATCTTTTTCCTGGCCGTAGAGCGTGACCGGCGTCCTTGCTTCATCGGCCACTTTCAGTAAGAGAGAACCCGATCCACATGTGGGGTCATAAACGGTTGTGCTGGCGCTGGTATGGGCATCCCGGATACCCAAGACCTGGGCAATGATGCGGCTGACCTCGGCGGGCGTGTAGAATTGCCCCTTGCTTTTGCCGCTCTGGGTGGCGAAGTGGCGCATCAGGTATTCGTAGGCATCGCCCAGGATGTCATCGCCGTCCGCACGGTTTTTCGAAAAGTCGAGGGCCTTGTTTTCAAATATGCCAATGAGGCTCGTGAGACGATCCACCATCTCCTTGCCGCTGCCCAGCTTGTTGGGATCATTGAAATCGGGCATGTCGGACAGTTTGTTAGCGTTGGCCAGCGGGGCGATGATCTTCTTGTTGATCAGGTCGCCTATCTCTTTATTGCCTTTTAACGCGACCATGTCCTTGAAGCTTGCGCCCTTGGGAACGGTAATCGGCGCATAGGGTTGGCCGGCATATTTGTCGCTGATGTATTTGATAAACAACATGACAAGGACGTAGTCTTTATATTGACTGGCATCCATGCCGCCGCGCAGTTCATCACAACTGGACCATAGGGATGAATACAACTCAGATTTTTTCAGTGCCATGCGTGGTGCTTTCCTGTTCTGTCTATCGGGTTGAACTTGTTTTGGTTCTTTTTTGGCTCGGGGGCGTTCAGGTTCCGGTTTTGCCAGTTTCGGCGGCCGTCCCCTCCTTTTATCAGGCGCTTTCTCCTTTCCCAGGATTCTATCGATCAACACCTGTTTACTGACCGCACCGGGATTTTTGCCAAGATCCATGCACAGCTTTTTGACATGGGGCATCTTCAAATGCCCGAGTATGGTTTCGAGCTTGATGGACCCCTTTCGGGAAAGAAAACCGGCCAGATCACTTTTATTCAGGATTGATAGGCCGGAGTATCCGAGGATTTGGGACAGATCCACCAGCGTCCTTTTGGAGAGACAATCGAGGACCTGGCGTTTTCTGCTCGGCATTTGATTGACCTGCTCGTGGGGTTGGTCTGGCGACTTGGAAATTACCTGGGCAGGATAACATAAGTTGGCGTGTTGTCAATAATTTATGATCGGCATCGGACTGGATTGATCAATCATTCAAGCAGGTTGTATGCTGTGTGTCATATCGGCTGAAATACAGGCCTAAATCCCTCCACCCCACCCCCATCTATATATATTAATCCCCAATAGACCACCAAACCCATCCCACCAAAATCCATCAACCCAACCAAGGAGGCAAATCCATGCTCAATTCATGCATTTTAACCGGCAACCTGGGCGCCGACCCCGAGATTTTCTATTCCAGCGAGGGCGACCCGGTAGCCACATTCAACCTGGCTTTCAGGTCATCCAAAAAAAAGACCGGCTGGATCAAGATCACCTGCTTTCAAAAGCTTGCAGAAATCACAGAACGCCATCTGCACAAAGGCGCCCGCATCGCTGTGGTCGGCATCTTGGACCAGAATAAGTGGGAAACCGATGAAGGCGTCACCCGCACATCGATCCAGCTCATTGCCAATATCATCGAGTTTATCAAAACAGACGGCAGGGGATTTGGCGACAACCCACCCGATGATGTCCCCATCTGAACCACAAGGAGGGCGATGAAAACAAGAACCGTTGAACTGATCATCGCAATTGGACTTGAGCTGCTCGACTGGCTCAAAATCATACTCACGGAGAAACGGAGGAACCATGACGGCAAAAGAGATACAGAAAAGAAACCAGAAGGCGGAACAACTTAAAGTGCTGCAAAGCGATGACGGACAATATTTCGTTGAAAGCAGCGAGGGCAAGATTTTATACAACGTGATCATCAGCGATGCGGGGGATTTATGCACCTGCGGAGATTATGCCCGCAATGTGAAAAAGGCACCTGATTTTAAATGCAAACATATCCTGGCTGTATACAACGCCATTCCCCAAAAACAGGTCGAAGGGGCCACTTTCTTAGAACGGCAAGCTCCCAAACTGGATGAACGCTGGATCACCAAGATCGAAGGAAAGGAATTTGTCAAATATCCAGGCCTGCTCGATCTGGGACATCAAAAGGGAATTTCCAGCATCGAAGTTGAGATTGTGCAGATGCCCACCAGTGACAATGGCCATTTTGCCGTGTGTCGGGCAACCGTAATGTCAAAGCTGGGAGAAACATTTTCCGACATCGGAGATGCCAATCCTTCTAATTGCAGCAGCAAGGTATCGAAACATTTACTCAGGATGGCCAGCACCCGTGCCATTGCAAGAGCGCTCAGGTCCTATACCAATGTGGGCATGACCGCTTTGGAAGAGCTTGCCGACATCAATGAAGCCATCAACGAAGGGGGAAATCATGAGCATCCTAAAGCGCAATCCAGACCGGCGAAAAAGGCTCCTTCAAAGGCGCCGAAAAAGAGTGCACCTGAAGATGACCAACCGAAATCAGACGCAGCGCAAGTGGCATCTGCCGTGGAAAACCAGGACGCCAAAGAGTCTGTTCGGAAGGATGATGCAAAGAGTCCTGCCCGTGCTGGGATGAGTGAGGCGCAGCGCCGTGCCATCTTCAATCTGTCCAGACGCCGGGGCATCAGCGTCGAAGAGATCGAGTGCATGGTTGAAGAATCCTATGGCGTGACACTTGACAACCTAACCAGCAGCGATGCTTCGGCCTTCATCCGGCAATTGCAGACGGCTGCCTAACCTAAAGATAGCAGATCCTTAACGTATGTCCTTTTAAAGGCGATAGGCAGATCCTAACTCCCGCCAACCGGATGCCTATCGCCTTCGTATTTTAACAAATACGCAGCAACTGCGTTTTTAGGATGCCTATGAGGAGGAACTGATAATGATTTTAAGTGAGCTTAGGCAAACGCCCCACCTATCGGCATCGAGCATCAATGAGTATGTGGAGTGCTCGTTGCTGTATAAATTCGGGCGCATCGACAAACTGCCCATGGAATTTAAATCCGATGCCTTGGAGTTTGGCACCTGCATTCATCGGGTGCTTGAAAACTTCTACCTGGAAAAAATGATGGGCAATCGGATGCTTTTAAAAGACGTCCATGAGTTTTTCGTGTTCACCTGGTTGGATATGGCAAGGGGCCGGGATGACATCCGGTATGCGGACGGCAACGATTACAACTCCCTTCTAATGTTTGGCAGAGATCTACTGACTGCCTGGTATACCAAACTGCCTGACGACGATTTCACCATCCTGGCCATAGAAGAAGCATTCAGTTTTAATCTGCCAGGTATTCCCATTCCCATCATCGGCGCAATGGATCTGGTCGAACAGGACAATTCCGGCACCATCATCATTACCGATTTCAAGACATCTGGTCGGGCCTATTCAAAGGATGAGGTGGACAGCAATCAACAACTGACCATGTATCAGATCGCCGCCAAGCAAAATGGATACGCCGATCATGAGATCCTGCTGCGCTTCGACACCTTGATAAAAACGAAAGTACCTCGTTGTGAACAGTATTGGACTACCCGTACAGAGCTTGATGAACGGCGCCTGATCAAAAAGGCCAGGCAGGTGTGGGATGGGATATCAAAGGAAGTGTTCGTGCCCAACGATACCAGCTGGAAGTGCAAAGGGTGCGCCTACAAACAGGCCTGTGACGCTTATCTGGAAGGAGAAGAGTATGACCAAGCGAGCCATCCATGACGTTCAATCGTTTTTGACCTTCATGCAGTCAGACGGGGACCGGGTCTATCAAATTGTGAATGTGGAGTTGTTGCTAAGACGCCATCCACCCGAGGCGGTCGTGTCATTTTTGCAGGAACTTCATAAAGATTACGGCAAAGCATTATCCAGGCTCATTCAGGAGGACAAGACCAGCTCCCGGATCAATGAGCTGGTGGCCAAGCGCTTCCGCATCAAGATGGCCATCAACACGATTCGCAACCTTGAAAAGGAGGATCAGGCAGCATGAGCGAATTAAATCCCAAACAACAGGAAGCAGCTAATTTCAAAGAGGGCATTGCCGCTGTGATTGCAGTGCCGGGAAGCGGAAAGACACGCACCATGATGGAAAGGATTGGAATACTCGTCACGGAATACGGCATACCGCCTGAGCATATCCTGGGGTTGACCTTTACAAGGAATGCCGCCGACGAAATGAGATCACGCCTGGTGCCGGTGTTAGGGGAGATGTCATCACGGGTCCGATTGTCCACCATCCATTCATTCTGCCTGCATCTGCTCAAAGTCGAGGGCAAAGTCTTTGACATCCTCTCCGGCAAAGAGCAGCTGGTGTTCATTAAAAACGTCATGAAGGGCCTTAAGGTAAAGGATCTGACCGTTGGCACTGTGCTGCGTGAAATTTCTCTGGCCAAAAACAACATCATCGACCCGGTAGAGTTTAAAGCGCTTTTTGAAGGGGACAAGACCATGATGCGCATTGCCGAGATCTACCAGGCATACGATGAAGCCAAGGAACACAAGCTGCTGCTCGATTTTGATGACCTGCTCCTTGAAACTTATTTCCTGCTGCGGGATAACGATGAGGTGCGAGCGAAATATCAGGGCAGCTTTCAATCGATCCTGGTCGATGAATTTCAAGACACCAATCCAGTGCAGTTCGAGTTGCTGCGCCTGTTGATACGGGAAAACAGCGATCATGATCCAGCAAGCTTCTGGGTAGCTGGTGATGACCATCAGGCGATCTATTCATTTACCGGTGCATCCGTTGGCAATATCCTCAACTTTCAGTCCATGTTTCCCGGCTCCCGCCAGTTCATTTTGGATCTCAATTATCGTTCAACGCCCCAGATCCTTGCCGCCTGTCAGAACCTGATCCGTCATAACGTCAAGCAGATCCATAAGGAATTAAAGACCGACAACCCGGATGGGGATGATGTCGTTGTGCTCGAAGCGTCCAATGAGGAAACCGAAGCCATGGGCGTGGTCAATGAAATCGTGGATCTTATCGAGCGCCGTGGTTATCAATACAGTGACATTGCCGTGCTGTATCGAGCAAACTTTCAATCCCGGTATGTGGAAGAAGCCTTCCTGCAGAATAAGATCCCGTATCTTATTCAAAGCGGCCGCACCTTTTATGATCGTCACGAGGTCAAGTGTCTGCTCGACTATCTGCGGGTAATCCATTTACCTGAAAGCGATGAAGCTGATGATGCGCTATTGAATATTCTCAATGTGCCGGTCCGCTATGTGAGCAACCAGGTCAAGGACCAATTGAAAGACTACTGCCGAAAACGGGGGATTCATCTGTATGCGGGATTGAAATCGATGGTTATCACGGTGCCGTTCGTCCGCAAGCTGGTTAAAGAGATGGTGGCATTCATGGACCCGCTGATTGAAAGCGCCGATTCCTTAGAGCCCGTGCAGGTCATACAGAAGATTCGCAACATCTGGGACTATGATCGTTTTATCGTGGACGAAGACATTCCCAGCCCCGATGACATCAAGATTTCAAACATCAACCAATTGCAATTAGCGGCCGCCCGTTATTCAAACATTGCCGCCTTTCTCGAATATGCCGACAGCTTCACGGATGAGACGGTGGGTGACGACAAAGAGGGCGTAAGTTTAATGACCGTGCATAAGGCAAAGGGTCTGGAGTTTGCCGTGGTATTCGTGATTGGTCTGGTTGAGGGACTGATGCCCAGCGGTAAAGGAAACCTTGAAGAAGAAAGGCGCATATGTTTTGTCGCCATCTCAAGGGCCATGAAACTGCTGTTTGTGTCATACCCATTGAACTATCTGGGGCAACCAGCCAAAAAGTCCCAGTTTTTGGATGAAATGCTCGGCAAGCGTGACGTCGACCTGCATAAATCAGCCGCTTAAAACCCCGCACAACCGCTACAGCACCCGTTCTCTCGTTACCCCATATCGATATCACACCTTATATAAAAGGAGGTCCAATCGTGGATTTTCAACTGATTCATTTCAGAGATGTAGACAGGATCATCGAGCAAAAGGCAATGGTCTCGGATGTGGCCATGACCATGGAATATGTGTTTACCGCCCTGCAAGGATCGCTTTATCGAAAAGAGCTGCTACGGCTCGCCTTGGATGAAATGGGATGGCGTGAAAGTGGATGTCTTAATGTCATCGCCGGCCGCCGTTATCAATACAAGGGGTTTAAGCATGGCGTTGCCATCGATGGGCATTTTAGCGCCTACGAATATATCCTGGAGGGTCTGATGCGACTTCAGATCGGCTATGACAAGGGCAACATCGAAGCAGGAATCCTCATGCTGACCGCCAAGCGAAGTGAAAAAAGTCCTTATGGGGATATCGTGAGCATGGTCAAAGAGGACGTGGATTCGCTCTATCCAACCATATCCATGCCCGTATCGATCTGCCTGTTTGATTTGGGAGAGCCCTATTTGCCTGATTAGATGGAGGTAATGACATGGCCTACCCATTTGAAAAGATGACGACCCGTAAGTTGAGAAGTAAACTGCATGATAAATGCAAAGATGGTCGTCCTCATTGTGAAAACTTTGACCGTTCAGAAGCAAACCCATTGAACGTCAACTCCCGCAGATTCAATCCCACCCATTGTAAAATCAACGAGAATCCAACCAGCCGGTAATCATCAGCAATAGTCCGTAACCAGCATCTTTCCGGAAGCCACCCGTCCGCTTGTATGGATACGCACCCTGTAGAGTCGTCAGGGAAAATATAGTGCGCCAGGTGGTGAAAGGCGCATCTCCCGGAATTCAACCCTTAAAGGAGAATCGTATGAAACCCAATTTGACAACCCTTGGCAAAGTGTTCGACCGCGTGGATGCAATGTCTGAAAACTGCTTTGATCAGAACATCGCCGTGCCGGACATATCGTTTGATAACCTGGACATCGTTCGCATTGCAGGAGAGCCCCACCCGTTAAGGCCTGTGGCGCAAAGGTCCATATCCAATCGCCTGGGGATCCCCTATCCGTATTTGACCAGATGTCCATCCGATGTGCAGGCGATGAATTTAAACCACTGGATCAAGCATGAGAAAAATGACCAACTGCTGTTCCGGTTCGATGGACAGGAGGTGCGGGCAGTGTTTACGACCAAGTATATTCCCGTGGACAATTTCGAGGTGATGGAGCGTTTGGATTCCCTGGGATATAAACCCGAGACTCCGGTTCAATGTCATCTGGATACAGAGTTCATGTCGTTGAGCATCCCGGATGGTGCCAAGGCATTTGACATCAACGGGGACAAATTCAAACCGGGCATATCGATATCTAATTCGGAAGTAGGTCTGGCATCATTATCCATTGCAGCATTTGTGTTGAGACTGGTCTGCACTAATGGTCTTGTGGCGAAATCCGATGTGTCTGCCTCCTATCGGCATGTGAGCACCAAGATTTTAGGTGAGTTTCCCATCGTAATGGACAAGGTGTCGCTGGAATTGGGCGCCCAGCGGGAACAGTTCCGGTTGTCTTTGGAATCACGGGTGGATAATCCAGAATCGACCCTGGCCAGCTTCAATCGTCAGTTTGCGTTAAATGGCGGCGAAAAAGATGCTGTGGAGTGGGCCTGGCCACAGGAAGCTGGAGAGACCATGTTTAATGTGGTCAACACGTATACCAGGGCGGCACAGAAGGAGGATTTGCCGGCCGAATCGAGTTTTCGATTGTCACGGGTTGGCGGGAATATATTGGGGATGTTGAACTGAGAAACGAACTGTGGTTCGTTTTCTGGGGGATGAAATCTGGCCCGGTGGGTTAGCAGGGGGCACCGGGCCATATCAGCAAGCCTGTCATCATCGAATAGCGGCCCAGCTTGGGCTCATGAGCTGGGGCTTTATAGACGAAGTCAAAAATTTTTCGAAAACCAACCAGATCAAAAAATTTGATCAGCGGCAAAACGCCGCAAAATGCGCTCAGCTGCTCGCTACACGTATCATAAGCGGTTGACGCATTGATTTTCTTGGCTTTCGTGCCATTTGGGCTAAATCCTTTAAGGTTGCGGTTTTTGCTGAAATCTGATTTCTTGGATTTTACCATCTGGGTACCTCCTGTTGTTATGGGTTGTCTTTGCAACTCCCACATTAGCAAGGGTTCCCAGATGGTTTCTACCCTTTCTCGCTATTCAGGTGAAAAATTCAGGTAATAGTTTGTGCCAGGTAAATTAATGTGCTGGAAAGAGAATAACAAACAATGATAGATCTTACAAAGCAGAATGGAAATAATTTCCGATCTCACTAAAAGAGTCCAAAATTCTACATATATGAAACTTTTGGAACAAAACCAAGAACTGTATCACTTGCTTTTTCATCAAAGCCCTATAGGAGTCTATCTTTATGACAAACACTTGGTGATTACGGAGTGCAATGAGAGGTTCCTATCCATGATCCGGTCGAGACGCGAGCGGATAATCGGTCTGGACATGAATATGCTTTATGACAAACGCACGCTCCCGGCAATGCGTAGAGCCCTTCAAGGCAAATTAGGCGTCTATGAAGGCCCGCACCGGCCGAGTAAGAAGGCGCCCGAAACCTGGGCATATCTGAGATGTGCTCCCCTGTTCGACCGTAACGATGAGGTGGACGGCGGCGTTGCCATTATCGAAGACATCACCCGGCGGAAAACGCTTGAGACAAAGCTCCAGAATTCGCTTACGCGCATGCGCCAATATTCAGCTCGAATCGTACAGGAAGGTGAGAAAGAAAGGGCGCGGGTTGCACGCGAAATCCATGACATGCTCGGTCAGTCCCTTACATGCTTGAAGATGGATTTGGAATGGATGGCAGACAGAATAGGCCAACCGGAATACAGAGAGAAAATTTATTCCATGTCAAAAATGGTTGATTTAACAATCGAGTCCATGAGGAAGATTTGCACCGAATTGCGACCCAGCGTTTTGGAGGAACTGGGGCTTTCAGCCGCTGTGGAGTGGCTTGCGCAGGACATAGAGAACAGAACCGGTTTGAAAATCGAGGTCGATTGCGAAGACATTTTCCTATTCCCGGATCAGGCGACCACGGTTTTTCGCATCATTCAGGAGGCATTGACTAACATTTGTAGGCACGCGAAGGCGACGAAAGCGATCATCGTTCTTTTCATCAAGGACAAAATCCTTCATCTGGAGATCAGTGACAACGGCATCGGAATCAGTGAAGAGATTGTTACAATTAATAATTCTTTGGGCTTGATGGGAATACGCGAGCGAGTGCTTCTTTGGAACGGCACCGTGCATATAAAAGGGACCCCCGGCCGGGGAACCAGTGTCAGTGCAAGAATCCCTGTACCTGAATCGGAAGGTCGGGAGGTATGAATTGATCAGAATTTTTATACTGGATGATCATTCGGTTGTAAGGGAGGGGTTAAAGCGGATTATCGAGGAATCCCCAGATCTGAAGGTGATGGCGGAAGCCGCCGACGGGGCCGAGGCTCTTAGAGTGCTAAGCAAAACCGAGGTGGACCTGGTCATTACGGACTTATCGGTGCCCGGAATCAGCGGAGTGGAGCTGATCAGCCGAATGAAGGCTTTGAGGCAGAAGACGCCAATTTTGGTGCTAACAATCCATCCCGAGGATCAGTTCGGTTTAAGGATACTCAAGGCAGGGGCGTCAGGTTACTTGACGAAAGAGAGCGCCCCGCGAATGCTTCTGAGGGCGATTCAAAAAATTCTTGCAGGCGGAAAATTCATTAGCGAAACGCTTGCCGAACAGATAGCCCTACAGCTCGACAACGTGGACAAACTCCCGCATGAAAAATTATCCGACCGGGAATTTTCAGTACTATGTATGTTCGGTATGGGCAAAACAGTGTCGGAGGTTGCCTCCGAACTGGGTCTGAGTGTCAAGACGGTCAGCACTTACAAGGCAAGGATCATGCAGAAAATGCAGATCAAGACTACCGCTCAACTGATACGCTACACCATCATGAATAATCTCGTCTGAGACACATTTACGGCCGCAGGCCGCCTCAAAGAACTCGCCAAGGCAGGGTCGTTGGGCAAGCGACGCCGACCAGTTTCCACAATACAAATGATCGCAAAGCCGCATTCTAAGACCAATCAGCATGAAACCTTACAATCTTTATAGGTTTTTTCCTACAAATTTTTCCGGCCTTGTCTGATTGTTTCCTTTTTTTGGGCATGTAATATCAACATCAGGGAAATGAGGCTCAATTTGGGTATCTGATCGATTTCGGTTGGCGCATTCCTAAATACAGCAGATCCGTCGCTGGGTAAGCAGTTAATCATTATGGAATTGAACGATTTTCTATCTTACATTATTGCAAAACATACAAAAATAGGAGAAATTTAATGGCCACCATCCCAGAAGCGTATTTACCTCCCAAAGAATGTCTCCCCGAGAAGATTTTTGCACTCCCCGAATGCCGCCTTCCTGAGCGGTTGAACATTGTAGATTACTGCATCGACAGGCATGTGCGGGCAGGTAGAGGTGAACACATTCTCATTTATTTCAAGGACCAAAGAATTACTTACCGGCAGATGCAGGAATTGGTCAACAAGCTTGCAAACGCCCTACGCGAACTTGGCATGGATAGAAACGACCGGGTGATGCTGCGATCAGAAAACAATCCGAAAATATTTGCCGCCTATTTTGCATGCTGGCGAATTGGCGCGATCCCGGTGCTGACCCACCATTTGCTGCGAGCAGAGGAAATTGCTTTCAGGGCCAACGATTCGGAAGCTATATCCATCATTGCAAGCGCTAAGGGCTTCGATGACGTGCAAAAAGCAAGGCCCAGCTTCAAGACGGTCAAGGACGTCATCCTGTTGGACGGCACGATGGAAAACTGTCTATCCTATGATACCCTTGTCTCCAACCAGTCTGCGGACTGCGAAAGTGCAGACACCCATAAAAACGATTTGCTTAGAATTATTTACAGTTCAGGCACCACAGGCAATCCCAAGGGGATCATCACGTCGGTTGGAGACATTGTCTGCCTGATGGAAAGTTACTGCCCGAATATCTTGGACTTGAGACCTGAGGACGTCATTGGCGGCCATCCCGCATTTGCATTTGCTTTCGGCTTTTCTTTGCTCCTTTTTCCAGGTTTTAAGGGCTCCAGCGTGTCTTTAGTCGAAAGTTTCGACCCGAAGCAGATGTTCGAAACCATCCAGCAGCATAAGATTAGCGTCCTGTTCTGTGTGCCCACGGCATTCAGGATGATGCTGGGCGTCCAAAACGCAGAAAAGACATATAATTGCAGTTCGCTGCGAATCTGCCAAAGCGCAGGCGAATGGCTACCAGGGGTAACTACCAGGGAGTGGAAAAAGCGTTTCGGCGTGACGATCATAGATTCAGTTGGATCCGGTGACCTTAATTACTGGCTTACCACAACGATAGATACCCCAGATGACAAACTGGATTCATCGGGCAGACCCTTTCCAGGCGTTGAATGCAAAATCGTTGACGATTTTTTCAAGGATGTGCCCGTCGGTACGGAAGGCGAACTTTTGGTGCGGGCGCCATGGGGACAACAATATTGGCGGCGCCCGGACAAACAAAAGGAGGGTGTAGTGAAAGGCTGGAATAGGCCTGGGTTGATCTATTTAGAGGATGAGGACGGCTATTTTTGGTATCGCGGCCGCAACGATGAAATGATTGTCAGTGGGGGCTATAAAATTCCCGGTGGAGAAGTCGAGTCAGCGCTTCTTCAGCATCCTGCGGTGATCGAATGCGCCGTTATTGCAGTGCCCGACGAGGTAAGGGGTAACATCGTAAAGGCCTATGTGGTTTTGAAAGATGGATATACCGGCTCTGAGTCCCTGGTGGAGGAAATGAGGGATTTTGTCAAGCAGAAGATCGAGGTATACAAGAATCCACGAGCGATCGAGTTCGTTAAATCAGAGAATTTGCCAAGGACCATCACTGGCAAAATACAGCGGTTCGCACTGAGAGATCTGGAGAGGGCAAGACAGCAGAAAACCAATCGACAATAGCTTGGTTAGGAATTTAAGGAGATCGAAATGTCTATTAAAAAATATGGATTTTTTTGTTTCTTTTGCGGGAAGCACTGTAGTCTCATCGCCCACGTGCAAGATGGGAAGGTTATCAAGGTCACCAAAGACAGGGAAAGCGGTATTCTTTCCGATATATGCCCGGATGCAAAGGGTCCCGTAACCATTCCCGGTGTATACAATCATCCGGGACGGCTGAAATATCCACTCAAGCGAAAGGGAAAAAAAGGCGGCGGCCAATGGGAGCGCATTAGCTGGGACCAAGCCCTGGATGCAATTACCAGCACTTTTCAGTCTTGCAAAGACCAATTCGGACCGGAAAGCATCGCCATGGTCCTGGGAGAGCCCAAGGGCCTAGATTTCGCCTTCGGACAACGTCTCGCTTCGGTAATAGGGACCCCTAACGTTATCACGCCAGGCTGCTACTGCGGTGTACAAACAGCGGCCGCCAATCAGTTTACGCACGGTTCAATGATGGTGAACGCTGATTACGATACGAAAAAGACACGCTGCATGGTGATATGGGGTAATAACCCAAGGCATATCGGCGGGACTTTCAACGGCATGATGCCGACCGAGATCGATGAACGCCTTGACAACGGATGCAAGCTTATTGTCATTGATCCCGGCACTATCGATTATGCATCCAAGGCCGATCTGTGGATCAAGCCTAAGCCTGCTATGGACGGGCTTTTAGCCCTCGGCATGATCAAGGTGGTCATTGAAGAAGGCCTTTACGACAAGAAATTCGTGGGGCGTTGGACGGTGGGATTCGATCAACTCAAGGAACACATCGCAACGTTCTCCCTTGATGACATCGAAAGGGAAACCTGGGTGCCCCGTGATCAGATCGTCGCTGCGGCCCGAATGATTGCGTGTAACACACCTTGCATCATCGGCACGGGAAATGCCCTTGAGGGAACTATTGCAGCGCTTCAAACCTGCCGAGCGATATTTATATTGAACGGACTGACCGGCAGCGTGGGGGTTCCCGGCGGACTCATCGTCAAAACCCAGAACAAATTTTACAGGCCGGGCAAGTTTTACTTTCCGAAAGGATTTCCACGACAGAAGGAAAATTCCATTGCCAACCAATTTGTACTTGCGATCGGGTCGGCCTATGTTCCAACCCAGACGTTAGTGAATACCATCCTGACCGACAAGCCATACAGCATCAAAGCCGGCTTTTTCTCGGTGACCAATCCTCTCTGCACTTACCCGGACGCAAAGGCGACCTACGACGCCCTGATGAAATTAGAATTCATGGCCGTAGCGGAAATTTTTCACACTCCAACCACTGCTATCGCGGATATAGTCCTCCCAGCTGCATTGCCTGGAGAACATGCCACCATTGCCTATTGGCCAGCATGGACAGGGCAGGTCAAATGTGATCCGAAATTCATCGACCCACCTGGAGAAGCATGGCCCGACATGAAAATTTTCAACGAACTGGCAAAACGGCTTGGGTTCAGTGAGTATTTCTTCGAGGATACCGATGAGAAAATGCTGGATTTCTGGCTCGAGCCGGGAGGCATTACGTTCGAAGAATTCAAAACCAAACGGATTCTGTACCCTGATCATATCTACCTCAAAGGAAACGAGGACGGGTTTTTTCAGACGCCTTCGGGGAAGATGGAAGTTTTTTCGGCCCAAATGGAGCAATTGGGCATCGACCCGCTGCCCTACTATAAAGAACTCATGAAGCCTAAACAGGTGGCCTCCGAATCCGAGGATTACCCTCTCATCTTCACTAACAGAAAGGAAACGGGCTACATGCTTTCCGGTTATCGCTCCGACCCTGCGATGCGGAAGCGTTATCCAGAACCCTTGGTCGAACTTCACCCAGACACTGCTCGGGACGCCGGGATAGAAAAGGGTGACATGGTTTACATTGAAGCTGCCAAAGGCCGCATCGTTCAAAAGGCGCAATTTAACCCCGACTTAGACCGCCGGGTCGTCATGCCCGCGTTTGGTTGGTGGTTTCCCGAAGAGTCCGAAGAAACCCAATATGGGTGGCGGAAATCCAACATCAACATCCTGACCAACGGATACCCGGAAGAACTTTCCACCGGGGCCGTCCAACTCAGAGGAATACCGTGTCGCATTTATAGAGTGGACGACCAGGTGCTTTGAAGGGTGTTTCAGTTGTCCGCGGCCACCGCAAAGCAACTGGCAGATGGAAAATGGGTGTCAGAAAATATTTTGAAGAGGAGGTGATTGCCTGCATCCCATCGTCAGCCCTTGCGTAAGAATGTAGCTTAAACCAGAAAAGGAGAATCAAATGAGACTTAATTATCGATCCTGCTTCGCATACCTAATGTGCCTGACCATCGTACTTCTGACAGGTACTGCTATGGCTGAATCGGCAAAAACCTACAAATTCAAACTACAAAACATATATGTTCCCGGAACCACGATAGAGACCTATGCAGGGCCGAAATTCATCGAGCTCGTGGACAAGCTGTCGGGTGGCAGGATTAAAATCGAGAATTTTCCTCCCGGTGCCCTTGCCCCGCCTACGGAAATACTTCAGGCAGTAGGTGCGGGAATGTTTGAGATGTCGGCTTCGGCCGGAGCCTATGCGGCAGGAACCATTCCCGCTGCCTATCTGGAATTCGGCGTCCCTGGAGGGCCAAGAACTTTCGGGGAATTTGCATCCTTCTTCCGTAATACGGGCTATCTCGAACTGCTCAGGGAAGAATATGCCAAACAGGGCGTCTTTTTCATCGCGCCCTTAATTGACGAATGGTATGGCATGATTTCCAAGAAGCCCGTCCGGAAACTGGACGATTTCAAAGGGATGAAAATTCGGGCCACTGGGCTGGTTGCGAAAATGTTCGCAGAACTGGGAGCCTCACCAGTTTTTATACCATTGGCTGAAGTCTACACAGCTCTTTCGATGGGTACCATTGACGCCATGAGTTTCGCGGATCCTGATTCTCACTGGGATATGAAGCTGATGGAGGTGGCCAAATTCGAGATCGCCCCGCCCATCATGGTTTCGGCAGGCAACTTGATCATGAACCTCAAGACTTGGAAGTCTCTGCCCGAAGACCTCCAAGCCATCATTGAAGTGGCGGCATGGGAGATTTCCTTCAGGGTTTTTGCCGCCACAAAGGTCGCCAGTTTCGCTGCATTGGACAAGATGAAAAAAGAGTACGGCGTCGAACTAATCACCCTGCCTCAGGAAGAGGTAGAAAAGTGGGATTTAGTTAATCGAAAGGTGATGATGGGCATCGCCGACAAGGGGCCTGCCGCAAAGAAAGCGGTCGATATGATGGTTCAGTGGATCGAAAAGAACCGAGAATATTTCGATTAAAAGTGAGGTCGGGCCCGGTATAATCCCGGGCCTTTGCTTAAGCGCAACTTCGGGATTTATTTGGAGGGGATTTCACCGGGAGAAAATACATGAAGGTTTTTTTTCGAATCGTCGACGGGATTAGTTTAGGTTTCATGTGGATATCGGTGGTCATGACATGGGCGATGGTGCTTATCGTTTTCAGTGGCGTCGTGGCCAGGTATTTTTTCAATTCTCCGGTCAGTTGGATTCCCGAGTTTTCCCAATTTCTTTTCGGTGCCTCGTTCATGCTCGGAGGCGCTTATGTGTTAAAGATAAACGGACACGTTCGGATTGACATTCTAGTGCGCCGGATTGGCCACAAAGGTAGGGCCGTTCTCGAGTCCTTGACCTCCACCGCATTTTGGGTGTTTAGCCTGGTTTTGCTATTCAAGGGAGCTGAAATGGCGATGACATCACTGAGAAACATGGAGACTTCGGGCACCTATTGGGATCCTCCGGTTTACCCGATCAAGATGGTGATTCCTTTGGCGGCGGCACTGATCATGATCCAGGGACTGGGCAAGCTTATGGCCGATATTACTAACATCTTCAAAGGCGATAAATAAATGGGCATAGAATTAGTGACTGTTCTGATGTTTTTATTTTTTATTGCCGGCTTGTTCATCGGTATCCCACTGGCATTCGTCCTCGGTGGAATCGGAGTCGTTTTCACCATTGCCTTGTGGGGGGTTAACGGCCTGTATGTTGTTCCATCGTTGACTTGGCAGATGATGGGTTCGGAGGTTTTGATCGCCGTGCCCCTTTTCGTTTTGATGGGTGCCATCTTGCAACGGTCCGGTATTGCCGACGATCTGTACGATGTCGCCTATAAATGGGCGGGATCCATAAATGGAGGACTGGGGGCGGGCACGATTGTTATCTGCGCCCTATTTGCGGCCATGGCTGGCATTGCCGGTGCAGCCACGGTTTCTCTTGGCCTGATCGCCTTACCGGCCATGCGAAAGCGCGGATACGATACGCGGCTATCCATTGGTACCATCGCGGCCGGAGGAACACTAGGGATCCTAATACCCCCAAGTGTACCTATGATTTTTTATGCCCTTTTCGCAAGAATGTCTATTGGGCAACTCTTTCTGGCCGGGATTTTGCCAGGGGTGCTCTTTGCGTTGCTACTAATCATCTATATTCTCATAAAGGGAAAATGCAGCCCGAATACCTGCCCCTCCATTCCATTTGAGGAGAGGGCTTCGCTTCGTGAAAAATTTGTGGCCCTTCCCGATGTCTTGCCCTCAGTAATTTTAATCATTCTGGTTCTGGGATCCATCTTTTCAGGCATCGCCACTCCAACGGAGTCGGCCAGCGTCGGAGTGATCGGATCATTCATCGTTGCACTCCTCAAACGAAGGGTAGATTTCAGGCTCATCAGAGAATCTACTTTTCAGACCGTTCATATCACAACGATGGTAATATGGGTGATGATGGGCGCTGCAGTCTTTGCCGCAGTTTACCAGGCCCTGGGTGCCTCACAGCTCGTGGAGAAAATAGCGGTTTCGGGAGACCTCTCGGTCAATCGATGGTTCATCATGGCCATCATTATCGCCATTCTTTTCATCGTTGGTATGTTTTTAGATGCATCCGCTATAGTGATTCTCTTCGTGCCGACCCTTGTTCCTCTGATAACGCAGCTGGGTTTTGATCCTCTGTGGTTTTCCGTGATTTTCATCATTTCCCTAATGGTTGGATATCTGTCGCCTCCTTTCGGGCTTTCGCTCTTTTATATCAAGGGCATCGTCCCACCCGATGTGAGCGATTCGGATATTTACACATCGGTCTTGCCATTTATCGGTGTTTTCATCCTCGGGACCTTGTTGCTCATACTTTTTCCCTCCATCGTACTGTGGCTACCGAAGGTCCTGATGTGATGCGATTAAATTGGTCCGGCTGGTGATGATGAGATCGGTTGTAGGAATTCTCGATTAAAAGGGGTGGACTTGCCAACAGTTCCGAATCCTTAATTAGAGGAGTTGATTGCGGCCTAAAACAGGATACGCTGCGGCAAATAAGGAAATCTCATGCTATCTTTGCCTTCAAAGCCATGGAAAAAAGTACGGATTGAGCTAATCGGACAAAACCTATGCCGGTTGACCTTTCTCAATCCCATTCCTTCTGTCCGTGAGTTTGAACAATTCTTGGAGGATCTCGAAGATGTCATTTCCGATAACGAGGACATCGTTATCAGGGATTTCGGGAAACGATATGTGGAATTGCGCATCACCGATTATAAGTCATTTAAAATACGTTTGGTTTTCTTGAATATCTCTGTCGCCCAGGAAGACGTTTGAATGCATATGGAGCTTACCGACCGGAAGTTGGACCAAACGCTGAGCCTTTGTCCTTTCTGCCTAAAAACCCTTCCTGCAACGATCAGGTTAGATGCTCGAGGGGAGGTATGGATGGAATGGGTTTGCCCGGAACATGGCCCGCAGACTTCCCCGGTTTGTCCGAATTTAGAAAGCTACCTATCGATCCGCAACATACCCCGAAAAGTAAAAAAACCTGCTGCTCAGAGGGAATCGACCGATGCTGGCTGCCCGAATGATTGCGGACTGTGTCCTGCCCACAAACAGCATACCTGCCTGGCCATATTGGAAATTACAAACCGCTGCGATGCAGGGTGTCACATTTGTCTGGCCAATTCAGTTGAACACGGCTGTGATTTGAGTATCGAGGCGGTAGAATTCGCCTTACGCCGATTCATCCACTATGAGGGAGCACCTGCACCTCTTCAGTTGAGCGGTGGTGAACCAACACTGCATGCGAATCTTTGTTCGATTATACGGTTGGCACAATCGCTCGGCTTCAGAAAAATAGAAATTGACACAAACGGCGGTGTCCTTTCGGAGAATCAGGACCTCTGTTTCAAGTTGAAAGAGGCCGGGCTGTCCGGTATCTATCTCCAGATGGACGGCATCAGGTCCGACATTTCTCGCAGAATACGCGGCCGCGATTTGACCGCAAGCAAACTAAAAGCGATCGATAACTGCAAGCGCTCCGGACTGCAGGTTGTCCTTTCCGTTACTCTTTTGCCTGGTCTAAATACAAATTATATTTGGGAAATGGTTCAGTTTGGAATTCACCAAGGACTGACCGGCGTCAACTTCCAGCCGGTCGTTTTAAGCGGACGGTATCCGCAAGATCTCCCCGCCGAACGGTCCTCTCGGTTGACGCTCGGGCATTTCCAGAAAAAGATTGAGACACAGAGCGGAGGGATAGTGTGTGTCGGGGATATGCAGCCGATTCCCTGTCCTAGCCCTTTGTGCGGTGCCATGGCCTACGTGATCATCTCCAACGGAAAGATAACGCCGCTCAATCGGCTCGTGGGGAAGGATTCTTTATCGGGCTTTCTTGCAGATCAGAGCGATTGGGAGGAAGTCCTGAAATGTCTGGACGAGGATTGTTCTTGCGGCCGGCCCTGTCTATCAGGAATCGGCAACTCGGACAGCCTCAGCGGCGCTCACGATTTTTTCTCGATAGGATTTCACGGTATGATGGACGCTTTCAGTTTTGATATAGAAAGAGCCAAACGCTGTTGTGTACATGAGCTGCTTCCAGATGGACGGCTTATTCCTTTTTGTCTTTACAACACTAAGTATAGAGGGAAATTGCCTGTTTGATATAATAACGCGGTTATCCACAAAACCCAAGTGATTAAAAAGGCTCGGGTCTCATCCACCTGAGTTGGAGCCATGACAAATTATCGAAAATGGCTCCGAATGCGCAAAAGATGGGAATCTGGGCACTAACGTCGGCCACCTCGGATAACTGATCGAATCTGTCACTTGGGTTTTGTGCATAACCGCATTAAATAATGGACGCGCCAAACTGGCCGATCTTTTGCCGCATATAAAACGCTTTGTCGATAAGAGCGCGCATCTGATGACCGATCTGCTTTAAATCTATCGAAAGGTCGGCAAGATGTTTGCCGCTCAAGATTGGGTGAACCATAGCCAGAAAGAATATGTTCGTGGTGAAGCTCACAATAACACGGCAGAGTCCTTTAATGCGAACCTGGAGCGCGCCAAACTGGGGGTTTTTCATTATATGAGTAAGAAGCATTTGGCGCGCTACCTCCACGAGGTCTGTTTCAGAATGCAATGGCATCCTAAATTTGAGTTACACAACTTAAAGCCTTTTTATTGGTTATAGATCCGTTTTTTTTATCCCCAAGATAGGTTGGAGGCCATTATCATGATTACCTGCACCGACATCCCCATCCTGCCCAATAAAGACAAGGAGTTGAAGGGAGGCAATGAAGGCCAATGAAAACGTTTGATCATCTCTTGGAGGCGTCCGCGGAGGCTCACGGACATCTGTGCCCAGGTCAGGTGGTGGGCGTGCGTATGGCCTTGTTGGGCTGCCGGCTCATCGGCCTGGACAATCCCCGCAGTATCGAACAGATCAAGAAACTGATCGTTTATGTGGAGATGGACCGCTGCACGGCCGACGCCGTGGCCTTTGTGACCGGCGTCAAATTGGGCCGCCGGTCGCTTAAGTTCATGGATTACGGCATCATGGCCGCCACCTTTGTTAACCTTGAGACGCAGAGCGCCTTCCGGATCATTTCCACTGAGGAGGCGCGCGACCTGATTTCGCTCTATGCTCCCGAGATAACCGAAAAACGCAGGCAGCAGATCGTGGCTTACCGTCGGATGCCCGACTGCGTCCTCTTCAACGTTCAGAAAGTGCGCGTGCTCATAGAGCCCCATGATCTTCCCGGGCCGACACGAAACAAAGCCACTTGTGCCCGTTGCGGGCAGGTGGTGCGTGATCACAGGGAGATCATCGAAAATGGACGTCCATTGTGCCGGCCTTGTGCCCAAAGCGCCTACTTTAAAAGTCCCCAGGCCATATCGTGGTCGGATATGAACTGGTCGCCGGGAGATGAGAAGTCAACCGCTTATCATGAAACAAAACCCGAGAAAAGAATAAGGAAAACGGTTACACCATGTTGAAAAAAGTGCCCCTGAAAGACGCTGTCGGCTCCGATCTGGCCCATGACATCACCGAAGTGAGACCGGGTGAGTTCAAGGGGCCGGCCTTTCGCAAAGGACATCGGGTCTGTGATGAAGATATTTGCCGTTTGCAGAGATTGGGCAAGAACCATCTCTACCTGATCGATCTAGAAAATGACGAACTCCACGAAAACCAGGCAGCCAGAATGCTTGCGACGGCCATCGCCGGGGAAGGCGTAACGTGGGAAGACAATCCCAAAGAGGGCAAAATCGAAATGTTTGCGCAGCACGACGGCCTACTGCGGATTGATATGGCCGCACTGGGGGCCTTGAACATGATCGATGAAGTGATGTGCGCCACCCTGCACAACCATACACGCGTCAGAAAGGGAGAATTGGTGGCGGCCACAAGGTCCATCCCGCTGGTCGTCAAGCGCGAACCGATCGAACGAGCGGTCGCCATCGCATGCCAGAAAGGCGCCGTGGTGGAAGTTAAAGCGATGAAAAAGGCGCGTGCCGGACTGATCATCACCGGCAACGAGGTTTATCATGGCCTAATTCAGGACGGCTTCGAGCCCATTTTAAAAAAGAAACTGACCGACCTTGATGCATCCGTCGAGACCGTCGATTTTCAACCGGACGATGCCGAACGTATAGCCAGGGCAATTCGAAACCAGGTGGATAAAGGATTTGATCTTTTACTGCTCACAGGCGGTATGAGCGTGGACCCGGATGACGTCACCCGGCACGGCATACAAATGGCCGGCGCCGAAGAGGTTCACTACGGTGCGGCCGTGCTGCCGGGCGCCATGTTTCTGGTTGCCTATATTGGCGAAACGCCGATTCTGGGCGTACCAGCCTGTGGCCTGCATCATCGTGCCACGGCACTGGATCTGGTCTTGCCGCGAGTTCTCGCAGGTGAACGAATCGGCAAAGCACAGTTGGCATTTCTGGGACACGGCGGGTTGTGCCGACAGTGCCCAAAGTGTTCGTTTCCCAACTGCGCGTTTGGGAAAGGCCTTTAAAACAAAAAATCTTTATATTGAAAGAGGAAAAAAAGCGCACTGCCAAGAGCACAATTCTATTATGTGGAGGAGGCGTTTATGGTCAAGGCGGAAAATACCAAAGTTAGGAGTATATATCGGGTGCCCACAAGTTTACTTTATACTTGATCTCGTATTTGGCTATGACGGCTATCAATATCTTCGCATCCTTTACGAGAAAGGCGCTATTATTTAAAGGATTCCGAGGAATTTGCACAGTTTCAAGTGCCCCGCCTGCAAGTTTCGAAACATAAAACAAGAAAGGTGCTAAATCGTGCGATAAATCAAGATGAGGTTTTTCAGTGCACGTCGTTCATACATGTGGGTCTTTAAATACATGTTTTGGAGTTATCCCGCAACAGTAAATTCATAGATAAATCTCAGCTTTTGGTAAAGGCGACAACTATGACGTTAAAAAAACTATTATTTTTAAGGAGAGCAACTAAAGGAGGAAGCGTATGAAAAAATCAGTTGAAAGGGAGTGGAAACATGTATTTTGCCATGTCTGTCCAAGTCATTGCGCTCGTAAGGTAGCAGTTGAAGATGGAAAAATTGTGGCAGTGGAGCCGGACCCTGAGAGCGGCTATGCAAGTGCAAAGTGTGTTTATAACAAAAGTGAAATAATGAAAGAAGTCTGTACACATCCAGATCGCCTAAAATTTCCACAAAAAAGATTGGGGCCAAAAGGGAGCGGCAAGTGGAAACGAATTTCTTGGGATGAAGCTTTGGATACAATTGCCAAAAAAATCTTGAAATATAAGGCTGATTTCGGTCCGGATAGTCTTGCTATGATTTTGGGAGAGCCTAAAGAGATGGAATTCGCATTCGCACAAAGATTTGCGTCTGCATTTGGTACCGCAAACACTGTTACGCCAGGGAATTATTGAGGAGTGCCTAGACTGGCAGGTGCCAGTTCTGTTTTCGGAAATATTTTTTTTGCAGACCCTGGTCCCAAAACTGGGCTCCTATTGCTATGGGCATTTAACCCGATAGGCCTGATGGGTGGTGAGATGAGAGAGAATATAGAAGCAGCACTCTCAGCAGGCGCCAAATTGGTGGTCGTCGATCCGAAAAGAATCCAACTTGCGAGGAAAGCCGATCTTTGGCTTGCACCTAGACCCCAAAGCGATGGGGCTTTAGCGATGGGTATTATTAAAATAATAATCGAAGAAAAGCTATATAATGCAGATTTTGTATCCAATTGGACAATTGGGTTAGAAGAACTTGAAAAAGAAATTAAATCATTTTCATTAGAAGATGTGGAAAATGCTACCTGGATACCGAAGAAAAAAATTGAACAGGCAGCTAGATTACTTGCAGATTCAAAAAACCAGCCTGTTTGTTACTTTGAAGGAAATGGCATAGAGAGGAGCATTCATAGTTTTCAAGCATGCCGTGCAATAAATGTCTTGAGAGCTCTTCTCGGTGACGTGAACACCCCGGGTGGAAATTCTGAATTGACACCCCAACCTTTCGCAAGAATGGGGCGTTTTTATTTCCCGAAAGGAGTTCAAAGAAGAACAGATAGAGGCCTTTGTAGTCCCTTTCGTATAGGTGCCCCACACCTCTATGTTCCGCCACAGTCGCTAGTGAGGGCAATCTTGGACGAGAAGCCATATCCGATAAAGGCTGGCATAAATATCTTGACCAATCCCCTTGTGAGCTATCCGGATACGGAGGCTACTTACAATGCGTTTTTGAAACTCGATTTTTTAGTTGTGTCAGAATTATTTCCCACTCCAACATCAGCGGTTGCCGATATTGTTCTTCCAGCGGCTTGGGGTGGGGAGCATGAATCGGTGGGGTATTGGCCAGGATGGCAGCAACAAATTAGGGCTTATCCAAAGTTGGTCGATCCTCCCGGGGAGGCCAAACCGAATTCAGAATGGCTAAATGAGCTTGCAAAGAGAATTGGACTCGGAAAGTATTTTTGGGAGAATTGGCAAGATTGTTTGGATGAAATTCTTGAACCGGCCGGGATCACCTATGAGAAGTTAAAGGAGGTGAGATGTCTTGAAGCGACAAGGCTTTTCAGAAAACCAGATGAGGGAATTTTCCATACCGAATCGGGAAAAATTGAGCTATACTCTAATATGCTGAAACTGCTGGGCTATTCGCCAACTCCGGTATTTAGGGAATTAACCGATTTTCTTTATGATCCTTCCGAAGAATATCCTCTGCTTATGTTCAACGGTAAGGAAGCTGCATTCATGAATAACGGATATAAACATGTTAAGATGGCGAGGGCGAAAAGACCTTATCCAACGGTGGATTTAAATCCTAAAACGGCTGAGAAACTAGGCGTTGAGAAAGATGAATGGGTTTACATTGAAACAAAAAAGGGAAGAGTTAAACAGGTACTTAAACTGGACCCGGATCTCCATCCTAATCTGGTATTCCCATCGATGGGGTGGTGGTTCCCAGAAGAGTCTGACGATCTTTTTCAATTTAGGAAATCAAACATAAATGTACTTACCTCTTGTGATCCGCCTTATGATCCTGAGTTAGGCGCAGTGGAGTTAGGAGCCATTCCGTGTAAAGTTTATAAGGCTGATTAAAAGTGCCGGTGAACCCTTGATCTGTAATGGTTAAGACGGGGGGTGGATTGGTCCGAATGAAAAATGGGCGCTGATAATTGGGTGGTGTTTTTGCTTCGGTCTGTGGATGATTCTCTATACTGCGGCATTACAAACAAACTGGAAAAACGGTTATTGAAGCATACCTCAGGTAAATGCACCAAGTACACAAGATCCCGTTTGCCCTTACAATTGGTCGGTGTCAGTTCCAAAATGACAAAGAGTGCGGCGTTGAAACTGGAATACTGTCTGAAAAGGACTCCGACGCCCGACAAGATAGCTGCATTGGAACGATTGAACACAAATTGAGCAAGGAGGTAATTTTCACATGCTCCCGAATATCAATGAGGAAGACTTGATGACAGACCTGATCTGCTATTGTTTCAATTACACCAAAAAAGATATTGAACGGGATCTGCGACAAAACGGCAAGTCCACGATCATGGAGAAAATTCTTGCCGAAAAGCGGATGGGTGGATGTCAATGCGCTGTTAAAAATCCCAAAGGGCGCTGATGTCTTTCCGATGTCCGCCAGGTGGTGGAAAAATACATAACATATAGATTTAACAGCAAAAATATCATTTTTCGAGGAATTCTTACATGCTCCCCAAAATCATCGGCATCTTATCCGGCATTCTCGCAGTCGGCGTCTATGCCTGGAAATTTAGAGAAACTCCTCTGTGCCGGCCGTGAATCATGTTGCCCCTTGGCATCGGCGTCGGGTACGCCGTTTATTGGGTGGTGAGAAGGGTGATGTCTTAAATCGGGTAGGGCGGTAAAACCGTTTTTTCTGTGTGAGAATCCGTGTGAGAAAAACTGTCCAAAATTGACCAAAATATGGAAAATTTACAAAAATGTAGAAAATGTATATCCAATGGTTTCAATATGTTGTTATAAAATTAGGAGGTTAGGAAACTCAGAGGTCTTGCCTGAAAATCCCCGTGTCGGCAGTTCGATTCTGTCCCTCGGCACCATAAAAATCAAGGGGTTACAGTGTAATAGCTGACCCCTTGTTTTTATTTAAGTCAACAGAAAGTCAACACCTGCCAATCTTTTCCGCTTCTGTTTGGTCCTGTTCGTCTTTTTTAGATCTAATTCTTTTTGCCATTTTGGTTCCGAAAAGTTGAGTCTTTGTGCGGTGGTCCCCATCCTTCGGACTGTTTTTCGATGGGGCTAAGCTCTGAGTCGGTTAGTATGTTTTCTACTACTTCAGCGTGTGTCTCAGCCGGATCAACGCAAGGAGCCCGTGAGGCGACTGGAGTTGACCCGGCTGGCGCCTGACCAATCAGGCCGCCTGCTTCATTTGCTCTTTGAAATAACATTCGTCTGGCGTCATCTTGTTCAGTGATCTATGAGTCCGCTCCCGGTTATAGTATTCAAACCATCTTCTCAAACCTTTTCGCAATTCGAGGCCGTTTTCAAACGAATGAAGATGAAGATAGTGATACTTCACCGTCCACCAGAGCCGCTCGATAAAGATGTTGTCCATGCATCGGCCGCGGCCATCCATACTGATTTTAATGCCATTGGATTTTAAAACGCTGGTGAATGCTTCACTTGTAAATTGACTTCCCTGGTCGGTATTGAATATCTCGGGACAGCCGTATCGTGCGATCGCCTCCTGCAGGGCCGATACGCAAAAATCAGAATCGAGCGTGTTTGATACCCTCCAGGACAGCACTTTGCGGCTGTGCCAATCCATGACCGCCACCAGATACATAAAACCCCGTCTGATGGGAATGTAGGTTATGTCGGTTGCCCAAACCATGTTCGCACAGTTGATGTCCAGGCCCTTGAGCAAGTAAGGGTAAATCCGGTGTCCGGGGTGCGGTTTGCTGGTCCTGGGCTTGGGGTAGATCGCCTCAAGACCCATCAGCCTCATGAGCCGTTGAACCCGCTTGCGGTTCACCTGATGTCCCTGTTTATCTAAATGATCCCGCATGGAACGGCTGCCGTAAACCGGCGTTTTCATGTATTGGTCATCGATCAGCTTCATTATCTCAAGGTCCTTCGGGCGAATCGGCCGGGGCTTGTAATAAACAGATGACCTGTTGATATCGAGCAGATTGCATTGCCGCGTAAGGCTCAGTCCCGGATGCTTTGAATCGAGCATCTTCAGGCGCGGTTTCGGTTCTAATGACCGAGCCCTTTTGATAAAAAATCGTTTTCAACCTTTAATTGCCCAATCTGACGGTAAAGCTCATCCACGGTGTTGTTATGTTGCTTTTTGACTTTCTGCCCTTTGTCGAACAATTCGGCAGCGCCATGGATCAACTCCCGCTTCCAGTTGGCAATCATGGTTGGATGGATTTCATATTTGGCTGCAAGCTCGGCGGTGCTCTCCTCGTTTTTCAGGGCGGCCATCGCCACTTTCGCCTTGAATTCCGGACTGTACTGTTTCCGTTTCTTGATCATGAAAAGGTCTTTTTAGGGTGCGACCCCAAAGCTTAGAACATTGTCCAGTTTTTGGGGACCACCGCAGTTTACCCAAATCGTGCGGCAACATGAAAAGGGTGCGCCCATAGTCCCCGATATAATAGTTCCATAATATGAAAATCAAAATTCATATAGCGGCAATTAACTCTTGACCAGAAACTAAATATAATTCAAAAGAAAAATATCAGTATCATTTCTGCGTAAATTGAGCGGCCACTTTATTTGCTACCCCCATTCGGCTGCTTTGGATCAGGGATTCAATCAACCTCCCGTAGTGGTAGTTTACAGGTTGGATACTATCGATGGCAAAGTACATATCTTACGAAAACCAAAACCCTAAGAAACAGGATGGTGCTCAGAGCATACACAGGACTATTGCAATTTTGCGTGTCGTAGCAAAACTGTAATGGTCAAGCAAAAACGGACACAAAATTAAGCAACCTTTAAATACTGTTCTTTCTCATATGCGATCGGTGATAAATATTCCAAGGCAGAATGAAGACGGACGCTATTGTAGAAAGTAATGTAG